>Ga0315338_1000223_pt1 | contig 196475 bp, 127 predicted proteins | sample ASW8metaG_FD_204518 | JGI IMG/M metagenome (GOLD analysis project Ga0315338, IMG submission 204518) | Ammonia-oxidizing marine archaeal communities from Monterey Bay, California, United States - ASW #8 | ecosystem: Environmental > Aquatic > Marine > Coastal | place: USA: California | collected...
CCTCGCAAAAGGAAACGCCGTTTCAAACTCTACGACTTCCTCAACAAACCAAGACACGAGGCTAAACTCGATATGTTGAAAGGAGTTAGCAAAAACTAAGTGCCATTCGAGTGAAACGCCGAGGCAGATTAAACAAGCGTCTGCCGATGAAGCCGAGGCTGTTTCAACGTGTCCGCATCTGCCTCAGAAAAGTCGCAGCGAAGCTAATTATGGCGGACGCCGGAAGCGGCTAGAATGTGTTACTCGCAGCCCTCAGGTCGACTGATGTTCGTTTAGGCCTGCGTAGGACGCATCCACATTTCGCATTACCAAGTGGCGATGGGTAAAACACCGCAATTTAGCCTCCGAGCGGTCATGATCTCTGTGGCTGTGTGCTGTGTATTGGCATATATTTCTACTTTCGGCTTCCATGTATTTCTCTTCATAATCGCAGTTTTAGGAATCTTAGCGTCCACGGCATATGCTGTCCGTGTGCGACGCATAAGTTTGCGATTTAAGGGCAGTCGCCTACGTCGCAGGGCCTGGTTGATAGTCGCGTTTGCATGGACCTTTTTCTATATAGCCAGCGTAGGACCAGCAACCATGTTGTTTGAGGGATCCGGTATTGGCGACGAGTTCTTGGAAGTCATTTATGGACCATTAATAATTGCCGACGAGGTGCTGCCATCCCGCCCAATTGACGACTATGTCGACGAGTGGAAACGCATGGTGGATGAGTGATATTCTAACCTGCTTCGCCACATCGACCTCAAGGTCATACGGCAGTTCAATAATCGCGTTCGGCGTGGAACTCCTTATAGGATCACCCGTGTGCTGGCCATCGTCGGCTATGGCTGACTTGGTGATTTTCGTACCGATGCACGCTACGTCTTGCAGGTGACGAACTAGTGTGAACCGACTCTTCCTATCCAAGGTGGGTTTCGGAAGCGTCACCGCTTCTATTCTGTGGAATCCCAAAGTCGTTGTACGAGGCAACGTTTTCGGTACTAACCCGCTGGAGCGCCTCGCGCATCGCTTGGACTCCCTTTGGAGTTCGGCCAACTCCTCGCTTTACTACGAGACTCCCCGAGGCACCCCTCGGGGCGTCATTGACAGGGCTCGGTTGTAGATCGATTGAAGTATCTCTCATACGGTGAGCATGTCGATTCCAGCTATCGCGGACTGCGTAGCGACGAATCAAATATCGCAACACCTTCGCACGAAGCAGCTGTGGCCAATACCTGGGAGAGTCGGATGCAGGCATTGAGTTCGAAAGCCGTGCTAATTCGATTTGCCATCGCCGCAGGATGTTATTTTGAAATGTCATTAAAGTATGCAACTCGAAGAGTACTACAGCTAAGCTCTACAACCTGTCTTGCACGGATAGATTGTACCTCTCCGACTTAAGATTGGCAAAAAAGGGATTTCCATCTGGCAAATATCGTACTGCAACATACCCCGCCAGCTGGAGTTAGAAAAAGGCCGGTTCAAGTGGTGGGGCGAGGTGAGCCACCGCACGAACGGACACAGCCCACGACTCCTACGCGCGATGAATCCTCTGCAGTTTCAGATTGCATCTATGAGCCTTCGGACATTCTCCACCGCACTTTCGGAAATCGCCTATTCCGAAACAAACAGAGCGGCATAGCCATAAACCAACGTGTGCCACGTGAATACAATCGTGAGACCATGATAGCCAACCTTGAGGAACCAATTTCGCAGGTACGGCTTTGCGTCGAATAGAAAGAACTGAATCAACAAACGAATCAACCAGAAGACAGCAACATACGCACAAAAAGCTCTTGCCAGAGGCGTTCCCGACGCCAACGGTCCGGCAAAGAAGAGTGAAATCAGTCCGAACGCGATCAGGTTTATTACTACATAAGCACCCGCTGTGAGAATCCAGTGTCTCAACATCGGCGACAGCTTCGGTAATTCGTTCTTGAAGTCAAGTTCTTTGGGCACCTGAGCACTTCCGATCAGAGTGCCGAGGTGCAAAATTCCAGAGATAAGTATCAGTGTTTCAAGTCGCATCGGCAGTCTCCTCAACGATCATGTTCCGATCAGTGGAAGAATCACACGGTGAATGAATTGCGGATGAAATAGATAATAAGCCGCCGGGACCGTGAACAATACTACAAACAACCAACCGCAAACACTCTTACGCGTCCACCAGCCATGTTGATGGGCTTTTCTTTCAATCGCAACGCCCATCCCTTGCAGCAGAAAGTAGCTCATGGGCAAGCCGTATCCAGCATGTGCGGGAACGGAGATCGCCAACTCATGGACAAAACCAGAAAACACAAAGCCAACCCATGAGGCAATCGTCGCTCCGTATCGCTTTGCCACCGGTCGAAAAACTTGGGCATAGGTAAAGTCGCGAAATGCGACGTTCCAGCGCCGATTCCAGAATTCAGCCAGTGAAGTAGCCAAAATGGGCGAATTCATAATCGGCGAGACATCTCGACCAGCGTGACGCCACGCAAGAGCAACGATATGGAAGAAGCCAAAATGAAGGATAAATCCAATTCCAACTATCGCAACCCATCCCGCAGTCATTTCGTTCCAATCAACTAACCGAGGAGCGAGGACGAAGAACAGTGTTAGCCCGATAAATGTATTGGCAAACGCCAATGCCCAGATCCCCAGCCTGGGTGAGGGCAGGTTCGGACTCGAAGTAAAAAATTGGCCGGCGTCGAGTCCAGGCCACGCGACAAACCAGGCGATGCAACTTACTTGTTGGACACACGAATCGATTGATCGATAAGCTAGAAGTGTTTGGCCTTTCAAAAGCAAAAAGATCGAAATCGCAATCAGAGCCATTTGCATGACCGGTTCGATTGGCATCAGTCCGTACAAGGCAAAAAGGGGTAAGATCAGAATCCAAGCCCAAGTTCGCATAGATTAGAATCCTCTAAGCAGCAGTCTCACCAACCACAGCTGTGCTGTTCCATTACCAATTGTGCGCTCACGACCCGCCTATTGAGTAACAGCATCCGGTAGCCCTCCCAAGAGCGATGTGTCGAATGTTCATAAGTTGTGGCGGTAGAACAGACCTACACCACTTAGTATTCAGTCCCCAGGAGCTGTTGGGCGATGTGCCCGTCGGCAGTTCGCGAGTTGTTTGCTCGGTGGGTCAGCAGGCATGCCGACTACTCTATCTTGATCCCTTCTGCCTGCAGTTCTGGGTCGGCGTTGACGTATTCACGAAACTCTTCCACGGACTGTGATTGACGACCTAGGAACATGAGATGCTCTGCGCAGCCACCTGTGATTCCACGACGAAGGATTGAGAGGACCTTTGGCCAAACAACTGCAGCCAGAGTTGGATTTTCTTCAGTCCAATCTATCCAGTCGTCGTGATACCGATTCATGTAACGGTATATTCCAGATTCACCGTCACGCCATTGTTCGTTCCAATGAAACATGGGATACCAGCTCGGGTCATTCGTCTCGATAGGTGACCAGTAGCCCTCGTCCGCTAAATAGTCCACGAGCTTGTAAGATTCATTGTGATATTCGTAAGACGAACGGTAGATGGGAATCCCCAACAGCGGCAACAGAATCTCAGACTGTGTCCTCACCTGAAAGGTGTCCGGTGAAAAGAATCCGCGTCCACCTTCGCCGTAGAATACAGAAAAGACGTATGTCGTGACGATCAGAGCGGCCAAGACTATAGTCGTGATTATTGCTCGTAGCTTCATCAGTTGAATTACAATCGCTAAGTGCAACTAAGGCGTTCTATCTCTGTTTTTCAAGCTGTCGGGCGATGTGACCTCGGCCGTAAAAGCAGGCTCGTTGCACCGACCAAGCTACACAGAAAGCCAGTATTGGGCTCTGGGACATATATGGCGATCGGCTTACCTTCGCCACCAACACCAAATGCTGAACTTGCGTCGAAAACTGTCACACTACCAGCCGTCCCTGCCCGATTGTTGAAGCGAATGCCCGTATTGCTTGTCGCTCCTGTCCACTCGAGGACTGCGACGGGTGTAACAGTGCCTGGCTCAAACCTCATGGTGTTGGCGGTCACTACTAGACCACTAGTCAAACCAAGGTCGAACGATAGTGTAGAGTTACGTGGAGTCAGGAACTCGGAGGATACACCGTCAACGTCGCTTGGTGTGAATACGTTAATGGCCCACGACGAAATAAAACTAACGTCTGAAATAACTCCAGTAGACCCGTCAGTTGTAACCATTCCTGAGAAGCCGAATTCTCCACCCTGAAAAAGACTCGGCTCAACTAGTTGGTAATCGCGAGATTGACCGCACGCTACATCACAGTCTAGCAACACAACGGCGAAGAACAGAAAGGTGACACGCATAATGCACCTCGTTTGTAAGGACTGCCCCACCGATTCCAAATATAACTCAGATAATGTTCTGCTGGCACGAAAAAGGGACAAAATTGGCTCCACCAAATTAAGTCGGCTATTTGCGTTTTCGAGCCTGCGGTCGATGTTACCCCAAGCAGTGAGGGCGCCCGCATCAATCTGCGACTTTACTTGCGTCTTCCCATATCATCTGCTGCGCTGCAAATGATTTAATTGCAAAATCGCCATCCTCGACTATTTCCGATTCAAAGCCCGCCTCAGCCAAATAGGACTGCTGCTCTGCATCGACTTGGCCGTTGTCAGCAACGGCACGCCACCATTGCAAATGCGGCCAGTCGCGACGAACCGTCTTTAATGAGGTGCTGACTGTCTTCCCGTTTGCACCTGGCGAGAATCCAACGCGATCGGCAATAGATGTTAAAGTTGCAAGCTTTTCCGCTTTCTTGAGTTCCCAAAGGATTTGGGCAATGGCTTGAGCCCGAGTCGACGCAATTGACATGAATCACTTCTGACGGCTAATTGTTAACGCTCTTAGTTTTGGACATCTTCCTTCCCCACTGCCATATCATTCTACACTATCAGGCTTTCGCTATGTTCTTAGATTGGGACAATTATCTAGCGGCGGGCGATGTGACCGACAGCAACAAGAATGGCCGCGGTATCCGTCACTCTTGGTCATGCCTCAGTCAATAAATACATTGATTGTGTATTCTGTTGTTTCTTGGCAAGTTGAGCAATCGGTCCGATAACACTCAACGCTTCATCACCGGTCATATCATCTTGAATTCGTTCGCCACTAGCCGAGTGAGTAAAGTCGGGCGCTGACATTTCCGCCGCCCATTTTTCTGCAATTCTATTCAGTATAGATTCGTCGGCCGATTTCAATCGAGCAACAAACTCATTCGGGAATTCTTGGATTCCAGCACCTAATGACGGATGGGCGTAAAGGGCAGTTTCGAATTCTTGCTCTTCGGAGCCGGTGGCGGCGGCAACCAGCGGTTCGAGTTCAACCGACGTTAGGCTTTTTGCACACCAATGAGGCTTCGACTGAACGAATTGTGGAGTCCGATTCTGAAGATATGTTTCATAATCGCCTTCAATAGCGACAACGCTCTTTTCTGGGATCGGAAGACTGTTTGCGTCAACGTCGTCCCACTCAGGTTCGCGTGTTTCCACGGTCGTTTCTTCAGAAGTGAACGGATTGACCCGCGTGCGACCAACCGGTTGGGGTAGCGGGAGTTTCCATCCTGGGAATGCCGTAGCTAACTCAGATGGCTCACAAACAAAGAAAGTGGTGTAGATGGCCATTATTACTTTCTCCGGAATACTTCATCCCCACGTGACATTGAAGCTGAATCACCCGCTGCAAACAATGGCGTTTTGCACAAATATAATCTCTCTGGTACAAGAATGCGAGCAACCTAAGTGCCAGACAGTATGTCACGACTAATTTCCTGCGGTCGATGTGACCCAAGGCACAAGACGAGATCTCGCTAGCTACCCTTCGAGCCTGGGGTCATTCTCACCTTAGGCACTGGGCAAGCGCCCGTTTCTAGCGGCGGTTGTGCACGCCGCTACAGATTTGTTAAGAACGAAATAGGTAATTTCTAGGGTGCTTTGGTAAACGCCGAACGCACGAAAACCCCCGAGAAAATCCGCTTCACCCATTGCTTGCTGGAACTGTTTGAGCTTAGCGTTTCTATGTTCCTAACTGAAATAGCTCCCTAGCATTTTGCCGGAATATTTTCTGCTCGTCCGGTTCGGGAAGGTTGAGGCTGCGCATCGGTTCTATGATGTACTTGGGTAGCACCCAAGGGTGGTCACTGGAAAATAATAGTTTTCCAGGACCACTAAATTCCACGGCGAATTGCATCGCCTCGGCGAGCGGAGATACCATGTCCAAGTAGATGTCCCGCAGGTATTCGCTAGGTTTACGCTCGAGGTTTTGATTGCTGCGTTTGAGTACCGCTAACTGGTGATCCATTCGGCCAATTATGTAGGGGAGCGTGCCTCCGAGATGTGGGCATACCAGTTTCAAACGGGGATGTTTGTCCAGTAGTCCTGAAGCGATTATACGAGACATCGCAATTGTATTCTCAAACATGTTTCCCATTGTGCTGGTGAGTTCGTACCCTTTAACCTGCTCGGTAGTCGTCGGTTTGGCAGGGTGCAAAAGAATGGGCATGCCAAGTTCTTCTGCGCGGGCGTACAGCCAGCGAAATTGTGGTTCATCGCACCAGGCACCGGCCAGATTTGTATAGAGCAGTATTCCTTTGAATCCTAGCTTGATACACCGGTCCAATTCCTCCCCGGAGGCGCGTTCATCTTGCAATGGTAATACACAAAGCCCGCGGAAACGGGAGGGATGCTTCCTAACCACGTCAGCGATGGAATCATGAATCAGGCGAGACACCGCGGGACCGTCGTTACCGAACCACTCAGGTCCTGGATCGTTAGTACTGAGCATTGTAATCTCGATACCCGCCTCATCCATCGCTGCCAACTTATTTTCCACACTCAGATAATGGGATGGTATTTTCCTCAGCCAGGAACCCATTTTTAAGAATGTTGTGCTGTCCTCGTCGTAAACACGCGGATAATCTTTTCGTTTTCGCATCATGTCCACTACAGGCTTCAGGAACAAATGGCTTTGGCAATCGATCAACCCCGAAGGTGTTGGACGACTGGTAGATTTAGATTCAGCGGCGGCCAAGGGGACAGCGGCCATCAGAGGAGCAGTGGCTATGAAATTTCGGCGAGATGTTTTCATGATCGTTGAATAATCCTGGATTTCCCATTTGAAATTTTCTGGAACCCTTCCAAGCTCGAAGTATTGCTTACTGTAACAGCATGCGGCCTCCCCCGTGTCTAGTGTGTGGCGATTTCTTGGATTTTTTCGTGCGATACTGGAGGGCAGGTAACTCAAAAGGCCCGCGGAGCGGCTTCGAAGAAGCTGGTGGGCGAATGAAACGAATATCGAAGTCTGCGTCAGCGGCGTGAAACTCCGACGCTGGTCAGCTATCCCAAGGCGGCGGGGAATCTTTCCAACCGCACGAACAGCTCTTGGCTATCTGCGTTGGGTGTAGACACACCAGGCTTGAATTGCAGCGAGAATGCGGCTTTCCAATGGCTCACAAATTGGAGGGCCAGCATTCGCCGGTCCCATTCACTAGAGCACTGGCCAGCGTTGGCTACAACAGGCTGGGTGCTTTTCGTTGCCGTCCAATACAACGTGCCAGGCGGCCAAAAATCGTTGCTGAAATGGGCCGGCGGCTCATCTAGAATAACGATCATTATGCGGGGAGTCAGGAACCTGGAGGTAGGCGTGAGTGCTTCTAGCTGATCGCTAAATGCTTGTACTACAGGGCAGGGTTTGGTTTTGCCACTAAGACACCAAGGACACGAAGACCACTACAGTGGCATGGGTACAGGGAAAACGCAGCTGCTTTGCTTCGTGACTTCGTGGTTCCTCCCCGCGCATTAGTACCAACAATCAACCACGGAAAAAATTCAACAGAAAGGTGTCGCAAATGAAAAAAGTGGGGCCATTTTTTCCCGCGCCATCGCGGCAAATAGCTTGTTTTTCGGGCGATGCCAAGAGAGTGGTGGGAAAGAACAAGGGAGTTTTTTCCCCGAAGTTGGGACCCCAGGGAGAGGGAAAGAATCGAGGGGGGAAGGTGGATGGGGGAGGGCGGATTGCTAATGACTAACAGCTAATAGCTAACGACTTGTTGCTACTCCACAATCACAAAGGGCACGCTGGCCTGGCCGATTTTATGGCTGAGTTGGTCGGTGATTGTAAGCTGCAGCTTGTACTCGCCTGGGTAGATCCGCGTTGGTAACGCTACACCATATTGCATGTGGAAATCGCTACGCTTGTTTTGGCAGACGTCTTCGACATCCGGGAATTGGCGGCCATCGACACGTTGGCCATTAGAGTCCAGTACTTCGTAGCTCGTGGCCAAGGTCGTATGGTAACCCTCCTTGGTGGAGTCGCTCTGGAAGTTTTCCACCTCGGCGTAGAGTGTGACTGGGTCGCCGGGCTGAAACTCCTGAGACTCGCGCCGCTCGTACACACCGTAGCCGTTCACCGATTCGACAAACGAGAAATTTCGAATCTGGAGCGTGGCCAGCTCTGCCAACTTAGAGCGCGCCTGGTCCAAGTGCATCAAGCTGCCCGCGGCGCGTAGCTTGTCGTCGGGTTGCTGTTGATTGTCGAGAAACGACGACAGCGCGAAGAGCTGCTTCGCCCAGTAGTCTTGCTGAGCAGGCGTGGCGCCTGGGACTGGCAACATTGCATCGGATTCGCGACCGGCGAGCAGGTAGAGCATGCGCAGTCGCATGTGATCGTGTACCTCGTCGGTATTGCCTGGATAGGAGCCAACCGACTGCTCCAGCTGCGCAATAGCCGATTCGAGTTCGTCGCGCCAGTCGGAACCGGTGGGTGGTACAGCGCTCGAGTAGGAAACCGGTATCACGGCGGTGTCCTTCGTTGCAGCGACGGGCGGGGGGGCTGCTTGACTAGGAGAGTTATCAACCACTGGCTGAACATCGCTAACCACAACTGTAGACTGTTCCGGAGTAACTTTCACATGTGGTTGGGTCGGGGGACTTGATAACGTGCTTGCTGGCGTCGCAACAGTTGCTGGTTTCAGTGCCGCGAGACTGGGAGCCTGACCCATCGTGGGTGTAGCCTCCAGCGGCTCACTCTCGCGCTGGGCAAGTTGCCGCTGATAGGCAAGCGCCGATTTGAACTGTTGAACCATCAACGGCCAGTGCTCTGCCTTCACCGAACGTAGATCATTCGTGAGTTTTTCTCGCGCCAACGGGTCGAGTTCGCCCATCTCCTGCAATTCATCGAAGACGTCGGCCAGGGCCTCCTCTTCACTCATTGGAGTTGGTTGGGCAGCGGCGGCGTCAGTCGGTTCTGTGAAGGGGTTTTGGCGAGTATCGGTTCGCGCCTGCGAACCACCGTACAACGGCAGACTGCACCCGCCGTTGGCGACGATCGCGCAGAGAGCCAGCGCCAGAGGCGCAGCTTTATTTTGCCAGTTGAGAAATGGATTGACCATCACGCAATTAGATTGAACATTTGCACTGAAAAGATTACCACCCAAACGCTTACATGAATGCAGGGCGGGATGCTAGGAGACGCGCTCGATTGTGGCAAGTTCAGTGCGGTCGCGGGTGACTGCTATCAAGTCCGAGCAAGGCGAACGATGAGGATTTCCAGCTCTCGGCGGGCGCGATCCTTGGTGGAATTGTGCCCTTTGAGCGCCAAGTCGGCTGCTAGCAACCAGTGGTAAAGCTGTTTGGCACGTGGGCGGCCGATCTGACGAAGCTGACCCTCGGCTTGAGAAAGTTTGAACGGCACCATGCCACTGCGCTCCAGAGCCGAGCGTAGCGATATCGATTGCTGGCGTTGCTCGGCTTGCTCAAAGAGGCGTGCTGCGGCGGCGAAGCGGCGCAGTGTCGAAGCCATTTGCGGCAATAGCGCGTGAGGCTCGTCGCCGGCTGCTAATAGTTTATCGAGTTGACTTAGCGCGTCGGCTGCGCGTCCCTCGGCTGCTGCGTCGATCATGTCCCAAGTCTTCCGCGTTCGCCAGCTGCCGACGTGGTCGCGAACAAGATCGGCATCGATGCGTTTCTTTTCGCCAGACAAGAGGGATAACTTGACGACTTCCTGGTAGAGCACGCCCACTTCAGTTGGCAGCAGTTCTAGCAGCAGATCGACGGCTGGTCGCTTTAATTCGACCTCGCACTCCTCGCGAGCGACGTACACCAGCCAGTCTTTTAGTAGCTTTGTGAATTGCGTCAACTCCTTACCTTTTTGCGGCACCGAGCAGCGAATCGTCGAACCGCTCTTCGTGATCGCCTTGGCCAACCGAGTGTTGCCGGGCAAAGTAGTCAGTTCGAGAACAAGCAGCGCGTTGGCCGCGGGTTTCTCGACAAACTGCTCAATTTTGTCGCGGTAGCTCTTCACGAGAGCGTCGGCGTCTTCCACGACTACAGTGCGGCAATCGTTGCCGAAGAGCGAGCGCTCGCAGAGCGAGTCGGCAATGTCGCGCCATTGGGCGGTGCGGCCGTCGCGAGTCCCCACGGCAAAGCCCTGCTCGTCGCCCGTGTCGAGAAGTCGCGCGAGGCTGAGGCGAACCTCGTGACGGAGAAAAGCGTCGTCGCCCACGACCGCGCACACCGGCCCTAGCCGATGTTTCTCAGGAGACATCAGGAACTCGAGAGCGGAGATTGTAGACGAAGTCGATTTTGCCATGCGCTACTTACTAGGATTCTGAGGATTCACTGGCAGCTTACCTCAATCCGATCGTTCGGAAAAGAACGCGAAAACAAGGGGTATTAGCACCATTTGCTTGAACCCTCTGCTGCTGTCCGTTAGCCTAGAGGGTGGGCGACCATCATAGGCTTGTGAGGGGCCCTGAACTGGGTCTGGATTTCGAGGGCGTGCGCTCCGTCACTGGAACAGATTTCTAGGATCATTTTCTATGATACGTTTCGTAGTCGTCGCTTTAGCGCTGGTAGTCACTCTAACCGGCTCCTGCTCGCATTCGGACAACAAAGCTATCGCCGAACAGCGATGTGAATGCGGACATACCCATTGCGAGCATACCCACGGGTTGCATGGATTCACCGACGTCTTCGAAGAACCTCATGAGGCATTTCGTACTCAGGGCAACGGCTGGACGAGTACTGCCTCGGGCACCTCTGGAATAGGGCGTCCCGTGGAGCTCACTTGGAGCATCGTCCCCAACGGTACGAACCTGCCACGAGGACTTGGTGAACCTGCTTCGCCAAGCAACTTGATCTCGTTTCTCGACACGATCCACCATGGTGGAGCCAGCCCTGGAGGGTCGGACCTGACACAACGCGACTGGTTTGACCTATTCGAATCATCCTTTGAGCGGTGGGACGAATTGTCAGGCATCGATTTCAGCTACGAATCGAACGACGATGGGGCTTCGCTGAGTTCGGGCAATCGGGGCATCCTCGGTCGTCGGGGCGACCATCGCATCAGCGGACACTCGATTGACGGCCAAATCAGCCCGACTTTTTTGGCTTACAATTTCTTCCCCAATCATGCGGACATGGTTATTGACACTGATGAAGTCAATCGCTGGGGAAATCCTGAAGACAATTTCATCCGCTTTCGAAATATGTTGATGCACGAAGTTGGTCATGGACTGGGTCTCAATCATGTAACTTCTGGAGATGCCGACTTCTTGATGGAACCGTTTCTGGCAACTTCGTTCGACGGCCCACAACTGGATGACATTCTGGGAATTCACCGACTCTATGGCGATGTGAACGAAGCGGGAGCAGGTAACGAGGATTATCTCAACGCAACTTCTTTCGGACGATTTTGGCCAGGAGAGTCGCGGAAAATGGGCTCTGACGCGAACGACACGGTGGTCGATTTTTCGGAGGTTGATTTCCTAAGCATTGATGACGATTCGGACGTCGACTTTTTTCGTTTTACGATGCTCGCTCCCGGGTTCATCGACCTCGATCTAACGCCGCTGGGGCCCAGCTATTTAGAGGGTCGCCAAGGTGGTACGCAAAGTCTATTCGACACGGCCGCTATGAGCGACCTATCTTTATCGCTTTGGGATCGTGATGGGAGTTCGCTCCTCGATTCGGCAAACGAAAATGGATTGGGAGGCTCGGAACAGCTAGACAGCGTGTTTCTCTTCGAGCCGGGCGACTACTACGTGAGTGTCGCGGGCGCTCAAAATGCGGCCCAATTCTACGAGTTGGGAATAGACGTGGATCTACCGATACCGACGAATTCGTTCAACTTCTTCAATATCGTCGAAGAGTTCGCCCGACGCGCCGGCTTTGGCAGGTTCGGCGGTGGACCGCTGCCAAACATCTTTTCCATCCCGGAACCCACGACCGGTCTGATGATGGCAGTGTGTTGCGGCATCTGCACAATGCGTCGGCGGCGTGCCGAAAGCTAACGGCCGTTCTCAGCCGTATTATAGCGATTTGCGTCGGCGTCCACGGGGCGCACTCCGCGCAATCGACCGGTCGGTTGCGGCCGGCTGAGCAAAATCGGCGCAGAACTTTGATGGGCCGCCAGATTGCCAGCCACGTCACGCGCTTCCAGACGCAGATAGAATCGATCGGGTACGTGCCGCTCAAGCCGCCAGGTATAACCGCCAGTGTTTTCCAGCCCTGACGCGATCGTCGACCAAGGTCCGTTGGGTAACGTGCTGTAAAATAAGCTGATTGGCCGGGGCTCAAGATTTCTATCCGCTACGGCCCATCGCACGACCAAATGCCCCGTCAAGTTGCGTTGTCCAACTTCGGCCGAAAGTAGTTCGGCGGTGGGCGGTTCGAGGTCGACCGCAACTACCAAATCGGGCTTGTCGCCATCGCGAGGCCGTGCCGCAGCCGCGCCGTTGGCACCATCGACTAGGATGCGGAATCCGTAGACGCCAGCAGTAGGAACGGTCGCACGAACGGGGCTGCGATTGTCGTTATCTACGCCAAAGCTCTGCCAAGTTCGCCCGCCATCGTGCGTGCCCCACAGTTCGACTTTGGCAACGCCCCAGGGGCCTATCGATTCCAATGCATATTCCACATCGAAAGTGCGGGAGTTTACTACCCGCGAGCCCATACCGCTTGTACTCGAGACGGGCGCCGACCAGCCATCTGGAGCAACTTGACCAGAATCAGCATCCTGCGCGAGAAATGGCTCACGTGGCAGAGCCGATCCGCTATTAATATCACCAATTAGGTGAGTAGGTGTTTGCTTTAGAGAACGATTAGCCGTTGGTATCGAGTAGGGGTTGCTCGCCGGCGGCTCATTCGGGGGACTGGGACTAGCGAACAAACTGGAAGGGTCGGTCGGAGGAGTCGTATTTTGGAGCAGTCGATTGCTTGCCGGCCAGTTTTGCGTTGCTGCAGAAGCCGTCGAGCGGAAGGGATCAACAGTTGGCGCCGGCAACGATGAGTGGCTTAACTTGCTCTCTCGATTCGAAACCGGCTCGTTCACATTTCTAGGTATCTGCATCGAAGGGCCAGTAAGTGGAACTTCTGTGGTCGCTTGCGCACGCTGTCCTGCTGTGTCAGCGATCGAGCCACGGACTTCGACGTTGTTGGCCCCGAACGGAGCGTTCCACTCGACACGCCCTACGACTCGATCGGAATGTGAGACGTCAGGCGGACCCGGGTTGAGCGGCGACCACGTGCCACCGCTCGTGCGAGCTTCAATCACCAACGTTTCTGGCCGCAGGCTCACATCTCGCGCCTCGTAGCGCACTACCACAGCCCCGGTGGCATTAAGTGCACCGCTCAGCTCGAGTCTAGGTAACTCGCTGTCCACCACTATCCGCATCTGGGCTTGCACTTTCGCGTTCGGCCAAGGCTGACCGCGCTGATCCAGATGCCTAAGGGCGAACCAGTATTCGCCATCCTCGGGAGCGTGGTAGCTGAAGCCCTGCACATTAGGTTCGGCTTGTTCCAGGACACGCCAATCGCTCACTCCGTCGCGGGATAGTAGCAATTGCACCTTCGCAACTACCTGCGAAGACTTGTCTCGTCGATTGAATTGATATGGGATAAAGAAGAGCCGTTGCTGCCAATAGATTGGCTTGAGCGTACGCTGCTGGGCAATCGCTCGACTGGGCAAAGCTGTGACCATACACGCTACCGATGCCAAAGCTACAATGGCAACTCGCCCGAGAAAAGGCGAATCGAAACGCGAGCAGGTAGGTGAAAGAGGCTTTTCCAAAATTCTTCTTTGCGTTGTGTTTTCGCGGTCAGTTGGGTGTAGGGTGCGCAACCTCCCCCCATCATCAGTATCGGAATCACTGGGACGGCTTGAGAAACAAGCCTGAGGCCTTGCGGGTCCTACAGAGGAGGCAATTTGTGCGTTCTCGGGAATATTTAGCATGAAAGTTGCATGGTAAGCGATTTCCGCAGGTTGGCAGGAGAGGCTTTTGGGAAGACTTTTCTTGCCGGATTGAGCTGATCGCGACATAATAGAAGATGGAATCAGAGAGGGGCCCACCCGCGAAAGGGCTGCCGGTGGGGGCAGCGCAGAGCGATGAACTACGCATATCAGTCTTTGTCGGAGGCAGCACTCCTATTTGCAGTCATCTTCGTCATGACCGCAATAGGCGTCGCGGTTGCGCGAAGGTATCGCGATCGTGACGCCAAGAACATAGTGGAGTCCAGTTCAATGATGTCAAACTTCCGTGAACTGCATGCCCAGGGTGGGCTCAGCGACGAAGAATTCCGAACTATAAAAACGAAGCTAGCAGCAGAGCTGAAAGCGGAGTTAAAGGATACCAGCAACACCGGTTAGGGCAGTCCGCGACCGGTGTTATCGGAGGAAACGCCTAGTGCGATTGTCCGCCCTTGGGAGCCAGAAGTGAATTAGGCTGCCCAGAGCGCCGATGAACGACTCTCGTTGAAGCTACGTATGGTACAAGAACGTACTGCTCGGACTGAGCGGCCAAGGACGCCCCGCCAGGCATAAAGATTAGGCTCGCCAACCTGAAGGTCGGTGAGACGACTCCCACGAGCGACATCCATGATTGACTCGCAGTGACCGCTGGATCGGTGATGACCCAGCGTGTTTCGCACACACTCAAAGGAGACTTGCATGCCTTCAGGTCGAGACCTAGGCGGCAGGCGCGGTGGCACGTCCAAGAAAAATGCCTTCTGCTCTTTTTGCCGAAAAAGTTACCGAGACGTCGGGCCTCTCGTTGAGGGTCCTGGAGACGTCTATATTTGCGGCGAATGTATTGAACTTTGTCAGTCGATCCTGGATCAGGAGCGGAAACGTCGTGGATCGAGCAAGCAGCTGTTCACTAAGATCCCCAGCCCGCGTGAGATTGTCGCCGAGCTTGACGAATACGTCATCGGCCAAGAATCTGCCAAACGCGTGCTGGCTGTCGCTGTGCACAGCCATTACAAGCGACTGATGGCCGCCGAAGAGCAATCGGATGTCGAAATCGACAAATCGAACATCCTGCTAGTCGGTCCCACCGGTTGCGGCAAAACGCTGCTTGCACGCACCTTGGCTCGTTCGTTGAACGTGCCTTTTGCCATCGGCGACGCGACGACTCTAACTGAGGCAGGCTACGTTGGCGAAGATGTCGAAAACTTGCTCCTCAAGCTGCTGCACGCAGCCGACTTCGATATCGATGCCGCCCAAAGGGGCGTTTTGTACATCGATGAGATCGACAAGATTGGCAAGACAAGCCAAAACGTTTCGATCACGCGCGACGTTTCGGGCGAAGGTGTGCAACAAGCTCTACTGAAGATGCTCGAAGGTACTACCGCAAATGTTCCTCCACAGGGTGGACGCAAGCATCCCGAGCAACAGTACATCCAGCTCGATACAACGAACATTCTGTTCGTGGTCGGCGGCACCTTCGACGGCATTCAAGATGTGATAGGCAAGCGCCTAGGTCGGCGCTCAATCGGCTTCGGTCAATCAGATTTCGATTCCTCGGAACTGAGCCTGGGCGAGACGCTCGCACACGTCACGTCCGACGATCTCATGGAGTTTGGATTAATCCCAGAGTTGGTAGGTCGTTTGCCAGTGCTCACATCGCTGAGCCCATTGGGCGAAGATTCTTTGGTCCGCGTGCTGCAAGAACCAAAAAATGCGCTCACCAAGCAATATCAGCACTTGTTTTCGATGGAAGAAGCCGATCTTAAGTTTACGGACAAGGCGTTGCAAGCAATCGCGCGTCGAGCTGCTGAACGCGAAATCGGTGCCCGTGGCTTGCGATCGATCATTGAAAATGTGATGCTCGACATCATGTTCGATCTGCCGGACCAAGCGCGAGGTAATCGCTACGTAGTGACCGACGACGTCGTCGAAGGCCGCGAAAAACTGTTTAGCGAAGATCCGCCCCAGACCAAAAGCGCGTAACGTTCAAGGTGTACGGCAAGGCAGACCGCCGCGCACTCTCTCAAGTTACGCTTGCTAACGAAAGACGAGCCCGGGAGGCAAACCCCCGGGCTCGTTTTTTCGTCTATTTCTGTAACTCTTGCAGCACTTCCAAGCCGCGTTCGATTGTCTCGACACTCGCCGCGTAGGAAATGCGAAAATGTGTGTCTCGCTCACTAAAGATATTACCCGGGATGACGAGTAATTGATTTTCAATCGCTCGTTCGACGAAATCTGTGCCGGTGTCAAAACCGGCAGGGACTCTTGGAAAGACATAAAACGCGCCACCCGTGGGGGCCACTTCATAGCCGGCGTCACGTAGACCCGAGACGATCAGATCGCGGCGCTGACGATATCCTGCAACGTGCGAGCTGACATCGGTTTCGAGCGCGGCTAGGGCTGCCCATTGCAATGGGTGCGGCGCGCAGACGAATGTATATTGCTGCAGCATCGTGAGCTTGTCGATAATCGACGCGGGGCCATGAACCCAACCCAACCTCCAGCCGGTGACCGCATGTGATTTACTAAAGCCGTCGACCACGATCGTTTCGGGGTTCCACTCTGTAGGGCTCACTAGCGGAGCGTCGTAACAAAATTCGCGGTAGATTTCGTCGGAGATCAGCGCAATATTGTGGTGGCCTGCTAATTCGGCGATCGCACGCACCTCGTCGGCATCAGCGACAACTCCGGTCGGGTTAGCAGGGCTGTTCAGCAGGATCATTTTCGTGCGCGGCGTGATCGCTGCGGCAACCTTTTCGGGATCGATGCGAAAGTCGGGGTACGTGTCGACCAGCACACATTTTCCACCTGCCATGGCCACCAGCGCTGGGTACATCACGAAATAGGGATCGAAGCAGATAACTTCATCGCCGGATTCGACCAGAGCGAGCATCGCCAGCACGAGCGCTCCGCTGGTGCCGGATGTGATCAGTACGCGTCGATCTTCATGGCCGTAGTCTTTATCGATCTTCGTTTGCAACGCCTCGCGAAGGGCGGGAACACCCTGCGTAACACTGTAGCCGTTCTTATCTTCTTGAATCGCTCTGACGGCTGCTTCTTTCACGGCATCGGCAGCAGGAAAATCGGGCTGGCCGATCGAGAGATTGATCGGGTCGGTCAGCTGCGCTGCCAGATCGAACACCTTGCGGATGCCGGAGCTATCGAATTGAGCAGTACGCTGTGCTAGCCACGGATGAGACATTGAGAGGGCAGGGGTCAAGGTTCAGAAATCAGTTCTAATAGCCGACGGTTAACAACCGGCTGCGAATTACGATTCAATCCAACAAAGGATCGGGCAGCTGATGCTTGGGATCCGCCGCGCCCCATTGTACAAGGGCAACCATAGCCAAAACACCTCCCATGGCGGCGAGCTGCAGCGAGGTGAGCTTCTCATCGTCAAACTGGCCCCAGGCCAGCGCGACTATCGGAATCACGTACGTGGCCATTCCTGCGAACAGTGGCCCCTGACTTTTCACCAGATGAATGAAGATTAAGATGGTCACGCCCGTGCCGACAATAGCTAGCAAGCTGATCGATAAAATCGCCATGGGCCAATCGTGAGGGTGGGCGGGGCTGCCAATCCCGGCGGCGTCCTGCGCGCCTGGCCAACACCAGAGTGGAAACAGCATCAATCCACCCGCACCTAAGAACAATACCGTAAGTGGCAACGGATGTAAGTGATCGAGCTTCCACTTGATATAAGTGTTGCCCAGACCGTACGTGAGTGGCACGGTGAGTCCCAATACAAGGACGCTCAGTGGAATGCCGCGTTGTGAACCATCAAGCACAACACCTGCCATGCAAATCAGCCCCCCCAACACGCCGACCAGCTGTCGCGTCGTGGGCCAGATGCCCAGCATCGGTACCGTCGCGAGAATAGTAACCAGCGGCACCAGCGCCACCATCATACCAAAGTAGGCGTGTTGATCGGCTTGTGCCATCACGTAGGGCAGCACAACAAACGGCCAGGCGTTAGCCATTGCAGCGACCACAAGAATGTGTTTTATGTCCCTGGCTGTAATCTGTTCTGATCGACGACTCAGAAATGCCCAATAGAGTCCCAGTACTAGCGCACCGCCTAAGAGCCGGCACATGCCAATCGTGACCGGCCCCAGTGCGTCTGCAGCGCGATCGACAAGTATGAAGCTCGACCCCCACACTAAGCAGATGAACAAAAATGAAAGGTAGGGCATGGCGGGGAGCAGGCGGGGAACGGTGGCGAACCTAGATCCTACGGCCTACAGCCGCCAGACTCTAGTCTTACTCACCTCACCCGGCACTTAAACTGCAGAATTCCACCCTGACCGGCTTCGACAGGGTCGATGATTTCCCATCGCATGACGGCAGAGCCGTTCGAGTTAGGAATCGCAGTAAAGTTGGCGTCGACGCTCGCTTTTGCGCTGTCGGGCACGTACTCGAGACGTGTCGTGAGATTGTCGACGATCGTAACGTTGCCGATCACGCGGTTACCGATATTGTCGAATCGCAGCGTAAATTCGACTTCTTCTCCTGGTAGTGCGGCACCGGTTGAAGCGAGCTTCAATAGGCGGAGCTTCGGATTGTTTGGCTTATCTTGGTGATAAACTACGCCCGCTTGCTTGAGACTAACCTCGGCCTGGGCTTTGCGGCTATCGAGCGTGATCTGTGCCGCTTGGTCGCCCGACCAGGTAATTGCAGCTTGCACAGCTTCGGCGACGAGTGCTTTCTCATCATTGCTAACCGTTCCTGCACGAACGATTGAAAGATCAGCATAGGGTGCCAACGAGCCGTCGAATTCAACCAACTGTACCTCTTGAGCCAGTGCGCCCAACTTTTGCTGCTCTCCCAGCAAACTAGCCGGCTGTTCGGCACGGTTGATTGTAGGTTCAAGTTGGTTAAGTGCGGTAGCTACTTCTTCTGATTCGTCAATTCGCGAGAGCGACATCTGCTGTTCAAAATTTCCTGGCATGTCGAACCGGGCGTATTCGTGAAGGTCGACTACCCTTCGCACGACCCCAAACCGCGGCGCGTAGATGCAAACCCGATTGCTCGGTGTGACGACCGTGCGACCGTCGACCGTATCGTAGTGGGCCACAGTGTCTTCTTGTTCCAAGCCATCTACCTGCCAGTCGCGACGAACCGCAGCGGGTAAGCCATAATCGCCGCCGTCGCACAGATATTCGTCCGCTGGACCAATTCCACCGCTCTCACAGGCACAGGTTCCGTTCGCTGGTACTTGGCACGTTGGACAGGTACACTCGGCCCCGTGAAAGGCAGGTTCGACGTTAACTGGTGCCGCATTAACATCAGCGACATAAAGTGCGGTAACGACGTCTGGTTGCGTTAGATTGCTATCTGGGTGGCCGCTATGACTGGCCTGCTGAATCGGCTGGTCACGGATATAGGCAATTTTTTCCTGTTGCCCGGTCGACGGGGCAGGGCGTTGTGAGTTTGTAACCGTCGATTGTGACGGTACAGCAGCACGACACGAACAAAGAATCAGCGTTGCGGCCGCAACCACGCCATAGCGAAACCAGGCCGGCGGACCAGCGATCTGATAACTCTTCGAATTGGTTGAAGTTGGCGATAACACGCGGTTCTTTAACGCTAGGGTTGCGATTAATTCACAAAGGCTTGTTCCACGGTCGGCCGTTTCTTCAACGGTTCGTAGACCTGCACAGGCGGAGCGCCGTACAGAAAACCAGGAGTCGGTTCGCCAACGTCCGGCACACGGCCTCCCAGTCGCACGATTGCCATTGGTCGACCAAGTTCGTCGGCGACCACAAGAGGATCTTCACCAGGATGGGCTTCGACCCACCGCTGCTCGTCCTCTTCGTCCAGTGGTGAAGCCAGCATTGGGTCTTCCAAGTAGATCACCCTCGTGATGAACCGCCCCTCGGCTGCCGAGAGAAGTTCCTCTCGGGTAAGCTCAATCGGTATCGGAAACCGCAACATCTCTCCCGGCGGCGGATGGAGCCGATCGACCACTTCGATAGTCGGGAAGAGTTCCAACCCAGGTTGCCCTGGAATTTCGGTCACGCGAAACCGATAGACAGGCCCGATGGCGAGTCCAACGAGCAGACGATCAGTTCGGCCCTCGAGAAAACTGGAGCCTGCCGCCGGAGCGATCCGTGCCCCAAGGGCACGAATCTCAACCGGCTGACAGAATCCTGACAACGGTCCGCCTCGCATCAGTCGCTGACGACCAATCGCTCCCGGAGGCATGGCGCCGGCATGGCGCCAATGGACTGGTCGGTCCTCAGCCAGCACCGCAGTGCTAACCAAGAGCGTGACCAGCACTGCCCATAGCAGTTTGCCAGCAACGGAGAATCTGAACGAGTTCGGACCCGTCCGGACCAGTTCGGAGTCTGAATAAAAGCGAGCCGTTGTCATCTGTTTCCATAGCAGTGATCTAATTACAAGAACCGTCCGGGCAATTCTTCTTGCTTCTGAGTCGGTCCATCAGAGAAGGCTTACCTGAGTGATTCGTCGGACCACCGAACAAGCGAAGCCCCGCACGATTAGTTTCGGCAATGTTTACGTGGTTCACCGGACGCGGATAATTCATGCCGGGACGTTGTTTGACGGTAATCGTCTCTTTATGCACCGGCGGTGGCATTCTTACTCGAGTGCGGTTCTTCATTGTGTGATTGGTCAAACCCGCTTCGTGGCCGAGCGGAATGTGTGGCGGACCAGGTAACCCAATCGGCGTACCGACGCTGGGCATTCCCCACTGAGGTGTGCTCATGCCTGAAACCAAATGGGGTGGCATGGCTTGCGGCGAAAAACCAGTTGTACTCATACCTTGTGGTGCCCCAAGGCCCCCGTAGCCATAGCCACCGCCTCCGTAGGCGGCAGGATCAGCGTAGCCTTGACCATCGGCGCCCTCGACGAAGCCAGCATGCTCCACGCCTCCCTGCATAGCCAGCCCGTTGCCGGGAAGCTGCAGGTCGAGACTACCCACGCGCAAGATTGCCATGATCGAACCGCGCCGGTCAGCTTCAGAAATCGGATCGACGCCCGGATCGAGTCGCGTGCTGACCAGCGTCTCGACTCCGGCCAGGGCCAATTCCTGAAACTCAGGATCCGGCAGATAGATAACTTTGGTAACGAAATTTCCGCTGACGATCTGATCGAGATCCTCGTCAGTAAACTGGATAGGAATCGGTGCATGCGCCAGATAGGCATCGGTACGCGGCGTTACTGGCGCGACCTCAAGCGTGGGGTACAATTCCACACCGGGACGGTCGGGCAGATTCGTAAGCTTCAGCCGGTAGATCGCACCTTGATAAAAGTTTTGTCTTCCGGGCATAACCAGCGGAACGGAATCAAAGAGTCGCTGACCACTGGTATCCCAAGCGACTTCGCCTCCTTCGACGCCTAAAAACGCGATCTGAGACGTGGCACCCGGGCCGCTCGGAGCAGCGCAGCCGGGCGAGTACATTCCCATAGTCTGGGCTATTCCACCGCCACCGCCTTGCACCGAGGCGCTAGCCATCGGATGCAAAACGCCGGGGCCAGGACCACCTACTCCAGGACCCGGTTCCATGAGTCGTTGGGAAGGCGGCAGATTGAAGGCACGTTTTTGGGCCAAGCAACTGGTCGAGACCAGCATGGCTGCCGTGCATAATGTAATGGTAAGTTGACGTTTCATTTCGTTCCCCCTAGCTTTCGTGGGCGAATGCGAGTTGTGATCAAAATTGTGGAAAACTCGCCCTCCTGGCGAGGCATCCGCTAGCTATATCTTCAATTCCGTTGCTAGCACCGTTGAGCGATTCTCGCTCTTTGAAAAGTTGCCGTGGACCATTGCGGCAGAGTCCTACTAGAATCTGCCCGCTGCCTGCACCGTTGTAGTTTTATTGCGGCATGCCGCCTAATTTAGCGCGATCCAGACAAAGCCCAGCGCACGCTCCTCGGAGATAGGAATCGGCTGGGTGTAACCGTAATCTTTGGTAAAACCGGTAAAACCGTTGGAGGCAGGAAATCTTGCGCCCCTTAACTCTGCTCTGCTGGCTAATCATTTGGGAGTTGAGCCTGATCGGAACCACGCGTGCCCAGCCTGCGGCCATCGGGGAAGCTACCGCCAAAGCCAGTACGAGTTCCTCGGGGGATCTGTTTCTAGGCGAAGTGCTGGCAACACTGCAGCACCGGCCAAGTGTCGCGGCCCGTCTGCGGCACAAGTCGCGATTGCATGAAGTGGCGCTTTCCGGTTCAGGAAAGTACTGGCAACGTGGAACGGGCAATCAACAGGTAACACGTTGGGAGATGCAGACCCAGGTCGCCGGAAAAACTGCCAGCTACATTCAAGTCTTCGACGGCAATCATCTGTGGACCGATCGAACGTTGCCCAGCGGACGCCGAGTACATCGACTAGATACCGGTCGGTTACAGTCCCGGCTCCGCATCACCAATGCTTCTTCTGACAATTTGAAGTCGGAAGCCGAGTGGGATACCGAGCTCGCGATGGCCATAGGGCAGGGGGGGCTAGCGGAAATGCTGGCCGATGCGCTACGCCGCTTTACTTTTGCCCAGCCACGACCTTCGCAGCTCAATGGGCTTGCAGTTAAAGCACTGGTCGGACAGTGGCGCCGAGACGAGCTCGAGAAGCTCTGGCCTGAACTCGCAGAAGGTGGTGACTCGCCCATCTGGCCAAAGCAAATACCACACCACATGTTGCTATTGATCGGGCAGAATAATCTGTTTCCCTACGTGGTTGAACATCGCCGTGTGGACGACGCGCAATTGGCCGCCAGTGCAGTAGGCGACCGTCCTACGCACGATCCTCTGTTACGCTACGAGCTCTTCGAAGTGCAATTCGCTGCGGCGATGGAAGACAGTCTGTTCGAATTTAAACCTGGCGATGTTCAATGGTCCGACGAAACTGCGCTCGTTTTGGAACGTTCACTCGAAACGGTCCCACGTTCTGAAAACAAGACCGAAAGATAGCAGGCTACTGTGCCAGTCTCACCAGCAGGCGCCGTTCGCGGCAACTCCACGAACCGCTAGAGAGAACTTTTGGCAAGCTGCGCCGCTGTAAGCAGCGCCGCCACCATGCCGCTCGATTCAGCAGTGCCTTGCCAGGCGCGGTCGAATGCCGTGCCATGGGCCACGCTCGTGCGGACAATCGGCAGGCCAAGGGTGACATTTACCGCGCGGTGCATTCCCAACAGCTTCAGTGCAATGTGTCCCTGATCGTGGTACATGGCCACGACGGCATCGAACTCGCCGACTCGTGCGCGCCCTAGCAAGGTGTCGGATGGAAAGGGGCCTTCAACGTGGACGCCAGCAATGCGGGCTTGTTCCACGGCCGGGGCGATGATTCGAGACTCTTCATCGCCAAAAAGCCCATCTTCGCCGCCATGAGGATTAAGGGCACATACACCGATCCGTGGTGTTGCTAAACCGAATCCATCTCTCATTACCGTCGAAACGAGCTGACATTTGGCAACGACAGCGCTGGAAGAAAGGTGGGAAAAAACCTCGCTCAGCGCCATGTGCAGTGTGACGTGGGCAACCCCCAAGCCAGCAGGGCAATCGGGGACTTCAGCAGGAGGAAGGTAAAGCATCATTGCGAAGTCGCGGACTTCGCAAAGCTCAGCGAGCAATTCGGTGTGGCCTGGGTAATCGTGGCCGGCAGCATGTAATGCGGCTTTACTCAGTGGAGCCGTGACCAATCCTTGAAACTCGCCTGCCAGGGCTCCTTGGGCGGCCCTCACTACTGCCTCATAAGCTGCCTGTCCCGTCCGGCGATCGACTTCGCCGGCGGCGACTTCTAGCACGTCATCTGCGCCGACTGGCATGCAGGAAATCACGCTGGGATCCGCCGCCGGCTCCGTCGAGGTCTCAACTCGCATCGAGCTGCCTACCAGCTTTACGGCCGATTGCATCACCTCTGGATGGCCCAGGACAATCGGCCGACACACTTCGTGAACCCGCGAATCGCTCAACGCCCGGACGATTACCTCGGGCCCGATTCCGGCGGCATCGCCCATGGTTACGGCTAGTAGCGGCTTATTTGGCATAAGAGAGTTTTGATTCTGTTCTGTGGGATTCGTGCACCTTCGGGGAGGGCATTCTAGTGCCTGGTTCGGTGGAGACAACGCCCCCTGACGCTAGGATGCTAGAATGGGTAGAATCACTTTTTCAGCTAGACTGCCGGTTGAGGGCGAGCCCCTCGGTCGATGCGGCACGGCTTCCTGCTAATTCTCGTTGGGCGCTGTATGCCCTCAGACGAAGCCCTTGTAATAGAACCACAGAGCCCGATTCTCTTGGCATGACACGAATATTTACGACACTTGCACTGCTGACACTAGGACTGTTCATCGCGGCAGCGGTACTGGGGCTCGCGATTGGCGATCTCTATGACCAAGCCGATCAGTCGGCTTTCCAAACGGCCTTCAAGACAAGGGGCATACATATGCTTGCCGGCACAGCGGCCGCCCTGGCTGTTGTGTTTGTGCATAGCATTGTGATCACCTATTTTGTCGGTACGAGTCGCTGGTGCAAAGAGGTGACTGAGACCTACTTACTCGATCCGGCAGCGTTGGTGCATAGCAATCAGCTCAAACGACGGACTTTCCCTTGGTGTGTCTTGGGGATGCTGACGGTCGTTGGGGTGATCGCCTTAGGCGCTGCGTCGGATCCAGGCACGGGCCGGGCCAACACAGCTTCCATGGCCGACTTTCATCTTGTTGCCGCTTTTGCCGGGTTGGCTCTAGTAGGCTGGACGTTTCTCCGTGCTTGGTTGAACATTCTGGAAAACCAAGCAGTAATTCAGCAGATCCTCGACCAGGTGCAGCAGGTGCGTCAGGAACGGGGCCTCGAAACCGACTCAAAAACCGGCGAGAAACAACTGGCCGCTACATCTTGAGTAGGAATACGACCTCTGCTATAGCATGAAATGGACGGCATTTCCCTGCGTTTTTATCGGTTTGCCGACCCTCACCCTGACAGCGGCGAATTGCGAATTATACTAGAGGATTCCAATTCAATTTGAGACCCCCCCCCTCGATGCATGTATCAACGAGTTCCGGAGCAGCTATGTCCAAAGCAATGACGATCTTCGGAATGGTCGTTGCCGGTCTATTAGCGCTTGTGTTTGCTCTAGACTTGGCCCTCGGCATCCCCTTTGAGGGTGCAAGCCTGGGTATGGATATCGGGGCACTGACCTCAGCCCTGATTCTTGGATACATCAGTTACAGCACGTTCCGCGAACAGAAGTAAGCATACTTACGCTGCCGTGCGAAGAATTGATCGCTGCGGTTTTACTTCGCGCTCGCTGACTAGGTCAGCAACGATTTCCGACACTGCTGAAATCTGCATCTGTCCTCGACTAGCACTCCAGGACACTTCTCGCAGCAGTTTTTCGATGCTTCGCAGTCCGCGCGCGCTGACGCGCTCTAGCGCAGCTGCTTCAACGTTTACGAGGATTGATCCCCTCGTGTCAGCAGCCAACAGGTCTTTCACCGAGGTAGAACGCGAGGGTAGCCAGCGTGACAGTCGACGTTTGGGCCAGTGAAGGCTGGGGACCAGCTGCCAGAGTCCGCAGGGCAGGGGACGAGAACTGGATGCATCAGACGCGGAATGATCGTTCGAGATAATCGCGCGGACGCCTTGATCTGCGAGAAGGGTCATCCTGCTGCGCAATGCACCGAGATCTCCCACGACTAGCATTGGTGCTGCGCCAACAGAATTCTTCAGACCCACCAATCGACTGCCCAACTCGTTGCCGAAACGTGATGACGACACGTCGGACGCGCCCCAATTGTCGTCGACCATCAGTGCAAAATCTGCGGCGGACGTTCCGGGTGAAGAGTCGCGCAGGACTCGCGCTTGCGAGACGTTAGTCACCGCCCAAGATGCCGCTACTCGATGCCCATGGAATAAGTGCATTAAATGGCGCAGCCGGGCCAGATTGGGGCTCGACGAGTCGGCCTGAGCGAGATTAATTACAAATGCTACCTTGGGCGCGTCGCTGGTCTGGTCCATCATGTGGTGCCACCAATCCCTGGAGTTGATAGTGCGAACGGCCATCGGGCCGCCAGGCTCTAAGGTTAGTTTCGGGCATGCCACGGGTGGCTCTCGAAGAAACGACTGCTGGCATTGATTAGCTTAGGCTGGCAAAGTGTGCCATTTGTGTCGGTTACGGCAGAGAGACCACGTGTCAGGATTTGGATACCATATTGCAAGCATCTTTGGTTAAACTGTAACTTATTAATAACCCATTTGAGGCTTTCTTCCGTTCTTCCGGGGTCATGGCCGTGACTACTAATCGTGAGACATGGGAATTTCATGCCCATCCGCTGATGGCGAACGGCCATTTGCAAACGGTTTTGGGGATCCAATGGCCGCGACGATATTCGCACGATCCTGGCACAAGTCACTTCGTGCCAGTGAGCGACGGCGACCAGATCGTCCTGCACGAGAACGCTTCCGCCACTCTCGACAAATCGCTCCCGATTGTGTTGATGATCCACGGCCTGGGCGGCTGTCACATGAGTACTTACATGCGTCGCATGGTGGAACATCTTATCGTGCGAGGCTATCGATCATTTCGGATGGACATGCGCGGCTGCGGTGCCGGCGACGTCGTCGCCCAACGGCCCACTCATTGTGGCCGGTGGCAGGACGTACTCGCGGCCATGAACCATATTGCGGAGCTCTATCCCGACTGCGATACACAAATCGTCGGCTTTTCGATGGGCGGCACGCTGGTCCTCAACATGCTGGCCGAAATGGGCAGCATGCCGGTGGGCAATCTGCAGCGGTCTCTGATTATCTCGCCTCCAATCGACTTGGCGAACGTTGAGCGAAGTTTCCGTAAGGGTATGGGACGACGCTACGACAAATTCTTCGTCAAGCTACTTTGGAAACAGAACGTTCAACGTTGGCAATTGCACCCCGAGGCTGCACCGTCTGAGATTCCCCGCCCACCGCGGCGGCTGCGCGAACTCGATGAAATTGTGACAGCCCCCACGGGCGGCTTCCGCTCTGCGGCAGATTACTACGAGCAGAGCTCACCTGGCCCCAAACTTTCGACCATCAGCCAGCCAGCAACCATATTCACAAGCGAAGACGATCCGGTCGTGCCCGTTGACTCACTTCTTGAGAGCTCCGTGAGCGATTCGACGGAAGTGATCACCACCTCCCACGGTGGGCATCTCGGGTTCCTATCCGGCCAGAACGGCGACCCCGACTTCCGCTGGCTCGATTGGCGCATCCTCGATTGGCTTGGGGAGTCGAACCAGCTTAGCGATGCTGAAGAGTCACGTCAGGCCGATTGTGTTTCTGTGTCTCGCTGAATGAGTCAGTGTTCCCGTAGCGTGCTTCGGTCAACGAACTCTGTGCAGTACTGTAACTTCGGTATCTTCAACTGGAGTTTGCCCATCCGGTAGTTAGCATAGGGTTTCCGAAAAGACCAAAATTCATACAAAACCCGTCGAACTGCGTCGTGAATTTGATGGATCCCAAAGTTAAAAAAAACGCAGAATTACGCGATGCGGCTGATCTATATGAGGTTGAGGGAATCCGTTCTTTGCTTAGCAGTGGTGCCAACGTAAACGCTGCAGATCATAATGGCTGGACGCCACTTCATTTCGCGGCGAACCACGATTACCCGGAAGAGTCGGACCGAATTGGCGATACGATTACACTCTTGCTAGAAGCCGGAGCTGACGTCAATCTTATGGATGAGATGGGCTGGACGCCGATGCATTACGCGGTTTCTCGTATGATCGACTACAGTTTGCAGAAGAGACTTATAGAGGCAGGTGCGAATCTCTTGATTCGAAACAGTGAAGAAAAAATGCCGATACACATTCCGCTCGAGTTTGGTCGAACCAATGATGTCAGGTTCCTCGCGCAATTCTACGAAGATAAGGATGTCGACATTTTTGTGGCCACAGAAATCGGACGGCTAGACCGCATCACGGAGATTCTCGATAAATGTCCCGATGTCGTTGATCTTACGGATTCATATGGCTCGACGCCTCTAATGTACGCGGCATATATCCAAGACCCTCCGGTCAATCAAGCAGAAGTTGTCGAGGTGCTTCTTGATCGCGGAGCAAATCCGAATATTCAGAATCAGGGTGGAATAACAGCCCTCCATATTGCCGATTCCCCAGAAGTCATAAATCAGTTGTTGAATTTTGGGGCCGATCCCACGATCCGTGACATAAACGGGGAGACGCCGTCGGTGCCTTGAAAGTCGAGAGACGATTTCTCACCGTCTACCAAAACGAGACAGCTTACTCGAAATGTGATGTCCAGCCACTTGCGGCTATGTATTCTTGTGATTGGTGTATCTACTAGCTACGTCGCGAGTGCGTAAAACACAAATTCACAAGTTGCTCCGCTAGAAGACTCGACGAGCGGACTCGGGATTAATGAGGCGATTCTTGCTCCAATCCTAATTTCGTCATTAGGTACTTGGTCATTCACCATTCCTTCAGGGCAGGGGAGTGGGCGTGTGACATCGCTTCCAATTGGCAGATACCGTAGGCCAGTGCCAGGCCCAAGAGTAGTGCGAGCGAGAGCTTCACGCGGTCGTGCGAATGGAACTGTAGCTCGGGCAGCAGGTCGCTCAGTGAAATGCACAAGAAAGTTCCCGCCGCAAAGGCCAACGCGTAGCCTAATGTTGCGCCGCCGTCTCCTTCGCCCATCAGCCCAAGATAGAAGATGGCTGCACCTAGAGGGATCGCGAGTGAGAACAATCCATTCACAACGTGTCTCGCCAACAGCGACCAACCGCCGCGGGCCATCAGCGTGGCGATCGTCATCGAATCGAATGGCTTGTGCAGCAGGATGACAAGAAACGTTCCGAGGCCGGGCAGCTTCAGATAGGTGTGCCCATGGGCTACGCTAGCCGCCAAGGCGCCGCCGGCGATCACGCTGTGCAGCGTCAGCCCTAGGGCGGCGCCACCCCAGGTGAGTTCGTGGCCGTGGGAGTGACTCTTGTCATGCGCGTGATCGTGTTCGCAAACGACTTCTCCGTCTTCCACACCATGATGGTGAAAGCAAAAAAAGCGTTCGATGAAGAACATTACTAAGAGTCCCGCCAATAGCCATAGCATGACATTGACGACGTCGCCCGAGGGATCGGATGTGCTCGCGCGGACCTGGCTCAATGCGTGTGGCAACATGTGCAGCAGGCCCACTCCTAGCATCACTCCCGCCACAAAGCTAACAGCAAACTCCGTCCATCGATGAGTCAATCGAAACCAGACCGGGATCATCCCCCCAGCAATCGACGCTGCTAAAATCAGCAGGCAGTAGTAGGTGAGCGGGACGATCGGGTTCATGGGTAAGTCGAGAGTCCAGGGTCCAGAGTCTAGAGCAGGAAAGGGTCTCTTCGCGAATTAGCGGACTGCAGTAATATTGCGGCTCACAGGAGTTGTCAGCATAATGGGGCGAGCGCGATGCCACAACGGTGCGCTAAGAGGTGCTTGGCAGGTTGAATATATCCTGCTCTAGACTCTGGACCCTGGACTCTCGACTTACACACATGCGTGCCTGTATTCAAAGAGTCAGCCAATCCCGTGTCGTCGTCGAGGGCGAAGTTACTGGCCAGATCGGCCGAGGGCTGCTCGTGCTGTTGGGAGTGGCCCAGGACGATACTGACGCACAACTCACTTGGCTGGCCGACAAGATTGTCGGTCTTAGGATTTTTGAAGACGAGCAAGGCAAGATGAATCGTTCGCTGGCCGAAGTTGGTGGCGAAATGTTGGTCGTCAGCCAATTCACGCTGTACGGCGATTGCCGAAAAGGGCGTCGGCCAAGCTTTGCTTCAGCGGCGCCCCCTGAAAAAGCCGAGCAGATGTACGACGATTTCGTCCAGTACGTCAGCCGTCAGGGAGTCACCGTCGCCACGGGCCGCTTTCGCGCGCACATGGAAGTCGAACTCACTAACGACGGACCTGTCACGATTTGGATCGACTCAGAGCAATAGAACGCGGATGAACAGGGATTTGGCGGATTTTCACAGATAAAAAATCTGATCAGCGAGAATCCGTCATGTCAGCGTTCATCCGCGTTCTATTCCTGCAACTTGTTCCAGAGACGCCGCGCAGTGTCGTAGATGGTCCGATCGACTTCGGGGATCTCCCCATCTTCGGTCGGCTCGCGATTGGGCTCGATGGGAGTAATGTCTCCCTCAGTCCGGAATGGATTTGATTCTGCTATGCGAGATGTCCACTCTTCGCCACTAACTGCCATCGGTAGTTCATGGCCGTAGCGATCCATGACCATCGGCTCGCCGAGGATCAGTGTGATGATCACCGCGAGCTTGCCGTAGGTAGATATGTTCGCCCAGCCGTTCTTACCCCACAGTTTCAAAGCAGTGCCAAAGGATTTCTTAAACCGCCAACGTCCTCCAGCCCATTCGACGGCGTAGATCTCGTCCAGAATGAGATGCGACATCACGCCCAGAAATACACCACACGCCTTGAAGTAGCGAATCTGCAAGTCGCCCGAGGCACTAAGCAGAAACACGACGCCAGCAAAGATAAACGCAGCCGGCAAGCTGTGAAACATTCCCCGGTGAACCGTGTATTTGGCCAACAGTTTTGCCAGCCCAAAGCGCACGAACAAATACATGCCACTGGTTGCAAGCACGATTTGCTCGTGATTGAGACCGAGCTCGCGAAACCGGTGCAAGAGCATGATCGGAACGATCGCCGCTGCAAAACCCATCGACTCGCGAAAGGGGATACCCGAGTCGCTGTCGATGTCGGGCAACATACCGCCTACACCGCACAACCCGCCGGCAATTAGTGTCGAATCTATCGGGACACCGAAGTGATATCCCAAACCAGCATAGCCAACGCCAAGTAGACTGCTGGTTGTGATGTGAGTTTTGAAGCCGGCCATAGGTTAGGGTTCAGGGGCTAGAGGCTAGGGGACAGGGGGAGGACTGTACGTAAATCACGGGGTAGGTGCCAGAGAAAACTTCCTTATCTGCTGCTGGCATTGCTAGCACATGCTCGTGGTTTTCCGCTTTTCGCTTTGTTCGCGGCTCCCTATACTTCCGCCCGCCTACTACTTAGCGCTGCGCTACAACGCGGCAAATCTTTCTGATTTCTGAACCCCGACATCTGAACCCTCCTATGCAAACTTACGACATGTTGATGCTCCTGGTGTTGGTAGCCGCCACACTCTTTGGTTTTTGGAAGGGCATGGCTTGGCAAATCGCATCGCTCGCGTCGTTGGTAGTGAGCTACTTCGTCGCGCTAAAATTTGCGGACCAACTCGCGCCGATGATCTCGAACCACGCGCCGTGGAACAAGTTCGTCGCGATGTTGGCCATTTACATCGGTACATCGTTTGTAATTTGGACGCTCTTTCGACTTGTCTCGGGTGCTATCGATCGAGTGAAACTCGACGGATTCGACCATCAGATGGGCGCACTATTCGGGCTAGCCAAAGGTGTGCTGGGCTGCATCGCGATCACCTTTTTCGCGGTTACGATTTTGCCGCAGGCGCAGAAGGATTCGATCATCGCTTCGCGCACCGGAGAATACATCATTGTGCTCTTGGACAAGACCAACACAGTGGTGCCACCAGAAGTCCACGACGTGATTCATCCTTACGTCGAGAGGATTGAGCAGCGACTCGATCCTCAGCACCACCCCTCATCGGGCAGTGAATTTCAAGCGCTCTGGCCGCGGGGCGATACCGCGCCAAGTGACCCACCGGCTTGGCCGTCGCAAGCATCCAGTGATTCGGGGTGGCCTACCAAGGAGCCCGCCGATGTAGCGCCTTCCGCCTGGACACCGCCTGAACAGCCAACCCAACCTGGATCCGCTGATCTCCCCCCATGGCCCACTCAGCCGCAAACGGCCGATCGACCCAATGACACGCGCGGCCAAGGCACCGCCTACTAAGGCACTCACTTACCAAGTTGGTCGGCCAGCTCGGTGGCGCCGTAGATGGCGCGTAGCGCTTCGCGGATGCCGCTACTGTGTACGGAGACTGCCCGCGAGATCTCGTCTTCGTAATAATAAGAGGCCGTGAGGCTTTGGATATTGCCGTCGAAAATGATGCCGACGAACTCACCGGCACGGTTGATGACTGGGCTCCCCGAATTGCCTCCGATAATGTCTGCCGTGCAAACGAAATCTAGTGGTGTCGACAGGTCGATCTTTGCGCGGGCCTTATTCCAAGACTCAGGCAGTTTCCACGGCGGTTTACCTTCGTGAGCCGCTTCATGCTTGAACGCTCCGCCCATCGTAGTCCAAGGCGGAACCATTTTGCCATCTTCTTCGTATCCTTTGACGACGCCGAACGCTAAACGGAGCGTGAAAGTTGCGTCCGGATAACCGGACGTGCCTTCCAACGCGATCTGAGCTTTTTTGATCTGAGCATAGGCTTGTTGCTGGATTTCGTCGATTTGCTCCTTTTGTACTCGCACGTCCCGATATTCATCCTCCAAGAGTCGGAAAAACTGAATCATTGTATCCTCTGAGTTGCGGATCGCATCGGTGCCGCCCGCAGCCAGCTCGCGTCGCAGCTCGACCTGATCTAACTTAGAACTGGTGATCAATTCTGCGGCGCGCTGGCGAGGACTCTTGCCGGCGAGCGCAGCGATGACCAACGGATCGTCGCCACCACGCTCTGTCGCGAGCAGTGAAAGACTGGCCGCTAGTTCAACGATCTCTAGGTCTTCGTAGATTGGAGCAGGGGAATACAGTTCGTGGTCCAGCGACTCGCGTCCTGAATCGCGATACTCCCGAAATCGATCTTCATTGAGCTTTTCGTCTTCTCCTGCCATCAAGACTAGCTGTTGGGCAATTTCAAAGAGTTGCGATTTGATAAAGAGCGTTCGCTTCAACAGTTTAGCTCGAGCTTCTCGCGCTGCTTCGATTTCTTCCCAAGCCTCGACATAGTGTTTCAGTTCATCTTGAGCTGACAACGCTTCGCGAAGTTCTTGTTCGTCGTCAGTTTTCTTCGTGATGAAATTGGGACTCTGTAGTCCTTCCAACATGCCCAACACTCGTTTGCGATTGTTTTGAACGCCGAACAAATCGTCGAGAGCGCGCCGGCGGTGCTCAGGACTCTCGCTACTGAATTGCTGCAACTCGATTTCCATCCGACAAAGCCAATCGAGAAAGTCGGGTAGGGCCAAGTCTCGAACATACTTTAACGCCGCCACAGTATAGTCGCGCTGCGTGCTGCCAGGATTACCGGAAACGAATACGAGTTCGCCATCGGTGGCACCTTCGGTCGACCATTTTAAAAACTCTTCGACCTGGGCCGGCTTACCGTCTTCGTATACGCGAAACAACGCCACATCGAGGCAGTAGCGCGGGTACTCGAAGTTGTCGACATCGCCGCCAAAAAAGGCGGCGTCGCTTTCAGGGGCCCAGACCAAGCGGACATCCGTGTATTTCTTGTAACGATACAAATGGTACTTGGCTCCTCCGAACAGAGTGACCACATCGCTACGCAACCCGGTGGCGGCAAGCGACTCCTTCTCAATGCGCGCCTTTTCGGCCTGACGAGCCTCTTTAGCAGTCTCGGCGTCCATATCGTCCGTAACTGCTGCGTTTACACGTTCCGTAACATCATCTATCGAAACGAGCTGATTGAGCTCCAAATCGGGTGCTTGAAGCTCATTTTCGAGGCCTGCGGCGAGAAAACCGTCGGCGGTATAGTCATGTTCTGCTGAAGAGAGCTTATGCAGCGTATCGGCTGCCACGTGGTGGTTGGTAATTACCAGGCCGTTGCTGGAGACGAATGAAGCCGAACCGCCAGAGCTAAATCGGACACTGGAGAGCATGATGTGCCGGACCCAGTCCTCAGATGGATCGAAGCCATATTCCTGCCGTAAATGGTCCCGGGGTAAATCGTCGAAAAGCCACATTCCCTCGTCAGCTGAAGCTGTCGTTGCGGAGACGAGAAACAGCACAACAGCGGACCAGAGACGCGAGACTATTCCGTGACAGGGCATGCTTTTTACGTCCATTGTCGAGTGGGATTCGAGAGTAGCCAGAGGAGCGATCAAGCTATCGTCTTGAGTGCTCAAAGACAATCGCACGAAGCAAGAGGTTCATACGATAGGGCGTCGTTTTCCCGGGAAAAACAGCTCCAAAACGAACATAACTATGATTATCGGACGTTGGAGGCGCTGGCACTTACAGCCCAGATTCAGTCGCAATCTCCTACCCTGCGGCATGGTTCTTGATCGAATTCAACTCGCCAAGACTCACGCGCGTGCAGCGATCCGGTAGATGGTCGGCGAGCCACCGCAGAGCTCAGTCAGCCGCCAATGTAGCCGGCGAATCCTCGGATTCCAAGAATGGCCCGATGCGACGAAATTTGTCGTACCGTTCAGCCAGCATCTGGTCGGTCGAAAGATCTGACAGTTCTCGGAGGGTTTTGCTGAGATACATCTTCAGACGACTGGCCGTCTGGTGATGATCTCGGTGGGCGCCGCCCAATGGCTCCTCGATAACGTCGTCGACGACTCCTAGTTCGTTGAGATGGCGGGAAGTGATCCGCAGAGCCCGGGCTGCTTGTTCGGCGTAGTCGTGACTCTTCCATAGAATGCCGGCGCAGCCCTCGGGACTGATGACTGAATAGTAAGCATGTTGCATTATTGCAACACGATCGCCTAAACCAATTCCCAGCGCACCCCCAGACCCCCCCTCTCCAATCACCACCACAATTATTGGCGTCTTTAGACGCGACATAGCCAACATGCTCTCGGCAATCACCTGGGCCTGGCCTCGTTCTTCGGCCCCGATTCCAGGATATGCGCCGGGAGTGTCGATCAGCGTAATGATCGGTAAACCGAACTTGGCAGCTAGCCGCATTTTTTCCATCGCCTTCCGGTAACCCTCAGGATGCGCGCACCCAAAGTAACACTCGTTACGTTCTTTGAGCGTCTTACCCTTTTGATGGCCGACCACCAGAACCTTGAACTGATCGAGCTTGGCAAATCCGGTGCGCAGCGCTCGATCGTCACCGAAAAACTTGTCGCCATGCAATTCGACGAATTCGTCAAATACTAAATTGATGTAGTCGGTAAACATTGGCCGATGGGGATGTCGAGCCACGCGGACCGTTTCCCAAGGATCGAGATTGTTGTAGATACTCTTCGTGGTCTCGGTGAGCTGTTTGCGCAAGCCGCGAATGCGATCGCGCATCTGAGGTGTCTTAGGCTCGGTGGCCTCAATATCTTCGATCTGTTCAGCTAGTTCAAAGATCGGTTGTTCAAACGGTAGTCGAAATGAAGTGCTGGCCATGGTTAGGAGCTACCCTCCTCGGCCGCTTCGCGTGCGGCTCGCTCTGCTTCCTCCACTTCCTTTGGCTTGGGAGGCTTCGGAGTAATATGGAAGCACCGCCCTGCTTTTAACTCGCGGTAGAATTCCATGAGGCTATCGGGGCGGTCTGCGGGGTCTTTTGCCAACATGCGTTGCACAAGTTTGGCGAAATCAGCTTGAACGTTCTTCTGTACCATGTTGAGTTGCGGTGGACGTGCCTTGAGATGTTTGTTCAATAGTTCCGCCGAGGTGCTGGCTGTGTAAGGTAATTTGCCAGTCATCAGCTCAAAGACCATGCAGCCGAAGCTGTAAATATCCGACCGAGCATCGGTTTCCTTGCCGCGAATCTGCTCAGGGGGCATGTAGCTGTAAGTTCCCTGGACCGGCGCCTTGGTTTTCAACAGCTTACCCAATCCAGTGGGTATCTTGCGAGAAATCGTAAAGTCAATTAATCGCACTTCATTGTCATCATTAACGAGAAAGTTGTCAGGCTTAACGTCGCGATGAGACCAGCCTTCTTTATGCATGTGTTCCAATGCAAGTGACGCTGCGCAAAGTATATCCTGCAGGCGGTAATGCAAACGCTCGACGCCTTCGTGGATCTGCTGCTTGAGGTTGGGTGTTTTGAAAAACTCCATAACTAGAAAAGTGCCGTCCTTGCCAGTGCCATAGTCAATCGTCTCGATAATCGAGGGATGTTCGAGCGATTTGCCGACATTGAATTCGTGTTTCAAGCCGATGGCGGCTTCGCGAGTGTGCTGTTTGCCTTTCGGCAACCACTTCATGGCCAGTGGGACATCTTCATTCAATGGTCGCACTGCCCAGATTTCGTACAGCGCCCCTGCTCGAATCATATGATAGAGTCGATAGGGACCAACCGTTTCTTTGCCAGCAGGCATACTCATAGTGCATAAGCCGCGGGGACGCTTTTCTTGCAAACCCCCAGTCTAGTCCGCTTCATCCAATTGGGAAAGAGAGGAGTCTTGGGGGGAGTTATGAAAGGCCGGCGGATCTGTCTGCTCAGAATTCAACTCTTAATAAAATCAGCCCTTGCGGCGGGGCGGTCTTTCCCGCGAACCGACGGTCGCAACTCGCGAGCACCGTGCTGAGAGAATTTTCGTCGCGGCGGCCCGTGCCTACCTCGACAAGTGTGCCGACTACGATACGTACCATATTGTAAAGAAACCCGTCGCCCTCGACTTCGATGAGAACTTGTGGCACGAGCTCCCCTACCCCGCGAGTGACGTCGACGGCAAAGATCGTGCGCACGGTCGATTCACGCTCGCTGCCCGCCGACTGAAAGCTAGCGAAGTCATGTGTCCCGGTCAGAGCTTGGCCGGCGCGGTGCATGGCAGAGACATCGAGTGGCTGCGGCACGTGCCACACGCGACTGCGATCAAACAAAGGACGGCAACGGTCGTTGTGAATCTGGTAACGGTAGCGCTTCTGACGAGCATCGTGTGTAGCGTGGAAATCGGATGACGCCTCTTCAAGACTCAACAACACAATGTCATCAGGCAACTTGGCGTTAACTCCGCCAAACAATTCAGATGCCGGGAGCAAGCTCTCGGTTTGTACGCCGACAACCTGCCCCAGTGCATGCACGCCCGAATCGGTACGGCTAGTCGCGGTAACGCGCACCCTCTCGCCTGTAATTTCTTGCCAGGCCGATTCTAGCTCGCCCTGCACCGTGCGTCGCTCGGGCTGCGCTTGCCAACCACAAAAGTTGGTGCCGTCGTAGGCAAGCGTGAGTTTGAAGGTAGCCATCAGCTATAAAAACCACGGAGGCAGCTTATACTGCCGCCTGGGATTTGACCAGCAACTCGGCGATCTGAACTGCGTTCGTTGCGGCGCCTTTGCGGAGGTTGTCGCTGACACACCAGAACGCCAAACCATTGTCGCACGACAAGTCTTCGCGAATGCGTCCGATGAACACAGCGTCGTCGCCGCTGCAATCGGCCGGCATTGGGTATTGGCCTGAATCTATGTCGTCAATTACCGTGACGCCCGGAGTCGCCGCAAAGAGCTCGCGAGCTTCGGCCACGCTAATTTTCTTCTCTGTTTCGACGAGCATGCTTTCGCTGTGGCAATTTTCCACGGGCACACGCACGCAGGTTGGGCAAACCTTGATCGAATCGTCGCCGAAAATCTTTTGCGTCTCGTACACCATCTTCATCTCTTCGCTGGTGTAACCTTCATGCTTATTCGAGCCAATCTGGGGAATCAAATTGAACGCAATCGGGGCGCTAAAGGCATTCGGCTCGTGACTCTCGCCGTCGAGAAACGCTCGGCTGCCAGTGATAAGTTCCTCTTGGCCCTGCACGCCCGCTCCGCTGGTCGCCTGGTAGGTGCTAACTACTACGCGGCGAATTTTGCCCGCCTCGTGTAGTGGCTTCATCGCCAACACCATCTGTGTAGTGGAACAGTTGGGGCTGGAAATGATGCCCTGATGGTTGAGGGCCGCTTCGGAATTGATCTCGGGAACCACCAACGGCACCTTAGGATCCATTCGCCAATAGCCGCTTTCGTCGACGACTACGCAGTTGCGCTCTACTGCCCATGGGCAGAACTCCGCCGCCACAGGATCGGGCGTGCTGCCGATCGCTAAATCGATCCCATCGAATACCTCTGGGCACAGCAGCTCAACCGTGTGCTCCTCACCCTTGAATGTAAGCTTCGTGCCGGCCGAACGCTCTGAAGCTAGAAACGTGATTTTCTCATACGGAAATTCTCGTTGCACGAGCATTTGGCGGATGAGACTTCCCACGGCGCCAGTGGCACCAACGATGGCAATCGACTCGAACACGGCTAGTATCCATTTCTGTAGTGGTGAAGGAAAAAATAGACTGGCCTCTGATAGTTTCCCCCAAGTGACACGGCCCTAGCAGAAAAAGCTCGCGCCACACAGCTGTCGGGAGAATCGGCATTATAGATAGGGCTCGCCAACGGGGCAACGACCCGCGGTACTCCCCTACCCTGCTGAGGTCAAACAAAGCTACTCCAGCAGCTTGGCAGCTCCGTCAACAACCTTGTCCCAATGGAATGCCGGCCCTGGATCGACTTTGTTCTTTTGCACGTGATAATGACCCAGAACACCGGAGAACTCTTGCCATTGATTCTCAGTCAACTGATGGGGGATTAGTTCGCCCTGGGCATCCTTGGGATAATCGCATTCGAGCTTGGGGAAAATTCGGCAGAGTGTCGCCGTCAGCTTGATCAAAGAGTCGTACTGTTCAGGCGTGAAGTCGTACTGATTCAACTCCGTACCCTGAATCGTGCCAACGATCATTTCCGGTCGATCGGGGCGTCCGTAAAACGGTTGAGTACGCAACCCCAAGTGGCCAATCGTGCGGGGCGGTCGCAGGTGAACGCTGCCCTGAGCATCCGTCGTATACCAGCTATCAAGTTTATTCTTTTTATCCTCCGGGTAGGCTCCCATACTGGCGATCTCCACTCCAATCGAGCGCGTGTTAGAAATCGTTGCATGCCAAGCACGCTCTTTTAGATCGAGAGTCTGGTAGATCGTCCCGTCAATATCCAACATAAAGTGGACGCTTAGTCCCCGCCGGTCGTGCAACACTTTGAAACAGATCTCGCTAAGTCCGCATACGTCGTAGTGCATCACAAACTGGTCGACTACCTCTTGCAACGAAGGTAGATCCCAACCGCCGCCACGGAATTTTTCTAACTGCTCCGGAGTCAGCCCCGCTTGCCGAATACCATATCGATTCGGTGAGTCCAACGCGGGAACTTCTTCCGCTGTCTGCTCCCAGGAGGCTGTATCTATATCACTGAAACGGCGTTCGACTCGATAGGCGTCGTAACCGCCGGGATCCATCCATAGCACAACGGGCGCAGTGGTATGGAACAGTTGCCCGCAAACCACAATTTCATCTCCAGATCGCTGCAGCGGTTCTCCTACCTCAACGCCCTCTGCAAACGGCCCCAGGCACGCGAGGATAGTGCTGCAAGCCAAAACCACTACGAGTCGACTGGTCATTCGTTGGTCCCTCGGAAAAAAGCTGGAATTGATACTCTAAATGTAGCAAATGAGCGAATTCTTGGCACCGAGTAGTCCTCAGGAAGAATGATACTCAAGAAAAAGTTACTCAGATCCGGCGGGGCGATTTCGAATCAATCAGCCGATTCGGGTGGGGCTTGGCTGAAATTGGGGGGAGTGATAGACTGGCGAGATTATCGCACACATCAAGCGGCCTGCTCCGTGAGCCGGCCTCCTACGGTGTGAGATCAAATCCGCTCGACCCACCTGCGTATCGGAAACAAGCTTCAGTCGCCAGCGTAGCTTCAATTGGCAGAGCACCGCATTCGTAATGCGGGGGTTGCGGGTTCGACTCCCGCCGCTGGCTTTTGCCTAGCGATCGCACCGACCTAAGCGCCCCACTCATATCTCAGAGAAACCCTGGCAGGAGTTGCCCCCTATGTCTCAGATTGTTGAATTCGACGTTCGGCAGACAGTCGTTTCGAATAGTACCTTTGGTCCCAACGAAATTCGCGAGATCGTCGCTGCGATCTCAGCCGACTTTGGCAACTTTCGTCAACTGCGTGATGCAGTCGGTGAGCTGAGCCAACAAGAAGGGCGAACGCCTGCGGCTTCAGCTCGGCTGGGCGTCTGCCAGTATTTGTTAGGGCGATATACTGATGCGGTGGAGACTCTAAGCAATGCCGATGGGGGCGCGCTGACTCATTTCTATCTAGGCAAGTCGCAGCTAGCGCTCGAAAATTATCCTGAGGCTCAGGCCGCATTTGAGTCGGCCGAGCGGGCTGGTTACAACCGCGACGACGTCATCTTGGCCAAGGCTGAAGCAACTCGCTATAACGGCCAAGCCCAAGAAGCGCTCAACGTGCTCGATGGCTTGTCAGGCGCCGTAGAACAGACCGCTGAGTATCTTTACCAGCGATCCGCTACGGTAGCAGCGCTAGGTGGCAACTCGTCGGAAGTGGTGGCTCTGTTGGAGCGTGCCGTCGAAGCTGACAACACGCATGCCGGCGCGTTGTTCGGCTTGGCTCTGGAAAACGATCGCTATGGGAATGACGAATATGCCCGACAGTTGTACGAACGCGCAGCAGCACAGTTTCCCGCGCATGTCAGCACCTTGTTGAATTTGGGCCTGCTATACGAGGACATGGAACACTTCGAGCGCTCTAAGCAATGTTACCAGCGAATCCTTGAAGTCTATCCCGATCACGAACGAGCCCGGCTGTTCTTCAAGGATGCCGATGCTTCGCGCGATATGTATTACGACGAGGAGGCCCGTCGCCGCCAGGACCGCCTGGTGCAGATCCTGAGCGTACCGGTTACCGATTTCGAACTCTCAGTCCGTAGCCGTAATTGCCTACAAAAAATGGGTATCATGACCCTTGGCGATCTCACTGAAACAACCGAACAAGAATTGCTTACCAGCAAGAACTTCGGCGAGACATCGCTCGTGGAGATCAGCGAGATGCTCTCTTCCAAGGGCCTGGAATTGGGGCAATTTGCCTCCAGTTGGAAAGAGGAAGAGCCCAGCTACGATCCTGCAACGCTCAGCGACGACGAGCGGGCATTGCTCGACCGACCCATCGCCGATTTAAACCTTTCAGTGCGGGCCCGCAAGTGTATGGTGCGGCTGGGGCTATCGACCATCGGCGAACTGGTCCGACGCACGGGTGACGATTTGCTTGAGTGCAAGAATTTCGGCGTCACTAGCTTGATTGAGGTTCGTGAGAAGCTCACACTCAATAGTCTCAAGTTGCGTGGCGACTGAGTTGGTCTCGGACTGGAGAATTCGGATCGGGGATTGAAACCTGGTGAACGACTGTCCGCTTTCCGACTCTTCGAGTTTTCGATTCGAACTTCTTCACACCGACTCAGGTACTGATGCCCGCCGTGCAACTCTGCACACGCCGCGCGGGCAGGTCGACCTGCCTACCTTCATGCCAGTGGGGACGGTTGGCACTGTTAAGGGCGTCGATATCCACCGAGTGGCAGAAACCGGTGCGCAGATTGTGTTGGCCAACACGTACCACCTTTTGCTCAGGCCAGGCGACGAGGTCGTGGCCGCTCTCGGCGATTTGCACGAGTTCATGGGCTGGAAGGGGCCGATCCTTACCGATAGCGGCGGCTTTCAAGTCTTCAGTCTCGCCCAACGGGCGCAGGTCACTGAAGGCGGCGTCCGTTTTCGCTCGCACATCGACGGCAGCGAAGTCGAGATTACTCCCGAACGATCGATCGCAATTCAAGAAAACTTGGGCAGCGATTTCGTAATGGCATTCGACCACGTCGTTGAGCTACCCAACTCGCCAGAAGCAGTATCCGAGGCGACGTGGCGGAGCGTTCGTTGGGCGGAGCGCTGCCGTCGCGCAGCAACACGCTCCGATCAGATGCTGTTGGCCATTGTACAAGGAGGACTAGATCCCGAGCTGCGCCGCGAGTGTGCCCGAAAGTTGGTGGCTATGGATTTCCTCGGCTACGCAGTCGGCGGGCTCAGTGTCGGCGAAGCGCCGGACGAGATGTACCAAGCCTTGGAGGTAACCGTGCCAGAATTACCTACCGATCGGCCCCGCTACCTGATGGGGGTCGGACGCCCAGAAGACTTAGTTGAAGGAATTGCGCGAGGCATTGATATGTTTGATTGCGTGATGCCAACTCGAAATGGCCGCAATGCACTGGCATTTACTGAGCGGGGTCCGGTGCGGCTGCGAAACTCAGCCCACCAGCTCGATCGCCGCCCTCTGGAGGCGGACTGTCCTTGCCCTGCTTGCCAACACAGCCGTGGTTATCTGAGGCACCTATTTCAGGCCAAAGAGATGCTGGGTCCAATCCTGCTCTCGATTCACAATCTGACCTATTACCAGCGTTTGATGGCGGAGGCTCGAGAGGCGATCTTAACGGACTCTTTCGATGAATTCCGTCGAGCGAAAATGGCAGGTTGGGCCACCGCTTCAAAGAGCTAGGCCGCCCCCTGCCGGACGCCCTTGTTCCTTACGGCGCTTCGATTTATGATGATTCGTCCTTAGCTAGGCTGTGGGCCCGGCAACGCTAGTGCGTGTCGGGCCGTTTCTGTTCGCGGCGGGCAGGCCTATGAGGAGACTCTGACCGACATTCCGGTCTGGCACTTGCTTATTAGGTGGGAATTAATTGATCGAATCGCTTCAGTATTCATGGATTCTGTTTGCCCAAGACGCGCCTGAGGCTCCTTCCGGTGGCAGCTTTCTAATGCCGATGGCGATCATCATGCTCCTGTTTTACCTCCTGATTTTGCGACCGCAGAAGAAGAAGGAACAGTCGATGCGTTCGATGGTCGACGATCTGAAAGAAAAAGACCGCGTCGTGACGATCGGCGGAATTCACGGTGTAGTGACCAACGTCCAACGCGATCAGGATTTGATCACGATTCGAATCGACGAATCGACAGGAGCCAAAATGCGAGTCGGCAGCTCGGCCATTGCTCGGGTCGTTATAGATGAAGACAAAGATGGGAAAAAGTAGCGGCTGCCCCAGCAACAAAAAATACAAGGTAGAATTCGCACAACAACGAGATATCTAATATGACATGCATGGTTAGTAACAGTGGTCTTCGCGTTAGCTTACTTTGGCGCGCGTCGGTCGTCTTATTGTTGGCGATGCTGTTCACAGTGGCTTGTGCCCGAACCACAGTCGCTCAGGACGGCAGTGATCAAGAAACCAATGTAGCGGTCGAAGAAACAGTCGATGATGGCGTTACTGATGCAGCCGCTGACGATGCGGTCGAAGCCGCCGCTGCGGAGGATATCACGGAGGATGCTGCAGATGATGCAATCGAAGCAGAGATCGCCGCAGATGATATCGAAGCTGACGAGCTTGCGAACGATGCCGAGCAGCTGCAGCCCGAGACAGAGGGGTCCATACTTCATGGCTATGCCATGCTGGCGTTGGTAATTGCGCTCTTTGTAGTGCCGATGTTTATCGGCAGCCGACTCGGTAAATCGCTGAAGATGCCTGACCACGGTTGGAAGTTTTCACTGGCGATAGGTACTTTGGCTGCCGCCGCGGTCGTGATCTACTTCGGCGAAATTAAGTTCGGGCCCGATTTGAGCGGTGGTATCACGCTGATTTACGAACTCCAAGACACCGTAGCCAAGGATGGAGCGCAGGAGGACCCTGACGAAGATGCCGGCCCAGATCAGAAAACCATTGTGAGCCAGCTAATTATAGCTCTTGCCGAACGCGTCGACCCTAGCGGTACGAAAGAGGTCACGATTCGTGAATATGGTGTCGGACAGATCGAGATCATTATCCCCAAAGCGAGCCAGCAAGAGCTCGCATACATCGAGCGCAGGATCTCCACAGCAGGTGCCCTGGAGTTCCGCATCACCGCCTCTCGAAATTTCGTCAGCCATCGAGACATCATCGAGCAAGCCGAGAAGATGTCGTTGGGCGAGAATGAATTATGGCAGGGCGAAAACAAGGTAGCCGAGTGGGTGCCTTACAGCATCCAGGAATTCGGTCCGGTCGATAGCGAGGATTCACGTCTCGTTAAACGAATGGCAGGCGCTGTGCCGCAGGCGTTGGTGCTGACGAACGATGGCCTGGACGTTACGGGCAAGTATCTCAAGCGGGCCACCTCGGAATCTGATGAGCGGGGCCGACCTCAGGTAAGTTTCAATTTCGATGCCAAAGGGGCATTTAAGTTTGGTCAATTGACCGGCAAACACGTTCCCACCTCTTCGGGTCAGGAATACCAACTCGGCATTTTGCTTGATAAGCGACTTTTATCTGCACCCTCGATTCAAAGTAAAATTACCTCGCAAGGCCGCATCACTGGAATACCTTCGCAAGATGAAGTCGACTTTGTCGTTGGTATTCTCAATGCCGGTAGCCTGCCCGCGTCGCTTAACAAAGACCCAATCAGCCGCGAGACGATTAGCCCGACGCTGGGGGCCGAAACTGTCCGCAAAGGCCGTACGGCGATTCTGATCTCGTTAGTGGCCGTAATGATCTTCATGGCGTTCTACTACCGATTCGCCGGTTTGGTAGCATGCTTGGCCCTAGCAGCCAACTTGCTGTTGATTCTGGGCTTAATGGTGTTGTTCAAGGCCGCATTTACACTTCCCGGCCTAGCTGGATTGGTACTGACGATCGGCATGTCGGTCGATGCCAACGTTCTTATATTCGAGCGTATTCGCGAAGAGCGAGCGCGCGGCGCTGCAATGCGGATGGCCATCATCAACGGTTTTGCTCGAGCGACTCGTACGATTGTCGACGCCAATATCACGACCCTGATCACTGCGATCGTGATCTACAAAATCGCACCCGACAACGTGAAGGGTTTTGGCGTAACACTGATCCTCGGTATCGTGATGAGTATGTACGCCGCGATCTTTCTGTCGCGCATCATCTTCGACGTCTGCGAGCGAACACGCCGGCTCAAAGAGTTGAAAATGGCTCAAATCATTGGTGCCACCAATATCGACTTCTTAAGCAAAGGCGGTATAGCATTGGTCTTTTCCACCGTGCTGATCGCAATCGGATTGTTCTCAGTCTACAACCGCGGCAAGGACATGCTAAACATCGACTTCACCGGTGGTAGCAAAGTGACTTTCGTATTCAAACAAGATCAGGCCATGCCGTATGCGGACGTCAAAGAAAAACTGGCCCAGACTGAACTGAGTGATATGAATCTTTCTCTTGTGGCCGTGGGGGAAGAGGGAGATCGCTATACAATTAGTTGTGTTAATCAGGACGTGGGAGCCGTGCAGCAACTCTTGCACGATAACTTTGGCGAGCATCTGCAGACTTATCATGTGCAGCTCGAAGACGTTTTAACTCTACCTGGCCAGGCGGAGGATGCTGCTGAGGAAGACGATGAGGTGATCTCAACGCGCTCTGATCCGTTCGCCGGCGGCACCGCTGCGCGACTTGATTTCAGTTTGGGCGTCGATTCCGACGAGGACGGTGGTGTCAGCTACGAAACCGTCACGCAGTTGGTACACGATGCCCTGGATGCCACCGACCATGGCGGGGCGGCTTCGGCCCTAACCAACGACGAATATCAAGCCGGCAGTGCCAGACGATTCTCTCAATGGGAGGTCCGTTTAGCTTTGCCCGAAGATCAGGCCCGCGAGGTGTACACGCAACTTGAAGAAATGACAAACGACCGGCCCATCTTTCCCTTGGCCAACAAGATTGGCGGGCGTGTAGCTGGCGACATGCAGACAAAAGCAATTGCTGCGATCGTAATCAGTTTTATAGGCATCGTGGCTTACATTTGGTTCAGATTCCAAAGAGTCATTTATGGTTTTGCTGCGGTGTTGGCGCTGATTCATGACGTGTTAGTCACGCTGGGTATTATTGGTCTGAGTGCGATTGTTGTTGAGAATATTCCCGTCCTGGCCAACGCACTGCTGATCGAAAAATTCCAGATCAGTCTGACGATCGTTGCGGCGCTACTCACGATTATCGGTTACTCGCTCAATGATACGATCGTGGTGTTCGATCGGATCCGCGAGGTGAAAGGCAAGAGCCCCAACCTCACAGCCGAAATGATCAACACGAGTATCAATCAAACTCTGTCGCGAACTCTGTTGACCTCGCTGACAACTCTGTTAACGGTCGGCCTGCTTTACTCCTTAGGTGGCGATGGAATACACGGCTTCGCTTTTGCTCTGGTTGCCGGGGTATTGGCTGGTACCTACAGTTCGATTTTTATCGCCTCCCCTGCCCTGCTGCGTATGAGTAAGAGTACAGAAACTGGTACCAGCGGCACCGGCGCGCGAGCCGCATAGGATTGCGGATCTCACAGGTTGCAGTCTGTCGAATGCCTCGAGGACGGTAGTTTCTCGGAAAGTCTTATCTGAACGAGTCTGCTGCTGATATCGCCCGCAGAGCTTACCCAATCGGTTTGAATCCCCCTCGCTGGCCGGCACAATCTGCCTACCACGGGTGTGGCTCATCGCGCTTCTTCGAGCCGTCCGAAGCTGATCGTAGAGTCGTGATCGCAATCTGCTGAAGGTGAGAACTGTGAGCCGCGTCAAGAAGATATTAATAGTCAGTTTCGTGCTTGCCTTGGGCATTGTATTAGCCATGCCATATCGCAAGGGTGCGACGACCTACACTCCTGAGAAGAGCATTGACCCACCCGTTGTGCCCTCAAGCGACTTGTTGACATCTAACGAATCGCCAACCCGTCGACCTTTGAGCAGCGCCAAGTCAACTCTCGTTCCTAGCAAACACATACCCGCGAAAATGGCAAGCACTACTGACATTGCTGCCTCAACACCGTCTCACAGTGGGTTCGATTTAGAAAACCACGCGACTCTAGTGGGCCAGCCGAGTGATACCTCGTCGCCGACCAAGCCCCTACCCGAACAATCTCCCGTCACGCCGAATAATAAAGGTGAGCAGAAACAGACATCGCGGCCGGCATACTCCACAACTCAACCTAATACGGCTGACAGGTCGAGTTGGCCAGAGGAGATTGAGCATATCGTCCGCAACGGCGACACTTTGGAAAAGCTCGCGGAGCGATACTTGGGCGACGCGGGCCGGGCGCTAGAACTCTTCGATCTAAACCGCGATCAATTAGCAAATCCTCATCTGCTACCAATAGGCGCTGAACTGCGCGTCCCAGTCCCTCCACGGCGTGAATCGGATTAGTGCTCGCGCGACACCCACTCAAAGTGCTTCTGCGTAAGCCGGGCATCGATAAAGGCGTTCAAGGCAGGAATCATTCCGAATTCTGGCGAAGTCAAGAGCATGGTTCCCTGGAGCTTGGTAGGCAAGCTGATTACGAACAAGTCTTTGAGCTCCTTGATCTTGTCGCGTGGTGGTTCTGGATGGTACTTGACGAGGTTCTTGAGCGTGTTCTTGGCGTCCCTCTTGGCCTTAGGAGCCTGATCGCCGTAAACGATAAAGAAAGAGATCTCCTGACGTACACCCGGTTGTCTCAGCGGCCTTAAGAGTGGCAAGCCATTGTAGCTCCACTCTGGCGAAGCGAGGATCAGCGCTTTGATGTCCTGGCCTTGTTTGAGAGTGGCAAGTCGAGGTGCGCTCCAATCGGCAGCCGCCCAAAAGGTGGCTACGTTGGCACCCATACCTGCGCCTAGCAAGCACAGTGAGTTAAGGTTCAGTTGGCCAGCGTCGTTCTCATCAACCAGAAATCTTCGGACCGCTTCCATGTCCTGTGTATACATGGCAATGAAATCGTTGGCTTTCAGTCGAGAAGCTTCGAGGTCTCGCGTCCGACCGTTGCCGGAAACTTGGACGGTGCTTTCTCCATGCCCCCGTAAGTCGACCGTAATCACGGCTCGCGAGTCACCACTTCCATCGTCTGGCGACTGGATCGCTTCAGCCAGTTGATTGAAGACAGTACGACTCTCCTTGAAGTCGTGTAGCATAACAACAGGTATGGCATCTTTTCCTTGGCTGCTGGCGTAGTAGGTTGCGGCAAGTTTGACGCCATCTTTGGTGTTAAGCTTGATTTCCTCAGGAGGAATCGCTCGGGACGACCTTTGAGCGTTAACCATCGATGCACTGACGGATATCCAAAAAATCAGCCCATATACGATCCGGTTGTAGCAGCCTAATTCAATCATGATGATCTTGTCCCAACATTCGAACACACATTTATCCACCACTACTTCTATCATACACCCCTCAACCGACTGCGCCATGAGCGATTTTGCTAGTGAATTCAGTTCCCGTAATGCTTGCTTCGCTCGTCACAATTGGCGAGAATAACTTAGGGGGTTCGACTTTCTGTGCGATCGGCAGACGGGAACAGCTGCTTAGGCGATAGGATGAGTCTATTCCAAATACTACCAGAGTCCGACCCTGGCTCATCATTGGGCAAGGGTGATGCGCTCGATGCGAGACCTTGGCTAACCAGCCTGGCTCTGCATTTGGCCTTGCTGGTCGCAGCCGCGCTGCTTTCGTTTGTGTTGCCGCGCGCAACTGAGGAGTTGGCGCTTTCCTACGAGCCTCCCGAGTTGCTCGAGGAAGAGGAGCCGTTGCCCCAGGAGTTTCTATCAGCCGACGAACCGATGGAAGACTATGGTGCGCTTAGTCAGTCGGGAACTGATTCCGCTCGCGCATTGGCAACGGTCGTCGAAGATCATTCGCTCGTCATATTCGAGCCGGAGGAGATTACTGATCTCGGCGAGCGGCAGGTCATCGATATTGATGAACCAGTTTTTCAAGGGCCTGAGTCGATTGAGGAGCTACCGGTCCAGGGCTTGGGGAATGTCGGCGTCAGCGGTGCGGTCGGCGCAATCGATCGACTGACGCACGAGATTCTCAAGTCGGTCGAGCAACAACCGACGCTTGTGGTTTGGCTCTTCGATCAGTCGGGTAGCCTGCGCGACGAGCGGGCTCGCATTCTCGAACGGTTTCATGGCGTTTACGATCAGTTAGGCGTGATCGAAGCCGCGGAGATTCCAGCCTTCAGTCAGCATAAAGATAAGCCTTTGCTGACGGCGGTCGTCGGGTTTGGTGCATCGCCCCAGATACTGTCGAAGCAGCCGACCGATCGAATCGAAGAAATTGAGGCCGCTGTTAGCGACATCGAGGACGACGCCTCAGGGCAGGAGAATGTTTTTCAGGCTGTGGCGATGACGGCTAACAAGTTTCGCAACTATCGAACGCCCTCCCAGGGTTCGCGAAACGTGATGCTGATCGTCTTTACCGACGAAGCTGGAGACGACCTCTCTGAATTGGAAACGACAGTTCATCTCTGCCGCAAACTGGCTATGCCTGTGTACGTTGTGGGCCGCCCTGCCCCGTTTGGTCGGCGTGAGGCTTTCGTGAAATGGATTGATCCCGATCCTCAATTTGATCAGCGGCCACAGTGGGTTCCGGTGAACATGGGCCCTGAATCACTATTGCCGGAGCGTCTTCGGTTACAGTTCTTCGGATCTCGACGGAATGAGGAGATGATCGACTCTGGCTTTGGACCCTACGGTTTGACGAAGCTTTGCTATGAGACGGGCGGACTGTATTTCGCAGCGCATCCCAACCGTGAATTGGGACGACGTATCGGCGGTAGAGAAACGGAAAACCTCGCAGCTCACTTTTCCGCTTTCTTCGATTCCGATGTGATGCGCCGATACCAGCCCGATTATATGACAACTCAAGAATACATGCAGCAGGCGCGGAAGAATAGCGCGCGGCAGGCGCTACTGGAGGCGGCCCAGCTTTCATGGACAACACAACTGGAAGACATTCGCCGACGTTTTCCCAAGCGGGACGAAGCTCAACTGGCACAGAGCTTGTCGGTAGCGCAGCGCTCTGCAGCACTGATTCAGCCGCAGATTGATCGAATTTCTCAGATTCTCTTGACAGGAGAAGCAGACCGGGCTGATTTAAAACACCCTCGTTGGCAGGCCGGATTCGATTTAGCCATTGGACGCGCTCTGGCAACTAAAGTGCGTACTCACGGTTACAATGTTATGCTAGCCCAAGCTAAACAAGGTCTTGCCTTCAAGAACGAAAAAAATAATACCTGGGTCCTCGTCGCCGACGACGCCTATGCGAACAGCAGCCTGGAGAAAACAGCGCGGCACGCTCAGGAGTATCTTCATCAGGTCAGCTCGCAGCACGCCGGAACGCCCTGGGCATACCTCGCCGACCGCGAATTGCGCACTCCGCTCGGCTGGCGGTGGGAGGAGGACTACTCTTACATACCTCCTCTCATAAACATCGCGAATAATAATAATACGCCCCGCCCCGAACCCCGTCGAAGACAGCGCCCGACTCCGCCAACTCGGCGCGAGCCGCCTCGGCTCTAAAAGTGGGACTGACGACATCCAACGCAAATTGCTGATCAGCGGATGAGAGGTGAGAATGACTTTCAGGCGGCACAATTGTCAGCGATCTTCGGTTACTCGGTCGTCGTAAGAATGTCTTGCTTTGGTTGTCTTAAACTACCATGGCTAGCTGGAGGCAATTTAGTCTTTCGCTGCTTTTCGAGCCAATTTAGAGCCGCCTGCGGGATGAGCTCGTGCCCGCCGTCGAATATTGTGACCCGCACTCGTTCTGAGTTGCGACGAAAAAGCGGTTGCTTATTGCCGTAGCTCGGATCAACAATTTCTTGTTGAAGCTGCGGAGGGACCTTGGCTTCGCGAACAAAATAATCGATCTCGTCTTCGGTTATCTGGTCCTTGTCTCGTGCAATCTTGTTAAATGCCCGCAACGTATGGCTCACGGGCACGCTGCCTTCGTGACCATCGCGAATGCCGGCATTAATATCGACGAATGTACCGCGGGCGCCCTCCAACCAAGTTATCGGCGAGCGCAGCGCATACTGCTCGTCGACCTTATCACTCGTGCCAGGCGGACCACCGCACGAGTCAGCGACTTCGCGCCAGTGTTTGTCGCCCATCGCTTTGTTCTCATGGTACCAACTTTTCAAGTCGACAATGGGTACCCAGGCAGAAACACCTGCCCACAGCTCCGGATGACGGCCCGCCATCAGCAATGCCGTGTAACCTCCTCCGGAAGTACCGACGAGATAGACTCGCGATGGATCTACATTCGCGCTAAGCGAAGCGAACTTTACCGCATCGACAATGTCTCGCACTACCAATTCGGAACCAGTCGCCTCAGGCCGTCGATTGGGACCACGAAAATGAGGGTGAATAAATGCCCATCCTTTATCCATGCACCACTCGGCACAGGCAGCGTGATAATCCTGCTTGTATCCGTCTGACCAAGTGTGTAGTGCAACCAGAAGCGGCGTAGGTTTTTCAGAAGCCGGGTCATAAAACATTGCCGGTTGATCTGAATCATCTACTGAACAGGGATACGAGATTTCTAGAAGACGTTTGTCGGTTTTGTCCTCCAGATCTTCTTGATCTAGAAAATCCTTGTAGACTTCCTGCACATGGCCTGTTTCCGTGTCGCCTTCGTGAAAGTAAATTCCATAGCGAAGTTTCAACGTCGAGTCGGCCGCCAGCACGACAGGTTGCGCAGGTAGCAATCCTTCCGTGTAGTCACGTTCACCAAAGGGGCTGATCGTGAACAAACCGTAATCTCGAACATGATAACGAGCAGGTCGGAAATTGGCAGGGTGATCGAATATCGCCGCACCAAGCACCTTTTCCTCGATCTCGCCATAGTAGTCAACCCAATCGCTCTTTCTGCCCCAGCAGCCTTTGGCGGTTTTCAATCCGTCCGCGTTGACGACCTGACCTGTCGCTTCTTCTCGCATCGAGTCGGCCATCCGGAAGGCGAAGAAGCCCTCTTCGGTATCGCCGAAGGTTACTTGTTTATCGCCGGCAGTAAGTTCGATGTCGTATAAAAGTAGCCGATTCTCAAAGATGCGAATCGTTGTCTGCTCACGAAGAATCAAGGTGTCGTCGGGAGCAATCCAGCGATTCTTGATACGCAGGACAGCAGGATTTCCTCCCGATGCGAGCAACTCTACTGAGCGGTTTTCTATGCGTCCTTCCAAATGCCAGAATTCGACATCATTCACTTTGTCGACAGCATGCCAGAGACCTGTGTGGTGCGGGTGATCCCCACCGGGGGGCGCGATCGAGCGTGTCAATAATGCGCCGTCGGCTGCGCGAATCTCGCGGAAATAGGGCCGATGCAAACGCTTAGCTACGGTATAGATTCCTAGCGGCTTGCCGTCGATCGTGACGACGATGTCGTCGCCTTGTTTCTCCAGGTTTACGTCTGCGTGCGAAGTCGTGACGCTGATCGAAAGCGAAACGAGGGCAACTATCCCGAAACGTAGGAATAGACGAAATCGGCGTATTGAGTCAATCACTTGTGTTGGCCCTGCGTGGATTGGCGATACCGTTACTTCTGCTTTTTCTGCCACGGTTGGACGTTTGGAAAGTCCTCGTGGAACCGTTCTAGCAGCGCCTCGGGATCATTTTGCATCGCATAAATTCGCACTCGCCACTCCTTGCCAGAGCTGTCGGAAGCAGGCAGCCAGCGGGCGTTGTTGTGCATACAATCGTGCCACGCCTGACAGACCGTCGACTCGGAACCCGATGCGATCGCCGTCAGCGACTTGCGATCGCGCGATACAGCACCGATTACTGGCACGGTAAAACGGTCTGTGCTGTAGTCTGCCCAGCCCTCTGGTCCGCCTCTCAAGTCGTCAGGAGCTGACCGAGGCGAATACATCTGTACCCAGGGTGGGTTATTTCTCTTGTGCTCAGCTGGCTTCACCGGGATTGGCCTGCGATGGGTATCGAGTAGAAAAGTCCGCCCTGATTCAGTAAAGATGAAGCAACGGCGCACGAACTCTGGATAAGGCTCGGGCTCGCTGGCGAAATCAGGCGCCTGCCTCAATTGCCAACATATGTTTAGGTTCGGATAAGTGGAGGGGAGATCAGCAGTCGCATCCTCAAGGGGAGCAAGCCGCGACACAATTTCGAGTGCTCCAGGATGAGGAGTTGCCGTGGTGACGATTTGGTACTCGTGTTCGTCCCAGGTATGACTTAACTCGACTTTCCCGCCTTCTAGCTCTCGGGCCGAAGCAAACTGAATACCCGAAGATTCAAAGCACCACAGGTCGCACTGAAAATCGGGAACGTTGGGGAACTTGGCCGACAGGTTCGTGTAATAGAGCCCCTTTTTCTTATTGTGCTCTTGCCAGACTCCCAGAGTCGGTAGCACATCGGGGCGAGGATTCGACTGGACCTCCAATACATGGCGGTCGCCGGCAAGGGCTGTAACAAAGTGAAGCGAAGAAATCGCAATGGCCAAGAGCGTGCACCGCGTCATTGTAGCTGCCTGGTTCAGGTTTTTAACAGATCGTGTACCACGTTGCCGGCCACGTCGGTCAGTCGGTGTTGGCGGCCCTGGTGCTTGAATGTCAGCCGAGTGTGGTCGATACCTAGGCAGTGCAACATTGTGGCGTGCAGGTCGTGCACATGGACCGGCTTGTCGACGATGTTGTAGCTAAAGTCGTCAGTTTCGCCATACGTGATACCGGGCTGAATTCCCCCACCTGCCATCCACATCGTAAAGCAGCGCGGGTGATGGTCGCGGCCGTAATCATCGCGCGTTAATTTCCCTTGGCAATAGACCGTGCGACCAAATTCTCCTCCCCACACAACCAGAGTTTCATCAAGCATTCCGTGCTGTTTCAAGTCAGTGACCAGCGCCGCGGCGGCTTGATCTGTTGCCTTACAAAAAACGGGCAAGTCGGCGGCCAGTTTGTCGTGGTGGTCCCAACCCCGTTGGAACAACTCGATGAAGCGCACACCGCGTTCCGCCATGCGCCGCGCCAACAAGCAATTGTGGGCGAACGTCCCCGGCTGCAGGCACTCAGGGCCATAAAGGTCGATCACGTGTTGCGGTTCGCTGGAGACGTCCGTTAATTCGGGGACGGAAGTCTGCATGCGAAAGGCCATTTCATACTGGGCGATCCTTGTGGCGATTTCTGGGTCGCCGAACTCGTCGAGCTGCAGTTCATTGAGTTCTGCAAGTCCGTCTAATACGCGGCGGCGAGTGCTGCGGTCCATGCCGGGCGGATTTGCGAGATAAAGTACGGGATCGCCAACTGAGCGAAATTTTACACCTTGGTAGGTAGAAGGGAGAAATCCGCTACTCCACAGGCGATCGTACAGCGGTTGGCCTTCCTTGCCTGAAAGCAATACGACGAATGCTGGCAGGTCTTCCGCCTCACTCCCTAGCCCGTAGGCAAGCCAGGAGCCGATGCTAGGACGTCCGACCTGTTGCGAACCGGTTTGAAAGAATGTGATCGCTGGGTCGTGATTGATTGCCTCGGTGTGCATCGAACGGACAATACACAAATCGTCAACCACCTTGGCAGTGTGAGGTAACAGCTCACTAATCCAAGTTCCGTTCTGACCGTGCTGAGCAAATGAGAACTGAGAAGAAGCGATAGGCAAACCGGCCTGTCCAGAGGTCATCGTCGTGATCCGCTGTCCCATGCGGACTGACTTAGGCAATTCAGTGGCTTGCAGTTTTTCTAGGTTAGGTTTGTAGTCAAACAACTCGATCTGAGAAGGACCGCCCGATTGGAATAGATAGATGACACGTTTCGCGGTTGGTGCGAAATTTGGAAAGGCTGGTCGTACGCTAGAAGTGTCTGCCACCGCCGACGGAGAATCAAGCAGCGTCGATAATGCCGCCGAAGCTAGACCAAAACCTGTACGGCCCAAAAAATTGCGTCGGTTGATCGACAGCTGTGGATTTTGGCGGACGTCCATTGGAGCCTACGTGGTTGAGTAACACCTGGTAGAGCCAAGCCCCTGCTGTGCATCCGAGCACATCGAGTGGCACCTTCATCATACACTTCTTCGGTTGCCCATCCAGCTTCATATTCTCATGTAACGATGACATAGAGTTTGAGTGCGCAAGTATTTGCGGTCGTGGAAGCCAGGAATTGCTGGACCTATGGCGTGGGGGCGATTCACAGTCCTCGGTACATCCGGCGAACTTCTTAAACATCCAACGCGACGTTTCTGCTTTCGCGATCAAATTGTTCAGTCGTGAAAATGCCATTCGTTGTCCGTATTGCGGGATCAGGTATACTGCTGCTGGTTGCTATGTAGTGTGATCACCCGTTTCCTGCCGCAAACATTGCCAATCATGCCAAGACAAGTAACAACAATGCGAAGTAGGTGGTGTCGAGTTGTGCTGCTATCAGCAGTTTCATTTCTCATTACTTGCGGCGATGCAATGGCGGAGGATCGTAGCGATCCTGACACTCAGTTCCCGAGCTTCCTCGCAGCCGCGATGCGTGTGCAACCCAAACGATGGGACAAGGAGCACAATTTTCAGCTCCTCAAAAAATTCGTGACCGAAGCAGCTCAAAAGGGTGCGAAGCTTGTAGTGACATGCGAGGGTTTCCTTGACGGATATACGGGGAACCCAAAGTACGCGCCGGGATTGACGCAAGAAAAGTACCTTCAGATTGGCGAACCTCTGGATGGAGCTTGGTTGAGCCGAATTGCATCTTTAGCTTCTAAGTTGAGAATCTATTTAGCAGTGGGATTTGCCGAGCGACGCGGTGATGAAATGTACAACTCGGTTATTGTCTATTCACCGGCAGGTGAGGCAGTTTTGCACTACTCCAAAACTCATACCAAAGGTGAAACTTTCAACACACCAGGCACGCATTTTCCGGTAGCTGAGTCAGAAGTTGGTACGCTGGGTTCGCTGATTTGCTATGACAGGCGGTTTCCCGAAGTGCCTCGCATCTTGGCGCTTAAGGGTGCCCAAGTTCTAATCGTGCCAGCCTACGGCACGGACGGCGAGCGGAACGAAGCGCTACTGCGGACCCGTGCGTGGGAAAACAGCGTTTGGGTAGTGTACGCAAAGCAGAACCAAGCGCTGATTATCAACCCTAGCGGGAAGATTGTGGCCCGTGACAAGGGAGACCACGACCAACTTGTTCTTGCCAATATCGAACTCGACGACAACGTCGGTACGGGCGATATCCTGGAGCGACGTGTTCCGGAATTTTATCGCGAAATTGTTGAGCTTCAACCTAAATCGGATTGAATTATGAGTGTCAGAACTAGCAAGATATACAGCCGTCGATATGTAGCGCCAATGCTAGGCATACTTCTGTCTGTCGTCGTTTCTTGCGGACTTTCCTTAGCTAATGAGTCGCGACCGAATATCTTGTTCATACTGGCCGACGACGTCGGTTCGGAAGTGCTACAGTGCTATGGTGGTGAGAGCTACGAAACGCCGCGACTGGATGCTTTGGCAAAGCAAGGCATTCGGTTCAATCACGCATATTCCATGTCGGTGTGCCACCCTACGCGGATTTGTTTCTTCACGGGACAGTACCCATTTCGACTAGGACATCCCGAATGGGGTTCATTCCCGAAATCGGCCGAGTCACGCACAATTGCCCAAGTACTTAAGAGTGTCGGCTATGCGACGGCTATCGCCGGCAAGTGGCAACTCGCGCTGCTTGGCGAGGACCCTTTGCACGCTCAGCGGCTTGGGTTCGATGAGTCTTGCCTGTTTGGTTGGCACGAAGGCCCCAGGTATTATCAGCCCCACATCAGACAGAATGGTAAGCTCCGCACAGATGTTCAGCAGCGCTACGGTCCAGACGTCTACTGCGAATTCCTTCTTGATTTCATGAACCGGCAGGGCGAGCAGCCATTCTTTGCGTATTACTCGATGGCGCTCTGCCATGCCGTTACCGATGATCTAGACGCGCCGGTTCCGCTCGGTCCGGACGGTCGCTATCAGACCTTCGCGGAGATGGTTGCAGCGATGGACGATCATGTGGGACAACTACTGGATGATATGGATCGCACAGGTTTGAGTAAGAACACACTGGTCGTCTTTTTTTCCGACAACGGATCACCGCCAGATAACATTGACGGAGTGAGCGAGGGTAAGCTGGTGGAACGGCCCGTGACGTCTATTCGAAATGGAGTAGTGATTCCGGGCGGCAAGACGACTCTGCTCGACACTGCCACACGTGTGCCTCTGCTGATTCGCTGGCCAGGTGTGGTTCCTGAAGGGCAAGTGTCCGACGACTTGATCGACGTGAGCGACTTTCTCCCTACATTGGCTGAATTGGCAGGTGCGGGATTGCCGACGGACGTAGTTCTCGACGGCCGCTCGTTCGCCGACCGTTTACGAGGGGGCCCTCAGCAAGTGCGAGAGTGGGTATTTGCGGAACACAAGGGTCGAGCCTTTGTTAAGGATCGCCGCTGGAAACTGTACAATGACGGCCAAGTTTTCGATCTGAAGAAGGACCCAGGCGAGCTAAATCCGCTTGCGGTTCAAGAACTTTCAGGCCCAGCTCTGATAGCGGTCCAACATCTTGCTGATGAAATGTCGGCATTGCACACCGCAGGTTTAGAGCGACTTTAATTCTAGAAGTGGACCTCGAATAGTCATTGTTTATCTCGCTTAACGGGCTTTAGGCGTTCGACGCCCCCCTGCTCTGCTGCGCGCAACATTTCTTCTAGAGAATCGACCAACACAAAATCGACGCCAGCGTCAAAGAGCTCAAGCAGCTTCTCGGGGCTGTTACAGCAACAATAGTTGACGCGAATTTGGTGTTCGTCCAGCAGCCCGATTTGGTCGAGAGCCGTGGGCCTGCTTCCCAAGAATTGGATGAACTTAGCTCTTGAATCAATGGTCGCCCTTACGTATTGCTCCGAAGTCAGTAGACGATCCATGTTGCAGATCGCGATGTCCGCTACAACATCGCGAGCAGCAGCTGCTGATTTCTGATCGCAAGCAAGAAAACTCTGCTGCAACCGCCGGTTGGTTGCCAGCTGCCGTGCGGCTTCTCTGGCTAGTTCTTCATCACCTTTTAAGTGAACGTTGATCCAGATGTTCATCGGTAAAACGGCCAGAGCCTCATGGAACGTCGGGACACGTTCGCCTCGAAACTGGGGCGATTTCCACGCTCCTGCATCTAGCTCTTGCAGCTCTGACAGCGAGAGATCTTCGACACGGCCGTGCCCATTGGTTGTGCGGTCCACCGTGGCGTCGTGCATGAGTACGATTTGTCGATCACGTGAGAGCGCTAAATCAATTTCCACCATCTGCGCACCTAGTCGAACCGCTTCGAGTAGAGCGGCCACGGTGTTTTCCGGGTGGGTCGCGCTGGCACCGCGGTGTGCACAAACGCCCCATTGGGGCAAAGTGATGTCGTCACGCTCTGCTGAACCACCCGGCGCTATGAATAGCACGCAGTGGCCCACCAGAACAACGAGCCGCGGTAAGATCCATGATGGCATCAAAGATTCTTTCAAACTCATTTGCTTTTTTCTGAGTAAACGATATACAGATTCTATCCGAGCAATGTGCTCGTGATTACTAGAATCATCGACAAAAACAAATAACGAAACTTGTACTTGGCCTATTCGGAAATCAGGCGGGAGATAACCATGCCTACGGATCGATCTCGACGTGACTTTCTGCTCCAGACGGCGCCCGCTGTCGCACTTGCCACGATAGCCACACACGCGGGCATTGCGACTGCCAGCAACTCTGGAGGCAAGAGACTCAAGGTTGGTCAGATTGGCGTTGGACACAGCCATGCTAAAGGAAAAATGGAAGTGCTCCGAAATTCGCCCGACTGGGAAGTAATCGGCGTCGTGGAACCTGATCCCGAGCTAAGAGCTGAGGCCCAGAGCGACGAGGTTTATCAAGACCTACCCTGGATGACCGAGGAAGAGTTGTTGAGCACGCCAGGTCTAAAGGCTGTCGCCGTAGAAACGTCAGTGGATCAGTTGCTTAATACCGCCCATCAGTGTATTGCCGCCGGTAAGCATATCCATCTAGATAAGCCTCCCGGCTCGTCGTTAGCCAGTTTTCAAGAGTTACTTTCAGACGCAGATAGCCAACAGCTCGTCGTGCAACTTGGATACATGTATCGATATAACCCAGGTATCCTGTTGTTGCGCGATCTGCTTGCGAAAGGATGGCTGGGCGAGGTTTTTGAGATTCATGCCGTGATGAGCAAAGAAGTCGGTGAATCGAAACGTAAACGCTGGGCCAAGAATCCGGGTGGAACAATGTTTGAGTTGGGCTGCCACTTGGTTGACCTGGTGGTGGGAGTTCTGGGTAAACCAGAAGAAGTAACTCCCTACAATCGGCGATCGGGACAGTTTAATGACGATCTGCAAGACAACATGCTTGCCGTCTGCAGTTATCCTCAGGCAACAGCAACCATCAGGTCGACGGCATTGGAAGTCGAGGGCTTTGATCGACGGCACTTTTCTGTTTGCGGCACAAAGGGGACACTGCACATACAACCCTTGGACGACCCGAAAGTTCAGCTCGCGCTTTCCGAGCCACATGGAGAATTCAAGAGTGGCTATCAAGAAGTAACGTTCGGTCCCTACCAGCGCTACGTGGCCGATTTGGCGGAACTTGCAGCGATTATCCGAGGTGAGAAACCTGCGGAGTATGACAGCGCCCACGACTTAGCCGCTCAGGAAACACTATTGTTAGCTTGCGGATTGCCCTGTTAAGCCAAAACGGTTACTCGCGGGCCGAGCTATCAATGTTGTGTGACGACTTCGTCCAAGTTTAGCAGCATATTTGCCACAGTGGCGTAAGATGCCACTTCGATCGGATCGAGGTGCGGCAGCTTCGGATGCTCTCCAAGGGAAGCAAATACTTTGGCCTCTTCGGGATGCATTGCATAATGTGCGAGATGGCTATCCAAACTTTTTTGCAAGACAGTAATCTCTTGCTCTCGCGGCACTCTGGCAGTTACTAATCGGAATGCCTTAACTAGTCGGTCACTTGGTGTGGCTTGAGTCTCGCTCAGCACACGCTCAGCTAGAACTCGCGCGGCCTCGACCATGCCTTCTTCATTCATCAACGCCAAAGCTTGCGTCGGCGAGTTCGTGCGTTCCTCGCGGACAGTGCATATTTCGCGGCTGGGAGCGTTTAATGAAGTCATCAGCGGGTGCGTGACGGTCCGCTTCCAATACATGTAGAGACTCCGTCGGTAGAGATCTGCACCGGTATCTCTTTCATACGTGTCGTCGGTAAGCTCTTCCCATAATCCAGAGGGTTGATACGGCTTGACCGAAGGTCCGCCCAGTCGCTCGACTAACAATCCGCTGGTGTAGAGCGCGGAATCGCGTATAGCCTCAGCGGACAGCCGAAATCTGGGACCTCGAGCCAACAATCGATTCTCTGGATCGGCTTCCAAATGTTCCGCCGACGCGAAGGATCGCTGTCGGTACGTTGAACTGGTTACGATCAGACGACGAATCGCCTGAATATCCCAATTGGTTCTGATGAGCTCAGTAGCTAGCCAATCGAGTAGTTGCGGGTGACTTGGCCATTCGCCCTGTACTCCAAAATCCTCTGCTGTTAGGACTAGGCCGCGATTGAACGACATCTGCCACAGCCAGTTCACTGCGACGCGTGCCGTGAGTGGATGATCGGGTTCGACTAGCCACCGAGCAAATCCTAGTCGATTGCGTGGTGCATCGCTTGGTATACTCGTAAATACAGAAGGTACTGCTGGCGTGACCTGTTCGCCTGGTGCATCATATAGACCACGGTTTAGCAAGAATGTTGGTCGCGGTTCGGCAAGTTCCTCCATAACCATCACGGTCGGATAGCTACGACGATGTTCCTGAAGATCTTTCTGCGAACGAACAACTTGAGCATCTGCCTGGCGAAATTTCTCTGCAGCGAATTGCTCAGTAAAGTAAGCGCGTAGCTTATGTTGCTGGATTTTGGTTCGATTAGAAGTTGGAATCTTCAGTAATTCAGGAATCGTCTCCTTAACGGCGAGCAAAGCCAGCTCGCTTTCGGTAAGCTGCTCCTCGTAGATTCGCACTTCGTCGATAGCGCCCTGAAACTGGTTGCTTGCGTCTCCAGCTGTGCCCAATATTAGCGAGCCCTCGTTGCCGAAGCCTTGGAACAGCGAGTCAAACTCAACGTCTTTTGGCTGCGGCTTGCCATTGAAATAGATTTTAAGACCCTTAGCCAAAGACAGTCCATCGTAGGTCACAGCCACATGGGTCCAACGATCTAGTGGCACCCGAGTCTGTGTTTCGAGGTAAATAGCATCATCGGCCCACTGGGCGGTCAAGTGTATTCGCAACTTCCCGTCGCGCAGTAGCACGCTATAGCCCTTTTCCTTCGGATCGTGCGGATGTTCGATCTTTGACAAGATCGCTCCGTCGCCATTCGTTGTTCGAATCCAGGCGGTGATCGTTATTCGATTGTCGTCACTAAAGCCACCAATATCACCGAAGTCGATTGTCTTATTCCCATCCAGTTCAGCCGCCTGACCTACCATCCCCTGTATGTAAGAGTCTGGGCCATTCACAAACTTGCCAGCTGGGCTTGGGCCGATAGCGTGGGTAAGATCTCCATCTAATTGAAAATGAAGTTCGAGATCATGAGTTACATCACTAAAAGGTGGCAATTTCTCTGGTTCGACCGATCCCTGCCACTTTTTTAGAGCTGCCAACAATTTTGGTTTCAGGCCAGCTTGTTTTTTAAGAGCAGACGCAATTTCTGCCTCGATTTTATGTTGTCGGGCTTGCTGCGCGCGTGTTGGTGCCGGCATAAGTGGTGGTGTATTGCCTACTTTTCGTGCTCGGCCATCTTCCGGAACGCTATTAAAGAAGGCAAATAGCTCATAGAACTCCTTTTGTGTTATCGGGTCGAATTTATGATCGTGGCAACGTGCGCAGCCTAAGGTAAGTCCTAGCCACACAGTGCCGGTTGTACTGACACGGTCGATAACGTACTCGGTGCGAAATTCTTCAGGTATTGCACCTCCCTCAGAATTATGGCGATGATTTCTGTTGAAGCCTGTGGCGATTCGTTGCTCGAGCGTTGGATTGGGAAGCAGGTCTCCAGCGAGCTGTTCGATAGTGAACTGATCGAACGGCATGTTGCTATTGAATGCTTCAATCACCCAGTCACGCCAGCGCCACATGGTCGCTTCGCCATCATCTTGGTAACCGTAGGAGTCAGCATAACGTGCTGCGTCGAGCCAAGTCGCCGCCATTTGTTCGCCGTATCGAGGCGAGGCCAGCAAGCGATCGACCAACCGTTCGTAAGCACCCGGAGTGTTGTCGGAAAGAAAGTTGTCGACCTCTTCTAGCGTTGGCGGTAGTCCCGTCAGATCTAGCGAGACTCTACGGATAAGCGTACGCTTATCAGCCTCTATAGAGGGACTTAGATTTTCCCGCTGCAAGCGTCGAAGAACGAAATGATCGATTTCGTTGCTTGGCAAACTATTGGCACCTGCCGGAGGGACGGCCGGGCGCTTCGGCTTGACGAACGACCAGTGTTGTTGCCAGTCAGCTCCAGTCGCAATCCATTGGCGAACTGTCTCGATCTGCTCCTTAGAAAGTTTCTCGCCGCCATCCGCCGGAGGCATCCGCAGGTCATCATCAGTCGACGAAATGCGAAGAAAGATCTCACTCTCATTGGGGTCTCTTGCGACGACAAGACCGGTTTCCTCGCCCTCCTCGTAAGTTTGCTTTAAGTCGAGTCGGAGGTCTGCCTCTCTAGTGTTCTCGTCAGGCCCATGGCACTGAAAACAATGCTCAGACAAAATAGGCTGAATGTCCTGAGCGAAGCTGATATCTGCGACTTCGTTGCCAAAAGCAAGATGAGGCTGCAATATCAGAAAAGGCCAGCACAACAGCAAGCATGCGAGGATCGATCTGTGGTATCTGACTCGAAGCATTACGCCTATCGTTCGTCAAATTGCATGCTGTAGAGTTTCGTTCCTCGGGAGCGGAATACTACCTGAATGCTACGCCCCGCCAGCTGAGAAAGGTCTTTACCGGTTGTTAGCCACTCAACTTCTGCATCAATAAAGTCTCCGTTGAGATAAATGCAGTCGTCGAGTCCAAATCCTTCTAGGGGCTGGCCCTCCGAGTCAAGCAGCCCAACCTGTGCATAGCCTGTTGCGTCGGTGTCGAGATTCAATACCAATCGATTGCCAGAGAACACTAGTGGCCGAGTGGTGAGCGTACCGCCCGTGTACGGAGTATCGGCAGAAACGAAACCGTCAAGCCTCTGCACTACACGAAAAATGGCTTCCCGTGCCGAGGACTGCTTGTCGAAGGGAGAATGATAACGCTCGCTGCCCAAGTAGTACTGCCAGAGCTCCGAACCACGGCGCACCATGCCATGCCCCATATACGCTTTTTTTAGGTCCAACCCCCCGTGTCGGCCAATTCCAACGTACGCTGGGCGCGGGTACCGCTTCCAATGTACACCGTCGCGACTGACCGCTAATTGAGATTCCAACGGTCCTGAACCGCGCTCTGCCTCGGGACGTCCCAGAGCCTGCCGAGTGTCCGGGCCGTCGCCGTGATAATGAAAATACATAACCGGGAAGGCGAGATACGCGTCGTCGGCCCAAGAATACTTAACGCACTTGGGAACGTAGACGTCTACAGCCACTGGATCGATCGACTCGATCGGGCCGAATGCCGTGGGGTATTCCACTCCAAAACCTGGCGGAGTAAGCGGGCCGTTGTCGAGGTAGTAGGGAATCTTTTTTCCTAGCCGGTTGGTCTTCGCAAGCCTCGACTGCTCGGCGTGAGATACTGGAGTTAGGGGCCATGGCTGCATGAGGTCGGTTGTCTCGGTCATCACCGACGTTCGAGCAGTACTACCCCCTACGGTTCGTTGCATATCGCTGCGATGGTAACCAACGTACCGTCGCCGCTGGTCATCATAGTACACGATCGATTGCGAGGCCCCTCGAAAAGGCAACGCACTGGTTTCATTCCGCGTGAAGTGATAGCCGTCCGCCGAAGAGTAAATATAACAGCCTCGGCCGCGATATCCGCTGAAGTATTTGATTCGCTCCTCGTGCGGCGCCATCGGATCAAAGAATACTGTTCCCAGTCCGACAGGGTCTTCGATGACGACATTACCGACACCCAAGTATTTTCGTCCCAGATCAGGTTCAGTAAAATTAATGCCGTCTTTAGAGGTCCATACCGTCAGGCTGTTCTTAGGGCCGCGAAGATAAAGGCGGATTAGGCCGTCGTTACTCTCAATGTCTTCAAATACGACCAAGTGATTAGTCAGTCCCCGAGATTCGAGAATCAATTCATCCAAACGTGGGGGATTCGCCCGAAACCGCACATTCTCACTCTGGGCGATAAGCGCATCGTCGAGGAAAAGGTGCTTCCGGCCGCCAAGTTTTACGGGGGCCTCGCTCTTCTTCCCGGACCCAAATAACAGAGGCGGGCCAGATTTCATAGTCGGCGGGGTATAACCCGAGCCGTAAATCGAAAAGCTCACCGGTGGCGTGAAATTTTCTTCGTATATCAGATCATCGGAAATACGTAGTTCATCCAAGCAACCTGGCAATCGATGTTCCCAGCGACCGCCGCGACCTACGCTCATATAGTCTTCTTTACTGGGGGGAAGCGGACGCAGCTGACAGCGTTCAGGAAGAGGTTGAAGAGTTCCATCGACATAGTGTCGCAATTGCTGTTCAGACTTGTCGTACACAAATGCCAGGTGATGCCATTGCGAACGCGTGGCGTCTAAAGCTGCAGGATCCGATTCTATCCTGAGCCGAGTGCCACTCATTTCGTTGAGAAGAGTAAAGCTCTGGGCATCCTCGCTTAGACTGAGACGTGTGATCGAGCTGCCAGAGGGATGATCCGTACCTGTGCCGATTTCGAAGACAACTCCCGATCTCTCAGGCGTACGCATGGGGCGATACCAGAATTCGACAGTCCAGTCTGTCCGGCCCAAGTTCAATGAGCTGAGTGTTGGACTTCCGAATTCAACTTCTTGCCTGAGGTGGCGCTGACCGCGCGTCATGAGTGCGCAGAAGTAGGCATTTCGCCACGTTAGATCAAGCTCTTTCTTCGATGACGGCGACGCCACGATCCGCCCACGGTCTTTGAGGCCGTTGGCAATTTTCTGCGGAGGATAATCAATCTTCGGCCGGCCTTTGGGCTCTAGAGCGTTGCCAAATCGTCCGGCAACGATCTGACCTCCAGGCCCGATCACCAGAGGAAAATCGCCTGTGGCGGCATCCCCGAGCACGCAGCTGGGATAAATACCTTGTTGTTCGTCAAAGAGCCAAAGGGCAGTAGTCTCTGCATGACAACGCAATGCAATTCCATCTAACTGCAAAAAGCTCAATAACGAGAACAATGCGACCACGGGCAGGCTTGTCCGAACAAGACAAATCGAGTTCCAGCGCATGCGGTTAATGGTAGGACTCCCTCGGTGAGACAAATCAGCAGCGGTAAACCTGACCAATCTTTCCAAGAGAGAGATGGTAACAGGCTTCTACCGTAATTATGTTGCGCGATTGAATCGCATGCAACTTGACATAGGTTGAAGGGCAATTAGCAAACCCGGCAGCATAAGGATCTTCACGAACTCTCTAATGGCTGCTCGATGCGCCAACGGCATATTACCCATTCGTCGAACAAGATGTCGGCTCAACGTGCCCGCCCGGTTGTGCAATCAACCTGAATACTTGACGTAAAAAAACGCACCTGTTAGCGTGACTTGTAGGCAAGAGCTGGCTTTTTGGCGTCCCCATCAGCGGACCATCACTTTTTCTCGGAGGCGAATCCCATGCCGAATACTACTCGACGCAATTTTCTAGCCAATGCAGCCGCCGGCGCGGCAGCGTCGACACTGTTCAGCACGGCAAGTTCAGCGGCTGTTGGTGCCAACGAACGCGTGAGGGTTGGCGTGATCGGTGCAGGCAATCAAGGCAAGCGGCACCATCTTTCATTATCAACTCTACCCGATGTGAAGATCGCCTACGTTTGTGACGTCGACGAAGAGCGAGTGAAGCAAGGAGTCGCGCGAACAGGTGCAAAAGGTGTCGGCGACCTGAGGCGGGTACTAGACGACCCGACCGTTGATGCTGTAACGATCGCTACGCCCGATCACTGGCATGTTCCGGCCGCGCTACTGGCGCTCAACGCAGGGAAGCATGTCTATGTAGAGAAGCCTGCCTGCTACAACTTTCGCGAAGGGCAGATGTTGCGCGCGGCTGTAGAGAAGTCCGGTAAGGTTTTTCAACACGGCACCCAAGCCCGATCGTGTGCTGGGGTTCAACAAGCTATCGATTTATTGCGCGATGGGATTATCGGAGACGTGTTGATAGCCAAATGTTGGAATTGGCAACGGCGGGATAACATCGGGCGGCAACAGCCTTCCGATCCACCTGCAGGTGTCGACTACGACACCTGGGTCGGCCCTGCCGAAATGATTCCATTCCAAGCCAACCGATTCCATTACGATTGGCACTGGTGGTACAATTTTGGCTCTGGAGGCATGGGTAACGACGGCGTCCATGAAGTTGACTACGCGCTGTGGGGCCTCGGAGTAGATACACTTCCGTCTACCGTCTCAGCGGTTGGAGGCATCTACCATTTCGACGACGATCGCGAATGGCCCGATACGATGCAAGTCTCGCTTGAGTTTCCGGGTGACCCAAATCGTATGTTTATCTATGAACAAAGGTTGTGGTCGACTTCTTATCCTTATAATGTCGATGCAGGTGCCGAATTCTATGGTACGAAGGGGAAAGTGTTTCTTAGCAAACGCGGCAAATTCGAGGTCCACGACGACAGCAAGACTCGCGTTGATGTTAAGCTTGATAGTACCGTGAAGTCTGAAGTAGCCGACAACCAGAGGAACTGGGTCGACTGCATCAAGTCAGGCTCCACTCCTAATGCGTCGATCGATAAAGCGTTACTCACCACGACGGCGATTCACCTAGGTAATATATCGACTCTGCTGGGACGCACGATTCGCTTCGATCCAACAACTGAAACTATTGCTGGAGATGATGAAGCGACCGCGATGCTCTCACGCAAGTACCGCGAGGGTGGTCATTGGTCGGTACCAGAAATGGCGTAATCGACACCGGCCTTAAAAGCTAAGTTGGCTCAGGCTGAGCGTAAGAGTGTGCACTGTTTCGCCATCGATATTCACAATATCGAAAGTTGCGGTAGGATCGGGTGCGGTAGCGTCGATCGTGAGCAGGCCGAACGAGCAGCCCGTGTTGTAGCAAAAGAGCGCGCCAGGAATGCACTCGTGAAAGTGCATGTTCGTAAGTCTCGAACTCATCATGTCGTAGAGGGCATAGCCATTGGGTCGGTCGATTTTTCGTACATCGCTGCGATGACGGTCGGCGGTTAGTAGTAGTACGCCTTCGATCTTCTGCGAATCGATCCAGCTAAAGATCTCTTCGCGCTCTTCGCGAAAACCGTCCCACGTGTCTCGACTGCCTGGTTTAGACTCTGGAGCCCAAGGGACAGACGAGATAATAACTTTGAAATCGGATTTCGAGTTCTTTAGCGCCTCCAGAAGCCACTTCTTCTGAACGGGACCTAGCATCGTCGGGTGCTCACCAAACGGATTCGTGCGATAGTAGCGGTTGTCAAGAAAAAAGAAATCGACATCGCCAAATGAAGTTTCGAACCAACAGCCAGGGGCATCTTGATTGCCGTAGGCAGGGTTGACCCAATTCTCTTTGAAAACCGTAAGCATCGCCGGTTTCCAATGCGGACGGTCGAGATAAGGACCCATCCACACATCGTCTAGCCCGCAATCGTGATCGTCCCAGATTGCATAGACCGGCGTGCTCGACACGAGCCGTCGGAACTCCGGGCGTGATTGACGACGATAGTACGTGTAGCGGTGTAGACCGCGCGGTTCCTCGGCTAGATCGATGTAGACATTGTCGCCGAGCAAGAACAGCGCATCTGGCTTTTTCGAGGCGATCGTGTCCCACATATGTTCGTTCATCGGCGCGAATCCCGCGCCACCACCGAAGGCGATTTTAAGTTTGCCCGCCTTGCCAGACATCGGAAACGTATTTAGCCGTGGCTGCTCTCCCTGGAGCACTGATTCTTCGTTAATCAGCACGTCATATACGTACTTCGAATCAGGCTCTAACCCAGTGAGATCAATCGTAGCGGTATAGTCGAGATCCGAATCTGCGGTAGCCGAGGCAGAGCATACGAGGTTATCGGTGGGAACACCATTGTCGTCGCAGGAAAAGACGTTCACGACGACAGGAACATCCTTTTGGGCGCGCACCCACACTCGCGCGGATTGGTCGGTAACACATCCGAGCATCGGCCCGTGGATCAGACCGTTCGTTTGAGTTGAAGCAAGCTCTTGAAACGCTTTCAAGTCGTTAAGTGGTTTTAGTACTGCACGAGGTCCCGCTTGGAATCGCTCGATGGGGAGTCCACCCTCAACAGCATCTCTCACCGCCGACATGGCCAAGTCTTGTTGTTCTAACCGGCAGTAAGCAGCTGCCAGATTAAACATCGACTCTACATCGTTAGGGTCAGCTTCCAGTCTTTGCTTGGCCCACTGCACAGCTTGCTCGGCATCGCCGTCAATAATTGCCAGCATTTGTCGCTGTCCACGCCGTTTGTACGAACCGTCGGCCTTTCGCTTGTAAAATTGTCGACGACTCCACTCGTTTTCGCTGCCATAGTAGGCGAGCTCAGGATCATCTTCGTATGCATCGGGTGGCGCGAACTGGCCATACTTGCTGTCTTGAGCCAAGCCGCCATTGAATGTGACCAGGAGAAACACCGCTGCTAAAAGAAGAGTCGTGCCAGAGCAGTGCTGAGTAGTCATGGAATTTTCCTATTGAGTGTGAGCTGCTGCCAGCAGCTTCCGCAGATGCTCGCGCGTGGAGGCTAGCTCGGGACGATCGGCGAGGTTCACCAGTTCGCGAGGGTCATTGTGATGGTCGTAGAGCTCAACGCCGCGGCGGCCATCGTCCCATTCAGTATAGCGCCATCGATCAGTGCGTACGGACCTCCCGAGAAACGACATATGTCTGGCATGATCCGCCTCAGCTCCGTCGCTTCTGGCAACCATGGTTTGGGCGGCTTCTCGCGTAGGCTTCGTCGGATCGTCGAGAACCGAGCTGAAATTGATTCCATCAAGATTCCCGCGCTCAGGTAACCCGGCCAAAGCGACTAACGTGGGATAGAGATCTGTTAGCTCGACTAGTTGCTCGGTGAATTGCCCTGCGGCCTCCATTCCAGGTTCGTATACAATTAGCGGAACCCGCGCTGACTCCTCAAACAATGAGAGCTTATGCCAGAAGCCACCGTGGTCGCCCAGGTGATAGCCGTGATCGCTCACGAAGACTATTACCGTATCGTCCCACAGTCCAAGTCGGTCGACCTCTTCGAGCAGGACACCAACCTGGGCGTCGACGAATGTATTACACGCGTAGAAGGCAGCGATCAATTCTCGTTGATCCTGCTCAGATAACGGCTCTTCCGGTGCTGTGTAATTAATAGCTGCTTCTGGCAAACCTTCGTAGTAACCGGGCGGAGTTGCGCTCGGCAGGTCGATCGATTCAGGAGGATACAGATCAAAATACTTCTTCGGTGCGGCAAACGGGGCGTGGGGACGGCGAAAGCCAACACCTATGAAAAAGTGGTCACCCTTTTCTACAGCCTCCGCCATTATTTCGACTGCCTTGCGGGCGACGATACCGTCAGGAGTCTGATCATCGGGCGTCTTCAACCAGGACCAATCGTTTGTGTGCTTACCTGGTCCATCGGGATTCGCCCGCTTGATGATTTCCTCAGCTGGGGGTCGTTTACCAAATTCGCGGATTTCAACGTCCCACGAACGGGGATCTTCGTAGCCGTCTTTTGTGTGATAGATTTTCCCAACCTGTGCCGTGAAGTAGCCCTGTTCGCGAAAGTATTCCGGCAACATCACCCAATCGCCTAAATGCGACCGGGTCTCTTCGCTTAACGTGTAAACTTTGGTCTTGTCGGGCAGGAGTCCACTAAGCATCGATACTCGCGAAGGATTGCAGACCGTCACTTGGCAGTAGGCGCGGTCGAACCGCATTCCTTTTCGTGCAAGGCGATCGATGTTTGGACTTTCGACGCGAGGATGGCCGTAGCAACCAAGATCATTGTTCATGTCGTCGGTAACAATAAGTAGGACGTTTCGCGGAGAAGACTCCTCGGCGAATGCTGTGCTAACGACGCAACATACAGGGAAGAGTGTGAAAATAACTAGACAAACGCAACCCTTGCGGCCTAGGAGACTAGAAAACCCCGGTCGGTCGATATTCATAGCGAGTTCTCAAGAGGAGGTATCGGCCGCAATGCTGTGGGTGAGGCCGAATAATCAGTGGTCAACTACAGCTGATCCGAGGAGACAATTTCACCATCCCCAATTGAAGTTAACACTTGAAAAGCCAAAATGTCAATTGTGTGGGCAATGATTTGCACATGCCCATCGAGAAACGCGAATTGGCTAATTCCGTTATGTTCGCTGCCGAATTTCTCGCGAGACGCATCCTGCGGTCCCTCTGCAAGGCCGTCGCGGCTGCTACGCAGGATTGAGTAAGAAATATCACCAGAGAAGAAGGCGGTGTCACCTTGTTCAAGTTGTTGCAGTCCAGCGATCGGGTTTTCTATCTCAGGAGGTATGTGGCGTTCGCCTACCGCGATTGTATTGCTCAAACCATCTTCTACCTGCCGGTCTTTTACTTCAGAGAAGGTGAAAATTGGTCCAGCCACCGTCTCATCGATACTCGACAGAGGGCGCTGCTGCGCGTCGACGCCGTACGATACACTATCGCGACCCGCGTTCGCCGCGTAATCGCCACCCGCGCCTACGCCTTCGGCCAAGAGGGTGGGGGCAGAACCATCAATGAAGTCACGATCGGCAGCTGGCGCACGGCGACTAGGGCAATAGTATGTCTTGACAGGTGTACGCATGGCAGATGAGTTCTCTTCTTCGAAAGGCGCGGCATCCCGGTTCCATGTCTGGAAGACATTGCCTCCCTCGAGAAATTGCAACATCGTGAAGGCCCAGGAAGTTGTAAACTCGTCAACTCCGATACGTCCTGGGGGAAATTGTCGATTCGTATCGTGATACATTTGCGTTGCCAGCGCAATTTGCTTGAGATTATTGCTACACTCGCTCCGACGGGCTGCTTCGCGCGCCGCTTGAATCGCGGGCAGCAACAAGGCGACTAACGCTCCAATGATGGCGATTACCACAAGCAATTCGACGAGTGTAAAACCGAGTGATTTCTTGATTTGTCGTGGCATGGTTTTAGAACCCTAATGGTCTTAGAGGGAGAACCGCTGCCCAGTGCTAATCGCACTAGCGCTAGGAAAACAGAGCTAGATTCGAGTCGACCTCAACGTTGGTAGGCGCGACTAAGAGCGTTTCGTCAACAAGGTGGGAATAATGGGGGGCGTTCGGAAGACTTTATACATCCTCCAGTGGTGCGGTGCAGTTTATCTAGAAGAGGCGTCCGATTCAATAAAGGTCTGTGACGCTACCATTTAGAACGCTGTGGTCTCCACAATTCGTCGTCGATCAGGCTACTAAGATTCGTGAATATCCAACCGGCGCCTTCTTGTTTCGCAAATTTTGGCGGTCGAGTAAAGGAACATTGCTGTCGGGCCTTCCTTTAGAGATGCGCTTGGCAGGGGCTCAAATGATACAATGCAGCTGCTTCATACAATAACTGAATAGGGCAATTAGCCGCTTGCGTGGTAGAAAACCATGATTCAATTGTTTTGGTCTGGCTTGGTTCTCTTTGCAATTGAAGCCTCTCTCTTGTTGATTTCACAGGCACATGCCGGTGGTTCTGAATCGCCAGATAGTCTCCGGGTCATCACTTACAACGTGCAATTCTTGCCAGAACCGGTTAGCGGCCGTAACGAACGTCCGGAACCTGAGTATCGCGCAGCTCGCATTGCTGAGCTCGCAAGCGAATTTGATCTGATCGCACTTCAAGAGACCTTTCATGATAAGCATCGAGCACTGATTGTAGAAGGGATAGGCAAAGCGTGGTCAGGGGAGCCGCATCTGATCACCAGTCCGACACCGGACGGTTTCTTCACGAGTGGGGGATGTCTATTGGTTTCAAAACGTCCCTTATCCACTCAACACGCGACGGTGTTTTCAAACTATAGCAGGCCGGCCGACTATGGCCTGCGCGCCGATGGCTATGCTGCGAAAGGGGTCGTGCATGCCCGTGTGCCGCGAAGCAGTGATGTCTCCTCCAAAAGTAACTCCGACGATTGTGTCGACGTGTTTGTTACGCACTTAGAAGCACGAGCCGACGATCTCCGCCCATTGCAGTATGCCGAGGTAGCTGCTTTTGTGAAACTGCACAGCAGCACAGACCGCCCTGCCCTTTTATTGGGAGACCTTAATACGCGCGGCTCCGTGGAATTTCGTGGCGACCCACAATCTCAATATTCTCAATTGATGCAGCAGCTTGCGAGCGCGCGCTCGGGCTGCGAATGGATTGATGTATGGTCACATTTGCGAAAAGATTCACTGGGCGGCACCACTGAGCAAGAATCCTCGGATGTAGGCAAGCGGATCGACTATATATTGCTTAGTAATCCCGCCTTGCCGAACCCTCAATTAGCGCCAGTAACTGTTGCGGTTGAGCTATTTCAAGATGAGAAAGTAACTGCGCTTTCCGATCATAATGCCGTAACGGCTGAGCTGGAGTGGAAATGAATAGGCAGCTCGTCATTTTCCTGCTGTTAGCGATCGCGGCTAAGCCACCGCTACAGACTGGCGCTTCCGAGTCTGAACCCGATCAATTGCGGATTGCCGGGATCGTCCTCAAGTGGATCCGTGCAGATCGCGAGGCAAATTTTTCGCGTTTTGAGCCGCTTGTGCGCACCGCGGCCGCTGGCGGAGCCCAAATTGTTTGCACGACGGAAAGTTTCTTAGATGGATACGCCATTGATGACAAGGACATTCCGCTGAAGGAGTTTCGCAAGTTGGGCGAGCCGATTCCAGGAGGAGACTACTACAAGCGACTTTGCGAGTTGGCCGACGAACTCGATATCTACTTGATTGCGGGACTGTTGGAGCGTGACGGCGACCGACTTTACAACACGGCCATCGTGCTTGATCCTCAGGGCGAATTGCTCGGCAAGTACCACAAGCAAATGCTTGGGCACGAAGCAGTGCGAATTACTCCTGGTTCGGAGTCATCGGTTGTCGATACGCCGTTTGGAAAGCTAGGAGTGATGATTTGCGCTGATCGGCGCGATGAGAAAATTGTCGAGCAGTTCTGTTCACGCGGCGCAGAGCTATTAGTTTGCCCCTCCGGTGGAATGTTCGGTCCGGAGAAGAACGACCATATCCTGCAGCGCCGTTCGAAAGAAAACGGCAAGCACATTGTCTTTACGCATCCAGCTGAGTTCTTGGTTACTTCGCCAACAGGCGATATCGTCCAGCGTGCACTGCTTGGGAACGAGTTAAACCTCTCTGACGATGAGATCGACACAGCCGAAGACTCGAGCGGTGTTTTCTTCTTTGATCTCCAGCGGACAGCCGGCCAGTGGCAGGCTAGCAGAGTGTCCCATGCGATCGGGCGCCCATTATTAAAAAACGGTTTGTCGAAAGAGGAATTGCGATCGTTTGTTAGGGACCGAAATCCGAAGGTAGAACTTCCTTCGTCCCGAGAACAATGGATAGAAAATGCCGCGGAGCTACGCAAACAGTTTCTCCGCCAAGTAGTACTAAGAGGCGAAGCAGCAAAGTGGGCTGAGGACGAGTCTCCCGTGGAGTGGTTCGGCGTAATCGAAGACGGAGATGGCTATCGGATTAGGAAGTTTCGCTACCAGGCTGTACCCGGTTTGTGGATTCCAGCATTGCTTTATGAACCGAAGAATCTTGTAGGCTCTGCCCCGGTCGTCATCAACGTGAATGGCCACCATCGTGGTGGTAAAGCAATGCCTTATAAGCAACGTCGCTGTATCAATTTGGCGCGGCGAGGGATTTTGGCCTACAGCCTGGAATTCATTGATATGGGCCAGCTCAGAGAACCAGGCAATAAACACAATCGGCTGGTGCAGCTTGATTTATGTGGGACCAGTGGCGTGGCCGTGTTCCACTTTGCCCTGAAGCGAGGCCTTGATGTTGCATTGTCTCACGAACTTGCAGATCCGCATCGGGTTGGTGTCACTGGACTATCAGGGGGTGGCTGGCAGTCGATTTGGTTGGCAGCGCTCGATACGCGCATCACCTTTGCGAACCCGGTGGCCGGCTATTGCAGTATCTTGGAGCGACTATCGGGCGACAATAATATTGGTGATGCAGAACAGTCTCCCTCGGATCAGTGCAGTGTGGCCGACTATACGCATCTCACCGCCATGGTTGCGCCTCGCCCGCTGCTATTGACGTACAACGCACAGGACGACTGCTGCTTCCTACCCGATCAGGTCTTAGAACGATTGGAAAAAGTCGGCCAGGAAGTATACGGTTTGTGCGGGGCGGGGAACAATTTTCTTACTCACATCAATACGGAACCAGGAACTCACAACTACGACCGCGACAATCGAGAAGCTTTCTATCGTTTTCTGCATTCGCATGTCCTAGTCACCGCGACTCCCCAACTGGCTGACCTGCCCGTCAACGATGCGGAAATCAAGACGGGCGAGGAACTGGCCGTACCTATGCCGGAGAAGAACAAAAGTTTGCACGAACTTGCGCTGGATATAAGTAAGACGTTACCCCGAGATGAGACTTCGCCAACCGACGACCACGAAAGCTCGTTGTGGCGAGAAAATCGGAGGAAGCTTCTGCAGGAAACAGTTCGCCGACCAGCGTACGATTTCACTGCTGAACTCGTCGAACAGGCCGATCAAGATCAGCTCGCTATCTCTCACTGGCGTTTGCGACTTGACGACGTGTGGACGCTTCCTATGGTGGAATTTCGACCTGCAGATACGAGAGAGACCTGTGTCGTCCTGTGCGACCTAGGTAGAGAGTCGATAGTCCTGGAAGTCGAACGGCTTGTTGCAGCTGGCCAGCGAGTAATCGCCGTCGATCTGCTTGGCTTCGGCGAGTCCGATCCCGGCGGCGGACCGGGCAATCATGATGATGTGATCCTAATGCTAATCGCCACGGCGGGCGAGCGCCCGCTCGGGATTCAAGCGGCCCAACTAGCGGCGATCACCCGATGGGCGGCAGACGATTCAGAGAAGCAAGCGCCGAGTATCCTCGCCATCGGCCCTCGCAATAGCGTGGTTGCATTAATAGTGGCGGCATTAGAACCTGAGCTCTTATCAAGTCTCGAACTCAGACAAGCATGGAAATCGCTCCGAGAAATCATTCATCGAGACCTGAAGGTCGAGGAGGCTCCCGAACAGTTTTGCTTTGGGTTGCTTAAGGAGTTTGACGTGCCTCAATTGGTCGATCTAGCCAAACCTCTGCCGGTTGAGTTTGACACCCCAATCGGCAACAAGAAATAACGGCTGCGTCGCAGCCTATCGTATGGTACGATCGTCCCCATGTTGAATCTCGTCCTCCTATTGTTTGTAATTGCATTGGTCATTTTCGCTACGACCAAGCTGAAGCTGCATCCTTTTCTTACGCTGTTGTTCGCTGCGATACTCATGGGCTTTCTGGGTGGTATGGATTCCGAGGCCTTACTTGCCAAACTTACCGAGGGCTTTGGAAACACACTTAAAAGCGTCGGAATCGTCATTGCCTGCGGAACAATCATCGGTACTTTTCTGGAACGCACGGGCGGCGCAAATACAATAGCCTCTTTCGTAGTCGGGCGAGTTGGCGAGCATAGGTCTCCCCTGGCGATGAGTATCACGGGATTCATTGTCTCGATTCCCGTATTCTGTGACTCAGGTTTTGTAATACTCTCGACTATCAACAAAGCGCTGAGCAGAAAGACGGGAGTGTCACTGGCGGTTCTGGCGATCGCATTATCGACCGGACTTTACACGACACACGTCTTTATACCACCGACCCCAGGCCCGCTCGCAGCAGCCGGAACTCTTGACGCGGACATTGGATTGGTATTGATTTTGGGGCTGGTGGTCGCGGTTCCGACAGCTGCTGCAGGGCTGTTATGGGCTTTATTCTATGCCGTCAAGTTTCCAATAGTCCCCAAGGAAGTTCCGAAGAGTGAATCCGATCCCGTTGATCAAATAGGCGGTACTTGGCAAGCCTTTGCTCCACTGGCCGTTCCCTTAGTGCTGATCGCGTTGAAGTCGATTGCTGACTATCGCACTGCGCCGCTCGGTGAAGGTGTCCTGTGCGAAGCCATCCAGTTTATTGGCAATCCTGTTGTCGCCCTGCTTGTCGGTGTGCTCCTGGTCATTGGGCTGGGTAAGCAAGTCTCAGCGCAGACCACCTTCAATTGGGTCTCGGCTGGATTGTCCAACGCCGGTTCCATAATACTGATCACCGGAGCTGGCGGCGCTTTCGGCAACGTTTTGCGAGCAACTGGAATCGCCGATTCGCTTGCTGAGAGCATGGAACATTGGCACCTGGGAATGTTTTTACCTTTCTTGATCGCCGCCGTGATTAAATCAGCGCAAGGTTCATCCACCGTGGCTATCATCACGACCGCTGCATTAGTCTCACCACTGCTGGAGCCAATGGGCCTCGTATCACCACCAGCCAAAGCGCTGGTAGTCTTGGCGATCGGAGCCGGGTCGATGACTGTTTCGCACTTTAATGACAGCTACTTCTGGGTAGTATCTCAGTTTTCGGAGATGGATTCCGAAACAGCCCTCCGCTGCCATACCTGCGCGACTCTAGCGCAAGGACTTGCCGGCATCGCTTCAATTCTGGTTCTATCAAGTTTCCTTACTTAGAAGCATGCATTTCATGCTGACGACCATATGCAGCAGACGGGCTAAGCATTCTAGTGAGCGGACCTAGAACTGGCTCTTTCCGTCCCCAAGCTCAGATCGTTGAGTCGAAATGAATGGGGCGGCTCTTGGAATGCCCTCGTTGCTCAACCCTGGGTGGGCTCATCAGTCTTATCTTCGTTCGGCTGCTCCTCGGCACTAGTCTGCTCGAGATACTCTCCGGGCGTCATGTGCGTCATGCGCTTGAAGACTCGGTAGAAATGCGTCACGTCGCTAAATCCGGCAGCGAGTGCCGCATACATGATTTGGCCGGTTTGTCGCAGTCTTTCTTGCGCGTAAGCGACACGTCGTTCGCTCAAGTATTGCACGACCGTTTTTCCGGTCCGTTGCTTAAACAGATCGGAATAACGGCGGCTAGATATCCCGCACATTTCTGCCAGATCTCCGACGCGAATCGATGTGTGAAAATAGTTCTCGATGTAGTCGAGTGTACCGTCAAGCGCTTGTTCACGAGAGACACTCGTAGTTTTTTGAATTGGTTCTCCTCGTAGGAGATGCACCAAGAGATCTATCAACCCTACATGAAGAATGGCTGTAGCTTCGCTGCCACCTCGCGACTGTTCTAACAACATACGCTTAAAAATGTCGCGTACGGCGCCACGTCGGTAACTATGCATTTGGACGATGCTATAGGGTGACGGAAAGCGATTCTCAAGTTCTGGCAAGAGCATGCGAAGAGCAGCATTCTCTTCGACAACCTTTTCTGAGAAAGCTGCAATCACAAGGGTTAGAGGTGCAGTAGGGTTGTCGACAAATCGATGTTCGTCGGCAGCTGGAACAAACAAGAGTTCGTCTTTACCCAATGGTAATCGCGACGTACCAAATTCAAGAGCGCCGTGCCCAACAGGGATCCAGCAAAGTTTATGGAACGCGAATCGCCTGAACTCCATCGAGAATGTTGATGAGTGATGGCTCTCGAAGACTAGGATCCCGCTCTCCGGCAAAGGCCGATACGCAGGCGCGCTACGCCGAAGTATTGGCTCGCGCCCTTCATGTTTCTGACTCATCTCGACCCCGCTGAGTAGCAGCTGCCTATATTGCGAATTCACCGCCGTAACAGACGAGACAGGCGGCATCTTCTGAAAAGCACTATTCTCAATATGTCAATGAAGAACACCACGGCCAGTTCGCTGCGCCAGCCGTCTGTTTAACACGATTTCTCAGGCAATGTTACCACAGACTGGCATTTGTCGAGTTGCGCAAATCACAAGTTTCCGTAAATGCCAATAGAAATAGCGCTAATTCCCTTAGACTGCTGAGGGGCGCGTGCTCCTGTCGGCTGACTGGCTTTCAGTTTCCGCCGGGCCTAAGGTTCCGAACTGCAGATTGCTGCACCTCCGGTAGCATGGATCGGTGGCATCCCGCTTCCCTGTAAGTTTGTTTCATGCCTCTGGCAGGTGATCGTTGTTCGGATTCAGCACCTAACGGAACAAATTCGGAAGAGTAGAACGGATGTATTGCGATTACTGCCGCCGAGACAACCACGCTTATTCAATCGCCGTTGCTATTGGATACGCTCTGGTCTGGTCAGGCGTAGTTTCGATCTCGCCCACGGCATCCTGTGTTGCCGATACGGTTGCACTTTGGCTCTTCGACGAACCTCGCGGGACGTACCCTAGCAGCGTTCTGGATAGTTCGTCAGAAAACGATTATCCATTGGTACTCGGCCAGGGTGGAACAATTGTCCCAGGCAAATTTGGCAATGCTTTGGCAACCTGCGATCGTGATCCGATCGATTATCCATTGGGATCACCCGAGCATGGCCTGAAGCGGCCTTGGCAAATCCTCTCTGGAGACCAGGGGCGGATGAGCTGGCACAACAGCCGATTTGCAGCGCTTATGACCGACGGTGACTCCCACCTGCGAAAAGAAGTCGGTTTTGTCAACGCAGTTGACACAGATTTAAACCTCGCCGATTTCGATTGGACTGTCGAGTTCTGGTTTAAGGCAACTCACTCGTCTGGCTCAGTTGGGACCGTATTAGAGCTCGGGATACTACCCAAATCCGTTGAAGGAGCAACTACCAGCTTGGTGCTATCCGAGAACCAAGATCATTTTGTTCTTCGAAATGATCCCAGCAAAACGAACCTCAAAATCGAGACCGACGAAGCCGTTTTAAAGGGTACGCAAAAAACTTGGCACCATTTAGCATTCGTGTATTCGACGGTGGAAAATCAAGTACGACATTACGTTGATGGCAAATTGCAGCCTTTGCCGGAGAAGTGTCAGCTGAAACACCTCCGAACGAGTAAGCCGTCGTATCTGTCGGTAGGCCGAAGCGGCAGCTGGAATCAGCCGATCTCAGGTGCAATCGATGAGCTTCGCATTTCTACGGGTCAAGTCTATCGGGGTACGAGTTTTCGTACACCTGGAAGTTTTGCTCCAAAATCCCTCGAGGTGGAGCTGCATGCGGGGCCCCCACTTCTATTTAGCGAGAATGAGCCTTCGGAGCAGGTGCTCGATCTCGGTCAGAGAAAGCATTTGTTTATCGACGACAAGTTGCTTGTCGAGATCAAGAACGCTGATTTTGTAGTCAACCCGCCACGACGAGCGGAGCGAGTGCTTGGCAACATAAAAGGTCCCTTCAGGAAGCATCTCACAGTTGTTGATGATCCAGATAACGTAATTCGTATATACAACAGTGTGGAACACGACCACCTAGCCGTTAGTATCTCACGTGACGGGATACACTTCACGGCACCTGAGGAGTCTATCAGATCGGGTGAGGTAGCTCGCAACTCTGAAACGCATTCTATTGTCATTCCCGAAATGGTGGGTGGCTTGGGAAACCCCTTTATCGATATTAATGGTCCCGATAGCGAGCGCTGGAAGTACTTTAGCGATTACCATCGTCGCGGTATTTATCTTTACACATCTCCTGATGGGTATCGTTGGAGGCGAAAGAAGACAGCAACCCTTCCTTTTCGATCAGGAACACAGTCTTGCACCTTCTACGACGATCAGCGTCAGCTCTATGCTTCGTACCATCGATCCGGTATTCATCACACTCCGGTGGGGGATACTGAACGTAGTTCAGTGGTTACCGAACATAAGGACTTGTCGGAGCCGCTCGAATTTGAGCCTCTGTCCCAGCAGGATTATTTGGACCGGCAGTCCGAAGATCGCCTGAGGAATCCGTTGCCTTGGTATTTGGACAACGGACCGTTAACGCCCGGTGGCTTCGGACTGGAATTTTCCCATACTTTTCGTCCCGTCAGCGACGACCCGGTGGGGACCGATGTCTATGTGACAAAGGCCCAGAAATATCCGTGGGCAGCAGATACATATGTAGCGTTTCCGATTGTCTATTTTCACTATTGGCCCGATGGTCCAGCGGCTCGGCATGCGCTGGCGCATCCGGAACGAGGACGCGGTTCTGGTGGCATCGAGACACAGCTTGAGGTCAGTCGAGACGGGAGCCATTGGCAGCGCTATCCGCGGCCGGCATACGTTGGCATTGGCAAGCACGAGGGCCGAAATGTGGTGAACGCATATATCGCTCATGGAATGGTCCGCCGTGGAGACGAAATCTGGCAATATTATTTTGGTGAAACGCAATATCATTCCGCTTATCGGAACGATCGCGCCGGACGAGGCGTTTATCGACTCGTACAGCGATTAGATGGCTTCGTCTCGATCGACAGTCCATACGAGTCCGATGCAATTGTTGTCACGAAACCGCTGACATTCTCTGGAAATCGCTTTACGCTCAATATCGATACCGACGCAACTGGATACGCTCAAGTAGGCATCTTGGACGGAAAAGGCAAGCCGATTCCAGGGTTCTCGATGGATGAATGTGTCTACATCAACGGGGATTTTGTCGACGCAGAAGTAGAATGGCTGGACCAGGGTAAAGATCTCTCGGATCTCATTGGCAAGACGGTCCAGGTCGTTATTCGGATGCGGGGAAGTAAACTTTACGCGATGCAGTTTGTGGATCATTGACTATCCCTTCGATCCTACTATCCGTTTACGCTCTCCAGGAAACAGGTTTAAAGTGATGAAGCGTTTACTATCTTGGCTGGTGTTTGTCAGCGTAGCCTCTTTCTTTGGGCAAGCTCGGCCCGCGCAAGCAAATACCAATAAATCGCCGGGACCGAGCACTGTTTCCGTGGCGGTGAAAGAGAATGGCTGCCTTCGGTACGTATCGCAAGCCGCGGGCTCCGACTCCCAGGGTGACGGAAGCAAAACGAAACCGTGGCGATCAATCGCGAAAGCGATGGAGCAGTCGCGTGGCGCTTCGGCCGATGAACCTTGCGCGATCTTAGTCGCTGCGGGGAGGTACTCCTGCGACGAACTGAAAATGCAGGAGTACGTTGACTACTACGGTGGTTTCGATCCTGCCAGCTGGGAGAGAGAAATTTTTCGTCATCCGACGGTTCTCGATGGCAACGATCGTAGCCGAATACTCGTGGGAGCCGATCATTCGAAACTTGATGGCTTTATCGTTCGGCGGGGGCTTGTGCGGGGGCGGGGGGCTGCGCTGTTGTGTGATGGCACTTCACCAACACTGACGAACAATCGATTTGTCGAGAATAAGACCAAGAAACCCATAGAGTGGCATCCCAAAGAACTGCACGAAATTGCGAATGACGGAGGAGCTATCTGCTGTCTCAACGGTGCGAAGCCCGATATTAATAGTAATATCTTTGCTGACAACCGCACAGAAGTAGGACGAGGAGCAGCCATTGCTCAGCACGGTCGATGCGGAGGGGTGATCGCACACAACATTTTCCTCGACAATGAAACGGGTACAGATGATGAGCATCGCAGCAGCGATGGCGGCGCAATTTCTGTCTTCGACTGGTCGAGTCCCCGGATCGAAAATAATGTGCTTCTTGAAAACAAAGCCCGCAACACAAATGATGGCGGCGCGATCTTTGTCGCGCTATGGTCTTCGCCGGTGATCATAAAGAACATTTTCGTCGGAAACCGTTCCACCGACGATGGTGGTGCTCTTTTCATCGGGGGCCAAGAACATCGTTATAGCAAGCCGAAGGATCCGGTGCCTGATGAAGAGGAATTCTGCGTTGAAGTTATAAGTAACGTCTTTCTCGGCAATGAGAATGGGGCCCGAAATTCGGGTGGAATGCGACTGGCGATGGATGCAAGGGCGACGCTTCAAAACAATATCATGGCGCGAGATGCTCGCCTCTATGTCCAAGATAGTGCCGTTGAAATAACTAACAACACGATCCTAGAGGAAACGTTTTTTCGAGACATGTCGCAAAGGTCTGCAGAGAGTCTGATTGTCAATAACATTCTTTGGGGACTACTCACATTGCCACCAGAAACCTCGATCGGCTTTTGCAATGTTCGTGATGGTTATCAAGGCGAGGGAAACATCAGTGAAGAGCCTCGCTTTATCCAGGACCAAGATAGGTTTCCATTGGCCTCTGCTACTTACATCCCTTCAGAACATTCAACGGCAGTCCGAACGCCGGCACGGCAGTTAGCGAATGACGAATTGGCCAAACGCATTGTGAGAGCCGACCACCGCTGGGGTGTGGTGAAGTCAAACCAGCATGATGTGATCTCCGTATGGGGGGACGTCTCAGGAGAAAAGGAGTTGCGTGTTTTGCCGACTTTTCGACTTCATTCTGAATCGCCTTGTATCGATCGAGGCACGATGGAGGATGCCCCCCAGCAAGACATCCACGGCGATGCCCGCCCATCTGGAAAAGGCGTCGACATCGGCGCGGACGAGGTCACTCAAGTTCCAATTACCCGGTGAGAGACAATGATGCCAAGACAACTTGTTATTCTGTTTGCTACCACATTGCTATTTCTTCAGAAAGATATTAGCAGCGCTGAGGAAGGTGCCTACAAACCGTCACGCGTGAACAAGTGCATCGAGCTGCTCGAGCGAGGCCAGCCGATTTACTATGACTCGGGTTATGGAGGTTTCGACGAGGGTGTTGCTAAGTCTCAGACTTGGGGTGACTTCATTATGTATAACATGGAGCATCAGCCTCTAGATTTCACCTTGCTACGCCAGTTCATGAGCGGGTTGGTTGAAGGTGGCCCAACGCCAAGTGGGCACCGTACACCGACGGTGATTGTCGTCCTACCACTGTTGGGTCTCGACGAGGAGACGGCCAAAGTCGGAGGTTGGATGGTGCAACAGGCCCTGGCTCAGGGCGTGCATGGCATACACTTGGCGCGGGCCCGAGATCCAGAGGCGGTAAAGCGGTTCGTCCAGGCGGCCCGCTATCCCAATCACAAGCAAAATATTGACGTCTTGGGCGAGGGCCTACGCGGCTGGGGAAGTCACAAGTTCGCTGCTTCGATTTGGGGCCTTGAAGATGAAGAGTATCTTGTCAAAGCCGACGTCTGGCCGCTTAACCCTGAGGGCGAGATTATGCTTGGCGTTAAGATCGAAGATCAGCAAGCACTGGCTAACACAGAACAGACCGTAGCGGTGCCTGGCTTGGCGTTTGCAGAACACGGTCCTCGCGACATGGGTTTGTCTTTCGGGTATTTGGAAGGTCGCGCCGATCCCCCTGTGCCCGAAGAGGTAGACGCCGCGGGCCGTCGTGTTCTTGCTGCGAGCAATGCGAATGACATCTTTTTTCTTGATAACGTGTTGCCGAATAACGTCGCGTCGCGACTCGACGCCGGAGTTATGATTGGCGCAGGTCGTCGACAAGATTCCGCCGAAGCTGGACGGAAACATACGAAACGAAAAATGCCTTGGTAGTAGAGATTTGTTCGTGACCGCAGCCCTATCTGACGTGGCAGTCCGCGCTGCGAGCACTCGGCGGCCCGCGGCGTTGACAACGTAATGGACGAATTTAAGCAATAGATCAAGGTGACCTATCGCCTACGACAGAAGGAATTCCGATTGATAGAGGTGACTTTGATGCATAGATGGTTGAGCTACCGACTTCGACAACACACCGCTTGGACATTCGCGACACTTGCCATCTTGCTGTCGTACGACGGCTTAATAGTGGCGGCTGAACATGGCGGCTACAGTAGATCGAAAGGTTCGCCCAATATTCTGCTAATCGTCGCGGACGATCTAAATACGGATCTGGGCTGCTACGGGCACCCAGTGGTTAAAACGCCAAACATCGATCGTCTTGCAACTCGGGCAATGCGATTCGATCACGCGTACTGCCAAGGTCCAGCATGCAACGCAAGTCGAGCTTCTATTTTCAGCGGACTGCGTCCACTCACAACGGATGTCCTAGACAATGAAACACCCTGGCCATCGAAATTGAAAAACCTAGAGTACATGCCAGCCTATTTTCAGCAACTTGGATATTACACGGCCACATTCGGAAAAAATCTCGATCACAAACGAGTGCCCAACCAGCCGTACTGGGATCTCGAAGTCCGCGAGTGGGGAAAATCTCCGGAGGATGATCAGGTCGTCGAGCGCGGCCAGTTATTTCCTGGCAGCACAGGGTCGATGTTCTGGGCTAAGCTCAAAGGACCCGACGCAGTTACGCCCGATGGCGAAATGGCTCGCCAGGCGGTGGAAATGCTTGAAGACCGTGCTGGTAGCGACACTTCCTTCTTTGCTGCGGTTGGTTTTCGACGACCGCATACTCCTTATGCCGTCCCCAGCGAATACTTTGATCTCTATTCGCAAGAGCAGCTATCGCTGCCACATGTCCCGGAGGGCTACGAGAATACTATACCTCCCGGGGCGAGAGATTTGAAACCATTTCGTGGCGGACGAGAAGAAGCTTTACGGGCGCTTGCAGCTTACTACGCCTGCATTTCCTATGTCGATAGTCAGGTTGGTGTGTTACTAGATACCGTGGACAGACTGAAGCTATGGGAAGATACGGTGATTATTTTCATTTCCGATCACGGATACCATACCGGACACAACGGCAGGTGGCACAAAAACTGGCTGTTCGAGCAGACGACTCTTACTCCGATGATCATCGCTGCTCCGGGCTATTCGACTGGTGGCTGTGAGCGAGTGGTCGAGTTGATCGACATCTACCCGACGCTCGCTGAGCTTTGTGGCCAAACGCCACCAGCTGCGCTGGAAGGCACGAGTCTCGTGCCGCTATTAGAGGATCCTAACAACTCTTGGGAAAAGCATGCCTTAACTACGGTTGGCTGTGTCGATGAGAATGATCGTCGCGCCTACGTCGGCCACAGTGTGCGAACGGCAGACCACCGTTTTACTGAATGGGATGGGGGAAAGCAGGGAATCGAACTCTATGATCTTCGAACCGACCCCCAAGGACTGATAAATCTGGCGCGCGATGCCAGCTATGCAGGAAAAGTTGCCGAGTTACGTTCTCTTCTGCAAACGATGTGTTCTTCCCCATGAATCTATAACTGTTTTTTCCGGTCGACAGTAAGTCGGGCTGTTGTTGGTTTGTTCCGAGGTGCAAATTGGAAGTGATTACTCGACGTACAGGCCAGATTAGATTGCTGGTTCTGATTTCTGCATTCTCCGCAAGTGCAGCCTCTGCTCATGAGCAGACGCTTGACGCGTTTCTAGCAGCCAGCCAGGCGGAAGGTCAGGAGGCACAAGGTCGGGACTCGTCTCCTCTGGCAGCCTGTGAGTTAACATGCGAGATATTTGACGAAAGCACGGGACAACCGCTGCACGGATTGATTCGCGTCACTGATCTCACGACTGGCGAGTCCGTGAGATTGAATCGAATATTCGAGCGGCCCATGGGGTGGTTTTGCTCCCCACCTACAGCACAGTTTTCCGTTCCACGGGGTAGAATCCGGATCGAAGTCTGTCACGGGATCGAAACGGAAATTCTGGAAATGACACTCGACCTTACTGGCCAAACAGCCAGAAGTGTTAAGATTCCGCTCAAGCGGTTTTACGAACCTGCTGCCCATAAACTTTGCTCGGGCAATACGCATCTTCATGTGGTTCTTGATGCACGCAATAAAATGAGCGTCCAATTGGAGTCGCGTCAGGAGACTGATCAATACTTGCGTGTGGCCGGTAAGGCGGACGGATTGGATATCATTTACGTGTCGTATCTGACTCGCCCCGGAAAAGAGTACATCACAAACGAGTACACAAGCGACGACTTTCAACGCCTGTCAGACCAGGAAGTACTATTCAAGAACGGCGAAGAGTATCGTCACAGTGGTGGCGTCGATCCGAAGAACGACAATCTGAGCTATGGCCATGTCATGTTCTTGGATATGCCAAAAATAATCGAACCAGCCAGCATCGGTCCTGGTTTAACAGAAGGTGGCGATGCCACCGACGGCGTTCCACTACGGCGGGGAATTCGACTTGCCCGATCTGATAAGGCAACCATCGTCTGGTGCCATGGAAAAATGGGGACCGAAGCGGTGCCCAATTGGGTGGACGGACTCATCGATGCGCAAAACATTTACGATGGCGGGAACGTTGGGACGATCGAGTCGGTGTACTATCTGTATCTAAACGCGGGATTCAAGATCCCCTTCTCATCGGGAACCGATTGGGGGATTTGGGATTTCTCACGAGTTTATGTTCCCGTCGAGGGAGTGGCTTCTAGCGAGGCGTTCCGACAGGCGCTGCTTCAAGGGCGTTCATTTATCACCAACGGCGTCTTTCTAGAACTGGATGTGCAGGGACATCGCCCAGGCGGAACAATTGAACTCGACCAACCAGGATCAGTGCATGTGAGGGCAAGAGCCGTCGGTCGCGCTGACTTTAAGAGTCTGCAGCTTATCTATAACGGCGAGATCATTCGGGAAGTAGCACACAAGCCGAACGCAGGACATCATGTTGCTGAACTGGATGAGAAGATCAACATCACAGAAAGTGGCTGGCTCGCGCTGCGTATTCCGACAGTTAGAGAATACGACATCCGCTCTCGGCTCGAGGGCGTTAGCACCAATATCTTGGGTAAGACTCTGTTCGCCCACACGAGTCCAATTTACTTCCGCGTAGAAGGACGTGAACTCTGCCAGCCGGCGGCGGTGAAAAAACTGATCGCAAACTTGCAGTCCAGCATCGAGCTGATTCGCACGAGAGGTGCCTTTGATTCTCCCCACCAGAAGCGAGAGATTTTGAAGATATACGAGGATGCCATTCTAAAGCTATCCGCTCGGCTCGATACTGGCGAATCAGGTGAATAGCTGCGACTAAAGCCGCTTCCCTCATTTTCTGTTTTCTCTAGCCACTTGATGTATGAATTGCGAACCTCCCCGCTAGTATGTCGAGACCGTTAAGACGTAAAGAGAAACGCTTAAAGAGACTGGACTTGCTCAGCTCATTCCGCACGAATCGCAAACAGCGATTCGAAGCCGCGGAGATAGATTGTGCCGTTGGCGATGACCGGCGAGGCAGCGATTTCTTCTCCTACTTCGTTTTGAGCTAAGATTTCGAACTCGCGTCCGGCGCGGACCACCGTCACCACACCGCCTCGACTGGTCAGATAGAGTTTGCCGTCGGCCAGCACGGGCGAAGCACGATGTCGGTCGCGGACCGTACGTTCGTGGTACAGCTCTTCTCCAGTTTTTGCGTCTAAACAGAGCAGATTGCCGTTTTCTCGGCAGAGGTATACAAGCCCGTTGTGGATCAACGGCGAGGGGACATCCGGTGTGTCGTCGGGCCGTCTCCACGCAACATGCGTCGAGGAATCGGTGATATCACCTTGGCCGTAGGGTCGCAGGCCGAAGATGGGACCTCCCTTGGCGGTGGGCACGACGATCAGCTGGTCGCCGATTGCGGGCGAGGAGACAAGCCGCAACGTGGGATGATAATTGCCCGGCGAGTTCATTCCGCCACACCGCCATAGCTCGCGGCCATCGTCTAGCCCGTGCGCAATGGCGTAGTCGGCACCATGAGTGATCAGATATTCTGTCTGAGCGTCTCGGTAGATAGTAGGCGAAGCATAAGAGTGTTCACACTCTTCGTGTGCATCGCTGGGGCGCATCTGCACCCACACTTCGTTGCCCGTTGCGGCGTCAAGGCAGATCACCCTTGCCTCGCGTGTCGCAGCATCTCTGTCGCCATGAATCCATTGCAGATACAGGCGTCCCTGGTCAAGGATTGGTGTTGAAGCATAACCGAACTGTATCTTTAAGGGTCCGTAGCGAGAAGTCAGATCGACCGCCCAAACTTCTTTTCCTTGGTTGTCGAAGCACGCGAGAGATCCATCGCCGACCAGAGCCCAGACATGCTGTCCGTCAGTACTCGGTGATGGTGAGGCGAGGTTTCCTTCATCGGCGCGAAATGTGTCGTTCGCGCCACCAAGACGCCGGTGCCAGAGCTCCTCGCCCTCAGTGGAGACGCAATAAACGCGCAGCTCGTTGTCGGCGGCAGTTGTCAGATAAATCCGATCGTCCCAGACTACTGGTGTTGATCCCGCCGGTCCGGGCAGTGGCAGCCGCCAAGCGATGTTTTCAGTCTGCGACCACTTTGTCGGGAGATCTTTTTCTTCACTAACGCCCGTCAGCAAGGGGCCTCGCCAGGCTGGCCAGTTCTCTGCTCGGAGTGGGCAAACCGCGCCGATTCCGAGCAGCAACGTCACGATAGCTCTCGCGATGATGACGAAGCGACTGGACCGGGGCGGCGCTGAGGAACCGATGCCAGACTGAATTTTCCGTTCCATCGGTATCACTCCCGGAGGGCAGAAGAAATAATTCTTAGGGCCGAGGCAGAGGATGAGTTTTCTCAGGCAAAGAGACTGCCGTCAAGCTCTGCCGCTTCCTATGGCTTATCCGCACTGGAATACCAATCGCTCGAGATTAGTCTGGCACCTTGGGAGACCGAGCCAAAAGCAACTGGAGACATCTCCATATTTCTGGCACGATGCACTACAATATCCGCTTTGCGTAAGTCGACCCGGAGCTATACCATGCCAGACATGCGGCACGACCCGGAACGGGTGATCGATCTCGATTTAGTCCGCTGTACCGAAAATGCAGCCCTTGCGGGGTGGCAACACTTTGGCAAAGGGGACAAGAACCTCGCAGATTACGCTGCTTCGGACGCCATCCGCGGCATGTTCCAGCTGATCGACTGCAAGGGGTTGGTGCGCATTGGCGAGGGTCGCAAAGACGACGCTCCAGGTATCTTTACGGACGATAAGCTCGGTTCCTGGCGCGAAGATGCGATTCCCGCGGCGATTGCCATCGACCCGATCGACGGTACTACGCTGACGGCCAAGGGATTGCCCGGCGCAATCTCAGTAATGGCTGTCAGCACCTGCGAAACGCCCGACGAAGACCCGAAGTCGCTCTTCCCTTCGATACCTTCCTACTACATGGAAAAGATCGCGGTCGGTCAGGCAGTGGCGGAAAGCGACGTTCGAATAAAAATGGATGCCCCGCTGGAAGCGAATCTCAGTATCGTGGCTGGGCAACTCCATAAGCGGCTTAGCGACTTGGTAGTAGTAGTGCTCGATCGCCCCCGGCACGCTAAGATTATCGCCTCGCTCCGCGAACTCAACTGCCGCATTCGCCTAATCTCCGACGGCGACGTAGCTGCGGCGATTGCTCCAAGTCTGCCCGACTCGGGTGTCGATGTCTACGTCGGGATCGGCGGAAGTCCCGAAGCAGTTCTTTCTGCTGCAGCGATCAAGTGCCTCGGTGGGCAGCAACTTTGTCGGATGAGCCCTCGAGATGACGCCGAGCGCCAGGAACTGCTGGAATCCTCCGCCTGCAGTGAGGACGATCTACAAAAAGTTTGGTCGGTCCAAGAGATGGCGCCGGGCAATCATGTAGTATTCGCGGCCACTGGCATCAGCGATTCGCCCATGCTGCCCGGCATTCAATATCGAGGCCGGCACTGTACTACCCACTCGATACTAATGCGCTCACGTAACCGCACGGTGCGGCTCGTCAAGGCATACCACGACCTCGATAGCAAGACGATCCGCTTGCACTCGACAGGCGAAGAGATTTCTCTTTAGGTCAATCTTCAAACAGATTCAATGGGTTGGGAGTCGACTCCCTAATCTTTGTACCGGTGACGATCCAATCGGCACCTGCCTGTTCAATGCGCACTCGGAACCGCAGGCCTCCTATGGTATCGCCCTGCTGAAACTCTCCGACTCGGCTCATCTTGGATAGAAAGGCCGGGACGAGTCCATCGAACTCGATGCCCGCCTCGTACAAAAGCTGAATCTGTCCATCAATGCCCTCCTGCATAAGCTGGAAGAACTGGTCGCTACTCATTTTCCAAACCAGCCGGGCATTGCAAAGAAAAAGGTAGTCGCCTTCAACGGTCACGCCACCCCGCACGATTTGGACGTCAACAGACTCCTGAAAGAAAGGGTAATCCAGTTCCAAGCTTTCGTTCAGCGCTGTTTGGATCGTCAACGGGTCTGGTGCCTGGGCACGGACTAGCGCCGGTTGCGCACAGACTGCGGCGAGCACAAGCAAGAATCTCATCATGACAATGGCCTCGATTGGAATTGTGCCTGGAAAAATCGTGGAGCGACTCAATACAAATATAGGGCACAATTCTGCCTTCGGTTCACAATATTGGGGCAGGATTTGCAGATCACACAAATCGAAAGTCCACGCTGCGATAGTACGGTTCTTTGACTGACTCACGCATGGTACGATTAGCAAGAGCACAGCCAGTCACGTTCCATTCTTCGTACCATGCCCACTCCAGCTTACTGCCGTCCCGCTGCTTACCAGATGTTTGCCGAGCAATTGGCCAATGTTGAAGACGCGGCGGGCTTGTTTCGCGCGGCGTTCGCGATCGCGATGCACGAACGCCCGGAGGCCAGTTTGGCTGAGGCGGAGACTATCGTCGAGAACCTGGCTCTCACAGTGCGAAGCCGTGTCCACTCCAGCTCTCACGAAGCGCTACTGGCCCATTTGCATGATGTGCTGTTCGACGTCTTCGGGCTCTGTGGCAACGAAGCGGACTACTATGACCCGGCAAACAGCTATCTGCCTGATGTTTTGCGCACGCGGCGGGGGATTCCGATCTCGCTGGTCCTTGTGTACTGTCGCGTAGCCGAGCCGCTAGGGCTCGTAGTGCACGGCGTGAATGCCCCAGGGCATTTTCTGGCCGAGGTGGAACTTTCCGGCTCTGTGGGCATCGAACAGATGTATGTCGATCCCTTTTTTGGCGGGGGAGTGCTCAACGAACATGAGGCGGCCGAGCGCATCTCTCAGGCCACCGGCAAGCCGACCGTTTTGACCCCTGAGATGTTGGCCCGAGCGACGCCGCGTAAGTGGCTAGCCCGCATGTTGAATAATTTGCAGGCGTCGTTCGCTGCTGCCGGACACGAACGGGACGTCTGTGCGATGCAGGAATTACATGAATTACTGTCGTGAGCGGTTGGCCAGAGTCGCCGATTTGCCGGCTCCAGGGTAAAATGGACGGAGCCCCCCTGCCCTGCAACTCTTTGTCGAAAGAAATTACTTTGCCCCGCTGCATCTGGCACCTACCGACTCTGCTGCTGGCCGCTACTGCGGCTGGCATATCCGTGCCGGCATCTGCTGAAGTCGCCGTCTTTTCTAATCGAACTCCAGATCGGCTAACGGTAAGCGTTGTGCCGGACGGTATGCGCCCGAAACCGTTGACACTCGCGGTTGGCGAATCACGCCCTGTGTTCTATGAGCGAGCGCTGCGCGTGATCTATCTCGAAGGTCTCGTCGAGCACAGCTATCAAGTGGCACCGAAAAGTGCGTATTTCTTTACGCGCGGGCAAGGTGATGAACCGTTACGGATGGAACAGATCGGTTTCGGCAGCAATAAGTCGGCGCCGAGCTCACCTGCTCCGCGACACGTCGGTGGTCGAAACCAGTCTGCGACCATTACTGTAAAACTACTCGTCGACGACGACGAACCGACACACCGTCAGATTTGGGAAGCAAAGTTACGCAAACGGGTCGCGACCGCTTCCGAGATACTCGAAAAGCATAGTGGGATAAAGCTCAAAGTCGTGGCTGTGCAAAAGTGGGACTCGGACGACAAAGTGCACAACTTCCCCCTTTCGATGCGAGAATTCGAAAAGGAAGTGAATCCTCACCCAGCGCAGCTGGCAATCGGATTCAGCAGCCAGTACAGAGTCCAACACGGTCGCGTGCATATGGGAGGCACACGCGGGGCATTGCATCCGTACATCCTGCTCAGAGAACGGTCTCGGAGCATTCTTGAGCCAGAGCGTCTAGAACTGTTGGTACACGAGCTGGGCCACTACCTAGGGGCCTCGCATAGTCCTGAGCCAACTAGTGTGATGAGACCCCTGTTGACCGGCGGCTTGCAGCGGCGCGCAAACGCGCGTGTGCGGTTCGATCCGGTGAATACGCTATTGATTGCGATGCTCGGCGATGAACTTCGTAGTTCTAATGTCAGACGTCTTGCGGACGTCTCGCCTCCTACCAGGCAACGAATGGGAGAAATCTACCGTGTGCTCACTAAGGCGCTCCCTAACGACCCCGCTGCTGGCCAGTTCCTGCAGCTGTTGGGCCTCACGAGAAGGCGGCCAATTGCTAGAGTTCAGCCAGAAGTGCAAGACCGAAAGATGATCAGCGATACGCGTCGAGCAGTCATGCAGTTAGTCAAGGTAACTAAATCGCGGCGACCCGATACGTCGGCAGACGAGCAGTCTCTGGATGGCACTCGTTGGTACACAGGGGACCAATTGACTGAGTTCTACGTGAAACAAGCGGCACTAGCAGCGCTGCAATTGGATCCGGAACAGCTGGAACAGGTTTTTCTGTTGTCGCTGGGCGTTTTCCTGGACGATTCGGGCACATTGCTTAAAGTCCCGACGATTTCAGCGTTCGTTGCAAACGTGGAAAATGAATCGCAACGTGATGATCGCATTAGCATCCTAGGTAGCCCAACAATGTACGACCGGCGCGATTTGGCCCGACATTTCTTCATGTCTGCGCATCTGGCTACGACACTGGGTCCAGAAGCTGCACTGAAACTCGGCTTGGGTAAAGAGATGATGGATGCCAACGGCGGCACTGGGTTCAGCTTTGCAGACCTGGCAGCCAATCTTGCTGGAATCGAGTTTGCGAAAAGCGTTTCGGCGGGAAAAATATCTTTGGATGATTTGTCTCAGCGCTTTGAGGTCGCTGATTATCTACCTCCCGTCGATGATCTTTCAGAAGGGCTGACGATTGCCGATCTACGGGCACGCTATGGAGAGATCAGCGACAGAGCGTTCCAGACGGAATTAGCACAGATCGAACGACGCGTCCTGGACTTGCCCAGCTATAGTCGCTCAAGCTCATCGGCCAACTAGAGCGGAGACCGTGCGCGGTTTAGCGATCCTCGTGACAATCAATGCTTACGCACACATGATCAAGTGCGGTTCGTGTGTTATTTCTGAATGGTTCAAGTGGACCGACACCAACTCAGGATGCGTCCTATTAGCAGTTTACTAAGCGGTTAACAGGCGATCTGGAACATGAGCAGTGGGCAACGCCCTATCTGTGCTTTGCTCGGAAATCTGCTCTACATCGCGTTTTTTCTGACATCCTCTGCACATCACTAATACATAACCCGAGGGAGCGAAGAACAACGCTAAAAGCGTGGCTCCGCTGACGCCACCAGCTATCGCAGTGGCCAGCGGCGGCCAGAAACCACCACCCGCTAGAATTAGTGGCATGAAACCGGCAACTGTTGTGAGCGTCGTCGAAAGGACATGGCGTGAAGAGCGGACGACTACATCGCGTACTGCAGCCGGGTTGCCCTCACGCGCTGATTCGTCTTCACGAATAGCCGCCAGGACGACGATTGTGTCGTTAATCGCTACGCCAATGAGTCCCATCGTGCCGACGATAGCCATGAAGCCGAAAGGGTATCCGAACATTGCTAGCGCCCCCAGGCTCAGCCCGACCGACAGGACCGCGACCGCCCCAATGAGCCCCGCCATGCGAAAACTGCTAAAGCTCAGTACCAATGTCGCGACCATCAGCACGCCAAGCACGCCGACGCTAGACATGAGATTGCCAATGGCGTCGTCACGCTTTGATGCCTCTCCTCCGAGTTCGTAACTATACCCGGCAGGCATTTCGAATCCGCTGGCTGCCAGTCGTGCTTGGAATTCGCTCAGCACCTCGGCTGGCAACACTCCAGCCGTGATGTACGACTGCACTTCATTCATCCGCCGCGTGTTGAAATGCGGGATTACTGAGACCTCTGGCTCCAACTTGACTTTAGCCAATGACGAAAGTGGTACCAATTCGCGCTGCCCAGCAACTGTAGCCGCTGGCAACAAATCTAGGGATGCGATTTCACTAAGCTGCCCACGACGTGGATCACTCACACGCACTCGCACGGGCAGTTCTTCGGTGGCTTCTAAGATTGAACCTCCGGTGCTCCCTTCGAGTGTGGCGTCCAATTGCTGCGCCACCGCGAGATGGTCCAAACCAGCTAGTCGGGCTTTTTCTTCGTCCACTTGGATCGACAGCTTCGGCAGTGCCTCAGCCAAACTCGCCGTGGTGTGAACCACATTGGGGGTCTGGGCCAACTTGCCTCGAATCTCTTCTCCCAGCTCGCGTAACACCTCCAAGTCGGGGCCATACAGCCGTAGTTCGATCGGTGCTTCGAACGGTGGGCCTTGCTCTAATTGTCGTACCAGGAACTGTCCGGCAGGAAACGCTGCATTGAGTTCTGTTTGCACTTGTCGAATCAAGTCACGGGCACTGTCAGAGTTCTCGATTTGCACGAACGCTTGGGCGTATTGTGGAATACCAGCCCGATTGGCTAGCATGTTGTAATAAAATGGCGGAGCGCTTTCGCCGATAAACCACTCGACATCGGTCACTTCGACATGTTTTAGCAATTTGTCCCGGGCTGCCCGAGCCACCTGAGCGGTTTTTCCGAGCGACGATTGCGAGGGCATTGTTAGTTGGATTTGAAACTGGTTTCGATCTGCCGGCGGGAAGAATTGTTCGGTAAGTGTTGTGGCTCCCAGGAAACCGGCAATCGGCAAGAAGATGCCCAGGACAATGCCAAGCATCGGGCGGTGGAACACCACATCGAGCACGCCACGATACCATTGAGTGAGAGTGTGCGATGAAAAACCATCGTTCCACCAATGCTGCCTCCTTTGGCCAGAGGAGCGGCGATCGATCAATGCCATCAGCGTGGGCGTCACAGTCATTGCCAGTAAGAAGGAACTCACCACGGCCAAAATCACGCTTACAGCAATTGAACCTACAAATTCACCGGCGGGACCAGGCATTAGCGCAATAGGTGCAAATGAAAGAGCTGTTGTGATTGTCGAACCTAACAGCGGCACAGCCAGGTGCCGTACGCTACGTCCGACGGCCTCACTGCTAGTCATACCTTCGGCCAACCTCTCGCGAACCTCGTCGACCATGACAATGGCATTGTCGATCAGCAATCCGAGGGCAATGATCAAACCGGTGATTGACATTTGGTGCATAGGAATCCCCATGCCACGCATGCCGGCCAGTACCATAAGCGAAGCCAACGGCAGCGCCGTTCCGACAACAAATGCACTTCGCCAACCCATCATGAACCACACGACACCAACCACTGCTGCGGCACCTATCAGTAAGTTCTTGAGCAAGGTGTCGAGCCGGGATTCTACATACCGATTTTGTTCAAACAACGTCTTCAACCGCACGCCCTCCGAAAGTTCGGCGGTAAAATTGTCGACTACTGCACGAAACTCCTGCGTCCAATGGTCGACTCGCTTGGAACTTTTTACTAACGAACCTAGCGCGATCGCTGATCGGTCGTCGACCAGTGCCAAGCTGGTTTGTGGCTGGACAACGCCTTTGCTAATCTTGGCGATGTCATCTAAGGCCACAAAGCGGCCCCCCTCCATGGCGATCGGGATTTGCCGAATCCGCTGCAGCGTTTGCAGTTCTGTATCGACTTCCATCAGTAGATTGCCATCTTCGGTACGTAATAGTCCCGCAGAAACCTTCGCGTCGCTGGCTTGCACCTGGCGAGCCACTTCGGCGACCGTGATACCGAGCATCGCTAACTCGTCCTGCTGGATTTCGACCGTGATTTCTTCCTGTGGATCGCCAAATACATCGACATCACGCGTGCCGTGGATCGCTCGTAGCTGGTCTTTAAGTACCTCAGCTTGTCGGCGCAGAATTGCGTAATTCGCTTCTCCAGGCAGATCCCACACGAGCGCCACGATCGACGCATAGGCCGTAACTTCGAGTATCTCGAAGTCAGGATCGCTTGCACCAATAGGCAACATTGGTTTGGCATCGTCGAGTTTGTCCCGCATGCGAGACCAAACCTCATCGACTTCGTAGACATTGTCTTTTAGTTCAATGGTCACCGTCGAAATGCCGCTACGACTCGAAGAACGCATCTCTTTGATTTCTTCGATCTCCTGCAGTTCTTCTTCAAGCTTTTCGGTGACTAGCGCCTCGACGCGCTCGGCACTTGCGCCGGGATAGAATGTGTTGATTATGGCCGCTCTCTGAGTAAGGACCGGGTCTTCCATCCGTGGCAAGAGATAATACGACGATCCCCCAGCAACGAGGATCAAGCAGATCATCAGGACCAACAACCGGCGATTGTCATAGAACAGACTGGACATGATTTTATTGCCTTACATTTAATTGAGCGTTATTGATTGCCATCTAGACGCTACAATGACTTCAGCGCTATCGAATCGTGATCGGTTGTCACGGTCTGCCCTACTACCACGCGATGCGTACCGCTTGCCACAACTCGGTCGCCCGGCTGCAAAGTCCCGCGGACGAATGAACGTTTACCCACCGTATCGAGCAGTTCCACGTCTCGACGGGCTATCGCACCGGTTTCTTCGGCCCCGCTCACGACATAGAGTGACCACAAGCCCCGCGTTCCCCGGGCCAGCGCAGTAGTAGGTACCCAGAAACCCGGCTCGGCCACATTTTCGCTGACCTCCAACCGCACAACCAAGCCTGGCACTACGCTAGTCTGATCGGTAGGTAATCGCAGAATCACGTTCCGAGTACGTGTTCTCTGGTCAACGTCGGGACCCAGCGAGTGCAATTTGGCTTGGATTATCTGACCTTCGACGTCCAGTTCGTACGAATTGCCTACGCGAAGGGCCGCAACCGACCGCTGGGGCATCCCGATCCAGGCTTCGAGTTCTGTATCATCGATCAATTCCAGTACAGGCGCACCAACGTTTAGTACCGTTCCTTCGTCGACCATGCGCTGCGAGATACGACCGGAAAACGGTGCGAGCAACGCTGTATCTTCTAGGTCGTGGGCGATGTCGGCCAACTGAGCATCGAGCTGCGCTAATCGAGCCCGCTGGGCACTAATTTGCTCGATACGAGTTCCTGCCAGCAATTCTTCGAGTTGCCGCTGCACAACGTCCGCACGTGCTTGTGCTGCCTCGAAGTCGAAAAGTATCGTTTCGTATTCCTCGCGTGAGACTCTACCTGATGGCAGCAATTGTTGGCGTCGTGCCACCTGACCTTCAAGCACTTTTTCTTGTGCCTCATGAGCACGCAACTCGGCGCGCTTCGCCGCGATTATCTCCTTGCGTGGCCCTTCCAAGAGCTCGGCTAGTACCGCTTTGGCTACGCGAATTTGGGCGGTCAGTTGTGCTCGTGCTGCAAGAATATGGCGAGCATCAAGTCGTCCCAAGACGTCACCCTTGGTAACGGCATCGCCTTCGTCTACCAGCAGTTCCACAAGTTCGCCGCTTCGCTGAAAACTCAGCTGGCTACGACGCGACTCGCGGAGCAGGCCGGTATAACTGCGTGCGCGTGAGTAACTTTCGATCTGCTCCACTGCGATTATGCTCACAGGCAGCGGCGAATTGTGTTTCTCCACTACGGAGCTGGCTGTTGCTGTTCTCCTGTGTGAAATACCAGTCCCCACCACTGCGATAACCAGTAGTGCGGCTGCCACAATGAGCGAATTGCGACATGTCGTTTTTTGACGCTCCGTCAGTTTTCTGGCAAAAAAAGGGGTAGCTTCTACCGCTGAAGAAACGACACTAGTTTGACTGTTCATCAGGAAATACCTCGCTTCTAATCCGATCCATATGACTCTTGTAATCAAAATCCTTACCTAGTGGTCGCCAGCCATATCCGTCTAACATCTGATTCTGGTTGTGCCGCAGTGCAGCCACGGGGTCGGCGATCCCATTCTCGCTGAGCGTATCACTGCTAGTGAGAATCGTGTATGCGCCAAAGTTGAGAGACCACAAACCGAAAACTAAATCCTCTGGAGTGCGATCCACAGGCAGTTCCAGATCGCCGTGCGCCAACCCATCACGCACGATACCGCTGACAATCTGCATGCAGCGTCCTTCACATGCTTGCATGAAATCGCGGCGTTCTTGGCTAGTTTTTTCCCAAATCGAGGACGACCGAACAATTTGCTCTACGGCAAAGTGCAGGGGATATTGTTCAACAAACTCTTCAGCCGCAGCACCAACGGCCGCCATCCGCTCCCGCGAGTTACCAGGCCATGTGGAGGCCTTCTCGAACATCTGCATTCGCGTCTCCAGCGCCTCATTGGCTAGAGCGAGAATAATTTCTTCCTTGTTGCAGAAATGCTGGTAGATGGTCCCTTTGGAATACTCCATCTCAGCTGCAATGCGATCCATACTCAGGCCAAGATATCCGACCTCACCTAGCATCTGCCGCGAAAGCTCAAGGATCTTGGCTTCGCGTGCTTGCTTTTCGCGTTCTTTTCTAGTGAGCGTGGTGGTCATAGTGCTATTATTAACTTATCGTCAGTTTTTGACAAGTAGTATAATAAGGATACCTCGAAAAATGACTAAACGTGGAGTGAGCACCGTAAGTGTATCTGGAATAAGGACTTAAGGTATCTGGAAGTCGCATTTGTCCCGAGGTTCGACGGGGCTTTTCCGAAATAATCGTCCATTCTGAATAGATTTGCCGAGCTGAAGAGCCCCGCAGCTTATCTGGAATGAAGTCAAAAAATCGCACGTGGGAAAGTTGGCAGTAGGAGCAGCTTAACTCGTGTGGGGATTCATTCCAGATTACCTAACGGTAATTTTCCAAGTCGTGCCGAGGTCAATCTACGAGGTTGCTTAGAACAGCCTGTCGGCTTCTTCAGTGTCATCGCCCACAGGTAGGATTCGGCTCATCAAGCGCACTCAGTCGCCGTTTCTTAACCAATGGGGTCGCTCGACCTCTCAGGACTCGCATATCGGCAATGGATCGAAATCATTAGGGAAGTGGTTGCTCCTACCGGCCTAGGGCTAATGCGGAATGCTGCAAGACGGACGGCGATTCGTTGTCCAGGAGTTATTTGCCATTTCATGGCTTATTCATGCTGTTTCATGCCAATTGTGGCAACATCCCTTGGGCTGTAAAATGGCAGGTTTGCGTATTTAGTCGTGACGCGTGCATTACTGGTCGACTAGGCGATTCAGACGAAGCACGGAGCGGCCATTAAGCACTGACCTTCACTCGAAGCGAGTATGGAAGACTACCAACCCGAAAAGGACTTTCTAGTAGGAATTGATTCCGACGGCTGTGTCTTTGACACGATGGAGCTAAAGCATAAAGAGTGCTTTATCCCGCCATTTATCAATCACTACGACTTGCAGGGCGTAAGTAAGTATGCTCGCGAGGCTGCGGAGTTTGTAAATCTCTATTCGAGGAGCCGCGGCGTAAATCGGTTCAAGGCTCTGGTAGAGCAACTCGACTGGCTCCGTCAACGATCCGAGGTGACGGCACGCAACGTGAAAATAGCGAGTGCTACGGGCGTTGTGAATTGGATCGAGCAGGAAACCAAGTTGGCAAACCCGACCTTGAACGCAGCAGTCGAAGCGACGGGCGATCCTGATCTGACGAAGGCCTTGTCTTGGTCCCGCGACGTCAATCAGGCCGTAGCGAACATGGTTCGCAATGTGCCGCCCTTTCCGCATGTCAAAGATTGTTTGGAGCGATTCGCCGAAGTAGCCGACATGTTGGTCGTTTCGGGAACACCCAACGAGGCCCTGGAAGCGGAGTGGGATGAAAACGGCGTCTCCAGATTTGTACGGGAGGTCTGTGGACAGGAATCGGGTAGCAAGGCAGATATTCTGTCCGTCGCCCAACAGTACGGCGAGAACAAAACTTTGATGATTGGCGATGCTCCAGGAGATCATAAGGCGGCCGAGGCAAACGGCTGTTTGTTTTTCCCAATCAACCCGGGCGATGAAGAAACGAGTTGGATGAGACTTGCGGACGAGGGGATCGACCGCTTCTTGAATAGCACGTTTATCGGCGATTACCAGCAACGACTGCTAGACGAGTTTTACCTGAACTTGCCAACCTCTCCGACATGGACAGTGAAATAAATACTTCAGCGCCGAATCAGATTGATCGGTTAGCGTAACAACTCAACTATAGGATAGCGAGAAATGAGTAATGACTGTGATTTCGGGCTAATTGGGCTGGCCGTGATGGGCGAGAACCTAGCCTTGAATGTAGAGAGTCGCGGCTACAAGGTAGCCGTGTACAATCGAACCACTTCCAAGGTCGATGATCTGATAAATGGTCGCGCCAAAGGCAAACAGTTTGTCGGCTGCCATTCACTGGAAGAACTGGTCGCTTCGCTGAAGACACCGCGCAAAGTTATGATGATGGTCAAAGCCGGCCCAGCAGTGGATGATCTCATGGAGACCTTGCTTCCGCTTCTCTCTCCAGGCGACATCCTGATCGACGGCGGCAACACTTACTATGCTGATACTGAACGTCGTACGAAGTACATCGAGAGCAAAGGGCTCTTGTATTGTGGCACGGGCGTTTCCGGAGGCGAGGAAGGCGCCCTGCTAGGCCCCAGCATGATGCCTGGCGGCAGTCCCGCTGCTTGGCCCCATGTGAAACCCATCTTTCAGGCGATCGCCGCCAAGGTAGGGCCCAACGAGGACATTCCTTGTTGCGAATGGGTCGGACCTCGGGGCGCTGGGCACTACGTAAAAATGGTGCACAACGGCATCGAGTACGGCGACATGCAGTTGATTTGCGAAGCTTACTTTCTGATGAAAGAAGCCCTCGGTTTATCAAACGATGAGCTGTACAACGTCTTCCAAGAGTGGAACGAAGGGGAACTAGATAGTTACCTGATTGAAATCACTCGCGACATCTTCAGTGTCAAAGATGGCGATAGCGACGAGTTTTTAGTCGATAAGATCATGGATCGGGCTGGCGCTAAAGGCACGGGCAAGTGGATGAGCCAACTGGCGCTTGACCTGGGAGTGCCCAGCACACTGGTAACCGAAGCAGTGTACGCACGTTGTCTATCAGCAGCGAAAGAGGCTCGAGTGCGTGCCAGCGGGCAGTTGTCCGGCCCCGAAGAAGACTATAAGGGTGATCGTCAGCAGTTTGTCGAGCAAATTCGGCAGGCACTGTACGCTTCAAAGATCTGCAGCTACGCCCAAGGCTTTGTCCAGCTACAGGCCGCTGCCGAGGAGCACGACTGGCCTTTAAATCTGGGCGAGTGTGCAATGTTGTGGCGCGGCGGTTGCATCATTCGGGCCGTGTTCCTCGATCGCATTAAGGAAGCATTCGACGCCGATCCGAAGCTGGAGAACCTGCTCTTGGCTCCCTACTTTACCGATGCAGTCGCCAAGGCCCAGGAGAGCTGGCGGCATGTTGTCTCAACTGCGGCCCAGTTAGGGATTCCCACTCCGGCATTTTCGGCAGCGTTGGCCTACTACGACGGCTATCGACAAGAGCGTCTACCGGCTAATCTGTTGCAGGCCCAACGCGATTACTTTGGGGCGCACACTTTCGAGCGTCTCGACAAGGAGGGTTGGTTCCATGCAGAGTGGATTAAGCTTCGTCGTGAACCATAATCGTAATTGGCACTGAACCGATCGAAACCGAATTCTCAAATTCAAGAGAAAGAGACTAATGTCCTCTGAGTATCTCAATAATATGTTTGGTCTTGATGGCCAGGTCGTTGTCGTCGTTGGCGGAACTGGAGTATTGGGCGGAGCCCTTTGCGACGGACTGGCCCAAGCTGGGGCGCACGTTGTTGTTGCGGGGCGTAGTGAAGAACGCGGACAGCAACGCGTCGAAGCTATTGAGAACCTCGGAGGAGCTGCATCGTTTGTCGCGGTGGACGCCACCTCGCGCGAGTCGGTCCAGAATCTGCGCGACACAGTTTTGAACCAGCATGGCCGAATCAGTGGACTAGTAAACGGCACGGGCACGAACTCAGCAACTCCCTTTCTGGAAATCGGTGACGAGGAATTCCACAATATCATCGATACCAATGTGCATACGATCTACATAGCATGCCAAGAGTTCATACCTCACATGAGCGAGGCTGGCGGCGGTTCGATTCTGAACATAGGTAGCGTCACCAGCTTCTTGCCACTTTCGAAGGTATACACTTATGCCGCCACAAAAGCAGCCGTATTGAATCTGACCAAGAACCTGGCTCGCGAATTTGCAACACAAAACGTACGCGTGAATTGCCTCTGCCCCGGCTTTTTCCCCGCCGAACAGAACCGCAAGATACTCAGCCCCGAACGCGTCACCGACATCATGCGACACACCCCAATGGACCGCTTTGGCGAACCGGAAGAATTGGTGGGCGCTACCCTGCTCATGCTGTCGCCGGCCGGTAGCTTCGTGACAGGCTCGGCCATATATGTGGATGGCGGATTTACCTGCATGACTATCTAACTAACGCGTCTGGTCTCGCGATGGAGCGACGATTTATGGCCGACACACTGGTGATTTTTGGCGCCTCGGGCGACTTGACCAAGCGCAAACTGGCCCCTGCCCTTTACCAACTGTTTCGTAAAGGCCGTTTGAAGGAGCCATTGCGCGTCGTAGGATTCTCGCGAAGCAAGTTCTCCCACGATCACTGGCGAGAGCTCCTAGCTGAGTCGACCGCCGAATTCGCGGGCGAAGATTTTGACGCCCAGACTTGGGCAGACTTTGCTCCCCAGATCTACTATCACCCTGGCGACATCGGCAACGCGGAAGACTTTGTGTCGCTGGGCAAGTTTCTCGACGAAATCGAGGGAGGCGAACCTTGTGGACGCGTCTACTACTTGTCGACCGCCCCGCGTTTTTACGAGCCGGCTGTCAAGCATCTCGGCCAAGCTGGATTATCAGACGAGAGCACCGCCACCCGACGGATTGTCATCGAAAAACCGTTTGGAACCGATCTAGCCTCGGCCCAAGCTCTTAACCGCAGCGTGCACGAGGTATTCGCCGAACGCCAGGTTTATCGCATCGATCACTATCTAGGTAAGGAGACGGTGCAGAATCTACTGGTTCTGCGTTTCGGCAACACGATCTTCGAACCGATTTGGAATCGAAGGTATATCGATCACGTGCAGATCACCGTGGCAGAAGAGGTCGACGTCGGCAGCCGTGCAAGCTACTACGATACGGCAGGCGTCGTGCGCGATATGGTGCAAAACCATTTGCTGCAGCTGTTGATGGTCACCGCGATGGAGGCCCCGGTCCGCTACGAGGCGGATGCCGTGCGCAATGAAAAAGTAAAGGTGCTCGACGCGATCGAACCGTTGTCGCCCGAGCAAGTTAGCAGCGATACGTTTCGTGGACAGTATCGCGGCTACTCAGCTTCGGATGGCGTACAGCCTACCAGCCGCACGGCGACGTTTGCAGCGCTGAAACTGGGCGTCGACAACTGGCGCTGGCAGGGCGTGCCATTTTATTTACGAAGCGGCAAGGCGATGTCGTGCCGCACGACACAGATTGTCATCCAATTTCACGGTCCGCCCCAAAAGCTATTTGCCGTTGGCCCTCACAATCTGTGCGAGGCCAATCGACTGATCATTCAAGTGCAGCCTGCTGAGGGAATCCAGATTCACTTTCAGACCAAGGTTCCCGATGCCGACATGAAGATGCGGCAAACCGATCTCAGTTTTAATTACCAGCAGGAATTTCGCGGTGCGATGCCCGGCGCCTACGAACGATTGCTGCTCGACGCCTTGGAGGGCGACGCGAGCCTGTTCGCCCGGGCCGACGAAGTGGAGGCCGCTTGGCAAGTGTGCGACCCGATTCTACAGGCCTGGCAGTCGAGCGACCGCCCTACCCTCTTCATGTACGACCCCGGCTACTGGGGCCCCGAAGAATGCCGCCAATGGATGCTCGACCAAGGTCGCGAGTGGTTTGATATTTGCCCCGTGCTGGGATAGGGTGGCCTCACTAGAGCCGCTAATTTGCCCTGCACCGAGGTTACTCGGCGAGTGCAATTACAGATACTGACATTAGTGTGAGACACGACTCGCAGAAGATAACCAACCTGCATATCCTAAGGCTTACGGATGCGCAAGTCGAACGGCGTGTCCTGAGCGTCGACCTCCAGAGGTGTCGTTCTCGGGTTCATGTACTCCGGCGGAACGATACGCTCGCTATTAGGGGCTTCCAAGATTACCAGGATCTTGTGCTTGCCTCGCACTATTCCATCACCTTGGCGCCGACTCGTCGCAGAGTCGAAATCGCCCTGCTCGTTGGTAAATGCTGAAGCGGGTCGCGCATGGAACTTGCCATCCACAGGCTCAAGCTGCGAAATGAATGCCAGACGTACCGCGGCGGGGAGTTTTGAGCCATCTTCATAGCTGATCGTTCCAGAGACAGGGACGTAGCTAAAAGGATCTCCTGAACTACACCCCCATGCGGGCAACACAAGCAAGGCGGCGATGAGCCAGGCCGTTCTGTTTCGCATGACCGTCTCCAATTAAGCCGCCAGCGTTACGACCAACAGCAGATTAAGAATTACTCTTAACGCTATGATAACAGCGCATGTGAGTTTTTTGATGCCCTAGATTCTGTCAGCGATCATTCCATCTCAAAGTTGAGACTATCTTGAGACAGGTTAAGACGCTGCCAAGCGCCAAATCCGTCGGGATAGGCATTATTGTACTGGGGGCCGCCGAGAACGAACTCTGTATCGATGAAATCACTGATAAACCTCACGCTGCCATCGGCCAGAGCGCCGTGGATTCCGTTGGGATGAAGACTGCGGGTGCTAGTTTGACTGCTCACGCCCGAGAAAGGATGCATGCATTCACTAAAGAGCGTGCTTTCTCCAACCTCGGCGATAATCTCATCGCCTCCAAATATATCATCGTCTCGAAATTGGCAGCTATTAGGAACCACGACGAAATTACTCGCGTGGCGGCATAGCACACTTGATCCACAGGCTCCTAGCGCCCAAGTACCGCGGGGATCGACCTGTGCTAGGCCAGTTCGGACTTCGCCCAGCAGCAAGGTATTGGAGGTCCCATCTTCGATTTGCGACATTCTCAGTGCTGTATTGACACCTGCGACACCCTTGCGAGGAACTTCAGAATTCCAGCCTAGAGCTCCTGACTGGTTGTCGTAAAATTCTGGAGCAAATTGGAAACCATTAATTGCATAGCTTCCGCGGGCCCAGCCATCTCCAGGAACGGAGTGATTATAATACGGTGCTTCAACGGGGTCGCTGGGGCAGAGCATGATGTCTAGGCGCGCATTTCGGACAGCAAGATTGAGATCGTCGCTCATGTAGACGGGATTGGACGATCGAGAGCTGGTATTTTTGTCTAGCTGGTCTGCCAGAGGCTGCTGTTCCAGATAAGGAAGTATCATCACCGCCCAGTTCGGCATAAGCGCTACCATATTGCCGGTCTTCAGGTTCATCGCACCATTGGCTAGTTCATCGTTGGGGTGCAACTGTATCGCCGGGGGGAAAACCTTATTGGCATCATGGTAATTATGCAGAGCCAGAGCAACGTTCTTCAGATTGTTGATGCACTTCGCCCTTCGCGCTGCCTCTCTCGCCGATTGGACTGCCGGCAGAAGCAGAGCGACTAGAACTCCGATAATCGCAATCACGACTAGCAATTCGACTAGCGTGAACGCAGTTCGTGACCCGACCGGACGACTTTCGAGCGACATTTCTACCCCCAGACGCGGAATAACTCACCGACGTGAACGACAACCCTCAGCTGAAACGAGAAACGCGGAAAAAGAGAAAACACCCTTATCCAACTACTTGCACAACTGATTGTATCTGGTAATTTGATTCTCGTCCAGTGGCTTTTTGGGGTTTGATATTATATTTCACGTTGAATGTCCGATTCCCGGATTTCGGCGACTGGCTCGTGTGCGGAGGTACTACCAAGACAGTACTAAAAAAGCGTAACCAGCGGCCATCCCTCAGCCAGCTGGACCAAATCGACCGATCGTCGTGCTCGCGACCGTTTTAGCAGCTCGGGAGAGATTTATTCTCCGATCACGGAAGTCGCCTCTCGCCGCAGGTTATCGAGCACTAGGGGGCGCATCCAGTACCAGTAGGAGAACTCGTGCCGCGGGTACTGTGCTGCCTCATGATTTGCCTCACTCAGCAGTTGACTCGCTTCGAGGTCGTGTCCCAGTTCGAACTGCGCCATCGCAAGGAAATACTGTGCGCAAGCGACGTGATATCGATCCGTGATATCGCCACCGCGGTCTAGGCTCGTGGCCAGTTGGGATAACAGGTTTACCGCCTCGAAATACTGGCCGTCGCGATAGAGGCATGCGCCGACGGTCAATCTCCATAGGTCGACGGAGTCTTCGTCCACTCCAAGACATGATTGTGACATTTCTAGTACTTCGCCCGAGTCGACGAGCGGATTCGGCGCCAGCGCGCACAACCAAGCGATGTATCCCCGGTTGGACGTCACGGAACTATCCTTGAATTCGTCGACTAGTCGGGCACACACCTCGCGGTAGCGATCGAGATGCTCCGCCCCAAGCAGCGCACAGGCTCGGCATATTGCTGCCCCAAATGCGTATTGTATGTCGGGTTCAATACTCTTGGAAAACTCCTCAAAGGCCTTATTAAACTCGCGCAATTGCGCGTAAGCGGTACCGCGGAATTCCCAGAAACCCAATGTGTCTGGAGCAAGTGCGAGGAACTTTTGGATGGCGCCCTGTCTTATTTCAACATCCAAAGAATTCTCCGCCCTATCGTGGTAGGCCCAGGCCAGTTCACTGCGACGTGGACCGTCTGCCACAATTTCGTAGGCTCGCCCGGCGTCCCAGATATGGATGCGGCTGTCGGATGTCGCCGCGGCCAGGCGCCGGCCGTCGTTGCTCCAAACTAATTGCTGCACACTATGCCCTTGGGGCGACGAGAAATTGAGAAGCACCTTCCCCTCGTCGCTGGTTGCCACCTTCACCAGGCCGTCGCTCGTCGCACAGGCCAGCCGCTTGCCGTCGGGATGCCAAGCGAGGGCGGAGATGCCATCGCGATGAACCTTCTCGGCAAACCGGCGATCTCCGTTTGCCGCGTCCACGACCTCCAATCGCCCGTCCGAAGCTCCCAAAGCCACAAAACGTCCATCGCGGCTCCAAGCAAGTGCTTCAATACCGTCACTCGAAACCGGCAAGTGTTTAAGAACGCGTTTGCTTTGCGCCACGTCGAACATGTGTAGGTGGTCTCTCCTGTACACCGAACCGTCTTCGCCGATGTCGCCCATGCCGACGGCTGCGAATCGAGTACCATCTTCCGCCCAAACAAGCCGACTGAAGTGCGCTCCAGAATCGTGTAGAGATTCAATTCTCCACTTCGCAACGGAATCTTTGGTTTCGAGATCCCAAATATCGAGACAAAACGACTTGCCGATGCGAGTTTGGGTTGCTATTTGAGCCCCATTGGGGGAGAAAACGTAAGAGTGGAGCTTACATTCGGGATCGAGCCGCAACACAGAGCGAGTCTCTCCGTTGGAGCTATTTAGAATCGAGATGGCGTGCTCATCTTCTAAATAGTTGGCTGCCAGTCTGCGGTCTTGGCTCAACTGAAACGCGGAATCCACGATTGAGTTTTCGCGGCGTATAAGCGAGCCATCACTCGCGTTCCACCAGGCAGTGGATCCATCTGCTTGGGCCAGAGTCACGAGCGTGTGGTGGTCGGCTAGCCAGTCCAAGGATCGAATCTTGGCACTGGCGTCGATCACCAGCGGCTGGTCGTGTCGGTCCAGGTCCCACAACTTGATATCGCGCGATTCATCGGCTGTGACGAGCCGTCGTCCTTCGGGGCTCCAGGAGACTGAAACGACGGGGCGTCGATGGCCATTGAGCTGAGCGAGTTTCGACTCTTCGGCCGAATCCCAGATCGATACCGCTTCGCCATGCGCGACAGCGATCTGCGACCCATCAGGACTGTAGCAAATAGCTCGGCCGCGGGATATCTTCTGTTCGCACTGGACACTCCAGTCGTCGCGACTGAGTAGATACCAGTTTTCGTTTTCGCAGACGGCTAGCATGTTTCCCTGTGGATGCCACGAGATTGAATGGATCCTACCTGAACTTGGCCGTTTGGTGACAAGCTCCTGCCGATGCGTGTCCCATACCTCGAAGCCCCGAGAAAGCCCCGCCGCCAGCAGTTTGCCATCCGAACTCCAATCAAGGCTAATCACTTTGTGATCGGTGGAAGCCGACCATTGGATCGTCTTGGTCGTGACGTCCCAAATCGTGACCGTTCTGTCTTGCGAACCGCAAGCGATTAGCAATCCGTCTGGGCTCCAGCTTAGGCTGTTGACACCGGGTTCGAGTCCGGCGAAACAGCTGACAATGTCTTTAGACCGATCCCAGACATAAAACGCGTCCTCATCACAGACCACTGCCCAGGCAAACTTCTGTCCATCAGGGCTCCAGGCAACGTGATCTCGTTTAATACTACTCGTGTTAAACCGACGTATGCGCTTGCCTGTCTTGGCCTGCCAAATTGACCCTGGCGAGCCGATGTACTGACCATCGGGACTCCAGGCGGCAGAGGGCGTGAGACCTGGAATTGTGAGCGTGCGGATCTCCGGTCGGCAACAGGACATCAAGTAGTACCACTCCCATTCGCGGTTGTCCCCCTCCCCGGTGAGCGGCAAATAGTTAATGAGCCGGGCGTAGAGACCGCCCAGATTCTGAGAGGTAACAAACGTTTGACCGGCCACCATCTCGGCGCAATACTGGTTCTGCCGCGCCGAGTTCCGCTGCTCGATGGCTACGGCGCGCTCTTCGTCCGCCAGTTTTCTTGCTTGCTCCGTGAGGCTTCGTGATGAGGCAATCAAAGCCGCGCTGACACCCAAGGCGATTGCCAGCATCAGCGATGCAATCACTAGCGTCCACACTACGCCCAAGTGCCTTTTCGACCACTTTACAATCCTGTTGGCCAGCGACGGTGGTTTGGCCAGAATGGGCCGATCGTCTAGGAATGCTTCCAGGTCGATTGCCAACTCGCTGGCCGTGGCGTATCGATCCTGGGGATCTTTTTCCAGTGCCTTCATGACGATGGTTTCCAGGTCACGCGGCACATCGGTTATGATTTTAGAAGGTAGTATGGGTTCCTCCTGGGAGATCTGACGCAACAGGGCAGCGCGATCTTCGCCAGCGAACAGCGGCTTGAGTGTTAGCAATTCGTAGAGCGTCGCGCCTAACGAATAAATGTCGGTACGGTGATCGATTACTGCCTGTTTGGCCAGCGACTGTTCGGGGCTCATATAGCGGAGCGTCCCCAGCACATCGCCCGACATCGTGACTCCAGAATCTTCGCTCATACGGGCCAAACCAAAATCGGCCACATGGACATGCCCTTCAGCGTCCAACAACAGGTTGCCCGGTTTGATGTCGCGGTGAACGATGCCACGAGTGTGGGCGTGGTCCAGCGCTGCTGCTGTTTGCGAGCCCAGACGGGCAACTAGTTTATAGAAAGCTCGCTTCCGATTAGATTCTCCATTTACATGCGAGTGCGACGAAAAAGCTGATGCAGATTGGCTCTTAGATTCAGCACCTTCCGCAGTTCGAATGGTTGCTTCCCGTTTACTATTACCATTGGATTGCAGCTCATTAATCACGTCGGCCAGTGATTGGCCTTCGATAAATTCCATCGCAAAGAAGTGAACGCCCCGTTCAGTGCCAACCGAGTAGACCGACACGATGCCCGGATGATGAAGCGTAGCCGCGGCTCGGGCTTCGTTTTTGAATCGCTCCAGCTGCCGCGGATCGAGCACGGCGGCAAAAGGAAGGACTTTTAGGGCAACGCGACGTGGGAGCGACATCTGTTCGGCTTCGTAGATCACCCCCATTCCGCCGCGACCGATTTCGCGAAGGATGAGGTAATCGCCCAACTGCTGAGGGGTGGATTCGTTGGCTGGCTTCACGGCCGAGTCGTTGTCTTTGTCAAATGCTCGGTGCAGCGCGTCGATCGCTCGTCGGCCGTCGTCGAGTCGCTCTTGGTCTTCGTCCGACAAAGCTTCCGAAACGTCCTCTGGGGCTGGTCCGCCTCGGACGACGTGTTCTTCGTAAGCCAAGATCCAATCGGTCAGAGCGCCGCTCTGGATATCTTTGCGACTCGGATTATGAATCTCTGGATTCATGGCGACGCAGCTCCCGACCCAATTTCTCGATAGCCCGACTCCACAACATACGGGCGGCATCTTCCGAGCAGCTTAGTGCCACTCCCATTTCAGCAAACGACAAACTCAAATCATTTCGCAGGCGGATGGCCTGCTCGTAGCGTGATGACATGCGTCGCACCGCACGTTCCACCAGTTGACGCTCTTCGTTCGCGATGGCGTGTCCGCTCGGCGAACTACATGAATCGGCCAAAGCTGTCCCAAACTCACTTTCCATCTGGTCGAGACTCCGCTCGCGGCGAATGTCGCGTTTGGCGGTCTCGCGGTGTTGCCGTGCGCCGTCGGCGGCGCAACGGCAAAGGATCGTTCGCAACCAGCCGAGCAGTTCGGCCTTCGACTGACCGCGAAAATCTCCAAAATCTTGCCAAGCCTGCCAGACCGTGTTTTGCACGATGTCCGATGCCGCCACTTTGGGTCGAATCTCACTGGCCAATTGATCCTCGGCCACAGCCAACAAGTACGGACGTACCGCTTGCAACAGCCTGGCCTGTGCCTCCCGCGAGCCTTGTTGGGTCTCTTTCAGATACGATTCCCAGCTGATGCTTGCTGAGCTTTGGAATTTGGAGCTAGGGGTCGGTCCAGAAGACATGGTTGGCCCCATTCACTAACAAGGTGGGAAATCGGAAAGAAACCGAATGGAAAATTTAAAAATTCGGTTTTTTGCTCCTATTCCAGCCTAAAGCAGTATTGAGTCCAGGGCAACGATCTCACAGTACATAAGTTTCATAATAAGACTGAAAAAATCCGTTCGGTTTTCCAGGAAACCCTCGCCTTTACTGATAGTTCGGCGGTTTGCTGCTTAGAGAATGCATAGTTCGAGCTTGGTGAAGAGAAACAGGAACAATCTCAGTCGCACTACTTTTTCGAGATACATCTTTTAATTCCCTTGGAATGCACGAATGGTGCCTCGGTTGCCTTGTTGAAGTTCACTGCATTCCAAAAGGCATGACGCCCAAATCAGACCTGGAAAGTCAGCGGGCTGTTGAGGGTTGTTACGCCCTATGGCGATCATGTTTTGCATTCGGTTGTTTTCGTGGCACCGTTCGTTGTTATGGCCGACGCCCAGACCCTTACATCCAATGGCCCCATCATCGCAACACCTGACGGTTTTGGCAGCGCGGTGAGTGTCTTAGAAGGAGAAACATTACTATGGTTCGCGAGCTACTCTCTTCCCGCCGAATGCCTTTTCTGTTGGGCACCCTGCTTGCTTTTGCTGTGATCACGAGTGTCGACAGCGGACAAGCAGCCGCGGGAACGACTCAAATTGCGCTGTTTCTGGGCTTGGGAGCCACTCCCAACACAAACCAGGGGATGGACAACTTGAACTCTACTCTATCTGTAGCAGGTATTCCTAACTACGACGGAATGGTTTTTGCCTGGAATCAAAAGCAAGCAGCCTTCGACTGGATACAGCAAGCGAGTGACCGCACGACACTGATCGTGATTGGTCACAGTTTTGGAGGGAACAGCACCCTGCAGCTAGCAAACAATTTCCTGCTACCGGCGGGAGTCGATGTAGACCTTACGGTCCAAATCGACTCGGTAGAGAATTTCGATGGCGGCTGGAATAACCAGCTTCCAGCCAATGTCGACGTTGGCATCAGCTACTATCAGATTGCCGCGGGTGGTGACGTTCAAGGTGAAGTGAACGTCCAGGGGGCAACTAATATCAATGCTGAGGTGGTGTTGAACGATACTTCCATCACGCACTTTACAATCGATGACAATACTAGCCTGCACGACCTGATCGTTCAGCATGTTTTGGATAACCTCAATCAAGATACTGCCGACTTCGACGGGAGTGGCTTAGTCGACGGTGACGATTTTCTGCTCTGGCAGCGAGGCGGTTCGCCTGATCCCTTGAGCCAATCGGACCTCACCCTTTGGGAAAGCACCTACGGCATGTCGGCACCGCTGGTTGCGACCGCGATTCCAGAGCCACACTCGTTAGCGCTACTGTGCTTAGGAGGGCTGCTTATCTCGAGCAGTCGTCGCCGGGCAACTTTACTAACGGCATGATCTAGGCTGGATCTTCGAAGTTTCCGCGCTCCCATCAAAGACTAACAAACCCTTGGTCGGGATTGGGGTTCCTCCAATAAAACAGCTGATTCCGCCCTTATCCCTCAGGCTACATTGCCAGATGCACTCGATTAACTCCCGGCGTCAAGTTGATTTCTTTCCCAAAAACTGAGAAACGATTTCTGGGAAAAAACTCTCCCTTTTTTTCCGTTGTCGGTCGTCCGAGAGTCTTGAAAACAAGCGGATTGACGTAGGCAGCGAGGAAAAAACTACTGCTATTGTTTCCCTGGCGGCTCGTTCTGGTCCGCCGCGCGGTGAGAATTATTTCCCACCCCAAATGCGAATCGCACTGCAAATCCAGGGCGTCGCAATGGGCGCGCGGGAAACAAATCGAGCGATTGTTCCCCCTCGCGCGTACGTCGAGATGGAAGAAATCCAAAACGGCCCACAAGCAGTCGAATTGTCAAAGAACGCGTCGCACATGTGAACTCACCAGTGGCCGGCAGAGACGATGTGCGCAACGTAGTCTCAATTCATTATCGATAACGAAGCGTCGCAAACAACGACGAAATTTGGTCACCCCCCACCGGGGTAGAAACGCGGAGTGTCCCCATTGACGGCCCCGTCTGTCGGTGAAAGTGTGACGGGTTTAGAGTGAAAATCGACGAGTGAGGCTAGAAGCCTCGTAGTGCCGCGAAGTATTTGTTTGCATTCTTGCCGGAGGGCATTTACAATCTGAGCAGAGTTGGCTTACTAGACCATACACCAATCTGTGAAACGCTAACGCTAAGGCACCACGAGTTTCAACATTTTGGCCGCGATTGCTGCGGTTTGAGATGTGAGATTCGTGGTGCTTTTTTTTACGGCCGTACAATTTCCACACGACGAGATTGCTATTGAAATTATTCCTAACAAGTTTATAGGGGAGGAGTTCTGATGCGTGATTTAACCTTGCTCAGTGTTGTCGCAGTCATCGGTGTCGTTCTGGTCGTCCCACTCGCCGCGCAGGCCGGGAGCACCTTGTTGCACGAGCCCGGAATCGCAAGTATCCCCTTCACTTTCGACCAGGACGCGAGGCAGTCGCTGATTGAAGTGCTGAACCCGGTCGTCGTCACGCAGTTGGGAGCCGAAATCGATCCGTCCACGTCGAGCGCGGTTTTCGATTGGCGCATTTACAACTCTGATGCCAGCGCTACGGTTGGGGCGGTTCACTTTTCGGCGTTGAATATCAGCTTCCCCAGCGGCGGTCTTGCTATCTACGACACGGCGGTCTCGATTGCACTGAGCCCCGGTTTCTACCTTCTTGAGCTGTTTTCACCTGCGCCTGAGACAAGCAGCGTGCTGATGGCCCGTTACGAAAAGGCCAATCAATCGCTTCCTTTCGTCACCAGTGACGGTAACTTCCGAGTAATAGAAGGGTTTGCCAATTTCGGGGCGACCGCGCCGGCGGTCAACTCGGGTAGCGTGGACAGTGTTAATAGCATCCTCCCGGCTTTCTCGTTAACGGTGCCAGAGCCAGTCTCCGCGGCACTCCTTGGGATGGGTCTCGCGGGGTTGGCTTGCCAGCGCCGTGTTTCGAGTCCTCGCTATGTCGTCAAGGTTCCGACATGGGAAGAGACTCACTGCGAAGCGACTTGAGATTCGTCATCCCCGAGCCCACCACCTGCACCCTAGCCCTAGCCGCGCTCTGCTTGGTGATCGGGAGGCGGTTACTCTGAGCTAGATATAAGGTGACTCCGCCCTGCGACCGGCCACCAGTGATTGCTAGGTTATCGGAGTGATCGTTCTGCAGGATCCCTGGACTGATTGCAGGAGTTGTAATTGACTGGAGGCTGGTTTCGTTTGTGACAACATCAGTGCAATCGAACATTTTTGTGGACACTACTTAAGTCCTAGTGCCGGCTACATTGGAGTGCGTCGAGTAGGCTCGATCGGTTTCGAGCGAACCGATGCCTGCTTGAAACGATCTCTGGGAATCGACCGAGTCTGATATGTATCGGTCGCAGTTTTCAAGCATCACACTGTGCGTACGAATCAAAGACAGGATCCACAGGATCCTAAGATGCTTCGGTGCCGTTGGTGCCCCTAGAAACAGATGCTAGAGAATTCGGCCCCGCTGCAGGCGGAGGTTTCACCATGTGAGGCGAGACAAGAACTGCCAGAAGAGGACTATTGACTATATAAGCACACGGGCATTATGGGGCCAAAAAGTGTTGGCGTAGATCTACTGGCAGCTAGGCTCGCAGGTCCTGCGCTCCTGACAACCTTACAGGACATCTGACTCACCGGGCCGACCTGCTTTCTCCATCTCTATGGACTATATCACCCGCAAATAAGCAATCCCGACTAGACATCGTTGGATGGAGACTAATCCACGACCGAAACCCCTATCTTCTCAATGTCACAAGTTCCAACTTTGAGGACACTTAGGGTTTGGGCGAGTTTATATACCATACGCGATCTGCTCATCGATTCAGATGAGCAGTTTCCTACATAATCCAGTTCAAGATTGCTGTTCGGGTAGACTACTACTACAACCAGATGCACTGAGCTTTTTGGACAACGAAACACCTCCACGAATGACTTAAACACGACTCAGGTGAGAGGGCACTGGGTTCGGGCATTCTCAAGAATCTCCTATGCCACTTTATCCGGTATCGAAATGGAAGTTTGTTAGGGCAGCAGGCTCCCAAGCGAAATTGATCGACCAATCCGCGAAACCTGGATAGTAACAATTAGCAAGTCACAGACCCCGCGGCTCGTAGCGTGACAATTCATGGTGCTGCCGCCCTCAACTGGGGTGCCCGGCACGAAAGCCGGCGTTTGCTTACAAAAAAACTTGCGTCAGGCAAATGCCTCGGATAGACTCACGGTGGCCCCAGTCAATTTGAAAATCTGCCCTGAGTGCAGCTGCGCTCAAGTTAGAGTTATTTCTTCATGTGTAGCCCAATTAGTGTATTGGAGGAAGTACGAGACTTCATCGTCGGCCTTCGTTAGCCAAGTCGAATCCCTGCCTTGTAAACATAGGCGGCTGATAGTCCGTTTGTGTTACCTATCGCAGCACACCCTTGCCGGAGATCACTTGTCATGAGCCGCATGCACCGCTTCGATTGGTACGCCCGCCGATCTGCTTCTCGTTATCCGAGTTTCCCCCGCCACGATCGCCGGCTACGGGTTGAGCCATTGGAAGACCGACGGATGCTGGCGGTTGTGACCGTTGACACCAATTTGGATACGGTCGATTTCAACGACGGGGTGACTTCTCTACGAGAGGCAGTTTTCGCAACCAATTTGGTCGGCGGTGCGGATGAGATCCAATTTGACTTCGGTCACGATGGTCCCGAAGTCATCGTGCTCACTCTGGGCGAGCTTCAGGTCACCGACTTGCTCACGATCACCGGTTCCGGTGCGGAACTCTTGACCATCGACGCCAGCGGGAACGATCCGACGCCGGACGAAGACCTCGGCGACGGCAGCCGCATATTTAACATCGACGACGGCAGCTCTGCCACTAGCATTGACGTGGAAATTCGCGGACTGACACTCACCGGTGGCGATGTTACAGGTGACGGCGGCGCGATTTTCTCTCGTGAAAACGTTCTTGTCTCCGAAAGCTCGATCTTGGAAAATTCGGCCAGCGGAGACGGTGGAGGGATGTTCTTGCTGTCTAGTGAGACCACGATTGAGGACAGCAGTTTCAGCGGCAACACAGCAGGCGACGAAGGGGGAGGGATATTTTCTTCTGGAGAGGGAAGTAGTTTGACGATCGCGCGCAGCACGATCAGCGGCAACTCGACTAGGGGCACCGAAGTTTTTTCCGATGGTGCTGGATTATTCTTGAGAGATGGGTCCGCCAACATTTATGACAGCCACTTTGCCGACAACTCGGCCGAACACCGAGCAGGCGGGGCGAGATTCTACTATGCCTCGGCAACAATCGAGCGCACGACTTTCCACAACAACGAGTCGCTCCGCGATTGGGGCGGTGCGATCCATAGCAGCGGTTCCGAAGTTTCGATCGACGAATCGATGTTTTACGACAATCGGGCCAACTTCGTGGGCATCTCGGGCTCGGGCGGTGCGATTCTCAACGAGAACTTCGGACGCAGCGATGGGGTTATGACCATCACTGGCAGCATGATTGTGGGCAATTCTGCGCTGCGAGGCGGCGGAGTCATGAACAACTTTAACGCCGAGATGCTGATTCAGGGCAGCACAATTTCGGGCAATATGGCAAGCCGCGACGGTGGTGGTGTCATGAATATTCTTGGCGGCGATTTGGTGATTCATGACAGCGAGATCTCGGGCAATACGGCAAGCCAGAGTGGCGGCGGCATCCAAGGGGGAGGAACCTATGGCAACCTTGGTACGCTAACAATTACCGCCAGCACGGTCTCGAGCAATTCTGCGGCATTCGGAGGCGGTGGGATTTCGAGCAAGGACAGAACAATAATTTCGGAGAGCACGATTTTCGGTAATTCATCAGGCCATGATGGAGGAGGCATCCTAGCCAGCGACGCGACGATCCTTAGCAGCACGATTTCCGGCAACTCGGCGAACAACAATGGGGGAGGAATTTTCACTTACAGGAAGAGCAATAGGATCGCTTACAGCACGATTGTGAATAACACATCTAATGCAGACATCAGCGGTTCCGGATCCGGCGGTGGGCTGTTTGCGCGGACTGGCCAACTTTTAATAGATCATACGATAATTGCCGAGAACACAGATCCGACTATGGCCAGTCCCGATATGGCCAGCACTATTGGCGAGAGCCTCGACGTTCACTTCAGCCTGATTGGCGACAATACGGGCACGGGCTTAACCGAAGCGCCTGTAGGCTTCCCCGATGCCAACGGCAATCTCATCGGCGGAACTGTCCATGGCGTGATCGACCCGCTGCTCGGTCCTTTGGCCGACAATGGCGGACCCACTTCCACACACGCCTTGCTGCCCGGTAGCCCGGCGATCAATCGCGGCGATCTCAGTGCCGTAGCAGGTGTGGGCGATGTACCTGAGTTCGACCAGCGCGGTAGCGGTTTTGACCGCGTCTTTAGTGGCCGCATCGACATTGGCGCTTACGAATTGCAAGAATTTAGCGATCTTAATCTGTTAGTTGATACACTCGCAGACGAATCGGACGGCGACTTTTCCCGTTTCGACCTTTCGCTCCGCGAAGCGATTGAACGGGCCAACGCTAATCCAGTGCCTGACACAATCCACTTCGATCCGCTACTGGCGGGCGGCACGATCTTGCTGACAATGGGCGAACTGGCGATCACCGACTCGGTGGAGATAGTTGGCCTAGGCGTGGATGAACTGACTATCGATGCCAGTGGGAATGATCCGACGCCCGAAGAAAACAATGGCGACGGCAGCCGTGTTTTCAACATCGATGACGGCGATGACTCGAATCACCTTGTAGTGGCCATTCATGGACTCACCCTTACGGGAGGAGATATCAGCGGTGGGCGAGAATCTGGCGGCGGAGCCATCTTAAGCAGGGAAAGTCTCTCGGTTAGCTTTAGCACTGTTTCGAATAATTCATCTCGATATGGCGGTGGAATCTCGGTTCTGACGTTTGGAGACAGTACTTCGTCGATTGAGCACACGACTGTGGAAAACAATTCAGTCGACACAAGCGTCGGAGCTGTGCGAGGAGGTGGCATCCACTTCGAACTTAGAGATTCCAGCCAGTTTGAAATTAGCTCCAGCACTGTCTCAGGAAACACGGCATATGCAGGTGGCGGTATCCACGGCTCTGCGCGCGATTTTAGCACAGCAACTATGGACTCGAACGTGGTCGCCAACAATGTGGCTTCCTATGGAGGTGGGATTCAATTTTCGGCAACTGGTTCCGGGGACGTTACAGTTAGCTCTAGTATGATCTCCGGGAACCAGCAAACGAGCGGGCAAGACGGTGTCTATCGGGGTGGTGGGATATTTGGCACCTCGGGTGATAATGCCACAGTAACAATTGCTTCGAATCAAATCGCCAACAACACTTCCTACATAGGCGGAGGACTGGCGATTAATTCGCGGGATGACAGCTCGATGATGGTTAGATCGAATTCAATCATCGAAAACTCCGGTACGGAAGGCGGAGGAGTTTATATTAACGCAGGTCACTCTGCTGAAGTTGTTATCAGTTCCAACACAATCTCGCTGAACACAGGTGGCCATGGAGGTGGCTTGAATGTATCGGCCTTCTCTGACATTCCGGTAACCCTGCATGATAACAATATCACTGGAAACTCAGCCGCTCGTGGTGGAGGCATTCATGCGGGTGTAGGTACACCAGCCGGCTTGATAATCGAAGAGACGACAATATCGGGCAATACGTCAAAACTCGAAGGAGGAGGAATTTGGGTAGAGGCTCGCGATAGTGGCGAAATGACGGTCGAGAGTAGCACCATCGCCGAAAACTCGGCAGGCACCGAAGGAGGCGGCATTTTTTTTGAAGCCGACGACTGGACCACCTCGGCGATTGAAACGGCGACGATTTCTGGCAATTCAGCGGAGATCGGCGGCGGAATCTTTATTCAAGCCCGCGATCAAGGAGTCTTGTCTATTGATTCAAGTACGATCAGCGACAATTCGGCCACCATCGGCGGAGGCGTCTACCTATTCAGTATTGATGACGGAGATGTCCAATTCGCGTCCAGCACCATTTCAGGGAATGCGGCTGATCAAGATGGTGGCGGATTTTACGTTCGTCAATTTACTTCGAATCCGTTGGTAGTGCAGCACAGCACCATCACAGACAATACCGCCGACAATGATAGCAACGACGACGGCATCGGCGGCGGATTTTTTATGTACGGTGTACCGCTACAACTGAATCACGCAATCGTTGCTGGCAACCTCGACAATAGTGGGACCGTCAACGAGATCGCTGGCATTGTAAATAGCAACTTCAGTTTGATCGGCTTCGGAGGTGAATTTCTTGGACCTTTGGCCGACAATGGCGGGCCGACCCACACGCATATGTTATTGGTCGGCAGCCCGGCGATTGACATGGGAGACCCAAACATCGCCTCGCCGCCTGTTTACGATCAACGCGGCTTTGCCTTCGACAGGATTGTCGGCGGCCAGATTGACATCGGGGCCGTGGAAAGCGGAGCCGTATCGGCTGACTTCAATTTAGACGGAGAGGTCTCCGGCTTTGATTTTCTCCTTTGGCAGAGCGGCTTCGGCACCACAGTTTCAGCTGTGCATAGTGACGGGGATACGAACATCGAATTCGACGCTGTTGCTCTCGAAGCGTGGGAATTGCAGTACGGCTTAGCAGCGCCGATCGTGCCAGTGGTATCTGCGCTTGCTATCGCAGAACCCAGCGCCGCATCATCGCTGGACAGCGGTGAGCTGGCCGAAATGGCACTAGCGGTGACCCTAATTGAAGAAGCAGACGGGACGGTCGCCTTTAGCGAAACTGTGACGCATACGCCTCCACCAGAGTTCTTCTATACCGAGCCGATTCGGGGTTTAGAGTCTGCAGCGGGCCCGAGCAGTTCAGATCTAGTAGTAATTAGCACGCCAGTTGATGTAGAGAACGAGGACACCGAGGAACCGAGTCTATGGGAGGATGCCGTGGACGAAGTATTTGCTTCTGTTTTTATGTGACGCCGTCATTTCTAGTCTCGGCAAGAAGGCGATCTGATGTCGGATTCGGTTGAGATATTCGCCATGCAGCAGTTCACTGAAATCACCGAGTAAAATTCAAGCACCTGCCTGGGATAGGGCGAGGAACGTGCATAGTGCAACCAGAATAGCGGAAGCCACAGGTTGGAAACTGAAGGTGCAGAGAATTGATACTTACGAGGTATTTCAAAGCAGCATCTTAGTCGAGATTAGTACCGTCTCTTTAATATCAAGCCAATCGAGGCGACCATCAGCAAGGCGAACGTGGCTGGCTCTGGCACTGTGATGGCGACCAATTGCAACGTAACATCATTCGGATGATGCAGCACTTCCCAATGAAACAACAGTCCGGCGGCGAACGAGACGGGATCGTTCGTGAATTCACCGCTCACCGCTCCAAAAGAGGTCAGCACGGTGAACTCATCTCCGATTTCTGGAAGAAACAGACCGCCACCGGCATCGATGAGGTCGACTTCGATCAATCCATCAAGCAACGTTTCACCATCGGTCACTAGCAACAGATCGTGCTCGCTTCCAGCAATGTGTCCGCCGATCTCGACCAGCCATGTTCCGTCTTCGGTGTTTTCAAACCGATCAACTGCAGCTACTCCAGGAGAGCTGCCGACTTCAAGTAAGCCTGCGTTCAGGAGCCCTACCTCATCGAGCGTCGCCCCGTCTTCGAGTGCCATGCCTTCGACGGATGTATTTGCAAGAGTGCCTTGGCCCAAGAAAGTCGCACTAGGCCGGACAGTCGAAGCGCCATTTATAAGGAGGCGCGTTTCAGGACTGGTAAATGTTGTCTGACTACTATTATCAAAAGTTGTGGCCGCGTTGATGTTCACCAGGTTGGTGGCGTTCAATTCTCCCGTAACCCGCATGTGCGAGCCTGCCACACGCGTGACGGGAAACGGTACCACTGCGAGGTTGGATAAATTCATTTCACCGGCCATCGTCCAATGATCGGTGGGGTCGTCGAGATTGATCGTTAGTTTAGGAGCAAACCCGCCGCCAATATTGATCGTGCCATCGAAGCTGTTGCTGATCGTCGAGTCGACGCCTACGGCGTTAATGACTAATCCGCTGCCAACGTCCCAAGTTGTGCCGCCACCGCCGTCCATGTCGAGAACGCCGGCGTTGATGGTCGTGGGACCGTCGACATCAGCATCGCCATTCTGACGGGCGATACCGTTGATCGTTACCACACCATCCCAATCGGTGGGGCCGTCGAAGTTGACAAAACCGTCGACGCTTAGATTGCTATGGGTATTGAAAGTGCCCCCGCGAACGGTCGTGTTGTTTGAGAATGTCAATTGAGCATCTTCGCCCACCGAAATCTGTCCGCTATCGATGCGGGTTTCGCCAGAAAATTCGAATTCGCCTTCGTCAAAGATATCCACATCTGCAGTATTCGTCAGGATGGCATCGGCACTGAGAAGGGCCAGCGATTGAAATTGGACCATCACTTCAGACGAGAGAGTGACTTCCGTTCCATTCAGTCGGGTAAGTTTATCACCTGCGAATATTAGGTTGCTGCCTAGTCCCATCGTCCAGCCATTGGAGAGATTCATATTGATTATTCCCCCCTGGGCTAAGCGCATCAGTCCGTTGAATTCGTCGTGAAGTTCATCTCCATTAATCGTAAGCGTAGAATGGGGTATACCAGTGAGGTCCGAGCGGTCTGCCAAGACAACGCCGTTTCCGCTCGTGCCATCCAGATCAATCCGGCCGGTACTAACTTGGTCGATGACAAGCCCACCGTCGAAATGTCCGCGCAAGTCGCCGTTGTTAACAAGTGACGGGCTTGCGGCACCGAAGAGGCGAATCGTGGATCCGTTGGTCCCAAAGATCTCAGATTCCTCTCCGATCGTCGCCGTGCCTGTGATATCGTACCGCCCGTCACCCAGGAAAACGGAACCTCCGTTGCTCAGCACAAGGTTTTGCGTAGTGACGATGCTGCCTTGCAAGATGTTGAGCCTGGAATCGTTCGTGAAAAAGCCAGCTCCACCGTCGATTGACGTACCGCCACTGACGAACAGTGTGTTTCCATCGGTGTTAAGCCTCATCTGGTTGGTAATTATCAGTCCAGCGACCGAATCGTTTTGATCGAGAGTGACCGCGGTCTCTGCCACGCCCAAGTTGCCGATAAATGCAAAGTCTGCGGGCGAAGGTACACCAAAGGGCTGCCAACGAAGTGGATTAGACCAATTGCCATCTCCTCCAGTCCAAGAGAGATTTGCTGCCTCAGTGGAATTGGACCAGTTGGCAGAAATGATTAGTGCAAGGACTAGTCCTGCCACGTGAAGGACATGGGAAAATGAGTCGGCAGCCACTTTTCTTAGTTTCATTTGTTTTCTTTCAAGCAGATTGAGCAAGAACAAAGGCAGAGCATCCAGGCATTCAACTAACGATTCTGATCGTTTACAGGCCTTAGAGCCGGACCTGGACTACGTGGTTCATAGGAGGGACTCAGCTGCAGAGCAGTGTGAGCTGGCTACTCGTCCGATGGAGCGGAGAGTGGTGGGGGAATTTGGTGAATTGCTATCCGTGCAAGAAGAGAAACGCCAAATCGCAGCGGTGGCGACAGAGAAAATCAGAAAATTTTCTTAGAGGCGGCTCGAAACTCCGTTAAAAGCGCCGCGATTCCGACGAACAGCTGCCCGAAACACTCTATTTGGGGATGCAAACTACGCGGATACCGGCAGCGCCAGGGGTGTCGCTAGGTTGCGACCAGCGTCGCGAGGAGGTGCAAAACGAAGCCATGTCGGTGTGCGTGCCCCCCCGGAGCACGCGCTCCTCACCGCCGGAACGGCAGACCGGGTCACTTAGTGGCGATCGACTGTAGAACTCAGGATCAAAGACATCCAGACACCATTCTTGTCGATTTCCATAGATGTCGTAGATGCCAAAAGGGTTGGGACGTTTGAGGCCGACGAATTGATAGGCAATCTCAAAATTCTCTTTGTACCAAGCGTACTCAGCAAACTGGTCAGGATCATCGCCAAAGAAATAGTGTGTCGTCGTTCCCGCACGGCAAGCGAATTCCCATTCGGCCTCAGTCGGCAGTCGATAAGCGCCCAGATCGTCATGCTTCGAGAGCCATTGGCAGAGTGCGACCGCATCATTCCAAGTGACATTGCTGACAGGATGTTGGTCCTCTATTCGCCACTGTCCAGCGCTTCTCCAAGAGTAGCCTTTGCGCAGCAACCAACCTCTATCTTCTTTTCCCCAGCCCTTCGTTCGCTCAACATCGGTCACGTAGCCCGATGCGTCCACGAACTTTCGAAACTGACTGTAGGTGACTTCCGTTTCGCTGATATAAAAGGCTTTCGTCAGCACAACGCGATGACGCGGCAGTTGTTCCTTTTTGATAGTCTCTGGCTCACGATATCTCCAATCTCCCGGAGGAGGCTGATTTTCAGCTTGAGGAGACTCGGAAAGCCCCATTTCGAATTCGCCGGCGGGAATCAGCGCAAGTTGCATTCCGATCGAGTTCTCGACTCGCACTGGCCGATCAAGATAGTCCGCCCATTGCTGCTGAAACTGTTGGCCCTGCTTCGCGTCAAATGGTGCCACAGCTCGCCCTGGATTAATCCCTTCAGGTCGGGCTGCCTCTTGCGCTTGCTCGGGGAGAAAGTGCGAGGCAGCCCACGCAATTAAAGCACCAGCGGCCAACGCGATAAGTACTCCCCAGGTAAGACGGCGCGGTGGTGCGGAGCTGCGCTTGCCCTGCTCCCATGCTTCAAGCTCAGATTGAAGATCTTGTGCTACTTCAGTCATGGAACTATGTCGGTCGCTTGGCACGTCGGCTACCATGCGACGCCACATTTTACCGAATCCCGGCGATGTTTTCCCAATGGGTAACTGGGGCACAGAATCTTCAGTGCTCTGTTTCGAGAGCAATCGATCGGAAAAAGAGCCTTCATGAGGAGCCTTGGCAGTAAGCAGAAAATACATCACGCAACCGACTGCATAAATGTCAGCCCGTTGATCGACGGGTTCATCAGATATCAATTGCTCAGGAGCAGCGTAACCCACGGTTCCCAAGAATGTTCCTCGCGCGGTTTGGTTGGCAGCTTGAGCAGCATCACTACCTGGCGGATTCTCTATGTTAGTTTTAGCTAAACCAAAATCGACGACTTGCAGTACACCTTCTCCATCAACCAGCAAATTCGAAGGTTTGATGTCGCGATGAATCACCCCCTGTGTATGCGCATACTCCAGTGCGTTCACAGCCTGTATTGTGAGCGAGATACATTTATCAAATAGTAGCGGCCCCTCGCGCCGGACCAATGCTTCGACGGTTTCGCCTTCGACGAATTCAGTAACCAGGAATGGTCCGTAGGGCGATTCACCAGCATCGAAAGCACGTACGATGTTCGGATGTTTGAGCCGACCGATCAGTCGAGCTTCACGTAGAAAGCGTGCAGCAGCACGAGTATCGAGCACTTCGGCAATGCGAGGGAATTTCATTGCGACCAAACAATCGAGTTTCGTATGCAGTGCTTTGTAAACCACCCCCATACCACCTGTCCCGAGCATGCCAAGTAGGCGGTACTCGCCTACTTGTATCGGCTCACCGCCATCTGGAATATGTACCGGCAAGGCTTCCATTGCGACCGCTGAATGGGTGAAGTTGCCAGAGTTGGTTGGCGTTTGCTCAGGCGAGCGTTTCGAGGAGCTCAATTCGGTTCGCAATTCGCGCAAATGCGATTCGAGAGTAGTTTTTGCTAGTTCGCCGGCCGCCTCCACCTGACGCACATAGGTTTTGATGTCGGGATTCTTGCCGGAATGCAACTCCGATTCGAATTCGTCGGCAAGTTGGTCGATCTTGAGTACTATCGACAGAGGCAGTTGCGCTAACTCGCCACTAACTGCTGCTACTCTTCGCTCGTCCACAGTCGCTCCAGAATATGAAGTTTTCTCTGGATAGTACGAATTGTGCAATTGAGCTGTTCTGCAATCTCTTGAGTCGACAGACCCTCTAGTCGCATCAATGCGATGCTCTTTAGCTTCTCATCCCCGGCAGATTCCAAAGCAAGCATCAGATGGTCGAGCAAGTCCTGCAGTTCTGTGATCTCTGAGGGCGAAGCCGTATCAGCGGTAACGTTTTCGATACCCTCGGGCCGCCGGCGAGCCTCGCCTCCGCGACGGTCGCGTAACTCGTGACGGACTCGATCTGTCGCCTTTCGGCGTGAGATAGTCACCAGTAGTCGCCACAACTCGTCGCGGCTTTCGAGTTGGATAGCTTTGTTATTGGCCGCTACGTCGAAGAAGGCCCGAAAGGCACTTTGGGCGACGTCTTCTTCATTGCCTGCACCGGGAGTCAAACCTTGTACCACCGGCCGCACCAAGCCTTCAACCCGTCTGACATAGCGTTGCCAAAGTTGTTCGATCGCGTACGCATCCCCTTCGTGAATGGCTGGGATGAGTCGCGTAATGGATCCTGCTGGTCGAGTCATCGCGCGGGTCGACAAAATGCCGCAAAGGAACAGCTAGAAACAGACCTAAACCTATTTTGCACAAGTACTTAGCATACATGACCGATTGGCCATCCGCAAGTTTCTGGAAGCCTTCGGCAGAAACTGTGGCCCGTAGGTGAGGTTAGGCGCGTTCTTATTCGCAATCCAAGTTTTCAGCAGGCAGTCCGGGTGGTCTGGGGAGTCGCCCAACAGGAGTATGTGGCAGCTACTCTTGGCGCTGGTTGCTCCACGGAGGGCCCGACCTGCCTTTCGCTACCTAGCGGCGGCATAGTTGCCCACTGGCCGAAATCGAACAAAGCTTGCTCGCGACGGTCACCTCGGCCAATGACAATTCGGGGAGAGCAAAACCGACAGTATTCGGGCGATCCACCGTGTGTGTTGTTCGAAGCCTAGTCGCAAAGGTGAAGACGACCGAACGTATCTATGAAAGAGTCTTCAACCGAAGACAAGGATAACATAAATGAAAAAAGATGGACGGCCAATGAATTAGGATTAACCAACAGGCAATCGCGACATCGGTATTTATAAGAGCGATTAGCACTTGTGGATGTACCTGCTGACTAACGCAATAGCAGGTCCGATCGTTTGAGCAAATTCCTTCCTCTTCGCTCTCTTCTCTCTCGAAGCCAGGAAGTCAATCGACCGATTTGCAAGTCGAAATGAAGTTTGCGGCACAGAACACTCTACGCAAAAGACTCACGCACAAGCGTATTTCGGAGCACGTCATGAGGCGAGAAGGCGACCTGTCTTGTACGGGAACCCCGTTGTCTCTGTTCTTATCTTTAAGGCCGTAAACGAATCCCCATTTTTCTCGCCCGATTATACAGAGTCGTGCGGCTGATCCCCAGTGCCCGAGCAGCCTTCGCTACCACGCCCCTATGACTGGCCAAAGCACGTTCGATTAACTGGCGCTCTGCACGGTCCCGTTGTGCGCTCAGATTTGGTTCTCCTTCTAGAAAATTCATGCTAGACGAACCGTTGGGAGTGCCGGCAAAGGAATCCGATAGCATGAGAACATCAGTGTCAAAGGTATCGCCATTTGTTAGCGCCACGGCGCGCTGGCAAAGATTCTCCAACTCACGAATGTTGCCCGGCCAATCGTGAGTACCAAGCCATTTCCATACCGCGGGTGCAACCTGTAGGGGCGCCTTGCCTTCCTTTTCAGCATAGATCTTCAAGAAGTGTAGCGTCAAAGTTGTAATGTCCTCGAGACGTTCTCGCAGGGGAGGCACAAAAATCGGCACAACGTTCAAACGGTAGTAAAGATCTTCCCGAAAGCGGCCTTGCTGGACGAGATCTTTCAGATCCCGATTTGTTGCAGCGATGTATCGCACGTCAATTGATTGAGGCGACTTAGCACCCAACGGCATGACTTCTCCTTGCTGCAAGACCCTCAATAGCTTGCCTTGAAGGGGAAGTTCAAGATCTGATATTTCATCGAACAGAAATGTTCCGCCGTCTGCGGAAGTCAGTAAACCCTGTCGGTCTGCATCAGCACCGGTAAAAGCTCCCTTGCGATATCCGAACAGTTCACTCTCCAAGAGGGTGCTGGGAATCGCATTGCAATTCACACTAACTATCGGACGTTGACGGCGAGGGCCAAGTCCATGCAATAGGCCTGCTACCAATTCCTTCCCTGTTCCAGTTTCGCCTGTTATCAAGACTGGCGCTGTTGATGAAGCCCCTTGTCCTATAATGCGGCGCAAATTCGCCATCGAAACGCTGTTTCCGAGTAATTGCCCTCCGCCTACCGCAGCAGCCAATTCCGTTTCCAAACGTTGCTGCCTTTGAAGCATTTCGTACTCTCGTAGCATCATGATGAGAGTACGTTCCACTGCCCCAAAATCCAGCGGAGTAATCAGGAAGTCAAATGCCCCCCATTTCACTGCGTCCATCGCTTGACGGATGTGTTCTTCCGGCGTGATGATCGTTACAAGGGTGTGGGGATTGCATTCGCGCAGGGCTTGAACAAGCTGCATCCCATGTGGGTGGAGACCGACGAATGCCGCATCGAAAGAGCTGCTTGAAACCGCGTCAAACGGATCAGACTTAGCACTTACTATCAATGAGGTATTGCCCCGCTGCTCGAGATAACGGTGCAGCCTCTTCTCTTCGTCGTTGTAGTGAAATATGTGCATAACGGCCTTCTGAGAAGTGCAAGCAAGCGTCCAATATATGAACAGTTCAGTTTACATGCTAAGCAGAACTGTCTAATCTGTCCACTTTTCTGTTCAAGAGCCCGTTAGAAATATCTTCACGACCGCTTCTTAAGTGCTTTCTATTTATGGAGTTAAAACGGTGCCTGGGGTCTGATTATTGCTTTGCTAAGCTGGCACGCTAATTGCCCACAATTCAATCAGGACAACGAACGCATGTTCTTCAGATTTGGGCCTAATCGTCCAAGATGACAGCCGATTTCTCTGTTCTCAGCCCTGGAAAACTGGAAATCGTCTGTCTCGAAGAGACGTGTACTCGCGTAAGCGAGGCCTCATCAGGGTCTGTTCGCCTTGTTAGCATCGACTAGCATTTTAGGACGGAAACTTAAGGCAAGCGACAGATCACCAGGGCCACATCAAGAAGTAGCGGTCAAGTTTGGAGTACAAAATTTGAGCAGAGATTCTATAAGCGGTGAAACCAAGGAGTCTTATCCTTTGCGGTCTCGATACGTCGCGGGCATATCGGTAGTGGCAGCACTTGGGGGGTTCCTATTCGGTTTTGACACCGCAGTAATCTCTGGAGCAATAAGTCCGTTGTCAGATCAGTTTGATTTGCATTCTCGTCCAGCGTTGCAGGGCTGGACAGTTAGCTCAGCTCTATTGGGTTCGGTCATAGGGGCGGTGATCGCTGGCTTTATTAGTGATCGCTTCGGCCGAAAGAAAGCCCTGTCAATATCGGCGGTGTTGTTTCTAATTTCCGCTGTGTTTTCGGCGATAGCTCCCGACTTAACGACATTCATCATGGCCCGCTTAGTTGGTGGTTTTGGGGTCGGCATCGCTGCCATGGTGGCTCCTCTATACATTTCGGAAGTGTCTCCTCCACGAATTCGTGGCAGGTTGGTTGCTATGTATCAGCTTGCGATCTGCATTGGAGTGTTATTGGCCTATATAACGAATGAGTGCTTTAGAGTTCTTGCGGAGAGCGCAAATGTGTCGACCGAGTCTGAGGGCTTTAGCTCATATTTCTTAGGAGAAATATGGAGAGGAATGTTGGGTATCGAAACGATTCCAGCGCTACTGTTCTTTTTTTTATTGTTCTTCGTTCCACGCAGCCCCCGTTATTCAATATACAGAGGCGCTAAGTCAGAGGCTTTAGATGTGTTGCGCAGAATAAATGGACCAAAGGTCGCAAATGAGGTGATGCGAGAGATTGAAGAAGCTATTGCCGATGAAACCGGGTCGATGGGCCAACTATTTCATGAGGGTCTAAGAAAGGCAACTTTTATCGCTCTATTCTTGGCGGTGGTTTCTCAATTAAGCGGTATCGATATTGTGCTCCATTACGGGCCACTCATTCTAGAGCGGGCCGGCTTTTCGTTTAGTGGCTCACTCACAGGCCAAATTATTTTCGGATTAGCGCTGGTTGCATTTACGCTATTGGCCATGTGGAAAGTAGATGACCTAGGCAGAAGAAAACTCCTGTTTCTTGGGAACTGCGGTATCGTGGTATCGTTACTCTTAATGGGTTACCAGTTTCAACAAGGTGTGCCCTCCGAGTCGACGCTTATCTTTGTCATCTCCCTATTTATTGCCAGTTTTGCCTTCTCGCTAGGCCCGATCCCTTGGATAATTATGGCAGAAATATTTCCGACTAAGATTAGAGGTCGCGCTATGGCTCTAGCCACCTTTACCTTATTCGGCGCGAATTGGTTAGTTGCTCAGCTGTTTCCTGTCTTGAGTGACTCTATTGGCGAGCATGGGACATTCTATTTATTGGCCTTCATTGCGATCCCCACTTTCTTTTTCATCTGGAAAGTACTCCCGGAAACGAAGGGTATGTCTTTAGAAGTGATTGAGCGATCATGGGCTACCTAGATCTATTTTAGAAACACATTATGCAAATCAGCTTTAAGAATCAAATAGTCGTCGTAACTGGAGCAGCCTCTGGGATAGGCTGCCACGCAGTGAACCTATTCGTAGAAGCCGGTGCACATGTCGTCGCTTTAGATATTCAGGAAAGAGTCGATTCCAAAAATGAAATGGTTCATGACATTCTCTGTGATGTGTCCAAGCCAGAATCAGTACTAAGTGCGTTTAGTGAGATAGGAGAAAGTCATGAGCGGATTGATGTGTTGGTCAATAACGCCGGCATCCAAACCTATGGAGATGTTCTTGAGAGCTCCGTAGAAGATTGGGATCACACTCTAGACGTAAATCTAAAGAGCGTATTTCTTTGTTCGAAACATGCCATTCCATTGATGCGTTCTTCTAGTCGTCCCGTAATAGTAAATGTCTCTAGCGTGCAGAGTTTCATTTCGCAAAGAAAGGTTGCCGCCTACGCAGTCAGCAAATCAGGAGTAAATGCCCTTACCCGCTGCATGGCCATCGATTTTGCTCCACATATAAGATGTGTAGCCGTTAGCCCTGGCGCAGTATTAACTCCAATGTTGGAAAGGGACATCGCCTCCTGTGAGGATCCTCAGGCTGCAACAAGAGAAACCGAGGAAATCCACTTGTTGGAACGAATTGCGTCCCCCGACGAGATCGCGAATTTTATCGTTATGCTTGCGAGTGATCATGCAAGTTTTGCAACTGGTCAAGTCTTTAGAGTCGATGGAGGAATCGGCGTTAGAATCGAAGGAACTTGATGTCATGACTACAGATACACAATCTAGTCCCGTGCTACTGATAAACCAATCTCTCGATTGTGGCGAGGGACCGGTATGGGACGTTCATGGCCAGCAGCTGTTTTGGACAGATAGCGACGGAGACACAATCTTTTCCTGGAGAGAAGGAGCCAAGGAACATAGTGTTCTAAGAAAAGGCGTACGCGCGGCCTCCATTACCCTTCATGCCAACGGAGGGTTGATGTTATGCGGGCCGAAGGGCTTTTATCACCTTCAGGAAAACGGTGACGTTAGGGTCGTTGCAGAAATGTGCGATGGTCGGCCCATTGAGTATGTTAACGACATTATCGCGGATCCGTTAGGCAGAGTGTTTGGTGGACAAGAAAAGTTCCATGAGGGTGAAGTCTACGATCCTGGCTTCCTCTACCGGATAGACTTAGACGGTTGCGCTAGCGTTGTAGAAGAAGGTCTACACATTTCCAATGGAATGGCATTTAGCCCGGATCTCTCGACTTTCTATCTAATAGACACGATTCCGAGGAAGGTATACGCTTACGACTATCACTTAGGAAGCGGATCGATTAGTAATCGAAGAGTGCTTCTAGTCTTCGAGCAGGACCAAGGATTGCCCGATGGCATGACTGTTGACAGGGAAGGATTCCTCTGGATCGCCAGTTGGTTTGGAAACGGAGTTTTACGGTTCGATCCCGAAGGGCGTCTCGAGCGGACTATACCACTGCCGGCTGCCCAAACGAGTTCCTTGACTTTTGGTGGAAAAGAATTAAATGAGATATTCGTGACTTCTGCCGCGACGTTTTGGATATCTGAGTTGGCACCGCGCGGCCACGACTACGATTCTGATCGTGGTGGTGGAGTTTATCATATAAAGCAAGACATAGTTGGCTTACCGGAGTATCAGGCAAGAGTATAGATAACGGTTCTCGCAGCCTAAAAAGCGGAACGTATTTTCACGATATTACCCTAACCCACACATACCGATCATGATCATTACCGATATTGAGTGCCATGTACTAGTCGTTCCCGATTTGAAGGAAAATGCGACTTCATCTTCCCAAGATAATCTGATTGTAATTGTGCACACAGATGAAGGTATTACGGGAGTTGGAGAAACAGACACCGGCCCATGGCTTGCGAAGGCAGCCATTGAAGCTCCAGGTAGCCACTCGATGGCTATGGGTATGAAGTCGTTATTGATTGGAATGGATCCTTTTAACACATCGGCCATCTGGGAGAATCTGTATACGTTCACCTGTATGAGTGGACGGAGAGGAGCTGTGATCTGTGCTATGGGTGCCATTGATATGGCGCTTTGGGACATAAAAGGAAAAGCTCTGGACATGCCTACGTACAAGTTGCTTGGTGGAACGCATAGAGAACATATTGTTCCCTACGCTTCACTACAACCGAATGGAAGTACGGTTAAGGAGTATAGAGATTCGATCGTCGCTTGGGCAAAGCGATCAAAGGAATACGGCTATAGAGCTGGAAAGATGGAGTGCACATTAGGTGGCCCGTACGCACACAACGGCATGCAGGGATCTGCTGAAGACATGACGGAAATCGTTGAAGCTTGTCGTGAAGCTGTTGGCCCCGATTATCAAATGATGGTAGACGTTCAATATCTTTGGTACGACGCCAAGTCAGCGCTACGTACTTTAAGTCAATGGGATCACCTTGATCTGTTCTTTCTGGAAACCCCGCTTCAAGTTGATAATCTTGACGGGTATGCCCTCTTGGCTAGAGAAGCACCCATGCGCATTGCAGCCGGTGAGTGGCAGAATACTAGATTCGAATTTATTGAGTTGATGGACAAAGGTAAAATAGATGTTGCCCAGCCCGATATCGGTCGAGTCGGAGGATTAACCGAAGCAATGCGGGTATGTCACCTCGCACAGGACAGAGGTCGTTTAGTTGTACCTCACTGCTGGAAGACTGGCATTGGCATTGCTGCGTCTGCACACATGGCATTGGCGATTCCGCATTGTCCGTTTATCGAGTACTTGCCTGCTGAATTGTGTGATTCCGTACTGAGAGTAGAACTGATTGAAGAGCCGGTAGTGATGAAGGATGGACTCATAGAGATACCGACAAAGCCGGGTTTGGGCATCGAACTCAATTGGGATGTTGTGTACAAGTATGAAATTGACATGCCACATGCGAACGTTTGAGATACTTGCTAAGAAAATTGGAGACAATGGCCTCAGATCTGCATTCATGAACGTAGTGTCACTGAGGAGAAACTAAACCGACAGAGTCACTTCATTATCCGATCTAGTTTGGCTCTCATCTCAACAACCTTTTCAGGATAATCTTTAGCGAGATTGTTCTGTTCGTACGGGTCCGCTTCAAGATCGTACAAGCCGTCCTCGCGAATAATCGCTGCTGCGAATCGCGTGTCTCTTGGGTCTGCGCCCGACCCAATTCCGCTCGCTTGCGAGCTTGAGTTTGCTTTGACGTATTTCCAATTCCCGTCTCTAAGGGCAAAGGCGTTTGATACACCTTGTTGAACAATGGAAGTCCGTAGGCCAGTCTCACTATTCCCGCGAAATACCTGAAGCATGCTTAGACTATCTGGAGCTTCCCCTATCGGAATCTTTTGGCCAGAGATTTCTGACAAGGTCGCTATCACATCCGTGAGGGAAAGAATCTGATCCGTAACGGCACCTTTTTCAACACGGCTAGGCCAGTGCACAATAAACGGTACTCGAGTACCCCCCTCGTAGACCAAATATTTCCATCCGCGCAGTCTACCGGTGGGTTCATGGTCGTTCAGGTCCTCCAGCGATTCGTCATAGTAGCCGTCAAACAGCACGGGGCCGTTATCGCTGGTAAAGATAACGATTGTATCTTGCTCTAGTTGATGTTCTTTCAAAGAGTTCGTGATTTGCTCAACTTGCCAGTCGATCTGCTGAATCACATCGCCACGGACTCCACTCTTGCTCTTCCCCGCAAACATCGCATTGGGAGAGCGAGGAACATGGGGCTCAAACAATCCTACTAGAAGGAAGAATGGCTCATCTTTGTGAGATTGAATAAAGGCTTTTGATCGCTCGACTACTGTTAACGGTAATTCTTCGTCGACAAATCGCGCAGCCATGCCTCCTTTCTGGTAGCCGATTCGACTGATTCCATTGTGAATACTGCAAGAGTGCTGCTTATCAGCACCTACTTTCAGCAGATCCTTGCGCTCCCAGCCGGACTCCTCGCCGCTGAGGTTCGTCTTGTAACTAACGGAGATCGGATCATTCAAGTCGAGATTGTTTACGTGGCGATTCTCTATCCAGACGGAGGGGACTCGGTCGACTGTCGCAGGAATAATATAAGAATATCCGAATCCAATCTCGCACGGACCTGGTTCAATCGTGCCGTTGAAGTCAAGTGGAGTCACCCCATCGCCTAGTCCCAAATGCCATTTGCCAACTACACCCGTCGCGTAGCCTGCATCTTTAAGTAAAGTAGCAATCGTCGTCCGGCCGACATCGATCGCCAGCGGTGCATTTCCGTCTAGAATGCTCGTCTTCTTAGCTGGCTGCCTCCAGGCATACTCGCCAGTCAAAAGCGCAAAGCGTGTAGGTGTACAAGTGGCCGAAGGCGCATAGGCATTCGTAAACAGCATACCGCCTCTTGCCAACCTGTCGATCGCTGGCGTCTCAGCGCCTGTTCCGCCGTAGCATCCGACGTCACCATAACCGAGATCATCCGTTAGTATGATGACAACGTTCGGCTTGTCAGCTGCATGGGAGCTCGACAGGAAGAACGAGAAACAAGCCAATAGAGTAATCAGGACATACATGAGGAATAATTCAATTTAAATAAGTTACTCGTTAGTGACTTGAGTTGTTTAACAAGACTACTTTCACGTCCAAACTATCTACAGATAGGGTCAGTGATTTATCTACAATGTCTAATGGATGATCGAATAGATCCGTTGCTGTACTCCATTTACCCACGTCTAACTTCTCTGTAATGCTTTGATCTGTCGGGTTGGTGACGATCCAGGCCTCTTTGCCTTCGATGTGTCTCTTTCTTACAAGTAAATTGCCGGCGTGCTCGGGTGTGATGCCACAGCACTTCATGAGAGATTCTACAAACTTTGCAGTTTCCTCATTGCGATAAGCGGTCCCATTGTGACCAACGTAGGTTCCTAGGAGCCAGGCTTTGCCTTTACCGTGCTGTCTCATTGTCCCGGCAATAGCATCATCGTAAACCAAACATGGCGTGCTATCGACATTGTCGAAAGTCTGGATATAGACATTTGCTGGAGTTTCTACGCCTTTGAGCTCACCAACACCTACGAGCGACGTGGCCTCTAGATACTCGCCCCAAGTTCGGTCCCATGGAGACCACCTCCGCTGTCCATCAGGCTCGCGGACCATGGTAAAGCTCGTGGGTTTTGCTCCGAACAGCTTACTAGCCGCTTTCGAGATTTCTCCTCGATTGCTATAGGAATTTTCAGAAATCCGCGCAACTCCCGCCTCAGAAATCAGATTGCCACCTGATTCGACGTAATGGCTCAATTGGTGAAGTATTTCATCAGAGATAGAGATCGGAAAAGGCGCGATGATCGCTTTGTACTCAAGAAGATCTATTTCTTCAAAAACTGAAGCCGCCACAAAATCAACCGGGATCCCCGCTTCCCAAAGCAATCGATGCCAACCTCGGGTCGAAAACTCCAGATGTTTTCCCCCGTTGAGCATGTTGGCGCACAACTGGTAATTGTTTTCATTCACAAGTATCGCGACATCGGCGCCCCCCCAAGAAGGTTTCGCGAAGATGTCTTGATGCTTCTTCAGAGCATTACCAATTCGAGCCGCTTCTTGAAATCTCTCCGTGGAGTCTCCCACGCTATCTAGTAGGCTAAATCCATTGATCTCGTGTGCCGCGATTTCTGCTCGTGTCACCCAGAAGCAGATTGTAGTTACGCCTGATCCAACTGAGGTTAGCATCCATCTTCGCATATCCTCAGCGGATGGAACCCTGCCTTTGTGAAATCCGGTCGATACAGGCCCTCCCTGAAACTCCGCACTCCATACGGGACGTCCTGGAACGTTACACGATCGGAGATAGTCGAATCTGACGGCGAGCATGCGCCACATCTCGTTCAATAGAGACTCATAGCGATCGGGGACTCCATCAGCGCGATGATTTATGTCGTCCCATTCATCGAATTCCCCCCAATTAGAAGCAGGATAGGAAGATGAACCCAAGAAATCCTGAGTACGAGCATATTTCCAATCTTTACCAGACCCGTAGGTCCAATCTCCCAGGTGAGTAAATATCGGACGCTGCAACTGATCAGTCTCTCTGATTACTTCTGCGCGCTCGCTGAGAACGTGAGGAATGTTCACGTTGTCCATGTAGTAGTGCCAATTTACGTCCTGAGGGATTGTGAAACGTTGCCTGTAGTTTCGGTTAGGTCTTACGTATTCCCATCTCGCATAATTAGTGTTCCACTCTTTGTTTAACTCTTCCAAGGTGCCATACTTGTCTTTCAGCCAATCCCTAAACGCTTTCATCGTATTATCGCAGAAGCACACGGGCTGACCGACTAATCGATCGGGCCAATAACCGATCTCTTGCCAAGTGTTCCAGACCAACACGTTGTCATACTTGCCCAGAGCCTCAACAAGCTTCTTGATAAATTTTCTCTGAGCGGCCATTGCCCCTGGGTGATCGAAACAGGGTCCCGGTTTGCCATCTGCCGGGTAGGTGGCTTGCGCTTCATGCGAGATGGGCAAGCCATTGCGACCGACCATTCGACAATCAGGGTATTTCTCGAACAACCAAACCGGGGCCTGCTCACAAGTAAGCCCGAGGTAGACATACATATCGAGGCTCTTGGCATGTTCTATTAGCGCTTCGTACTTTGAAAAGTCGTACTGGCCTTCTTCTGGCTCATCGATCGCCCAGTGTTCTTGAAGCTTAATGAGATTGAATCCGTTTTTCTTTAGCGTCTCCATGTCTCGCTTTAATTCTTCAAATGGTGGCATCGGTTCGCGTGCTAAATGAGATCCCAGAAGAAAAGTCTCATCCAGTTGTTCTAAAATCGGACTAGCCACCCAATCTGCTGGATCGTTCGAATTCTTATCCGCCTTAGTTGCTTCTGCCAAACAAGGTAGAAGCATCCAGCAGCAAACCAAAACGACTGAAATTAACGGCGACATTGCCGTGAGTGCTCTCATCGGTTGTTTTCTCCAAACGGAGGGTGAGTAGTACAAAAATGAAATCTCAGAGGGAAAAACAATTTCGAGCCGAATGAACCGGTACTTACTCGCTTCCAGAATAGTTTCGATAGCGACCGATGAAATTTAGGATAGTTCATTTTTCGGAATCAGTGAACCGTTTCAATCCTTCGGAGTCCATTCGCATGTAAAGCGATCTGGCTGGAAATGTCTCGTAGTCATTGGAGAACGGAGTAAGTTCGCTCTGTCGTGTTAACGGCGCCAGAGATCACGGCTGACAGCGGAGGACACCCCGTTTGGGACTGCTTACCAAAGTTTACTGTAATAGAAACTTCACCACGCGGAGCTTTAAACGTCGTTCGCTGAACAAGGCGATCCTTAGTTAGACATTCGAAAGCAATCAGCGGAGCAGGTGCTAGTTCGCGATGGAGCGGAGACCAAAATCTCAAGTGTCTGAGAATCTGGCCGCGTTGCTTAGGCCAAGTCTCGCGATTCAAATGATACATGGGTGGAACCATGTAAAGAATCTCCAAGAGCTCTCTCGTCTGTTTGATGTCCGTAAACTTTGCGGATCCAAAGATCCAATGGTGGGTGGCTATCAATTCGTCGCCCAAAGCAGCCTGATAAAGTGGTATGCGCACAGTCGGATCGAAGTAAGGAGAATAGATACTAGGCGGGACCGTAGCCGGCCGAAAGAACTTCTCAGGCATGTCGGATGGCCAATAAGGGCCCAGAAAGTGAGGGCTATATTGGTCACGAAACGAGGGGTCGAGATGTCCGATGTAGGGCGTGTGAACGCCGTGACCATAATGGACTACGTCTGCGAATAACACAGACCCTGCTTCGCTGCCGACGACCATTTGATGCTCCGACTCCAGCCACTTCAGCCGGTGTCGCCGGGCCTCTGCATCTTCCGACTTAGTCGCGGGATGTTGGGGATTGAAATCTTCGAAGCACTCAGCCGTAGCGTCGCAATCGATGAACCACGTTGAATAGGTGGTCTGACTAAGAATGCCACCAACGCGCTTCTGTACGTAGGGCCAAGCAGCTCGAGGCGAAAAGTGAAATCCTCGCCCCAAGAAACCGGCGTTTCCCGATCCGTCCGCGTTGATCACTCGACCTTGTTCATATGCGGCGAGGTCGAACTGGGCTGTTGTCCAAGTATTGCTCGCCTGGGGAGAGTGGATTGAATGGTAGGAATCATAAGGGCCGATTAGGTATCCCAACTTTTCCGCGTAGGAAGTCACTTCCGGACGTGGCGAGCGGGCTGAGAGACTTCCCAAAACCAGCAATGCTCTGTCTATTCCCGATTTCTGAAGCTGGTCGAGCATAGACTTTGAAAGTCCGTCTCCCCAGGTCTCTGGCGAATTTACGTACTTCGCGAGAGCGATTGCAAATGCCTGTCGGTTGCGGTCAATTACTTCTGCCGCTGAGAGCTCACGACTTAAATGAAGCAATTCTCGATTCAATAGCGCCTCGTCGATCGCGAGGGAGACTTGATTCGCTAGATGAGTCACTGGATTTCTTGCTGCTCCTAAATTCTGGAGTGCTTTGCGCTGCTCACCAGAAAAAAGGGCAACCATCGTACCGACAAAGCTCTCGTGAGGTGCGTCAATCAAAGACTTGGTGAACTGCTGCCATCTGTCTTTACGAACATCATGGCGGCTAAATACGGATGGCCCCCATAGATAGCAGTGTGGTGCACCAAACAAACGCTCCACTTTCTTTAAATCCCCAACTTTATCCTGAAGCGGGCGCTGTCGCGGGATGACACCGGTCGTCGGCGAGTTCTTCCGCCATCCTCGAAATTGTCGCGCAACCTCAAGAGGATCTTCAGTCTGGCGTCGCATTGCCACGATCTCAACAGGGGCGACATCGTGCCGACCTGGAGGCAAGGAGAACCTAACACCAACGCGGTCTTCAATGACTAATTTGGCATAGTGCGGCCAGGGCGCGATAACGATTACCAGCTGCTCGCCGTAGCGCAGCCCCAAAACAGGTAGCTCAACGAGCTCCCAAGGCGAATGCTCTCGAAGCCAGCCCATCAGGGAGGACTGCGATTTGTCGACGACAATCCCAGCGGAGATTGGTAAGACCAACTCATCGGGTTCCGAAGGGAACCAAAATGTGAAATTGCCCGAATCTCCAAGTTCGACTTGAAAGCTAGCTGCTTCTTCTTTGATCTCATCTAAGCTAAGTGTCTGCTCTTCGGACGCATTACAGTAGCACGCGAGCACTAAACCGAAAATCAGGAAGACTGGAAATTGTACCCGCGTCACCCTACCCTTGCCCTCCCTCACATGATCGCTTAATCGGAGTAATTTGCTGAATCAGAATCGAGCTAACTTAAGATCACGTCTAACACACTATCGACATAACACCGTCGGCCGAAGCCAACCTGCCTAGCCTTCCAACTCGCACCATGTTAGAAGATCCAGCTTTTCAGCTCGCTTCAACCTTAGAAACTTTCTGGTGATCGTCGACGATTCGCCAGGGTGATAAACCCGACAGACAACAGAAGTAACGAAGCTGGTTCGGGGACTACTGCCGCGACTGCCGATAGGGGTGATGAAGGATAGTTGCCTTCCCAATCGGCTAAAGCTGCCCGTTGGCCAGGATCAAATAAGTTGTTACTAAAGACGAAGCCACCTCGTTGCCAGTAGAGAAAGTCCGATCCATCTACATCTCCGTCGCAGTCCAGATCGCCTTGCTCTGCATCACACCATCGAATGTTATCGACTGTGGTGAATGCCTCCGGAGGAGGATTTGCTTGATCCCCACGCATACCTATTTCAAGCCAGAACTCAGATAGAGGTTCAGCGGCAGCTACCTGGGCGAAGATCCCCTCAGCCGCATAGTCCCAGATTCCGGTTATCGTTTCGCCGGGCTCCACGTCGGGAAGGAACGTGGTATCCACGATGATCATGTCATCACCATCGATGGTAGTGCTGCCGCCATTGAGTTGGAGCCGGAAAAATACTTCTCTAGATTGAGAGTCTGTAGGCACTGTAAAGTCGGCTCTTAGTTGTGTGTGAGCGTTGAAAGTCGGTTGGATATCTTCGACCGGGAGGGTTCGGAGCTTCAATGGAATTGTCTGGAACGGAATGTGCCCCACCTTTAGCGCTTGGGACCCTTGCGTGACGCCATTTGCCGCTCCGGTCACAAAAGTGGTAGAAATTGCATCCGTATCAGCCCAGGGAGCGTTTGGGTCAAGAGTCGTGCTGAAATCTCCCTCGAATCCCGACAGCAATGTCTCTGCGGCAAGCAAGTGGGAGGCGAAAAGCACAGTCTGTAGAGTAGCGGCTATCAAGAAGCACTTAGGTCGTCTATTCAGGTTAGTCTTCATCAAAATCTCCTTGAGAGAGAAAGTACAGATAAGTTCAGAGAAGAGCGTTTTTCTATCCTGGCAAACTGAGTCGAACAACAGTTCGCATTCACTGGAAGCCGAGTAATATCAACACATGATTGGCATGGCTCTACATATAGATCCTCAAAAAAACTAGTGAATTCCACTCCGTTCAATTGTCATCAGTGGCAGTGCTAACTGATGGGAGTAACCGCGTCGAAACGAACTTCATTAAAACCTGTGAGTCATCTAATTCTCGGCTACCAATCCGCAAGCTGATGCTAGGGCTCCCATTTTTCTCCCAGTTCGATTTCGTATTCATTCTTGTCTTTTTCTATTAACAAACCGCCGGGCACATCGTAAGAATCGCGAGCGGTGCGAGATCCGCTCTCACTACTAGGTCGCCGCATTTTTAGTTCGGCACTGTACTTGCCCGTCGGCATCCACCCGATGACGAATGAACCGTCTGATTTTAGTGGAACCCCAAACCGATCAGACGTGCCGTGGTGAATCAAGTTTAGTACTGCTTCTCCCGAGAAAGTGATCGGTTCGCCATTCTGGACTAGTCGTCCGACGAACGCATCGGTTGTCTCCTCATACTCTACCGGGCCGGGCCCGCACCCTATAAACAAAAACGAGACGAACAAAAGCGATGCAAGTTTCTTCTTGATCAGCATCAATTGGTCCTTGTTGTTCGGCTTGCTCAACAACGGCCTAACATACTCTTGAAATGATATAGAGAGTTACGCCGCGAATCGTAGATACATGTGCTACTTATCTTGACTCCAACGCCAGAATGGCGAAGTTACTCCTGTATAGTCTCGCCCCCGTTGGGCGTGAGATACGCCTTGAGGATGAGGGCGTCGACGCGATCCCCGTCGCCACCTAACTCGGTACTTCCGTCAAAACTAATCGTGCGCACGCTACCGTCTGCAAGAGCGAAGAGACCGCCGCCCGAGTAGGGGGAGCCCCAACGATTAAATGGTTCGAGATCTGGGCGATCTTGCACAACTATAAAGCTTCCCGCGATCCAGTCCCTGTGGCTTGATTTGATCGGATGGTCATTGCCGGGGATGAGGCCTTTCCAAGGCGTCGTATCAGTATTCGGGCCAGCCATCCAACTCACCGTGTCAGGTGTCCAGCCTCGACAGACTCCCATCTCCCCTTCCCAGATCCCAGCAACCGTAATAGGCTCGTCGTTCTTCTCTCGCAGAGTTCCGTTAGACAGTGTGATATCACCAGCCCCACGATTCTCATAGGTCTGTGTGGCCATAGCTTTCATACCCAGCAGAATAGTGTTTGACAGGCCGTCAGTTATCCTATTGAAATTCCATCTAGCCACCTGCTTAGCTTGGATCAGCGGGCTAAAGGTGCTAAAGGTATGAACCTTTATCGTGTTCTGCAGGGAACCTATGACCGCTATATTCGCCGCGTAGTCTGTGACTGCGCCCGCATTGAGGAAGCTGTTGGGATTGCTCGGAGACCACGTTGTAGAGGTATCAAACGAAGAATCGGATCCTTCCGCCAGCGTGCTTCCACTGCGTCCTGGATCTAAAAATGCCGCAATCGGTGTCGTATGATTCCAATTGTCATAGAGGTTTTGCTGCTCTATGTACGGGAGGATTTTATAGGCCCAGCTACATCCTGCGGCAATTTCAGGACGCGGTGGGGACAAGGTGGAACCGGGATCCAATACGGAGTGCGCATAGAATTCTGCTCCGTGATTCGGCAGCTCCTTGTGGGCCCCAGTGTAATTGATCACTCCCAATGCGAGCTGTTTCAAGTTGTTCGTCGATTGCATGCGTCGAGCAGCAGATCGTGCCGATTGAACGGCGGGCAGCAGCAGACCTACCAGTGTGCCGATAATGGCGATCACAACCAGTAACTCCACTAAGGTAAAACCCGTTCTCTTGGCCATATGAATCACTTTCTTAATTCCACTAGGAAAATGCGACAATTGAGGTCTCTAGAGATAAGAACAGCTTGTTGAACAGTTAGATACTCATCAGGAAGCGCACACGGAGAACCAGATGACTTTCTGTAGAATAGCAAGCATTATGCCAAAATCTGAAAACGGGTTGGTGAGTATGCGGATTATTCTATAACCCATTAGATGGCAAAGACTTATGGAATGATTTATGGCAGATCAGTTTTAGACTTAGTGCAGGCCACTACTAGCCGGAAGTGTAAACGTCGGCCGACATGCCAATATTGTGTTCAGCTATTGGTCAATTTCTGGTCCTGGAATGCGTTAGTTTAGAACGCGGAGGATCAGTGGAATCGTTATCGGCAGTCGGCGCAACTCCATAAATCAAGGCAGTTTAGTTCGAAATACAGGCTGCACCTAGTGATACTATTCGGTGGCTAATGCGCCGTTATCGAAAGACCACTTCCGGCGGAGGTCTCTTGGAAGAGAAGTCGCAAATGCTACGTAAGCCTCGGAGCATTTGCGAAATTAACTCGCACTGGATTTATCGTCTTACAATATGCACTGATTTTAGTTGGCCGATGTCGAAAGCCGTATCAAACACAAACTGTCCATTAAATGAACAGGGCGCATTGACTGTAAATCTAGGAGGTCGTTTTCTCTTGTGCTACGGGATACATCCTCCGGCAGTAATCGACAAATCTAATTCGATAAGTTCTTGTTGAATAAATACTTAGAGCGTTCTGCAGGGTCTTCATGCTAGGGCCTCTTACTACGGCACGCCGCTTGCTGTAAGAAACTTGAGGGCTGGCTCGTCTACAGTGTACACGCCTGCGGAATGGCCCCACTTAATGGTGTGACGTATGCGGCCAGGCACCGTCGAAGAATCACTTAAAGCGACATAGTAGACGCTGCTCTTAGGAAGAAACTTATCGATCACGAGAGGGAGACGCCTATGAAATGGCGCGCTGGTGGGTGCGCAGATACACGTAAAGTTCCTTTTTCTAGAAAAGCTCTCTTAGCTTTTCACACTATGTTTAACACTCGAGAGGGTCTAATGAGCAATTTAATGAACCGACGCCTTCCAAGCGTCCTGACCATCACCCTTGCGGCGACGCTGATCCTGGCTTCCCAGCCAGTTTTCGCCACCGAAACTTTTCTTTCAGGATTCGATGGGGATTTCAGTAACACTGTGGACCCGAACGCGGACTGGTTCCTCCTCGACCCGAACAATATGACATCGGTTTTCGTGACGGATCCAAATGATGGCGTCACTCAAGGTACCGAGGCCATTCAAGTCACGAAATCTCGGTTCCCGCCGGCGGCATTGATTGCAATCACCTCGTCGGAGCTGATCCCGGTAGTCGCAGCAAATAACATTCTCAAAATGGATGTTACTGTGCCATCGGATGTAGGTTTTCGTTTCGTCGAGGCTGCCCTTGTTGCCGAAGACCCCAATACTGGAGTATTCGGTGATTTCTTCGAACTTGGTGGTGGAATTGACCTCGACGACGTCACAACAAGCGGCACAGTTAGTTGGAACTACGCTTTAGACGGTCACAAGGACTTTTTCTCAACCTACACGGGGGAATTCCAGATACGGGTACTCGTGTTTGGTAATGACTTTAATTCAGAGAATACGATTACGACAACGATTGACAACGTTCGGTTCGTTGTTCCAGAACCGGCGTCCGCGGGACTGGCACTGCTTTGCATGAGTGCAATTAGTGTAATTAGGCTACGCAGGCGTCAATAAAACAGCATTACCTAACGAAACTCCTTTTGCGTAGCAGTCCTAGCTATGTATGGAAACAATTCACTAGGATTTTCGCGTGAGGCCTTACATGCACCTGTCCAGCGTAGGGGTAGACGCTGGATAGGTGTTTTTCGTAGTTAGGCTGAATGGACACAGGGTGCAAACTATGAGAACTTCATACAATTTATTGCAGACGTTCGTCTTTGTCGCCTTGATGTGCAATTGCTTAGTCAATTCTGCACAAAGTAAGACTTCACAGGAAAAGCGAACCGGCACAGACGAGGTGATTGCCGAGCACCCACCCATGGGATGGAACAGTTGGAACTGGTTTGGGAAACACACAGTCAATGAAAAAATTATCGTTGAGGTCATAGATGCCATTGTTGAAAGTGGATTACGTGACGCAGGATACGAATTTGTCGTCATTGATGGTGGCTGGAGAGATACGAAACTAGGTCCCAATCGGGAGTTACTGCCTCATCCTGGGAAGTTCCCAAATGGCGTCGAATGGCTAGCTGATTATGCACACTCCAAGGGCTTGAAGTTTGGCTTGCATACCGTGCCTGGTACCCACGACTGTATAGGGGATCCAGTGGGAGGTTTTGGAAATGAGGAAACCCACATTCGGCAGCTTCTCGATTGGGGAGTCGATTTCGTAAAGCTTGATAAGTGCAGACTCACAGGAGGCTGGTCAGACCAAGCGCTCAGTGAGACTTATCTTAAATGGGGTCGATTACTTCGAGAAATGTCAGATAGGCCTGTAGTCTTAAGCATCAGTGCCTACGAGTGGAACGATTGGTCCCCAGAAGCTGGGAATATGGCCAGAACAACCGAGGACATTTGTGCGAAGGTTGCCGGAATGTCGGGGTGCCAGGCGGTTTTCGACGACCCAATTCCTGAAAATATCAATAGGTGGGGCATGCTAAACATCATGCAGATTGCTGAGGTGAATAACGAATGGGCAGAATCTGCAGGAAGTGGATTCTGGAATGACCCAGACATGCTCGTTACTGGTGACCACGGTTTAAACAATGATGAACAGAAGAGTCATTTCGCACTGTGGTGCATAATGTCGGCCCCACTCATGCTGGGTAATGACCCACGTAACATGGTTCCTGAAGAGTTGGCCATAATTTCGAATCAAAAAGCCATTGCCATTAATCAGGACCCAACCGAACAAGGCAGACGCCTATTGAGTGAAGGGAACACAGAAGTTTGGGCCAAACAGTTAGTAGGAGGAGACGTCGCTATCCTGCTTCTCAACAGGAACAAGCATCAGCAGAAAACTGTTTCTCTGGATCTAGAAGATGTGGGAATCACGTCGGAGGTTGGTGTTGAAGATGTCTTTGCCAATAAGCAATTAGGTACTGCCAGCGGTAAGATAACCTATGCGGTCGGACCGAGGGCTAGCTTATTCCTAAAACTTACTCGCTAAATTCAAAGCCCTAAATCGAAGTCTTGGGGATTCCCGAATGTCGCGGTGTGTCGGGTAAATTTATCCTTTCAATTTGCGCGAAGTGCCGGAAACTCTTGTTTCGGCAAGGTCTACAGCCAGTGGGCGACACTCGATTCGAACACGCGACCTCTGCGGTGTGAAAATAGTCTGGCCGGAATCGAAAAACGCCTAAGCTGCGATAAACGCCAGTGTGCCATAAGTCTTTGGCATCGTGGGCGTTGTTATCAAATTGCAAATCTTGGCGGTATTTTTGCGTAGTTAAAGAACCGGGTAGGTTCGAGTCCGCCGCACTAACCTACTTGGTAGGGTAATTCCGATGAGCGAAACACACGCAACAGTGTACCCCTTAATGACTACAACCGTTAAACGTTATTTAAGGAATCCGGCATCAGGGTAAAACCGGTTGGCCCACGAGCGCCAAACTCGAATGCCTTCGTCGAGCGTTGGATACAGAGTCTAAAATTTGAAGCGTTCGATCATTTCGTGGTCTACGGCCTCGCACATTCCGGCTGCGGTGTCAGCGTGTACGTTACTTACAATCGCGACTGCCGACCGCATCTAGAAATTTGCAACTGGCTGATAGGCGCCAAAGAACACGACCTGCCTCCGGCTGCGGTGAGACTCGAGGAGGCTCGACGCAAGATGCGACTCGGCGTGTTGCTCAAACAATACTATTGCAATGCTTGAGTTTGGCTTCTTTGAACATCAGACTGGCAAGGAACCGCGGTACAGGTCTGTGCGAGGATTAATACCCGGCAATTTCGTAGTGCGAAGTCGGCGATTGACTAATCGATAAGTCTCACACTCGCCACAGGATCCACCGAGGTTTGTTGTTCCATTGACATTGATGAGTACCGAATTTCGAGTCGCCAGTCTATCTTACAGGATGTTCAATGTCCAACTTGCACCGGTAATCGTGAGAAAGCTTATTGCAACTCATTATTCCAGAACGACTTATCTCTCATAACTCGATTTGACGTCCAATCTCAAGCCGATTCGCTCGACTAAACACGGCATCCGCGATGACCAGATCCTGCACCGCATTTCCGACCGACTTGAACAGCGTTCGCTTATTGATGCCAATCGCTTCCCCAGACGAAAGTAGAATCCCAAGTTCAATGACATCCGATTCACTAATCGCCTGACACCGGATCGCTTGAACGATTTCTCCTGCTTCCGTTAGACTTGCCTCGCGTTGGTCAACCACGATGGACATGGTAGATAAGATTTCTGGTTCGATCTCGCACATATCTTTTCGGTATGAACCAACTGCGTTGATATGGCATTGTTCTGGCAGCGCGCTACCTGCGAATAATGGTTCGATCGAGGGAGTAGCGGTGCAAATCACGTCCGACTGTGCGATGGTTGTGGAATCGGAAGTGCATGTAACATCAAAGTCACCAAATTGTTGCAGGTTTCTACAAAAGTCGGCCGCGCGCTGAGGGTTTCGACTGACGACCGTTACTGCTTCGATTGGCCTGACTGTGACCACGGCTTCTACTTGAGTAGTAGCTTGTTTCCCCGATCCGAAGACAACCAAGTGCGATGCGTCAGGATTGGCAAGCAGATCTGTAGCCAAACCAGAAGCAGCTCCTGTTCGCAATGCTGTTAAGAATTCACCGTCGATCAAACATCGGGGTTCACCAGTTGTGCAATCGAACAATAACATAAGACCGTGAATCATGGGCAGTCCGCGGTCAGCGTTGTCAGAAGTCAATGAAACCGCTTTGAGGCCGAATGTGGAATAGCCGGTGATCGATACTGGCATTATCAACGAACGCGTTTGTTTAGAAACGGCCAAATTCGTACGGACAGGCACGTCGACATCACCAGAAGACAATTGTGTGAAAGCAATTTTCATCGCTTCAATTGCCTCTTGCATCGTACAGCAACTGCGAACGTCGTCGGCGCGAAGGATTCTGACTTGTGAGCTCACCGAATGAAGAATCCGTTTCTTAGATTATCGAGAGGATCAAAAACAAACTCGTGACGACCGGTAATGAATGCGTTTCCTCGTACTCTCGGGACTACCGCTGCAAGGTCTCCACAGATGGAATCACCGATTACCTCGACATCGAAACAAGTTCCGAGGATGCTTTCGATTGTGATTGCAGTGTGTGGCCGAAGTTCGTTTCTTGCCGCCAGGATCGCGGCTCGAGCACTGATGCCAGTTCCAGTTGGGCTGCGATCAACCTCACCGTCGGCAAAGACACAAACATTGCGACTGTGATGATTAGGATCCTGAGGAGCACCCGTGAAAATCGTGCCGTAAAGAAATGAAAGGTCTTTGTGTTCCGGGTGACTGATTTCACACGACTTGGACACGGCATGCTTAATTCGACGCCCGTAGTCAACCAATTGCGCTTGATTGTCGGGCCGCAAGTGGATTCCGAGCGCATCTGCATCGACAAACGCATAATAGGCACCACCAAATGCCAGATCGTAGTGGATGATCCCAACACCATCGACGGCGATCTGCTCATTAAGAGCCGCCACGAAGGACGGTACGTTTTCGAACGAAACTCCACTGATGTTATTGTTTTCACGATGAACCGTCGCTTTGATCAGTCCGGCCGGGGTATCGATATTTATTCTGACATTGGGTTCATCGCTGGCTATCCAGCCGACTTGGACGGCAACCGTGGCGATGGCGATAATGCCGTGACCGCACATAGAACTGTAGCCATCATTGTGAAGAAACAGCACGCCGAAGTCGCTATTGGGGCGCTCCGGCGGGACTATCAAGCAACCATACATATCGGAGTGTCCACGTGGCTCCCACATTGTTGAGGTTCGATAGAATTCCAACCGACTGGCAGCCTCCGACCTTTTTTCCAATATTGAGCGCCCAGCCGGTTCCGGGAACCCATCTACGTAGATACGAAGCGGCTCACCGGCTGTGTGTGCGTCAATCGTGGCAACCCGAATCCAATCGTCGGGCGGCTGCCAGGTTCGCACAGCGTCTCTCCAGCTGAGCATATCGGTTCTCCAAAGGAGCTCTACGAAAGCGAATCCGGGATTTCCCAGGCGGCATCGATTCGCTTGCCACCCTTTCAGCTTTTCATCCTAGCGAGATTGTCGAGTTACGCCACGTCTAGAAATGCGAAACTCGGTACAATGTCGAAACCTAATCAAAGTAAGGTTTCGAAATCTGGGTGTTTCCTGATGCGGCGCCACGAGAAAAGTAGCGATTGCTAGCGATGCAAGGAAGGGTCGTAGTAGGTCGGAATTTGGAACTCAGGAAGCGACCCTTCGCTGTCGACACAGACCACAAGTGGCTACCAACGTAAACAGCAACACGACACTTGATGGCTCGGGTACACTGGTAACGGCCGACAACGGTAAAGAACCAGTAAACTGTTGCTGCCAGACTAGGAAGTCGTCTCCGTCGCTGTCACCGTCGCCATCGGTGTCGGCACCGGCATCGACACTGTAGGACGTTTCCCAAATGGCGAGGTCCACGCCGTCGACATCACCATCCTTGTCGAAGTCTGCCTCAGCGAAGATAGCCTGCGCGATTCGTATGCCGAGTAGGTGGCTCGAAATGTCACTAGAGCCAGCGGCAAAAACTCGCGCCTGGCGAAAAGATGCGCCGCTACCATCTGTGCCGTGGAGCCACGATCCCCCACGAGAAATCGGCAAATCTTGATTCGCGTTGAAGGGGTTTTCCTTCGATGTCTCCATCCATTGTCTGGCGTTTCCATCCACATCGAACAATCCGTAATAGCTGGTTGCTGCGCTATACGCACCAACTTCGGTGAGATAAATTTGGTTGTGCGTGAAAGACCCTCCAGAGTTCTGCCAGTAGGTATCGCCGGAGGGACCATTAACACCATCCGTCTGGGAATGGTTGGCGCTGGTGGATCCAGAACCGTTCGGGTCTTCGATGATCGGAGCTGCATTTCCCACGCCGTACTCCGTATATCCGCCCGTTCCACCGTTTAGGGTGGGGTTGTAGTAAGCCGCCTTGTAAAACTCGTCTTCGCTGGGCAGGAAAATCGATGAACCCGGTTCTCGGGTTGGTACAGGATCGGAGGTCGTGGTCGGAATCATTTCGTACACACCACTTTCCGTATCGCCTGAACCCTGCCCATTGCTCAGCCAATTGACGAACCGGGCAGCGCTGGCCCAACTGATATAATTCGCTGGGTAGTTCTCCTGCCCGCTCTTAGCGCTGTACTTGCTTCCCGACATGGCATTGGGGTCCTCATCGAAATCAATGCCGCCGGTAAATGCTGGTGAAGGATCGAAAGGAATCTCTGGAATGATAAATTCCTCCATACGATCATCATATAATCCGAGCGAGTTCGTTCCGTTAGGGTCCACCGCATTGAGAAACTCAGCATACTGACTCATCGTCACGTGATGTTTGGCGATCTGGTACTCATAGCCAACCGATCCGTATCCAGTCGTCATGTCGCCTACGCAACCAACAACACCTGGTGTCGTGCATAGGCCCTTGTTCATTACGCGCGTATCGACCGCATTATTGGGATCTCCCACGGTCACCCACTGGAAGCTCACCTGGGCCATCGCATTGATCGTCAGCGATAGCGACAAAATAACCCCCAGGACGAAGAAGCGGAGTATCGTCATTATCAAATTGGTTCGCATGATCTTCCTTTTCTCAACACGCCCATAATTACTCACTATCATATACCGATATCAATAAACGACCCGTCTAAATGCTTAACTACTATATAAAAAGGTACACGATTTCTTAAAGAATCGCTTGCCTATCGAAAACCGACCCACCGCCGCCGATTCGCCCAACATGGCACGAACCAGACGGCGGCAGGTCGATCAGTTTTCTTACGTTACTTTCTCGCCGTGGCTATTTGCGACGGCGTCTGAGACCCGCATATGCCAAACCGCAAGCGGCCAGGGCCAGAGCTGTCGGTTCGGGAATGCCCGTTACCCTGATTAGGTCATAACGAATGGTACCACCGCCGGCAGACGTGCTATTCGTGAATCCACTATTGGGATCAGCACCCGTCGTCCCGGCAAAGGACGATACATAGTCGGCTCCGCCCGGAGCATGAATCGCAGCAATTCTAAAGCCGAAATCCGGGTTGTTTTCAAAGGCCGAACCGTTAGGAAATGAGTAGGACAAATCCAACAAGTAGTCGGTGGGGGTATCTGCGTTTGGCGGAATCAAACCGTCGTCGATGTTAACGGTGATCAGACCCGAAGAATCAACCGTGGCACTTCCCACGCCCGCTTCAACCGAACCGGTACCTACACCACCAGATACTGGATTGAAGGTGGCGCCGTCAGATGTGGCAAAGATCTGGTAATATCGACTAGTGCGAAAGCCGCCGAGGAAATCCCACGTAACGCTAATGTCTGTAAAACCAGCTGTGCTGGTGTTGACCCCGTAAAGTCTAGTGGCGCTGGCTTCCCCGGGCGCAGGTGACGATCTTTGACCGTTGGCATTGTTAAAACCCAAAGATATGCCATTCGGATCGAAGATCTCTACTTGGTTTGTGTCGGCTTGCGAACCTGACTGGTCTGGGAGCGAGCTAGTGAACGGAAAAAATGATCCGCTGGTAGTGCCAGTCCCAGTCGAGGCATTACCTGGGCTGCTTGCTGCATTGTAGTTCCACTCTGCCACCAATTCGGCCGACGCCCCTGAAACTAACATCATGGTCACCGCGATCGCGGCGAAGCAACGTAACAAAGTCTTCATTGGCTTTTCCTCCCAAAGAAATAAATTAACAACCATAGATTGGTGTTCCTGCGAAAATGCACGGCGATCAACACCGGCGCACACTATGATGCAGATTTTAACTAATGCCAACTACTCCTGCAAGAAAATCTCAACGCAGGCACTGTATATAAAGGAACATATTTTCATCGGGTGCCATTGGTCCCAGTAGCGTGCCGCTGATCCCAAAGCTGTATATACTGAGAGGAGTCGGCATAGTCCATCGCGGCCAGACTTCACTGTCATGGAAATGACGTGATAATTGTAGTTGCTCTTACTCTGCCTTTGCTTGAAGTCAACTAAGAGTTGGAATCAGGGCGAATTCGCACTCAATCGACACGAAAATAAAACGTTTGTATGTCGCGTCGCCGACGTAGATCGAAGCGTTCCAAGTCATCACCACAGCATGGTGAATTCGGAGTCGCGCGCAGGTTAGAGACTACTGTTGCACCATCGCAACTTGCTCAGAAGTGGTGGGTGCTGTTTGTTCTGATGTTCGTTGCTGTTGGCAGCGGCTTTGTGTGGTTTGGCATTCCGTCACACCGCACTAGAGAACGTGTAACGCCTGAGGCTGGCCTCCCCATAGATATTGCGTCGGACAAACAGACTGCGGAGGGAGCTGAACCGGTTGCACAACTTACGACCGCTTCCTTCAAGGCCGATCAAGCAGCTTCTAGTAGCCAGCTCGATCCCAGCCAAGATGGCTGGGAGACGGAAGTCATTGCTGAGCAGGCCAAGCAGATACTCACTCACCTGGCCGAGCGATTGGCCGGCCACGACCTGGCCGACGTGCTATCAACTGAAATCTCCGCCGACGTGACTAGTGGCCCTCTGCGGCCAGCTAATTTGACCGAGGTCTTCAGCGAGGGAACTGATGGCGAAAGAACCGTCGTGCGACGCTCGGCCAAGATCGATGAAAACACAGCCGAATTTAAGGGCAGCGAAGGTCTAAAGGAGGCGTTGGACGATTTAGCGAAGCCAATGGTCGACGCAAGCGGAGTGCATGTTCATGTGAAAGTGGTACGCGTTAACAGCACAGCGACGTCAGCTCAAACTACTTCTTATTTTGAAGCGGGCGGTCGTGCTTCGACTGGTTCCGTGCAGTTGCGATCCACTTGGCACTGCCGGTGGGAACGCACAGAGCAGAATAAGCTTCAACTCACATCCATTCGAGCTACTGACTACGAAGAAGTCTTTGTTTCTGGACCTTGGTTGGTCGATTGTACGACGGCCATCTTGAATGGAAACCGATCGTTTCAAGAACAACTGGCCTACGGTCACCACCACTGGTTGAGCCACATAGGTCGGGCGCTTGGCATCACAGCCTTTACACGCTCGGGGATGGCTCTGGGCGACGTCAACGGCGATGGTTTGGACGACGTCTATGTATGTCAACCGGGAGGACTGCCCAATCGATTGTTCATACAGCAGTCCGACGGCACGGCAATCGATCATACCTACGAATCAGGAGTCGATTGGCTCGACCATACTAGTAGCTCGTTGATTGTGGATTTGGACAACGATGGTGATCAAGACTTGGTCGCTGCAACTACATCGGGCTTGCTAGTGATGGAGAACGACGGCCACGGCAATTTTCAACTGCAGAAAACCTTAGCCAGTCAAGACTCAGACACGCAGTCGTTTTCGGCTGTAGATTATGATCGCGACGGCGATCTGGATCTCTACATCTGCATTGAATTTGCCAATCGGAAGCCGCTCGATGGAAGAGAATTCATCTATCACGATGCCAACGATGGGGCTGCGAATATTCTTTACCGCAATGACATAGGCGCAGCTGGCAGGTGGCAGTTCACCGATGTAACAAAGGAGGTCGGATTGGATGCCGACAATCGACGCCATAGCCTGGCCTGCGCCTGGGAAGACTACGACAACGACGGCGACCAGGACCTATATATTGCCAACGACTATGGCCAGAATTGTCTGTATCAGAACGAGGGTGGTATTTTTGAGAATGTTGCTTCAGAGGCGAACGCTGTCGATTCGGCCTCGGGGATGTCGGCCAGTTGGGGAGATTACAACCACGACGGTTGGATGGATCTCTATGTTGCCAACATGTTTTCCTCAGCGGGGAATCGAATCACTCGACAAGCGCAGTTCAAGCCCGGAGCCGACGAAGAAACACGAAATCTCTATTCCCGGTTCGCCAAGGGCAACACGCTTCTTCAGAACGATGGACATGGCAAGTTTCTCGATGTTGGCGAAGCAGCCGGGGTCGAAATGGGGCGCTGGGCCTGGAGCAGTGTCTTTGCCGACTTAAATAACGACTCCTGGGACGATTTGCTGGTAGCCAACGGCTATATCACGACCGAGGACTCGGGCGACTTGTGAAGTTTCTTCTGGCGGCAGGTCGTGTCGCCTGGTGGGGTACCTTTGAGCACGCTTTCAACGAGCGGTGCTGATCAGAACGTTGGTCGGATGGGACCAGTGCTTTATCAGATGGTGCGCAACGGACGAGCCTTCAGCGGCCATGAACGCCACTGTTGTTTCCTCAATCTTGGCCAAGGTAAGTTCGCCGACGTTTCTTCCGTGAGTGGATTTGATTTTCCGGACGATGGGCGAGCCGTTGCGCAATGTGATTGGGATTTCGATGGCGACCTCGACCTGTGGATCGCCAATCGCACGGGCCCCCAGGTGCGATTCTTGCGCAATGATCTGGAGACGCCGAATCACTATTTGTCGCTCCGTCTAGAAGGCAAAACCTGCAATCGCGATGCGATTGGAGCGCGGGTTGAAGTTACTCTTCAGGATCCAAGAGCCAAATGGGAAACGTCGACTCTCAGCAAGACTCTAAGAGCCGGTGAAGGTTTCTTGGCTCAATCAAGTAAGTGGATCCACTTTGGGCTGGGATCGGCTGCTGAGATCGACAAAGTCGTGGTGCGCTGGCCGGGAGGCGCGGAAGAAACGTTTGACGGCCTGCAGGTCGATCGCCACTACCACGTCGTTGAGCACTCCGGCAAGGCCCAGCAGTGGATGCCGCCCCAGCGCAAAGGGTTACTCGAGCCTTCCGAACGATCGCACCTGAAATCAATGGAACGCGCACGAGTTGTGTCCCCTGCTCCACTCCCCTTGCCTCTGTTAGATTTCGAAACCATGGACGGCCAAACGGGCCGGCTAGAGCAAATCTATTCCGATGGGCCGGTGCTCGTGAATCTGTGGGCCAGTTGGTGTCGGCCTTGTCTGCAGGAACTCAAAGAATTGGCGGAGAGAGGAGCTGAGCTGCGCGAAGCCGGTGTGACGGTCGTTGCGCTATCGGTAGATCGTCTCGACACCGAAAAGGCGGCTGAGCCAGATTCTGCCTTCGAATTATTGAAAACCGTCGGGTACACGGGCGTCGCGGGTTGGGCGACTGACGCTTTGGTTGAGAAACTGCAGCTAGTCACGCAGCACCTGTTTGACCTGCACCAGCCGATGTCCGTTCCGACCAGTCTGCTGATCGACCCTGCCGGCCAATTGGCCGTACTCTACCGAGGACCAGTATCTGTCGACCAACTGTTGGCGGATGTCTCCCAGCTTCCCGATATCGCATCTTCTCCGACTGCACTACCGTTCGCAGGTCGCTGGCGCACGCGTCGCCAACCTCTCAGCCCGATCGACATTGCCTGGAAACTCGTCGATGAAGGCTACCTTGATGAAAGTACCGAATACATTGCCAGCAATAAGGCATTGCTTGAAGAATCCCCAAACCTTCACAGGCTGCTTCTTCGAGTTGGAAACCATCTGCTTGAACGAGGAGATGCAGAAACCGCGGTCACGTACTACCGAAATGCGATGAATCTTCACGCCGACTACCGTGACGCCCAGAATAATCTTGCGTGGGTGCTTTCTACGAATCCTGAAGAAAGCATCCGAAACGGCAAAGAAGCGATCCGGCTCATGACTAAGGTGGTCAATGAGAATCCAGCGCCCGCTTTTTCCCAGCTCGACACACTTGCGGCCGCCTTTGCCGAGGACAATCAGTTTGAGAAAGCCATCGCGACTGCCAAGCAGGCCCTCGAAATTGCGAAATCAGGGGGCCAGCAAGAGTTCGCGAAAAAGATCGAGGGCCGCATGCAGCTGTACCAATCCGGTCAGGCATACCGAGACAAATAAGGTTAGCAAACAGCGCTCGCCTAAAGGAGCTTGTTGATCACTCCAAGTCCAAGAACTAATGTTACTATCACGACTGCAACTCCTAACAGGTTGGCTACGGGACCGTTGCGATACTCTCCGAGCAATGATTCTTGGTTCATCACAATTAACAAGAACATCGCTATCATCGGCAGCAACAGACCGTTGGCAGCTTGGGCTACTACAATCGTTGCCCGCGGGCTACTGCCAAAACAGAGCGCCAATATCATGCCGGTCAACGCAACGCCCAGCGCAACGAATGTAGTTACCTGAGAAGTAGTAAATCGTCGCCATTGGTAGCTGCCTGCCATTGCGTAGCCGGCAGCCAGCGGCGCAGTAATTGCGCTGGTTAGCCCTGCTCCAAGCATTCCGAAGGCGAACAGATTCTTGGCTGTCGAGCCGAGCAGGGGCTCTAGCTGAGCAGCCATACCTACAGCCGTTTCAATCTGTCGCTGTTGAAAAAACATTGTCGCCGACGTGATGATTATTGAGAGAGTGACTAATCCTCCCAGTGAGATGGATAGCAGTGTGTCCCAGCGACATTCACGTAGTGCCCTAGGAGTATCGATCTCTAGGGGCCACTTCTGCTGTACGGTTGTGGCATGTAAGAATAGGTTGTAAGGAACGACGGTAGTGCCGATAAGCGCAAGTACGGTCAATAGTGATCCATCAGGGAGCTCAAAACTGCACAATCCTTGAAAGGCTGCATTCGGGTTGGGGCGTACGGCTATGGCCGTTGTCAAGAATGCGAGGCTCATGAGCAGCACCAGACCGATAAGAAACGTCAGAAGAATTCCTCTGGTAGCTCCAACGTAAAGGAGCCCTATCACGACAAAGCCCAGCACAAGGACACAGGTCGATTGTGACCAATTTACGATGAGAGAAAGACCAAGCGCCGCTCCTGTTAAATTGCCTGTCTGATACGCTGTATTGCCTAGTCCGATTGCCAAAAGCACGAGAATCACGGCTGACCAGCGCAGAGGAGTTGAAGAGATTGTGCTGCGAATCGCCGTCACTAAATTCTGCCGAGTAATCAGTCCTAAGCGAGCCGCCATCTCCTGCAGAATCACCGTGGCGGCGATCGCGAACACCAAGGTCCAAAGCAACGCGTACCCATACTCAGCGCCAGCCCTGCTGGCAGTAGTCACCGTGCCTGGACCAATAAACGCAGCTGTCACCAGCAGTCCCGGTCCCCACTTTCTCCACCAAGGTCGGCTCTTGGTCGGACCGGTGTTCATTGAAGATCCATCCCGGTGTCTGTCAGCAGATAGACAGCAAACGTGGCCAGCCAATGCTCGCCTTCGTAATGGCCACTGAAGATATACTGTAGACCAGCATCGCAGTGGGCGGCGGCGGCAGCATCAAGCGCAGATTTGTGTGGATCGTTCTCCGATAACGCTGAAGCTATACCGCGCTGTGTCCAAGCACGAGATAGGTTCAGTCCCGCCAAGTGAACAATCTGTGGGTCGGATACATCAGATACTATCGCTGGGCGAAATATTTTACTGGCCTTTGAATCTTCCTCTTCCAGGTCGGGCAGAAAACGTTTGAGCCATCGCGAAAACTGTTCGCGCTGCATCACGCGCCGCATCAGATCGGCTTCGTTGAGCCCAGAGGAAAAGAAATCCTGTCCAGAAGGTTCATAGTTGACAGGATAATCTTCGTCGTCGGTGTACTGTTTAAGAGAATAATCGACAATCAATTTGGCCAGAGCATCGTTATCGACCGCCCTAGCGTAATCTAATATTTGCGACAAAGCGAATGCGGTGTCTGGATGAACCCCAGTGCGCACAGGATAAGTAAGGCGAGGCAAATAGCCATGTATCGACTCGACCAGATGGTTTTCTAGTACGGAGAAATTTTCTGACCAGAAGCGGGCTTGCGGATCATTCCAAGTGCGCAACTCTTGACACAGCCGCAACGCCCAGGCCCAGCCGTACATTCTTTCGTAGGCACGATTGCTAGGATTCTGAAAATACTCTGCCTCGCGCTGAAGTTTCTCGGCAGTAAACTGTTTCTCCAACAGCGGCCTGATTTCGCTACAAATCTCGACGTCAGGATAGAGTTTTAGTAGTCGCAGCAGCATCCAATGACCATGCACGGACGAATGCCAATCGAAACTGCCGTAGAACGTCGGATGGAGCTTTCGTGGTGAGATCGTGAGCTTTTCTTCGGTCCAGACATGAGAGAGTTTATTAGGGTATTCTTGCTCAATATTTTCAATTGCAAGCCGGGCAAAAGCAGTGACCTGCTCGTCGGTCAAAGGTTTGTCTAAACGAGGCTGCTCCACGGCCACTCCATACGTCTCTGAGACTACCAACAGTGCCCATGCAAGAAAAGACAACCTGAAGTCAATGATTCTCAAGAGACTCTTCCCAAAACTGCGCTGCACCGGTTACTTCCGTAGGACCTTTCAGCGAGAGATCGGAAGATCAATTCAGACATTGCTGTTGGACAAATCGAGCTCGGGTCGGCACCCAACGACGCAGAATTGACTCAGCTATGTTAACTCTGCGGTTCCGCGGCAGGCTGGTCGACTTCCTGGAGCAAAGTGTTAATCGCTTCGTCGAGTTGCTCATCCCGAATGTTTTTGTAGCGAATTATGCCTTTGTCGTCCAATACATATATAGTGGGAAAAGAGGCAATATTCAGTGTTTTCTTGAACTCGCTATCTGGAGCGACCCACCAGTGATCCCATGGCATTTCAGTCCCTTCGAGAAAGGTCGTGAGCGTTTCCTGGTCCTTATCACAACTTACGCTGAGGATTGCGAACGGCTCGTCTTTGAGGCGCTCTGTCAATTCAGTGTGGTGCGGGATCATCGTCCTGCAGGGGCCACACCAGGTGGTCCACACATCGAGAACCACAATTTTACCACGGTAGTCGGCAATATTTCCGGTGCCACCATCCAGTTTGATTCCTAATACTTCAGGCAGCTCCTTCCCAATGCCCAGCGTTCGGATCTCCCTCAACTTATTAGCTGCCCAGGTACGAGCATTGGAGCCACCTCCTACAGGTACACCTTCGAGATAGCGGTCCTCAGACATCTCAATGACGATCTCCTCTAGCTCCTCTTCAGGACGATTGTTTCGCCGGAGACTTGCAATCAGTTGTGCCCCTGCTGCCCAGCGGACTTCAGGACTAAAAGTCTTATCAAACACTGTGCGAAGAAAAGCATCCGTTTCTTCTCCCCGCGGGAGCCTTCTTATTGCACTGATAATCTTGGGATTACTGGCATGATGTTCGAGCAATAGTGCATACGGATCGACACTTGTTCCTTCGCTAAAATCGCCAGCTAGGACCGCGTCAATCTCAGGAGTCCCGATAAACTTGCAAAGAAACCCCAACGCTTCGAGCGCTGGCTCGTCTTTCGGATCGGTAGCTATCAAGTGGACCACGAGCACGGCGATCGGCCTGAGTGCTCGTGCTGAAGGGGCACGACTTGCCAAGGCCTCTTTCTCCTCCGGTGTGGTCGCCAGAACCAAACCGTCGGAATAACGAATCGCAAGACCCTGATATGTATCAATCAACCGCTTCAATTCAGCGGCTCGGTCTGGGGCGTTTCCGCCCACTCCCGGCCCCATGGGTGTCATGCGCTTCAAGGCAAACTTTGGTTTCGCGACCTGCTTGTCAGGACCACCGAGCGCTGCGTAGGCGGGCTTCTTGGGCTCGTCGGGCTTACCAAGGGGTGCAGAACGCTTTTTAGGTTCGTCTAGACTCGCTGCTGGTGCCGATTGCGACGAAGCAGCGTTTGTACTCGGAGTTTCAACGGCAGCCGCGGGTTTCGCCTGTTGGCTGCCAATTGAGTCTTCAGCATTACAGCCTATTACTAGAAGTAGATTTAACGAGCTAAGAGCTACACAAAGGATGAAATGATAACGCATCGAAACCTCATGAGAAATTGCTATATGGGATTGGCGATCATTCTAGAAGTCGAGAAACTTCGCCGCCAGCAGGAGTGACAAGCGACCAAAAGACAGTCGGATCGACAGAATCTGAGAGCGATCGGACACTGTTGTCGAGCATGACGATATTCATCACGCCGGGGTGGATGCTTTGCAGGAGAGTACCATCGGCTTGTTCCTGGACAGGGTTGGATTGTATTGGCGGATTGGTGGCATCCTGTAGCGCGTTGGGGGCCCGCGTATCGTAGTCGATGGTCCAATCCTCAGGTGTCGTCGAGGAGGGACGATTGATGCGTCCGATGACATTAGGCAGTTTTAAGGAGATTCTTAGTCCAAAGCACTCGTCCTGTCCACTGCAGGGATGGGCGAATGTAGCTGCTCCCTTGCTTGCTGTTTGGGTGTATGTCGTGACGCCAACTTCAGTGGCTGTGCCGTTGACTTCCGTGCGCACGTAACTCTCTACGAATGCAATCGTGTTGGATGTACCGTCGACTACTCTGCGCAGATTCGGTTCATTGGAAAACAGTAGGCCGTTCGAGAGATAGCTCGTGATGGCGACGGTATCTGCATTCAAAAACTCTCGCGAAGTTTCGCTGGGGCAGATAAACAAATCGAAATCAATTTGATCCACAGGGTTATTCGAATCGCCTTGATAGCGCTGTCGCATCTGTTCATTCTCTGAGTAGGCCATAAGCGCAATATGTAGTGAATATTTCGAGACCGAGTTGGGGGGGAAGTTGAGTATTGCGTCGGGAAGATCCTCGCCGCGGGCGGATGCGTAGTTCATCACGGCCAATTCGAACTGACGCATGTTGTTGATACAGCTCGTTCGTCTGGCCGACTCGCGGGCAGCTTGCACTGCTGGAAGTAACAGAGCGACGAGCACACCGATGATGGCTATCACAACCAACAGTTCAACGAGCGTAAAAGCGCGAGCCAAAGCATGAGGTGCACCAGCAAGGCTAGTTGTTTTCTCTTTATGGCGAATTGTGGTCCCTCTATTCGATGGCTGTAGCTCTCGGACTCTACCGAAGAGCATATTCATTCGGACAAAGGTTCTCGCAGCAGACATAAAAACCCAATGACTGTATCTGCCCACTTGCGCAATTAATTCGTTCACTACGGTCACCTCAAATTGATGAATCTGCTTATATATCTAGGCAATAACTCGGATTGCGTCCATTTAGTTCAACTAGATCATAAAGTCGCCATCCACACTGTCTGCAGACATGCCATTGGGGCGAGCCCCCAGAGCCAGCCCTCCTGCAATATGCCAAGCATTCTTGACCCCTACTCGGCGTAGCACTTCGGCGGCGATACTACTGCGATTGCCGCTGCGACAGATGAATATAAAGTCGCGATCTGACGACGCAGCTGGATTCGCAAGCAGAGGCTGGAGGAAATTTGTCAACCGAGACAGCGGCACGTTTTCCGGCGATTTCTCAAGTCCCACTGCAAACCAATCTTGCGAAAAACTAAACTCGTGTGGTTCTCGCACATCAATAATGCGAGATTCGCCATGCCCAGCAAAGAACTCTTTCCTCTCATCTGGAGCAATATCAATGGAAGATTCTTGCTCAAAGTTCGCCTTAATCAGCCCACAAACAAGCTCTTCGCTCTCATTCTCGTCGATTCTCGCGTCGATCACATTCTTTACTTCCAGAAAATCGCTCAATGGTATAGGAGCAACAGAGTCGAGAATCTGAGCAAGGAGTCGGTTGCTCTTTCGCTCGGCTGCTAAGGTTGTCGCAAAACCGTTCGTGTAATCGTGAGTTGGACAGATCGGCGTGTTCTTTCCGACGAGCTTGGACAGCTTACGCAGCGAGTTGTAGAGAGACTCTGCAGAGCTAGTCGGAAAGTCTGTTCTACCTATACCGCCAATCAGCAGTGTATCGCCGGAGAAAGCGAAGCGAACATTATCGGGACAAAGACTACTATCTGCTGACAGACGGCCAACCAGGTAAACCTGGCCATCGGCGGTGTGTCCGGGCAGGGAGGTTTTCGCTACGACCTCGTCAGCGCCAACGCGGAAGAACTCTGCTTCACTTCCGTCTCCCAAAGTGGCCATACCGTCGCAATGTTCGGGCCATCCCAACGGATCTGCAGAATTAGCGGAGCAGGCAACCGAGTCGCTTAAGTGACTCACCAACATCGACCGACACGAATCGTGATCGAGGTGCAGGTGGGTATCGAGCACAGCAAGCACGTGGCAATCGTTGCAACGAACATAGTTTTCTATCCGCTCAGCGAGTTCTTCTATCGGGTCAATAATTACACAGTTTCTAGTCTCTACATCCACGAGGATCCAAGTGCACATCGATCCGTGCTTTAGCTGGATCAACCCGTCATCTGCCGTGGGTGAATGAATCCTTGACTCACCGGATACTATTAGGCACGACTCACGTAACGCGTTGCCTGCCTCTTCGATTCTCTCACATGCAGTTGCAATTTCACTCTCAGTTGAAGTCAAACCAAACGAAATGCGAATGGCCCCTTCGCTACGCCAGCGAGGTAAACCCATGGCATCGAGCACATAAGAACCTCGCAGCGCTGAGCCACACGCCGATCCTGAACTCACTCGAATGCCAGCAGCATCGAACAAGTCCATAATCTCTTTGCTTGAAAAACCTTTGACGGAGAAATTGATCGTCGTGGGAACGGCTTTGTCAAAGGGCGTATTGAAAACCGTAGACGGCAGAGCGAGTGTCAGGCTATTAACGATTCGTTCTCGATATGAGTCTAATGTTTGTTGATCTTTGAAAGTCGGATCCGTTTCATCCTCCAAGCATTGAAGAACGGTAGCCAAAGCGGCTACGCCAGGTAGATTCTCGGTTCCTGAACGAGCACCACTCTCTTGACCTCCACCCGCAAACAAGGGTGTCAACCGAGTATTCTCACCAACGTAGAGCACCCCAATACCTTTCGGTGCATGCAATTTATGGCCGCTGAAGGCCGCATAATCTACGGTTGTTTCACACAAACAGAGAGGTGTCTTGCCAATCGCCTGAACACAATCGACCAACCAGGGAACTTGCTCATTACTATTTCTCAGTGCTTGCTCGACTGCGTTCAAATCATGGATTGCTCCTGTTTCATTATTGACTGCCATGGTGCAAACGATGTCCGCAACTTCTGCGTGCTCTCGCAAGAACCCGAGGTCGAGCATCCCTTTGCTGTCTACTGGAATCGCCAGGACCTGGTTACCAATGCCGAGAATGTGATTCCAATGCAGGAGAGCTTGTGGGACCGCTTTATGTTCGGTTGCCCCGTAGAGCAGCAATCGCTCGCCAGTGAGTCCCTGCCTGCGCCGCTCCTGAGCTTGGACTAGCGCTGAGAAAACGCCGATCTGGATGGCCTCAGTCGCACCGCTCGTAAAAATGATCTGGCCACTTTCGGCCCCTAATACCGACCTCACCAGGCTTCGAGTCGACTCCAAGATATGTCTGGCTCTGATGCCAGTAATATGAGAGCTGCTGGGATTTCCGAATAGCTCTTCCATAGCGGCCATGGCTTCGTCTGCTGCTGCCGGCAAAACGCGCGTCGTCGCATTGGCATCAAGATAGATGTCAGTTGATATTCCTATTGCCATCTCACAACCCTACTTGAAACCGAAATATAGGCATAACTACGAGACACATTTTAGCAACCACCATCAGATAGCGAGAATGAGCAACGTCGCCCAAATACATTGTTATTATAGCGATCCTCGTGTTTCGTGCATGCAATCTCTTCACCTTGATCCAAACTGAATAAGCCACCAGCTTCACGACAAATTACGTAGCTTCCGAGGAGGATTAGAAATCCGGCGAATACTTGCCGAAGACGCTTCTGATCTAGTTTTGCATTAATACGCCTGCCAAACTGAGTGCCAACGATTCCAAGCAGAACGAAAACCTGTATCGTTTGTCTGTTTGCTGAAGAATCATACATCCGTAAGTAATGTTCGTACTTTGCAAAACCAACTGCTGCATTGACAGAAATGATCACTAGACTTGTTCCGATCGCTAACCGCATCGGCAACTTACTCAACACAACTAGTGCTGGAACGATAAGAAACCCACCCCCTACTCCGACAAAACCTGTCACCATTCCTACTATGGAACCGTAAAATGCAATCCTCCAGATTGGTAGCCGTTCAGTACTAGCCACCTCGCTGGAAGCATCTTCGCAATTGACCTCTCGGATCATCATCAGAGCGGCCAGAAGTAACACGCCCCCCAATACAACAAGCTGGGTCTCCTCGGCAGACATTCCACCGAGCCAAGCTCCGATTAAGGTCCCCACAGTTCCAGGAATTCCAAAACACCACGCGATTCGCCAGTCAATATTATTCGTGATCGCATACGGTAAAGCGGCAAAGAATGAAACGAGACCCACAATGGCCATCGATTCTGCGATCGATTCTTTAACGCTATGTCCCATTACGTAGACAAGCACAGGCACGGTCATCGCCGAGCCACCTGCACCAAGCAGCCCCAAAGTTAAGCCGATAGTCAACGCACTGACGATGAGTATCAGCATCGCAGTCTAAATCTTACGCTGAGACTTATCACGCCACTTGGTCTCGTCTTGGATCATTCGAAAACAGCTTAGGAAACCTGTAGACTAGCCTGATAGACCATTTAGGGCAGGCTACTATCTCTTGCCTGGGACCAACAACACGTCCTTGGGAGTAATGGCATCGAATTTATTGCTGGCCCTACGAAGCCGGCTAAAATATACCTATTAACCTACTCAAGCGATTCTATACTCCGGCCTAGAAAGAGATGTTGTCAAACGTTGTGAAATCCACCGTTCAGTTAGTGATTCCCGACGAACTTCTGATAAAATCGGTAGAGTAGAGTGGAACGCAAACAATAGCCGTGGTTCCTATGGCCAGTACTTCACAAGGGTGTTCAATCCATCACAACTTACTATTCATTTAGCAATCTCAGTAAACTACTTTCATGATAAGTTTTGCCAATAAAGACCGGCGAGAGAGTGTAAGCAAGGTCGCTGACGGTCAATCTAGACATTACCTTTGGGTGTGTTCCGCGATATTTCTATCGCTGGGGTTTCTAATCATCGGCAAGATCGGTCGAACACTAGCTTACGTAAGCGATAAGCTGGAGGTTGGATTTCCATTCGAATACTGGTGGGTTGCTATTGATGTCCGTGCTTGTGCTTGGTTAGTGTTAGTGCCACTTCTGGCCGCCATTATTGTCGACAGACGTTCTAATCTTTGGCAAACAGCACTACTTCATTTGGCACTGTTGACCGTAGCGGTACTAGTTTCTGGAAACTTTCTGCACCGTTATGCCCATATTCAGTCAGATCAACTGAACCACCTCATCGATGCCTATGCCTCCCAAGCAACCAGTAGTTCCGAGAGTGTGTCTGCTACAGGCTCTGACAACTCCGGCTCTAATCCCGTTGCAGTCAAGAAAGACAATGTTGCAAAGAACTATGAGAACGTCACGTTTCACAATTCCTATGGTTTCGGTTATTGGCTAGGAGAGTTCATCGTTATCTTTACTACCTACCTGATGATGAACGCCATCGGATATGCCGTCTTATATTTCCGCATAACTTTGGACCGGACTCGTCAAGCAGACCAACTCAGACACACCTTAACTCAGCTTCAACACGAATCGCTCTGCAATCGCTTGACTCCTCATTTTCTGTTTAACACGCTCAATACCATTAGCTCGCTGACCCTAACCGATGGGATGGCAGCCAGAACATGTATCAGCCAGCTGGGTGAGCTGTTACGCGAGTCCCTCGACTCTTTGCCGGTGAGGGAGATTCGTCTTGATAAAGAAATTGATATTCTCCGGACGTATCTAACTATTCAAAAAATGAGATTTGGAAGTACACTTGACTATTCGATCGACGTTGAGGACGGCTTAGAAGCGGCAATGGTTCCAGCCTTCGTTCTTCAACCGCTTGTCGAAAACTCGTTCAAACATGGGTTCCATGAAAATGTCGAGGTAGCCCGTGTTAGTATCTCGGCAAAACGGGATGGCGCGTCTTGCCGACTGGAGGTATCGGATAATGGGGCCAAGATCGATCCGGCCGAGATTCTCGATGAAAAATATGGCTTGGGATTGACGCGTCAACGCTTGCATTTGCAATACGAGCACTCTGCACAGATACTTTACGAGCCTAATTTGCCCAGTGGCCTAAAGGTCATTGTCTTAGTACCGCTTCAGGTCCGAAATGGTGAGCTCCAGTGATCAGCGCGAGCCCGCATCTTGTATTGGTTGCCGACGACGAACTTCCAAGCCGGCGGTACGTATGTGAGCTCATCAAACTTGACTCTCGATTTCAAGTCGTTGCCATTTGTGATAGTGGGAAGTCCGCAGTTGCCCAGGCACAGGAGTTTCAACTGGATGCCGTGTTTCTTGATATTCGAATGCCAGGGATGGATGGTTTCGAGGTATTGGAGACATTTCAGGATGATAGCCCTTTAGTTGTATTTGTTTCAGCATATGGCGACTTCGCGCTGCGGGCGTTCGAATACAAAGCTTTCGACTATGTTAAAAAACCGATCGATCCAGCTCGTTTCTCCCAAGTCTTGGATCGAGTTCATCAGCGGCTCGACGAAAAGAAAGCTGCGACTTCGCAGATGATACAAAGTAGATCGACCGACGAGTTACACGCGAATTCCCCAAAATCGATTCAGCAAGACACAAGAGTGCTGAATGCAGTTCGCCAGGATTTGGTTTATAAAGAAAGTGAAATACAGCTCGTTGAAAGTGCCGCCAACTATGTCAACGTTCGAATCAATAGTGAATCATATCTCGTTCGCGAGTCTCTGGAAAACTTCTGTCGGAAGCTTAGTTCTGCTGATTTTGTTCGTGTCCACCGTTCGTTTGTCGTGAATGTCCGCTGGGTACAAAAAATGCGGTATGGAAAATCAGGCTCAGCAGAACTGTATCTCGCCGACGGGCATACAGTTCCAGTCAGTCGAAGCCGGCGTAAAGAAGTCACTGTCATCATGCGTCGCTTAATCGACTCATCAGAAATTCAAGACAGTGGCTATGTGATTTAAGCAAAGAGTCGCGATCTTCTCGTATAGCACCAATGAGTGTTTGCGACACCTTCTGTGAATAGCCACTCAATAATCTCGAATTGAATTTCCTGCAGCCTCAGCTTAGGAACCGGTTTGCAGATTCCTTTGAAACGGTTTTGGCTGCGGAAGACTAAAAGCCTTGAATGTAGCATTGCCCAAACAAACTCCCCACAGATTCATCCTCCACCGCTATATGCAAGTACCCACTGGTGATGCTCACATTCGAGTGACCGGCTGCATTGCGGACCTCAGCCAGCGTGCGTCCACCGGTCAAGGCATGGTCAATGAACGTGTGTCGGCTGAAGTGGAGGGTGAGCGAATTCTGTCTTTCAATCCCAAGCATCCGGCATGCCGTATGGAACCGTTTGCGAAGCGTGTGCCGGGAAAACACTATGTCCTCTCGATCCAGTCGCTAAGAATAAACGAACGGTAAATCAGGTTCCGCTCCCCGAAGAAATCGATTTCATGGCTTTCTGGTAAGTCGAATTTGTCAAGATAGCTGTGGCAGCCCTTGATCTCTACAAGCGCTTGGCCACTGGCCTTGTGAAAGCGATACTGGGTACTCGAATGGACATCAGTGGGCTCCTATTGCAAACTATCCGGGTAGTACTACTCGGAGAAACGCGGATCAGGCGCCGCACTCGCGAACGTCGCGAGGTATCAGAAACTCTTGTTTCGGCAAGTTTTATAATCAGTGGGCGACGCGTGATTCGAACTCTCGACCTCTGCGGTGTGAACACACTAAGAGTTTCCCGAAAAACGCGACGTTTCTCGGTGATTACGGCATCTTACAACTCTAGATAGTCGTTGCAAAGCCCATCAGTTCATAGCGTTATTTATCGAAGAATAGCGGTAGTTGAACGAATGCGACTTGCGAGAAACTGTACATACCGTTTCTGGTCAGGATGATTTTCTCCCTCCCCCTTGATTACTCAATCAGCCCGCTCTCACGAGAGGCGCGGGATTGACGTATTATCGAAAAGACAATCAGGGGAGGGGAAATAGATATACCAAGGCCGGTTCCTACTAGCCAAGCTGTGTAGAGCAGGCCACGAAACCATGTCTCTGAGATAGGTGTCACCTGATGCACGAGGCAATCTACTTGTCATGTAGAGGGCCGTAGCATCTGGTGATCTTCGATACGCGCATGAGAGGTGCTTGAAAAGCCCGAGTTCATGGTCACCCCCGCAGTTTCGCTGGGTGTCCAGGGCGATGAAGCTGAGGCAGGCTTCGAGGCAAGCTCTTCGAGCCCCAGGAGGGTCACACATTTCGCAGTTAGCCTTTTGCCGTTTCTAACACATGACAATTTGACCTTGGTCACGAACATAGCCCTTTGAAGTGGATAAGCGCCATCAGTATGACTCCGATTTGGGCTGTTGCAAACTGCGGTCGGTGAATTTACCGCTGCATCTAAGTGCAACTCTTTGGAGCTGGCGGCTGATGCAACCGACGCGACTCCGCAGGCCCACTATATGGAATCGGTGGGCATCACCCCCGCACGCAAGTAGAAACCGGCGATCTACTGATGAGCATCGAAGCTGAAATGTCTTGGAGGGAAGTTCTCCTTCCTGCCAAGTTCTCTCTCTTAAATTTAGACGAGGATACTCCGAGATTTCACCAGGATCATCTAATACTGGCAAAATCCAAGTACTCACGTTAATTTCAGTGAATTCCGTTGCATTCTGATTTCCTAAGCGGACAATGACCGCTTGCTGCGGTCTACTGCAAGCCTCTTAACCAGCTAGTAATCTAGACGGAGGAAGACATCATGTCTCGGCAAAATCTACGAAAGTCTCTCTACGCGCAATCGAATTGGTTCAAATCCATCAGTTCCAGCATGATCGTCGTGGTCAGTCTACTATCGGCTGTTGAAATTGCTCACGGCCAATTGAGCTACACCGATCCCAACACTTTTCTCTCGGCTTCGGGCGCGGTAGCAGAGGCAGCTATGCCCTCCAGCGGAAATAACTCGTCTCAAGTGGTGGGCGATATGACGTTCACCAACGACCCACCTTCAACCATGAGCTGGGGATTTGTTGACCCTGGGTTTACCACTCTCACGCCAGGCCATGATTTGGCGATCAGCGGCGTGGAGGATTTTAATATCGATTTCGGTACTGCAATTACGAGTCTTGGTTTCGATTGGGTAGACGTAACAGATGCTCAAGATACGACGTTCATCATTGATTTTTACAGCGGTGGTGCCGGCGGGACGCTCGTGGATAGCTCCGCCTTTTCGGGTCCTGACAATGGGACGCTACTCTTCCAGGGATTCGTCACCTCGCAGCCCTTTGACCGTATTGAGATTCGCGAAGTCGGCAACGATTTCGAGAACGAAGTGTTCGGCCAATTCTTCACCGGTGCGTTAGCCAAATCTTGGACGAACGCCGGGAGTGGCAATTGGGATACCGGCACCAACTGGACCGGCAATACGGTACCGGCAGCCAGCGACCATGCGTTTATCGCGCCTTCTACGAGCGTGACGGTCACCGGTCCTGCTGCCGCGACCACCGTGTCGGGGCTGACGGTCGACAACACCAGCGGTTCTTTGACCACGCTCAACGTACAATCTAGCGGCCCCCTCACGGTCACAAACGATTTGTTCATCGGCCAAACGGGTGCTAGTGCTGTTGCCATTCCCAATGGCGGCACGCTGAACGTCGGCGGCGACACCAACATCGAAGCCAATGGCACGCTGCAACTCAACTCAGGCGCGACATTTAATCCGACCGGCACCACCAATCTCAACGGCGGCACGCTGTCGGTCGATTCGACTTCTCAGCTCACCGGAAGCCCAGCTTTCGCCTGGAATAGCGGCATACTGGCAGTAACTGGGGCGGGTGGTTTTACGGCTACCGGCGGCGGACCACTTGGCGCTTCGGTACACATAGCGGCAGGGCAGACACTTAATGTCACTAATACGGTGACAAACAACTCAACTATTGAGGTGAGTGGTGGCACGCTGGTCGGTTCTAATATCGTCAATCAAGCTGGTGTGAGCTTTACTGTTAGTGGAGGCACCGTAACCAACTTTGGTACCTTTGACAACACTTCCGGAGGCATCACTTCAATTTCCGGCGGCGATGTCTTTGTGACCTCGTTCGACACTAGCAATGGTACGCTCAATTTCACAGGAGGCTCACTCAATGTGGACGGTGGCGTGTTTACGCCACGCACGACTGCGCCCGGTGGACCCGACTTTACACTCAGTGGCACCGGAGATCCAACGCTGCAAATAGCCAATAGCGGATCGATGGACATCGACGTGGTTGGCGGCGACTTGATCGTCGGCGACGCCGATGACGGCACGTTCAACTTGTTCAGCGGTGCCACGGCAGTCAACCAGGACGGCTTCATTGCATCCAGTAGCGCCTCCAGCACAGGTACCGTGCTGGTTGATGGCGCAGGCAGCACCTGGACGAACAACGGCACGCTAAATGTCGGTTTTGGAACGACCTCGGCAACTTCGGACGACACGCTTACGGTCGACAACGACGGTGCGGTGGTGGTGAACGGCACGGTCACTATTGGGTCCACCGGCGCGGTCCACCTCGATGGCGGCTCGATCACCGTGAACAACGGCAACTGGGAGCGGGAAGCCTCCAGCCAATTTCATCAGCACCACGACGGCGGCACGCTCACCATCAACAACGGCAGCTTTGAATCGGGAACCAGCACTTTCACTCTTGGTGGCGTGGGTCGACCTGAAATCGTGATGACAAGTGGAGCCACACACTCAGCGGGTGGTAACGGCACTGGACTTATCGACGTGGCAAACGGCGAATGGACGGTTGAGTCGGGATCGGTAGTGACCAGCGAGAGTCTCGATATCTTTAACACCGGGGCCGGCAGTCCCGGAAAGGTCACCGTGGACGGTGCGGGCTCAGAATGGAATCTTACTGGGACAGTCGATGGTACGTTTAATGTAGGAATCCTGGCGGGGGGCGCTGGAGAGCTGGTGATCTCTGGCGGGGGTGTCGTCAACGCCCCTCAAATTCGCGTTGCAGCGAGTGACACGAGCACCGGCGACGTGGTAGTCACAGATCCCAACTCGCGGCTCAGATTGTCTGAAGGCCTCAACATAGATTCCTACATCGGCGGATCTTCTGGTGCAGGAGGCGTCGGAACGGCCACGGTGTCCTTGGGCGGCCAACTAATCTCAGATCATGATCTGCGCATAGGTAGAGATGACGGGGACGGCACACTCACTGTCAGAGATCCAACCTCGAAAGTCACTGTCGGCGAACTGGGCGTTAACAACGATTTTCTCGTCGTGGGTGACACAGGCATCGGTCTTCTAGAAATCGGCGATGGTGCATCGCTCGAAACAGAATTGCTTGTCGTTACCAACGTTTCAACTGGTGATGGTGAAATCAATATTGGGAGCATCGGAGGAGTAGCCGCTCCCGGCGGAAGCATGATCGTTCGTGGTACTACTCATATCGGAAATCAGAACGATGGGAAGCTCACGATTACCAACGGCAGTACGCTTTCCACCAGCACTGGCGGCGATTCTCGTGTGTTTATTGGAGACGACGCCACGTCTGACGGTACTTCGGTCGTGATCGATGGTGCCGGTTCGAAGTGGACACACGACGGCACTGCCGTCAGTGGAGCCGACTTTTCCGTGGGTCAATCCGGTGGGAGCGCCGGTGTTGGCAATGCAGTAACTCTCGACATCACCAACGGTGGTGCTCTCGATGCCGGCGGTCGAATAATGATCGGTGATGCGGGTGGTTCCTTTGGCGTGGTGAACGTCAACGGTGCCGACCCCAATGGTAATGTGTCGCGGCTCGACGCGGGCCACGACCTGTTTGTAGGCGATCAGAGTGAAGGTTTTCTCAACATAGAAAGTGGCGGGATCGCGGAGACTCAAACGGACATTCAAATCGGTGGTTTTGCATTAGGAGATGGCGAGGTGCTGGTCACAGGCGCCGGATCGCAGCTCATTTCGCAGAGCGATACCAAACTGGGTGATTCCTCTGCCACGACGACAGCATTTGGCTTACTAACGATCGAAAGTGGTGGAACCGTCGATACGGGCGATGAAGCACAGATCGGCAGCCTCTCGCTAGGTAATGGTACGGCGAATGTGAATGCAGGTGGCACCTGGAATGCTAATTCGATGTACGTGGGTGGCACTAGCGCTGCTCAGGGAGGCCTTGGCTTACTGAACGTACCGGCAGGGGGCCTGGTCGATGTCGCCACCGAACTGAAGGTCTGGGACTCCGGCGCCGTCAACTTGAGCGGCGGAACGATTGAAACAGCCACGTTCGATGTCGTCACACCTGGTGATTTCAACTTCAACTCCGGGACGCTCCGGTTTACGGGAAGCAAGACACTCGACACGGCTGCGCTCGATGATATTTTCGACTCTGCGTCGCCCACTTTGACCGCCAATCGGCACTTGGACATCGATGGTGGCGCGATCATCACCACCGAACTTCGCCTCAATGGCGGGACGCTGTCGGTTGGCTCCGCGACAAAATCCGACCTCGACAATCTTGACTGGGACGCCGGTACTTTGAACATCACCGATCAAACGCTGACCGTTAGCGCTACGGTACAGCTTGGTAAGTCGGTGATTGTGGATGAGAATCAGAACCTAAACGTTGTCTCAAATGGATCTAACAATATCACCGTTGATCCGAACTCCGATCTGAATGTCATTCGCGGTGGACTGACAGCACCCCGCATCTCGAACAATGGACTGATAGTGATTTCCAATCCCTCGGCCGTTGATTTTGATTCCGATAACATTGGCTCGGGGCTGACGAACAATGGCGATCTAGTCTTGATCAATGCTACGACCTCGGGTGCCATCGTCAACAACGGCACGATTGAGATCGTCGGGGGAGGCTCCTTGGTAGAAACTTTAACGCAAGGCGCAGGGGGAACTCTCGGCATCGACATCAATGGTCTGGCGAGCTTCGACTCACTCGCGGTGAGCGGCGACGCCACGTTGGACGGAACGCTTGATGTCGACGTCAGTGGCTTCTCGCTAACTGTAGGCGACTCGTTCGAGATTTTGGATGTCTCTGGAACCCTGAACGGCAACTTTGGCGGACTCGCGGACGGTTCGGTGGTTGAAAACTTTGGTGGGGTCAATCTACTGATCGACTACGACGGTGGCGACGGCGACGACGTCGTATTGTTCGCCGCCTTGGCGGGAGACTTTGATTTCAACGGTCGCGTCGATGGCCTAGATTTTCTGCTCTGGCAGACGGGCGGGTCGCCTGAGCCGCTTAGTCAGTCAGATCTCTCGGATTGGGAAGGCAACTATGGCACCACGGCCAACATTGCCACGTCGACCAGCGTCCCTGAATCGTCGTCACTGTTGTTGGCCGCCTTTGGCCTGCTTGGGCTGGCTGTACGGCGAAGGCTTTTCTAATAATTGGGGAGAACACTAAACCCAACACCTCGCAGGCTGAATATCCTTCAGGTTCTTCTCTTGTGGCAAATAGCGGGACCTTTTGCGCTCGGCAGTGTACTTGCCAGCTGGTAAGAATGGCCGTTCCAATTCTCGCTTTAGGCGACTAATACCGCTGTCGGTTCGTGAATTCGTCAAGCATCAGCGGTTGGACAATCCGAGGCGACTTAACGTTCCGCCCAATTATTGGCGGTGATTCAGACTTCTGCAGCTGCGTCATCATTTCGACAACAAAACGGTCCGGGTAGCGGAGCCATACTCTGAACGCACGTTCGCAACGCAGGTGGGATTGTCATGTGCTGTTAAACCGAAACGCCTTCGCAACACATGAGGCATCGACCTGGGGCACTCTCCCAGTCGTTCTTAGGCGCGTCGGTCAAACTCGCAATAGATATGAATTAGTTCCGGCCACAACGGAACGCGAACCGCTTGGTTCCACCCTTCGAGGAATATCTAACCTATTGCCACCAGAGAGTTTGTGGAGTGTGTTCCAATGTTCCACTCTTCTGGCCCCATTCACTTATATGCGCAAGTCTTATTGGTTTCGAAGAGCGGAGTGAACAATGACTTTCGTGGAGTGACTGCAAGCAGACTACTGGAACTGTGGAACAGTACATCTATCAAACTATCAATCTAGTTATCTATAAGCAGGTATATTGTATTAATAGTTCGTTCCATTAAGTGTTCCTTAAATGTTCCACGTTCCAAGAGCGCGTCTTCAGAAGCTACCAAACGCATCTCCTTTGGGAAAAGAATCGCGGTCCGCACTTGTCCCTTCGTCGAATCCCAACTTTTCGGCGGGCAGCCAGATGCCTCGTGACGGGCGCCCCCCGACTCGCTGCCGACCTCGCTTAGCACCTTTAATCCTCATCAGTAGGGTGTCGATCTTCTGTTCTTCCCAAGGCGTTCCCCTCAAAAGGCCGGTTCTGACTTGCTTGTGGCAGATGAACAGGTCGCCGCTGACGGGGAACAACCTGATTCCAGAAGCCTCCAAGGCCTGCTCCCCGCCGTCGTGGTCGAAAATACGTCCAACAGGTCGCGAGATGATCTGGCTCACTGAACGCCTGCCGGTTGGGGCAGGCAAAATGACTGTTGAAGAAAGTATGGCGCTCAAGACTTCGAAGTGATCCGCTTCAACTTCTTCATCCCTTTCGGCGCCGTTTAAGATATTCCTCAACAATTCCTCCGCCGCCGCGTCTTCCATTCTCAGCGAAGCGGCCAACATCGCCGCAGGCACCGCGTAACTCTCCACGATGCGGCCCCCGACACCGGAGACTTGCATTCCCTTCAGAGACAACGCGAGTCGCCTGGCCTCCGTCGCACGAGAGACCGCAATTGCCAGCAGCTTTTGGCCCAGGTGATACAACTCCAGGCCGTCAGGGAGCACCAGCTGGCCTTCCTTACCTTTCTTTGCCGTGAGCAGCTCCAACTGGATGAAGCGGTTCTGATCGGGCTGGCGATGCAGGCCGGTTTCGATCGCGGCCACCCAGGCAATGTGCTGCAGCCGATAGTCGGTCCCTCGGCCATCGGCGGTGCCTCGGGCCAAGGTCGAGCCTCGGGTAGAGGTCCGCAACATCTCGAAGATTCTATCTCTGGCCTTCGACTGCTCGAATTCGTCGCAGAGGATGACCTGGCCAGTGTTGCCGACGTGCTGGCGAATCCCCGCCTCAGTCGACCTGGAAGTGGAGAAAGCCAGCTTGCCGAACAGGCCGATCTGATGATCGCTGCCACCCAGGGCTTGGAAGAGATAACTCTTGCCCGAATTGGATTCACCCACCACAGAGACCAGCGGTCGCCAAGCAAAGATCGTTTGCACCCAAGTAGCGAGCACCAAGCCCGTCATCACGGTCGGGTCTAGCTCAGGATTGATCTCCTCGTTCTTCCAGTGCCACTTGCCAAAGAAATCGATCGCTTGTTTGATCGCCGCCTCCACCCATTCTTGATCGGTTTCGGCGAGCTTTAGGTTGGCCTCCAGTAGATCGAAGTCGAACCAGTTCTCATGGGCCGAGCCGAAGTCGAGCAGCAATCCCTCGCACCTGGGGGCTAGGATCTTCCGTAATATGCTGTCGCCATTCCAGCGGGCTGCCTCGGTATTATTCACCAGCACGATCGTGTCGGTTTCGTTGCCATGTTCGTCCTGCCCCGGCCAAACTCCAACCCCCTTTTCATCGTTCTGGCAGCGTCGTGTGCAGGCGATGGTGGCTATCGCCTTACGGACATACTCGATGTTGTAGACGTTGCCCAGCAGGTTTGCTTCCTTGGCGATATGCAGCCGGGCTGGCGGGCCTAGCATCTGGATCAATTCCACGTCGGTCAGTCGGCTGATCTGCTTGATCGTCGACGACTTACGAAGCAGTGTGCTGAAGACTCGAATGTGCCCCGCTTCATTCTCGAAAACGACCTCCATCTGCAAGATTTTAAGAACCTCTTCCTCCATGGTCGTGCCGACTTTTTCATAGTCGATCGTACCGTCAGGATTCCGGATCTTCATGCAGGGCGTAGTCTTCTCGTGCAGGATCTGCAGATCGGCGTACTTGTTGGCCTGCAGATAATCTCGAATATCCTTGCCGCTCTTGGGCTGCACCTCGAACGGCAAGGTGACGTTGCGAACCTCCTTGTCGTCGTCCTGCAGCAGCTTGATTTCCTCGGCCCACTTCTTGGCACCTGCCTGGCCAGGATCATCAGCGTCATGGACAATCGCAACATCGTGCTTGGCCAGAATGCTACCCATCCACTTAGGGCCTTCAATCGTCCCATTGGCGTTGGTTATCACCGCAATGCGATCGCGTAGGTCTTCAGGGATCGAGGCGTAGAGGGCCAGCATGTCGGTGACCCCCTCGACCTTCCACACAAAATCGACTCTGCCGTCCATGCCGATTCGCTGGATCGCCTGCGTGCCAACAAACCCAGGCTTGCTGCCTGCGGTCATCTTCACTTTAACGCGGTCGATAATCTCGCCGTTCTTGTTCCAGACGGGCAGACTATTGCCACGGAAATCGATGGCCACCCAGCCGACTGGCTTGGTGACATCCAGGTCGCTGCCAATGATCGGCAGGGCCAGCACCCGATAGGTCCGCTTATACATGGCAAGCCGGGCCCCGTTCGCTTTGAGCGATTCGGTGGTAATACCAGGCTTGGAAAACTCAAGCCAACCAGCCAGCTCCTCGTTCCACTCGTCAAAATCCAGATCCTTTTCCGGGTCCGCCTTTTTCGACTTGGCTGGCTTCTTGATGCCCAGGTGGTCGGCGACCTTCCCAACAGCCTCCGGGAAACTGCAGCCGCTCATCCACATGATCGCAGCGAACCCATCGCCGTTCTTTTTGTTGAAGCATTGGTTGCACAGTAGTCCGCCCGTTTCGGCCACGTCGTCGAGGGCCCGAAAACGGTCCTCACCTCCACAGCGGGGGCAAGGACCGTGTCGCTTGGGATCGAGTTGCTCGGAGGTAACCCCAAGCATGTGTGAGAGAATTGAAACCCAGCTGCCTTGAGCGGCAGCCTTTACATCGTCCGTGAAACTACTGATACTACGCATTAGATACTTCCTACGTTTTTGGCCCGCTCGTCTGCCGGACGTGCGGGCCGCTTTCGGCGCCCGCTGGGCTCTAATTTCAAAATTAGAAGCCGTCGCGACTGAGCTCGTTTTCGGCGTGATGACGATCGGCCTCCTCCTGACGTCGAGTGCGGGGGTTGGGAAGCCCGATCGCGCATGATGAGGCCCGGCTGATTTTCTCGACGAACCGCTGAAAGGCCTCGCGGGTAGTAAATCGGCGTCCTCCCACGGAAAAAGTTTCCAGGCGAGTTCCTTTGATTCCCCGTTGAGCCCATCGCCAGGCGGTCGGCGTGGAGATATCCTCCTCCTTGGCGAGGCCGGAAAGTGATATCCGCTGTTCCCGTAATAGTTGCTTCATGACTTTCGCCTCCGTTATGAAATGCTCTAAAAGCAAGTGAACGAAGTTGATTGTCACAACTTGATAGGCGCCGGAATACGCGGCCATTTAGGCCCGGAGGGCGCCGGAGTTCCGGCGCACTAGCCGATAACCCTTGCCTGACTCGGACTCTATGAGGTGCCGAAGTTGCTCGGGGAGCCCATTCTTGAGTTTCGATGGCTTGGAGAAATCGGTCTTAGACATAGCGATATAGTGCCCGTTTGCCTCCACAAGCAGCTGCATCATGCGCTTCTGCTCCGCGGTTACCACGTGTGAATTGCCATCCACTGAGACGATGTCCTGAACTGGATCAACGATTATGATTTTGGACCAATCTTCCGATTGTGCGTTGTTAGCCGCACTCACAACAGATTCGGATTCCGTCGCCGCCAGCCGATCGGCGATATCCCTCATGTAACTGGGGTACTTGGCGAAATCGATCTCCAGATCGACTTCATACTTTTTCTCGCTAATTATTGCCTTGCAATACTCGGGAGGGAAACCGTCCCAGCTACCTGGCAGCCAGAGTGCGGCGAGTACCCTAAAGACCAAGTCTTTGTCCACGAGTTCCTTGTTCAGGCCGAGAGCGAAGAGGACAATCTCATCAAGCGTCTCGTCGTTGGCCAGATACCTGCCGTCTAGCAATGCAAGAATCAATCTTCCGGCTTCTGCTCCACATCCTTGCAAGCCCACCATGGTCTCGTCGTCTAGAGGAATTGAACCTGAACAAGCAGATCCGCCACGGCGATCTCGGAGTAGCTTCTCAGTTGTATTTGCAAGTTTGTTTAATTCGCGAATGGGATCTTGATCGATTGTTGGATTCGCCAGCAAACCCAAAGGCTGCGCGATTTCTGGGTAAAACTTCAACAGCTTTCGGCCCACAAAGCAAGCGAAGTATAACAACCACCGAAAGCAATCAGGCCTAGTCCGAACGACATGATCGTATCCATTACCACTTTCACTCGCTGCCTTCTCCACCTCGTGAGCCTTGCGACACACCACTCGAAGCCACAACGCAACCAACCCGTAGTTTGGAGGAGGGTTGAACATCGTCCGGCTGGCCTTTGCAAGGGCTAACGTCAACTTTTCCCAGTACTTGGCAACACCATTCTCCCAAGGGGACTCTCCCTCCCAAGCTTCCCAACGGTCTTGACTATCCTGGGAAAGCGAGTTGAGCAGACTCATGACTTCTCGCATGCATTCGGAAAGTGTCGGCGGCTTAGCATTCATGAAAATTCAATTCAGGTTCGGGTACTACCAGAAAAATCGCGACCGTAATACGAATTGCACGAGAATTCAGAAGAATAGAGATTTCGTTCGCAGCGACGTCGTCAAACCACGACCAACGCTCACCAAAATTAGCTCAATCGGATCTCCGCGACTCCTTCCGACCTCGCGGTTTTTCGCTAAACGAATCAGAACGCACCGATCCGCTAGGAAACGCTACTGCTTGAGTGCCGCTGCATCCCACGGTACCATTAGGGGTGGCCCACCTTCAAACCCCTATCTCCGGGGAATAGCCGAGTTCCTTGATTTCTCGCTAAATCCAGCGGCGGCCAACGACCATGGACAGTGCAACGCCATCCCCAAATTTTGCGTTTCTGGCCGCTCACGATCCGCTGCTTGTCCGCTACGCCGCACCGACCAGATGTAACTCAGAACTGGAACAGGGAATCTTGCACCCAATCGGAATCTGATGCGACTCTGTCGAAGTTCACCACACTTATGTGTGGAATAAACGCCATCAGTTTGATGTCACAGTCAGTTTCGGCTACCGACACGGGGAAGGCATGTCGATTCGCCTTGACACCACCCGTTGGAATAACGATCGGATGATCGACATTTCTAACCTCGGCGGTGATCTCCTTATAGCATTGCCCGTATCCCGGCTTTGTGCGTCTGGCCAGAACGTAGGCCTTTCCCCAGGTCCGGAGTTTTGGCTAGGCGGAATCACAAAGCCGCCGCGATAATCGATTTGAAATGGTAGCCAGCTAGGCGCTACGGATTGTGATCTCCTGCCGTAAAACGGCTTCGCGTAGACCTCCGAACGCCTAGCTTGCTTCGCCCCAAACGGATCTCTCAGATGCAGCTTTGCGAAGCTCCCTATAAGGATTCCGCCGGACGAAGCTCGGTCTACCAACTGACTACATTCTCATCGAATAAGGAGTCCAATCATGAGTGATCAACCGGCTTTGTTCATCGGCATCGACTGGGCCGACCAAAAACACGACTGCTATGTGATAGACCGTGATGGCAGGGGATTTCATCAAGAGATTTCGCACTCTCCAGAAAGTATCAACGACTGGGTCAACGAGATGCTCAAAGTTGCTGGTGGGAAACCGATTGCCATTATGCTCGAACAGTCGCGTGGGCCGCTGGTGTACGCGCTGATGTTCCGAGAGAACGTACTGCTCTATCCGGTGAACCCGAAGCAATTGGCTCGCTACTGCGAAAGTTATCCTGGTGGCGGCAAGGACGACCCGACCGATGCCAAATATCTCGCAAGAATGCTTAGTGAACGAATCACGACCTTAACTGCCTCGCAACCCGATGACAAAAACACGCGGCTGCTGGCCCATTTGTCCGAGCAGAGACGCAAGTTGATCTGCAGTCAAATCAAACTCCGCCAACAGCTTACCGCTCAGTTAAAGCTCTATTTCCCAGTTGCTTTGGAGCTGTTTGGCAAGGATTCACAACTGTCGTTGTTATTAGGCATATTGAGCCGCTGGACCGATCCACGCCAACTTCGTCGCGCTGATCGACGGTTAGTTCGTCGAGTGTTGGACGAACACTCGGTACGCAACACTGAAAGGCAAAACAGAATTATCGATCGCATTCGCTCCGCTAGGTTACTAACCGATGATGAGGCACTCATTCTGCCGTCCGCAATGAGTGTAAAACTTTTAGCCAGCCAGATTCGGCAGTCTCGTCAGATGATTAAGGAATTCGAGGCCAAGATCGCTGAAACGATGAAGCAACACCCAGATGGACACCTCTTCACGAACATTCGCGGGGCCGGGGCAGCTCTTGCCCCACGGTTGCTCTGTGCGTTCGGATCGCAGCGAGACCGCTGGAAGGATGCCGATAGTTTGGCAGCGTTCAGCGGCATTGCACCGGTCACAAAGAAGAGCGGCAAGATGTGCCAGGTGCATCGGCGATTTGCGTGCCCCAAGTATCTGAAGCAGACATTTCATGAGTTTGCAGATAGTGCCCGGATGTACTGTCCGTGGAGCAAGGCACGCTATCGCCTGCTGCGAGATCGAGGTATGAAGCATAATGCGGCGGTGCGGAAACTTGCACGCTCGTGGATACGAATTTTGTTCCGTGTGTGGCAAACTCGAATACCCTTCGACTGCGATCGCTATATCGAACAATTGAAACAGCGCTGCCCGGAAATCGAACCTTACTTGGAATTGCAAAAATGAAGATAATACAACCTATCTACTTGCGGAAAGCTCAGATGTCTACGCGAGTTAATACTCTCCGAAATCCGCTGAGGCTGATGCAACGACGCGACTTCCAGCAACAGAAAAATGCTATCGATGGAGGATGAACCACTGCTACGGTCCCTTCCATTCAGCACGAAGAAACTCCTCGTACATCGGCCACATAATACTCATGTAGCAGGTACTTTCATCCGCACGCTAGGAGTCATTGCTCGTCCATAGTAAGGGACTAGAGAACTTAACGTTGCTCGAGCTATGCAGATCATTGCCCGGATTTCATATAGGCAAAGACTGCGTAAGGCTATCCCGGCAGAAATAGACGCAGCAAGACCGTTTTCAACATCTTTGCAGAAAACGCGAAAAGCTCGGCTAAACATTGTAGACCTACGCGGTGGTCAGCGCAAATCGATCGCCTTCGTTGGATCAATTTCCACTTACGTCGTAACACTCACCGACGGAAACGCGATCAAAGAACAAGCATTCGAAAGCTACATGATCGCGAATGCCTCATCTGTAGCCCTGACAAGTTCCAACTCGTCTTCTTCCGATTCGGGCTGCTCGTTTTCCACGGAAGCCTGATCAAGAACCGTATGGAAGATCTGTCGGCGGCCTGACGAAGCTGTCGAAGGATCTTGGTTCGAGTCAGTTGGGAGATATTCTAGAAGTGCTTCGTCCAGTATATCTTCGGAAGCATCGCTTTCTTGTCCGCCCAATGCTGGTGGGAGAGTCAGCGAATTAATCCAACTGCTGTCGGACTCCGCGACATTGGACGTTGAAGCATTGGCACTTTCTGTTGAAGCGGTCTCCTCTGCCGCTTTTGCTGCCGCCAAAGGAGATAAACTGCTGCCAAACTGTGACTGCCAAGCCAAGAAATCAAGTCCAGAAACAGCTCCGTCACGGTTGGCATCTCCGTCTTGAACGACAGCTCCAGAGCTGATTCCATAGCCGGCTTCCCAAAGAGTGAGGTCGTCATTGTCCACGTCGCCATCGGGTTCGAAGTCCGCCGTAAATGTTACAGCGATGCTTCCGTCCGAGTTCGTCCAGGTGAGATTTCCTTCATTGGGATCCACTGGCTCAATGTCCAGATTAACAACGTCCCCAGGCATCAAACCGCTGTCGAGCGTAAAGCTCAGCAACGCGATGTCACCTGTACCCATTTCACTAGGTGCACTGTTAAAGAATACGAGGCGTGCTTGTCCTCCAAGTACGTTCTTGGTAAGCGACCACCCATCTCCACTATCCCAAAACGAACCTTGGTCGATATCGGCTGGCGTCAGTGCCACCATACCATCGTCGAAGAAGACGTCAAAAGTTGCTGAAAGCACGGTTGGATCTGCAGCTTCTGCAGGCAAGATTTCGATTGTGACCGGCATTGTGATCGTATCACCAGGCGCCCCGAACTTATCCGAGAGACTCAGTTCAGGATCGATTCCAGGAGTGTTGGCAACAAGTGGTCCGATGCCAGGAATCAAAGGAATCTCGGGAACGTCGATCAAGGCGGCCTCTTGGGCCACGTTGGAAGCATCCTGTCCTGAAAGTGCCCCGTTACCGGTACTGTCTGCAACGATCACAGGATCGGTCCAGTCATGGGCGTCGAACCCAGTATCCAAATCAACGACGACGCGAGAAATCAAGGCAGCATCGTTACCCAAATACTGCCCATCGCCATCAGAATCCCCTAGGTATGCTGCCTTGTGCACTGCGAAGTCGGCTCCGGCGGCAATCGCTGACTCATTAACCTCGAGGTTCTCTAACCGAATAACCTGGTTATCTGCGTACGGGGCAGAATTTGGTATGTCAGCGTCGAGTCGGATCAATTCAACGTCGAGTCCAGTCAGGGCCGTAGTGCCAGAGATGGTTATCTTCAGCAGACCTGGTGAGACCGGATTGGTAGTGATATTCCAGCCACCTGCGGCAATGGGTCCGTCACCCAAGCTAGCTCCCGAAATATTGAGAAGCGCCGGGTCGTACACGACATCAACATCAACTGCGGTAACGCTCGAGGCGTCATCGATGGAAATCGGCAGATCAATTCCGCCAACCGCTAAAGCGGGGACACTAACGTCTTGGCCTGCACCACGGGCGAAGTCAGGTAAGGAAACCACTCTTTCACCTGAGGAACTCACTACGAAACTGGTCTCGAAGTCATCTCCTGGAGTACCGTTTGCATCCCCGTCTAGAGCATTGCTGAATGTGTCTTGGAATGCATCTGAGCCGCTGCGGAGTGTGACGTCATAGGTGCCATCCGCGAGCACTCCACCCGTCTGGACGAACGTCAAGGTATTTGTCGCTGCGTCCCACGCAATGGAACCATCAATATCATTTCCGCCGACAGAGACAATAACATCAGGAAGATCGATTGCCACGTCGTTTCCATCGTAAAGATTGATTGGCAACAGATCCGCAGCGCGATTGAACTGCACGTCGAAACCACTGGAGAATTCAGTAAAGTTAGCGACTTGGAATGTCGGTGTGAACACATTGATCATGAACGAGTCACTGGCGACGACACCATCTTGATCGTCGATTTCCACCATAACTGTGAAGTTTCCGATTGAGGTGTAAGTGTGTTCAAGATCAAAAGTTTTGGTCAAAGGATTGAAGGAAGCTGGAGCCTGATCACCTGATCCGTCACCATAGTTGACAGTGATGATCCAGCCCGGAGGCGGTAGCGTCTCTGAGCCAGGATCTGTGAACATCAAGGTTCGAGTGAAGAGAGTATTAACTGCCGCAGACGTATCAGCTCCTGCATCGAACACCGGCACAACGTTATCGATCGTGATGTCCGTTGTGTAGTCAGTGAAGCCTCCATCCTTGTCAATGATTCGACCGCGAACGGTACGGAACGCTCCGGGCTCGCCATCAGCTAAGAAACTGGCTGGAACAGAGGACGTGCTTACAGCGGCGGACCCTGCATAAGTTCCGTCTCCCGATTCGAATGTTCCATCATTGTCGAAGTCGAATGCATAATGGAAACCGGCTAATGTATCAGCTGTAGAAACATCAGCTTGGCCAGTGAATCCAACCGTGCCGCCAGTGCCTTCATCTACCGCACCCGTATTAAAGAAGGTTGCCGTGGGGTCAACATTGTCGACGGTCACGGGGAAAGGATTGGGAACGCCTGCTTGCGTATGAGCTCCATTCTCGTCGATCAATGTGATTCGCACGTCTTCGATTTGGATTCCGTCGTCGTAGGTATGATTGTGAGAGGTATTCTCGGGATCACCAAATAGGTTGTCCGAATCTCCGTCACCCCACTCGATAATGAACTGAGTGATCGTATCATCGCCTGGTTCCGTAACGAGACCGAGGTCGAGAGTGAACACCGAACCTTCGTCAGTATTCGATGAGACTGCTGACACGGCAATTGTAGGTGACACATCGTCAACAGTGACCTGGAAGGTCTGCTCCACAAAATCTATTCCATCAGTGCCGAATGTAAAATCGGCCGTCATGTCATCGTCTGCCACGCGCACGGTTACGTTATACAATCCATCATCGGCATACGTGTGGCTCCCGTCGAATGACGCTTCAGTGTCTACCCCGACTGACCCATTCAGATCAATAGTTGCAGGGCCTGTATCTGCGAGCGTCAAGTCGCCCCAATCGATGTAGTACTCGAAAGTCTCTGTGTCGAATCCAGGATCGGTAATCATACCTAAATCGATAATGGACAAGAGTGATCCTTCGTCCACTGTTTGATTCCCAATCACCGTCAGATCTGGGACCACGTTTTCAACCGTAACTTGGAACGTATCCTCGACGAAGTCGACACCATCAGTCCCCGTGACAAAGTCGGCCGTCATGTCGTCGTCGGCCACTCGAACCGTAACTACGTAAATTCCATCGTCGGCGAATGTGTGGCTCCCATCGAATGACGCTTCCGTGTCGACTCCTACAGAGCCATTTAGATCGACAGTCGCGGGCCCTGTATCGGCGGAAGTAAGATCGCCCCAATCAATGAAGAACGTGAAGGTTTCGGTGTCAAAGCCCGGGTCGGTTATCATGCCTACATCAATGAGCGACAATAACGATCCTTCATCTACGGATTGATTGCCTGTAACAGTTAATGTCGGATTAACGTTGGCGACGTTTGCCGTAATGGTATCCATGACTTCAACGGTTGTGGCATCTTCCTTAACCGTGGTAGTGATGATGTACGCATCGTTGTCCGCGTAAGTGTGATCTGCCGTGAAGTCAAAAGTCCCCGCAGAGAGATTCAGAACGGTATCTGCTGTGCCGTCGCCCCAGTCGATAGTAACCGTATGAGCTTGAGCCTCATTTGTGAATGAGCCGTCAAGTGTCAACGGGTCGATAGTTTCTCCTTCATCAACCGGGTCTTGATCTAAGCTAAGTGAGAGATTTGCCAAGCCGGTGTAGTCGACAAATGCCACATTATTGTCGTCGGCATCATGCCAAATTACGTTTTCAATGCCTGCGGCACTTGGGTCATTCCAAACATTAAAGAATGCTGGGATATCGCCGGAACCGATACCTTGTGGCCCCACGAGACCACCGTCGTTATTTAGTACTACAATAGCGCCGTTTGTCGTTGAGGCAGTCGCGGTGAATCCACTGAAATCGTTCAAACCGGCGCTGGAGCCATTCGTTGCCGAGCCTGCTCCAAGTCCAGTGATATCCGAATCGGTGGGGTCGCCTAGGTCTGCGACTCCACTGTTCTGGATTAGCACCCCGATTGTATTGCCATTGAGATCGGTGTTCTCGACCAGCGCCGTTCCACCGTCGACATCAATGCCGATTGTACCACCAGTGATAGTCGCAGGATTATCGACTATCGCAGCAGCAGCACCAGATTCAACGAGCACGCCCGTATCATTATCGGTTAAATCACTCCCCGTTATCGTCGTCACTCCCGCTGAAAGCAGGACACCAACAGTACTATTCGAGATCGCGACCCCATCAATGTCGATCGTACCGGTGTTCACACGAATGCCAGTTTCGTTGTCCGATATCGTGGTAATTCCGCTAACTGCAACTTCCAAAGATTGGGCTCCGAAGCCAAGTAGAATACCGTTGGCAAAGCCTTGGCCTAGGTCTCCATCAGTTCCGATAATTGTATTGTTGGAAACGGTGACGTCAGAGATCGGATCGCCAGTGAAATTGCGGATTGAAATGCCAGATCCACCCCAGACCTGCAATGTGTCAGGGCCCGGAGCGATGTTGTTTTGATCGATCAACGCGTTGCTACGTTCCACTTCGACCGCACGCCAAATATTACCTGTAAAGGAGTTGTCTTCGATCCGTACTGTGTCAGCCGGCGCTACTCCGACCGGTTCACCCTGTGGGTTTACAAAGATTCCGTAGTAGCCTTTTCCGTCTCCGTCGAATGTGTTGTCATGAATGCTTAGCCCATCGACATCGCTCGACTTACCAGAATTTGATCCTGACCAGGTCTGAATCATGACGTTTGTCAGACTATCATTCGCACCCAAGGGAGGTGTGTCTCCCTGGCTAGAAATGAACTCGTTGTCGAAAATTTCGACGTCGGGACTGTCAATCACGATACCACTGGAGTATTCTCCCGCTGGTACGACAGGCGAAGCAATCGTGAAGTCGTGAATCTGTACGCCACTGGCAAGCACGTTGATGTTGGGCGTAGCAAGTGGGAAGCTGCCTTGCGGATTGGTAGCGATTCCTTGAATCGTAGTTACGCCAGCACCCTGCCCAACCAACTCCAGATCCGCTTTATCGATCACAAGGTCTTCGACAAAGAAGCCATCGGCAACGTTCACGGTCCCTCCACCAGCGACGATATCGATACCGCGTTGGATGGAGCCGTCGCCCAGCACGCCACTGTCGGCCTGATCAGTGATGAAGGCCTGATTGGTCTGGATGTCAACAAAACCCTTGTACGGGCCAAACGGGCCGCCATGCGTTGGGTGCAGCTTGTCGACAAAATGCAGAATGCGGTCTTCCACGTCAAAGGCTTGCGAAAGCGTCAAGCTGCTGGCCGCTGTGCCCGACCAGACGGTATTTGTGCCATCGACTCGTAAGAAGGCAAAACTGTTATCCGGGGCGAATTCGATCTCGTGGGGCTGGGCACTGGAACCGTCCAGGCCACGGAGCTCGGTATTACCCAGGTCAAAGGTAGCCGGAGTGCTGACCGTGCCGCTGCCGACCCCATCAAACCGCAGACTCCCGCCAAACGAGCCGGTAATCTCCGAACCAGCTCCGCCCAGCTTCACGTCGTTAAACGACAGATTATCCACGTCGCTATAGCGCTGGATGCCGATCATCTGAATGCGGTACAGACCGCTGATATCGACGTTGTCTACGGTGACGTTGCCCATCGACGCTTCGCTCACCCCGTCTCCGGCCCCGACGCCACGCAGTTGGATCGCGCTGTGGCCCGAGACGGTACTGGTCATCACCAAGTCTTGCAGCAAAGCGTCGCCGTTGTAGGTAAACAGGCTGATGTGCCCGTGACCACCGCTGCTGGTTGCACCGTTATCGGCAAATGTCGAACCTACCACTTCCACATTCTGAACAGAGATGCCGGTAACGGAATTACCTGTGACGTCGATACCGAAACTGGAGAAGTCGCGGATCTCACTGTTTTCCACCCGCAATGTGCCTAGTGAATCGCTACTCTGGATCTTAATGCCGGTAGACGTCGAGACTCCATCGTCGCCGTCAAGTACCAAATCCAGCAGCGTTATGTCATCGCTACCGCTCGTACCAGCTACGTCGACTATGGGAGACGCCGAATCGGCTGCGATGATCACACTGCCGGCTGTCTCGCCGTCTAGTGTGATCGCCTTGTCAATTACAACTGTCTCGCTGTAGGAGCCATCTTCGATGAATATCGTGTCACCCGAACTCGCGGCATCAATCGCCCGCTGAATACTCGGTGTGAGTGTGTTGACACCGTCGAAACTGCTAGTCGTCACAAACAATTCACCAGGCACGACTGTGACCAAGCCCAGCGATCCTACGTCGATCGTATGCAAAATCTTGTCTTCTAGCTCGAACAAATCATCGAGCGACATCACAGCGGGCTCTTGATCACCTCCTGTAACGCCAAAGACGTTTTCGGTTGCATCCAAGTCTACGTCGACCGGTCCACCTGGGCCATCGGGGTCAAGTACGATAAACGCATCGAGTGTAGAGTTAAATGTATTCTCGTTGCCATCGGTACCGACGATCACATTGTCAAATGTTGGCGAGGCAACTCCGGGACCTGGATTGCTATCGCGTAGCACCAATGCGGTGCCTGTTCCGAAAAACTCATTGTTGGTAATCGTAGCACCAACCGGTGTGGTGTTGCCGAGGCTTCCGAATTTATCCGTATCGAGAACAATATTCTCCGCATCTACGGCAGCGACTGCAGCAGTAAAGTCGTTGTCGTCTATGACGACGGCAGAACTGTCATCCACTACGATGCCGGTTGTGTGACCAGTGAACGTGTTGTCAAAGACCGTCACGGTTGAAGTAGCGTCGTGGTGGGAACGAATCAACAACGACTGCGGAAACAGTTCTGATCCAACAGCAAATTGATTGCTCGAGAGATCAATGGGTGAATTTGCGTTGGGAGAACTAATGTCCACGCCCGCCAGATTGAACGTGTTCCCAGTGATCGAAGTTGTTCCCCCAGATGCAAATTGATTATGAAGGTCCTGTGCAAAGCCCTGTAGCGTGTTTCCTGAAGCATCAGCCTGGACCTGCCCTAAATAGAGACCACGAGTGAATCCCGAAAAACCCAACGGATTGGATATCGGTACTGGCGTGGCCGTGAAGGTGCCAAGCACCTGATTGTCAGTGACGGTCACCGAGTGAATCGGACCACCTTGGCCAATCAGAGCGATACCCATCGCTGAAGCGCTGAGTCCACCAACCAAATCGAACGAACCGATGTTTTCACCAATCGATTCAATAACGTTGTTGCTAAGAGACAGGCTATCAAAAGAACCGCCCGATAGGTTGACATCTGGTTGTGCAACATTAGAAGCTGCAATACCGCCGGAGGCGTGATCTCGATCGACCAGGATATTCAAGCCATCGATTGACACGTTATCGGCAGCCACTTCGATGATGACTTTGTCATTTGAGCCTGAGGTTACGGTCAACTCGACCTCGAGCTGTGGCAGATTGTCTGGATCAACGTCTGTCGAGATTGACACGGCTTTGTCAATCACAAACGATTCATCGTACGAACCGTTGAGTACGATGATTTGGCCGCCCGCAAGCACAGCGGCAACGGCATCGGTGAAGTTGGCAAACTGATCGGTCCCAAATGCTGCGCCATTGGTTCCTGCCCCGTCGGCGTCTGTTCCAAGTCCGGTACCTACCCAATCATCGTTTACATAAACTGGACTCGCGGCAGGCACTGCGGGCGACTGGCTGAAGATTACCACAGTGCGCGTGGGATCATCGGTATCATCAAAGATTACCGACTCGATGACGGCGGTGATCGATGATCCGTAGTCGTTGTCTTCGGCAAACACATCCAGGTTGCCGACCGCGACCTCATTTAAGTTCTCGATTGCGTAATTGCCGCCAGCGCCGGAGTAACCCGTCAAAGTGTTGCCACCGATGCTTGAAGAGTTCGTCACACCGCTGCCGGTTGATAAACCCGTAGTGCCACTATCGGACGAATCTCCCGCGTCGACCACAGCATCGCCACTCACTTGTATGCCGACAAGATTATTGCGAAGGTCAGTTCCTTCGATCAAAGCGGTCGAACCGTTGACATCGACACCTGTAGCGCCATTGTCAGTGATCGTCGCTCCTACAACGCTTAACGTTGCACCATCTCCAACGATGGATACACCATCGCCGGTGTTGCCCGTAATCTGATCGCCGTCAATTGTGACAACGCTTGTATCTGTGCTGTCGAACCCGATCGAAACACCTGTCGTGTTCCCCGAAATCGTATTACCTGAGAGGTTCGCCTCAGTACCCCCTCCGAAGTACGTAGTCGCCAATACTCCGGCAGAGGTCGAACCATCAGTAGACGCTTCACCTAAGTTGCCGCTGATCGTACTGTCGATGATACTCGCAACAGCCCCTCCACCAACCTCGACCGCATAGTCAAGGTGATCGCCAGCGCCTTTGCCGGCATACATGTTGTCCTGGTAGATGCCCGTTGTTCCCGCACCGAAATAGAAAACTCCTTGCCGGCCGATATCGGCAAACATGGAATTGGTAACATCAACGTTCGCCCCAGCGCCCCCGAAAGCGACCAGTGCGGTACCTGCGTAGCTGGAGGACCCGGTGAAGTTCGGGCTGAGTGGCCCAAAGGCGTTGAATTGAATCGTATCGAACTGAACGTTGTCGATCGTGCCAGAACCCTTGTGTCTGAGCGCCTGCCAAGTCAAGAAACCGCTACCGTCGAAACCCACATGGCTCAAGTCAAGCGTGACACCAGTGTCAATCAGCCACCATCCGCGCGCGTCACCGCTACTTGAAGTATCGAAATCCTTGGTCAGGGTAGTGGTAGTCTTACCTTCACCGATAATCGTTAGGTCTTTGTCGATGAAGACCTGAGCGGAATCGGTGTACACACCATCTTGGATAAAAATCGTGTCATTCGCGTCGGCTGCGTCAACCGCTCGCTGGACTCGAGCCGCCGTGTCAAAACCTGACACAAAACTGCTGGTGGTTAAGTGGATGTTGCTTGCCGGATCGAAGTTGACAGTACCCGTTCCGGAGACATCTACCGAGTGCACGACAAGGTCTTCAATCGTAAACAGCTGAGAAGTCGTAGCGCTGTTAACGTCGACTCCATCGAAAACAGTGTTCGACGCATCGACGTCGTTGATGCTTATCAGGTCTCCAAACGGTGCCGGTGTAGCCGCGTCTGGAGAAGCCAACAGTATGGCAGGTGTTGCCAGGGCATAGCCACTGAATGTGCTTCCGGCGACAGAAATGTTTGTGGGCGAATTCAGACCAGTGTCGCTGAGGCCCAGAATACTCACTCCGATGGAAGTATTAGCCCCTGCGGTGAGGTCGGCCGTTAGTTCCACGTCGTCTACATTGCCAAAGATCACCAGATCAACGGCGTTGTTGCTGAGGCTAACGCTATCACCACCGTTCTGGCCAATTTGAACGCCAGAGATCGTGCTTGTGAGTCCGCTGTTGAAGAGGGTGATGCCGCCTAAAGCGTGATCCTCACTAACGATCGTTCCTTTAATCTCTACGTTTGTTATCGAACTACCGGCTTCAGTGTCGTCAACAAATAGATTAATGCCGTTTGTTCCGTCGGGGCGTCCGGAATCCGGATTGTTGAATGTTCCTCCGTCTATCACGATGTCACTGGAGTTTCCAGTAGTCGCCGCACGCGCAGTGATGCCAACGCCACCACTGTAGTTGTTATTCGCAGTGATATTGGTAAGCAAGGCGGTCCTTACGCCATTCAGATCGATCCCTTTGCCAACAGTCGCGGGCGAAGATGCACCATTGTCCGATGCAATGATGTCTGTCATCAAGATGTCATCGACGTTCGACACGTGAAACCCGTCCAAGTCGTGATTCACTGAAGCAACATCGTTAAACTCTAGGAAACTGACGCCCGACGCAGTTACGCCATGATTAGTTGAACCGTCGATGCGTAACTCTTGTACTGTAGTGCGGTCGACGGTCGACGCGCCGCTTCCGCTTACGATCAGACGACCATCAATAATTGTATCTGTCGCGGGCACACTTCCACTTCCGGCACCGTCGAGGGTGATTTTCTTATTAACGTCAACAGTCTCACTGTAGGTCCCCGCCTCGACCACAACTGACTCGCCAACGTCTGCAGCATCAATCGCGTTTTGGATGGTTTCGTCATTTATTCCTGTGCCAGGAGTGCTGACGAACAAGGTGCTTGCTACTAGACGAATAATTCCGGAGGTCCCATTGTCAGGGCCATGGAACATTTGGTCTTCAATTCTGAAATCGTCGATCAAGCCTTCGTAGTCTGCTAAGGTGTGGCTTGTTAAATCCAGATCTTGAGTTGACTGATTATCAATGAAATATGAATCACCCGCGTACTGATTGCCGTCACCAATCGTGACAGTTCCGGAAGTAGTTTCGACGAGTATGTCGGTAGTGTTGTCATTCGTATTGTTGAAATCATTGTCGCTTACCGAACCAATCCCGCTGTTGGAGAAACGGATACCGGTAGTGTTATCGTAAATGGAATTGCTGGTAATCGTTGCCGAGCCACCGTCAACGTCGATGCCAATTACATTTCCATGGATTGATGCGGCATTGCTGTCAATCGTAACTTCGACGGCGTAACCATCGGGAATCGGCAACTCCAGGTCACCTCCATTGTCGGCTGCCGCGTCGGCCTCGAAAACACGCACGCCAATATCGCTGCCAGTAATATCGTTATCTGAGATCGATACAACTAAGGCGCGCACGCCAGTGCCCGAGTCACCCGCGCCATGCACGTCGACTCCACGGGCAAAATCAGTAATTGTGTTACCCGTTAGATTGGCGTATCCCCAACCATCTTCGTCGCCGAAGAAATCGCCATCATCGGTTATGAAAACACCCGTACCTTCGCCACGATTTGTCCCATCGGTTGAGGAACTCGTGAGCACATTATCGATTACGTCGACGCGCTCTGTTTCAGCTTCATTGTGGTAGAGCCAAAGCCCACTGTCGCCCTCACTGGTTGTTATCGTGTTGCCTTGGACTGTAACAACACCCTCGGCGTATTGGACGACGATTCCGATATCATCGCTACCGCCGCCCGCCTGTGTTAGATCGATATCGTTCGCATCAGATACGCTAGGACCGCCGATTAGGCTGCCATCGGCCAACCCGGAGAGGTTCATACCAGTAGCGGTGTCTGAGATTACATTTCCCTGAACTGTCAGCAGCGGAGCGAGAGAAGCAGCGCTAATATAATTAGAAGCAATCGCACCACTTACATTCGAGATCGTGTTATTTGAGATCAGGACATCAGACTCAAACACGATAATTCCGAATGATAGTTCGACATTGTCGATCGTGTTGCTATCGACGACGTGTCCCGTGCCTTTGTTCAAACCACCGAAGTCCGAGAGCAACTGAATACCACGACGATAGATGTTTTGAATGGTTGTATCTTGGATGGTCACATTGTCGTGAACCAAGCCAGAATCGAAGTCCGTGTAGATACCCATACGGAAGTTGTTCTTGCCTGGCGTTAGTGCCGTATTCGCCTGACCATCAATCGTAAGGTTCGAGATGGTCACATCACTGGCATCAACGATAATTCCTTGTTGAGCAATGCCACCAGTTGTGCTGTTGATGTTGTCATCTTCGCCAGCAGGTGCAATTACGACCCCTGCTTCTGATTGGCCGGTCAAAGTTACCGACTGGGAAATGAGGGTTCCTGATTCGTTGTACTGACCATCAAGCAACAGTACTGTGCCGCCAACATCTACTGAGTCGACGCCTTCCTGAATACGGCCCGCTAGTCCTGTTTGCTCCCCAAGAGTAGTGACATTAAGCAATGAATTATCACCGACAAACCCGACGTCGCCGCCGTTATTGTCGGTCAATACATCCAAGAACGGCGTAAAATCGACCGGTCCATCCGTTGCAGAGGCGACGGCTGCTTCGCTATTAGATCCCCACCAGTTGCCGGAAGCATCGACTACAGTAGCCGTAGCGTTCTGCACAGCTTTGCTCAAGTTGCCATCAAGGTTACTGCCATGCACCTCTCCCACGCCCGAACCGGTGACAAGTAGTCCCGTTGCATTACTTGACAATATGGAGTTGTCGATCGTAGCACTTCCATCCGAGACAATCACACCGGCAGTAACATTGCCCGTGATCTCACTAAAATCGATGTCAGCTGTTCCACCGTTTGAAACTTGCACACCAAAGATCGTGGCACCTTGAACAACGGAGGAATCGATATCGGCTGAGCCACCATCGAGAACCACGCCATTGAATCCACCGACGATAGTTGAATCAACGAGGGTCAGGACCCCTTCACTATTGATGCCGTCGGAAGAGTGATTCTCAAAGGTAAGGCCGTCAACGATGACCACAGACCCGGCGCCACTGATATCCAACCCCGTGCTGAACAGCGCTGTCCCATCTACCACAGGTGTATTCGCCAGTGCCGCTTCTAAGGTCAGGCTCTTACTACCGATTGCTAGCGCTTCGTTGTAACCGCTACCCGCATGTGTGTAGATAACTACGGTCCCGGAAGGATCAACCGCGTCGATTGCATCTTGAATGGTCGCGAATGCGTCGACTCCAAACGCAATTGCGGGACCACCACCATCGGGGTCACTTCCGTTGGTCGAACCAGCCCAGTCGTCATCGACGTAGATCGTTGCCGTTGAGGGAGCAGCCACCAAGACAACATCGTTGCCAGTGCCTCCGTCATAGAAAACGACGAAGTCTTGACCACTAATAGAAGTGACATCGCCATTTGCGATTCCGGCGAAAGTTCCTACAACAGCATCGGCTGCATCGTTATCGACGAGCACGATCGAGTCGCCAGGTGTCGAAACGATTGTACCGAAAGCATCTAGAGTCGCGCCACCGAGGTCGACAGTGCCGGTGACGACATACTGATCGTGCCCAGTGCCTGGAGTAACTCCATTTACTTCGGCGGTAAGTGTCGAGCCAGCCGTTAGTGTTAGTGAGCCGCTCGCCATAATGCCGGGGCTAAAGCCGGCATCAAGTACCGCACCTGCAGCACTTACGGTTAATGTTCCGTCGAGTGCAAAATCCCCGCCCAAAGTCGATGCAACGTTGAGATCGACATTTTCAGAGTAGTCGCCAGAGAATCTTAGGTCATTGCCGGCTCCGAGTGCATCGATAGTCGCCTGAATACTAGCGGCCGGAAAAACCGTAGAGTTTCCCTGTAGAAACGGCAGAACAAGTGCTCCCGGATCGAATGAGTTAGCTCCGAGTACATCGCCAATATCGTCGGGATCCGTGGAAAGACCGTTCGGTGTGCCCGGATTTGCAATGAAGAGATAACTCGTCTGTAGACCCATCCCAGCGCCCAGAAACGAATTGCTTGAAATATCGACACTTGAACCTCGGGCTCGCAAGGCTGAGCCGAATCGAGTCGTAGTTCCGCCAAACGTATTGCCAGTGATGACCGCACCCGCCGAATCAATGGTAACTAAAGTATTCCCTTGTTCATGCGCGGCAACGGGAGCACCAGAATTATCAGTTTCGCTGATTCCACCGGCCGTTCCGGTGATATCATTATTCGTGAAGGTGATATTCGACGTATTTCCACCGCCAGTTCCGCCACCGATCACTACCAACTGCCGCGGTACATTAGCGAGTGAGAACTGAGCGCTGAAACCATCGCCATCAGGTTGCGAGCCCACAAACGTTTGTCCTGAAAACTCGTTACTATCGATGACAAAGCCGGAAATGGTAGCGCCAAACTCGGTTGTCAGCCCTCCATCTCCATTGGCTACTACTTCGTTGTCTATAATTTGAGCGTCACTATGACCACCTTGGAAGTAAATTGCGGCATTCTCAACGGCCGGATTCCCGTTATCGATTCCGATAATCGTGAATCCCTGGCCAAGCCCGCCGAGCTTCACACCCGTGGTGTTGCTTGTCACCAGGATCGTTCCCAAAGCGCCGTCTGAGATTCCTTCGATCGTCGTCGAAGCACGACCATTCTGAGACACTAGCTCCACGTTCTTATCGATGAGTACGTTTTCAACGTAAGTTCCGTCGCCCACGCTAACAGTTCCGTCGGCCGCAACGGCATCAACACCACCTTGGACCGTAGCGAAAGCGTTCGTACCAAATGTGGCTGCCTGATTGCCAGGAGCAATTGGGTCGGCGTCGGCAATGGCCTGTCCTATGGAGAATGCAGACCAGTCATCGTCAACATATGATTTAGTCAGCGTTCCTGTCGCAACAATATCATCGATTCCGACCCATTCGTCGCTGCCACTAGCGTTTGTAGTGATGACACGAATCTGAACTTCGGACTGGTTGTCTGCAGCCGAGGGAAGCTCACCATGTACGGCAGCAACCTGTGTATCCAGATTGGGCCCAGATGTTGCATCCGCGATATAAGTGTTAGAACCAATTGAAACATTTGCCCAGCTGCCTGAGTTACCTACTCGATACTGCAATGCGACCTGTTGTACAGAGTCATCTAAGGAACCGTCGATATCTCGGACGTTGAAGTCAATAGTGACATCCTTCACATCCGTCGTATCGAGATACACTGAAAGGTAAGGAGCGTCTGCGGTACCAGATCCTTGCAGAGCGACCGTTGCGTTGGTTATTTCAAACTCAGCCACCCCGCCTGTGTTTAGGGTGTTCGGATTTGTCTGATTGGCTATAACGTCCAGAACGGGCGTTAGATCGTCCGCAGTCAATGTCTGAGGATCCGTATCCGTACCAGAGGTGAGCCCATCACCACGGAATCCTTGGATGCTATCTACGCCGCTCCAGTCGTCGTTCGTAGTGATTTGACTGACGTCAGTCCAGTCTTGCGTCAAGTCTCCCGTGGAGAGAATCCACGGAACGGAAGACAACATCCGTCGCTGTTCAAGACCTTCTACACGCAATACGGTCGTTGACTCAGCGCTTACCATTCGAGAACCAGTGGCCCTCCGTAAGGTTGACAACGAGCGGGAGCTAACGCGAAACATATCGCAAACCGAGCGAACAATTCTTGAGGAACTCCAGGAAGACATCGAAAACCTAGGAAAGGCGTGGCGAAAGCGGCGAAACCTAGATTTACGATTAGAAGAGCGTCTCACGGGTCCAACGCGGCTAGAAACGTGACATTGCTTATTGTGTCCTGAGCGAATGTTCATGGTGCCTTCCGACTCTTAGTGAGCGAACTTTTTTGAGATTGCGATTTCGAACTAATCTGTAAGTGCGGCGGACAGGCAACTGTAGAATTCACTCCAGGGGCCTGAAATCATCGTGATTGGCGGAGCGTCTTGGACGGTCCAGTGGCGCGCTAGGCAGACGAGTATCTTGCCATTCATCGAGAGCCACTCTCCCTGACCGGCCGGCCGCGGGGCAGAAAATGCTATAGGCACTGCTCGAACCCTTGACAGAAACTGTGATGTGGTTCGATTGGCTAGAGATCTCCGAGCCACGTACGCCACATTTCGGCGTCATTAGAGCAGAGTGTATCGAATCGCGCAGCCAAGTCTTCTTAGCATGCATGCCTTCGTGCCCCCTGAATTTCTTGCTGGTCCATTCGAGCTCGAATGGAGATGGGTGCGATTCATTAGGCGGAACCAACCCGAATGCCACAAATCCCCAACGAAGATTTAAACTTCGAAACTTTCCTCACAAGCACCATACCCATCTCCCCCAGAGCGGCCATGCTAATGCCTTGAGTTTGGAGTTGCAAGTTTTTAAGCACAGAATTTTTTAAAAAAACTGTCAGCGCCCCCTATTGCTCCAACTCAAGTTGCAAAACACGTTAGAGACCACTTAAGGTTCAAACGTGCTGCAAATGTAGTAATGTGAATTGAGAGAAGGAGTTAGGTCAAAATGCACCACTTAGAAGATATCGCTAAATGCCGACCTACCCTCACGTTAGCTCCCGCGTTAAGAAGTGAGGTGTCTAACAGAACACCCAAATCTCTCGATTCTTCAGTACGAAATCAATGCCACGCTCCCTCGGTGTTCTTACTACTCCTAGCGGGTTGTGGTGATACCACAGCTTACCTGGATGACTTCCTGTAGGTTGTTCGGTGTGGACTAAGGCCGGTTCTTTTTCATTGAAGTTAGATCTTATCGCGTATGCCTATTTCGATTGGGCATGCAGATTCAAGGTGTGAAGCTAATGACCGGACACAAAAATTCGGCAACCTATTCACATCTCTTCAAACTCACATTGGCCTCGCTGCTAATTCTTTCCAGCCGCAAACTCTGCCTGTGCTGCTCCCGTAACGATAGAGTTCGATGATGTATCGATCTTCGGCGGTAGTCACCTATTTGATGAAGTGAGCGAATTGATCAGGACATCCAAATCCGATAGTGTAGCCGAATAGAATCAACTGCGTGGCAACCGCAAAGACGGCGTACGGCCGAATACTTCGGCTAACGCCGATTAGCGGCAGTTTCCAACTGCATTCTGATTGCTCCAATAAGGCTCGAATCTCTACAAGCTAACGCGCGAAGGCGTAGTTGCCCGCCTATAGATATAGACATTCCGACTACGTCTTTGGGCGGGGCACACCGCTGCTAGATCATGAGACTGTCGATTGACCGATGTTGGACAAGCTTCGGCCAGATACTATGGAAGCCAACTCGCCGAGAAGAATTTCACCGACGCTGGATAGTGGTTCATATAAGTTCCCTCTAAGCGACTCCCAATAGACGATGCGTTGCCAACCGAGGGGATACGAGCGTTGTCAAATCGATGGCAGTCTCCTGCTTATAGAATCGCGTTCGAGAGTAAACTGCGAATATGACGACTCCTCTGTAGTCAATGATGGTGGAGCAACCGTCAATAGCC
>Ga0315338_1000224_pt1 | contig 194747 bp, 180 predicted proteins | sample ASW8metaG_FD_204518 | JGI IMG/M metagenome (GOLD analysis project Ga0315338, IMG submission 204518) | Ammonia-oxidizing marine archaeal communities from Monterey Bay, California, United States - ASW #8 | ecosystem: Environmental > Aquatic > Marine > Coastal | place: USA: California | collected...
CTTCAGACCCCGCTTCTGGTGGGCATCACCCGCATAAATCCGGCGCTATCCTGCGGCCACCAAAAAAACATCTCTCGCCCCTAAAACAAAACCCCGCCTCAAAAAGGCGGGGTTCGTCAACAGTCTGAGGCACCGGAATTCCCGGTGCCTTTTTGTTTGTCGATTTACGATTTGCGTCACTATGCCTTAGCTGACGTGCCAATCGGCGGCGAACAGGCGGGGTATTTCAATCGCCGGGCATCGGTTCATGACCGTCACCAGTCCCGCATCAACCGCCTTATCGGCAGCAGGCACATTGATCACACCAAGTTGCATCCAGACCGATTTTGCCCCAATTGCGATGGCCTCGTCGATAACACCGGCCGCGTCATCACTGTTGCGGAAAATATCGACCATATCGACCGGTTCATTGATGTCTGAAAGCTGTGCCACAACCGTCTGCCCGTGAATTTGGTGTCCGGCCTGCCCGGGGTTAACGGGGATAACGTGATATCCGCGATCAAGAAGGAACTTTAAAACCCCGTTGGACGGGCGTTCCGGCTTTGGGCTCGCACCAACAAGGGCGATGGTTTTTGTGTTCGATAGCAGTGTTTTAACACCGCCATCGTCCGGATTTGAAAATTCGGTCATCTCTTACATCCGCTGTTTGTAAAATGTATCACTGCTTTGAAGTTATCTGATATTTTTCGCTTGGCAACTGGCGCGCAACAACGGGTGTTTAGGGTGGTGATGTGGTATTGGATCGCGGGGGCCTCGCGGAAAGTTGAAAGCAAGTTAGGTGACGCGCGCTCTTAAAAGCGGTTGTGTGACATATCAGTTCATTTTGACGGACATCTATTGCATGTATCCTTGGCTTGATCCTTCGGGGCGCTTTTCGTTCTTTAAGCTTACAGTTTTTGTGGCCCTTCTTGTGCCGGGCATCATGTTGCTGTGGCCGGTTGTGCTTGAAGGTGGTGCGACCATTCCGGTCAAGGAAGCCATCCTTGAAAGCGGTGACTGGACGATCCGGATACTGTTGATATCACTCTTGATTACGCCGCTTCGCCGGATCACACGGTTTTCAAAACTGGTGCAAGTGCGTCGCCAGATCGGTGTTGCGGCATTTGTCTATGTGATGGTTCATCTGTCGCTTTATGCGATCAGCCAGAACCTTGATCTTGGCAAAATCGTAAGCGAGATTTTCTTGCGGATTTACCTGACCATCGGGTTTGCCGCGGTTGTCGGGCTGTCGATCCTTGCTGCGACATCGACCAAGGCTGCCATGCGCAAGCTTGGCGCCAACTGGTCGCGCCTGCACAAGGCAAGCTATGGCATTGCCATTTTGGGCGCACTGCATTTCTTTATGCAGTCAAAGATCGACGTCAGCGAAGCGACCCTGATGGCCGGGTTCTTTGTTGCCCTTATGCTTTATCGCTTTGCGCATTGGCGCGGGTGGTCCTTGCGCAGTTTTACGCCGCTTCTTGCCGTGTCCGTGGTGGCTGGATTGGCAACGGCGGGTATTGAATATGCGTGGTATGCGCTTGCAACCGGTGTTCCGGCAGATCGTGTATTTGCCGCCAATCTTGAATGGATGTGGCCGATGCGCCCGGCCTGGACTGTTTTCCTGACCGGGCTTTTCATGATCGTTGTCTGCCAGTTTGGACGCGATGGTGCTGCGCGTACCGTGATCGCAAATGTGATGGCCAGTGTGCGGTTTAAACCGCAGCACTCGCGCGGCGGGTAAGGGCGGTTAGAAGACCAGCCCCGATCATCACCGCACCACCGGTGCGCGTCAGGCGGCGCATGGCAGCAGGATTTCGAAACCGTTGCCGTAAGGCCGATGCCATCACCGCCCAAATCGTTACATTTACTGCCGCCAGAATGACAAAGGTTGTTGTCATGATGATGAACTGCGGCAAGACCGGGCTGCTTGCGGTGACGAACTGCGGCACAAAGGCGATGAAGAAGACAATGCCCTTGGGGTTGAGTGCGGTCACGATATAGGCCTGCAAAAACATCCGTGATGGGCGGTTGCGCTTGGCGTCGGCGTTGTCTTCAAGCACGCCCGGCTTTTCGCGCCACATCTTTATCCCAAGATAAATCAGATATCCCGCGCCACACAGTTTCAGGACGGTAAAAGCATCGGCCGAGGTTGCAAGCAGCGCACCCGCACCGGCAAGCGATACGGTCATGGCAGTTAAGTCGCCCAGCGCCACACCGGGAACCGTTGCCCATGCCGTTTGGCGCCCCTTGCCCAAGGCATAACTTACCACAAGCATGATGGTCGGGCCGGGAATGGCCAGAACAATGGAGCAGGCCACAACATAGGCAAGCCAGATTTCAATCGGCATATCGAAACTCCGCAATGCTGGAATATTGAAAGATTGGATATTCTTATCTGATGAAGAAAGATCGGTTATTCATGACGCCATGTCGGATGGCGTTTTTCAACAAAGGCGCCGATGCCTTCGCGCGCATCGTGTTTTTGCATGTTGCCGGTCATGACGCTTGATGCGTAGGCATAGGCGTCCGACAGTGGCATTTCGAGTTGCTTGTAGAACGCCTGCTTGCCGGTTTGAACCGTCATGCCCGACCGTGCAGCAATGCCGCGCGCCAGTGTTGTGGTGGCAACGTCAAGATCGTCATCCGCAGCGACGTCTGATACCAGCCCCATGGACAGGGCGGTCTCTGCATTGATCGGATCGCCGGTCAGCAACATGCGCATGGCGTGTTTACGTGAAATGTTGCGGCTAAGGGCGACCATCGGGGTCGAGCAAAATAGCCCGATATTGACCCCCGGTGTGGCGAATTTTGCCGATGTTCCCGCCACGGCCAAATCGCAACTGGCGACAAGTTGACATCCGGCTGCGGTCGCCATGCCATGCACCTTGGCAATGACCGGTTGGGGCAGGGTGACGATCCGCATCATCAAATCACTGCATTGGGAAAACAGGGCGGCGTGTTTGTCGCAGTCCGAAATCCCGTTCATTTCCTTTAAGTCATGACCAGCACAAAAGACCGGTCCTTCGGCGGCCAGAATGACGCAGCGGATATCGCGATCTGTGGCGATGGCGTCGAAAATATCGTGCAAGGATTTCATCATCGCGCAGGAAAGCGCGTTTCTGCGGCCCGGGTTGGTCAGGGTTACGGTGGCAACACCGTCTTGATCGTGTCGGGTGGCAAGTGGCGTTTCGATGCGTTCATCAACCATTGGTGTACTCCCTATCAACCGCATTCAAGCGGTAATTCTTATTTTCTTATACATATTGTCGTAGTAGAATTGCACGTAACAGGAAAAAAATAAAACCCTGCAGGACGCCATTTTGGGGTGGCTTGCTGCCATATCAGGCGAGTGGCTGTGGATGAGCAAAGATCAAATGCGTAAACCGGGGCGGGCCCCAGGTCGTTTTGTGACGACCAAGACCATTATCGAAACCCGCAGGCCCAAAACGCCGGTGGCCGCAACACCGATCAAGCGTTTTGACCGGAAAGACGCAATGGAGCGCGATCTTGACCGGTATCGCGCCGATGCCCGTGCACGTTTGTTGCGCAACGGATTTGATGTGCCCGCGTACCTTATGCCTAAACCCCCAGTCAGCGAGGACGAAGAGGAGAATATCCCTGAAATTGATCCGGATGAAGTGCGCGACGTTCACAGCCACGTTATGACAGGCCCGAAGCCAGCCCCGCTGGCCAAGGTGAATAACGCACCGCTTGCACCGGCCAAAGCCGCCAGCAATGCATCAACCGCCAAACCATCGCGCCATGTTCATGTACAGGGTGGTGTGGCGCAGAAGCTTCATCAGGCAGCCCCCGTAAACGGTGGTTCTGCTGGCGATGCGCAGGCGGGGGGCGAAAATGCCGCCTATCAGGATTATGTCGACAGTCTGGATGGTGGCCCGACCTTGCTTGATCACATGCGCGGCGATGATGCCCCGATCAAGGGGCGGGTGGATGATCTTAAATCTGCCGCAGAGACAAAATCACGTATTGATCTGCCAGATAATTCGTCCAGTTGGGTGGCGCGTGATGGGGGTAAAAACACACCCGGCATGACCGGGGCCGGTGCGGTAAAACCCAAATCAGGGACACGGCGGTCCAAGCGGAAATCTGCTGGTGGTGCACCGATCAACTGGAACAAGGTTTTGCCAAAGATCGCGGCCTATATGGTTGCGGCTGTTGGTATTGGCTATGTTCTGGTTCTGACGCTTAATCAGTTCTCGGCGATTTTGGCTAAGTAAACACTGCCCATTGCCTGCCGTAATTACCATATACAGTCATAGAATATTAAACCGTTCCGCGCCGAAGCAAGATGTTTGGCATGGGCGGTTGACCCATTGGACAATCAATGTTGTCGATGGGCCGTAACATCAGTGGCAGACGTCAGGCATGTTTGGGGCATGGTCTGATGATCATGTGAAAAGGCTGCCATATAAAAAAAACTGCACATGATTTTGGGGCATTATCGGTAAGGGGTGTGTGAACATTCGTGATCCGGGCCGCTAAACAATTTGGCCGGGATGAGGGGGCGAGTTAACCCTTGGTTCGGAGGCAGCGTGTGACGCTGTAAAGTCGCTATGACAAGTGATGTAAAAGGTCAGGAAGACCGCCGTCCGGTATATCTTCCCGAAAACCGCCATCATTGGGCATCCAATGATGAAGTCGATAAGCCTGTGGTCGATGTTACGCGTGGACCGATCCGGGCCCGGTTTCGGTGTAACCGGAACACCGGACCGTCGATGTCGGTGGGGGAATGGATGCGCGCCAACCTTCCAAAGATTGGGGCAACATCGATTGTTGCGATTGTCATTCTGTGTGTTGTTGCCACGATCTATACCGATATGGCCCGTATTGTGATGGATTAACGCAACGTCGAATGGGCGTTGTGCTTTGGTCGTAGGTTGGGCAATGCGTGTCTGTAAATATTGACGTTAACGTAAACGTTATGTCAGTCTTCCGGTTGATGATGAAAGATGCTGTATCAAACAAGACAGCACAGCAGGGAGACGACCCAATGACCCACACCCAAACCTTTCCGGCAGGTTCCGGTATCACGCCAGCCGATTTCGATGCCATTATGCGTGAAAAAGTGCCGTTTGTCGGGGACATGGGGGTGATCACTGAACGGCTGACCGATGATAGCGCCACGTTGCGTTTGCCGTTTAACGAACGGTACTTGCGGCCGGGCAATGTCGTGACCGGCCCGGCGATTTTTGCGCTGGCCGATATTGCGCTTTATGCCGTGGCGTGGCTGGTCGTGCCCAAGGCCGATCTGGCGGTGACGACCGAGGCGACGGTGCATTTCCTGTCCGGGGCCAAGCCCGGCGATTTGATTGCCGAGGCCAAAATCCTTAAGGCGGGCAGGCGGCTTTTGATTGCGGAATGTCATATAAGGTCTGCCGTCGATGACAGCCTGTGTGCGCATGTGATTGGCACCTATGCGATGCCACCGGCTTAAAAACCGGATAAAGTTGTGTGGTAAAATAATACCTCGTTATTTAAGTTATTGATTTTAAATGAAATATTCCTGTTGTTTTCCTGTTGAATACTGGCATAATGCGCCGACTTTCAACGAGGGACCATTCCCTCCGTGGAACCCAGTTTTCGAGTATAGAAATAATGAAAACCTTCTCTGCGACACCGAGCGACATTGAGCGCAAATGGTTCGTGGTCGACGCCCAAGACGTCGTCCTTGGCCGCCTTGCTGCTGTTGTTGCCAATCGTCTTCGTGGTAAGCACAAAGCGATGTTTACTCCGCACATGGATTGTGGCGATCATATCGTCATCGTCAATGCTGAAAAAATCAAACTTACCGGCCGTAAACTTCAGAACAAGAAGTTCTATTGGCACACCGGTTATCCGGGCGGTATCAAAGAACGCACCATGGACAAGCTCCTGAACGGTGAGCATCCGGAACGCGTGATCATCAAAGCTGTTGAGCGTATGATGTCCCGTGGCCCGCTGCGCAGCCAGGTTCTTTCCAAGTTGCACGTCTATGCAGGCACCGAGCATCCGCATGACGCTCAGAAGCCGGAAGTCCTCGACGTTGCGGCTATGAACGAAAAGAATAAGCGGAGTGCTAAGTAATGGCCGAAACTAAAACTCTTGAAGATCTCAAGGATCTGGCACAGGGCGGTGAAACCGTTTCTGCAGCTGCAGAAGGCACCCTGCCGGAACCAAAGATCGACGCACAGGGCCGTTCCTATGCAACTGGCCGTCGTAAGAACGCAATTGCACGTGTCTGGATTAAACCGGGCTCAGGCAAAGTCACCGTCAATGGCCGCGAATTCGAAGATTACTTCGGTCGCCCGGTTCTGCGCATGGTGATCAACCAGCCGTTCACCGTTACCGATCGTAAAGATCAGTTTGACGTTGTTTGCACCGTTAACGGTGGTGGCCTTTCTGGTCAGGCCGGTGCGGTTCGTCACGGTATCTCACGTGCGCTGACCTCCTTTGAGCCGGCACTGCGTCCGTCGCTTAAAGCTGGTGGGTTCCTTACCCGTGACTCACGTGCAGTCGAACGTAAAAAATACGGTCGTGCAAAAGCTCGTCGTAGCTTCCAGTTCTCGAAACGTTAATTCGTTTCCGGGCAGCACGCCCAACATTTTATTGGAAAAGCGTCACTTTCGAGTGGCGCTTTTTCTGTTTGCGGGTGTTCAGTCGGGCGTGATTTTGCCTGTCGGCAAAACCTATAAAAAAGCGGCGTCTTTACAGATGAAAGACGCCGCTTTTTTGTTTGATTTTGAGACACGAAATGGTGTCTGCTGCGTTACTGCCAGCGGTCAGAAAAATCGCGCGGGACCATCAGAATGTCGCGATCGACCTTGGTCACGTCAGTATGTCCGCAAAGCGCCATGGAAACTTCAAGTTCCTTATGAATAAGCTCAAGCGATTTGGTGACGCCTTCTTCGCCCATGGCCCCTAGGCCATAGATATATGCCCGGCCGATATAGGTGCCTTTTGCACCCAGGGCCAGGGCTTTCAGAACGTCTTGGCCAGAGCGAATGCCACTATCAAGATGGACCTCAATCTTGTCGCCGACGGCGTCCATGATAGCTGGCAATGCGCGAATGGAGGATAAGGCGCCATCTAGCTGGCGTCCTCCATGATTGGACACGATGATGGCGTCTGCGCCGACATTGAGCGCCTCCAGCGCATCGCGTGGATCAATGATCCCCTTGATGATCAAAGGCCCATCCCACATTTTCCGGAATTCGCGAATGCGGTTCCAGTCAAGGGATTGGTCGAAAGATTCTGCCGTCCAGGTGCTCAATGATGACGGATCGCCAACACCCTTGGCGTGTCCGACAATATTGCCAAAGAAACGTCGCTTGGTGCCAAGCATGCCCAGGCCCCACTGCACCTTTGTCATCATGTTCGCGACGGATTTCGCGGTCAGTTTGGGTGGGGCTGACAAACCGTTTTTCAAATCCTTGTGTCGCTGTCCCAGCATCTGAAGATCCACGGTGATGACGGCTGCCGAGCACTGGGCTGCTTTCGCCCGGTCAAACAGGCGCTGCATGAAGTCGTCATCTTTGAGCGTGTAAACCTGCAGCCAGAATGGACTGGACGTATGTTCGGCGACATCTTCGATCGAGCAAATCGACATGGTCGACAAAGTGTAGGGTACACCGAACTTTTCAGCCGCACGGGCGGCCTTTATCTCGCCGTCGGCGCATTGCATTCCGGTCAGTCCGACAGGCGCAAGCGCGACAGGCATGGAGACATTCTGACCGATCATCTGGCTTTGGGTTGACCGTCCGGCCATATTCATTGCCACCCGCTGACGCAGGTGAATATCCTGAAAGTCAGTCGTGTTTTCACGGAATGTCTGCTCGGTCCAGCTTCCGGATTCTGCGTAATCATAGAACATGCGCGGCGTGCGCCGTTTATAGATACGTTTCAGGTCTTCGACGCAGGTAATCACTGGCATGAGGTCAACTCCGAATAAAATGCGCTCGGTAATGGTAATACCAGTTTCAGAGGTTATCGCAAACCGAATTGAAAATCAGCTTCTTGCTGACCGTTTCCACATGCTGGAAGCAGGCCGATGTTCTTGTTGGGAAAGAATTTTAAAAACAAGGATCGGAAATTCTGCAGGTTGTGATAAGAACAAAAGTTCAAAGAGATAATTTCTGAATTTAAGGTGTCATCCAATGGTGGGAAATATGCGACGAATTTTCAAAACATAACTTTTGAATCTCTGTTGGATTTCCCCGTTATTTCTCAAGGGCCGCTAATGGAGCGGTCTTTTTTTTGTGCCAATTTCGCAGATTGGCAACGACCTGAACCCCAAAGAAAGGGACCCCCGATATGCAGTACAGAAAGCTGCACGACGCCGATTTTGATGCCGCAAACGCATTCCTTGCCAACCATGCTGCCACCAGCATGGTTCTGCGCGGGAATTTGCGAACTGCGGGTATCGAGCGACGTCGTCATCCGCTTTCTGGAACATACTTCGGGGAAGTTTCCAAAGCGGGACACGTCTCTGCGATCGTTGCGCAGTTTGGTAATGGCAATGTGTTTGTTCAGGCCGGGGATCAGGCACATATCCCGCACGCCTTGATCAAGGCATTCCGTTCTGAAATCCCGCATCCGGTGGCGGGTATCTTTGGTGATGCCGATCAGGTCGCCGACATGATTGTTCAGCTTGGCCTTGGCGATGCGAATTTTGCGATTAATGCATCTGATGTGCTCTATACGCTTGATCTGGCGGATTTGATTGTGCCGGTTAATGTGCGGGCCGACGGGTTTCAGATGGTCGACGCGGAAAAACTGGATCGCAGCACCTTGTTGCGCTGGTTACGTGATTACGAGATCGAAGCCCTTGGCGCGCAAGACACCCCCGTTCTTGACAGTAAGATCGCATCGCGACTGGTGCATGCGCTTGATGCGCGCACCATATGGGGGCTGATTGTTGATGGCAAGCCGGTCAGTCTTTCGGGGTTCAATGCCCGATTGCCCGACATGGTGCAAGTTGGCCCGGTCTGGACCCCGCCCGAACAGCGATCCAATGGCTATGCGCGGATACTGGTGGCCAAAACCCTGTTGGCGGCGCGATCAAACGGGGTGAGCCGTGCGATCCTGTCGACCGACAGCGAAGCCGCAGCCAAGGCATATGAGGCGCTTGGTTTTACCAAAATTGGCCGCTATCGCTTGGCGCTTCTGACAAGCCCGGTTAAGCTGGCACCCATGCTTGCACCGCAACCTTAAAACGGATCGAGGTCTGCTCTGATACGCAGCCTGTTATGTCGATCGATATCCAAGATGTTCCTGCCAGCCGTCCTTATCCTGTTGGCAGGAACAGGCATGTCTGGATTTTCGGGGGGACCTGCAAAGGCGCAGCAACCCGAACAGAATCTTTCACAGGTTCTCTATCGGTTTGAAAAACGCGCGTTGGACCTTGGGCGTTATGGCTCTGTCGCCATATTCCAGCAAAAGCTGTTTGTGCAGGCGGCCCATTGTGCGAGGAAACCGGCCAACAGTTATGGCCGTGCCGACGGCATTGTTGGCGCCAAAACCCGTCAGGCGATTGTTGATTTGCAGCCTTGCCTGAATGCGGCGGTTCGAGCTGCTGCCGGTGCAGAAAGTTATGGGGTAATCACAGTGGGATTGTGGCGGTTGCTGATGCCTGCCGACATGGCCCAACCGGGGGCGATTGAACGCGCCAATCATCTGACCTTTGCGCTTGAAGGGACGGATTACGACGTCATTCAGTTTAACTTCTGTCAGTCGAAAAATCCGCGCAGCGGCAAGAGGTTTCTCGAAGGTGATCCATATTGTCATACAAATGATCCGCGCGCCTATTTGACATGGGGGCCACGCGGGGCAACCGCCGGGGCCGGGGCGGAAATACAGCAGATTATCTTTGCCACCGAACGCGCCAATCCGGGGTTGCTGCAATCCGTATTCGGGCCGCTGACCGAGGACATGCACCGGCTGGCACTGGGCAATAATGACGCGGCGTTTGATATTCTGTGTTCGATCTGGATCGATACTGCGCAACGTGAAGATTTCAAGCGCCGTTTCGCTGACTATGGCGCGCGGCCTGAAGTGCAGCGTGCCTATCGTCAAGTCTATGACGCGGCCAATGCCGATGGCGGCAAAATCGCCCGGTTTTTTAAGCTGTACGGGGCACTCCGCCCGATCATCAAGCGCGATCCAACTGAAATTGATCTGGCGTTTTTCATTGATCGGGCCACACATGGATCAGTACCGCCGGGCGATATCAGCCAGCTTGTTGATCGCATGACAAGCTTTGCCACCCGAACCCGCAACCTTCCCAGTCCGGGGGAGCTTCGCAAACAGTTGGCCGCGTGGTTGCCGACCCATCATAAATACAATGACCGGCTGGCGCGCGATGCGATTTTCCTGATTGATGACCCGGACGTTATTTTATCAGACGCCCATCGCCGCATGTGGCAACAACGATCCGGGCTGAAAGCCAGCGATTTTGGCTTGTCGGATCAACGCCAGATCGCAAGCTATCCGGTTGCTGCCCCGACGGGATACGAGAAAATCGAGAAGTTTTATACGGTGCTGCCCGAAGACAAACGCGCCTGTCCATCGACGGTTCGAAGTGCGCGGCGGCAATAGTCGTGAGGATTTTAAATGGGATATGTATTTGTAGTACTAAATGCGGATCGGGCCGATTTTTAGGAGCCAAGAAAAAAATGCCGAGAAACAGCCTGGTCGTCTGAGTTGAAATTATGACTTGCCAATTTTCCTTGATGAGAACAAAATAAGAACATCGTTGAGATTAATAGGGGCTGAATAATGCAAGATATTTCAATTTACCTACCGGGGATATTGCTCGCCTATTCGGCTTTCCTATTGGCAATTGCCAGCCCCGGTCCGAATGTTCTGGCCGTCATTGGGACATCGATGAGTGTCAATCGATCTTCGGGTATGGCTTTGGCCATTGGAGTGGCGACAGGGTCATTTTCTTGGGCGGTGCTGACGGTGTTTGGCCTATCCACTATCTTGGCGGCATATGCCGAGGCACTTCTGATAATCAAGGTTTTTGGCGGTCTCTATCTCTTGTGGCTTGCGTATAAATCCTTCAAGTCAGCGGCATCCAGCCATGATATCAAGGCTGTGGAGCTTGCGGGTGGTCTCAGGACGCCATTGGGATATTTCAAGCGCGGTTACATTATTCAGATGACCAACCCGAAGGCGGCTTTGGCATGGATTGCCATCATCTCGCTAGGACTGAAAGACGGTGCACCGCTTTGGGTTGCTGCGGCTATCGTGCTTGGAACCTTTGCGCTTTCGATGGCTGTTCATCTTCTTTACGCTATCGTGTTCTCCACACCCGTTATGGTGCGTATTTACAGTAAAGCGCGTCGGGTGATTCAAGGTGTTCTCGGAGCCTTCTTTGCTGTTGCAGGCCTGCGCTTGCTGATGAGCAGGAGCTGATCCAATGTCAATCTATAAGGATCCTGTTGCCGCAAACTTGAATGATGGCTTTGTGATTGCCATCAACATTGTTGCAAAGGATGGAGAAGCCGAAGCGGTCGCCGACATTCTTGAGAGTCTTATTGAGCCAACGATGGCGGAGGAAGGTGTGAAGTTCTTCATGCCTTACCGGTCTCCAACTGATCCCAATGCGTTCTTTATTTATGAGCTTTATGTCGATGAAGCGGGTTGGGATGCGCACAACAAATCGGTTCACTTTCAGAATGCGGTCGGGGAGCTTGTTGAAAAGGTTGCAAGCAGAGAGCGCGTGCCCTTTCTGCCGTTTGTAAGTTAGCTTGAGTGCGCTTTATCTCTGTAAGAACAGTCTTCTCTTTGATGAGTGAAGGCTATTGATGCGGGCATCTCCTTGTCGGGTAAACGATTGAGCCGTGTAAAACGGTTTTGATTCCCCCAATTATGTTCTAAACGCTTGCATCTGCGGGGTGTGTTTGCCAACATCCGCCGGTTATTGATGCCCTGATTCCTTTCGGGGCACGCCTATAGGAGCAAGATTTGAAATGAGTGACGTTAAGGTCAAAGTCGGAATTCTCGGTGCCAGCGGATATACCGGGGCGGAATTGGTTCGTATTCTTGCGCACCATGAAGCTTCGATCATCACATTGCTGACCGCAGACCGACGCGCCGGACGTCCGTTCGGGGAAGTTTTCCCCCATCTTGCCCATATCAATCTGCCGACCATGATCAAGATCGAAGATGCCGACTGGTCAACCGTGGACCTTATTTTCTGTGCGCTGCCCCATGGCACGACACAGGAAGTGATCGCCGGATTGCCAGATCACGTCAAAGTTGTCGATCTGTCGGCGGATTTCCGTTTGTTTGATCCGGCGACCTATCAGGAATGGTATGGCGCGGAACATGCCGCACAGGATTTGCAAAAGCAGGTTGTTTACGGCCTGACCGAACTGCACCGTGAAAAGATCAAGAAGGCCCGTGTTGTGGCCAATCCGGGCTGTTATCCAACCCCGGTGCAATTGGCGCTAACCCCGCTTTTGGAAAGCAAGTTGGTGCATGCCGATGACATCATCATTGATGCCAAATCCGGTGTGACGGGGGCGGGTCGTTCGCCCAAGGAAATGACCCTGTTTGCCGAAGTCACCGAAGGCATTCATGCCTATGGCACCGGTGGACATCGCCATGCGCCCGAGATTGAGCAGGGGCTTGCCTGGGCGTCGGGAAGTGACGTTGTGGTCAACTTTTCACCGCATCTGATGCCGATGAGCCGCGGTATCTTGGAATCCATCTATGTCAAAATGACCGATGGTACGACCGCCGAGGACATTCAGGCCGCCCTTGCCAAACGCTATGCCGACGAGCCGTTTGTCCGCATCCTGCCATTTGGGGTGACGCCGCAAACCCGCCATGTGCGCGGATCGAACTACGTGCTGATGGGCGTCGTCAAGGACCGGGTGCCGGGCCGTGTGATCATTGTCGCGGTTGAGGATAATCTGGTCAAAGGGGCGTCTGGTCAGGCGGTGCAGAACATGAATGTGATGCTGGGCCTGCCGGAAACCATGGGGCTTGAGATCGAGCCGCTGTTCCCGTAAGGGGCGGGAAAGGTTTCCTCATACAATTAAAAAACAGGCGTGTCCAAACCGGGCGCGCCTGTTTTTTTGTGTTTTAGCCCATGGCGCGTTTGAGGATTTCAAACAGTTTGGGATCGTCGCATTGCGCAATATTAAACCGCATCAGATCATCGGCGGTTTGTGAAATGCTAAAAACATTGCCGGGTGCCAGCACCACACCATCGGCAAGGGCATTTCGTGCGAACGTCGCGGCATTCATGTCATCGGGCAGTTTGCACCACAAAAAGATCCCCGCATCGGGTGTTGAGACCGGGGTGATCCCCAGCGACTGCAATCGGGACGTCACCCGTGTCATGGCCGTTGCTAGGCGGGTGCGCAAAGCATCCATATGCTTGCGATAGGTGCCGTCCTTTAAAATCGACAAAACCAGTTCCGGGGCAAGGTTGCCACTGGAAAATCCGGTGGCGATCTTAAGGTCGGTCAGCCCGTCGATCCAGTCAGGTGATGCGGCGATATAGCCACAGCGCACCGATGCCGACAGGGTTTTGGAAAAACTGCCAATATGAATAACCCGATCCAACCCGCCAAGCGCGGCAAGACGCGGGGCGGGCGTGTTTTCAAAATCGGCAAAAATGTCGTCTTCAATCACAATCAGGTCGTGCTGTTCGACGGTTTTTAAAATGCGATGGGCAACCATGGGCGAAAGGGATGCACCGGTTGGGTTGTGAAGTCCGGAATTGGTGATGTAAAGACGGGGTTTTTTGTTCTTGACGATGCGGTCAAAGGCATCAACATCGGGGCCATTCGCGGTAAAGGGAACGCCGACGATATTGGCGCGATGGGCGCGCAAAAGTGCCTGAAAATTGAAATAGCACGGATCATCAATCAGGACAGTATCGCCCGGTTCGATCAGAAACCGGCAGAGCATATCGATTGCCTGTGTCCCAGAATCGGTCAAAAGGATCTGATCGGGGCTGGTATCAATGCCATATGTCGCCATGCGCCGTGACAGCAACTGACGGAGCGGGGCAAGGCCGAGCGGCGTTCCGTAATCGGTCAGGGTTTCGGTGCGGGTGCGCGACAATGTGCGCAACGCACGCCGGATCGATGTTTCGGGCATCCAGCTTGCCGGGAGCCAGCCACAGCCGGGTTTGAGCATGTCGGGCCGGGCATCAAGCGACTGGCGCGAGACCCAGAACGGATCAATGGCCCGATCAAGCTTGGGACCAATCCGGGTGATCGAGAGCGGGGCGGTATGGGCACAGACAAAAAAGCCCGATCCGCGTCGTGACTGAATGACGCCGTCTGCGACCAGCCGGTCATATGCTTCGACCACGGTGGAGTTTGACACCCCCATTTGCTGGGCACAGGCCCGGATCGACGGCAAACGATCCCCCGACAACAGATTACGTGCGCCAATTCGGCTGCGGATTGTCGTCATGACATGGGCGACAAGTGTCCCGCCATCGGTTGGTACTTCTGCCCGATCCAATGTCACTGTAGTGCTCCTGTAATCAATACAGTTTGGTGTAATTGTATTTGATTGTGTCTGGTGATCGTGCGACAGGCAAGCGAAAGATACGTCTTCAAATCAAGCGGAGGCGACAATGGCGATTGCAGTGGAACGGACAACGGGTGGCTGGCTTAGCGGATTGGTCGGGATTTTGATTTTTAGTGGATCACTTCCGGCAACCCGGATTGCGGTGATGGATTTTGATCCGCTTTTCCTGACCGTGGCGCGCGCGACAATCGCCGGGATGATCGCACTTGTGATTTTGCTGATGACCCGCACCGCCCGGCCACAGAGGTCCGACTGGGGATCGCTTTTGGTGGTGGCATTCGGGGTGGTTGTCGGCTTTCCGCTGTTAACGGCATTGGCGCTTGAGCACATTACATCGGCGCGGTCGATTGTGTTTATCGGGTTGTTGCCGCTGGCAACGGCGGTTTTTGGTTTGTTGCGCGGCGGGGAACGACCGCGTGCGGTGTTTTGGCTGTTTTCGGTTCTGGGGAGTGCGCTTGTCGCCGGGTTTGCCGCGATTGGCAGTGATGCCGGTGCGATGCGTGGTGATCTTTATATGCTGGGTGCGATTGTTGTTTGCGGGCTGGGCTATGCCGAAGGCGGGAAACTGTCGCGCCATCTGGGCGGCTGGCAGGTGATCTGCTGGGCGTTGGTGATCTCGCTGGTTCCCATGGCGATCCTGTGTGCGGTTATGATGCCAGACAGTTCTACCGAGATCAGCACGCCCGCCTGGTTTGGCCTTGGCTATGTCTCGGTCTTTAGCATGCTGATCGGGTTTTTCTTTTGGTATCGTGGACTGGCTGTTGGTGGAATTGCCGCAGTCGGACAATTGCAATTGCTTCAGCCGTTTTTCGGTTTGATGCTGGCAGCCCTTATTTTGGCGGAGCCGGTTGGCTGGGCGATGATTGTCGTAACGGTCGGCGTGGTGGCCTGTGTCGCCGGGGCAAAGCGATTTGCACATTAGGGTGGTTAGCCGTCAGGTCATGGGCGAAGCGCTATATGCCCGGTATATTTGCCTATTCGCTTGATATCGGCGGTGTGACTGGAAAGTCGTCAAGTTGGGGCAGGTCAACCGGGATGACATCCGGCCAATAGATTTCGTGGATCTTCTGTATGAAGCCTTCCTTGTGCAGATCACGCATAATTTTCACGATGCGGTCATGTTGCGCGATCAGGGATGATTTGCGCGAAAGGGCCATGTGGATGTCATTGTGAACATCTGATCTGAACGGGGCCTTGATGATGCTGTCTTGCATGTTGTTCTTGCGAATTTGGTAATCGGCGTTGGCATCGGACCCGACGATGGTGTCGATCCGGCCAACTTCGAGCATTCTAAGGATCAGGATTTCCGAACCGGCTTCGTATTTTTCAAGCGATGGGTCGCTATCGAACGGTTCGAAATAGCGCGAATCAACCACCGAACCAATGGCAAGCCCGCGCAAATCAGCATATTGCGTGATCGATGCCGGCCTTTGCTTGTTGACATAGAAAACCGGATTTACCCGGCTATAGGGCGGATAAATATATTGGGCGAATTTCGCCCGTTCGTCGGAATAGGCAAAGCTTGTCAGGACGTCGATCTCGCCAAGTTCAAGCATCTTGAGGCATCGGCGCCAAGGGCAGGGTTGGGATTTCAGTTCCAGCCCAAGCCGGTTTGCGACTTCGTGCAATAACATCAGGTCAATGCCCTGACGCCCGCCGTCTTCATCTTCTATTGCAAAAGGTTCCCATACCGAAAAGGCGGCAATCATTGTTCCTGTCGCATGTGATGCAGGTGCCTGATTGTCGTGGTCGGCCAGCGCAGGATGGGAAAACAGCAGGCACACGGCAATGGCGCACGCCCTGCGCAATGTTGTAATCACGGGTTTTCCAGTAATGTGGGATGACGCAGGTTTTGCTTTGATAATGTGCATGTGCGGGATTTTTCAGAGAAAAATTTTCAACTTCACATATTAGAATTTAAACTGGCATATCAAGGTATGTGACGGCAGGGTGGTTGTAATCTTAAGCCGGAACGTCATTGAGAACGAACACCATTTCAAGAAAGGTCGTGTGACATGCGTTTATCCTATCGCGGGGTTAAACCCACCATCGACGAAACCGCCTTCATTGCACCCAATGCGACAATCATTGGTGATGTGGAGATCGGGGCCGAAACCGGTATCTGGTTTGGTTGCGTCATTCGCGGGGACGTGCATGAAATCCGTATTGGATCACGCACCAACATTCAGGATCTGACGATGGTTCATGTCGCCAAGGGAAAATTCGGGACATATATCGGCGATGATGTCACCATCGGACATGCCGCGATCATTCATGCTTGTACGCTTGAAGACAGAAGCTTTGTCGGTATGGGGGCAACCGTGATGGATGGCTGTGTCATTGAGCAGGGCGGGATGCTAGGTGCGAACGCATTGTTGGCACCGGGAAAACGCATTCCCGCTGGTGAGCTTTGGGCCGGTGTTCCGGCCCGCAAGGTGCGCGAACTGACCCAGGAAGAAATTGAGTTCTTTAAGGTGTCCGCAGATCGATATGCCGATCTTGCACAGGAATACCGGGTGTCTATTCCGCTCGACCTTGGGCAAGAGGGCTGAGATGATCGATCCGGCCAGAAAACAACGTCAAAACCGTCCGCGCATAACAAAGTAATACGTCTGCAAAAATGGGGTGTGATTGGCCGTTGTAGGGGAACATGAATGAGAACTGTCTGGCACATTGTGCTTGGCGCATGGTTGTTGGTTGGCGCACAGATCGGTGGTGTGGCGACCGCCCAGACCGCATATCCTGCGCAGGCTGATTCCTGTGGGCAGACGTTAACTGTACGGGTGGCGGAAACCTATTTTCCATTCAGTGTGAAAAATGACAACGGCGATCCATCTGGTACCGATATCAAATTCATTCGCCAGATTTTATCATCGATGGGATGTCGGTTCGAGTTTGTTTTCATGCCTTGGAAAAGGGCGCTTCACGGTATTGAAAATGGCGAACTTGATGTTCTGCCTTCCGCATCGATCACCCCGGAACGTGAAGAATTTGCACGTTTTTCGCATCCCTACCGGAACGAGGTTTCCGGAATGGTTATTCGCAAAGGCGATATCGGGCGTTTCCCGCTGCAAACGGTCGATGATATTTTTCTGTATAATATGAAGCTTGGATATGTTCGGGGGGCGTATCGCGGCGCGCTGTTTGCAGCGTTTCTGGAAATGCCGGGCGCGGACAAGCAGTTGATTGAGGTCAGCAAAGCCGAACACGGACTTAATCTGCTGTTGAATGGACGTATTGATGGGGTGGTCGGCAGTCCTGCGATAACCCTTGCATATGCGGATCAAGTCGGGTTTGCCGATCAGATAATGGCCCATCCGTTTAAATTCGGCGTAGACCCAATTCATTTGATGTATTCGAAAAAAAGTGTCTCAAAAGAACTTGTTGGTCGCATCGATGTCGCATTTGATGCCGCCGTTAAAACGCAGGCCTATAAAGCGCTTTACGGGATTGATGCGGTGACCGGAATGTCGGGAAACTAGGGACTGAACTCAATTGCCTCTGATCATGACTGTTCAGGTTTCGTGCGATTGTGGGTGTGATTGGAACGATGTGCTTGCCTGTCGGTTGGTCATACGGTAGCAAGACGGCAACCCTTCATAATATAACTTTACCGTGCGCCACCACGCCCGGTCACAGGAAACGGAACCGGGATATGACTCGTTGGCAGGCAAACGCCGTAATTGTCTTTGTCGCCCTGATCTGGGGCACAACCTTTGTTGTTCAGCAAACCGGTATGGAAAACATCGGCCCGCAATATTTTACGGGTGTGCGGTTCCTGTTGGGGACATTGGCGGTATTGCCGTTTGCGTTACGTGATCTGCGCAAAATCAAGCTCAGTGGCGGGGCGCTTTCGCGGCTTGATGTGTTTGGATTGGTGGCCACGGGCATTTCGATGTATCTGGCCAGCATCCTGCAGCAAATCGGTATTATTTCGACAACCGTAACCAATGCGGCATTCCTGACGGCGTTTTATGTGCCGATGGTGCCGGTTTTGGCCTTTTTCGTTTTTCGGGCGCGTCCGCACTGGTCGGTTTGGCCGGGGGGGATGATGTGCGTTCTGGGCACTTATATGCTGAGCGGGGGTAACCTTTCGGCGTTGGGTTCGGGCGATTTCTGGGTGATGGGCAGTGCGGTATTCTGGGCGACACAGGTCGTTTTGATCGGTGTGATGGTCAATCGTACCAACGCCCCGGCAATGGTTGCCGCAACCCAGTTTTTCATTACCGGTATTCTGGGGATGGCGATGGGAGCCATGACCGAAACGTTCAGTTTTGCCGATATCTATAACGCCGGATTTGAAATTCTCTATGCCGGGATCATGTCGGCCGGGATTGCCTTTACCCTACAGGCGGTGGCCCAGAATTATACCGAAGCCGCCGATGCCGCCATCATCATGAGTGCCGAGGCGGTATTTGCCGCCATTGCGGGTGCGTGGTTCCTTGGTGAACGCTTGGCACCGGCGGAATATGCCGGTTGCGGCGTTATTTTGGCTGCAATCGTTGGTGTGCAGCTGTTGCCAATGATGCGCCGCCGCCCGCGCGTTGCGGTATAAAAGAAATCTGCCTTGATGTCGGGCGCATGTACCTGATGCTATCTTGCCATGGAAAGATGTTGATGCACGCATTGACTTTTATCAAAGCAGGGGGCAAATCTGGGGTGTAAATGAGTATCATGTACGATGCCGATATGCGCCGTTTCGCCCTGTTTCGCAGAAATTAAAAGTGCCCGCCATGCGTGTTTTAAAATGCCGTCGTTTCAAACCTGTCCGTTCCGGTGCAGCCGTCATGGCCGTTGCCATGGTGATGGCTGCAGGAATGGCTGGTGGCGCGCAGGGTTCTGAAACCACGACGCAGCAAGACTTCTTGCGTAAGCTTGTTGGCGATGCACATGGTGTTTCGGCCAACCCGACTGTGCATGAAATTGCCGCAGCCACCGATAGCCTGCAAGACAGCCCGTTTGAAGACCGGGCGGCATTGGGCGAGGCGCTTTATTTCGATACCCGTCTTTCGGCCAACCGCACGCAAGCCTGTGCCACCTGTCACGATCCATCAACCGCGTTTCGCGATCCGCGTTTTGATGTGGCGGACGGCGCGTTTTCACAAGGTGATGACGGCAAAAGCCTTGGCGACCGGAATGCGCCGATGGCGGCCTATGCGAAGTTTTCGCCGACATTCCATGTCCGCGAAGATGGTGTTGCAGTCGGGGGGCAGTTCTGGGATGGGCGTGCGGCTGATTTGGCCGAGCAGGCCGGTGGGCCGCCATTGAACCCGATTGAAATGGGCATGGCCGATAAGCAAACCCTGATCGCACGGTTGCGTGATGATGAAGATTACTTTGCCGGGTTCAAGGCGCTGTTTGGCGATGATGTTTGGTCAGATGATGATGCGGCCTATCGGGCGATGACGCAGGCCATTGCCGCATTTGAGGAAACCGATGAATTCGCCCCGTTCGACAGCAAATACGACCGGTTCCTACGCGGTGAGTACAAAATGACGCCGCAGGAGGAACTTGGCCGGGTGTTGTTTTTCTCGCAGCAGTTTACCAACTGCAATACCTGCCACATGCTAAAAACCAGCCCAACGGCAGAGGGTGAAACCTTCACCAATTACGAGTTCCACAATATCGGCGTGCCGCGCAATGTCGCCACGCGCGGCGCCAATGACAAGGATGTGGCCTTTACCGATAACGGGTTGCTGGATAACCCGGCGATTGAGGATGCGGGGTATCGTGGCAAATACAAAACTCCGTCATTGCGCAATGTGGCGGTGACGGGTCCCTATATGCATAACGGCGTGTTTTCCGATCTTTCTACCGTCGTGCGGTTCTACAACAAGTACAACAGCCGCGCAAAAGCCAACCAGACCAACCCGGAAACCGGCAAGCCGTGGGGCACACCGGAAGTGGCCAATACCCTGTCACGCGATAAGCTTGAGCAGGGTGACGCACTTGATGATAAACGCATCAATGCCCTTGTCGAATTCCTGAAAACGCTAACCGATGCGCGCTATGAACCGCTTCTGGCCGATCAGGAACAGCATGCGGCAAAGAACTGACAACTGACCCTAGCTTTTAAGGGTTTCAATCACGGCACTTTGCGCCAGGTCACCCAACCCGTCCGCCGTGGCCTTTGCAAAGACATCCGATGCCGCCTGACCAACGGGCAGGGACATTTTCATATCCGTTGCCAGTTGCAGGGCATAGGCCGCATCCTTGGCACGCAGACCGGTGGTGAAATGGATGCCTTCATGATGGTTGCCGCTGATCATGCCCGGAACCGTCATCAAACCCGATGGGCTGGCATTGGCCCCCATGGCAAAGGTATCGGCGACCAAATCACCGTCAAGACCGGCTTTTTGCGCGACGGCGACCAGTTCAGCGGCGGCGGCAATATGGACGGCGCCCAACAGGTTGTGCATCAGTTTGTAAACCGTGCCGGACCCAATCGGACCAAAATGAACGATGCGTTTGCCGGTATCGTTCATGAATGGTCGGGCACGATCGAGAACCTTGTCATCCGCGCCGATCAGAAAGACGGTGTTCCCGGCCTGAATATCGGCGGGAACGCCAGTCACGGGGGCGTCGATATAACGGCAACCCGTGGCTTCTATTTTTGCCGCAAGGTCCAAGACGAACCCATGCGATAGGGTGGAGCATTCAATCGCCAGTGTTTTGGGTTTCATGGCGGCAAGCGCACCGTGATCACCCAGCCAGACCGCCTGTGCGCCGGTGTCATCGGCCATAAAGGATATCACCATATCGGCATTGGTCGCCGCATCTGCCGGTGTTGCGCAGGCAGTGGCCCCCAATGCAACAAGCGGTTCGGTTTTGCCCTGGCTCCTGTTCCAGACCTGAACGCTATAGCCCTGTTCAAGGGAACGGATGATCATCGCCGATGCCATACGCCCGGCACCCAGAAAAGCGATTGTAGTATACATATTTTACCTGTCGAAAGGGTATAAGGAGAGTGCTCGTTCATATTCCTGAGTGACTTTTGCCGTTTCTTGTTCGTTACAAGAACGGATCCCTTCTGGACTTTCGGGCTCTGGCCAACAATCGGCCAATACGCCAACCCAGAAGTTTTGGTATGGATAGTCGTCGGCCATTGCACTCATTCTAAAGACACCAAGGTTATTTGGTGTTTTGTCAAAATGTGGAATGGGGCCGTTTTTTCGGTTCCCGAATGCTATAATTGTTGTGTTCCCCGATACCATTCTTTCGATACTAAGGACTTTCCAGTCTTCTTTGACTATTTTGCCAAATGCATTTTTTAAGACATTGGTGCCGTCATCACGAAAATGCCGCAACAAGGGTGATCTGTTGCGGTTTGTAGCGTAATCAAAGACGAGTACTTTGTCGGTTAATATATTCTCGACCATTTTTGGGCGCAATTCTGAGGCCAATAAAAATGGGGGAGGGGACTGTCTAACATTGTGCTCGAATTGTTCATAGTACGGTAGCACAGTGTCTACTGGAGTGGCTGTAACTGATATTTCGCAACCGCCTCTTGACGTGACGGCAGAGAATTCCCCAGTTGTGGTGCGTTTGAACTGGGTGGAAACCCTTGCTTGATCACCGTTTAGCCCGATTGTTACAACCTTTGGCGCAGTAACGGTGCCGACTTGAACAGGTACAAAATCAAGGCCGTTCGATTTGGTTAAATATGCTTTGTTCTGGTGTATTTGTACAATTCCCGCCCAAGCAAGTTTACTGCAATTGTCTTGTGTCGCATCGGGCATTTCGGTGACTGCATAAATGTCGTCTTCAGGGCCGGAATTCGCGCCTACGGGAAAACGATTGCGTGCAGTTGTTTCAAGTTGACTAGGAGCTCCGGCCAAGCCAGCGATGTCACCTTTTGTCGGGACAAAGTAAACTTCGCCCGAACGATTTTTAAGAGCAACAAAATTACGATGAGTTGACGTCAATATGCGGTCGTTAACGGTTCGCCACACTCCCCTGTATAGGGGGCGTCCGTGTGCCCAAGATGCATATTCACCATCGCTGTGAAACTGTAGCTGTGTTGTTTCATTTCCAACCGCGAAGGCATTTCCTCTCACAAGTCGGTCAAGTTCTAAGCCAGTAAGTTTTCTCCAGTAATCGTCGCTGTATGCAGGATCAAGGAACTTTTGAAGTTCTTGCACGTCAACGCTGCTTTCGGCAGGTGGATCGGTTTTTACATATTTAGTGCCGTCGCCGAACATTGCAGCCCCAGAGCATCCTACCAATGCCAATGAAATTACTAAGGTTAAAAACCGTTTTGCGAAAATTGGTTCAACTCTGAAAAAATGCATGGCGTTCGTATTTACAACCTTACTTTGACATAATCCCCCGGTGCGGGGCCAAGCACCTTAAGCTTGCCATCGCCCGGTTTACGGGCATCAACCTTGCCACCGGATCGGCGCGAAATCCAGTTTTGCCAGTCGGTCCACCATGATCCATCATGCTGGGTGGCCTTGGCAAGCCAGTCGTCCGGATTTTCCGGGGTGCGGTTATAGGTCCAATAGCAATATTTCTTGGCCGCAGGTGGATTCACCACACCGGCAATATGGCCCGATGCCGACAGCACAAACTTGACCTGACCGGACATAAGTTGTGTTCCGGCATAGGTTGCCTGCCACGGGGCGATATGGTCCTCGCGGGTCGACAGGAAGTAAACCGGGATTTTGATATCGCGCAGGTCAATCTGCTCGCCCAGAATTGAAATTCCGCCGGGTTCACGCAGCAGATTTTTATTATACATATTGCGCATATAGAAACTGTGCATGGCCTTTGGCATGCGGGTGGAATCGGAATTCCAATATAGCAGATCGAACGGGAAGGGGTCTTTGCCCAGCATGTAGTTGTTGACGACAAACGACCAGATCAGGTCATTGGCACGCAACATGTTAAACGACATCGACATGTCCCGCCCATCAAGATAGCCCTCCTTGGACATCTTGTTTTCGAGACTTTTGATCTGTTCATCATCGACAAAGACCGACAGTTCACCCGATTTTTCAAAATCCATCAGGGTGGTAAAGAATGTCGCGGATTTAATCCGGTCATCCCCGGTTTTGGCCATATAGGCAAGCGTGGAGCTTAGCAGCGTCCCACCAAGACAATAGCCAATCGCGTTGACGTCGCTTTCACCTGTTGCTTTTTCAATCATGTCCAAAGCCGCAAGTACGCCGTCCTTGGCATAATCTTCAAAGCTTTTTTCGGCCAGTTCGCTGTCGGGGTTGACCCATGACAGGACAAACACGGTGTGTCCCTGATCGACAGCCCATTTGATGAAGGAATTTTCCGGGCGCAGATCAAGAATGTAATATTTGTTGATCCATGGCGGCACGATCATAAGCGGGCGTTTGGCGACCTTATCGGTGCTTGGCGTGTATTGTTGCAATTCCATCAAGGGGGTTCTGCCGACGACCGATCCTTCGCTGGTGGCGACGTTTTCGCCAATTTTGAATGCATCAAGGTCCGTCATGCGGATTTGCAGTTTGCCCTTGCCACGTTCAAGGTCGCCCAGAAGATTTTGCAGCCCCTTAAGCAAATTCTCGCCGCCACTTTCGATGGTGGTGCGCAGAACTTCCGGGTTGGTCATCAGGAAGTTGGTCGGTGAAATCGCATCGGCAAACTGGCGGGTATAAAACTCGACCTTCTGGGCTGTTTTGTCATCCAGACCGTCGACGTCATGGACAAGGTTTTGCATCCATTGCGATGACAGAAGGTAGGACTGTTTGATGTAGTCAAAGACTTCATTATTTTCCCACGCCTCGTCACGGAATCGACGATCCCCGCGCAGCGGTGACGCCACAGGTTCGGATTCTTCGCCCATCATGCGCAGCGTTGTGTTATGCCACAGCATATAATATTGCTGCCACAAATCCATTTGCGCCTCGACCAATTTGGTCGGGTTTTGCATGATCTGGCTGGTTAATTCGACAAAGGCCGAGCCGATATTAAGGGGGTCAGGATCAGAAATTTCAGGGTCTTCAGCCTGTTTTGCGAGGAAGTCTGCGACAAGTCGTTGACTTCTTTCGGCAATTTCTGCCATTGCTTCTGACAGTTTTTCGGGGTCCGGGTGATTGAGTTCAGTTTCTTTGGCCTGTTGATCGCTCATGGGGCATTCCCTTATGATACCGCGATGGATAGGGTGTAACACAAAAACGTGGTAAGCATCTTTGCAATATCGCAAGACTTTTTACGTTTTATGTTCCGGCTATCCATTTGGCGCGCCGGGTTGAAACTCTGCTTGATCACAAGCTAATCATGGTCTTAGCCTAGCTTGCCGGTATGGGGTAGTACAAGAATTATAAGGTGACGTTTTGCAGGCTTATTCAACGCAGGCGTCATCAAACCAAAGTTTGGAGCAGCGAAAACAAATGGGCGTTCTGAAATCGACGACAGGGCAGTGGTCGTGGCAGGAGACTGCAAGGGGGAAGCTGCGGCTATTGCTGCAGACCGGTTCTGCGCTGGCGGTGGTCATGACACTGGGCGCCTGTTCTTCGGTTCCTGATGCGATCAATCCGGTGGAGTGGGGCAAATCCGTTGGTGATATGTTCGACGGCGAAGGCGACGAAACCGCCAAGTCCGAAGAAGCCATTCCCGGTGAAGACGGCGAATATCCGAGCCTGTCAGATACGCCGGCCAAACCCATTGTCACTGGTGATCAAGAGCGCGATGCCCTGATTGCGGGCCTTGCTGCGGATCGCACCAATGCGCAATATACCCAAGGGGGCCGTCGTCAGACGTCCGATCCGGTCAATGCGTTGCAGTCTGCACCAGAAGTTTCTGCATCTGAACCTGTCATCCAGCCTGCCCCCACCACACCGGTGAGCAGCAGTGCGATGGCGGATGCGACCAGTGCGACGACCACAAGTGCCGCCAACACAACTGCGGCTGCGACCAGTGGTGTTACATCGGCACAGTCGGGATCGAAAATCGCCGATGAGTGGTCGGCAAAGTCACCAACCTCCGGCCCGATTCCAACCCCGGAAGCTGCACCTGATCGTCCGGCTGTTGTGGCAGGTGCCGCAGCAGGTGCTGCTGCAGGTGCCGTATCAACCGCCAGTGAGCGTGAGGCCGAGCAGTTGGCCGCCTATGAGGCCGCACAGGCCGCAGAGGCCGGTAACACAGCTGCGCCACAACAATCAAGCGCACCCGCACCGTCGTCTGGTGATCCGGTGATGGATCAGTATCAGCGCCGCCTTGCCGAAGGTCAGGGCCAGTTTGCCAATGAACCGGCGGCATCGTATGCACCAGTTGGTCAGGGTCAGGACTTCGACTATTCGATGTATTCTGACAATGGCGCGGTCACTGTAGATGAAAGCCAGTTAGGCGGTTCCGATCCGGTTTATGGTGGTGACACCATGACAATGGATATGTCGGAAACCAACGACATGCTGGCGTCCCGCCTTGGCGTGCGGTCGATCAATCAGGCTGGTCCGTCGGTCAATGGTGTTCAAATTGCACAAATCCAGTTTGGCCATGGTTCATCAAACCTTGGCGGCAGTGATGGCAATGTCCTGCAACAGGTTGCCAATACCTGGCAGCAGACTGGCGGGGCCATTCGCGTGATTGGCCATGCGTCAATGCGAACCGCGAACATGAGCCTTAAAGAACATATGCAGGCAAACCGCCACGTTTCTGAAAAACGTGCGTCGGCAGTTGTATCACGCTTGTTGTCACTCGGCGTTAATCCAGGCGCGATCTTTGTTGGGGCCGACGGCTCGGCTGATCCGCGGTATTACGAAGGTGTTCCGGCCGGTGAGGCGGGCAACCGTCGCGTGGAAATCTTCCTCGATTACTGATACTGATCGCGACTTTAAAAGTATCACCTGAGCGAACAGCGGTTCGCAGGGTGGATTGAACGAATATCATCAGCGCGGAAGGGCATGCCTTTCCGCGTTGATGTTGTTTCAGGGGACTGGATGTGCCCGGTTTTGAATTTAAGCACGGTTCAAGTGCATTAATTCGTTGAGTCATTATCCCAGAAAAGGTAAATCCTTCGAATTGTACGCTGTGAAGCACCTTTTTTAGGTGCCTCTACGCAATCTTCGTAAATTCGAGGATGTGCTTTTCGCATAAAATTCGAAAATCGCCAATTTGATGAGGATGTAGGATAATGTCCCAAGACTTCCACCGCATAAAACGTCTCCCGCCCTATGTATTCGCAGAAGTAAATGCGATGAAGGCGGCGGCACGGCGCGCGGGTGAGGACATTATTGATTTCGGCATGGGTAACCCGGACCCGGCCACCCCACAGCATATCGTCGATAAACTGGTCGAAACGGTTCAGAACCCGCGCACGCATGGTTATTCCATGTCACGCGGCATTCCCGGCCTGCGCAAAGCATTGGCTGCTTATTATGGCCGTCGTTTCGGGGTGGATATTGATCCGGAAACCGAAACGGTTGTGACCCTTGGTTCCAAGGAAGGTTTGGCCAATCTGGCGGCTGCGATCACAAGCCCCGGCGATATCTTTTTGGTGCCCAACCCATCCTATCCGATCCATGCTTTTGGTTTTATCATTGCCGGTGCCGCATTGCGCCACATCCCGATTGGCCATGATGATCAGGGCACATTCAGCACCGAAAGTTTCATGGAACAGCTGCACCGGGCGGTAAAGCACTCCGTACCCAAACCAAGTGCGGTTGTGTTGAATTTTCCGGCCAATCCGACATCGCTTGTGGTTGATTTGGCGTTTTATCAGGAAGTGGTCGATTTCTGTCGTAAGCATGAAATCTATGTTCTGTCTGATATTGCCTATTCCGAGATTTATTTTGATGGCAATCCGCCGCCCTCGATCCTGCAGTGCAAGGGGGCCAAGGATATCGCCGTTGAATTCTATTCGCTTTCGAAAACCTATTCGATGGCGGGCTGGCGCATCGGGTTTGCCACGGGCAATAAAAAGCTGATCAACGCCCTGACGCGGATTAAGTCATATCTGGATTACGGTGCGTTTACCCCGGTTCAGGTTGCGGCAACCGCCGCCCTTAATGGCCCGCAGGATTGCGTTGAAGAATTCCGCAATCTGTACCGTGAGCGCCGCGATATCTTTATCGAAGGTGCATTAAGTGCAGGCTGGGGAATCCCAAGTCCGGCGGCCACCATGTTTGCCTGGGCACCGATCCCTGATGCCTTTGCCGAACTGGGATCACTTGATTTTTCCAAGTTGCTTTTACAGGAAGCGGGCGTTGCAGTGGCACCGGGACTTGGCTTTGGCGAGTACGGTGATCGTCATGTTCGGATTGCACTGGTGGAAAACAAACACCGCATCCGACAGGCCAACCGGAACATCAAACAGTTCTTTTCCAAGTGCCCGGATGCAGATTCTGCACGTGAACTGTTGAAGAAATCTGTCTGATATCTCATAAAGCATTCTGTGTTTCGCTCGGGACATGTCCCGGGCGTTACTTTGTCAGGATGCAGCACGCATGAAATGATGCGATTTGTGTCCCTGCGGATTAAACCACGGGCTTAGGAGTTATCGTGAAAGACGTCGTTAAAATCGGTGTGGCAGGCCTCGGTACGGTCGGTGCCGGAACCGTTAAACTGCTGAGTGAACATCGCGACATTCTGACCGACCGTTCGGGTCGCCAGATTGTTGTTACAGCGGTATCGGCGCGTGATCGAACTCGCGATCGTGGTTTTTCAACCGATGGTCTGACCTGGTACGAAGATGCCCGTGATTTGGCCGCCGACAAGGATATCGACATTCTGGTCGAACTGATCGGTGGATCAGACGGTATTGCCTATGACGTGTGCAAGGCCGCCCTTGAAAACGGCAAGCATGTTGTCACCGCCAATAAGGCGCTGATTGCGCTTAAGGGTGCTGAACTGGCCCAGATTGCCGATGCCAATAAAGTCACCATTGCCTATGAAGCAGCGGTTGCGGGTGGTATCCCGGTGGTCAAGGCGCTTCGCGAAGGTTTGGCAGGGAATGCCATTTCGCGTGTCACCGGAATCCTGAACGGAACCTGTAACTTCATCCTGACCACCATGCGTGAGCAGGGCCGTGATTTTGCCGATGTGCTGGCCGAGGCACAAAAACTTGGCTATGCCGAGTCTGATCCAACCTTTGACGTTGATGGCATTGATGCCGCCCACAAGTTGGCCATCCTTGCCAGCCTGGCATTCGGGGTTGAGGTTGATTTCGATGCGGTGGCGGTTGAAGGCATTCGCAGTGTTTCGGCGCTTGATATTCAACTGGCCGAAGAACTTGGATACCGAATTAAGCTTCTTGGGATTGCCAAACAGACGCCAGAAGGCATTGAGCAGCGCGTATCGCCCGTGATGGTGGACCGTTCAACGCAGATTTCCAAGGTCGAAGGCGTGTTTAATGCCGTTGCGCTTGAAGGCGATTATGTTGGCCCGGTTGTCCTGCAGGGACGCGGGGCGGGTGAGCGCCCGACCGCATCCGCTGTTGTTGCCGATATCGTCGATATCGCGGCGGGTCGTACTGCGCCGGTGTTTGGTGTTCCCGCTGAACGGCTTAAGAAAAACGTGCGTGCGTCGCTCGAAAAGCATGTCGGTGCCTATTACCTGCGTCTGATGGTCTGGGATCGTCCCGGGGTTATGGCAAAGGTCACCGCAACCCTTGCGCAGCACGGTGTTTCGATGGCCTCCATGATCCAGCATGGCCGGGCTGAAACCGAAGGCGGTGTTGTGCCCGTCGTGATTGTTGCGCATGAGACAACCGAAGCGGCCATGTCGGGGGCGGTCGAAGACATCGCAGCGTTTGAAAGCAATTCGCAGCCGCCGGTTCTGATGCGGATTGAAAGTTTCGCATCTTAATAAAACAAACAAGATATAAACGCCTCGCACCTGTCAAGATGCGGGGCGTTGTTGCAGCAGGCCGTTTGACTGGTATGATCACGCGGGTTCGCGGGGCTTGAGGCGACTGTCATAGAAAACCTGTAGAAAGACATATTTCGATCAAGGTTTCGCGCCACTGTAGGATTTTACAGTTAGCCCCCCGGTCAGTGGGGGAATGCGGAAAAGACAAGAACAATAAAGCAAGACAACAACGAGACAGGGCCCCCAGACCCTGCACCACGAAACAAGGAAGACAAAATGGATCGAAATCTCGCGCTTGAAACCGTCCGGGTTACCGAGGCCGCAGCACTGGCGTGCTCTGGCCTGATGGGACGTGGCGATGAAAAGGCTGCTGATCAGGCGGCTGTTGATGCGATGCGTAATGCGCTTAACAGCATGGACATCAGAGGCACGGTCGTCATCGGTGAAGGTGAACGCGACGAAGCCCCGATGCTGTTTATTGGCGAAGAAGTTGGTTCGGGCGAAGGTCCGGAAATCGACATCGCGCTGGACCCGCTTGAGGGCACGACCATCTGTGCGACCGGCGGGCCGAACTCTTTGGCGGTTGTTGCCATGGCGGAAAAGGGCGGCTTTTTGAACGCGCCTGATACCTACATGGAAAAAATCGCCGTTGGCGGTGGTCTTCCCGACGATCTTGTCGATCTTGATGCCAGCCCGGCAGAGAACCTAAAAAACCTTGCTTCGGCTAAGGGATGCGATGTGGCCGATCTTGTTGTCTGTATCCTTGATCGTCCGCGCCATCAGGACATCATTGCCAAAACCCGCGAAGCAGGTGCACGCATCATGTTGATTGGCGACGGGGATGTTGCCGGTGTGATCGCAACCTCGCAGAAAACATCGGGCATTGATCTTTATATGGGGACCGGTGGCGCGCCAGAAGGCGTTCTTGCCGCAGCAGCTCTTCGCTGTATCGGGGGTCAGTTCCAGGGCCGTCTTGTTTTCCGCAATGACGATGAAATCGCACGCGCGAAAAAATGGGGTATCGAAGACCTCAATCGCAAATACAAACTTGGCGAACTGGCCAAGGGCAACGTGATGTTTGCCGCCACGGGCGTTACCGATGGTGCGATGTTGCGCGGTGTACGCCGTTTTGCCAATGGTGCGGAAACCGAAAGCATCGTGATGCGCAGCCAGTCAGGTACCGTGCGCTATGTCCGTGCGGTCCACGATTTCAGCCGGAAAATCTGGTACAAATAAGCGCCGTCTTTTCGCAATGGACAAAAGGGAGTGCGGTGCACTCCCTTTTGTCGTTATACCAGTATTCTAATCGCTTGCAGGGCAGGGCGGTCTGGGTTACATCCTGCGCCCCTTCAAAACATAAAAAACGCCGGAGCCCGCCAGATGTCGGAAATTATTGCGCTTGATTTTGGGACGACCAATTCCGTTTTGGCGGTGGCCGACAGTGCGGGCAATGTGCAATCGGCAAAGTTCGAAGTGGGTGCCAACAGTTTTGATACCTACCGCACCATTCTGTATTTCTGGGAAGAACAGGAGCTGACCGCGCCGGGCGCACCAACCCATATGCAAAGCCGGTCTGGCCCGTTTGCAATTGCAGAATATCTTCGTGAAAGCCATGATTGCCGATTGATCCAGTCGATGAAGTCATACCTTGCATCCAAGGATTTTGACGGCACCGATATCTTTGGCACGACCTATTCGATCGAAGATTTGATCGCGACGTTCCTCACCCAGATCCATCATTTCGCGCAGCACAGCCTTGGCTGGTTGGGGCAGCGGGTGATTTCCGGGCGCCCGGTGGCCTTTGCCGGGAGTAACCCGGACAATGATTTTGCCGAAATGCGCCTGCGCAGTGCTTATGAACAGGCCGGGTTTGACGTTGAGGCCATGGTGTTTGAACCCTTGGCAGCGTCTTATTATTACGGGCGGGAGCTTGAAAAAGCCGAAACCGTTCTGGTTGCCGACTTTGGCGGCGGGACGAGTGACTTTTCGCTGATCCGCTTTACACCCGGTCTTGGCATGCGTGGCGTGCAACCATTGGCCCATACCGGTCTTGGCGTTGCCGGCGACCGGTTTGATTACCGCATTATCCAAAAGGCTGTCTGGCCGCGCCTTGGTTTTGGCTCCGACTATAAATCAATGGGCGCGACGCTGCCCGTGCCGCGCCAGTATTACACGGCATTTTCACGCTGGCACGAACTTGCCATGATGAACCAACCCAAGACCATCAATGAAATCAAAAGCCTGATCCGCTCGGCAACCAAACCCGATGATATCGAGGATCTGGTGGCGATCATTGAAGAAGAAATGGGTTTCCACCTGTATCAAACCGTGTCGAAAGCCAAGGCTGAGCTGTCTGACAACGACAGCGCCTTACTGCAATTTTCCCACGGTGGGGTGGAGATTGAAGAACGCCTGACGCGGGCTGATTTTGAGGCTGCGATTGCGCCTGACATGGCCGAGATTGAGATCGCTGCCAAACACTGCCTTGATCAGGCAGGCTTAAAAGCCGGTGACGTGTCCAAGGTGTTTATGACTGGCGGCACATCCTATGTTCCAGCAGTGCGCAAAATGTTTGAAGATGGCTTTGGCAAGGACCGCATCGAAATCGGCCAGCCTTTCCTGTCGGTCGCCCATGGCTTGGCCCTGATTGCGGCGGATGAGGGGATTGTTTGATTAAAACCCTGCAAGTCGGCAGGCTTTTTATGAACAAGAAAAATCCCCGCCACACTGGATTTGCAAAAGCACGACAGCGGCGAAGAACAGGCCAACAGCCAAGCCGCTTAACGCATAAAGCCAGATCGAAAGCGGATGGCGTTTTAACACCCATGGCAGAATACCGCCCATAAGAAACAGGGCCGGGAAGGCCAGAAGGCTGTAAAACATCAGTTGGGTAATCGGATTATTTTCCGATCCCGGTGCATCAAACATCATCGGTGACATCATCACCATCGGCAGCGACAGAAGCGCGCCGAGGATGGAGACGATCGTCAAGGTGATCCGCAGGCCTTTTTTGTGAGTCATTGCGCGTATCCAATTCTTGTTATGCCGTCAGTTTGCACAGCTTGCGGTGTTCTTCAAGCTCGGTAATGAATGGCAAAGATTGTCAATAAATTTGACATTCTTTGCCATCAGACATTATTTTATTATCGAGCCAAGGAGGAATTGTTATGGCGACCATGAATGTTTCCTTGCCTGATTTGATGAAGGAATGGGTTGAATATCGTGCAGATAGCGGTCGATACAGCAACGCAAGCGATTACGTGCGTGACTTGATACGCAAAGATCAAGAGCGCCAGAAAGCAATTGAGGTGTTGCAAGCTGCAATAACCGAAGGTGTTGAAAGCGGTGCACCCCAGGCGTTCGATGCCGACGAATTTAAATTGAGAATGCGTAGCCGCCATGTCGTCCGCTAGGTCGACGTACTATTTGCTGTCACCAGCGGCGCTGGATGACCTTGATGACGTTTGGCGCTATACGGCAGAGAATTGGTCACTTGATCAGGCGGATGCCTATATTGATGGGTTGGTTGAGGTGTTTGATACCATCGTCGCGATGCCAAATATTGCGCGAGAACGGCCGGAGTTCTCACCGCCGATCCATATTCACAGCCATCAAAGCCATCTTGTTGTTTATACAGCCGAACGCGATCAGGTTGTAATTTTGCGTGTTCTTGGTGGGCAGCAAGACTGGCAGGAAATCTTGCGTGCGACTGAGCATTGATCCAAAACGTGACAATGTCGCACAACTGATGTTTTCCACCATGCGCAATCGCCCTTTCTTTTCAGGTGGTTCAACCACATCTATTTGCAAATGTAACGGACACGGTCGGCAACGGCATGCGAAGGTCCGCGTTTGAGATCAGGGAGAACGACCGATGAGTATGGAAAGTGACACGCATGTCATTGAACGGCTAACCGGGCAAATCGTGCCCGCACTTCCCTTGCCGGCAACAAACGGGCCGTCGGTTGATTTATCCGTCCTTTCCGGGCGCACGGTTGTCTATGCCTATCCACGCACCGCCGAACCGGGAACGCCATCTCCCGCCGGATGGGATCAAATTCCTGGCGCCAAGGGCTGCACGCCGCAATCCTGCTCGTTCCGCGATCACGCCCAAGAACTCGCAGCCGTTGGTGTCGCCAACCTGTTTGGGCTTTCAAGCCAGAGCACGCAATACCAGCAAGAAGCGGGCGAGCGCCTTCATCTGCCGTTTGCGTTGTTGTCGGATGCCGATCACCGATTCAAGGAAGCCATGGCGATGCCCGACTTTGAGGTCGAAGGTATGCGGCTGTTCAAGCGTCTGACGATGGTTCTGGACGATGGCAAAATTACCAAGGTGTTCTATCCGGTTTCGGAACCTGCACAGGATGCCGACAACGTTTTGAAATGGTGTCGGGACAATCCGCAGGCCTGATCTTTGACGCACGGGCGGTTATCATGGTTGGCTGATTTCGCCATCGTTTGGGCCAAACTGTGCGATCCGAAAAATTATCCAGTTTAAGCCGATCCAAGATTGCGCTATTTCATGGGCATGACAGATCATGCGTTTGAAAAGACTTTTATGGGGATCGAACGGTCCGCGACCGGAAAATGGTGGCGGGAGCGCGATCTGGATGAGCGGCTTGGCATTACCATTGCCCAGCGGTTCGGGGTGCCCGAAATTGTCGGGCGAGTGATGGCATCGCGCGGCATTGGCCTTGATGATGCCGAAAGTTTCCTGACCCCCACATTGCGCGATTTGATGCCCGATCCATCCTCGTTAAAGGATATGGACAAGGCCGCATCGCGTATTGCCGATGCGATTGAAGCGGGCGAAAAGCTTGCCGTTTTTGGCGATTATGACGTTGATGGCGCGACCAGTACTGCGCTTTTGAAACGGTTTTTCCGCGCACTTGGGGCCGATGTGCCCGTCCATATTCCCGACCGCATGAAAGAGGGCTACGGCCCCAATGCCCCGGCATTGCTGGAATTGCAGCGCAACGGTGCCAACCTGATCCTGACTGTCGATTGCGGCGTGACGGCCTATGCGCCGCTGCAAGAAGCCAAGGATGCCGGGATCGAGGTCATCGTGGTCGATCACCACGCGGCCGAGCCGGAATTGCCGCCGGCGGTGGCGGTGGTCAATCCAAATCGGTTGGATGATGAAAGTGGTCTTGGCAATCTGTGTGCCGCCGGTGTGGCGTTTTTGCTGTGTGTAGCGATGTTGCGCGAACTGCGCAGCCGGGGTTGGCTGGACAAGGCAGGCATTCGTGCGCCCGATTTGCGCAGTTGGCTTGATCTGGTGGCGTTGGGGACTGTGTGCGACGTCGTACCGCTGCGCGGGCTTAACCGTGCCTTTGTCACGCAGGGGCTTAAGGTCATGCGCCATCGGTCCAATGTTGGCATGACGGCACTGGCCGATGTCGCCGGGGTCAATGAAACACCCAGCGCCTATCACCTTGGTTTTGTTCTGGGGCCGCGTGTGAACGCCGGTGGGCGCGTTGGCGAAAGTTTCCTCGGCACAACCCTTCTTTCAGGCGAAAACCCCGCAGAGGCGCAGGATATCGCGCGCAAGCTTGACGAATATAACCGTGAGCGCAAGGCGATCGAGGATATTGTACTTGATCAGGCAATTAGCGCTGCCGAAGGAAAGTCAAAAGTCGGATCAATGGTTCTGGTTGGCGGCGAAGATTGGCATCCCGGCGTGATCGGCATTGTCGCAAGCAGGCTTAAGGACCGTTATCACGTGCCATCGCTGGTGATGGGGATGGTCGACGGGGTGTATAAGGGGTCTGCGCGATCTGTGCGCGGCATTGACCTTGGGGCGGCGATCATTGCCGCACGCCAGTCGGGTCTTCTGATCAATGGTGGCGGGCACGGCATGGCGGCGGGCTTTACTCTTGATCCTGAAAAACGCGATGCGTTTGAAGCGTTCCTTGAAGAACGCTTTGCCAAGATTATTGCCGAAAATGATATTCGCCCGACCATCACGGTCGATGGTGCGCTTCATGCGGCAGGGGCGACGCTTGATCTGGTTGAGGCGCTTGAAAATCTGGGGCCGTTTGGGGCGGGCAATGCCGAACCCCGGTTTGTCTTTGTCGATTGCCGGGTGATCAAGGCCGATGTGGTCGGGGCTGATCATGTACGCTGTATCCTGACCGGATCAAACGGCAAGGGACGGCTTAAGGCCATCGCATTTCGGTGCCTTGATAACGATATGGGCCAGACGCTTATCAAGCATGGCGGGCGTCCGCTGCATATTCTCGGCCATTTGCGGCGTGATAGCTGGCAGGGGCGCGAAGGTGTTCAGTTGATGATTGATGATGTGTCCCTTCCGGTGTGATGCTTTAACGCCCTGACAGGGCTGACTACTGGTCGGAGCCCGTGATCCAGACCAGTAATTGAGACCGGCACACAGGTTATGGGCGTGTTTTTGGTGTTGTTGCCGCCGTACGGCGACGATGGCGAGAGATAATCGTTGATATGGCTTCCGACAAAATATAGCCATAATCGGTAGAGTGTCGATTTTTTTCGGCTTTTTCAATAATGTCGTCGTATGTCGTTATGATGTCATGTGCGGTCTGAGCGGCATTGTCGATCCCCTCGGCGGCCAGAAAGCCACTGATCACCGCCACGAGCATATCACGGTGGATGGTGTCGCGTGACGGAGATGATGAACTGGCGATACAGCTTTCGGGCAGTTCTGACAGTTTTGGGGTGCCCTTGCCGGTTGCAATCCAGTTCAGGCAGACCCCCTTGATCAATGCCATTCGCGAGACACCAACAAAGCGTGGTTCCGACTGTGCCTGACACCAGCGATTCAATTGTTCGGGAATAACGCCTGCGATTTCTGCCGCATCCTTTTTGCGATCAAACAGGCTTACAACATGACGGATGCGATCCCCCATTTCCGCGTCCAGAACCGGAAGAGGTGTTGAGGGGTTACGTTTCGTCATGCTGAACGCTGCATATCTGCGGAAAACAGAACGGGGAACCCGTTATGCGGGAATATTCGGGATACCGAATTTTTTTAGTTGAATAACGAATTTTTTCGTTGTAAATCTTGCTCATGTTCAACTTTAACTGTTCGTGCGCCAATTGCTTTCAAGCATACCACTCCCTTTTCACGGGAATGGCTGGTTGGGCATGTGAATCTAGGAATAACGGAATATGATTATATCCGTATAACCTAAGGGTTTTGGGGCATCTTTGGTTTTGCATGGGTTTTTGAAGACCCGGTCAGATTGACATTTATGGTTGCATGTAGCGGTTTCCTTTCTGGATCAGTTTTCCTTCCATATATTGAGTCTAGATATGAATGCGCTCACTGACAATCCAGATGTCTGGTGTTTCTGGTATGCAGAATGTTTGCCTGTTGGTTCTGCTCCGGGCCGTTTTTTGAGTGAAATTCTTTATTCATGCAGTTTTAGGTCGTTTGCGGTGTTTGATGGATGACAGTGTTTCACCATGGCGCAGTTCTGTTGTCTGGCGATTATTTCGTCGGGGCTGGTTTTTCTGTTTACTGCCATTTTTGGTTTTGTCGCCATTGTCGACATTGGCAGCGCAGCAGGAACCATCGGGGTTTGCTGCAGCTCGCAATGTGAAGGTCTATACCGAGGATTTCGCCCCGTTCAATTATGTTACGCCCGATGGTCTGTCGGGGGCAGGGGCCGAAATTGTACGGGCGATGGCCGTTCTTGTCGGTCATCAGCTCCGCTTTGAGGTTCTGCCGTGGAAACGTGCGCTGCATATCGTCAGATCCGAACCCGATACGGCCCTGTTTTCAATGGTTCGAACACCTGAACGCGAAAACGAGTTCAAATGGGTCGGGCCGATTTTCATTACCCGGGGCTGGTTATATCAAATGGCGGACCGCAACCTCAACATTGCCGGGCTTGCGGATGCCAGAACCGTGAAGTCGATCGGAGTACAGGCGGGGGGAGCTGCCGAACGCAGCCTGCGCGAAATGGGGTTTGATAACCTTGAAGCGCTTTATGTCCCGGGAAATGCCTTGCGCATGCTGGCTGAAGGCCGCATCGATCTTTGGGAAGCATCGGACATCGTCATGAATTTTCAGCGCGAGATGCTGGGGCTTGAAAAGGCCGCCGTTGTTCCGACTGTCGAGCTGGGAGAATATGAGATGTATCTTGCCTTTTCAAAAAACACGCCCGATACGACGCTTTTACCATGGCGCAAGGCACTTGAAATCGTTCAGGGGAGTGGGATGGCAGCAGTGATTGCCCGAAAATATGGTTTGGGGGATCAATCTATGAGCATGATAGGCCGGTCGGCAGGTCGATAACAGGTGTCTCGTGCATATTTGCCCTGTGCGGCAAAGACTTGCCGTAATCTCAAGATGGGATTATGCCAGACGCATCATGACACAGCACCCCACGATGCCATCCTCATCTTCTTCTCACGGTCTCAAAGCTTTTTTGACGGTTTTGATCCCGATCCTTCTGGCATTTTCACTCAGCCAGTTTTTCAGATCCGCTCAGGCGCTTCTCGCCGAACCGCTGCGCGCGGAGCTTATGGTTTCGCCCGAACAGCTTGGTCTGATTTCCGGCAGTTTTCATTTTGCCTTTGCCCTGATGCAAATTCCGGTGGGCGTGATGCTGGACCGTTATGGCCCACGGTTGACCAACGGTTGCCTGATGTTGGCAACGGTGGTTGGCGTTTTGATCTTTGCCAATGCGCAAAGCGTCGTCGGATTGATGATCGGGCAAGCGGTAATTGGACTGGGGTGCTCGGCGGCATTTATGTCTGCCCTTGTTCTGGCCGCCCGCTGGGTTGCACCGGAAAAGTTTGCCGCAACATCGGGCCTGATTGTGTCGTTTAGTTTGCTCGGCGTTCTGGCATCGGCAACACCGTTGGCCGCCTTGGTCGAAAGCCATGGCTGGCGCATGGTTTATTACGGGTTGGCGGGGTTAAGCGTTTTTGCCGTGATCCTTGATTTCCTGTTGGTGCGCGATACGCCGCCGGGCCGGGCCAAGGCCGACCAGAAGGGCGAAACCGTTATAGAGGCCCTGCGCGGGATGGTTTCGGTCTGGAAAAATCGACAGGTCTGGCTTTTGTGCGGGGTGGCGTTTTTCAGCTATCCGACGATCCTGACGGTGCGCGGGCTTTGGGGCGGACCTTATTTGCATGACGTGTTTGATCTGGGGCCGGTCGGTGTTGGGAATATCCTTCTGATCATGACGATTGGCATGATCCTTGGGCCGCCAACCTATGGGCAATTGTCACGCAAGTGGGCGGGCAAGACGCACGGCTTGATTGTCTTTGCGGTGCTGGTCGGGGCGGTGGCCTGTTTGTTGCAGGCGTTTGTGGGTCCTGTGGGGGTTGGTGTGGCCGCGGTGTTGCTTTTGCTGCATGGGTTCCTTGGCAGCAGTGCGACGCTTAACTACGCCGCCTCGCGTGAGGCTGTTGCGGAACATCAGATTGGCCGCGCCCTGACGACGATTAATCTTGCGACCTTTGCCGGGTTGTTTGTGTTGCAAGGCATCGCCGGATTGATCATTGGTCAGTATGAAGCCGGATCGCCCGATGGCTATCGCGCGATGTTTGTTTTCCTTGGAGTAGGACTTGGCGTGGCGGGGATCAGTTTCTGGTTCGGCGCGCGGCGTAAAAAGGGATAATCTGGAACCGTTCGACCATCGGCTCGGGTTGTCGCAACATGCTTCAATCCTTATGTGGAAGGACGAAACGTGAAATAAACCACCCGGTTAAACAAGGAGGCTTGGTTTTTCCGGGATTTGGCCAGTTATGGCCCTATTTTGGGTGGGGGATTAAAAAAAACGTCATAGGGGCGAAAAAGCCGCTTGACCTTACCCGACCCAATCGCTAAAAACCGGCCTCGTTAACGCGCTGCGTCCCCTTCGTCTAGAGGCCTAGGACACTGCCCTTTCACGGCGGCAACAGGGGTTCGAATCCCCTAGGGGACGCCACTCGTTAACACAGACTGTTTTTGGTGACCGTGTCCCCTTCGTCTAGAGGCCTAGGACACTGCCCTTTCACGGCGGCAACAGGGGTTCGAATCCCCTAGGGGACGCCACCGAAACACAGTCCACATAAAATCGCTTTGCGATCTGCGTCCCCTTCGTCTAGAGGCCTAGGACACTGCCCTTTCACGGCGGCAACAGGGGTTCGAATCCCCTAGGGGACGCCACTTTTCTGATCGCAGGATCAATGTGTTACCAGCAAATGCTCGTCCGATGGTTCGGCGGGCATTTTTTGTTTTCCAATCCCTGAGTTAAAAGTCGGAAGCCTTAAAACCGAAATCGGTGTTGGCGGACGATTTTCTTTTTGTGCAGGCGATATCGCCGCGTCAGGCTTTCACGCAGTTGGTCAGCCGTCGGACGGGGGAGTTCAATGGTTTTGCGCTGGTCGGGCATTTCATCCTCTGTGGTGGCATTGTCCGTGGCGATGACCGCTGCCGTCTCGGCGAATAAATCCACCGGATCGGCTTGGTCAGCGGCAAACAGGTCGGTAACCCCCACACCGAGCAAACGGTATTTCGTACCGTCGATTTCCTTTTTCAGCAACGTCAGCGCGGTATCGAGAATGACGTCTTCGCGTAAGGTCGGGTAGGTCAGGCGCATGTTGCGGGTGCGGGTTTTGAAATCCGATGATTTCAGTTTCAGCACTACGGTATGCCCGGCGATTTCCTTGCGCGCCAGATCACTGGCAACACGGGCGGTCAGGCGGGTGGCGATCGCGGTTAATTCATCAAGGCCTGCGACATCTTCGTTAAAGGTGGTCTCCGACGACAGGCTTTTGCGTTCGGTACTTTGTTCGACCCGACGATTGTCTTCCCCACGTGAAAAGTAATACAGCCGTTTGCCAATGCTGCCGTAACGGCCCTGCAGGGCATGGATATCGCGTTCCTGAAGCTGTCCGATGGTGGTGATGCCATCGTCATGGAGCTTGCGTTCCATCGCCGGTCCAACGCCCCACATCATGCGCACCGGCTTGTCGGCCAGAAAATTAACCGCCTCGGCCGCACCTATTATTGAAAAGCCAAAGGGCTTGTTGAGGTCGGAGGCAATTTTGGCGAGGAATTTGTTATAGGAAAGCCCGATGGAGACCGTGATGCCGATCTCACGTCGGACGGTTGCCTGAAGTTCGACCAAGCATTCAGCAGGCGATTTGCCGTGCATGTCATGGGCGTTTGACAGGTCCATAAAGGCCTCGTCAATCGACAGCGGTTCGATGTCCGGGGTCAGGGCGCGCATCATGTCGCGGACCCGGTATCCTTCGCGCTGATATTTCTTCATGTCGGGGGGCAGAAACACCGCATCAGGGCACAATTCACGGGCCTTGAAGGCCGGCATGGCAGACCGGACACCATATTTACGTGCCACGTAACAACAGGTCGAGACAACCCCGCGATGGCCGCCACCAATGATCACGGGCTGATCAATCAATTCCGGGCGGTCGCGTTTTTCGATGGAGGCATAAAACGCATCGCAATCAAGGTGGCCGATAAAAAGGTCCGGCAGTTCAGCGTGCGCAATGGCGCGTTTGGCACCGCAGGATGAGCAGGCAACATATGACCCAGCACCGCTTTTGGGTAGCGGTCGATCAAGGGTCAGGCGCCATTTATGCTGGCAATTGGTGCAAAGCGCATAGAGCATGCTTGTTTGTACTTCTTTTGTTCCTTTGTTGCCAAGTCCGGAAATGGCCAAGCTGGTTTAAATTGTATGTTTGCTGACAGGTGTTGTCAGCAAGTCGGGCAAAGAAAAAGCCGGGGGGTGCCCGGCTTTGGTCATTGGTCTTGTGGGCACTCGCGCATTTGCTTGGCGCCTGATGCTAGCTTGTTGGTTTGCGCTCGGTTGGTTTTGGTGCGGCCGGTTTTGCCGCTGCGGGCTTTTGCCCGGCCTTTGCGGCACGTTTTGCGCGGCGCTGACGGGCGATCATTTGATCAATGTAGCGTCCCTGGAACAGGGTGATGCCAAGTGACTGACCGAACTTGATGGCGGTTGGGCTGTCGCACCGGCACAGGATGACGCGTTCACGCCCGGAATTCTTCACCAGACTGTCCATCTCGCCGTATTTTTTGCGGATGACATTGTCGGTCATTTCTTCGCGCCATGCGACCTTGATGAAATCGGCCTTAAGCCGTTTGCGGTCCACAAAGGATAGTGATTCCACGGTCAGGTTATCAATCAGGATGCGATAACCGCGTTCATGAAAATCATCACGCACCTTCAAATATGTTTCCAGATTGGAAAACAGATCCACCTGATTAAGTTCGATGATCACGTTGCCCGGCCATTTGCGCCGTACGGTTTCATCGAACTTGTCAAAATCCTTGGACGTCAGGGTGCCAAGGTTCAAGTTTAACGAGAATGAACTGGCGTGTGTCTTGAATGTCCGCTTGCACAGGTAATTGAGCATGCGTTTATCAAGAACTTCGGTCATATGCTGAAACAGCCAGCGGTTTGACGCCAGATCAATCTTTGGCATCAAGGCATTGCGAAGATCGGTGATGGAGACAAAGAATTCATCGAAAACCGGATGGAGTTCCTTGGACCCGCCATGGGCAAATACGCATACGGGTTGCTGACGGATATGTTCCGAAAGGTCGGCGGAATGGATGGTTTCTTCAAGCTGGGCGAGGTTTTCCGCATCAATCGGTTGCAGCGTTTCATCCTTGTCGCGCTGCTGGGCTGCGCGCATGTTGATGTTTTGCTGCAGCTTTTTGGCGCGTTCATCAAGATGCTGACACAACAGCAGGAATTCCTGAAACTCGGTATTCAGGTTGTACCATGTGCAAAAGCCGGTTTCCTCGCTGTCGTCTTGTGACAGCGGATCATCGCGGAACAGATAACGCAGTGTATCGACTGCGGGCTCCACATCGGCGATTGACTTGTCTTTCCACACGAAAATAAGATCGTTGTTGGTCAGAACAAAGATACGCCCGACATAGAGTTTCACATAGCTTTCAAAGGTATTGGTCGCAACGCGGATGTGATAATCGCGGCGATGAAACGGTTTCATCCGCGACATATGGATATGTACCGCGCGATGCCCGTATTTCCGGGTTTCCAGCCGTTGCACATAATCAAGCAACAGGTATTCCTGCAACGCCTGCTGACCATATTGCTGCGGTTCAATCACGAGCGACCCCTGAAAGAGAAACTAATAGTTTTATATCGTTATGGGCTCATTCCATACAATGGCGAGCAACGCCGGAGCAAATCATATTCTTCTGAAGTTCAGGTTAACGCCCCGGTCTGCCTGTCTCTTTTATATGAAGTATCTATTGCCAAGGGCAAGTCGGAGCTGAATGACAGTTACGGTTTTTTCTTTAACGAATTCTTGGCAAGCAGAGTGCAAAATCAATGTGATATGGGGTAATCGATACTAATTTTTTGCCAATTGTCAGGTGGGAATGCAGTATGATTTTACGAATTGTCTTTAGATTATAGGGGATTGGCGCCATGCAGGTATCCGCAAAGCGGACCGCAAACTGGCTGAAAATCAGCAAGGGGCTTGCTGTAATCGGCATGGTTTCATGGGTGTCGGCCTGTGCGCCGCTGCTAGATCAGGACTTCTGGGACGAAGCAACATCGTTTGCGGATGAAAATTATACCGCACTTGGTCTGCAGCAACTTGCCAGTGGCGACTATGCCTCGGCCGAGAAGTTGTTTGACGAGGCATTGCGCAAAAATCCGCAAGACGGTCATGCGATGCTATGGCGGTCGGTTCTTTATCAAAACACCAATCGACCGGACCGTGCGAAGGATGGCTATGACACATTGGTCGCCATGAACCCGCCCGGCACCGTTTTAATGAGTACGGCAAGCGGTACTCAGCCGCGCCCATTGCGCGATGCAGCTGAATTCAACCTGATGCGTTTGCAGCGCGGATTGCCCGGATCGCTCAGCATCAATGATCAAATTGTCACCGGGCCGTCGGGGTTGTCCAATGTGAACAGTGGCATGGATACACCGGCTGGCATGGGCAATAGCATGCCACAGGCAAAATCGGGCATGACCGCGACACGGACGGCGAACATTCCGGCAGGTGCGGCACTTTCGGCCGGCGATGAAGCCATTGCAAAACGGTTCGGGATTTTGCGCGATCTGCAATCAACCGGCCTGATCACACCCGAAGAATATTCCGCACGGCGCTCAGCAAACCTTGGCGCCTTGTTGCCGATGAGCCAGCAGGTGCCGTCAGCCTTTCTTGATAGTCCGCCACCAGACGGGTCGCAGGTCGAACAACGGTTGAACCAGCTGAACCGCGCCTTGCAAATCGGTGCGATCACGGTTCAGGAACATGTTGCCGAACGGACAGCGATTCTGGATGCCTTGTTGCCCGCCCAACCACGCCAGCGTGCAACACCCGCACCCGCACCACAAGGCTTGATGGATGCGGCCCGTCAGATTGCCCGGATCGAAGATCTGTCGCAGATGAAGCTTGTGACAGCCGATGAGTTCAAACGGGAACGCGACGCCATCGAGGCTGCGATTATCGAGCCCGCTCAGGCAAACGTTATGCGCGTGAACTCCGGTGAACCGGTACGCCGTGTTGCCACGGGCGAAAGCCGTGCGGTTCAGCCAGGCGATGCCGACGCCATGGCCGCAGACGCCGCACCGATGGCAAGTGGCGGGCGTTCCGCCCATCTTGCATCGTACCGCAATGAACAGCAGGCCGAGCGGGGCTGGCAAGTCCTTAAGGGGCGTTATGGTGAGCTGGCATCCTTGCAGCATGGTGTGACACGCGCCGAAATTTCCGGCAAAGGCACTTATTATCGCCTGATGGCGACGGGGCTTAGTGACAGTGCTGCAAAATCGCTGTGTGCGGACCTTAAACGTCGTGGTCAGTTCTGCGAAGTTAAATAACGCGCTCACAGAAGGGTTTAGGTCAAGCGGGCTTAAGCCGACGACATTGATATAACGCCGGTGGATTGATCCTTCGTGATCTTGTAGCCCGTCGGCGTTATTGTTTGTGCAAGACTATCAGCAAGTTGTTCCCAAAACGGTGCAAAGTGATGATTTTTATCTTTAGCGATTTTGGCATTAACGGACCCTACAGCGGCAGCATGCGGTCGGTCGTGATGCGCTTGGTACCCGCTGTGCCGGTGTGCGACTTGATGGTGGATGCGCCTGATCGTAATCCCAAGGCAGCGAGTTATCTGCTCGCAGCCCTTTGTCGCGAATTCAAGCCCGGTGATGTGGTGCTTGCGGTGGTCGACCCCGGGGTTGGCAGTGCGCGAAAAGGGGTGGTTGTGCAAAGTGATGGGGTGTCATTTGTCGGGCCGGACAACGGTCTGTTTGAAATCATCATGCGTCGCGGCAAGGACGTCTCCATGCGCACGATTGACTGGATGCCAGATGACCCGTCGGCCAGTTTCCACGGGCGTGATATTTTTGCGCCGGTTGCGGCGATGATTGCGACCAATATGTCGTTTGAAGCGCGCCCAATGGCGGTCAAGGATCGAAATATAACGGCGCAAGGCTGGCCAGATGAGCTGGCTGAAGTGATCTATGTCGATACATATGGCAACCTGATGACCGGACTACTGGCGCAAAAAATGTCAGATCAACTGGTGCTCAACAATCAGGTTATCTCGGGGGCGCGTACATTTTCAGACGTGAACTTGGGAGAAGGATTTCACTACCGCAACTCAATCGGCCTGTGTGAAATCGCGGTTAATTGTGGACGTGCTGATCTGCAGTTTGATGCCGTGATCGGAACGACGGTTGCAAAACATCGCCTTGATGACAACAATCTGTGATTGGTTTGTCTGGGAAAAGTGATATCTTTCAAGGGTATTTCATCATTGGTTCGCGTCATGCGAACAGAAATCAGTCGGGGTCCGTTGAATGACGATTGAGGTCAAATTTTGGGGGGTGCGTGGAAGCATTGCGTGCCCGTCACCGGACCATGTTGTGTATGGCGGCAACACCAGTTGCCTTGAAATGCGGATTGGCAATCTGGTTCTGATCTTTGATGCCGGGACCGGCATTCGCAACCTTGGCAAGGATATGATCCGTCGCAAGATCACCCATGCCACAATCTATTTGACCCATACCCATTGGGATCACATCAACGGTTTTCCGTTCTTTGTCCCCGCCTATAACCCCGATGCGTCGTTTAAGGTGATGGCAGGGCATTTAACCAATCAGGGTGGGGTGGAACGGGTGTTTTCCGCCCAGATGGCAGACCCGACATTCCCGGTACCTTTGTCGACCATGCGATCCAAACTGACGTTTGAGGATTTCAATGTCGGTGATGAATTACATCCGGGCGAAGGCATTGTTGTGAAAACGGCACCTTTGCGCCACCCGAATGGAGCGACGGCTTACCGCGTTGAATATGATGGTAATTCGGTGTGCTATGTCACCGATACCGAACATGATCCCGATACACCCGATCAGGCCATTTTAGACTTTATTCAAAATGCCGATCTGGTGATTTACGACAGCACATATACCGACGAAGAATTCCCCGCCAAGATCGGTTGGGGGCATTCCACATGGCAGGAAGGCATTCGGTTGTGCCGGGCGGCCAATGCCAAACGATTGGCCCTGTTCCATCATGACCCGGACCATAATGATGCCGCCATGACCGTGATCGAACAAAAAGCCAGATCAACCTGGGCGGATTCTTTTGCCGCGCGTGATGAAATGGTTCTTAGGATCGAATAGGCGAATTTTCCCGGTTTTCTGACACGGTAACGTATCGTGATGTGGTGATTAACGTGATGAAACGTCAGGTCACTCGTCGGTGTGTTTGGTGTTTAGAAAACGCGGGAATATTTCGGGAAGATGCGAATTTCAATGCGGCGATTGGCTTCGCGGTTTTCCTCGATCGGGTTGCCGAAATCGTCGCGGTTGGGGAGCTTTGGCTTGGTGTCGCCATAGGAAATCGCGCGCATGCGTTTCTGATTGGGATCAACTCCAAGTGCATGCAAAAATCGCACAACGGCAATGGCGCGACCTCCGGCCAATTCCCAATTTGACGGGAATCGCACCGTGCTGATAGGGCTGTCGTCGGTATGGCCGGTGACTTCAATCTGAAAACCCAAATAGCGCGGCTGCTTTAACAGGTCGCCTGTGTCTTTGAGGAACACGACCGCATCACGGGTCAGGTTGGCCGATCCAGGCTGAAAGAACGCGCCACTGCCAAGCTCCATCAGGATGCCTTCATCGTCGGTGGACACTTTAACATCACTGTCCATCGCCATATTGAAAACGACGTCTTTCAAATCGGTTTCAAGCACCTCGGTCGGGCGGATAACCTCACGCTTGCCGATTTGTTCGGCAATCCCGGCCTGCACTTTTTCAAAGATCGGGATTTCTACTTTGGAAAAGCTGACCAGCATGACGAAAAAGGCCATCAAAAGGGTAATGGCGTCGGCATAGGTTACTAGCCAGTCCTCCTTGATCTCTTCTTCCTCGGTGCGCTGCATGCCTGGTTTGCGGCGTGCCATGGCGATATTCCCTATTTCGCAGATTTATCGATGTTGAAGTGGATCGCAGGATCAAGGAATGAGTTCATTTTGTCCTGAATGGCGCGTGGGCCTTTGCGGTCTGCCAGCATGATCAGGCCTTCGGCAATCAGGTAATTGCGAAACCGCATGATTTCTTCGCGCTGCTGAATTTTACTGGCAGCGGGCATAAAGAAAAACCGGGCCGCAACAATGCCATAGAGCGTTGTGATCAAGGCAATTGCCAAACCCGCCCCCAGCGACGTCGGATCATCGGCCATTTTATCAAGCATGATGACAAGACCGACCAGTGTGCCGATCATGCCAAAAGCCGGTGCTGCTGCCGCCATGCTTTTAAGGATTGAAACCGGGACCAGATTACGGCTAAACGCATTTTCAATTGCGTTATGGAGCATATCGGCGGTTTCATCGCCGTCGTAGCCGGTAATGACCACTTCCATTGCCCAGCCAAGAAAAGGTTCGTCCTTGCCAACGCGCTCGGCTTCCTGCTCAAGCGCGTTGATACCCTTTTTTTGCAAAAGATATCCCCATTTGACAACACGACCGACTTCGCCGGTCAGTTGCCCACGGCCCATTTGAGGCGCTCGAAAAATCTTGAAAATCAGTTTTAAGGCAAGCAGTACATAGCGTGCTTCATAGGCAATAAATGTCGCGGCGAGTGTGCCGCCGATGACCATCAATGCGCTCGAAAGGCTCACAAATACAAGGTAGTTATCGGTCGAAATAAAAATCGATCCGATAAACAATCCAAGCCCGACCATGATGCCCAAAATTGTCGTAAACGACATGGTTGCTCTCATTCCCCCAGAAAGTACGCATCGGAATTCCCCAACCGATGACTTCGTTCTTTATAAACAGTCTAGATCTTTTGCGCTAGCATCGCTGTTTCAATGGATGCCATTCGGTAAAACTTGGGGCGAGATATTGCCTGATTTGAAGGATCAGGTGTCTAAGGGGAGCAGGGGTTCTCAGGGTATTGAGTAAGCCGTACGGTGATTGTCCCTCCCTTTAAGGTGCTTGATCAGGTATCGCGTGACGTTTGTTTAGATCAGTGGAGGCGTCCCATCTGCTCGCAAATCGATCCCTTTATTTTTGCCCGCCGATGGGAAAATACAAGGTTTCTTTGGCTTCAGGTTACCTAATCAAGGTTCGTGAATGCTCTATGACGCCCGAATGTCGCTAAGGAACTTGTCGACCTCGGTGCGCAGATCAACCGACAGTCCACCAAGTTCGTCGGCAACGGCCAACACAAGATGGGCAGCCTGATCGGTTTCCGATACGGTGCCACTAACACGTTCGATGTTGGAACTGACTTCCTGTGTGCCGATGGCAGCCTGTTCGACATTTTGTGCAATTTCGTCGGTTGCTTCGGACTGTTGCTGAACCGCATCCGAAATGGTGTTGGTCATATCGGTAATCCGCGTGATCACACTGGCGATATCGCTGATAGAAGTCACCGTTTTACCGGTTTCTTCCTGAATGGCGGCGATCTGTGCTGAAATGTCATCGGTTGCACGCGCAGTCTGATTGGCAAGGTTTTTGACCTCGGCGGCGACAACTGCGAACCCCTTGCCAGCTTCGCCAGCACGCGCGGCCTCAATGGTCGCATTCAGGGCAAGAAGGTTCGTCTGACCGGCAATGTCACTGATCAACTCGACAATTTCACCAATGCGGTTGGCAGCATCCGACAGACCCGCAACTGTGGCGGATGATTGTTCGGCTTCGCGCGATGCTTCCTGCGCAACGCGGCTGGATTGCTGAGCCTGTTGACCTATTTCGGAAATTGATGCGGATAAATGATCGGCAGCGTTCGATACAGTGCGCACATTGACGGTGGCTTCTTCGGACGCGGCGGCGACGGTTGTTGCACTTTTGCTGGCGAGGTCAGCGGCCTGCACCAAACCACGCGCCGTTGTTTGCATTTCACCTGCTGAATGCGATACCGCATCGATGATTTTGGCGATCAGACTATCAAAATTCTCAATATGGTGTTCGAGCTTGCCCATGCGTTCTTCGCGGCGTTGGAATGCGGCGTGCTGTTCGGCCTCCATCTTCTTTTTGGCAATGGCGTTGGTGCGAAACACATCAACCGATTGCGCCATGCGCCCGATTTCATCGTGGCGGGTGAGGGCATTGATTTCAAAGTCTGTATTGCCATTGGCAAGGGCGGTCATGTCGGTGCCAAGGTTGGATAAAGGGCCGGTGACGATACGTGACAGCAAAACGCGCATGCCGATGATGGTGGCAATCGCCATCGCGATGCCGCCGATCACGATACCGATCAGGATGCGGTTGGTTTTGGCCTGTTCCGGGGCAACAGACAGGCTGGACGACAGGACTGCAATCACATCGCCTTTTTGGGCGTCCATCGCACCATGGCAGCTAAAACAAACTTCGCGGTCCGCCCCCTTGGTCACACCCAGAACAATCGGCATGGATTTGCGATAGGTGCCATCATCGGTATAGCGACCGATGGTTTTGCCGGTTTGGATGGCTTCGATATCAATGGCGTCCCGTGGGGCTTTGATCGGCTTATCACCAAATTCCTGCATGTAGGCGACCGTTGTTGGGCCCCATGCAGACCAAAGTTCGCCAGGGTAGTCTTGGTTGCGGCTGTCAAACCAATTGTTGAAAACGTTAATACCAATATCGTCAACATCATCTGGGCGGGCCGCCATAACATTGACGATCAGGGCATGAAGCGATGTCAGTTCATTCTGGCTAAGTTGATCAAGCTTGGCATCCATGGCGCGTTCTTCGACGATGGTCATCATCAAAAGCGCGATGACCACAGTTGTTGTCACACCGAACGCAGACGCCCACATAAAACGTTTGCGGATGCCCATGGCATTGAAGGCAGACAGAATGCGCATATTTCTTCCCCGGGTGGCGGTGACGGACAACCCACGCGGATGCCCCGCACGGATTTCCTATGGTTCATGGTTGGACCGAACATCGTCTGAACGCGGGCTGCGTGCTTTGATGTGCGTCAAGACAAGGTAAAGTCGTGTGGCGCGCGCAGGGTAATCGGCGCATTGATCAGGAAAGGCCGGGAGTGGGGGCTTGTCAGCTTTACGATCAACAGGCATAACCACGCCAAGAGATACATTCGAAAGACAGGACTGTTTGATGACGCTTTCATATAGCGATACGCGCAAAAAACTTGATCAAATCACCGCTGAAATGGTGAGTTTGATCCGTAAATACGATCTTGATGCTGCCAGTCCGTTTGACGTGATTGCCGTGGCGCGCGCCAAGATTTCAGATGAGCGCGATTACATCCGGTTCCTTGAGCTGTCTCTTGAAGGCCGGATTTACGGCGAATATGGCGAGGCCTTGCAAAAGCAGATTGATCAGGAAGCCAAGCAAGCCGAAGCCGCCAAAAAGCTGAACTGAAAGCCAAACCTGTCAGGCCTGCGTGAGTGCGGCTGAAACCAAACATATCGCGAAAGTTTGAAGCACCTGTTTTCCGTTTGAGAAGACAGGCGTTTTTGGTTTCGCAACTGCTGATGCGTGACGGAAATATTATAGTTGTCATTGCCCGAAAAGCTGCGGCTTTTGCGATTAAGGCGGGGTGTCACAAAATATTCCCGATGTTGTCACCGTCCTGACGTTGAGAGACCGCCAAACACCGATTATATCGCTGCTCTAAGGACGCGGCATCAACGCCCCGTCATTGTTTCGCGAAATATCTCGTGAAACGGCACGAGCAACAGGATGGCTGACATGAAAAAGAGTTATGTCCAAACTCTGATGGAAGTCGAAAAAGTATTCGGTCAGATCAATGACCATGACTATCGCCTTTACCGGGCGGTATGGGGAAACCGGCAAGCCGCCGAAACCGGCCTTTCGCGTGGTATACGGGCTGAAATCAGCAAGAAACTTGCCAATGATTTTGTCACGCGACCCTACGCATCTGTGCCGCGAACGGCAATTGCCCACGCAGCCTGATCACGTGGCAAACATAAACGACCGGATTCTATGGCGGGCAGGGTGATCGACCTTGCCAAGGCAATCGGTTTGAGGCATCAAGTGATGCTTATGCAGGGTAAGCTGCGACCATGTTCGTCGTTTACCCCAAAAAGCGTTTTATGCCTGATTGCTAAGCGGAGTTTCCCATGTCGATTAAGTCGTTGATCCGTACCATTCCCGATTATCCGAAAAAGGGAATTATGTTCCGCGATATCACGACGCTGTTTTCCGATGCGGACGGATTGCGTGATGTGATCGACGGTTTCGCCGCCGAGTATCAGGATAAAAACATCGACGTGATTGCCGGGATCGAAGCCCGTGGCTTTGTCATTGGTCCGGCCGTTGCCGTTGCGCTTGGCATCGGGTTTGTCACGGTGCGTAAAAAGGGCAAGCTGCCCGCTGAAACCATCAGTGTTGAATATGATCTGGAATATGGCTCGGATGTTATTGAAATCCATAAGGATTCCATCAAGCCCGGTCAGCGCGTTTTGATCATGGATGATCTGATTGCCACCGGTGGGACGGCTCTGGGTGCGATTGATCTGGTTGAAAAGGCCGGTGGCGACGTTGCCGGTTGCGCCTTTATCATTGATTTGCCCGATCTTGGCGGCGCGCAGAAAATCCGCGACCGTGGTGTTGAAGAATTCCATCTGGTTGAATTCGAAGGCGATTAAAACAGGCCTCATTAGGTCGGTTTGTCGATTTTTCTGCCGTTTTTCCCCGTTTTCGGGTATAATGTTGCAGTTGAATAAGGTTTAATGCGTTGCCGGTTACCGGCAGGGAATGGAAAATGGTTGTTGCTGTAAATACACCGCAGGCCGTTACGCAAGTCAGTCAGTACGGGCGACTGATGGCTGCTGGCGCGCGCGGTGTGGCAACAATTGACCGCAACAGTCAGGTCGAAGAATCTTCTCAGCATTTCGGATATAACCCCGACGATGACGGCATTTTGTTCAATGCCTATGTCGATGGCAAAAACAAACGCCAATCGGGGCAGGGGCAATCTAGCGAGCAAAAAGACCAACGCACAGAACAACGTGGCATGTCGGCCGCGCGCCGTTCCAGTGACAAGGACGGCGCGATTGAACCGCAGGGCGACATTGATTTCGCAAGCCTGCTTGATCCCAGCATTCCGTTCGATCTGTCGTCAAACAGCGGCACGTCTTTTTACGCCGTGGTGAATGCGGTGGTACATGGTGCGGGCTATCGTGGGACGCATCTTGATACGTCTGTCTGATCGCTGTTTGGCAAAACAATCTTCATTCAAAATTTTGAAAAATGGGCTGGTGGGTGCTTGTTGGTGTCTGCCATAGGCCGTATGATTACCTGTTGTTAATTCTTAGTCAGACCATCGGGCGCAGCATGAAGAACAAGCCGGTTCTCAATACGGTTTTTGAAGCAGCATTCAGACTTATCGATCATGCGCTGAATGATAACGAATATCTGCAGCCGCAAAAGCTGCACCGGCTTCTGTATCTGGCGCAAGCCTATTACGGGGCAAATTACCACGGCAACATGTTGATGCCCGCCATCTTTGTCGCCGAGGAATTCGGTCCGGTCGAGCCAAACCTGTATGCCGTGATGGAAGAATGCCGTCCCGATGTGCGGCTTAAACCGGTTGATCCGAAAACATCGCATTTCATCGAAAGCATCTGGGCACAATTTGGCCACCACACGGTCGAACATCTCAGCATGACGGTCTGTAACCATCCGCCCTATACCAAGGCCTACAAGGCGGGTACAGGGACGATCATCCCCTATCAGGAACTGGTCGATTTCTATGCGTCGGTTCGCAAATCTGCGACCACACCAGAAGCCAAGGAAGTCGTGCGCCCGCGTGTCATGCAGTCGCACAAGGGCAAACCGGTTGCGACAACGGACTGGTTGCCGCGCCGCCTGAAATAGTCGGTGAGATGGTCCTAAAACCTACGGGACGAGGGGCACTTGATCTTGTGCGTTACTGACCCATTTTAAGGTCATCGCACGGATTGCCGCGCACGATATCATTGGTGAACCACATGAAATCAATCGCATCAGATGCGCCAAACCGTAGTGCGTAATCTTCAATATTGCTGGGATCGTCACTTGGGTCATCGGCCTCGATCAGGCTGACAACTGCGACATCCTGATCGGTCAGGTTCGCATCAAACCGGCGTAGATGCCATGGGGCGGCGATGCCATGGCGGACATGCATCGCACCGGCAATCAGATAGGCGCCATCTGTGGTATCACTGTTCGCGGCATCATACATCGCACGTGCAAGCGATGCATCGCGGGCAAATTGCACGGTTGAAAAGGCAGGCAGCATTGATTTTGGCAACGTGTCGCAATGTCCCTCGGCGATTTCCTGATCAAGCAGAACTTGAATATCAGCCGGAATATCAGGAAGCGAAAGATCCTTTGCCAAATCATCTGGCAGGGCCGAAACACCATTGGCAATCATTGGTCGCAAAATATCATCCGGCAGGTTGCCCGCCACCATTGCCAGATCATTGTTGCGCGCGGCTTGCGCAATCGGGGCGTAATCCTGCCAGGATGGCCAGCCGCGATCTTCCCAAGTCATGGCCAGACCGAGATCCGCCACAGTCAAATCGTGCCAGTTTTGGTCAAGGGAAGCCTGCTGATCACGGGTGAACATTTCCCAAACGACCGCACGATGGCGATTGCCCGATTTGCTCAGCGCATCAATCAGTTCAGACTGATGGTGGTGATGGATCGGATTGTCGTGCTTTTCGCCGATCAGCACGTATTTGGCATCGCCAATGCGCCGGACCAGCTCGCCGAGCATGATGTATTCCCCGGCCCGAACATCAAAAATCAAACCCGGTGCCGGGGGAAGCGGGCTGACATCTGTAATCACGATGTTAGCGCTAACATCGTTTGTGTTGGCCGGATCATTCGCAAGGGCTTCATCGGCTTTTACCGTCGGACTAAGCAAGATTGCGGTGGTTACAATTCCAGTGACAACGCCCAATCGGCGTGCGGCAATTGGGCCGCATAAGGATATCAATTCGTATGCTGGTGTTGTCAGTCGCAATGGCGTCACAGGCAGATCCCCGATGATGGAACAATAAGGCTTATTTGCTTAAGGTCAGAGCTGTTTCGATGTCGTTAACAAGGTCATCGCCGTTTTCGATGCCAACCGACAACCGCAACAGATCATCAGGTACCGGGCTGGTTGGGCCTTCGACAGATGCGCGGTGTTCAATCAGGCTTTCAACCCCGCCAAGCGATGTGGCGCGTTTAAACAGTTTGCACTGGTTGTGGAAATCAACAGCCCGTTTGCCGCCGCCCTTTACCCGGATCGACAACATGCCGCCAAAGCCACCAGTCATCTGCTTTTTCGCGATGTCATGGCCGATGTGGCTTTCAAGGCCGGGATACTGGATCTGTTCGATTTCCGGATGGTTTTCAAAATGTTTGGCAATCGCCATGGCATTGGCTGAGGCCCGTTCGACCCGGATCGAAAGGGTGCGCATGCCGCGCAGCAAAAGCCACGTTTCAAATACGCCCAGAACCGCACCACCTGATGCGTGTTGCTTACACACACGTTGCCAGAATTCGCTGTCCTTGGCGGTGGTCAGGCTTCCGGCCAAAACGTCGCTATGACCGTTCAGATATTTGGTCGCCGAATGCATGACGATATCCGCGCCAAAATCAATCGGGCGGGTCAAAAGCGGGGTGGCCACCGTGTTATCAACCACGACCTGCGCGCCAGCCGCATGGGCAACCTCGGCAACGGCGGCAATGTCGGTGATCTGCCAGTCTGGATTTGCCGGGGTTTCAAGCCAGACCATTTTGGTTTTGCCAGCGACAATGTGCTTGGCCCATTCGGCGGTGTCGCCGTTATCGACAAAATCAAATGTCAGTCCAGCGCGCACCCCACTGTCGAGCATAAAGCTGCGCAGTGCCCAATACATGACCTTGGGTGCAACAACATGATCACCGGGATTAAGTGCGTGCAATACTGCAACGGCGGCCGCCATGCCCGATGCAAATAGTCGGGTTTCAGTGCCGCCTTCAAGTGCGTTTAAAACGGCACTTGTCTGATCATATGTTGGGTTGTCGGCACGGGTATAGCACCGCCCGTCATGGTAACTCAGGTCCGTATTCCGTTCGAAGGTGGTCGACGGATACAGCGGTGGGGTGACAGATTTAGTGGCGTCATCTACCCAGCCCAGTGCCTGTGCGGTGATGGTGGCAGGAGACTGTTTTTTTGTCTGATCAGACATGGTGGCACCTGATTTTGTTGAGATTTGTTGGCGCGCAACATAACTTGGTTCGCGCCACACACCAAACCGAAAACCATCTGAAACCCGATTAAAAGGCCCCACATGACGCAGTATCCTGAAATTGACTTACCCAAAGAATGTGACGTCGTTGTGATCGGCGGCGGTATTCATGGCGCATCAAGTGCCTATTACCTGACCAAAGCAGGCATGAAAGTTGTTCTTCTGGAAAAGGACACGATTGCATCGCACCAGTCCGGTCGTGCATGGGGGTTTGTCCGCCAACAGGGGCGTGATCCGGTTGAAATGCCATTGATGATGGCCTGTAACCGCATCTGGCAGGGGCTGGAAAAGGAACTGAATGCCGATCTGGAATGGCGGCAAGGCGGTGTTCTTTTTGTTGCGCGTGATGGTTCTGAAATGGCCGATTACGAACAATGGATCGAAGACACCAAGGGGTTTGGTGTTGAGACACAGGTGCTTGACGCCAAAGGGATCGCGAAAATCACACCGGGCATCACAACACCGGGGGTGGGTGGGATTTACACCCCGTCCGATGGACAGGCCGAACCGAAGAAGGCCGCACCTGCGATTGCCAAACGGGCATCGGAACTGGGGGCTGTGATTGCCGAAGGGTGCGGTGCTCTTTCGATTGAAACCCGGGGCGGTGCCATCAGTTCGGTGGTGTCTGAACGTGGCGAGATCAAATGCAAATATGTCATTTGTGCAGCCGGGGCCGCCACCCATAAATTCGTTGCCAAACTGGGCCGTCGTTTGCCTCAGCAAACCACGCGCGGAACAGTCATTCGCACCACCCCCGTGCCCGATATTTCCGCTGCCGGGACTTTGGCTGCAGGCCTTGCATTCCGTCAACGCACCGACGGGTCGATGAACATCGCAGATGAATTCATGACCGATATCGATCTGACCTTGGGCCGGTTTAAATTCGCGCGCGATTTTGCGCCGGGGCTGTTTGATAACTGGGCGACGTTCAAGTTCCACCTTAACAAACGGTTCTTTGACGATCTGGTGGACCGCATGCCGGGATCGGACGTCTCAAAACAACCAACCATCGGACGGCGCACCAATCAGGCCGAGCCCTATAAGGTTCGGGTCAGCAACGCGATGGCAAACCTGCAAAAGGTTTTCCCGCAGATCAAACAAGTCGGCATCGTTGATACATGGGCCGGTGATATTGATGTTACCCCGGACGCCGTGCCGGTGATTGATCAGTTCGACAATCCCAAGCATTTCTTTGTCGCAACCGGCTTTTCCGGTCATGGATTTGCCATGGGGCCGGTGGTGGGCAAAGTGCTGGCCGACTGGATCATCACCGGACAACCTTCGATCACACTGGCCGGGATGGAACTGTCACGGTTTGAAGACGGATCGGTCCGGCGGCCACGCTCGCGGGTTTAGGCTCTTAGTTTCGTTTCAAATGTTTTTCTGAACATAAGTGCTTGGGGGCGATGGTTTTGGTGCACCGAAATCGCCATCCCATTGATCTCTAGGATGTAACACAACTCATTTGCGCTGGGCAAAGGGTCTTTGTGGCAACCGGCAAGACAGAAACTGCTAGAAGGGTTGGTCCAAAGGGCCGCGGATTAGGAGGCTGGCAACAACTGCGCGTTGCCAGCCTCCTTTTTAGGTTCGGTTGGTGTTTCGTGACAATTGTTTCTGTTTCAGGTTGCGATCTCTCCGTCGCGATGTTTCCCCATGTGTGTATGAAGCCGGTCTTTTCGGCGCGAAGTTTGTCGTCTTAGACTCTTGCTTTGCACACTTTAAAAAAACCAACCCAAGGGGATATTTTGTGAGGTTTTGATGAGTATTTATATAAATTCAAAATTTTGATGGATTTTATTTTTGGTGTCATTATTGGCATAAATATTTGATATATAATAATAAATATTATTTTAGGTCGATGATTTTGGATTCGTTTACTTTCAAAATTGGATCAGTGGTCCAACCTATTTGTTGACGATAAATTCGACTTGTGCTTGGTTCTTTGGGCGATGTGTAGGGAAGCTGCACCGTGTTGCGGTTGCGCCATGCGTATTGAAGGAGGGTTTATATGTTCAAAGAGCCAGCTCAAGTTGCGGCAAAAATTCACCTGTCTCTTCCGCAAAGTTTGCGCGACAACGACAGGCAAACCGAATGGAGCGCGGCTTATACCCACGGCAAGCGCCTGATGCATTCCTTCCTAGAGGGGCCGTCATTTGATGCCTCTGGGCGTCTGTATTGTGTTGACGTTGCACGCGGGCGCATATTTCGAATCACGGATGGCGTTTTTGACGTTTTTGCCAATTATGACGGCGAACCCAATGGGCTAAAGGTCTTGCCGGATGGGCGAATCTTGGTTGCGGACTTTCGGTTAGGACTTCTTCAATTCGATGCTGATACCGGCGAATATGAAGTTTTGGTTGATCGCTTTCATTCGGAAAAGTTTAAGGGGATCAATGACCTTACCGTTGGCCGAGACGGGACGGTCTATTTTACAGATCAGGGGTCAACTGGGTTGCAGGATCCAACGGGGCGTGTGTTCCGCCTTAACCCTGATGGGCGCTTGCAGTTGCTGCTTGGCGGGTTGCTTGGTCCGAATGGCTTGGTGCTGAACCGCGAAGAAACCGAGCTGTATGTTGCCGCAACCCGGGGCAATAACATTCTTCGATTACAGCTAACCCAATTTGGTGACGTGACCAAAGCCGGTGTTTTCATTCAGATGAGTGGCGGTATTGGCCCTGATGGCATGACAATTGATGCTGCCGGGAACCTTGTCGTGGCGCATATCGGAATGGGGTGTGTTTGGGTTTTTGACCGCAGGGGAGAGCCCATTTTACGCATCGTGACCGATGCTGGTGATCGTATTTCTAATCTGACCTATGGCGGAAAGGATGGGCGCACCTTGTTTATGACCGAGGCAGATAGCGGTTCCATTCTTTCTGTCGAGATGGAAATTAGCGGGTTTTATCGTGAGTGGGCGCCGAACGGCGTCTGATATGTGGCGGTTCATCGTGAACAGCTGCTTTAAATGGGAGGAAATAATGAACTTTAATAAAAATCAAAGTCGTCGTGCGTTTCTGAAAAACTCTGCTGCTGCAGGTGCATCTGTACTGGCCGCATCAACATTGTTTTCGACGGGGGCATTTGCATCGGCCAAGACGCTAAAAGTGGGCCATATTGAAGCCCCGAACAGTGCAACCCAAAAGGCCTACGAGGCTTTTGCACAGAAAGTTGCGGAACGGACCAATGGGTCGGTCAATGTTGAAATCTATCCGGCTGGGCAACTTGGTGGTCTTCGCGATTTGTATGAAGGCTTGCGGTTTGGTTCTGTTGAAATGACGTCAAGCGGTCCGGACTATGTTTCCAATCTGGTCCCTGTTGTCGTTGCGGGATCGCTTTACTACCTTTGGCAATCAAATGATCACGCGCGCGAAATGCTCAGCGGTGCGAATGGTGCAATCTTTAACAAGGCATTGATTGAAAAGGCACAAATCCGAAATCTTGCATGGGGGAATCTTGGTTTCCGTTCGGTGTTTACGAATAATCGCCCGATTGAAACGCCAGAAGATCTCAAAGGCCTCAAAATCCGTGTGCCAGAAGCAAAATTGCATCTCGAACCAATGAAAGCCTTCGGTGCGCTGCCGGTTGGTGTTCCGTATGCTGAGGTTTACACATCATTGCAAACCGATGTTGTTTCGGGCGCAGAGGGTGTGCCGTCGGCTGTTCTTCAGCAGAAATTCAACGAAGTCAGCAAATATTATTCTTTGACCGAACATCTGTTCAATCCGCTGATGATTACCATCAGCGAGCGGTTCTATCAGTCTCTGAGTACCGCTGAACAAGAAGCTGTCACTGAATCTGCCCGCGAAGCGTGGGCCGACGAATGGGATGCAGCCATTGCAGATAATAGCGCTGCACTTGATAAAATCGCAGCAGGCGGCGTCGTAATTAATCGTCCGGACAAGGCTGCATTCGCAGAAGTTGCGCAAACCTCATGGGCGAGCGTTCTTGACCCGGTTGGCGACGAAGCCTGGGACATTGTCAAAACATTCCAGCGTAAAGCCTGATTAATCAAATCATTGTGCCGTGTCAGTGTGATGCGGCACAATGATGGCCTGCGTTCCAAGAGGTAATCATGACAATGCGCCTATCTTTTGCGCGCTCGATTTTTTTGCGGTTTATGGGGTTTGTAAATCGTCTTAACGAGCTGTGCGTCATTTCACTTTTTACGGTCTTTGTAACACTTACGATTGCGCAGATTGTCCTGCGCTATGTGTTTTCCGCATCTATTGACTGGGCCGACGAAGTGTCGCGCGCATCCTTTATTTGGATGGTTTTTATCGCCGCAAGTCGGTTGGTGCAGAAAGAAGGCGCACATATAACTCTGGAACTTCTTAGGGGGAAGCCAGATTCTGTAACGGAAAAATCGATCAATATATTTGTCAATCTGGTCATTGCTCTCTTTTCCGCACTGATGATCTTTTACGGCGAACGCTTGATGACCCTTAACGCGTTCACAACAGCGCCGGCAACTGGCTTCTCAATGGCAATTTATCAGTCGATTTTCGTGATTTTCGGTGGTCTTTCGATCCTTAGTGCCGTCACCGCGATGCTTCATCCAATTCATTCTCTTGGTGAGGATAATCCGATATGACCCTCACTATTCTGCTTGTCAGCTTTGCTGTCTTGATTTTTCTGCGGGTTCCTGTCGCCTTTTCCATGGGGGTGAGTGCGGTTCTCGCTATTGTGCTGGGCGGGAAGGGGTTGCCGCTGGAACTCATTCCCCAGCGAATGTATGTGATGATTGACAGTTCATCCTTGCTGGCCATTCCGTTCTTTATTCTTGCTGGCGAATTGATGGAGCAAGGCGGACTGTCTGCACGTATGATCCGGTTTGCCCAATCGCTTGTCGGGCATTGGCGCGGCGGTTTGGCGCAGGTGGCTGTTCTTGCCAATACTATTTTTTCAGCTCTGACCGGTTCGTCAGCAGCGGCGGCAAGTGCAATCGGATCAATCATGATCCCGGCGATGAAAGAAAAGGGCTATCCTGCTGCGTTTGCCGCATCAATCAATGCGTCCGCGGCATCTATCGGCCCCATTATTCCGCCAAGCATCATTATGGTTGTTTACGGATCGATTACAGGTGTTTCGGTAAGTGCAATGTTCATGGCCGGAATTGTCCCGGGGTTGATCATTGCGGCTGGTTTGATGGCTCTGAACTGGATCTATGCCTACCGGAATGGTTGGGGGAGTGAACCGCGCCAGACGATCGGCCAGATTATCAAGAGTTTTAGCAGCTCTATCTGGGCTCTTTTGGCGCCGGTCATCATTATCGGGGGCATTATTGGCGGGATTTTCACGCCGACAGAGGCGGGCGCGGTCGCGGTTGTTTATGCCGGTCTTGTTGCGCGGTTCGTCTATCATGAGCTTCCGATGGCACGGTTGAAAAATATTCTGTCCAAGGCTGCGTATTCGACCGGAATGGTCGCATTCATTATGGCCTCTGCGGGCATCTTTGGCTGGCTTCTTGCTGTGGAACAGGTGCCGCAAACCGTTGTAAGTGCCATTCTTTCCGTCACAGATACGCCTGGTTTGGCGATCTTGCTGGTTATTGCGATTGTTTTGGTGATCGGGGCTGTGGTTGAGGTAACCGCAGCAGTCGTTCTTATTGTCCCTGTGTTCTATCCGTTGGGGCAGGCGCTTGGTTTTAATGATGTGCACTTTGGGATTATTCTTTGTGTTGCACTGGTTTTTGGTAATGTAACGCCCCCTGTTGGGTTGCTCCTTTATATCACATCGGCAATTTCCGGGTCGCGTATCGGTGAGATTATGCGATATCAGTGGTCATCTTTGGTCGTGCTTGTTACAGCCTTGCTCATCGTGACCTACTCTGAAACAATCACGCTCATGTTTACCGGGCTGCTGAAATAACCAGTCTAAAAGAATTAGGACGGCAAGGAATGGGTACGTCACTTAAATTGAATGACAGACCGGGCGAACGACGGTTGTACCGCTCTGTCGCTGATGCAATTGAGGTCGAAATTCATGCTGGCACATATCCGCCCGGTTCCAAATTACCGACTGAGCGTGATCTTTCTGCAAAGATCGGAGTTTCACGAACAACCGTTCGTGAGGCTTTGATTGCGCTTGAAATTGCCGGTTTAATCCGCATTCGTATGGGGGCAGGGGTTTTCGTTAATAAGCTCGAAACGCCGCAGGTTCGTCACGGAAATGACACGGAAACAGATGCAGAGCAAGAAGGTGCTGGTCCATTCGCCCTGATTGATGCCAGATTGACGATTGAGCCTGAAATTGCGGCGAATGCGGCTCAGCGTCGCACGGATGCTGATCTTGTTGCCCTCCAAGAAGCTATTGATCGAATGGTTGCGGAATATCGCAACAATGCTGATCATGAAAGTGGAGATCGAGACTTTCATTTGGCGATGGCCAAGGCGTCGGGAAATATGTTTTTATCCGGCGTCGTTTCGGATCTCTTTCATCAGACTGAATTGACTTTGTGGTCGATTTTTCAGAATTGGATCCGGCAGCCTCACCACCGACTGAAGTGGATCGAAGATCACAAGGAAGTTCTTGCCGCCGTGAAGGCGCAAGATCGACGCAAGGCGCGAGCGGCCATGCGGAGGCATTTGCAGAATGTTGATGCAACGCTTAAACGTGCGCCAATCTCGGCAGATTAACAGTTGGTACAAATCCTCAGTATTTATAATGTATGAGATTCAGTCATCTGTTAGATGACGTTTTGATCGTATGTTCCTGTTCTGTGGGTAAACGGCGGGTCGAAACAATCGGGCGCGGCGACGAAATCGTCATCCGTAACACCGCAAACCGGCAAAATTTTTTCCTGTAGATCAAACCGATAGGCGTTGTCGTTAAATGGGCTGGTGATGTTGAAGTCCCCCCCCCGATGCGGTGTCGATGCTTGGCTAGGAGCTGGCTAGTTGGATCACCTCCGGACAACCATCCATCATCTTTGCCGGTCTTTTCACAGAAGCGTGCTGTTTTCGTCATTCTGATGCAGGTCGCTCCGTGGTCCTGCCCGATGAAGCATGAATGAGGCAGGCAATGGCACTTGATCCCGATCTTCAAAACAGTATTCAGGCTGCATTGCAAAATGTTGACGATGTCAGCAAGACCATTCTGGCGCGTCGGGACTTAAGTGACGTAAAGCCAGGCGATGATGTGGTGACGACCGCTATGGTCTTGGAAAAGGAACTGAATGCGGTCCTTGTGGCAAAGAGCATGACGTCACCGATGGCGGGTAGCATTGAAAAATCCATCGCGGCGATTTCGCCGGGACTGGGACAGCTTCATATCAGTGAAGCGAAAATGAGTGCGAAGACAGGACAGCTCAATACATCGAAAAAAGTCTCAACAGAGGTCAGTACGGCATTCTCTGTTCTGTTGAAGAAAACCCTGACAAGCCTGAATACGGTGGATGCACTTATCAAGCTCCAGTCTCCATCTCCATCTCCATCTCCATCCAAAAGTGCTGCTGGGGACTATCGCAAGGCAATCATGGCGGAGCTTGGAACGCTTAAGCAGTCGCAGACGAAAGTCACCCTAAAGCCGCTTACGAGGGCAGGTTAATGGCAAAAGTTTTGATCATCGGGGCTGGTGTTGCCGGATTAAGTGCAGGTATCCAATTAAAGGAAACAGGGCATGATGTGACAATCTATGAAGCAGCCCCGATCCTTGGAGGGCGGACATATAGCACAATGGTTGGCGGTAATGCCTTTGATTGGGGTGCAGAGGCGATTGAGGCAACAACCGATGCTGCCGCGTGGCTCTTTGTCCACGTCGATCCTGATATAGGCCAACAGCCGGTTGATGCGGACTTCAATGCCGGAACTTTTATTCTGCCATTTGACGAAAATGATGCGGTTACGCCATTGCCTGATGATGCAGTAGAACCAACAGCACAAACCACAACAGTTGAAAACAATATTGATGCAGTCAGTAATAATTTCAACGGTACGCAAAACGACGATTATTTTGGGAATGTGGACATGCGATTGGGGCAAGTTACGCCTGATGACGTAACGTTCCGTCAGCAACAATTTGCTAATTGGCAGGTCATTTCCGATGCGGTTGAGGTTAACCCGCCATGGGGATCTATTCACAACCACGTCCGATCAGTGCAGCAAAATGCCAATGCCGAAGGTGGCGATTATGCGATTGATCAGACACTTGGATACCGGGTTGTGAAATGGGCGACGGCCGCAGGGATTGCGCAGAATGTTGTCTTAAACGTTAAGGTCAATAGGATCGAAAATACTGACGACAACAAGGTAAAGGTCGCCGCCCTAAACAAAGACCCGGAACTTTATGACGCGGTGCTTGTCACGGTTCCAACTGACAGGGTGAAGTCCGGCGCAGAACAGGCAGGGCAAAACGACCTTGTCATTGCCGACTTATCTCTTCAGAACGTAGCCCCATTCCGCGCCAATCCGCTTGGCTGTTACCTTAAAATGGCAATGACCGGCTTGGCCAATGTTGCGCATCCGGCACCGGGCAGGAAAGTCACGGTTACGTTTGAAACTGGGTATAGCAATTTTATCATCACCCAGAATGGGACGGGCACACAGGTCTATATGCACGCATTTGGCGATACTGCGCGCGTGATGTCAGCCAATCATCAACTTGCCGCAAACGTTTTGCTTGGTGCGGTTAATCGGCTGAACAATGGTGACGATGATCACTATAATCCACCTGACGCGGTCACAGCCTATGTCCTTGACTGGTGCGATGATGCTCTTATCGGTGGGGCCTATTCGACCACAGCCCCAAGGGCATGGCAAAGTCGCCAAGACCTGCAGAATTTCGAACATGGGCGGATCTATTACGCGGGTGAGGCGGCATCAACGCGTTGGTATGGGCAAGTTGCCGGTGCGATGGAAACTGGCAACTTGGTGGCAACCCGTATCCACACCGCACTTGGCTGATAAAACTGATTAAAGACTTTTGGACAGACGCAGGATAATCGCACCGCCCAGCGTCATCATGGTGGAGGAAACTTTCACAAGATTGAGTTTCTCGCCCATGAAAAACACGCCGATAAAAAGGGCAAAGACAATCCCGGTTTCGCGTAAGGCGACCACCAGCGGGATTGGTGCTTGCGTAAAGGCCCACATCACCGTGGCATAGGCGACAAAGGATGCCGTGCCGCCAACAAAGAAGATCCTTTTGCCGCGTTTGGCGATATCAACAAGGATGCGCGGCCGCATAACCGTGGCGATCAGGCCAAAGATCAAAACGTCACCGACGGTCTGATAAGCATAATAGTCAAGTGCACTTCCGGCCAGCCTTGCCCCGGTGCCATCGACCAGAGAATAACTGCTGATAAAGCAGCCCGTCACAATGGCGGCAAGGGCGGCGTTGCGGTTGCGCATGCCATCAGCCTGACGCACGATGCACATGCTTAAAATCCCCAAGCCGATGACAACAATCGCCAGCCATTCACTGACCTGAAGCGTCACACCGAGCACAAGAACCGATACGGCAGCCACGATCAGGGGTGAGGAGCCGCGCGCAATCGGATACACCTGACTAAGATCACCAAGGCGATAAGCCAGAATCAAAAACAGCTGATAGCCGATATGAAGCCCGATCGAGCCAATAAGATAGGGCCAGCTTTCGCGTGCGGGAACGTCCACAAAGGGAAACAGGATCAGAACAATTGGAATATGACCCAGCACAATCGCGGTCATGTTCATCAGTTTGTCCGGGCCACCCTTGACCAATGCATTCCAAACGGCATGCATCAGGGCTGCACCCATAACGGCAAGAAAGACGGTCAAGCTCATGGCAAAGCAACCAGTGTTAAGGTTTTGTGACGTATCACTGATGCTTAGCACGGGGACGGAATAACCACTAAACCGATCTGATGGGGGCTGCTATGCCGGGGACGCTGTGGGCTCGACCTTTTGCGATGTTGTCTGTGGGGCGGCGGATTTACCGTCAAAGAACCGGGTTGCACCAATCGGCGGGGCAATAAAGTCACCATGTCCAATGCCCGCATCCGTGCAGGCAGATGCCAGTCGCACAGGCGGTTCGTCAACCGGTTCGGCGGTTAAGACAAAAGTGCCCCAATGAATGGCAAGTGCTTGCTTAACACCCATCACCTGCATGATCGAAACGGCTTCTTCGGGGTTGCAGTGCGCATTGCGCATGAAATCACGCGGGTCATAGGCCCCGATTGGGATCAGGCCAAAGTCAATACCGCCATATTGTGCCCCCAACTCGGTAAAAAGCGCCTCGTTCCAGCCGGTATCGCCGACGAAATAAAACCGGTAGCCATCGGAAAACTCAAGGATATAGCCACCCCACAGCATTTCCTTGCGGTCCTTGGTCGTGCGGCTCGACCAATGGTTGGACGGAACATGGGTGATGGTTACACCCGGATGGGAAAGCTGAACATCCCAATCCATTTCGTCATAACGATCCGCGGTTATTCCTGCCTTTTCCAGCAAGGTGCCGTTTTTAAGCGGCAGGACATAGCGTGGTGCATTGCCAAGCTTGGCCAAACTATCAAGATCGAAATGGTCGTAATGATTGTGCGACAGCAACACCAGATCAAGCTTTGGCAACTGATCAATGGTTAGGCCTGGCTGGCTATAACGTTTCGGTCCGACACGCTTGAACGGCGATGCGCGGTCCGAAAGAACCGGATCGGTCAGGATATTCAACCCGCCATATTGCACCAGAACCGTGGCATGGCCGATCCATGTGACCTGCAAACGCGTCGGATCAGGATTTTGGATGGCGTCATGATCAGGGGCCTCGACCGGGGTTTTGCCGTACTGATGTTTGGCTTTGGGCCATTCGTCATCACCAAAATAACGCCGTTTCAAAAACCGCCAGAACGACCGTTTGACCGGATCGGGCAGCGCATGGCGGTTTTCAAATCCGGTTTCGGTGTGGTGTGCTGGCTTGGTTTTGCTTTGCACTTGGCTGTCCTGACAATGAGTTGATCCGGCTTGCTGTAGATCTCGCACTTTATGGGGTGACCATAGGGTAACCGTCTGCTGATGCGATGCAAGGTTTCAACGCTTGGCATCGATGATGCACACATAAAGAAAGGCCGGAACGGGGAAGTGTTCCGGCCTTTCGGAGTGCCTTCGCAATCACCGGGACAAGCAATGCGAAAGCAGGGGGGACTGTTTGGTTAGGCGATCATCAGTCAATAACAGTGGCATAGGTTTCAAGGGCCGGGGCATCGGTAATCAGGCCCTGTTTGACCATGTAATCGGCAAAGCGGGCATAGCGCGCTTTATCAAGGGCGGCCGGGCGCAGTGCAAAGCGCGGTAGGGTATCGGCCCATGCCTTGATATTCAGCTCATCATCAAGGTTGGGATAGGCGGCAACAAAGGCATCCCAACTGTCATCGGGATGGTTGATCAGGTACTGAACGCCTTCTTCCAGGGCCGCCAACATCCGGGCAAAGCGCGGGTCATCGGTTTTGTCATTGCGCACGGTCAGGATCAGCTCGTCATAGGGTGGCACACCTTCTTCCTCGACAAAGAATGCCTTGCCCGGTTTGCCTTCAATTTCCATCTGGTTCAGTTCAAAATTGCGATAGCCGCCAATGATCGCATCGACCTGCCCGGAATACAGCGACGGAGATAGCGAGAAGTTCACATTGATCAACTCAACATCATCAATCGATACCCCGTGATTGCCCAGCATGGTGCCAAGCAACGCATCCTCAAACCCGGCCAGCGAATAGCCGATTTTCTTGCCCTTTAGATCGGCGATTTCCTTGATCGGGCCGTCTTTCAGAACAATCAGGCTGTTAAGCGGGGTCGCGACCAGCGTCCCGATCCGGGTTAGCGGCAATCCTTGGGCGGCCTGCACATGAAGCTGTGGCTGATAATTGACGGCAACATCGCCCTGACCGGCCGCAACAAGACGTGGCGGAGCGGATGGATCAGATGGTTCGATCAATTCAACATCAAGATCATGCTTGGCAAAGAAGCCCTTTTCCTTGGCGACAATCAGTGGCGCATGGTCGGGATTGACGAACCAGTCAAGAAGGATGGTCAGTTTGTCCGCCGCAAAGGCCGGGCTGGATGTGCCTAGAACGGCGGCACTTAATGTTGCGCCAATGGTGGCAGCTTTGATCATGGATTTCAGGCGTGACATGGATGAACCTCTGTTGTGATGGGCCATTACGTATTTGTATGAGTTTTGCTGTCGCGGCCATTTTCAGTCGCGACGGATGGGGTTTATCGAACCGGCGTCAGGCTGTCGGGTTGCCACGGCAGGGCGGCGCGCAACACGCGATCCACAATGAAATATTGCGTGATCGAAAAGGCGCACAGGATCAAAAGACAGGCAAAAACCATATCAATCTGAACCCGCGCATTGGCGTGCAGCATCAAATATCCCAGTCCGTGACTTGATCCGACCCATTCGCCAATCACCGCCCCAATCGGGGCTACGGCGGTGGCAACGCGAAAGCCCGATGCAAATGCGGGCAGGGCGGCGGGCAAACGAATATGGGTCAAAAGCCGCCACCGGCTGGCGCCCATGGTGCGCGCCAGATCAAGCCAGCCGGGTTCGGTGCGGGCCAAGCCATCAAAGAAGGCGACGGTGACCGGGAAGAAAATAATAAGCGCAGCCATGGCGATTTTGGAGGCCAAACCAAATCCCAGCCAAAGGACCAAAAGCGGGGCCAAGGCAAAGAACGGAATGGCTTGGGACACCAGCAAAATCGGCATCAACCAGAACCGGACGGGCGTAAACAGCGCCATCGGAATGGCCGCCAGCGCGCCAAGGGTCGCCCCGGCAAACAGGCCAATCACGGTTTCTGCAATGGTATAGCGCGCGTGATCAAACAACACCGCATAGCGCGTAATCAGGGTGTGCCAGACATCAACCGGGGTCGGCAGCATATATTTCGGTGCCCCGGTCAGGGTCACGGTCAACTGCCATGTCGCAATCAGGGCCACAATGATGATGATCGGGCGGGCAATTTTCAAAAGCCGCCGTTCAGACAGTGGGGTGCGCTTTGCCGGGGTGCTCATTGGGCATTCTCCGACACTGCTGCTGCTGCGGTTTCATTGGCGCCCAGTTGGCGCAGCAATTCGGCCTGCTGGCGTAAGATATCGGCATCGGTAATATCGCGCGGGCTGTGGCCAGTTGGAGTGATGGCGTCTTGCAGGTGGGCCGGGCTGCCGCGCAGAACATGGACAAAGTCGCCAAGGCGAAGCGCTTCTAACGGATCATGGGTGACTAGAAGGACCGTTTTACCGCGCAACACCTGTGCGGCGAGCTCCTGAAGGCGCAACCGATTGACCGGATCAAGGGCGGAAAACGGCTCATCCATTAGAACAACCGGACGGTCTTCCATCAGGGTGCGGGCAAGGGCGGCGCGCTGTTTCATCCCGCCCGATAATTCGGCGGGGTGCAGATGGGCGGCATTGCTGAGCCCGACCTCGGCAATCAGGCGGTCGGCCTTGTCATGGTCGGGGCGTTGCCCGCGAAGGGATGCGCCAAGTTCGACATTTTCGCGCACCGTCCGCCATGGCAACAGCAAGTCCTGCTGCGCCATATAGGCAATGCGCCCCTTAAGCGGAACGCCGTCCGAGCAGGTGATGTTACCGCTAACATCGCCTTCGACCAGATCGGCGAGAAAGCGCAAAAGTGTGCTTTTGCCAACCCCACTTGGCCCGAGCAAGCAGGTGAAACTGCCTGCAGGCAAACCAAGATCAAGGTCATGGAAAATATCAACGCCGCCAAATGCCACGCGGGCAGAACGCAGGTCAATATCGAACTGGGTTGGATTGGGTGCCGCAGTGGGCTTGGGTGTCGTGTCGGTCATACGATCCTTCCTACGCCGGTCTTAACCGGTTCAGGTTCAAAGGGTCGTTTGGCAACACCAAACCTCTCAGCCGATTTACGATCGGCCCCCCCGGAGATGACGGGACTATGCGCAGACATTTTACCCGCGTCAAGTTTTGTAACAATTGATCGCAATGGCTCCAAGCATGTCACGGCGTGAAACTTCGGTTTTCCCCCGTGTTTGGGGTGTCGATGCATTGGTCTGATGATTTGAAAAGGTGAGCTGGGTCACAGCCTGTGATTGTTATTTCAGACGGGTTGTCTATTTTTGTTTGGGTGTGGTTGGAAAGGCGCTTGGAACACAAAAATGCAGCATCAGGGATTTACCCTTCAGCCCTGCATTGCCGATAAACATCGCGAGGCGGCCTGTGCCCTATTCTGGGAAGCGTTCCGTCAAAAGCTCGCCCGTGTGATGAACCCCGAAGACAAGGCATTGGCGTTTTTAAAACAGGTGATGGCGTCGAGCCATGCCATCAGTGCGATTGGTGAGGATGGCGGGTTACTGGGCGTCGCCGGATTTAAAACCACGGCAGGCGCCTTCGTCGGGGGTGGTTTGTCCGATATCTGTTCGGTGTATGGTGCGCGGGGTGGATTGTGGCGCGGGCTGTTGCTTGATCTGCTTGAACGCGATCTGGTGGCAGATACGCTTTTGATGGATGGTATTTTTGTCGATCCGATTGCGCGTGGGCAGGGGGTTGGAACGGCACTTTTGGCCGCGGTGGCCGACACGGCGCGGGAACGCGGGCTATCACAGGTTCGTCTTGATGTGATTGATATCAATCCGCGTGCACGTGCGCTTTATGAACGATGCGGTTTTCGCGCAACCGGGACACAGGATATCGGGCCGCTGCGGTATCTGTTTGGTTTTAAAGCTGCAACCACCATGCATCGGGATATTGGCCGGGCGGCACCGTAAAGCGATACACTTTGCCGTTATGGGCTGTCGGTGGCTTGATGTATCCAGTTTGCTGTTTGGTCAAGGACGTCAGGCGCGTAGGCATAACGCCCCATCGCAGCAAACAGCCACTGGCGTTCTTCGGGCATTTCGGATGCCAGTTGATAGTTGAACAGATTGCTGCGCAACAATCCGTGGCTGGCACCGGGGATCAGGATGACGTCATTTTGTGGATGGCGCCCGATCAGGATATCTCGATAAATGACCACATCGCTTTTGGCATCGACATTCAGATCATCCGCGCCGAACAAGGCAAGGACAGGTTGATTAATACGTGTCAGGTCGGATTGGGCATCTGCTGTAATGTTGCGTTTGACAAAACCAAACCGGTCTTCTGACATCGGAAGGCTATCGTTGATGGCGGAAAGATAGGTTTGATAATCCGTATTCGGGGCAAAAATTGCACGATCGCGCAGGCGACTTTGCGCGATCTGTTTGGTGATTTCATTATCGGCAATGCCATCGCGCATCAGGCGCTGGCGCATGTAAAATGCGCCCTGATCCTGCCAGTTACCTGCACCCCCGATGACAACGCCAAAGGCGATGCCAATATTCATCGGCAGGGCCTTGGGGATTACCCAGCCAGCTTGCGAAAAACCGAACAAGCCGATTTTGTCGGCTTGTTTCGGACGTGCCGTGGCTATTGCGTCAAAGGCGCTGATGGCCTCCTTTGCGCGATCTGACATGGATTGATCCAGCCAGTTGCCGGAACTTTCGCCTATGCCCGCTTTGTCCCAGGTATAGACCCCAATCCCGTGATCCAGCAGAGCGTTGATCAGGGGCAAATAGCCATCATCGGAAAATCGGTTCTGTGGCCCGTCCCCATGAATGATAAGGGCAATCGGTCCACGATGATCGGCATCAGGTAATATCAGACTGCCCAATAGCCGGTTTTGGTCATGGGTGAAATCGAGTTCCGCGACATGTCGACCTGACAGGTCGAAATCGGAAAGCCCATTCAGGGCAAAACCAACCGGTACGATGACAATCAGGAAAATGATGATCAATGTCGCGATAAAGTACCGGCGAAACCTTTTGCGGTGGGGCGATGACATGTGGGGGCTTTCGATCCGATGATGGAAAGGGCAGCTAATGATAATCAGAGCTTGCGCCAAGCTGTGTAAACGGTCAATCCTTTGGGCCATGCCCGAATTCACACTTCGATCCGGTCTATTATTGTGACTCTTCCTGATTTTCGAGATGTCAAAATTCCCCCGCGCATGATTGCCGCCGAGATTTATCGTGGGTCGAGCTATGGGCCCAAACATCCATTGGCGATCCCGCGGGTGTCGCTGGTGGTTGACATGGTGCATGCGTTGGGCTGGGTCGATGACAGCAGCTATGTCACCGGGCCGGTGGCGACACCTGCGCAACTCACCCGGTTTCATTATCCTGATTATGTCCGTGCGGTGATGCAGGCCGAGCGCGATCAGATTCTCCCCGAAGACATGATGGTTAAATTCGGATTGGGCAAAAACGGCAATCCTATTTACCCGGAAATTTTCCGGCGTCCGGCGACTGCGGCCGGATCATCGATCCTTGCCGCCAAAATGATCGCGAAAGGGGGCATTGTCCATCATCCTGCCGGGGGGACGCATCATGGATTACGCGACCGGGCATCGGGGTTTTGTTACTTCAATGATCCGGTTCTGGGGATTTATGCTTTGCTCGATTCGGGGCTGGATCGTGTGCTGTATGTCGATATTGATGCCCATCATGGCGACGGGGTGCAAATTGCCTTTGCCGAGGATGACCGGGTTCTCACGGTTTCCATGCATCAGGAAGACCTGTGGCCCAAGACCGGGGCGATTGATGACATTGCCGGGGGCATGGCACGTAACCTTCCAATGCCTGCCGGGATGAACGATGATGAGATGCGCTATGTTCTACATGAATATTTGATTCCTCTTGCATTAAGTTTTGCACCACAAGCCATTGTTTTGCAATGTGGGTGTGATACATTAGCAGAAGATCCACTGTCAAAGCAGCTGTTGGGCAATCAGTCGATCTGGGAAGTCGTTGGTGCGATGACCAAATTGGCGCCACGGAGCCTTGTCCTTGGCGGCGGAGGATATAGTCCGTATGGGGTGGCGCGCTGTTGGTCCGGGGTGTGGGCGACCATTAACGGGATCGAAATACCCGCTGTGCTACCCATCACAGCGGAAAATATCCTGCGTGTCATAAAATGGACGCATAGCCGTGGAAGACAGCCCGACGACACGATGTTTACGACACTTTGCGATCCGTGGCGGGGTGGCACGATCCGGGAGGACACCCGTGAGCGTGTTAGAAGACTAAGAGGGTATGGGGTATGAAGTCGCTTTTTCAGATGGTCTTGGTTGTGTGCTTTATCAGTGCAGCAGTTGTTGCCGGACTGAATGCAAAGGCAACCGGGTTTGAACGATCCCGCATTTTGGTGGATGGCGAAGTTTTCAATGTGGAAATGGCCATCACACCCGATGAGCGATCGCGTGGATTGATGTATCGTACCGAAATGGCCGATAACGCAGGCATGTTGTTTGATTTTGGCCGGGCGGCGGATATTTCGATGTGGATGAAAAATACATTCATCTCGCTCGATATGCTGTTCATTGATGCCACGGGCACGATTGTCGGTATTGAAAAACGCACCGTGCCACAGTCGGAAGCCATCATTCTGGGGCCAAAGCCGGTGCGCTTTGTGCTGGAGCTTAATGGTGGGGCATCCGACCGGATGGGATTTGAAGTCGGCGAGAAGGTCGAAGGCCTGCCGCGCTAAAGACCGGATTTCGGACGACATATATCAATCAGCAATAGCAAGCCCGCAGAGGATATCTGCGGGCTTTGGTTTTTTGTACGTTTTTACGATAAAAACGATAATACGGGCTTGCTCACATCAAAGTGTGGTGCTAAACCCTCCCTCGTTCGGGGAGTAGCGCAGCCTGGTAGCGTACCTGCTTTGGGAGCAGGGGGTCGCGAGTTCGAATCTCGCCTTCCCGACCACTTTTCCCCTTCTGTTGTTTTATGAAGTTCCAATGGGATTTCCAATTGGCAGCAAAAGGTGTAAAAGATGGGGTGATAGCAGGGGGTACAGAAACCCGTTTAACTGCCATTTCCATCTTATCCTGACGGTCAAGACGAGGGTCCCGATGAAGGTCCGTGTTTACAAACCTGCCAAGAACGCCATGCAGTCCGGTCAGGCTGCGACTAAGCACTGGGTTATGGAATTTGAACCGGGTGCGAAAAAAGTCGCGGATCAGCTGATGGGGTGGATCGGTTCCACCGATACCCGCGGTCAGGTCAAAATGTATTTCGAAACGCTTGAAGAAGCGCAGGCCTTCGCCGCCAAGCACAAGCTGATCGCTGATGTCGAACAGCCCAAGCGCCGTAAAATCCAGATCAAAGCCTATGCCGATAACTTCGCGTTTAAACGCGTCGTCTGATTACGGGCGGACTTCTGGGTGACGGAACGTCAAAGACCATTCACCGGGGCGGATTTCCGCCCCGTTTCGTCTGACAGGGGACGTTAAACCCTTAAATGAATGACGGGCAGGCGCCCAATGCCATGCCCTCAAATATCATCCGGGGCAACAACCACCCCACACCGCGGTCCCTTAGCTCAACTGGATAGAGCAACAGACTTCTAATCTGTAGGTTGCAGGTTCAAGTCCTGCAGGGATCGCCATTTTTCTTATAATTTGGTGTCGATCTAATCAGAGACCTAAAGTTTTGGTTGAAAGACAGCGGTGTTGCAAAGCTATTATCTTCGGGCTTTAATTAGCCGTTGCCGATAGCGTGCTAGCGGTCTTTCGAAGGCTATGATGCTTAACTCAAACAATTCGACAACTCCAACCTCGTTAGGCTCGCCTGTTATTTCGTCGAACAAACCCATGTCTTTAACGAGACTCTGAAGTTCGGTAGCGAAGGAAAAGGGTACTTGTTCGTTTTGCAAATAGTTAAGTAGGTGATAGCGATACTCCTCTATGGTTTTAAGCCGCTGTCGAACATCCACTTTCTGCTCGGTGATACTGCCTTCGGTAATATCTTCATCCAGTTGCTCAAAGTGTATTAGGCCTGTTAGTGCCTTTGCCAAATCTAAGTATCGTCTGCTTTCAGCTACAATTTCGAGATAGAGAAATAAATTTTGATCCACAATGGTTTGTGCTGAGTGTTCTCTCTCATGTGAGATCGTCATTCGTGTGGAAACAATTACGAATAGCCCACCCATTAAGCCTATTGCACCAGCAAGTACCGTCTCCCAGCTAAGTTTGCTCCAAGCGGAGCAAAGGCTGCTTGAGATTGGTCTACATTGCAAATCTGCCCAAAGTCCCAGTACGGACAATGTGATGATTGAAATCATGCCGAACACAAGAGGCCACCAGTTTTTGGCGTACTTCATTAGCTTGCTGCACGCTCTGGCGGATATACCGTTTGCGGTTGCCAGTTGGCTTCGGCCTGTTCACCGTCCCAGGCATCAACAGATGCTTGAAGGTTGACCCAAAAGGCTGTGGTCGTGCCAAGGGTTTTGGCGATACGCGCTGCGAGTGTGGGATCGACGCGGGCGTGGCCGTTAATGATACGGCTGAGATGCTTTGCGCTGATCTCGACATCGCCAGCGAAATCCTTTTGCAGAATTTTGCGTGGAACAAGATAATGCTCACGCAGGATAATGCCCGGATCGGTTGGGCGGCGGTTGCGGAGAAGTGGGCGGGGTTGTTCGTTCATCAGTGATAATCCTCCAGATCAAGGATCACGATATCCTTGCCGTCCCATGTAAAGGTAATGCGCCAGTTCCCCGAGACGCTCATGGCGTATTGCCCGGCGCGATTGCCAATCAGGGGATGAAATTTCCGAACACCCAAGCAGTCGGCAAGATCAGCAATACCATCGAGATGATCAAGAATCAGAAGGGCATTTTTCTGGAAACGTTTGTCCACATAACGCGATTTCCCGTTTGTAAATAGGTCGCGTAGCCCCCTGTGTTTGATATCCTTGATCGGCAAACGCCTGCCTTTCGACTGGTTTTACATCAGAAGATAACCAAAATGGTAAACTTGATCTCCATTTCTGTCCAGACGAATTTACCATTCCGGTTATTTCTATGACTACCTTGCGGCCAAATACCGCCCCGGACGGTGGTTGATCGCGATGATCAGGTTGAGGACAACGGCGCCAAGGATCGACAGCAGGACTTTATCAAATGGCAGGGTCAGGAAGGCGATGATCAGGATGACCATATCGATGGCAAGCTGCACGTAGCCGGCCCGGATGCCGAAATGTTCTTGCAGATATAGGGCAAGGATATTGATCCCGCCAAGGCCTGCGCGGTGGCGAAACAGCATCAATAGGCCAATCCCCATCAGCGCACCGCCCGCAACCGCAGCATAGATCGGGTTGAGCATGGTGAAATCGACCATCATCGGGGTCAGTTTGGAAAAGATCGATACCAAGCCGACCGCGACAAAGGTTTTAAGCGTGAATGCCGTGCCCATGCGTTTATAGGCCAGCCAGTAAAACGGCAGGTTGATGACAAAGAAGATCATCCCGAAGCTAAACCCGGTGGCATGTTCGATCAAAAGTGCGGCACCGGCTGTACTGCCGGTGACCAGAACGCTTTCGCTATAGAGTGTGACGCCAAGCGAGACCACCATGGTGCCGAGCAAAAGGGCTAAGACATCCTCATACAGGCGATGGGAAATGTCGTCCTTTTTTGGGGTGTCGGAGTTGGTGGTGTGTGCGGTGGGTTTGGTCATGATCTGCGAACTGTCTTTTGTCTGATGAATGGTGATCAGGGTACGATGTTCGCAGGTGCGAAACAAGCAGCCGTCGATGGTGCCGTATTCTTCGCCGGTTTCTGACAGTGTACTGAGTATAAACGCAAAAGACCGGCCCAGTTCAGGCCGGTCTTGGTAATTTTATGTGTTGGGGGATATATGGTTAGGACGCGATCAGGCCGCATCATCCCATTTAGGCGCAAAGTCTGGATCAATCAGGCGACCGTCTGGTTTGGCCAGATCGCTGATTTTTGCCATTTCTTCGTCGGTCAGCTCGAAATCAAAGATATCGAAATTGGCCGCCGCATTTTTGGGCGATCCTGATTTCGGGATGGCCATGACGCCATCCTGTTGCATCAACCAGCGCAATGTGACCTGCACAGCCGACTTGCCGTGTTTGTCGGCGATGTCACTGAGCGTTTCGTCCTTGAGCACAGCACCACGCGCAATCGGGCAATAGGCCGTCATCAGCATGTCATGCGAATGCGCGTTTTCAAGTACCTTCGTCTGATCGATATAGGGATGATACTCGACCTGATTGACCGTCAGCGGGACGTTGGTCAGATTGATCGCCTTATCCACCAGCACGGTCGGGAAGTTTGAAATCCCGATCAGGCGCGTCATGCCAAGGTTTTTAACCTCGTTCAAGGCGGGGATGGTTTCGCTAAGAGACACGTCTTCGTTTGGCCAGTGCAGCAGCAACAGGTCAACGTGATCAAGGTCAAGTTTGCGCAATGATTCAACGACCGAGGTTTGCAAATCGCCGCTTTGGAAGGCGTCAGGCCAGACTTTGGTCGTTAAGAAATAATCATCGCGCGCAAGGCCTGAGGCCTTAAGGCCTTGACCAACGCCTTGTTCGTTATGATACATCTGGGCGGTATCAAAATGGCGATAGCCAATTTTGGCGGCTTCGGCGACCATCTTTGCGGCCGCAGCATTATCAAGCTCGTACGTCCCAAATCCGAGGGCCGGAATCTTGTTACCCTGCCAGTTCCGGTAAATCATATGTGTACCCCCTTGGTTTGATTGTTGTGTTTGTGGGTGCTGTCATTTGTCCTTGAGGTGACAAATATCCCGATATCCGCCTGATTTAGTCCATAACCAGATCATCGCAACCTGTACGATTGGATGAAACGGGTTGTTCTTTCGGGCAAAGACGGCAGGGGGATGGGCTTGTGCCAAAAAAAGAAAGTTCACAAAAAAAGGGCGGCCAACGCGCGGCCGCCTGAAGTTCTGAACTTAGAGTGAGGCTGTATCAAGCCAAGAATGAGGATGCCTGAACGGGCGGTTGATATCCTTGATGTGGCTCAATCGCGGAAATTATATCCGTTTGGGCACATCACTCAGGCGCGCCATTTTCCGCCGTTTCGGCGACGGCGGCATTCAAATGATAAAGCGATTCCCGGATGATCTGCGGGCCAAGGTCCTTGGTGATAAAGACGATCTTTGATCGATGATCATCGCTTGGCCATGCGGGCAGGGATGCGGGCGGGTGGAAAATATGCTGCACGGCGTGAATGGCGACGGGTGCGTCTTCACCAACCAGATTTAAGATGCCCTTTACCCGCAGAAGGCTTTCGCCGCGCATCTGGGTAAAGATTTCGGCCCAGGTGACAAAGGCATCCCAGTGGATCGGATCATCAAAGGTGATGCAGAACGACTGAATATGGTCATCATGGCGGTTTACGTCGTTGGCGTGGCTATGGCCATGATGTTCGTGGTCATGGTCATGTGTGTGGTCGTGCGTATGGTCATGCACTTCTTCGCCGTGATGATCATAGGCTTCGTCGCGCAGCCATTTCTGCACGTCCATGCTTTTGGTTGTTGGATCATAGAGCCCGGCATTAAACAGCTTGTCGGCGGCAATATCGCCGTTGTGAACCGGGTAAATTGGTGCGGCGGGATTAAGGGCGCGCAGGCGTGTTGCCAGCGTGTTGCTATGTGTTTCGCCGGCAAGGTCGGCCTTGGTCAAAAGAATACGGTCGGCAACGGCGGCTTGCTTAACACTTTCGGGATGGTGATCAAGCTGATGTGCACCGTTCACCGCGTCAACCGTGGTGACCACGCTATCAAGGCGGAATTTGGTGGTCAGCAACGGGTCGGTCATAAGCGTGTGCAGGATCGGGGCAGGGTCGGCAAGGCCGGTGGTTTCAATGATCACGCGATCAAACTGCGGGATTTCACCGCGCGTGCGTTTGACAAATAAATCACGCAAACCTGAAATCAGATCGCCGCGCACTGAACAGCAAATGCAGCCGGAATTAAGCAAAACAACGTCTTCGGAAATTTCGCGCACCAGCAAATGGTCCAGCCCGATATCACCAAACTCGTTGATCAGGACGGCGGTTTTATCCATGCCGTCTTGGGTCAGTAATGCATTAAGCAGGGTGGTTTTACCACTGCCGAGAAAGCCGGTGATAACCGTGGTGGCGACGCGTTCGACTTGTTCGTTGGAAATAGCCATGGGACTGGTTTTGATCACTTTTTGCCATAGAGTTCATCAACGGCGACTTCCGGCTGGGAAATCACGACTTCTGCGCCATCGCGTGCGGCAAAATAGAAACAGTTGCGCCGCCCTGTGTGGCAGGCCACGCCAAGCTGATCAACCTGTGCCAGTATCGTGTCCTGATCGCAGTCATAGCGAAAATCAACCAGTGTCTGTATCTGGCCGGAACTTTCACCCTTGCGCCAAAGCTTGCCGCGCGAGCGTGAGAAATAGCACACCCGACCGGTCGACAGCGTTTCAAGCACCGCATCGCGGTTCATCCATGCCATCATCAGGACTTCGCCCGTATCATGCTGTTGCGCGATTGCCGGGATCAGGCCGTTTTCATTGTATTTCAGTTTATCGGCAATCTGTTCATTGGCGGTAGTCATGAAGGGCTCCGGTCGATGATGGTTGACTTTTGGGGCGTGGCACGGCAGAAAATGATATATTATAACATTTCAACAAATGCCACGGCTTTTTGGCTGCTGCCAATATGACCGAAAGTGGGCCACAGTGGCAATGCTGCGAGAAAACCTAGTATGAGCGATCTTTTCCCGAAAAAGGGCCACGATCACGACAGATGCGTACATAGCGCAATTGCTCAGGCAGAGAAAGTCTGTGACGACGCAAGTGCACGGTTTACCGACATGCGCCGCAAGGTTTTTACTTTGATCTGGCAATCGCACAAGGCGGTGACGGCCTATGAGTTGCTTGATGCGCTGACGTCCGAAGGACAGCGCGTACAGCCGCCAACCGTGTATCGGGCGCTGGAATTTTTGACCGATCTTGGCTTGGTGCACCGGATTGAATCGCTAAATGCCTATTTCGGCTGTGACCGGCCAGATTGTGACCATCTGGGGCAGTATTTCATTTGTACCGAGTGCGGCCGTGTCGCCGAGGAAGTCAACGAAGACATGAGCAATGCCGTGCGTAAGGCCGCAGGAAATGTCGGTTTTGCCATTCAGGCGACCACGGTTGAAATCAAAGGGCTTTGCCATGACTGCGCCACTCATTGAGGGTCGGGGACTGACCCTTTCTTTTGGCAGTGAGCGCGTGCTTGATCAGGTGTCGTTGTCCATTCAGGCTGGCGAAATCATGACGTTGATTGGTCCCAATGGGGCGGGTAAATCAACGCTGGTTAAAACGTTGCTCGGCTTGCAAAAGCCTGACAGCGGCGATGTGGTCCGCAAAAATGGCCTTCGTATTGGTTACGTGCCGCAAAAGTTGGCGATTGATCAGGTTTTACCCATGACCGTAAAGCGGTTTTTGACCCTGACGCGGGCAGCTACGCGCAGTGCCTGCGAAACGGTGTTGGGTCAGGTCGGTGCCGCCCATGTGATTGATGCGCAGATGAGCAGCCTTTCAGGTGGAGAATCCCAACGCGTCATGCTGGCACGTGCCTTGTTGTTGCGCCCGGAACTTCTTGTTCTCGATGAGCCGACACAGGGCGTTGACGTCAGCGGGCAGGCGGAGCTTTATCGCCTGATTGATGACATCCGTGCGGAGTTGAACTGCGCGGTCCTGATGATTTCCCATGATCTGCATCTGGTGATGGCCAAAACCGACAAGGTGGTGTGTTTCAATCGCCATGTGTGCTGTTCGGGCATACCTGATACGGTGCGTCAGCATCCTGAATACAGGTCGCTTTTTGGCGTGCGCGAGGCCGATGCCATTGGCATCTATACCCACGAACATGATCATGAGCATGATTTGTCGGGGCATGTTGTCGGCGACTGTGGCCATGACCATTCGCATGATCACGGGCATTCGCATCATCATCATGACCATCAGAAGCAAGAGGCAGAAACCACAAAATGATGGATGATTTCCTGTTTCGTGCAGTGACGGGTGGCGTCTTGCTGGCCTGTGTCTGTGGTCCGTTTGGCGCGTTTATCGTCTGGCGACGGATGGCGTTTTTTGGCGATATGCTGGCGCATTCGGCATTGCTTGGCGTTGCACTTGGTTTGCTGATCGGGGTTGATGTGCGTCTTGGCATGATTGCCACGTGCCTTGCCAGTGCGTTGATCCTTGCCATCGGGCAACGTCAATCACGGATTGGCAGTGATACGGTGCTGGGCATGTTGGCCCATTCGACACTGGCCCTTGGCATGGTGGCACTTGCATTTGTGCAGGGGGTGGCTGTTGATATCATGGCCTATCTGTTTGGTGATATTCTGGCGGTCAATGTCACCGATATCTGGATTTTGGCAGCGGGCGGTGCCTTTGCCATTGCAGTACTGATCTGGATGTGGCGGCCGTTGCTGGCGGTCACGGTCAGCCCGGAAATTGCCGCGGCGGAAAGCATTCCGGTTGAGCGGTTGCGCCTTATTTTCATGCTGTTGATGGCGCTTGTGATCGGCATGGCGATCAAGATTGTCGGGGTGCTTTTGATCACAGCCCTTTTGATTGTGCCAGCTGCCAGTGCGCGGTTCTTTGCCAGAACGCCCGAACAAATGGCGATTGGCGCGGCGGTGTTTGGCGTGGCGTCTGTGATGGCCGGTATTGCGCTGTCATGGCATGTCGACACGCCAGCAGGCCCGAGCATCGTGATTTCAGCAGCCGGTTTGTTTGTACTCAGCTCGATCGTGATGATGGGATTGCGCCGTAACTAGGAGGTTAGGCGCTGTTACCAGATGAGCTGTGGCATGATGAACGGGATTACTGTTCAAGTTCTGAAATCATCATATTTGCCTGACGCAGGCGGCTTGCTAGAATGCGATTAAGGTTAAGCAACAGGCGCGTGACAATGTCCTGATGGTCCTGTCGCAGGGCTGCGAAATCGGTACCATCAAGTGACAGACACAAAGCATCGGTTGTGGCGACGATGGTGGCTGATCTTGGCGCACCATCAAGCAGTGCGACCTCGCCAAACAAAGTGCCTTCCGTGATGGTGTTGATGCGTTTTTGGCGACCCGTTCCCGGCACGTTGATCACAACATCCATACGCCCGTAAATCAGGAAATAGGCGCGATTGCAGGTGTCGTCCTGCTGGAAAACAAGGTCGCCTTTTTTGAAGCGCTGACGTTGGGCTTTGTGACCAAGTGTTGTGATTTGATCGCGCGTCATGCCGTTTAACAGCAAACTTTTGGCAAAAACCCTGTGAATGCCGCGATCAGGTTTGTCGCAGAACCGGCGCAACAAAAGTTCTTCGCAATGAGCAAGGGCAGAATCGGTTTCGGCAAAGAAGTTCTCCTTGCCGACCGCTTTGATAACCCCGTTCGCATCAAGATTTAACCAGATCCAGCGTGGTTTTAATCTGTGATCGCGTTGATCGGGGGACGAGCCCGGATCGGGTTCAGAGCGCTGTTTGTTCGGGGACAATCTGCGTTCCGGCTGAATGGAGCTCAGGAACAGGTGTTTGCCACCGTCGAGACATTGTTGATGAATGGCGCGAAGAGCCTCGGAGCCAGTGCTGTCGATTGACGTGACATGGCGAAAATCAAGGATGAGATAATCGATCCCGGTTTCAAGGCAACGGCTGACGGTGCTGCGCAACCGGGAACATGATCCGAAAAACAGTACGCCCTGCAGTTCAAGGACGGCAATGCGATGGCCTTCTTTTTCAAGGCAGTCAACGATGGCGACTTTACGCTGTCGATGCGCATGAACACGAGATCCAAGATAGGTGCGCCGGACCGGGTTTTTGCTCATGCCCAGAACGAATAAAATCACTGATACCAACACGCCAACGCAGACTGCAGATGCCAGATTAAAAAGAAGTGCAATGGCAACGACAAACAGGCTGATCAGCACATCTCCGACAATGACCCTTGGGTAGGGGAATTTACCGGTGACAAGTTTCGAGAGCTTGATAAAGGTTGGTTGATCAATTGCCTGAATGGCAATCGCGATCACCATGCCCGCCGTTGCCCAGATCGGCAGGGCCGCAACCAATGGGGCGAAGATCAAGAGGCTGAGTGCGAGTGTGAGACTGCTTGCCCAATTGGCGGTGCGTGATCTTGCGCCGGCATCCAGAATGGCAACCGATCTGCTGATTGTACCGGAACCGGGCAGGAAGCCGATAAAGCCCATGAGAATGTTCAGAAGGCCGTGCAGGCGCAATTCGGCATTTACGTCACTATGCCCGGCGGTTCTGGCGTCAATTGCACGGCTTGAAATCACCGTATCAAATGACGATAGCAACCCGATGGTCAGGGCGCTGGTGATGACGATGTCGATGTTTGGGCTCAGCCCATTCCAGACCGGTGTTGTCTTGATCAGGATGGGCATGCGCCAGATTTCGGAAAACTCGATGGCGCCGATCAGGGGGGCGTTAGCAAGCGGGAAGATCGAGACACCAATATAATAAATGGCCGTACCTGCGACCAACCCGACAATGGCAGCCGGTACAAACCGAATGGTGCGCGCAGCAATGAACTGGAAGGAAATCGTTGTAAGGCTGACGGCAATTGCAAAGAAAAGAATACTGTTGTCGTCAGGTTCGAAAATGGCCGTGATATCGGGTGTCAGGCTGCCAAGCGCGGTCGGGAGGGTGTTGATCAACACCAGAAGGGCGGAGGCATTTACAAAGCCCGATAAAACGGGGGCCGGAATATAAGACGCCGCATTCCCCAGACGAAGCAGACCTGCGACAAACTGAAATATACCTGCGGCCAAAACGGCGACAAAGGCAATAACGATGGCATCACCGGCTGAGCTGCCACGTGTAATGGCGATCTGGATTGCAGATGCCAGAACAAGTGCCGTAACGGCACGCGGACCTGATACCAGAAACGGGTTAACGCCAAACATCCCGCTTATGATGCCAAACAGAATGGCACTTCCGATGCTTGCACTAATGCCAAAGGATGCCCACTGAGGTCCGAGCGGGTAAAACGCGATTAAACCATAGGCAACCGCCTGCGGCAGGGTGGCCAGCATCCCGACGCACGCCGCCCCGATATCAAAGCGTGCTGTTTCTAATCGGGTTTGACGTCTGCCTTTGATCATTAAGTGCCTCATCGGAGGGTATCCAACACGATCTGGTGTCCTCTGTCTGCATGAAAACGCGATGCGATACAGGTTGCCAGTCGTCCGTATTTTGGACTCGTGAAGAACGTGGCAGTACTTAACCACCATCCCCTAATTGTTTGATTTGATTGTTTATTGGATAGGCACGTATCAGTGTAAAATTAGATGTGACATTTTTGGAAAATTAAGTCCATCCACGGTTTGGTCAATATTTTAAAACGACAAAGGCGACGCAGCATAATCTGCGTCGCCTTTGTCGTTGGTTTGCCTGTTTGAATTAGGCCGTCTTTAGCCGTTCAAACCCGGCCTCAAGATCGGCAATCAGATCGTCCGGGTTTTCAAGGCCGACATGCAGACGGATCAGTTGGCCGTCGTCTTCCCATTTGGTGGCGGTGCGGATTTTGGTTGGGTCGGATGGCAGGATCAGGCTTTCAAACCCGCCCCAGCTAAAGCCCATGCCAAACAGGTCCATATTGTCGACCATATTGGCCAGTTGCTTTTTCTCGACAGGCTGCATGACGAATGAAAACAAGCCACACGCACCACTGAAATCACGTTTCCAGATTTCATGGCCCGGATGATCGGGCAGGGCCGGGTGCAGGACCGTTTTTACTTCAGGTCGGGTTTGCAGCCAGTTGGCAACCTTAAGGCCGCTTGTGTGATGTTGCTTCATCCGAACGGCAAGGGTGCGTAGGCCGCGCTGTGCGAGGTAGCAATCATCTGGTCCAATCGAGTCGCCGGAAATCAGGACCTGCTTTTTAATGGTCAGCAAATCTTCCTCGGTCGCGGTGGTAATCGTACCCATCATCACATCGGAATGACCGACGATGTATTTGGTGCCAGCCTGCACCGACACATCGACGCCCAGTTCAAACGGACGACACAGGATCGGGGACGCCCAGGTGTTATCAAGCATGACTTTGACGCCACGATCATGGGCTGCGGCGGCAATCGCGGGGATGTCTTGCATTTCAAAGGTCAGCGACCCTGGGCTTTCACACCAGACAAGAACCGTATTGTCACGGATAAGTCCGGCAATATCGCCGCCAATGGTTGGATCGTAATACTCGGTTTCAACACCAAAGCGTTTCAGGAAGGTGTTGCACAGATTGCGCGTTGGGAAATAGGTGCTGTCGGTAATCAGAATATGATCGCCCGGTTTGACAAACGCCAAAATCGCATTGGTGATTGCCGAAACTCCCGATGATACACATAGCGTGCCATAGCCGCCTTCAAGTTCGGCAACGGCTTCTTCAAGCAAAAATCGCGTTGGCGTGCCGTGGCGGCCATAGGTGACTTTACCCGGAGCCGATGCACCGGCCTTTTCAAGCTCGGCAAGGCTGTCAAACAGGATGGTTGAGGCATGTAGCACGGGCGGGTTGACCACGCCGTGATATTGGCTGGACCGGCGACCGGCGTGAACCAGCTTGGTTTCAGTTTTCTGGGGGCGATGACCTGACATCGGTGGTGCTTCTCCTTGGGCGTGGGCCTTATTGTTTATGGATAAGACAAAGCATCTCAAACGCGACCGTTCAAGGCTTTTTCACCGCTTTGTCACGCATCACCATTGTGAAATCAGCCAACTGGGTTATTTCTTATGCGCGGACCAACCGGTCCTTCGTGCATTTTACCATCCCGTCAGACAAAACCATTCCCGTCAGGAGGCCCCGTGATCGATCTTCAGGATTTCCGTGCCGCGCGTCGCGCCATTTCCAGTCATATGCGCTTGACCCCGGTATTTAAGGCAGACAATTTTGCGTCTAAATCGGTGTTTGATAAACCCGATCGCCTGCCTGACATGTTTCTGAAGCTTGAAAACATGCAGGTCACCGGATCGTTCAAGGCGCGCGGGGCGATGAATGCTGCATTGGCCCTTGATGAAGACAAGCGCGCCAACGGGTTGTGCACGGCATCGGGTGGCAATCACGGCATGGGTGTGATCTATGCAGCGCGAACTTTGGGTGTTCCGGTTAAAATCTTTTTACCGACCAATACGCCCAAGCCAAAAGTCGAAAAGCTGCGTGCGCAGGGCGTTGATGTCGCACTGACCGGGGCGGTCTGGGATGATGCCAACCGGGCGGCAATGGATCACGCACGCCAAAGCAACATGGCCTATATCCATCCCTTTGCCGATCCCAAGGTGATTGCTGGGCAGGGCACCATTGCGCTTGAGATGCTTGAGCAGCAACCTGATCTTGATACGCTTGTTGTGGCGATTGGCGGCGGCGGGTTGATTTCAGGTATTGCGACGGCAGCGCGACTGTTGCGGCCAGCCATTCGGATTATCGGGGTTGAGCCGACCGGGGCGGCAACCCTGTTTGAAAGCTTGAAGGCGGGCGAAGTTGTGACCCTGCCGACGGTCAATACCGCAGCAACCAGTTTGGCGCCGCGCCAGTCCTCGGCGTTAAACGTCGATTTGATCGGCAAGAATGTTGACCGTATCGCGCTGGTCTCGGATGAGGAAATGCAACAGGCGGCAAGCTGGCTTTGGCGCGAGCTTGGTATCGCGGTTGAGCTTTCGGCGGCGGCCGGAATGGCGGCGATTATGAAAGACAGACTGGGTGTCGATGATCCGGGCCGTGTTGGTGTGATTGTCTGTGGCACTGGAACAGATGGGATGAAATAGCGGCCTTAATAGGATGTGTCAGCGCTTTTTGATGCGGATACCTGTGCAAACGAAACGTAAAGCCAATGAAAGAAAATATGGATATGCAGACAGTCGTTATTACCGGCACGAATAGAGGGATCGGTCTTGAATTGACCAAGCAGTTTTATCGCTCCGGTGAGTGGCGTGTGTTGGCCTGTTGTCGCACGCCCGAACATGCCGAAGAACTTTGTGCTCTGCAGGATCAATCCAATCGCACTATTGAGGTTTTTCCTTTGAACGTTACCGATGATGTATCCATTGCATCATTCGCTGAACAGATCGCAGGTCGGCCGGTGGATGTGCTTTTGAATAATGCCGGGATCATTGGCGGTGACCGACAATCGGCCCGTGATACAGATTACGATGCCTGGCTTGAGACGTTTAAAGTCAATACCATTGCGCCATTTAAGTTGGTGCAGACCTTGATCGGAAATTTGCGCCTGTCCAACCGAGCGCGAGTGATGACGGTTTCCAGTCAAATGGGCGCGCTAAGCAGGAAGCGTGGCGGAAGTTACGCTTATAGATCCTCCAAAGCTGCAGTTAATAAGGTTATGCAGGGCTTGGCTATCGATCTGGAAGCAGATGATATCATTGTCAGTATGATCCACCCCGGATGGGTGCAAACTGATATGGGTGGGGAAACTGCCGACATTACGCCGCAAGAGAGTGCGCGCGGTATATTCAAAGTTATCTGTTCGCTGACACACAACGATAATGGGCGTTTCTTTCAATGGAATGGAGAAGAACACCCTTGGTAAGAAGGGGCTGATCTTTATCCTGTCGCAAAGAAATAAAAAGGGATGGAACCAGAAGGCTCCATCCCTTTTTAAACCAGACGTTATCCGAAAAACGGATGACGCGGAATTTTGTAGCGTCGCAAACCGCCAAAGAGCAAAAGCCCTTTGGAACGGAATTACATCTTAGGCTCGACCACTTGACGACCACGGTACATACCGGTGTTCGGATCAATGTGGTGCGGGCGATGCAGTTCGCCGGTTTCTTTGTCTTCGCGGTACGAGCCCTTGGCGAGCTTGTCATGCGAGCGACGCATGCCCTGACGGGACTTGGTCACTTTTTTCTTTGGCACTGCCATGGGTCATCATCCTCTGGCTTGGGTAAACTCAGGCGCGCTTGTTACCGTGCGCGCTCGGGAAAGTCAACGATCAAAGTGTCAGAATTTGCATTATCTGCATTTTCTGCGGTACTTCCGCTGTCGGGCGCTTCGCCGTCCTGATTGCCAGCATGATCAACATGGTGATCAATTGGCGGGATCAGCCCGACATCGCGAGGATCGTCAACAATATCTGTTCGCTGGTCGTATACAACAAAGCCAGCCTTTTGGTAAGCCCCCAATGCGCTTGGATGATCCAAAGTGCAGGTATTTACCGTAAGGCGGCGCGGCTTAAGGCCCCAGGCGGTATCAATCGCCCAGTTTAAAAGGTATTTGCCATAGCCCTTGCCGATGAAATCGGGGATCAAACCCATGTAATGCAGGTCGATCACGCCGTTTTCTTCAAGGTCGCCCAGATCAAGTTCGGCAAAGCCCGCCGGAACACCGGCAACATACAAAACATACACATGTGTTTCAGGCAGGGACAGAATCGGGCCAAGTTCATCGTCGCTCATTAAACGGCGCTGCCACCAGAGCCACGGTTCGCCAACCGTATCATATAAGTAGCGGTAAAAAGACAGTGTCAGGTTTTCGGCCCGCACGATGGCAACCTTTCCCGGTGGGATGGTGGCGGGTGCGCGTTCGGGTGGTGCGGGCATTTCAAGGAAGCTGACAACAACGTCAAGCTTGCGCGGATTGGATGGGCTCATGGGGTTAACCTCTTGCACATGAGGGTTGTTTGAAAAACGTCATGCGCCTTTGTCTGTGGGGCATCAGTAATCGGTTCATAGCCCAGTTTGGTGTAAAAGTCAGCAATCTCAGGCGTTTCGATTGTGACCCGGACTTCAGCAAGATTGGACGCACGCAGGATGTCTTCGGCCAGTTCCACCAGTTGACGGCCAAGGCCAAGGCGCTGGGCGAGCTCGGCAATCGCCAGATTATGAATCCAGCCAAATATCTCATCATGGCCGGTCATCATGGTGGCAATGATCTGGCGGTCGGATGGGAGGCGGGCAACGATAAGGCTGCCGTGATTGGCGTTGATGCAATTTTCGATGTCTTTGCGGGCATCACGGATTGCCGGGATCAGGCCGGTGGCGATCCAAAGGTGCGTTATGGCTGCAACATCGTCATCCGACGGGGTTTTAAGCTGTTCAAGTAAAATGCCCGCCCCGTCATCTGTGCCCGCCGAGGTGGCCGCATTTGCGGCTGGGATCGGTTTCGGGCGATAAGACGTCGGGTCGGGCATTTTTATTCCAGTCGGTATCTATATCTTTAGAACGATCAACCATGTAGGGCCGATGATTGCGGGACAGTCTAACAGATTGGCATATGCATGCGAAACGGCCCGCAATTCATGTCGTTGCTTTATGGAGCCTAGCCTTGTGCCGGGCCGGTTGTGACCGGGCTGTCTTCGGTGGTGGCCCATTGTGCCCATGACCCGTCAAAGACGGCGACTTGCTTGTGACCGGCGATGTAAGCGCCCATTGCAAGCACGCAGGCGGTGACGCCTGATCCGCAGGTTGCGACGACAGGGCGATCAAGAACGATACCGGCATCTTTAAATGCAGTACTGATTTCGTCTGCATCCTTAAAGGTGCCGTCTGCGTTCAGCAGCTGATCAAAGGGCAGGTTGAACGCGCCGGGCATGTGGCCTGATTTTCCCCAAGGATCGTCGACCTCACCCCGGAAGCGTTCGCCAGCACGGGCATCGACAATCTGTTCGCGCTTGCTGGTGACGTTTGAAAGCACCTGATCATATTCGCGCAGCAGGAAACTGTTGGCGCGCGCGGTAAAGTGACGTTCGCGGGGCGGGGTGATCGCATCGGTCACCGGATGACCTTCGGCAAGCCATTTGGGCAGGCCGCCATCCAGAACGACAACGTCCTGATGGCCAAAGTGGCGTAGCATCCACCACGCCCGACATGCGGCCATGGCAGTACCGGTCTGAGCATACACCACAATGCGTACCCCATCGCCAAGGCCAAGTTTGCGGACCTTGGCGGAAAACTTGATGGCGTCTGGCATCATATGGGGCAGGGGTGCGCTGTCATCAGCGGCGATGTCGTCAATATCAAAGAAAACCGCACCGGGAATGTGCTGCGCATTATAAAGGTCGCGCGCATTCTTGTTCTGGGCAGGCATATAATAACTGGCGTCAACAACGCGCACGTCCGGCGCGTCGATGTGATCCGCAAGCCACTGAGTGGAAACCAGGGCATCGGAAAGTGGGTTGTTCATGGACAAGCTCCGATTGGCAATGGTGGGTATTGCGTGATCCTCGTTGGTTCGGGGATCGATTGTTTTTAAAGTGGTCCTGTAGGTGAATTTGTAACGGGCCCATGCCGTGCTGGCAATATCCGGCCTGAAATCGGTTGTGTCTTATTCCTCAAAAACAAGATTAATGCGCCGGTTCTGACGGCCTTTTTTCTCGATCTTTGAAATAGTAACCCGGCCAATTTCCGACGTGTTTTTAACGTGCGTGCCGCCGCAGGGCTGAAAATCAATGCCTTCGATGGTGACGGTGCGGATCGAATGACCATCCATCGGCGGCTGAACCGACATGGTGCGGACCAGTTCGGGGTTGGCTTTCAGTTCTGCAATGCTGATTTCGCCGTCATAGACATCGGCGTTGCGCGCGATCAGCTCATTGAGTTTTGCAGTGATGTCGTCTTTATCAAGCACCGCATCCGGCAGATTGAAATCAAGTCGCGCCTTGTGGGCGGCAATGTTACCGCCGGTCACATCCCCGTCGATCACCGCACAGAGTAAATGCAGGGATGTATGATAACGCATCAGGCGATGTCTGTTGTCCCAGTCAAGTTCAGCTTCGACACTGTCGCCGATGGCTGGCAGGTCATGGCCGTCGGCAATGATGTGCAAAAGGGTGCCGGTTTCGCGGTCCTTGACCGTTGTGGCGACCGGAAGGCTTGCGCCTGATGTGGTTTTAAGCGCGCCAATGTCGCCGGCCTGTCCGCCGGACGTTGCGTAAAATACGGTCTGATCAAGGGCGACGCCGCGGTCTGAAATCCCCGTTACGGTCGCGGTGCAGGTTTTGGCATAGGCATCTTCACGAAATAAAAGGCGGGTCATTTTTCGGATGTTCTCCCTTGGGCGTATTGGTGGCGATGGTGGCGTGCTGGGGGCGCGTACTCAGGTCGCGTACTGGGCGATCTTGGATGTGTTCTTTTAGTTGAATTCATCGTGCGGTGGGGTGGGGCAGGTTGTCGAGGGGAAATGTGTGCGCCATCTATTTATTAGATATGTATAATTATTTACATAAAATGAAAAATGATGTTTGTGGTTGTACATAATGTATGGTATCCCGGTGGCGTAAATCAGGAGTATCACCAACCTTGGCGGCACTTATTCACGTTAAACTGACGGGCGAAGGGGATTTCGGGCCGGTGGATCTCGAATGTGCGATCCCGCCTGCGCGGTTGCCTTTGGTGATGGCGGCCTTGTTTGGCCAGCCTGTCTCGGCATCGAATGTTTCGGGCACGACAACTGCGGCGCGCACGGCGCCTGTTGGTCGGCCTTCGCGGTCTGCCGCGCAGACTTCGCTGCCACCATCAGATTATCCGATCCAGAACTCTGAGGTCCAACCTTCTGGGAGCCAGCCTTTTGAGGGGGGCGCTGATGCCTCTTTGGATATGTCTGGGGCCGATACGCAAATGTCGCGTAACGATGACGCCATTGTTGGCCCAGCTTTAACGGATCAAGTTCCCCATGCATTTGACGGTGGTTCGACCGCGTGGGATGGGGCGACGGATCCGGGCAGTTTCCTGACCCGTTTTGTCGGATCTCTTGGGGATTTGATCGCACGCCTTCAGCCGCGTGGATATGCAGAAACCATTCTGATTGCGGCGATCTGGCTGCATTACCGTGATGGGCGCAACATGGTGACCCGTGATGATATCCGCCGTGTACTACGCCGACAGGATCATCTGCGTATGCCGCGAAACTTTAGCCGTGATTTCCATGCTGCGCTGTCACGTGGGTATCTTGAACCGATTGAAAACGATGATGGATTTGTTGTTTCCAGGGCTGGCTATCAGTGGTTTCGCGCGGAATGTAATTAATAGTACAATTTGTCGAGAAATATGTTGACGAAATGTATGGTTGATGTATCGTTTTTGACAGGGACAATAAAAGCGGGCAGGACCAAAAAATGCGTGAATGGGAAGTTAGAACCAGTTGTCGGGTGTGGCGCGGTCGTTATGTCATTCGGGGGGATGTTGATCGTATTGCCAATGACATTGTCGAGTTGCAGCAAAACCGTTTTCCGGGGCTTGAAACCAGCAAGGTATCGCTTCGGGTTGTGACCATGGCGGTGATGTCGGTCTTGGCCGAGGAATGCTGCGAAGACGGGGTGACTGCCGCCGAGCTTTCCTTCCTTTTGACGACCTGTTTGGGCATGCCGATTTCACCGACCCGGATCGAACAGGAGATGGACGGCCTGTCGGGCCTTGTCTGGACCGGGCAATGGGGGGGTGAAACCCTGTATGTTATGGAAAAGCGCGGGTTGCGGTTCTTTGAAAGTGCGCGTGCAATGGCGTTGTCGGAAAATGGCACTGTTGCGCTTGGTGATGCGGACATCGCGTCGGCGGTTAACGATGCCGGGCTTGATCCGGCGATCATTGCTGATCCGGCCCCCCATGCGCGGTACCGCGTTGTCAGCTGATATCTGCTGATGATTTCATCGTCCGCTTTAAGTGATTTCACCCGTCAGGTTCGCCCGGCGGGTTTTTTCATGCATGTGGCCACAGCATGCCCTGTTACAAAAGACGCTTGACCATCTCTGTTTTCAGCCTTACTAATTTTGGTATGGAAAACGCGATCATTCATTTCAACGCCTATTTTACGTCGTACACATAAGTGCGGCGCGTGTTGATTTGTATCTGATCAAATGAAAACAGGCTGCCACAGGGCAGCCTTTTGTTTTTCATCCCCGGTTTGCCCTAGGTGGTCGCACCACGAAGGAAAACCGAAATGACCCATATCTCCGTTATTGACCGTACCCCGGCACTTGAATTCGCACCCGAAGCCTTAAAGAACGGGATCGAAGTCGTATCCCTTATCCTGATGGCGGGATTTGCCAAAACAAGCACCGAAGCCCAAGACCTTGTCGCGCGCGGGACGGTATGGATAGAAGAAAAGCAAATTACAGATCCCCATCATCATGTGCTTAATTACGCCTTTGATGATGGTGAAATTTTGCGGCTTTCGGTTGGGGCGGGCAAGCACACAACGATCCGGCGGGTGGGCTGAGCATTTTGGGTATGTGCCGGGTGGATGTTGGGGGTGTGGATACGCCTAGAACAACGACATCTGCCCATCCGCACTGGGCCGTTTAAATCCGCTGCAATCAAGATCAAGCGACCGTCCGATCAGGCCGTGTTTCTTGCGCGCGGCCTTAAACCGGGTGGCGATCAAATCGGCAATCGGGCCAGTGCCGCGCATGCGGGTGCCAAATTCGGATTGATAGCGTTCACCGTCGCGCATCTGGCGGATCAGGGACATGACCTTTGCTTTGCGATTGGGGTAGTTGGCTTCGAGCCATTCTTCGAACAGATCGGCAATTTCAAGCGGCAGGCGGATGACGATATGTGATACCGATGTTGCCCCGGCGTCATGAACGGCGGCGACCAGATTTTCTATTTCCATGTCATTGAGGCCGGGAATAATCGGCGCGCATAGAACCGTGACCGGAATGCCGGCATCGGACAATTTACGAATGGCATCAAGGCGGCGGTGCGGAGCCGAGGCGCGCGGTTCGAGAAGGTTGGATAATCTGTGATCAAGGCTTGTGACCGATACGGCAACCGATGCCCGGTTTTTAGCGGCCATCGGCGCGATCAGGTCAATGTCGCGGGTGACAAGCGCGCTTTTGGTGATGATCGAAAACGGATGCTGGCAATCGCTTAGCACGCTTATGATGGATCGGGTCAATTGCTTGTCACGGTCGACAGGCTGATAGGGATCGGTACTGGTACCAATCACAATCGGGGCGGGGGAATAGCTGCGTGCCGAAAGTTGTTTGCGCAACAGGTTGGGCGCCTCAGGTTTCCAGAACAGCTTGGTTTCAAAATCAAGCCCCGGCGACAGCCCCAGATAGGCATGTGTTGGCCGCGCAAAGCAATAAACGCAACCATGTTCACACCCGCGATACGGATTAATTGAACGATCAAACGGCACATCGGGGCTTTGGTTGCGGGTAATGACACTGCGCGCACCATCAATGCCAAGGGTGGTTTTGATGCGTGGGGGGGCATCTTCCATCAATTGATCCAGCCATCCATCATCAACCGCCTGATGGATGTGGCGTTCAAACCGGCCATCGACATTTGACATCGCGCCACGGCCCTTTTGCGCGCGCGCAGGGAGTAGATCCGGGTCCCAATTCGGGGCCTGCCAGCCTTCGCCGGGAAGGGATTCCGTTATGCTGTCTGATGGCGGTTCGATTGTGCATCTCATATGCTCAAGATATAGAACAAAATAAGAACACTCAAGCAAAATGCACCAATCTCGAACCTGCGAGTACCTTATATCAGGGGCATGTTGTGCCGCTGGTGGTTATTGATCCGGTAACGGTGCTGGTGCCCGCATTCACAAAATAACAGCTGGTAATATTGGATGTATTCCCCGTGCCTGAGAGGTTGTTGACCGTGACACCACCGGCAAAGAAGATATAGTCTTGGCTGGCAGGCGCGGTTGTACCGGTCATTGAAACAGTGTTGTTGTTTACACTTACATTCGAATTGGTGCCGACGAATGCAATGAACTGACCGCCACTGCCATTGGCAACGATGGAAACCGTATTGTTGTCAATGGTGACGTTTTGGCTGTCCTGAACTTGGATGCCGTTTGCGGTTGCACCACTTTTTGTTGTAAAAGTGTTGTCACGGATCGTGACATTCTGTTTGCCATCAATCCTGGCGATGGTTAAGCTGCTTGCTTGGTTGAGGCTGGCTGTTACGCCAATCAGGCTGCTGTTATCGGCCATGTTAAAGAAACGACGGGAACCACCAGCACCACCGTTGCTTCCTTCTCCGGAAATGGAGGCATTCGGGATGCCAATCGTCACAGACCGTCCTGATGGTGTTTTGATATCCAGAGCACCGCCGCCAATGATTGTCTGTCCGTCCTGAACGTCAGTGACGCTGTCGATGTCGGTATAGGCACCACTTAGGACAACCGTTGAATTGGCGCCTGCATTGGCAATAGCAGTTGCAAAATTGGCAGCAGTTGTTGTATCGCTGTTCAGCAACGTAATCGTTTCGCCATCGCCCGTTGCCGTAATTTCTTCGGCGGCGGTGAATTGTCCGGCCTGACTGACGATGTCAATGTCGCGCATGATCGGGTCGGCCATGCGCCGTTCCATCGCGGTTAGACGTGGTTTTGGGCTATCCCCAAAGTCTTGCAGCGGAATACGTAACCGGAAACTGGCAAAGCCCTGCGTGCCGCGCGGATCGTCATGCTGAATTTCAGCGCCGAGTGAAAAGCGCGATCCTTCCCACAGAAACGGGACCTCATCAAAGGTCAGGTCAATTCGTCCACGCGGGCCTTGCACCGTATCAGCGTTCTTTTCTGTAAACCGATACCCACCGGCATAGGCGCGAAGTTGTTGTCCGGCATTGGCGTCAAACAGCGGAACGCGCCATCCGATTTCGGCATCAAACCCGCGAAGGGCGCGTTCTTCGCCCTGACGGTACATGATCGATGTTCCGGAAAAATCAACGGTACTCAGGCTGTCTTCCATGTAACTTGTGGTGCCGAATGGAACATAGGCATTGGCGCGAAAATCCCAGTCAAGCGTCAGGGCCTCGGCCCCGACGGTGACTTGATTGAATTTATTGCCATACGGGCTGTGTCGGCGGTCAAAATACCCGTACCCGCCAATGTTCCAGCCACTCTCAAGCATCTGACGGATGCCAAGGCCAAAATTGCCTTCGTGGCTGTTGTTGTCATCCATGCGTGCGCGGATGCTGCCAAAGCTCAGCGTGTCGTCATCTTGCCAAAGCGGGATGAACAGATCGGTCTCGCCAAGGTTGCGGTCTGTTCCGGCTTTGCCCTCAAGATCAATATGCGGTCCCCATTTATTGGTGGCGTGCGAGGTTTCAGCATGGGCGCCAGAAGCCGCCAGCATTGCGGAGCCAAACAACAATCCAATCAGGGTGGTCTTTTTTATGTACATCTCAAAATCTGGTCAGCAGGCATCATTGCGCAACGGCAATATGCCGCAGCACCGAGATGCATCAGGAGTATAAATACGTGGGAGTTACAGTGTCCCGCTCATGCATGACTGTTTGTCATGTCTCTGTTTTCTTGCGGTAAAGTTATCGGCAAAGATCGTTGCGAACCACTGGTATTCTTTATCATTTTCGCAAGAGTTATCATTTTCCGCCAACGCGTTTTGGATGTGGCATTTGGCGTTGATGGTAAATGTCATGGTGACAATTACCTGCTTGTTGGTTGGGGAAATAGATTTATAGTTTTGGGAAAGGTGCTTCTTACGGTGCCTGCCAGCCTCAAAGGAGTGCCCCATGGATTGGACACAGTTTTTAAGTTTTGCGCTTGTGACGTCGCTTTTGGTGATGTCGCCCGGCCCGAATGGCGTTTTGATCGCGCGCACGGTGCCGACATCTGGTCGGGCAGCCGGGGTTGCCAATGTGGCTGGTTTTGTTACCGCCTTTTACCTGCATGGTGCGCTGTCGATCCTGGGGATTTCGGTCATTCTGGTGCAATCGGCACAGGCGTTTATGATCGTCAAATTGCTGGGGGCGGCCTATTTGTGCTGGGTCGGGTTTAAGGCATTGCGCGATGCGTGGCGCGGTGTTGCCAAGGTAACGGACATCTCGCCGGCAAAGCGTCGCCGGACCTTGATCACGGCCTATGGCGAGGGTTTTTTGACCAATGCGCTCAACCCGAAAGTGTCGATTTTTTATCTGGCAGCTTTCCCGCAATTCATTCCGGTCGGCGAGGGCGCTATTGGATCGGCCTTCATGCTGGTCTGCGTGCATGCCATGATCAACGCGGTGTGGTTCGGGGCGATGATCATGCTGTTGGCGCGTCTGACCCGTTATGCCGGAAGCGGGCGTTTTCAGCGGGTGTTAAAGGCGACCACCGGGGCGGTTTTCATTGCCTTTGGCGTTAAACTGGCAACGTTCCGGCCCTAAACGCATTTTAATTCGGATAGTCGGTCGCACCCGTCGGGATGATTGCCCGACGGGTTTTTATTTGCGCAGAACAATCAACGCCATGATGACCGCAAACAGCCCAAGCAGAATGTCGGCTGCTGTGGTGTTTTGGGCGATCACCGCTTCAAATGCGGCGACCGGCAGGATCAGGGATGCCAGAAACAAGAATACCGGATTGAACAGTTTGTTTTTCATGTCAAACACCCCCTGCGTGCATCGAAATCAGCAACATGCCCAGCGCCATCACCCCGCACAGAAAGGTCAGGATAACACCGGTTTTCAAAACAACCGACAAGACCGGGCCTTCCTTGCCCGAAAGCCCCACGGTCGAGCAACCAACAAGGATTTTGGATGGGGCCAGCATGCTGCCAAGCGATGCGCCCGCCGCCTGTGCGGCCAACACTAATGATGTGGAAATGCCGGCAAGTTCGGCGGTGTGGCGCTGGAACATGCCAAAGACAACGTTGGAATTGTTTGTGCTGCCGGTCATAAACGCACCCAACGCACCGATGGCTGGTGAAATCACCGGATAAGCGACCGAAAAGGCCCCGGAAAATAGGGCTGCACCGCCCTCGGCCAAGGCATAGGTCATGCCAGCATGGTCCATAATAATCGCAAGCCCAATCACTGGCACCATGCCGATGCTGGTCGGAAGGCCACTTTTAAGGGTGCGTTGCCAGATACGTTTGCCAATGTCGTCATCATAGTGACCGCGCATTTTAAAGAAGGCAAAACTGATGGCCGACGTATAAAGAAGCAACGCCCCTGGATGGCCGAAAATGGCAATTGCCTTGGCACTTTCCGGGTTGATCAGCCAGCCAAGCGAGGTGCTGGTGGCCGGGAAGTCAAGGGTAAAGCGGATGTGGCCAAGGAACGCCTCGACTGCGGGGATAAAGGTCGCACAGCCGACCAGTACCATGAAAACAAGGTAGGGTGTCAGCGCTTCAAGAAGCGGCATGTGTTGATGGTCGTCTTCGACTTGTTCGGCAATATCATCGGGATGGGGTTTCCAGAACCGGGTGACAAGGATCGACATTGCAAGCCCGGCAATCCCGGCGGTCAAACCGCCCAGCGTCCAGACGCCGTAATTGGCCATAACATATTGTGCAATTCCCATGGTGCCGGAAATGAGTACCAGCGGCACGATCCGGCGGCGAATGGTGCGAAAGCCGCCATCAAGCCACAAAACAGCAGCGCCGCACATCATCCCCGACAGCCCCAAAAGAATGGCGGCGTCATGGGTAAGTTCGGTTCCGGGAATGCCCGTCACACCAATAAGGGCTTCGAACGACGTGGCCATATTGCCAAACAGCACCGACCAACTGTGCCCGATCATCGGGGCGGCAACAGCCAGAACCGGCGAAAACCCCATGCCGAGCAAAAGCGGTGCGACCACGGCAATTGGCACGCCAAAGCCCGCAACCCCTTGCAGGAAACTGGCAAACACATAACCAAGGATCAACAATTGCAGCGGGCGGTCATCGGTTAGCGACCGGATTGCACGGCCAATGGTCTTAATCGCGCCTGCTTCGTCGGCAGCGAAATACAGGATCAAGGCAGCCCAGACGATATAAAGGATGTAAAGGGCCAGCATCACGCCCTTGGCCTGGGCAATGATCAGCATGTCGGTTGGGGCGCCGAAATAGAAAACGGCAATCAGGGCTGTGACAAACCATGCCGCAGCACCGGCACGCGCAGCCCCCCAATTGGCCTTGATCATTAAAAAAAGGATCGTCGCAATCGGCGTTGCCGCGAGGAGAAACTCAGTCATAGGGAGCGCACCATAACCTTTTGAAACAAGGGTATTGTCGTCACGATTGCGACGGTGCGCGCATAGTGTCCGAGCACGGATGCAAGTGCAAGCTGAGATGAATTGTATTTCGTATGATGAAATGCAAATACCGGGTTCACAAGGCACCCGGGATTTGCATTTTTTGATCGGTTATTTGATGGGTTAGGCGCAGTCTTGTTCGTTTTTTTCTGCGCCGATCTCATTGAACAGGTCGGCGGCAATGCCAAACGATTTTAGGCGGGCTTCTTGATCATAAATATTGGCTGTGACCATGACTTCATCGACATTCGTCATATAAATGAATTCGCGCAGTTTTTTGCGCACGGTGTCACGTCCGCCGATGGCGGCATAGCGCATGGCGTGATCAACCCCGGCCTTTTCGACCCGGTTCCAGATTTCACTCATGTCCTTAACCGGCTTGGGAAGTTGACCCGGTGTGCCGCGGCGCAAGTTCAGGAACTGTTGCTGCATCGAGGTGGCCAAATATTCACCTTCTTCGTCACTATCCGCGGCAAAGAAACCCATCGCGGCAACCGCATAGGGTTTATCGAGCTGTTCACTTGGTTCAAACCGGTGACGATAAAGCGACAGCGCATCCATCAGCATGTCCGGGGCAAAATGCGATGCAAAGGCAAACGGCAGGCCAAGGCGTGCTGCCAAATCAGCCGAAAACAGGCTGCTGCCCAAAAGCCACATCGGAACTTGCGATCCATAACCCGGAACTGCGCGGATCGGCGGGTTGCCTTCAAGCGGGGCCAGAAATGCCTGAACCTGAAGCACGTCCTGAATAAATCGGTCTTCCGACCCGTGCATATCACGGCGAAGGGCTGCGGCGGTCCGTTGGTCGGTTCCCGGTGCGCGCCCGATGCCAAGGTCAATGCGCCCAGGGTGTAATGCATCAAGCGTGCCGAACTGTTCGGCAATCACAAGCGGCGCATGGTTTGGCAACATTACGCCGCCCGATCCAACGCGAATGGTTTTCGTGCCCGCCGCCACATGGGCGATCACGACCGACGTTGCCGCACTGGCAATGCCGGGCATATTGTGATGTTCGGCCAGCCAGTAGCGGTGATAGCCGAGTTTTTCGGCATGCTGGGCAAGTGTGAGCGTATTGCGCAATGCATCACTGGGATGCTCACCGGCATTGACCGGGCATAGATCAAGGAGAGAATATTGTACCATTCGACAGACTTTCAGTTTGGCGCAGGCCGTTAGATGCAGGCGCGCCTGATTTCGACGTTGATGTTAATCTAGCCTGAAATCGCAACCTTGCCAGTACCAAGAGACAATGAACATGATGGAACAGAACAAAAGAGATCGGAAATGTTGATCATTCTTGGTGGTTTACCCGGTGTCGGCAAGACATCTGTGGCGCGAATTGCCGCGCGTGCCCTTGGGGCAATTCATTTGCGGATTGATACAATCGAACAGGCGGTTCTTGATGCCAATGTGCCACCAGATGACGATATAGGTCCGGTTGGCTATATGGTGGCAAACCGGCTTGCGACGGATAACTTGCGGCTGGGCCATATGGTGATTGGCGATGCCGTCAATCCGATTGAAATAAGCCGTTCTGAATGGCGGCGTGCTGCTGAACGTGCCGAAGCGCGGTATATTCAGGTTGAGTTGATTTGCTCGGACAAGGTGGCCCATCGTCAACGGGTTGAGACACGGATCAGTGACATCGAAAACCATAAGCTGCCAGACTGGGCGAAGGTTTGTGCACGTGAGTACGAACCATGGCAACAGGTCGATCTGGTGATTGATACAGCGCACATGTCACTTGAAGAGGCGGCAGGAAAACTTGTTGAGTTTGTTCAGGATCAAGATTCAAAATTTTGATTCTAAGTGTTATTTTTAGGTTTCGATGGGTGTTGTATCGCGATGAGCGGCCAGCGTACGGCTGACAAAATTGCGAAGTGCGATTGAGATGTCATTGCCGCGATAGGCCAGCGACAGTTCGGCGATTGGTACATCGCCCTTTATTTCGCGGTAGACAACCCCGTTGGCCTGAAGCTGGGTCATTGGTTTGGGGACAAGCGAAAAGCCAAGTTCAGCGGCAACAAAATTGATCACCGAGCCAAGCTGAGGTGCGGATTGCCCCAGTTGGGGTTCAAACCCGGCCACGCGACAGGCGGTGACGACTTTGTCAAAATGGGTGGGGCCAACCGCGCGCGGCGTCAGGATCAGGGCGTCATCGCGCAGTTCGGTCAGGGCAACCTTGCCGCCTTGGGCCGCAGGATGTCCAGCGGGCAGGACCAGCACCATCGGTTCGGCCGAAATCACATGCAGGCGAATACCGTCACCGGCAACGGCATCCTGACGCAAAAACACTGCATCAAGACGTTCGTCCTTTAATCCGGTGACAAGCTGTGCGGAGTTGGCTTCTTCAAGTGTCATTTCAACACCGGGAAAGGCACGGCGGAAATCGCGAAAAATGCGCGGGACCGATGGGCTGAAGGCCGCAGATGCGGTAAAGCCAACCCGAATGGAACCGACTTCGCCGCGCCCGGCACGTTGGGCCGCACGAATGGCCCGTTCAGCCAGATCGGGGAACTGTACTACGATGTCTAAAAAGGCCGATCCGGCCTCGGTCAGTTCCGCCCCATGGGGGACACGGTGAAACAGCGGCGTTCCGATTTCGGTTTCAAGATCACGGATTTGCTGGCTGAGTGGCGGCTGACCAATGCCGACCTTGGCCGCTGCACGGGTGAAGTTTCCTTCGCGGGCGACGGCCAGAAAATAGCGAATATGACGCAGTTCCATGATTGGTATATCCAAAACATATCAAAGTTGACTGTATCATATATTGGACGGATGGCGGGCGAAGTGCAACCATAAGAACCGTTCCACGAATAGTTCCAAATGAGGCCGTAAATGCCTGCATATCGGGAAAAATCCCCGGCTGCGCCATCTGATCGCGATGCTGATGCTGCTACATCACAGAAAAGCACGTCGCCCCAACGTGTTGATGACCCACTCGCGTCCACCAACGCCCAAACGACCACTGAACCGGTCTGGATTAAACCCGGTTCAGCGGCGTTTCGCCGTATCAGCATCGCACTTTTTCTGGCTGGTTATGCCACCTTCTCGCTGATTTACTGTGTGCAGCCATTGTTGCCTGAACTTTCGCGTCATTTTGCCGTAGGGCCGGCCGAAAGTTCGCTCGCCCTTTCCTTTACGACTGGTTTCCTGGCCTTTGCCATTTTGCTGGCGGGCGCGGTATCGGAGGCGACAGGGTGCAAGAAATTGATGCTTGTGTCGATGTGTGTGGCGTCCGTGCTTAACCTGATTGCGCCGTTGCTCTCGGACTGGCATGCCTTTTTGGTGGTGCGCGCCCTTGAAGGATTGATGCTGGGCGGGGTGCCTGCGGTTGCCATGGCCTATCTGGCCGAAGAAATAGATCCCAAGGGCCTTGGTATGGCGATGGGGATTTACATCAGCGGGACGGCGATTGGCGGGCTGAGTGGCCGTGTCGTGATCGGGTTCCTGACCGATCTGTTTGGCTGGCATATCGCATTGGGGGCGATGGGGGCACTTGGCCTTGTCGCGGCCCTTGGATTTGCGGTTTTGTTGCCAGCATCGCGCAACTTTGTCCGGCGCCCGGGGTTTCAGATCAGATATCATCTGCGGGCTTGGGCAGGGCATATAACCCATGCGGGATTGCCGTTTGTGTTTCTGATCGGCGCGTTTGCCATGGGCTGTTTCGTGACGATCTTTAACTATGTTGGGTTCCGCCTTTCAGATGCGCCCTATGGGCTGAGCCAAAGTCAGATCGGCCTGATCTTTGTTGTCTATTTATGCGGTTCGGTGACGTCTTCGATTGCCGGGGCTTTGTCGGACAAGCTTGGTCGGGGGCCTGTGTTGGTTGTGGGGGTTCTTTTGGCCGGTGTTGGTGTGGCGATGACCATGCTGGAAAGCTTGCTTGGTGTGATTGGCGGCATTGTTGTTCTGACCAGTGGATTTTTTGTTGCCCATTCGATTGCCAGCGGTTGGGTCGGCCGTCTTGCCGAGACGTCCAAGGGCCACGCATCATCGCTGTACTTGCTGGCCTATTATCTGGGATCAAGCATCATGGGGTCGGTTGGTGGCTGGTTCTGGGCGCATGGCGGCTGGAATGCGGTGGCTGGATTTGCCGGAATGCTTCTGGTTGGTGCGCTGTTATGTGGTCTGTATCTTTGGCGGTTGGCAACGCAGGCCGCCCAGCGCGCGCAGGGTAATTTAGTCGAGGTGGCGTAGGCATGGGTGAGGGGGCACATATGTTCCTGAATCTCAGGGCCTAAAACAAAACCCCCGGCCATTTCTGGTCGGGGGTTTTGTTGTTTCGGATGCTGTTTTCGGCGTGGCCTAGAGCCAGCTTGGGCTCGGCAGACCTTTTTCTTTGAGGAATTCCGGGTTCCAAAGCTTGCTTTGATAGCGCGTGCCAAGGTCACACAGAATGGTGACGATGGTTTTGCCCGGTCCGAGTTCACGGGCAAGACGCACGGCACCTGCAATATTGATCCCGGTGGAACCGCCCATGCACAGACCTTCTTCTTTCAAAAGGTCAAAGACGATTGGCAGCATTTCTTCATCAGAAATCTGGAACGGGTGATCAATCTCAACCCCTTCGAGGTTGGCGGTAATACGCCCCTGACCAATGCCTTCAGAGATCGAGCTTCCTTCGGATTTCAACTCGCCAAATTTATAGTGGCTGTAAAGGGCTGCCCCCATCGGGTCGGCAAGACCGATCTGGATGTCTTTATTGCGTTCTTTAAGTGCCAGCGACACACCGGCAAGCGTGCCACCGGTGCCAACAGCACAAATAAAGCCATCGACTTTGCCATCGGTCTGTTCCCAGATTTCTGGTGCCGTGGTGTCGATATGACCCTGACGGTTGGCGATATTGTCAAATTGGTTGGCCCAGATGGCGCCATTGGGTTCCGATTGTGCCAGTTCTTCGGCCAGACGGCGCGACACATGAACATAGTTGTTCTGATCGCGGTACGGCACTGCCGGGACTTCGCGCAAATCCGCACCCAAAAGACGCAGTAGGTCTTTCTTTTCCTGGCTTTGGGTTTCCGGGATCACGATGACGGTGCGATAGCCAAGCGCATTGCCGACAACAGCAAGACCGATACCAGTATTGCCAGCTGTTCCTTCGACGATTACACCGCCCGGCTTTAAAAGGCCGCGTGCTTCGGCGTCGCGGATGATGGCAAGGGCAGCACGGTCTTTGACCGATCCGCCCGGATTGGCATATTCAGCCTTGCCCAGAATGGTGCAGCCCGTCAACTCGGAAACTTTTTTAAGCTTCACAAGTGGGGTGCGGCCAATGGCGTCAATGGTGCCATTGCGAATGTCCATGACAGACTCCCAACGTGGTTAGGTTTAAAATGTGATTACCCGTTGATTGGGTCTTTTATACACAAAAGTCAAGATGGTTTGAAAATTATCACGTTTATTTTGTGTTAAATATCAATTGAACGCAAAGTCTATATTATGGGCGCAATGCGCTGGTTTCCTTGCGGATGCGGTCACGGTTGAGCATAAGCCACTGTACTGCAATTGTCGCCGTTGCATTGCAGAGTTGCCCGTTTTGCAACATGGCAAAGCATTCCTTGGCCGATACTTTGTAAACGCGGATGTCTTCGCCTTCGTCAACAACGCCGTGAATGCCACCAATGTTCGTGCTGTCCACGCGACCATAATACAGGGTGACGGTTTCGCTTGAGCAGCCCGGTGTGACATAGTAGCGCGATATATATTCTAGATCGCCAATGATTGTGCCGCCGGATTCTTCCAGGGTTTCGCGATGCGCAACGTCTTGGGGTTTTTCACCATCTTCGATGATGCCTGCGACAATCTCATTTAGCCACAGAGGCATGTCGGGATAGGTTTTTTGAACCGATATCGCGCCCGGTCGGAACTGCTCGATCAGAACGACTTCATCACGTACCGGATCATAGGGCAGGACGGCAACCGCATGTCCGCGCTCAAGCACTTCACGATCAAGAATAGCACTTTTGCCACCTTCAAAGGTGTCGTGGCGCAGGCGATATACATCAAGCTTGAAATACCCGTTCCAGCCGCGGCTGTGTTCGATAATCTCGTAGTTTTTCGGGGACATGTAATCCGTTTCCATAGTCGTTTCGAGCATGTGCAATGAACATATTTGTAGGGTGTTTAGGAGGCAATACTCAGCCTAAAGTATTTATTATCCATTTGTATGGTAACTCTAGACTCCTGTTTATTCAGGCGATATCACATTAAGGGAGATACGGGCGTTTGAGTGGCAGGCAGGGTATCGGGTTGTTTTAATGATCGCTAATATAGTGTAGGCTAAGAGGCCAATTAGGCGCAGTGATTGACACATATCGATCCCTGCAGAAAATGGTCCGGGTTCCGGGGGATGCAGGACGTTGATGCGGTTCGAACCAACAGAGATCGCACGTCTGTATGGGCGTTCACGCGTAGGGGTTGTTGTCCATAAGGACCTTCAGGCCGTGTACGTCAACGATGCCTATGCCAAGATGCTTGGCCGTCGGGACGTCAAGGATTTCATGGCCGCACCCGACATGCGCCAGTATATCCCGCCCAGTTTTCACCATGAAGCCACCAAACTTTCCGAAAACTATCAAAGCAGCACTGGCTTTCACGGCTGGAAGAAGGTCTATAACATTCGGGCTGACGGGTCGCCTGTCTGGATGGAAATCAGCGATGAAACCGTTGAATGGGAAGATGGCAGTGCTGTTCTGACCACCGCACAGATGATTGATAATGGCACAACCGCCATGCAGGTCGATCACATGCTTGGCCGGTCTTTTATTGGCGTGATGGTTCATCGCAATATGACCGCACTTTATGTGAACGATTCCTTTGCGCACCTTATGGGCGCGAAAAATGCCAGCAGTTTTATGGAACGGCCCAACGTCCTGCGGTTTATCCCTAAGGAACATCAATCCAGAGCCATTAAGCATGTTGCCGATATTCTGAGTGGGGACCGCACAGGGGACCGTCATCGGGTGGAGGATGTTCTTGATGATGGAACATCAGTTTGGCGTGATCTGACAGATGAGCGCATTTTATGGCATGACGGCAAGCCAGCGGTTTTAACAACCGCACATGATGTCCGTGACGAAGTCGAAATGCATGACGAATTGGTGCGTGCGAAGTCCGGACTTGAGGCCGCCGTCACCGAGGTCATCCGCATGGTGCCTTCTGCTGTGGCCATGCTTGATAGCAAGCTTGACGTCATTCATTACAATTATGAATTTTCCCGCCTGTTTGGCGCGGATGGAACGGCAGAAAACGTCGAGCCAGTATTTGAAATTATGGCGTTGCGCGATTGTTATGAACGCTTAAAGGCCGCTGGGCATGGGCACGCGACGATTGATGAAATGCAAACACCTTCCGGGCGTATGGCCGATATTCGTATGAATATGATGGAGGGCGGTGGTGTGATGGTTTCGGCCACTGACATTACCGATCATAAGCGTAAGGAAGAGTTCCTTGATACGCTGGCATCGACCGATCCGCTTACCCGGGCGCTCAACCGCCGTGGCTTTGAAAGTGCGGTCAGTCGGTTACGTGAAATCCGGCATCTTAAAGATAAAAGTTGGTTGTTTGGCTTGATCGTTCTTGATCTTGATTACTTTAAACAGACCAACGATACCTATGGCCATTCTGTTGGTGACCGTTTGCTTGAAAAAGTTGCTCAGGTTTTGCGCCAAGCATTGCGTGATGATGACCTTGTCGTGCGCTTGGGGGGCGAAGAATTTGCCGTTCTGTTGCCATCGGCAACAGCTGCGGTCACCAAACGCATTGCAGAACGTTTGGCCAGCATGATCAGAGAAATCGAAGTGGCCGTCGACAAGGACGGCAGTACGGTTGCAAAAATCACGGCAAGTTTCGGCGCAACCGTTGGCGGTGAGGGACGACAAAAGTTTGTTGAACTTGCCGATGCGATGCGGGTTGCGGATCGTGCCATGTATGAAGCCAAAGAAGCCGGTCGTGATCAAATCAAGTTTAAAACGCTTGATGAGATAGACGATTAGGGGTTGCGGTGTTTAATGCCCGGTTCTTAAATTCACACTTCCCGAAAATCGATTTTCTCCTATTCTGTTGCATGCCATAGCCATGTGAAGCAGGAGAGCTCCCAATGAATATTCGCGCCATGACACCCGACGATGGATCCGCCGTTGTTGATGTCTATCACCGCGGATTACAGTCCGGGCATGCGTCGTTTCAGGAAAATGCAGGGACATGGTCTGATTGGGATCAGGGGCATCTTGATGTCTGTCGATTGGTGGCCTGTGATGGGAACGGACATATTTGCGGCTGGGCGGGGCTTTCGGGTGTTTCCGGGCGATGTGTCTATCAAGGGGTTGGCGAAATATCGGTTTATGTTGACCCGGCCAGCCAAGGACGGGGCATTGGCAACATGTTGCTGGCGTCCCTGATTGCGCAGAGTGAACAGAATGGATTTTGGTCGTTGGAAGCCGGAATTTTTCCAGAAAACCAAGCCAGCATCGCGCTTCACCAAAAACACGGATTTGATATTGTCGGGCGCAAGCGTGGCTTGGGCCGGATGAACTATGGGCCAATGGCAGGCCAGTGGCGCGATGTTATGGTGTTGCAACGGCGCAGTGAAATCGTTGGTATTGAATAACTTGCGGACTTTGCGATGGTGCTAAGCAGGGCAAAATTGCGCAGAAACCCTTACATGCGCTTTAAATTCAGCCGTGAATGAGGTAATCAACTGATCGAACCCGCGAAAACCCACAAACGAAAACTTTAACAGGAGAGCGCCGCCGTGAACGAGATCAGCAAAATTGCCCCGGTCGCGATTTGGGAGAATTTCCAGAAACTCTGCGATACCCCGCGTCCATCGACCAAGGAAGAAGCTGTGTTGCAGCTTTTGGAAAAAATGGCCGATGCCAAAGGGTTCGCACACTTCCGCGATAGCGGCAGCAACCTTGTGATTACGGTTCCTGCCAAGCAGGGCTATGAAGACCGTAAAATGGTCATTTTACAGGCCCATGTGGACATGGTGACGCAGGCCAATTCCGGTTCGAGCCATAATTTTGATACTGACCCGATCCGCATGGTGATGAACGGCGAATGGATTACCGCCGATAACACCACGCTTGGCGCGGACAATGGTATTGGTGCTGCGGCCATGATGGGCTTTATGACCGAAGATGGTCTGGAGCACGGTCCGCTGGAGCTTCTGTTTACGGTTGACGAGGAACGCGGCCTGACCGGCGCGATGAACCTTGAACCGGGGCGTCTTAAAGGCGACATTCTGCTGAACCTTGATACCGAAGACGAGTATGAGCTGTGTGTTGGTTGTGCTGGCGGCGGTGATCTTGTCGCGACCTTTAATTATGCGCCAGTTGCCGTGAATGCCGGGTTTGTTGCCCGTGATATCGCGCTGACCGGTCTTAAGGGCGGCCATTCGGGCATCGACATTATTCTTGGTCTTGGCAATGCCAACAAACTGATGGCGCGTTTCCTGCGTACCGCAATCCGCGACCTTGGTGCGCAGATTGTCACCATCAATGCCGGAACGGCCCGCAATGCCATTCCACGTGAATCTTTTGCATCGGTTGTTTTGCCAGCTGATCAGGCTTCTGCTTTCAACACCACACTGGCAGCCTTTGGTGCTGCCGTGAAAGACGAGATTGGCGCAATCGAGCCAAACTTCAACATTGCCGCCAAGGATGCTGATCTTCCTTCAACCGCAATGAGCGCGTCTGACTCGCAAAAATTCAACAATGCTTGTGTCGGTGCGCCAAATGGTGTGCAGGCCATGAGCACAAGTGTTGAAGGGGTTGTTGAAACCTCGATCAATCTTGCGATCATTAAACTGGCAAATGGCAAGGCCGATGTGACCCTGTCGGCACGAAGCTCAATCAACTCGGCGCGTGATTCGATCCGCGAAGCCGCAACGGCTGTTTTTGAAAACATTGGTGCGACGGTTTCCTGGGGCGATGCTTATCCCGGCTGGAAACCGGACGCGGATAGCGAAGCTGTTAAAATGATGATGGCGGTTCATCGCGACATGTTTGGCAAAGATCCGGAAATTCGCGTGATCCATGCCGGTCTTGAGTGCGGGGTTCTGGGATCGAAATATCCGCATTGGGATATGGTATCATTCGGGCCAACGATTAAACGCGCGCACAGCCCGGACGAATGTGTGCATGTACCAAGTGTCACCCGTTTCTGGGATTATCTTTTGGCGGCATTGAAGTCTATTCCGGCCAAGGCTTAACCGTCTTTTGTAATGAGAAAAGACCTGCAGATTAGAAGTCTGTTGCTGCGGCTGACTGCCTTTGATGGTCAGTCGCAGCTGTTTTTGCTGCACCATGTATCGCGCGCATCTGCGCCATTACCCGGGACAAGTGCATCAAGATTGACAAAGCCGGTTTCACCGATGGATGTGTCGATCTCAACCCAGATGCCTTTGCTGTCGCCGGAAATATAAACCGTTTCAAACCGCGCCAGCCGTCGAATGATCGTGTTGGTCACACCCGCACCGTTGCGCATGTTGAGTAAATCACGGTCGACATAATATGGATCACGGTCTTCGCCGATCAGTTGTTCGACTTGGCGGGTGATCTGGCTGCCTTTTTCAGCGACCATGGCAGGCAGATCACGGGTCAGGAACCCTTGGCCGGGGCCAAAGGCGATCAGCAGGGCAAATATCACGACGAAAACCGGACTGAGATGGAGCAGGGCAACCATCATGCCCACCCGTTGCCATTCATCACGTACGCGTCTGGCGGGTTGACCATCTTCTAGGCGGCGAATGCTGGTGCGAATTTGTTCGGCAAGGGCCGAGCGGTTTGTGCCGATGAAGTCACGCGCCTGAAGCAAAACCGCGCGCGCCAGTGGTCGGTTACCGGATTTTTCAAAGGCGGTGGCTTGGGTGAAAAGAAGCTTTGCATTGCCTTCGGCCGGGAAGGTGCCGCCGCGCATGTTGCCAAGGATCGCACGCCATGCCGGGATAAAACTGCGCCAGCCCCAGAACCCCCGCAGCCATGTCTTAAAACTTGCTTTTAGCGCCATCCGCCGAGCCCCTTTGGGTGCAAGGTAGGCTGAGACGACTTCTGTGCGGACAGAATTGAAAAAGCCACGCACGATTTTGAATTCGACCAGACGCGGCTGTGCCGATACGACGCCGGTGACCGCGCACTGGATAAATCCCGCGGCGTTGCTGTCGGGTCTTTTGCCTTTGTGGCGGCGTGCGCCGGGGTGAATGTTGCTTTTGCGCGCGCTGGCTTTGGCCTGTTGTTCGCGGTAGGCCTGATTGGCACGGGCGATCTTGTCATCCTTGCCGGGGTTGGCCTGTTGTTCTTTGCGGCCGGATCCGGCAAATCCTTGCCGGGTTTTGTTGGCGTTGCGTGCGCCTGCGGCATCCGGGCCATAGGTCGAGGACGTCGATGATTTGGTTTGAGCTCCTGCGGAACCGTTTTTAGTGCTACTGGCCTGCGCGGGAGCCTTGCGTTCACCGGTCAGGATTTCATAGGCCTCGGTGATGTCTTTGAATTTTTCTTCCGAATCCGCGTCAGTGTTGCGATCAGGATGGAATTCAAACGCCAGTTTGCGATAGGCAAGCTTGATTTCCTTCGCACTGGCACCAGGCGCAACGTTTAGGATGCGGTAATATATGCTCAGGCGATCCTGATTCATGGTGAAAGAAAATTCCTGTCCTGCATGGGTTCCCTGCATGGGGAAGTTATTTGATGGCCATTTTGACAATGGCTTTTACGCCACAATCATATGATTGAAATCTTAACACGTTGTCACTTTTGACGAATTGCCATATTTTGCAAGAATCAAGTTTAAACACGTCCGGAACAAGCAGGTAGCAACATTGAAGCTGAAGTTTTGGCAACGCAATGTCGATGATGACGACGATTTGTCCGAAGACGACAATGCGTCCGAGTTCCAGATGCCACCGGGTCATCACCTTAGCTTTGGTATCCGCATGCGGGCAAAGTGGGAAGGGTATGACGATCCGGTTGAATACTATCTGCTTCAGCTTGAAATAGATGCCTATGCCGATTGGCTGCGAAAAATGCGGGTTTTCCTTGCCCGTCCTGTCGAGCCGGAACTGGGCGAACTTGACCTTGATGACGAAATCGGGCGCTGGCCGCCTGAGCGCATCAGGCTGTATGACAAATTGTTCGATCACGGGATCATGATCCCGGGGGGACATGAATACGCACTCGAACTGGCCAAGCCGCTGGCACTTGATGAGACGTTAAGTTGTCTGGAAATTGGGGCGAAGCTTGGCGGGGTGGCACGTATTCTGGCAGATCGGCTGGGGGTTTGGGTCACGGCGTATGAGCAGGACGGTGAACTGGCGCTCCTTGGTATGGAACGCTCAGTTCAGGCGGGTGTTCAGAAAAAAGTTCCCGTCCAGGTGTTTGATCCGCGTGCCCCGGAATTGCGCAAAGCGTATTTCAACGTTGTCTATTCCTATGGGGAGTTGTTCAAAATCCCGGAAAAGGACGCATTTCTTCCTGCGATTGCTGATACCTTGCGTGACCACGGACAGATATTGCTGACCGATTACGTGCTGACCCGTGATCTCGATGAGGCAGAGCTTGGAAAATGGGCCAAGCTGGAAGGCGAGGAGCTGTTTCCATGGACGGCACAGGAATACAAAGAAAAATTAGGCGCACTTAAATTTGACATCCGTATTGCCAAAGATGAGTCGGAAACACATCTGGCTCATATAAAAATGGCGTGGATGACCTTGTTGTCGGACATTCAAAAGAGCGGTTTAGACCCTGATGTGATGGATTATATGGTTTCTGAGATGGAAATGTGGATGAATCGCGTAAAAATGCTTGAAAATGGGTCGCTAGCCTTTTATCGGTTCTACGCAACGATCAGGTGATCGGTAAGGTTTTAGATTGCTGCTGGCGCTTTTATAGGAATTTGTCCCGATTTCTGTCGCCGCAACCTGTTTTAGGTGTTGACAGGGGCGAGTCCTACTTCTATTTTCCGGCTTCCTCGAAGGGGCCAAGTTTCTAAGGTTTAAGATTATGAAGATCCGGAACTCATTGAAATCCGCTAAGCTGCGGGAAAAGGGCTGCCGTATCGTGCGCCGCCGTGGCCGCGTATACGTGATCAATAAAAAGAACCCGCGTTTCAAGGCGCGTCAGGGTTAATTCCCGGCATCTTGACCGCAAAGGTTTTACAAAACGCCGCATTGGTTTTCCAATGCGGCGTTTTGTTTTATCTGCTTTCGGGGGATGTGCTGTCTTTCGCTGCGTCATCGATGCCGTCAATCAAAACTTTATAGACGGCTGTTGTTTCGCTTCGGCCACGCAGAAGAACTTCCTTGGCTGGTATGGCCTGTGACGGATCGCTGAGCCTGCTATATGTGCTCTCTCCGATCAGTATTTTCGTTCCCAGTTCCTTGTTCATCGCTTCAAGGCGGGCGGCACTGTTTACGGCATCGCCATTGACGGTAAAGGAAAGCCTGCCTGGCGCGCCAACGCTGGCGGCAACGAGCTCACCGGTATTTACCCCGCATCGGCACCGTAAAGTTGTTTCCTTGAACTGTTTGGCATAAACCATCTTTTGCAGGGAAATGGCCGTTTCAACGGCGGCATCGGCATGGTTGGGCAGTTCACCAACCGCGTTAAACACCGCAAGGATCGCGTCGCCCTGATATTGGGTGATAATCCCTTTGTTGGCTTCGATCACTGCCGTAGCATCCGTGAAGTAGGCATTCAGAATATCAACAACATGCTGCGGGTCTGCCTTTTCGCTCATGCTGGTGAAGCCCTGCAAATCAACAAAGAGTGTTGTCGCAATGCATTTATGTGGTGGGATTGTTCCGGCATCGCTTTGTGATGCTAAAAGTTGCTCGGCAATTGCCGGGGGCACGAACTTGCCAAACAGGCGTCCGATCCGCTCGCGGTCATTTAGTGTGACGACCATTTGGTTAAAGGACGTCGCAGCATCGTTAAATTCTGTGATGTAGCTTTCTGGAAGGTGAGGCAGGGATGTTAGATTGCCCTCTTCAAGCTGGCGGGTGGCGGCGGAAAACCGTTTAAGAGGGCGCGAGAAATAGTGTGCAATCACAGCCGCACCGATCAGCGCACCAATCAACACAACAACGCCGATCCACAGCAGAAAATCAAGGCGACGACCTTCTGCTGCGAAGACAGACGGCGCAAAATGCATTCCAAAGGTGATCGGCGTCGCAGACGACTGTGATGCTTCGCGGGTGACGATAATGTTGTAAGTCGAATTGATGATGACCTGCGATACATCAAGGCGTTGATCCAAAGCGAGCTTAAGGCCGTCACCAAGGTCAAGCGGTTTCCATCTGGCACGCTGGGAAAGGATCGGATCGCCGATCTGATCAAGTTGCGGAAGGACGCTTGTCGCTTCTTCGAGCGTTTCGGGGACAAAGGCTGAATCCTCGGCGCGCATATTGACCCGTTGCCAGTTTGAAAGGCTTGGATGGGCGATGATGTGATTTTCAACCATGATGAAGGCTGTCCGTCCATCGCCTTGTTCCTGCATTGGAAGGTCACGCGACAAGCCGGGCAGGGTCAGGTACTGGATCAGGACACCAAGATATTCGCCGTTCTGAAAAAGCGGGATGGCTTCACCAATCACGACCTGACGAAGTGCGCTTTGCCAGTAAGGGAAAAGCGTTTGGCTCTTGGCTGGACCGGTCTCGGGGAAAAGTTCTGCAATCTGTCTGTCGAACAGATCGGCCTTGGTTTTTAAAAACTTATGCGTCTTTGGATCGTAGCCAAGAAACTCTCCATCCGGTGTTGTCATTCCGATGGCGGCGATATCGGTTTCACCGGCAATCAATGACGGGATATTATCGGTCCAGAAAGACGGGTCGCGCGGATTGACAAGACCCTCGGCAGTTTGTGTTGCGACCCAGTTATTGCGATCGGCAAGTCGGATCAGGCGTTTTTCGACAGTGCGTTCCGCCTCGGCAAGGTCAGCACTGGTCATGCTGATCCAAAGATCGCGGGTATTTTCAACCGCAGTCTGTAGACCAACATAAAGCGACAGACCAACACCAACCACACTGCAAAGCAACAAGCCCCCCAGCAAAACGCCAAAAATGGAAAAGCGTCCGTGACGTTTTGCCAAACTGTTTCCCCCAAGTTTAATGGAAATGCGATGATGCCTGTCCATTTTGAACATGCTTATCTTACCATTCAATTCATCAACTTATGTACTTTTGATGAGCATGGAAAGAGGGCAGTCAACTCTGGGTAGGTATGCACTGTTCAGTGTGTTTTGACTTATAATAGGCGGAGCAAGTCCGACGGCACTGTATAAAGCTCGGTCATGCTATGGCGCCCCCGCAGCAGAACTTCACCTGCCTTGATCACTCTGTCTGGGTTGGAAAGTAGGATACGCGTACTTTCTGATATCAAAACATCAGTATGAAGCACCTTGTTCTCTTGTTCCAGACGCGACGCCGTGTTGACCGCATCGCCGTGAACCGTAAACGACAGCCGTGCCTTCGCACCGACGTTCCCGGCCACCATATTACCGGTATTTACCCCGCATCGGCAACGGATCGACAATCCTTCAAATGTTCTGCTATGGACTTCTTTTTGTAGGGCAATTGCGCTGTCGAGGGCGGCATCAGCGTGATTTTCCACGTCATCAAACACATTATAAACCGCAAGGATAGCATCGCCCTGAAACTGGGTGATGATGCCGCCATGCGATTCGATAATGCTTGTCGCACAATCAAAATAGGCGTTGAGCATCGAAATGATCTGATTTGGGTCGAGAGTCTCACACATCGATGTAAACCCGGCGATGTCGATAAACAGGACCGTTGCTTCAGTTTGTTGTGGGGGTAGTGCCCCGGAATCTGTCCCCGATGCCAGAAGTTTTTTGGCAATGGATTGCGGGACAAATTTACCAAACAGACTGGTGATACGTTCGCGGTCATGAACGGCAATCATCATGTGATTGAAGGATCGGGCGGCATCGTCATATTCGCGAATTCGGCTACCTTCAAGCTGCGGGACATCGGCAGAAGCGATTGCTTCGTCTTCGAACGCACGTGCCGCGGCTGCGAACTTTCGGATGGGTTTTGTGAACTGGCGTGACATCACAATCGCGACGAGGATTGCAAGCACCAGAACACCACCACCCAGAATGGATGCCAGTACGAGCCGTTCCCATTCATCGTTAAACAGTTCCTCGTCGAAATGCATACCGATGATGATGGGCGAAATTGCAGCGTTTTCGACCTGTCGTGTAACGATCAGGTTGTACTTTCCATCAAGTTCAAGACCGGAAAGCTGAATGCCTTTTCCTTTTTTCCCGTCGTCATCGCGTTCGGTTTTGATCCTTTCGGATTTACCGATATTGGCCAGAACCGGATCACTGATGTCACTTATGGTTGGAAGGGGGATCGGGCTGCGCGCAATGTTCGCATCATCGATGAGTTTGGATGCGGTGTTAGTGCCCCAGTCACGCAAACCCGGATGTGCCATCACCCGATTGCCGCCAATCAGGATAAAAGGGGTTCCGGGTAAATCTTCGCGCCCTCTAATCAGGCTGTCGGACAGGTTCGAAAGCGATAGATATTGTATGAAGGTTCCAAGGTACTTCCCGTCATTAAATAACGGGACCCAGCTGGTTAACACGGTTTTGTCGAAATATGGGTCCCAGCGGGGAAAGCCGGTTCTACTGGTCGCTGGTCCGCGTATCTGGGCCAATTCGGAAAACAGCATATCGTCCATGGGAAGGGTACGACGGATCACGCTCATATCATCGGGGTTATAACCGATAAACTGCCGTTCACCGGTGATAAGGCCATAGGCCATGACATCCATATTTGCCGCAGCAAGCGCGCGCATTGCATTGTTCCAACCGTATTGGAAGCTGGGGTCAAGCGCACCTTCGGCAACCTGCTCGGCGACCCAGTTTGATCTTTTGTCAACTTCATCCATGCGTTCCTGCATGGTGCGTTGAACTGATGTCAGATCGACATCTGCAAGCATTACCCAAAGATTGCGGGTGTTCTCATAAGCCGCTCCAAGCCCGACATAAAGGGCCAAACCGACGCCCAGAATGCTGGTGGCGGAAAAACCGGCAAGAAGGACAAAAAGGACGGAATATCTGCGTTTTGACGTCACTCGGTGTTTCTTCCTGAAAAGAAGGTTCCCCAACCTTGAGAGCCAGTTTAGCGGCGATCGAATTTAGTTGAAAGGATGATCGAACTCGACGTGCGTTTTATTCCGGCAAGGCCGCCGATGCGGTCAAGTACAGTATCGAGTTCCTCGGATGTATCTGCCGCTATTTCCGCGATCAGATCGAACTCCCCGGCAATCGCAAGACAGCGAATGCAGTGGGGGATTTTCTGTAATGCGCCAACAACACCCGCCGATTGCTTTTGTTCCAGTTGGATCATGACTTCTGCCAGAAGAACCGGGCGTGCCTGATCACCAAGTTGAACGGTATAGCCCATAATTGTCTGTGACTTTTCAAGACGTTCAAGACGTTCCTGAACGGCACTGCGCGATAATCCAACATCGCGCGCAAGGGCGGCAATCGGAATACGTGCATTTTCCTGTAACCTGGCAATCAGGCGACGGTCGGTTTCATCAAGTCGGCGTTTCATCGGGTATGCCCATAAAAATGACAGTCTATTCAATGATTTTGACAGTATCGCCGGGTTGTAAGCGTCAGTCCAGCGGCGGACGATAAAAGGATCATAAACAAAACGTTATCAGGACAGGCACGGCATCGGAAACATGGCTGTTTGTTGATTGTCTGTTGATCTGGGAGTGACCGAAAATGAAAAATATTTTGATCCTTGGGGCCGGTAAAATCGGACGTATTGCCGCCGTCATGCTCAATGAAAGTGGCGATTATGCGGTGACACTGGCCGATGCCAATGGCGACATGCTGGAATTCTGCGCGCAGGATAATGCAGCAACGCTTGTAAAGGTTGATGTTACAGATGAAACTGCCCTGACCGAGGTTGCACGCTGGCATGATGCCATTTTGTCGACCTGTCCGTTTTATCTGAATGTTGCGATTGCCCGTGTGGCGCGCGCAGTCGGAGCATCCTACTTCGATGTGACCGAGGATGTCGAAACCACCCGTGCCATCCGTGAAATCGCCGAGGGGGCAAGCAGCGCGTTTGTGCCGCAATGTGGTCTTGCACCAGGATTTATTTCAATTGCTGCCCATGACCTGTTTAAGCGGTTTGATAGCGTGCAGAAATTGCGTCTTCGGGTTGGGGCGTTACCGCAAAATCCGACCAACCGTTTGAAATATAACCTGACCTGGTCAACTGACGGACTGATCAATGAGTACCTTAATCCGTGTGAGGCCATCCTCAATGGCAAACGTGTCGAGGTGCTGCCGCTTGAAGGATATGAACGCTTCACGATTGATGGCACAGAATACGAAGCCTTCAATACGTCGGGTGGGGTTGGGGCATTATGTGACATGCTTGAAGGCAAGGTCGCCAATCTTGATTACAAAACGGTGCGTTATCCGGGGCATCAGGAAATCCTGAAAATCCTGATCGACGATCTGCGTTTGGGCGAACGTCCCGATATGATGAAAGAAATTTTTGAAAACGCCCTGCCGATTACCCAGCAGGATGTGATTGTCATCTTTGCTGACGCGGTTGGTATGCGAAATGGGGACCTGTGCGAAGAAAACTTCATCCGCAAAGTGCATGGTACTGAAATTGGTGGTCAGAGGTGGTCGGCGATCCAGATTACGACCTCTGCCGGGTTGTGCGCGCTGATCGATATGGTTTTGACCCAACAGCTCCCGGGGGCTGGCTATGTTCGTCAGGAAGAAGTTGGTCTTGATGATTTTCTCGCCAACCGGTTTGGCCGGTATTTCAGTCACCACGGATAGGCATTAACCTTTCCGGCATTGCTTTATCGATGTCCATAAAATCCCCTGAATGGAAGTTCGGGGGATTTTTCTGGTTTTTTCGGGGATTACGGTGAATTTCTGAGAGATTGAAAGATGAAATTCACCGTGGCGCAGGATGGCATTGCATCAATGCAACCCTTGGGCATGGCCATGAGCAAGAATTTATGGCAAAGACGTGGTTTGTTAACGCTTGGCCCGTATGGTGACGGGATAAATTGATACTCTAACGGCGAAGGCATCCCTTGTCTGATTTCGGCAACATATTCCGGTCTGCGATGGACCTGTATGAAGCAGGCCAGCTTGCGGAGGCTGAACAAGCCTGTCGCAAGATGACACGCGCATTTCCACAGGCAGCAGAAGCAATGCATCTTGCCGGTCTTGTCGCCATGCGTCAGGGAAATCAAGCCGTTGCTGCCGAACGCATGGGGCGTGCGGCCATTGCCGACGCCAACAGTGCCGAAATCCAGCATGATCACGCACAAGCCTTAAAGGCCGTTGGTAAATTGCGTGATGCAATTGGTGCGTTTAAACGCGCCATACGGCTGTGTCCGGATGCACCTGCACTTTATTGCAATATCGCCAATACCTATCGCCAGCTTGATGAACTCGACGCCGCACGGGAAAATTATCAACATGCGTTGGAATTGGCACCTGACGTTGCAGAAATTCACGCCAACTATGCCGCCTGCCTTTATGCGTTGGGCGATGTTGCCGGGGCTGAAGCGTCCTGTTTGACTGCGCTTAAAATGCGCGATGATATCGTCAATGCACTCGTTCTGATCGGCCAAATCAGGCTTGATCAGGGACGAACGGTTTCAGCGAGCGAACCGTTGCGCCGCGCGCTTGATCTTGAGCCCGGTCATCAACGGGCCTTAACGGCCTATGGCGACGCACTTTTCCGTTTGGGACAGTTTGCCGGGGCGCAGCATTGTTTGCGTCAGGTGCTTGCACTTGATCCCACCGATGCGCCCGCACGCCGGACTTTGGCATTGCTCAATTTGCGGGTCGGGCAGGGAACAGAAGCTATTGGCGCGCTTGAACCACTTTTACAGGCCAACCCCGAGGACCCTCAACTTTTGCTGATGATGGGAGAAGCGCTTAGCATTGTGGGCCGTCATAGCGAAGCCGTTGAACGGTTTGGCGCGGCAATCGGTGTTGGTGGCGGCGATGACGCGGTATTTCGCCTTGCTGTCGAATTGGCCGAAGAAGGTGATACTGCATCGGCGCAATCGGTCCTGCAAAACGGCATTGATCGCAAGATCGCAGCAGGCGAAAACGCCGCCCTGTTTAGGACGGCCCGCCGGTTGCTGTTTGCCCCGGTGCCAACCAACATTGCGGCACAGAATGACGAAGTCGTTCGTGAGTTGCTTGACGACACGATGGATGAAGACTCTCTTGAACCGGGGTTGGAGTACGTCGGTGCAGACCGCATTGATCCTACTATTCTGACACGGTTCCCACCAGTTTGGCGTGCCGCCCTTCGTCCTGAGGGGGACAAGCAACTGCGTGCGGTTGGTCATTACTGGGAGCAGCTGGTTTCGGGATATGACGTGCCCGAAGTCAGCAAGGACAAGGTCCATAATGGTGGCAAAATCCGCATCGGGGTCGTTTCCGCCAATATGTGCGAAAATGGTATCGGGCGCTGGATTGTCGGGCTTGTGGATGCGATTGACCGGGATCGCTTCGATGTCACCGTGATCCGTCCGCCAACTGGTGAAGACGATATTACTGCGCGTATTGACGAACATGCCGATCTTGTCGTGCCATTACCACTTGATCCATTGCATTCCGCGCGCGTGATTGCCGGGCTTGATCTTGATGTCTTGCATTATGTTGATCCGCAGGCCGATGCCTATACAATGCTGCTGGCAAGCTGGCGTTTGGCCCCGATGCAGATTTCCGGCGGCGGTATCGCCGCAACCAGTGGTCTTTCCAATATCGATTATCACTTGATTGCCGAAGACTGGGAAACCGCAGGCGGCGAAAAACGGTTTAGCGAAAAGTTGATCCGGTTACCGGGATTGTTTGTCAATGCGACACGGCCAGATGATCTTGGTCTGACAACGACGGATCTGCAGCGGCATTGGCGCCTGGCGCAAGATAGAAATACCTATTTGTGTCCGCAGCCATTGGATGTTTTGACCGCCGAATTTGATCCGCTGATTGCCGAAATCCTGCGACTTGATGAAACGGCTGAACTTATTTTAATCGCACCGGAACGTGATAGCTGGGACGCCGCATGGGGACGGCGGTTTGCGGTTAATTATGCTGATGTTGCCGGACGCATGCGGTTTGTCTCGGTGCGCAATCGGTCCGATATGCTGTCACTTTTATGTGCGGTTGATGTGGTGCTTGAAAGTCCGGCATGGAATGATGCAATGCTGGCGTTTGATTGCCTCGGGCTTGGCGTGCCACTGGTGACCCTGCCCGGTAGTGCGGCCCGGTCACGGCGCAGCCATACCTGTTATCGTCAGATTTCAGTGTTTGATTGTGTGGCGTATCATTCTGCCGATTACGTTGATACCGCCCTTACGCTGGCGACCGACAAACGCCGCCGTTCGGTCGTCTCACAAGCAATCCGCAGTCGATCCCACATCCTGTTTGGGCAAAAATCATCTTTTGATGCCTATATGCAGTTTCTTGAGAAAACCATTCAACCGGCCTATGCCTGACCTCGATGTCTGAGGATAGGCGGCCGGTTGATTTGATGTTTCATCAAGGTTTTCAGCAAAAGCTTGCGTCAGCTTAACGCATCGATGTCTGCTTCTGACAGGGCGGCAGGGACGATGGTTAATGGCAAACGCAACTGACCAACCGTGTCGCTTTTGGTCAGGTCAGTGATAAGCGGGCCGGGGCCCTCGGAATTGGTGCCAGCTGCGAGAACAAGAATGGAAATCTGTTCTTCTTCTTCAAGCAACGTCAGTAATTCATCCTTCAGGCGGCCTTCGCGGATAAACAGAAGCGGCATGGCGCCGGTTTGTTCATGGACATAGGCGGCCAGTTCATTGACGCGGGCTTCTGCCTCCTCGCGGGCTTCTTCCTTCATCAGGTCGCCAACAGCGACCCAGTGCTGAAATTCTGCGGGTTCAATAACACTCAATAACGCAACGCGACCACCCGTATGTTGCGCACGGCGGCAGGCATAACGAAGTGCCTTGGTCATCTCGTCACTGTCATCGACCACAACAAGAAACGTTCGGTTTGTTGATGTGCGCAGTTCCGCATCGGCATCGTGTGAAGTCATATGTAAGCCCTGATTAGTTTACCTGATCGGCAATCATGGCACTGAGTGTGGGACAGCGTCATTGGCCAGTTGCATAAAGTGTGCCGTAATTCGAGGCCTGTTTCCAAGCTGTTTTTTAGCTCGTCGGGCAAAGAATTATCTATTGCGCAAGTGCGAGATGATTGCTGCGGACGCACAGTCAGATATTTTGAAAGCAGGCAATAAGGGACGTTAGCCTTATCCGGCGACGGTTTGGGAAATTATCCCTTGCGGAAGACGACGCTTGCGACCCAGCCAGAAATCACGGCAATGATCACGGCAATGATGCCGTAAAGTGCCGAGTAACGGTGGGCAAAGTCATAGACTTCTGCGCTGACCCCGGTTTTAGAAACGACCAGCGGGGTTGTTTTGACACTGGCAATGCGTCCATCGCGGATCAAATAGACATTGATCATGTAGGTGCCGGTCGGTGTGTTGGCCGGAAAATGGATGTCGGTCCGGAACAGCTGGTTTGACAAAAAGCTGATTTTTGCCGGACGCTGGTTAAACAAGCCAACGTTTTGCATGTTGCGCACCAGCGCGTCACGATAGGCCTTCTGGTCGATTTCCGTGATGTCAGTGGCTGCGATAAAACGCTGATGTTCCAAGCCAATACGATAATCTCTGAGCACATTATCGTTGGCAATAATGTCCATCGGCCGGTTTGATGCACTGGCGTAATATGTCGGAACGTTTTTGAAGGTTGCACTTTCGCGGTTCACCCATATTCCGACGGTGCGTTCCTTGCGCCGCACGACCATATCCTGATCGGGGCCGCGCACAGTGACGATAATGTCGCCTTCGTTCTGAACCGCACCAAACAGCAAAACATCGGTGCCGGTAAAGCCGGTTGTGATGGCAACAAGGTGGTTTGACAAATCCACCACCAGCGCATCGGCACGACTGTTCTTAAGCGGCAAGGTCGCTGCGATGACGGTAACAGCAGCCATGAATGCGATGCGAAACATGTGCGGGGAAAATGGCATCACAGGTTCCCCGGCATGATCGAATAAAGCTCGCTTGGTTCGATCACCAAATCAAACAACAGTTTGAGACAGACCGAAAGTACAAGCAAACCAAGGAGCGCACGAAGGTGTTCAGCCTTCAGGCGCGATCCAAACCGCGCGCCGAACTGTGCGCCAATCACCCCGCCAATCAAAAGCAGGGTCGCAAGGGCGACATCAACTGTTTGAGTCTGGATCGACTGCAGGAATGTGACGTTCGCAGTGACAAAGATGATTTGAAAAAGCGACGTACCGATCACAACACCGGTCGGCATACCAAGAAGGTAAATCATGGCAGGCACCATGACAAAGCCGCCGCCAACCCCCATCAGGGCCGTCAGCATGCCGACGAAGAACCCAATAACAAGGGGCAAAAGCGCACTGATGTAAAGGCCCGAACGGTAAAACCGCATTTTGAACGGCAGGCCATGAATATAACTGTGCTGGTGTTTCTTACGGCGGCGGATGCCGCTACCTTTGCGGCGCGTACGGAAAATGGCGCGTGATGCCTCAAACAGCATCATGCCACCAATGATGCCAAGGAAGATCACATAGCAAAGCGAAATCACGAGGTCGATCTGCCCAAGCGACCGCAACCAGGCAAAGACCCAGACACCAACCGTTGATCCGACGATGCCGCCGACCAACAAAACCAGCCCCATCTTCAGGTCAACATTACCGCGTCGCCAATGGGCGAAAACACCAGATACTGACGATGCGACGATCTGGTTTGCTGCCGTGGCAACAGATACTGCCGGGGGGATGCCATAAAAAATCAAAAGCGGCGTAATCAAGAATCCACCGCCGACGCCAAACAGGCCAGACAAAAAGCCTACCCCGCCGCCCAGTCCCAGAATAAGGAATATATTTACCGATATTTCGGCAATCGGGAGATAGATTTGCATCTTGGGGAGGCTAACAGCGTTTGATTGATTGTTGTTATTCAGTCTAACATATTGTGCAAATGCAACAATCGCCAATTGGCGCTTTATCACACAGAAACCGCTTTTTTTATAAGGTCCTTCATGTCGACATCTTCAAGTGATGATTTTGATGTAATTTTGGATGCGCGGGGCTTGATTTGCCCGATGCCCGTGCTCAAGGCGAAAAAAGCCCTCCGGGATGTTCCTGCGGGCGGTGTTCTTAAGGTTCTGGCCACAGACCCGGGATCGGTGGCGGACATGAAAGCATTTTGTGAGATGACCGGAAACCGGTTGCGGTCGTCTGAGCAATCCGATGACGTTTTCATTTATCACATTGAAAAAGTTGCGCCCTGATCCAGGATCGCAAAATACCATCGATGCGAAACATCTGGTTTGCATCTGTCTGACAATGCACAACGCCCTTGAGAAAGACGACTTCCATGCAAGACGCCCCCAAAAAACTGACATGGGTTTCCTGTCGTTTTGGCGAGATGACCCCGCATCAGGTCTACAGCCTGCTAAAGTTGCGCCAGCAAATCTTTATCATCGAACAGGAATGCATTTTCCCCGAGATTGATGGTCTTGATCCGCTGTGCGATCACATCATCGCCCTTGATGGGGAGACTGTTCTCGCCGCCGTTCGCATCGTCGGACCGGGCATTGATCCTGATCATGTAGAACAAGGCGACCGACCTGCGATTGGCCGTGTCGTGGCAAGTGAAGTTTTACGCGGGAAGGGGATGGGTCGCCAATTAATGACCCATGCTATTGACCATTGCGATCAAAAGTTTTCCGGCAAGGCGATCTATCTTAATGCGCAGCTGTATCTAAAGAAGTTCTACCAAGACCTTGGCTTTATTCAGTTTGGCGAGGTGTACGAGGAAGACGGCATTCCTCACATTTGTATGGAACGCCCGGCGCAAGCCGCTTCCTGAGACCTTGATATGGGCGGGGGCGGAATTGCGCTGATTGTTAGGGATCAGCGCAAACCGGTTGTTGTCATCCCGGTAAAGAATTCCAACTGCCAGTTCATGTCATCCTCGCTAAGCGGGTATTGATTGCCGTTGCGTGGATTAAGCGTCTGACTTGGCGGGACATGGCCCAATTTGACCTGAATTTTAACAGCAAGGTCGGCAGGTAACCCCGCTTTCCATGTCAGGGCAACAACCCCTTTGGCGGAATGCGTGTTGAGCACCTTTGTCACAGCTTCCGGGGGAATACCGGCAAGAACGGAAAGTGCCGCACGGGCGAATTTCACATCATTGGCGGCAAGGGCTTTGGCGACTTCCTTGTCGGTCAGCTTCTTTTTGGCGTGCATGGCAACCGCCTTGTCGTAGGCTGGTTCTTCTTCCTCTTCTCCGGCAGCCGCCGTTGCCGCATCCTTACCATCGGCTTTGCCTTTGGCCGGTTCAGCTGGTGCGCCTTTTTTGGCTTTCTTCTTGGGTTCTTCGGCGGGTGCTTCGCGTTTTTCGAACTCGCCAGATGCAATTCGGCGCTGGACGACTTCGCGCACGGCCTCAAGCTGGTCTTTCTTAAGGTCCTTGCGCCGTTCAAGTACGCTGATCAGGTTTTCTGCAACAAACCGGGCAAGTTTACCCGCCGCAGTTGGCGGCAGTTCCGGGCGCTCGACCAATGGCTGGTGCCATTCTGGATAATCGGGGGCACGGTCAATCAGTTGATCAAGGGTTTCTTCGCGGATTTGTGCCGAACGGTTGCCTAAAAGATGCGAAATCGCGTCTTTGTCACTGCTCGCAGCAATGGCATCTGCCAGTTTTTCGCCGACATTGCGTCGACGCGAAACAAAGCTCAGTGCGCCGCGACCAGAACTCCCCTCGATGATTTCAAGAAGGTCGTCTTCGCTTAGAACCGGCGAATATTGCAAGACCGGGCCACACACGACACTTTCGGCATCACGCGCAAGCTGCTGAATGATCGGCTGCGGGGCGTCGGCGATGTCTTTAAGTGTCTGGGAAATAACCTGACGAACATGGACGGCCTGATCGCGCGCCAGTTTATCAAGTGCCTCATAGGTCATGCGACGGAGTTTGTCGCTTTCGTTTGGCGTCAGGCCAGCCGAAAGGTGGGCGATTTTTTCGGCAAGGCTGCCACGAACGCTGTCATCTGTATCGTCGGTTAGAAAGACGTCAGCTTGTACCGGCGTTGCTTCGTTGGCGGCAATATGCCGACGCACCGAAGAATCGGTGTCGTTGGCAAGGAAATACAGGATTTCAGGGCGCGTATCATGGCGCTGGGCAAGCGTTCCGCGCACACCGGCATCGGGACTTGCCGCCATTTCCTTGGCTTCGTCGTAGGTGATGGGGGTTTCGCGTCGCTTGGTAAATACCCGCTGCAAAAATCCCTTCATCGGGCATTCCTCCTAATCTTCGATCTTAGCCGAATTGGTTGTACCGGGGGCAGATGCAATGCCAAAGCGGCCCTTGCCGAGTTTTTTAACTTGATACATCGTTTGGTCAGCACGCTGCACAAGGAGTTCCAAATCTTCTTTCGAACCGGCTTCATGCACGGCAATCCCCACTGATATGCCCAGCGGATGGTTCTTGTCACCGGAATACTTCGAAAGTATGGCGCTTTCTTTCATCAGTGTCTTGGCGCGATTTGAGGCGGCCGCCACATCAGCACCTTCAAGCCATAAGACAAACTCGTCGCCACCCAGCCGCGCAACCAGATCTGATGGGCGGACATTTTCTTCGAGTACCTTGGTTAAGGCCAGAATGGCTTCATCTCCCACCTGATGTCCGTGGATGTCGTTGACCATTTTGAAGTTGTCCATATCGACATACATCAACGATGCTGGCTCAAGGTCGCGTTGCAGGCGGCTGTGACGGCGTTTGAGTTCATCAAAGAATGCCCGGCGGTTCAGAAGTCCAGTCATACCATCTGTACGTGACAAGGTCAGAATGCGTTCATGCTGAATTGCCTGTTCGATGGCGATGCCGATTTGATCAGCAACTTCCGTCATGATCGCACGTTCGCCGTCATTGGGATCCGGATGATTACTATCAAACAGGAAGATGACTGCACCATTGTTACGCTGGTGATAGTGGCAGGGCAGGGCAAAGACATGCCAGGTGTCAATCTGGGCATCGAAAACTTCGCCCGATTGCTGGAGTTTCGCTAGTGCCTGTCTGGAAATCTCGTTTGCGTCTTTGTTGTCATCACCTGCTGCGATCTCCAGTTCGTTGGTTTCATCATTGCGTTTGAAAATGACACAATTTGCGCAGGCCAGTGCGCGTGTGCTGGCCTCCGACGCGCCCTTAAGAACCATCAACGGATCAATTTCATCACGCATGGTCCGCACGATATAGGTCATCAGTCGATCACGGTTTCGCGCGATAGATACTTCGCTTTCGCGGCGGCGTTGTTCGGTGATGTCATGCGCAAGCCCGCGGGTGCCGATCCATTTTCCTTCGCGTGAATAAACCGGTGTTGACGATACTGCAAGACAGGCATCATTGCCGTTTGACCGGCGCAACCATACCGGAACATCGCGCACGGCCTTCTGGGTGCGGAAAACGTGCTCGGCATCCTGATCGGCGATATCAAGAATGAAATGACGTGGAAAGCGGTCGACGATTTCTTCGGCGCGATAGCCAAGTGCGCCGCGCGGCGAAACAAAGATAAACTTGCCGTTTTCGTCGGTTTCCCAGGCAAATGCGGATGATACTTCGACAATGTCGCGATACCGTTGGCGCGAATCAATCAGGGCTTCGCGCAGGTTGCGGTCCATACTGACATCGCGCGGCAGCAACATCACATGATTGTTGGTCGTCGGAAGCGCTGTTAACTCAAGTGTGGCCGTACCGCGCTGAACTTCAAAGGTCAACATTTCAACCACACCGCCGGGTGTAGTTAACGCGCGGCGGATCAGTTGGTAAATTTCGGGAAACAACCCGTCGCGAATACCATTGGCAAAACCAACCGCATTCTTATTGGCAAACAATGGAACGCCATGCGCGTCCATGACAATCACTGGTGCTTCGGCATCTGCCATCACCTTTGGATCAAGCGCAAAAACTTCTGCGTCGTAACCTGTCAGATCGTCACTATTATGGTCGATGGGGGCAGGATGACGGGTGTTCATGATCGTCCTCCTGAAACTGTTTGACTGCGATCTGTATTGCTTGAGCCCATTTCAAGGTCGCTGTTGGTTGGAGTACTGCCAATGGTTACCGGCGGGCCAAGATAATACCCTTGACCATAATCAATCCCAAGCTCGCGGACCATCTCGTAACTGGCCTGATCATGGATCATTTCTGCAATCGTATGAATGCCAAGATCACGGCAAAGAAGGGCCGTTGCCTTAAGGAATGCGCGGCCTTTGGGGTTGGCAAGCGCTGTACGCATTGCACCACCGTCAAACTTGATGATGTCGACGTCAAGTGCGCTCAGATATTCAAAATTGGCCGCCCCGGCGCCAAAATCATCAAGACAAATTTCGTGACCGCGTGCGCGCAGTTTCTGCAGGCCATTGTTCACGTCCTTAAGCCCACGAATGCGCGATGTTTCGGTTACTTCAAACAGAACATGTTCCGATCTAATATCATACTGATCGAGAAGGCTGATCAAATCAGGCAAGAAATCAGCTTGTTCAAGCGAATGCCCCGAAAGGTTAACCGCCACCGGGTAGGGGATTTTATCAGGGGTATCACGTACATGGTCGAGAACCTTGCGGCTCATCGCCAGATCAAATTCTGTAATCAGGCCCGTGCCCTCGGCAAAGTGAATGATCTGATCAACAGCAAGCGGGCTACTGCCATTGGTGAAGCGTGCCAGGGCTTCGAAATGGTGCATTTCCTGACTGCCCAAATGAACAATCGGTTGCAGGGCGACAGCAAATGAACCGTTTTCAACGATCTCACGAAAGGCCCGAACGGATTTCAATGTTTCCTGAATAAGGTGTGGCAAGCTGGCCGACAGGCGTTCGGCCGATACATCGCTTTGGCTTCGGTGCTGCATACGGTTAAGCGCATAGGCGACCGCGCGCGTCAGGTTGGTTTCACGATCATTGTCACCACCGACAAAGCTTTCTGTGGGGTCAAACTGATGAAAATTGCGCGCACTTTCATAGTCGCTGCCAAACATATCCTTGTTAGATGATATGGTCTTCTGCTTGCTTGTGACGGTTTCTGCCATGCCGTTGGTCAGAGACAATAACGCATCTGTCGTTTCAACCGTAGTGGCATCACCCAGATCAACCCGCAATGCGCTGGCATAGGCAACAATCCTGCGTTCAAGTTCGATCATCGGTTCATCAACCGGGTGGATCCGGTCTGACGAGCTTGTACTGGCCGACGCGAACAAGTTCGATGATTGCATGGTGCGCATGCCAATCAAATGGGCTAATTCGCTGGTTGCGGCTGTTTCGGCCTGTGATCGCGATGCAGCCAGATTTTCAAGCACCACCAGTGCTTCGCTGTGATATTTCGACGATATTTGATCAAGATTTCGGGTCACCGACAGCGAATCTGATCCGCGTTTTTGTTCTTGAACCGCACTTTGCAAGATCAATCGATCAATGCCCGAGCGCGCACGCGGTCGGATGGCCCGGTGGCGTGCTGCAATGTAATATCGGCTAGCTGGATTGGCGATCATGTAACCGCTCAGTGACAGCGGCACGATATCCTGTGCAGGAGTGCCATCTGCATCAAACAGTTGGAAATCAAGATCAAGCTCTTCAAGCCGTTTTAGGCCGGATCCGCTGTGCAGGTAAGCCCGTAACAGTGGGCGTTCCGACTTCACAACAAGCTTTTCAAGCGCTTCGCCAATCAGACGGTCCGGGGTGCAACCCAAAAGGCTTTCGGTTGCACCGGCAACAAACAGCACATATCCGTTTTCATCAACTTCCAGCAGCATGTCTGCCCAGCAAAATGCCATGGCAGCCAACAGGTCCTGGTCATTTGTTTCCGCTGAATAGCCAACGCTGTCTGTCATTGAGGACCCATCATCAAAAAACACCTGATCAAACTAGGTGCGATACTACCTGTATATATTAAATAACAATCCTATAGGGGATATGAAGGATTTGCACATTATTCGCCAAAATATCAGACAAAAACCCAAAATATCAGACGTTGTCATGCTCGATCGTTGCCGCACGGCGTTCTGAACTGGACAACATGACAAATTCTAGCGTGTGATCAGTCAGGTCTCGACGTTTGATATGGGGGCTTGAGCAATAGAATACGGTGAGCAGGCGAATATTTTTCTCATGCAGGCACGGCAACTAAAGCGCGCTTGAAAGGTCAGGCGGCGTTATGGTCCGTTTGGGCGGATTTTTGATTATTGCGGCCTGCGTGCTTGTTTTTATACATGTCTTTGTCAGCATCGCTTATCAGGTCGGAAATGTCATTCTTGGTGGTGTAGACCGAAAATCCGAAACTTGCCTGTATGCGAAGTGGTGTACCATGCCAGATCAGCGGGAAGCGGGCGGTTGCCTGTTGAAGCTGTTTAAGGCGCTTTTCTGCGGCATCGGGGTCGCTTCCGGTCATAAGAATGGCAAACTCGTCGCCACCAAACCGTGCAACAAAATCATCAGCCCGGGTATGAGTTCGCAGGTTTTGGCCAAAATGACGCAAGACTGCGTCGCCCGCCGCGTGGCCGTGCTCGTCATTTACCTGTTTGAAACCATCAAGATCAGCAATTACCATAAGCCCTTTTTCGCCACTGCGCGCCGAGCGGGCAAGAGCTTCGCGGGTGCGGCGCATAAAGCCGCGACGGTTATACAGGCCGGTGAGTTCGTCGGTTTCGACCATTAGCTCAAGCTGGCGAATACGGTTTTGCTGCTGGTCCAGTCGGGCTTGCATGTCACGCGCCAGATCAACCAGCGTCGACAGTGCGTCGCTTTGCTCGGATTCCTCCGTCGCGCGATTGTTAATCGCAGTCTGTTGCTGAAATTCTTCAGCAAGTTCTGTCAGAAATTCGATTTGCGACTTTTCCATAACCCGTCTGGTAACCCATGACATCAGATTGCGAAACCCGTAAAAGGATGAATACCTTTTTACAGCTGGCTGCGTTACAAGAACCTTAACGCGACACGAAAGAGTTTGTGACGAAGAACAATCGTTCACACACAGGAGATTGAAGAATGAAGACCGGTTTAATGGCAGGACTTTCAGGGAAAATTGCGATTCTCACAGTCGCAGTAGCATTGTCGGCCTGTTCATTTATACAAAAGAATAATTTCACCATTGCCGGTGAAATTACCGATCAGGGTCAAGAATGCGTAACTTTCCGTGCCGATGACGGCACATTGTATGCGTTGGCGAACAAGGCAACGAAATTCCGCCCGGGCGATAAAGTTCGCGTCACGGGACATGAAGCCTTGATGACAACCTGCACCGAGGCGTCGACGCTTATTGTTGATAAGATCGTTCTGCTTGTGCCTGCGAAATAAATCGGGACTTTGTCCCACCATCGTTTACGGACGAATGGCGAAACAATCGGTGCCGTCAGCAATAAGCTGACGGCATTTTTCGTCGGCGGTTACCTGATTGGGAAAGCCCCCCAGACGAAGGCGATGAAAAATGCCTTTGCTTCCCAGGTCCGCCGTGGCGATTTCGCGCGGGTGGGATTGGGCCAGGTCGGGATAGCGGATACGAAAACTGGCCCAATATGTTTGCGCACTGATGGTGTCGTGAAAGGCGCCAAGTTGTATCTGATACTGGCCCGTTGCCCGGCCAAGCGATGCGTCTTCAACCGATGGTGACGGTGTGGCTGCGACTGTCACAGTTTGCGCCTGGGCAGGGCGTTTGACTGCCGGTGTTTTTTGGGGCGCCGAAGAGACTTTTGGTTTTTTAGGGGCCTGTTTGGTCGCACGCGGGGCTGTGCCGTTTATTGTCTGATGATATTGCGCTGCTAACGACGGAACTTCTTCAACAAACTCTGCTGAGTCGATGATTGGAATGGTTCCGGGCAGCAGGCTTACCGGCTGGTTGGGATCGCGAACAGTCGAGGCATGCACAGGAATGTCTCTTGGAATGGCATCAATCCCGCTGATTGGTGCATCATCAGAATTTTGCTGTGCAATGGCCACGTGTTGAGTGGCAATAATCATCACAGAAAATGAAATTATGCAGGCTTTGCCGAGGTCGATAAACCCCCGCCATAAAACCACGCAAGGGTTATGCGAAGCGGGCTTCGCATAAGGTGGTCTATGGCGGATGGGTTCTGACATTTTCTTAACGCTCGCCCCGTGGCGGATAGGCATATCTGTCACGCAATATAATGTCATTCTGGCGCAACCGTTCCATGGCCTTGCCGTAAACACTTTCGGCCGGATATTGACCATCAGCACGGTCCCCAGATGGCATGCCGCTTAGAAGTTCAATTGCATCATTGATGTGTTCAATGGTCCAGATGTTGAACTTTCCCTGACGGATGGCCTGCACGACTTCTTCGCGTAGGACAACATTTTCGGCGTTTGGTTGGGGGATGATGACGCCCTGATCACCGGTAAAGCCCTGATCGGCACAAATGCGATAGAAACCTTCGATCTTATGCGAAATGCCACCAACCGGTTGGGCTTCGCCAAACTGGTTCATCGATCCAGTTACGCCGATGTTCTGACGCATCGGAATGTTGGCAATCGACGAAATGATCGCACAAAGCTCGGCCATTGATGCCGAATCGCCCTCGATCCCGCCGTAATTTTGCTCAAACGTGACGTTACATGCGAACGAAAGCGGGAATTGTTGAGCAAAGCGTGATTTCAGGAACCCTTCGATTGTCATGACCGATTTTTGTTGAAGCGGACCCGACATATCGACCATGCGTTCAATGTTCAAAACCCCAAGACTGCCGACATAGGACCGTGCCGAAACACGCGCAGGCAATCCAAAGGCATGATCGCCGTAATCAAGCACGGTCAATGCATTGACCTGACCTGCGACGGAACCGTAACTGTCAATCAGGATTTCCCGGCGTTGCACCCGTTCATGGGATTTGTCTTCAAGGCGGCTGTTGCGGTGTCGGCGTTCTTCAATGGCGCGGCGCACATCGGCAGCACGAATGCTGTCACGGCCATCGGTTTTGGCAAGTGCGCCGGCTTCGGTGCCGACATCTTCCACCCGTTCGATCTGGGCGGTCAGTTTGTCGCGTTCGCCCGCCCAACGGGCGGCTTGACCAAGAAGTTGGCGAATGGCCCCGTTATCGACCGGAATGCCGGATCGTGACAGGGCAGACTCGCGCAAGAGTCCTGTATAGATCGATATGTTGCGGCCTGCAGCGGGCATATCGGCGTCAATATCGGCCTTGACCCGGAAATGGTTTCGGAAATCCACATCCAGCGAGAAGAAGCTGTAATAGAATTTCGGGGCGCCAACGATCACGACCTTAAGATCAAGTGGGATCGGGCGTGGTTCTGGCGCACCTGCGGTCGGTGGTCCACCCTTATGGGTTTCTTCAATGCGGATTTCGCGGTCACGAAGGGCGGCCTTGAGGTAGCCCCAGCTGTCTTCATGTTCAAGTAGCGATTCGGCGCGCAAAACCAGAACGCCACCATTGGCACGATGCAGCGCACCGGGCTTGATCAGGCTGAAATGCGGATGCATCCCGCCCCCCATCGGGCGGTACTGGATTTGCCCGAAAAGGTTGTCATAGCTTGGGCTTGGTTCCAGCACGACATCGGGGTGGGTGTCGCGTGAATGATCAATCAAAAGATTAACCGCATAGCGATCATCAACGGTTTCGGGAATCTTGCCATCGCCACTTTCAATAGCGGGCTGATCGCTTTCTTCTTCAAAGGCATCAATATTATCAAGGATGTCTTTTTCAAGTGCTTCAAACCATGCCTTCAGGCCGGGGCTTGTGAATTTGTCGCGGAGTTTCTTGATGCGGGGTTTTAAAACCACCTTTGCGGCATCGCGGCGCAGGCTATCAAGGGTGTCAGCGATTTGTTCTTCTAGGTCGCGGGTCGAAAGCAGGGTTTTGCGGGCTTCTTCGGCGACGTCCTCAAACGATTTTTCTGCTTCGCGGCGGCGTTCCTTGGGGATTTCGTCGAGCGATACCGGTTCGCCTTCCTCGTTCAGGGCGACGATCATGACGCCTTTTTCATTTTCCTGAACATCAAGATCGCGTTCGCGGGCGTATTCACGCAGGGCATCAAACTTTTCGCGCACCTGAGCACGGGCTTCTTCCGTTTGTGACTGGGTGTCGGTCAGATGGGCCGGGGCATTGAAGGCGGATGAAAAGGCTTCGCGCAGATGCGAAATCAGCGTTTCCATCGCCGTCATTAATTTGTGACCGTCACCGGCCGCCATCGCATAGGGGCGTGGCCGGTTGGTGCGTGAGAAATTGTTTAAATACACCCAGTCGTCAGGGGCTGCGCGTTCTTCCATGGCCTTGTTCAGATAATCAAGCGTCGCGGTCATACGACCCGCGCGATCAAGCCCAAGGACAAAGATGTTGAACCCGGGTTCTTGCATGGAAAGCCCGAATTTCAGGGCCTCTGCGGCACGGTAATGCGATGAAAAATCAAAAATCTTTGGTTGTTGGTCCTTGTGTGGGCTTCTAATCCGAAAGTGCGGAAAACCGCAATCTTCTGCGTCGAGACGGGAAACTGGCATCTGCTGACTTTCTTCTGCCCAAGATAATAAATGGCGACGGGCTTTTAGGCCGTGCAGCATATCTTGGAAGCAACGCAATACAGTGGTCAAGCGCTGCTTGGAGAAATTGTTGTTATCACAACAAAAATCATCGCCCCAAAGATCGCGGCGATTAAAAGAAAGACCAAAACAACAAGCTTTAAGTGCGTGATAGCGGGGGCGCGGTGCGCCCGAAGGTTCACGCCACGCAACACCGCATTAGGTCACATTACATGACAACTGAATTGCCAAAATCGCTACTTTTAAGCAGTCGGTCGATTGTTTGAACCCCGCGACGGAGCCGCTCAACCGATTTTTCGGCGCCAAAACACAGGCGAAGCCCACGCGGGACAGGGCCGACAGCAAATTGCTGTGCCGCGGTTAACAACACACCGCTGTTGGCGGCGTTCATAACCAGCTCACCGGGGTCAATGTGGTCAGGAAGGTCAAGCCAGATGTGATAATTCGTCGGGTGTGACCGGATGTCATATCCCTTGAGCGTACCAAGGATTATGGCAAGACGTTTGGCCGCTTCTTCGCGGTGCCATGCTTCAAATTGTTGCAGGCTGCCATCCGTGATCATCCGCGACACCAGTTCAAGATTGATGGTTGAAACCATCCAGCAGGTTGCGCGGATGGCACTTGCCAGTTTGCCGATGAGTTCGCCCGGTGCATGGATATAACCAACGCGCAATCCACCACCGATGCTTTTGGATACACCATCCAGGTAGATGCTGCGTTCTGGTGCAAAACATGAAAGCGGGGGCGGGGCGTTCGGATCAAGGAAGTGGTAAATGCCGTCTTCGATCAAGGTCAAATCGTATTTGCGCAAGATTTCGGCGATATCAATGCGACGTTGCTGGCTCATGGTGCTGCACAGTGGATTGTGAAGGGTCGGCATCAGATAGATGGCGCGCGGACTGTGTGTGCGACACAGGTTTTCCAAAACATCCGGGATGATGCCATCGTCATCCATTGCAACACCGCGCAGACGAAATTGCAGCAAATTGGCAAGGCTGCGCAAGTTGGGATAAGTCATTTCTTCACAGAGAACCAGATCGCCGGGGCGAATGGTTGCCAGCAACGACACGGTCATGCCGTGCTGAACGCCTGCAGTCGGAACAACGCGTTCGGGGTTGTCGTCCAGCCCAAGTCGCCCAGCCGCAGCGGCAAGAGCCTTGCGCTGATGGGCCATGCCATATTCCGACTTGTAGGTAACCATGTCGTCAAGTGGCATGGTTTGGGCAATTTCAAGTAACGTATTGCGCAGGTGATCATTCTGCGGCGGCAGAGGGCAATTCATCCGAAAATTGATTGGTCCGGTGTTTTCAACTTCGACTTCCGGCGTGCCATGGCGCATCGGGCCGATGTTGTTGGTAAATGACGGTGGTAGCGGCGTTGTTGCCGCCATGTCGAGTTGGGCCTGAATGTTATCAAGAACATACGTGCCGCGTCCGACTTCCCCGGCAACAAGCCCAATCCTTTCGGCTTCCCGATATGACCGGGTGATGGTCCCGACGGTGACGCCCAGATGGTAAGCGAGGTCGCGGTGTGTGGGTAAGCGTTCGCCCGGCTTTAACGTGCCGTCGTCGACCGCCGTGCGGATGGCCTGTGCGATCTGTCGATAAACAGGACCACCGGCATCTTTAAGGTTTGGAAGCCATATTGTCATGGTGACAATGTTTAAATTGACACAATGACGATGTCAATGACAAAACAATATCGATACAATTACCCGATAGGAGATGGATATGGTAAATTGTAACGATACAATTCGGATTTCCAATATCGGGGTCGATGATCGCAATGTGATGAACGGCCCCACGACGGTAAAGACCGTAACTTGGCGTTCAGCGATGATTGGCACTGCCATCTCCGTTGTCGAGAAGTTCCGCCATTTACAAGAACGTGCACGTGATCGTAAGGCTTTGCAAAACCTTGATGATCACTTGCTTAAGGACATCGGGATGACGCGTGCCGAACTTGATCGGCAGCTGTCGCAGTCACACTGGACCAATTTCCCCCCGCGCGGTTAGCCACTGCCGCGTTGAACGGAGACACCATGCTCCCGGTGTCTCCGTTCCGTTCCGTTCCGTTCCGTTCCGGTTTCGATGTGCTTTGCATGCACATGTGTTGATGTTCTTCTTGTTATGGATTGAAGGGGTACAATGCCTTTGTTTAATGTGACCGAATTACGTGATGCGGCGGAATTTGTGCATCAGCATGTTGCGCCAACCCCGACGATACGTTGGCCGCTTCTGGATCGTGCAACGGGATTGTCGCTGTATGTGAAGCATGAAAATCACACCAAACTGGGGGCCTTTAAAGTCCGTGGTGGTTTGACATTCTGCCGATATCTGGGGAACTCCGTTGATGTGAACCGTGGGGTGATCAGTGCAACACGTGGCAATCATGGACAAAGCATTGCGCACGCTGCCAGCCGGTTTGGTATGGCTGCGACGATTGTTGTCCCGCATGGAAATTCGGTTGAGAAAAATGCCGCGATGCGGGCGTGGGGTGCCGAGGTCATCGAACACGGTGATGATTTTCAGGAAGCTGCTGAATTTGCCGTCAAGCATGCCACGAACGAAGACCTTGTAATGATTCCGCCATTTCATCGCGAACTTGTCCGCGGAGTGGCAACCTATGGGCTCGAACTGTTTGATGCCGTTTCCGTGCTTGATCGCGTTTATGTGCCCGTCGGGATGGGATCGGGGATTTGTTCGCTGATTACGGCGCGTGATGCCCTTGGACTTGAGACCGAAATCATCGGAGTTGTCGCCAGCGGCGCGGATGCGATTGCCCAGTCGTTTAAGGCCGGTAAGGTTGTTGAGACGGCGGCTGCGCGTACCTTTGCCGATGGGGTGGCGTGTCGCAGTCCAAATCCGTCTGCCCTTGATATCATCCTAAAGGGGGCTGCGGATATTGTGACGGTCGATGAAGAACAAATTCGTGACGCCATGCGACTTTATTTCAGTTCGTGTCACACGGTGGCAGAAGGTGCAGGTGCTGTACCGCTGGCCGCGGCCATTGCCGGGCGCGACGACAACATCGGCAAAAAAGTCGCCGTCATTTTGACCGGCGCGAACATTGATCGGGCTGAATATGCCCGAATTCTAGCAGGAGATATTTGATGAACCGTGTCGAAAACCGTGCCGAAAGCAGCCCCACTGCCGATACAGCACGTCATCTGATGTTTGATGACCTTGAAAAGCTTGGCCGCATCCTTGTGCAAACAGGGGACGTCGCACACAGCTTTGTTCAAGGCGCGGATGACATGGATGCGACATGCCGCGACTTTTCTGCATTTGACCCTTCGCGCCCACTACCGCAGAAAGGTCGCGGCACACTTGATGCGTTGCGCGCAGTGCAGGATGAAATTCTGCCGCTGCTCGCCGCCTCAATTGGTCCAAGATATCTTGGCTTTGTGACCGGCGGTACGACGCCAGCAGCCCTTGTCGGCGATTGGCTTGCCGGGGCCATAGATCAAAATGCCACCGGACCAGAAGGATCAGTAAATGCCGCCGTCGAAGAACAGGTCATCAATTGGTTGTGTGAAATTGCCCACCTGCCAGCAAAGAAATTTGATGGCGTTTTAACAACCGGGGCGACGGTATCAAACCTTTTGGGGTTGGTTGCAGGTCGCCAATGGTGCGGTGAAAAAGTTGGTGTCGATATTGACGCGGACGGTGCGGGTGCTTTGCCCGATTTGGAGCTTTTTGCCGCCAGCCCGCACGCCAGCATGGTCAAGGATCTTTCGATTGCCGGGATTGGACGGAACAACTTTACCAAGGTTGCGACCCTTTCCGGAACAGAGCAAACCGACGTTAATGACCTCAAAGCCAAACTTGCTGCCAGCGATGCACGCGGTAAAATCGTGATTGCCTCGTCCGGGACGGTTAATGCGACGGACTTTGATGATTTGACTGCCATTGCAGATCTTTGTGCAGCCTATGGCGCGTGGCTGCATGTTGATGCCGCATTTGGAATGTTTGCCGCCCTTGACGACCGGCGATCACACCTTTTGGCGGGCCTTGATCGGGCAGACTCGATTACGTCCGATGGGCATAAATGGTTGAACGTTCCTTATGATTGCGGAATTTTCCTGACCCGTCATATCGGTGTTTTGGAAAAATGTTGTCGGGCGTTTGCGCCGTATCTCGACACCAAGGCCGAAGGCAACATGTATATCAACCGCGGGGTGGAAAATTCCCGTCGGTTCCGGGCCTTGCCGCTGTGGGTGTCGATGCAGGCCTATGGCCGCGAAGGATTTGCCGGGATCATTCGTGCAAACTGTGATCAGGCAGCCGACCTTGCCGCGTGGGTTCGAGCCCATGAAAAGCTTGAGCTACTTGCCGAGCCGAAATTGAATGTCACAATGTTTACCAGTCTTGGATCTGATGATGATAATCGTGTCTTGCTTGAACGGATCAATGCAAGTGGCAAGCTATTCCTTACACCAACGGTATATGGCAGGCGGTTTGGTTTCCGCGCAGCATTTAGCAATTGGCGGACGCAGGATCATGACCTTGTCATTATCAAGCAGGCAATTGACGCTGTGTTGTAATGCTGCGGTGTTATAATGGGCTGCTATATATTGGAAAACAGCACTGTTTCAGGAAGTGACGATGACGACCAAGAATTTGCCGATCTATCAGATTGATGCCTTTAGCGACGTTTTGTTTACCGGCAATCCGGCGGCTGTCGTGCCGCTGTCGACATGGTTGCCTGACGACGTGCTTCAGAAAATCGCAATGGAAAACAATCTGTCGGAAACGGCGTTTTTCGTGCCGGTTACGGCAGGGAACGCAGATTTTCACATTCGCTGGTTCACTCCGACAGTTGAAGTTCCGCTGTGTGGGCATGCGACCCTTGCAAGCGCCTATGTGATTTTTAATCAGCTGGGCTTTGAATGCGACATTGTCCGCCTTCAAAGCAAAAGCGGCATTCTGACTGCCCGCCGTTATTTAGGTGCAATTGTTCTGGACTTCCCAAAACAGCCGATTGTGCCTGAAACAATCGCAGATGATGTGATTGCGGCCCTCGGTGGCGATACGCCGGTGGAAACATTTGGCGTGGCAAGTCGCGATACTGATCTTGTTGCGGTTTATGACGATGCGGCGATTGTCCGTTCGATGACGCCCGATATGTCACTCTTGGCCAAGCTTGCTGATCGTGGGGTTATCGTGACGGCACCGGGGGACAAGACTGGACTTGATATGATTTCACGCTATTTCGTGCCGGCCATTGGCATCAACGAAGACCCGGTGACGGGATATATGCACTGTGTTGTCGCGCCGTATTGGGCAGACAAGCTCGGTCAGGACGATGTTGTCGGTTATCAGGCATCCGCACGTGGCGGTGTCGTTGCCTGCAAGGTGGTTGGTGATCGGGTACATCTTACGGGGGAAGCGGTGCTGTACCTGAAAGGTGAAATCACAGTTCCAGCCTGATTGGCTGATAATGTCGAATATGAATTTCGCGAAACGGGCATCTAGTGAGGGTGCCCGTTTTTTTGATGCGGATATCGTGAGGATTTACCTGTATTTTGGTCATCGTGCGACTACCGATTAATCCGCATTGAGCTGGTTTCGGTTTGTTTTTTATTGACCACGGTATGGGGCTTTCGTCTAAGTAATAGGAAAATACGATGATTGCGGCAGGGCCGGACGGGAAATTCCGCTGGTCTGAAACCGCAAGGGTTTGCAATAGCAGGGGAAGATAGATCGTGATCGAAAGTGTTGTCGCCAGTTCTGCAACACCAATGCAGATGTGGGTGGTTCTGGCACTTGTTGCTGGATCGCTTGTTCTGTATGGGCTGGAGCGTATTTCGCTTGAACTGACCAGCATGGCGCTGATTGCGACCCTGTTGTTGTTCTTCAACTTCTTCCCGCTTGCCGACGCCAATGGTGACAACATGATGGGGGCTGGTACCATCATGTCCGGCTTTGCCAATCCGGCATTGTTGACAGTGCTGTCGTTGCTGGTGGTCGGGCAGGGCATGGTTCTGACTGGCGGGGTAAGCTATATCGCTGGTCTCATTACCGAACATGGGGGCAAGCAGCCCGCTGTGGCCATCTTTATCGGCCTGTTCGTTGTGATGCTGATGTCGGCATTCCTGAATAATACCCCGGTTGTCGTTATCTTTATCCCGATCATTCAGGCGTTGTCCGAGCGTATTCAGCGATCGCCAAGTGCGCTTATGATACCGCTGTCATACGCGGCAATCCTTGGCGGGATGACCACACTTATTGGCTCATCAACCAACCTTTTGGTGTCGAGTTCGTTGATTGAACTGGGGATGCCGCCGCTTGAATTCTTTGAGTTCACCGTCATCGGCAGTGTGTTGGCTCTGGTCGGCTTTGTCTATGTTTTGTTCGTTGCGCCGCGGCTTTTGCCTGCACTGGCCTCCATGAGCAGCAAGCTTGCCAACCCTGATAGCAGCGGCAAACAGTTCATTGCCCAAATCACGGTCGGTCCTGCCTCGCAAATGATCGGAACGCGTCCGGTTGCCGGGTTCTTTAAAAACTTGCCCAACATCACCATCCAAATGATCGTGCGCCGCGAACATGCCGACTTGCCACCATTTGAAGATGACATGGAAATTCAGGCAGGTGACGTTCTGGTGGTGGCCGCCACGCGTAAGGCCCTTACAGAAGCGCTGCAAAAAGATCCCGGTTTGCTGCATGCTGATGCCGCAGCGGTCAGTGATAGTGGCGAGGATACACCGCAAAAGTCGACCCAGCTTCTGGCTGAGGTCATGTTGCCACCGGGTTCGCGCCTGATTGGTTTTAACCTTGAGCAGATCGGTTTCCGGTATCAGTACAAATGCCTTGTTTTGGGCATTCAGCGCCGGTCGCGTATGATCCGCACCCAGATGACCGAAATCCGGCTTGAGGCCGGTGACGTCTTGCTGGTGCAGGGCCGTTCCGAAGATGTCGAAGCACTTCGCACAATCCGTGATGTGGTGTTGCTGGAATGGTCAACACGTGCCTTGCCCCGCCCGTTCCACGCCCGTCGTGCGGCAACGATTTTCCTGACTGTGATTGCCTTGGCGGCGACGGGAATTGTCCCGATCATGATTTCAAGCTTTATCGGTGCGGGATTAATGATTGCGTCAGGCGCGCTTAATTTGCGTCAGGCATCGCGTGCGATTGATCGCAAGATTGTTTTGATGGTTGCTGCCGCCCTTGCGCTTGGCAATGCCTTGCAAATGACAGGTGGTGCGGAATTTGTTGCTGACCAGTTGCTTGCCGCGACGCGTGGTGCACCGGCCCCTGTGATATTGTCATTGTTCTTCCTGATCGTTGCAGCCTTTACCAATGTGTTGTCAAACAATGCCTGTGCGGTGTTGTTTACCCCGATTGGAATCGGTATGGCGCAACAACTTGGCGTGCCCCCGCATGTGTTTGCGATTGCCGTGGTAATGGCTGCAAACTGTTCGTTTGCGTCCCCGGTTGGCTATCAGACCAACCTGCTTGTCATGGGGCCAGGGCATTATCGCTTTATCGACTTCCTTAAGGCCGGGACGCCCTTGATTATACTGCTTTGGGTGACCTTCAGCCTGTTTGCGCCCTGGTACTACGGTATCCCGTTTTGATCTGGGGTTTCACGCAATAGCAACCCTCAATGACTACCCGGGTCAGCCATGCAAATTTGGCTGGCCCGTTTGTGGTGATGGCGTTTGACTTTTGCCTTCGTCTCAATAGGATCAGCCCCGTAATTTGATCTGAATTAATTCATCCAGATCGTTCTTCTTGCTCAGGAATATGCCGATGGCCCAGAATGCTGCGAACGCCAAGCCCGTCCTTCGTCCTGCCAGTCCGAACTTTTCATCGGGTCCGTGTAAAAAACGTCCCGGCTGGTCGGCAGATGCGCTTGAGACAACCGTGCTCGGTCGTTCACATCGTTCGAAGCTGGGTAAACAACGCATGGAAGAGGTCATTGACCGTTCACGCGCAATCCTGAACCTTCCTGATGATTATTTGCTCGGCGTTGTGCCCGCGTCCGATACCGGGGCGGTGGAAATGGCGCTTTGGTCGATGCTTGGCGCGCGCGGTGTGGATATGCTGGCGTGGGAAAGTTTTGGCGCGACATGGGTCACCGATGTGATCAAGCAACTGAAGCTTGAGGATGTCCGAACTCTTGAGGCCGATTACGGCACGTTGCCCGATCTCAATACAGTTGATTTTGACCGCGACGTGGTTTTCACCTGGAACGGAACGACCGCTGGGGTACGTGTGCCCAATGGTGACTGGATTGCCGATGATCGCAAAGGGTTGACCATTTGCGATGCGACGTCAGCGATTTTTGCCATGGAACTGCCGTGGGATAAACTCGATGTTGTGACCTATAGCTGGCAGAAAGTTCTGGGCGGTGAGGGTGGTCATGGTGTGATCATCTTGAGCCCGCGTGCCGTCGCGCGTCTTGAAAGTCATGTGCCAGCCTGGCCAATGCCAAAAGTTTTCCGCATGACCAGGGGCGGGAAACTGATTGATGGCATCTTCCGGGGCGAAACCATCAATACCCCGTCGATGCTTGTGGTCGAAGACGCGATTGATGCCTTGAAATGGGCTGAGGACATTGGTGGACTTGATGGTCTTTTGAAACGGACTCGGGCAAACCGTGCGCATCTTGACGCATGGTTGGCGACCAGCGACTGGGCCGCAGACCTGGCAGCGGACCCGGAAACGGCGTCAAACACGTCAATGTGCATCAAAATCGTCGATCCGTGGGCGTTGTCATTGTCTGATGACCAGCAGGCAGCCTTGCCCAAGCGCATTTCACAGATTTTGGAAGCCGAAGACATCGCAATGGACATCAATGGCTATCGCGATGCGCCCCCGGGCTTGCGAATTTGGGGTGGGGCAACGGTTGAACCCGACGATGTAAAGGCTCTTTTGCCATGGCTTGATTGGGCATATTTGTCTGTAAAAGCTGAAATTCAGACTGGATAAGACCTATTTCGTACGTATTATTTGCGTTTTAGGACTTTTCCCCGTTGCCCTGTCCGGCACAAAGCGGTAGTAACCGCTACCGGATAGTGAGCCATGACCAAGATCAGGCTGCCATCAACTTGAATTTGCGCGCCCAGTCCGGAAAGCACACAAAATGACCGAACTCGCCAGGAAAGCACTTTTGCCCGCCGGCCTGCAGGATGTCCTGCCAGGAACCGCCGCACGGGAAGCTGAAATCCGTGAAAAGCTGATGGCCAGTTTGGCACATGCAGGCTATGACCGGGTTAAAACCCCGTTGGTCGAGTTCGAGGAAAGCCTTCTTGAAGGTGCCGCCCCCGAACTTTCCACCCAGACATTTCGCCTTATGGACCCCGAATCGCGTCGCATGATGGGTGTTAGGTCCGATATGACCCCGCAGGTTGGTCGAATTGCTGCAACCCGATTGGTTGATGCGCCGCGTCCGCTGCGCCTGTCGTATTCGGGTGATGTTCTGCGGATCAAAGGATCGCATTTGCGTCCGGAACGTCAGTTCGCCCAGGTTGGCGCCGAACTGATTGGCGTATCAAGTGCCGCAGCCGATACCGAGATTGTTCTTTTGGCCCTCGAAGCCCTTGATCGCATCAATGTGCCATTTGTTTCGGTTGACCTCAATTTGCCGACTTTGCCCGTACGTCTGTTTGATGCCTTTGGCGTTAAGGGCGATCAGCGTGAGGCGCTCGTTGAGGCGCTTGAGCGTCGTGATGTCGCCGCCCTTAAGGGGATTGATGGCAAGGTGACAGATGTTCTGGTGGCGTTGCTTGAGGCGGCAGGCCCTGCCAAAACCGCATTGCCAAAACTTAAAAAACTCGAATTGCCGCTTGGTGCATCTGATGAGTTATATCGCCTGATTGATGTTGCCGAACGCGTTTTGGCTTCGGGGCTTGATGCCGCGCTTACGATCGATCCTGTTGAAATGGCTGGTTTCCGATATCAGACCGGTGTCAGCTTTACCTTGTTTGCCAAGAACGTTCGCGGTGAGATTGGCCGGGGTGGTCGTTACCGCGCGGGTGGCACGGCGGGTGAAGCAGCAACCGGCATGTCGCTTTATATGGATAGTATTCTGCGTGGCTTACCGGACGGTGACGCGATATCGCGGGTTTATCTGCCACTTGGTACGCCGCAGCGCGAAGCACGTCAGCTGCGCCTTGATGGTCATTACACGGTTGCTGCCCTTGAGGGGGCGGCCGAGGCCAAAACAGAAGACGGCGCACGCATTGAAGCGCGCCGCATGGGCTGTGACTTTATTTACCTTGGCGGCCAAGTGATGCCGCTAAGCGCGTAACTTTACGAAATCTCTATCGCACAAGGAGTTTTGCGATGACCAATGTTGCCGTGATCGGATCCCAGTGGGGAGATGAAGGAAAAGGCAAGATCGTCGATTGGCTGTCAGAACGCGCCGACGTTGTTGTTCGTTTCCAGGGTGGTCATAACGCCGGTCATACTTTGGTGATCGACGGAACGACCTATAAGCTGAGCCTTCTGCCGTCTGGCATTGTGCGTCAGAACAAGCTTTCAGTAATTGGCAACGGTGTTGTTGTTGATCCGTGGGCATTGCTGACCGAAATTGCGCGCCTGAAAGAACAGGGCGTGGATATTTCGCCGCAAAACCTGCGTGTGGCTGAAAATGCCTGCCTGATCCTGCCTCTGCATGGCAACCTTGATCGTGCCCGCGAAGCTGCGGCTTCGGGTGACAACAAGATCGGCACGACCGGTCGTGGGATCGGCCCGGCATACGAAGACCGCGTTGGTCGCCGTGCGATCCGTGTTGGTGATCTGGCCGATGAAGATCTGCTTGAAGCCAAGGTCGAAAACCTTCTGACCCATCACAATGCGCTTTTGCGCGGTTTGGGTCAGCCGGAAGTCGATGGCGCCGAGTTGCTGGCACAGCTTAAAGAAATCGCACCGAAAATCCTGCCGTTTTCTGACACGGTTTGGAAATCGCTGAACCAGTTCAAGGAAGCTGGGAAGCGTATCCTGTTTGAAGGTGCGCAAGGTACGATGCTTGATATCGATCACGGCACGTATCCGTTTGTGACTTCGTCAAACACTGTTTCCGGGCAGGCGGCGGCGGGTTCAGGCATGGGTCCATCGGGTGTCGGTTATGTTCTTGGAATCACCAAGGCCTACACCACGCGCGTTGGCGAAGGTCCGTTCCCATCCGAGCTGTTTGACGAACACGGTACGCGTCTTGGCGAACGTGGTCATGAGTTCGGTGTTGTGACCGGTCGTAAACGCCGCTGTGGCTGGTTTGATGCCGCACTTGTCCGTCAGTCGGTCAAGGTCAACGGCATTACCGGTATTGCGCTGACCAAGCTTGACGTTCTTGACGGGTTTGAAGAAATCAAGATCTGCACGGGCTATGACATTGATGGCACGATCTATGATCATTTGCCTGCAAACCAGCGTCTGCAGGCCAAAGCCAAACCAGTTTATGAAAGCATCGAAGGCTGGTCAGATACCACGATGGGCGCACGCAGCTGGGCCGACCTTCCGGCAGCGGCGATCAAATATGTCCGTCGTATTGAAGAGCTGATTGAAGCACCGGTTGCGTTGCTTTCGACCAGCCCGGAACGTGACGATACCATTCTGGTGCACGACCCGTTCAGCGGATAATATAAGATTTGTGCCATGCACTGCAAAAGCCACCAGTCTCGCTGGTGGCTTTTTTGCGTTCTAGATGAAAGACTTGCTGGCACGCTTAGCCATACCGGCGGCTTATAACCGCTTGCTACGGTGTGATATCAGAAGTATCGTTTTATCAACCTTTTGAGGGTAGCGTATTGATCGTCCTGTCAGGCAGACATTTGGTTAATGCGATCCTGCCACTCAGGGAATGATACAGTCGGTAATGAATATCGGGACCATGGCAGAGCAAGCGGAAGACCAGAAACAGGACGTTTCAAACGACGCTGGGCAAAAACCAGAAATGGACAAGCCCGGCGGTGGTGCGCCTGTGGACGAAACCGCGGATGCCAAAGCCAATCGGGAAGAAGAAATTTCGACTGGCGGTAAAAATCTGGAAATCGGTAATTTCCGTGTCTTCACCGATTTGCGCTTACCGGAATTTGATATGGGCCATTGTAAGGCCTATGCCGCCGACAATCTGCGCCGGAGCGAGGGCAATGCATTTGCGCTTGTGACTGACCCGGTTTTGCCGACACGTTATGATTTGATCAAGTTTCTGTCTGGCGTTCATATGGCGGGCCAGATTGATCTTCTTGATAGTGCTATTGCTCATTGGCCGATTTTCGGGCGTAAAACCATGGTGCTTTTCTTTGAAAAGCCAAAGGGTGGCCACGTTATCGTTTCTTCTGGCAAGCAGCGCTCAATTAATGAACAAGACATCGCCGCATCGGTGGTCGAGCCACTGATGAATGTGCTTCAGGCACTTGGCGAGAAGGGCCTTACACACCGTGCGGTCCGGGCGACCAACCTTTTCTTTGGCGATCCAGAGGGGGGGAAAGTCATTCTGGGGGATTGTGCTTCGGGCCCCCCTGGCTATGACCAACCACTGGTGTATGAAACGACAGCACGCATGGCCGCAGATCCAGCAGGCCGTGGTGTCGGAACCTTGAGCGATGATCTTTATGCGCTGGGCATGACCCTTGCTGAGTTGGCAATTGGGCGTCGGCCATTGGCAAATATGACCGATCAGGAAATCATGGACATTAAATTGTCCAAGGGATCGTTCCAGGCCATCGCGTCACAAGAAAAACTCCCGCTTATCATGATTGAACCGGTACGTGGATTGCTGTGTGACGATCCCGAAGAACGTTGGGGCTTTGCCGAGTTGCACGCATGGCTTGACGGGCGTCGTACCAAGCCAGTTCAGGGTAATACCGAAAAGCGTGCTGCGCGATCGCAAAATATTTCCGGCAAGGATTACTATACCGTGCGCGCCCTTGCCCAAGGGGTTGCCAAAAACTGGGTAAATGCCCTGACACCTTTGCGCGATGGCACGGTGGAAATCTGGTTGCGCCGGGGGCTTGGTGACAACGATCGGGCAAAAGCCATGGCCGATGCCATGCGCCAATTACAATGGGCAGGTGCGGATAAACGATCAGCCGAGGAGGTTCTTGTTGCCCGGTCGATCCTGATCCTCGATCCGAGCGGTCCTGTTCGTTACAAGGGCTTTTCGGCGATGGTCGATGGGTTTGGTAATATGCTGTCTTATGATGTGCAGCATGGCAGCGGCCCGCAGCGTTTTTCCGATGTTATTGTGCGCGATATTCCTGCTTTCTGGTTTGGTCGCCAAGAAGGGTACAGCCCTGAAGTTCAACGGCTTCAAAGTGCATATAAAAACCTGCGCTACTACATTCAGCAAAAAAGTGCCGGATATGGGTATGAAAGATGCCTGTATTCGATGGTGCGAAACCAACATTGCCTAAGTCCGATGATCGAACAGGAATATGTTGTTGATATCGCGCAATTGTTGCCTGCGTTGGAAAAGGCTGCTGAAAATGTATCGGACGATGCATGGCCGGTAGATCGTCACATAGCAGCCTTTATCGCGACACGCCTTGAAGATGATGTTGAAGGCCAGTTGATGGCGATGCAAAATCCGTCTGACGAGGTTGAATATAGCCGGGCGATCATCAGTATGTTGGCGGTTGTGCAATGGCGTCACGGGCCGGACAATTTGCAGAACTTGTCGCACTGGGTCGCACGTCTGATGGAGCCTGCTGTGAAGGTCTTCCACAGCAAGGCACGTCGTGAACGTGTTGAAACCGAAATTCCAAAACTGGCGAAGCGCGGCAACCTTGTCGAACTTTACAACCTGATCAACGATGAACAGGAACGTCGTAAGGACCAGTCTGAGTTTGTCGAGGCGGTGGCGGAATATTCCGAAGCCGAAAGCGAGGTCTTTGACCTTGAATCTTCTGGCCCCGCACGTCTTGAAATGGCCGAAAAAGTCGGGCAGCAGGCAGCTGCATTCGCATCAACCATGATCGCACTTCTGACAGTGTCCGCGCTGTTTTTGATGCATATCTTTTAAGGGACTGACATGGCAGCAAGAGGTAGAAAGCCCAAAGGACGCAGCGCATTTTCCGGCTTGTCGGTTATCGCATCAGCCGTTTTGTTGTTCATGGTTGCGTTGCCGACATTCATTACACTGACGGTGGGGCTATTGCCGTCCTTGGTCGCGTTCATCTTTGACCGCAGCCCGGGACGCATGATGGCACGTTGCGTGTTTGGTTTGAACTTTTCTGGTGTGGCACCCTATATTCTTGAGCTTTGGCAAGATGGTGCACAGACTGTCGGCGGGGCAACACAACAGATTTTCCAGCCACTTGCTCTTTCAATTATGTATGGTGCGGCTGGGTTGGGCTGGTTGCTGTATCTTGCTATGCCACCAATTGTTGCAAATGTTCTGAACCTGTCGGCTCAGCGCAGGGTTGCCGAATTGCGCAAAAACCAACGCGGACTGATCAAAACCTGGGGCGATAGCCTGATCAAGGAAGTAGATCGGTCAGGCTAATTAAGCCTGCACGCAGTCAAATCAACGATGTACAAAAAAGACGGCGGACAATGTCCGCCGTAGTTTTTTATGGAGGGACGCGTATCAGGAACTCAACCCGGGAAGGGTTCAGTGAGGAAGATCAGTGTGAATTGATTTACGGACTTTCTCAAACGCGCGAACTTCGATCTGACGGATGCGTTCGCGCGATATCCCATAAGCAACACTCAGGTTTTCCAGTGTTACCGGGCTTTCCAGCAAGCGGCGTTGTGTCAGAATGTCTCGTTCACGTTCATTGAGATGCGACATCGCACTTTTGAGCATATCCATACGCTGAAGGAACTCTTCACGTTTGCCATATGTCGTTTCCTGGTCTTCTTCGTTGCTTTCGAGCCAATCAAGCCATTCACCGTCACCTTCAACACGTACCGGTGCATTTAGCGAATGATCAGGACCGGCAAGGCGACGGTTCATCATGATTACTTCGTCTTCTGTAACGCTCAGCTTGGTGGCGATGAATTCGACCTGCTCTGGCTGCAGATCACCTTCATCAATAGCCTGCATCTGGCTTTTGAGTTTGCGAAGATTGAAGAAGAGTTTTTTCTGAGCAGCAGTGGTGCCCATTTTGACGAGCGACCAGGAATGAAGGATGTATTCCTGAATGGCGGCACGGATCCACCACATCGCATATGTTGCAAGTCGGAAACCCTTATCCGGATCGAACCGTTTAACAGATTGAAGAAGACCGACATTGCCCTCAGAGATCAGCTCGTTGACGGGCAGGCCATATCCGCGATAGCTCATCGCGATTTTGGCCACCAGCCGCAAGTGGCTTGTAATCATGCGTCCTGCTGCGGCATCGTCATCGTGGTCTCGGAAGTCACAGGCGTACTGCGTCTCTTGTTCCGGTGTTAGCATCGGGTAACGGCGAATACGCTGTAGATATACAGTCAAACCATCTTGAGAAACTGTTGGAAGTGCATTTCCCTGTTTCATTGAAGCCTCCCGTTATGCTTCGAAATGGTGCGGTTTATCCCCTGACACCTTCCATTATGCTATACATGGGTATTAGGCTTCGTCAATGGTGTTTAGACCATAAAGTCTAGTTCAACCTATCTCAATGGATAGGTTTAGGCTTTCAATAAGGGCTATAAGGTCGTCGGGGAGGGGGGCTGTCGTCGAAATAAACGTACCTGTGTTTGGGTGCACAAACCCAAGGGTTCTGGCATGTAGGGCTTGTTTATTGAATGCGTTCAAAATTTCTTGCGTTTCTAAGTTGAACTTCTGTGAATATTTATTCCTGCCGTAAACAGGATCACACACAAGTGAGTGTCCGATATGGCTCATATGAACGCGGATTTGGTGGGTTCTACCGGTCGCGAGGCGGCATTCAACCAGAGATGCCAGCGAGTCGTCGCGTTTTTGCAGTAATTTGTATCTGGTAAGTGCGTATTTCCCCCCAGATTTCAAGACCGTCATTTTCTTGCGGTTGCGCGGACTGCGCCCGATGTTTCCTTCGATTTCGCCGTCGCTTTTGGCCGGAACGCCCCACACAACCGCAAGGTATGCCCGGTCGATATTGTCTTTATCTTCGGAAAACAGGGTCGAAAGACCACGGTGTGCGGCATCGTTTTTGGCAACAACCATCGCCCCGCTGGTGTCTTTATCAAGTCGATGGACAATCCCCGGGCGTCTAACTCCGCCAATCCCTGACAGGCTGTCGCCGCAATGGGCAAGCAATGCATTTACCAGTGTGCCGCTTTCATTGCCTGCGGCCGGATGGACAACCATGCCGGCGGGCTTGTTGATCACCAGAAGGTCATCGTCCTCATAAAGGACATCAAGCTTGATATCTTCGGCTTCGGGCAGGGCTGCCTCAGCAGGCGGGATCGTCAGGACGAATTTATCGCCGCCTTTGACCTTTCCCGACATTTTCAGAACGGTTTGATCATTTTGCAAAAGATGCCCGTCTTCAATCAGGGACTTGATCCGGGAACGCGATTGTTCCGGCCATGCATCAGCCAGAACCCTGTCAAGGCGTGCACCTTCGTCCGCGGACGTGGCGGTATGTTCAAGGATCTCTGTATTCTGATCGGTTTCGTTCATCTGCCAAATATATGTTGTTATAGCCATGCTAGGCGACATCGTTATGACGTCAGGGCAGGCGTGATACCTTTGTTTTGCAGGTTTTAGCGCGTCTGACGTGTAATGCAATCAAAGGAAATGTGGTGACAGACTTTTAATCATGCTTGATCCTCATCACAATCACGGATCAATCGCATTTTGGGAACTTGCAATTCGTTGACCATGGCGCTATGGCGTTGACATACGTTTTGCGTGATCGGTTTCACAAGGTCGAAAATGCAGCGATCACACAGTTTTATCGGTTGGAAATACGATGCGTATCGTTAAGGTTTTAGTTCTTTTTATGGGCGTGCTGATTGTTGTCGGCATTGGTCTGGTGGCCTATGGGCTGTCCCTTGACAAGAATGCAGATGATCCAAAAACGACATCGGTTTCACCCGTAACCCCGCCTGTTCCTTTGGCGGGGGATGTTGTGTCATTAAATGCGGCACCAGTTGTGCCCTCTGTTTCGCTGTCTGCATTTGGCGATATTGCGGTTGATATGGCCCCCGGCGAGAAACTTGTTAGCTATTCACGTCAGGGCAATGATGTCACCCTGCATATCGAGGGGGATGAGGGCAACGCTTCACGCCTTGTCATCGTATCGATTGAGAAAAAAAAGGTTCTGGGGCGTATCCTGCTTGGATCATCCGCGCAGTAGGCGGCCATACGGGCCAATCAAAAGGAACACAATGCATGGGGGATCGGGGCAGTGAAAAGAACCGGCAGAACCAGAACCGGGTTTACTTTTCGGCACGCCTGCATGGAGAAATTCGAGATCTTTGCGCCCTGCATTGGCCCGAGGAAACCTGTGGCCTTCTGATCGCGTCAAACGCCGTTCCTGATCGCATTCAGCGCGTGGTTGTTGCCCGAAATATTGCTGATGAACCGCAAAAGACCTTTGAAATTGATCCGCAAACCTTGATTGATACCCACCGGACCGTCAGGGAAACCGGCGAGGAAATTGTCGGCTGTTTCCATTCTCATCCGAACGGCAACGCCTTACCATCCAATACCGACCGGGACCGGGCCGATGAACACGCATTCTTGTGGTTGATCATCGCGACCAACCACGCTGGTGCACAGGCCAGTGGCATGTATCGGATCATGCATCAAAAAATGATCGATGCCGATAGTGGCGAAAACATCCGCTATTTCCAGCGCTGCAAACTGATTGAACAAGATCTCTGATCAAGGAAACGCAGGCGATTTGATCGGTGTGCGCATGGGCGGGGGATCGTTCTAGGCTTTCAGCGCGCCAGAATTTTTCGCCTGCTCTGCCGGTGTCCAATGTTGGGTCATCACATGCGCAAGTGCACGAACAAGAGCCCGCTCAACTTTGCCGTCATCGGCCATCTTCATCAGAATGGAGATGGATTTTTCGATGCTGAAAGGTGGCTTGTAGGACCGGTCTTCGAGTAAGGCGCCCATGATGTCACATATGGTTAAAATGCGTGTTAGATCGGGAATTTCGGGCGCAGACAGGCCATCGGGATAGCCACTGCCATTGAGATATTCATGATGATGCCGCACACCATGCAGGATCAACGGATCAATATTGCCCTGTGAGGATAGTTTGTTATAGCCATCCATCGGGTGACGCTTGACGATGTCAAACTCATCCGCAGTCAGTTTTCCGGGTTTGTCGAGGATCTCCTCGGGGATCCAAACCTTACCGATATCATGTAAAAGACCCGCCTGGGTCAGCTTGGCAATGTCTGAATTGCTCATGCCGGTGTTTTGGGCAAATGCACAGGCAATGCCGGTCACCAGCAGAATATGCTGGAATGTGGATTGGTGATAAACCCGGACTGTGCTGAGCCATTCTGAAATACCCAGATCAGCAATCGAGGCCGCAATGTTCTTACCAGCTTCGCTTATTTTATCGATATTGACCGGTGTATCGTCTTTGGCCTCGTCAAAACTGTCCTGAATGGCTTGGGCACCGGCTTGTGCAGCGGTAATGGCTGTTTGCCCGGTCATGCCCAAGGCAACGCGGCGTTCTTCAATATGTTTGGCCAATACTTTTTCGGTGATTGGCTTGGTGATGGTCTTTCTGGCTCCCAACGCGGTTGCCTGTAGTTCGTCTTGCAAATCGTTTTTGCCAATGGCAAAGATCTGATCCGAACCACGTTGCGATACTTTGCGAAATTCGCGCAATCGGGCGACCATTTCCGGATTCCGAAGGTCGACATCAACCATCAAAATCATCGTGCTGCCCGGGATTGGCTTTTGCGGATCAAGCAAACGTACCCCGAACCCCATAAGTGCTGATGGCAACATATGGCGGTGTTCTTCGTCGCAGAGGACATGGATAATGTTCTGTCTGTCGTTCACCGCGGCCCGCTATTTAAAGTGTTATCTTTGTTATTCCTGTCGACTTATACCTGTATGAGATGAAATTCAACTATAAGCATTTTTTCATGTTATCGAGACAGTGCGGAAATAACTTGATCTCGGTCAATCAATCCCACCCGATTGTCATCTCGATCCATTACTGAAATGGTCTGTCCGGTTTTGAGTGATATGCTCACGATATCCTCAAGCCGTGTGTCGTCGCGAATGACAGGCGCGTTACTGTCATCCTCAGATCGGTCTGACCCGGGTGTTAAACGCTGCATGACGCTTCGGGCTCGCAGCACACGCCCCCGGTTCACATCACGGGTAAAGGCTTGCACATAATCATCGGCGGGATGGAGGATGATTTCCTCGGGCCGTCCGACTTGCACCAGTTTGCCGTCTTTCAAGATTGCGATCCGGTCGCCGAGCTTAAGTGCCTCATCCAGATCATGGGTAATAAACACAATAGTTTTATGAAGCTCTGCCTGAAGCTTCATCAACTCATCTTGCATGTCACTGCGAATAAGCGGATCAAGGGCGGAGAAAGCCTCATCCATCAAAAGAACTTCCGGGTCTGTCGCAAGTGCGCGGGCAAGGCCGACACGTTGCTGCATGCCACCTGAAAGTTGATCTGGGAATTTGGCTTCGTATCCGGCAAGTCCAACCCGCTCAATCCATTTCGATGCGGCGGCTTCACGGGTTTTTCGGTCTGTTCCCTGAATTTCAAGGCCATAGGCAACGTTATCCATCACATTGCGATGGGGGAGCAGTCCAAACCGCTGAAACACCATGCCAAGCCGTTTGCGCCGAAACGCATTCAAGGCCGGAATATCCATCGAAAGGATATCTTCACCACCAAAAGAAACGCTTCCTGCCGTTGGGTCAATCAGGCGGTTTAAGTGTCGGATCAGGGTTGATTTTCCCGACCCGGAAAGACCCATGACAACAAAGGTTTCCCCCTGTTCAATCGACAGGGAAACATCATGCAGGCCAACCGTGTGTCCTGTTTTGGCAAGGATTTCATCCTTATCAGAACCGGCCCTTGCCAGTTCAAGTGCCCCCTCGGGATCAGGGCCAAAGATTTTGAAAATATTGCGGATTTCGATATAGCTCATCACACGTCCTCCGCATGACTGCGCTGTGATCGTTTGCCATAAGCCTGTCCTATCCGGTCAAACACAACCGCCAGCAACACAATCGCAATCCCGGCTTCCATGCCGGCCCCAACGTCCAAGCGCTGAATGCCCATCAATACCTGCTCGCCAAGGCCGCGTGCGCCAATCATCGATGCGATCACGACCATTGAAATCGACATCATCGTGGTTTGATTGATCCCGGCCATGATATTGGGAAGCGCTAATGGCAACTGGACGCCAAACAGGATTTGTTTGCGACTGGCCCCAAACGAGCGAGATGCTTCGAGAACTTCCTGATCGACAAGGCGAATGCCCAAATCGGTTAGTCGAATGACCGGTGGTGCGGCATAAATAACCGTTGCCAGAATGGCCGGAACCTTGCCCAAGCCAAACAGCATCAGGGCAGGGATCAGATACACAAAGCTCGGCATGGTTTGCATGGTATCAAGCACGGGCAACATGATGGCCCGCAGACGGTTTGACATCGCCATGGCAATGCCGACTGGGACCCCAATTATCACTGAAAGCGATGTGGCAACAATCATAAGGGCCAGGGTCTGCATCGCCTTGTCCCACAGGCCGAGTGTGCCGATCGCAAACATCGCAATCACGAGGCCCACCGCCAGTTTCCAGTTCTTGCTGGCATGCCACGTGATCGCGGCAATCGCAATCAGGACAACCCACCACGGGGCGCCGCGCAAAACTTGTTCTAGCGCGACCAGCACCGTTAGCAGGCTATCGGCAAAGGCCTCAAACGCCGCGCCATAATTGATCACCAGCCAATCAACGAACTGATTGACCCATTTGCCCAACGGCACATTCAACTGTTCTGGAAACATGATGGCGCTTTGCCCGATCTGCTCAATAAATCAACGAGCGGAGGAGCCTAACAAGATCAATCTCGTAACACACGGTTAAAATGACCCGAGCACGGTGCTCCTGCCAGACGCTCCTGACATTCAGACCCTAGTGAAGCGTTGGGGAATGCAAATCTGCAATCAAGAGGCAGAAAGCGAATTTATCGAAATAATTTTAATTGATATCTGTGTGGCAATTCCCACGTCCAAACTTGTTTGTATTCATTGATGAATGCAGCCCACCTGTCGAACGTTGAAATGATCCGGGAGAGTATGATGTCACTGAAATTGGTAACGATAACGACGGCATGCGCACTAACACTTATGTCGTTTGTTGGTGTAGGCACCGTGCATGCCAATGAATATGAGGCCGAATTGAAAAGCTTCGCCGAGGACGTCAAAGGGTGGATTGGTGATCCGGTGGTGATTGATGCGGTCAAGATGCAGAACGAAAAGAATGCGTCACTCGGCCAGGCCGACATTGACGAGCTGGATAAACAGTGGCGGGCAGAAACATCCGCCGCCAGTCAACCCATGATCGATGAGGTTCTTGGTCGTGATCTGTCGAGCTTCCTGAAACAGAAATCCGAAGAATCCGAAGGCCTGATTACTGAAATATTCGTCATGGATAACAAGGGCCTGAACGTCGGGCAAAGTGGCATTACCAGTGACTACTGGCAGGGTGATGAAGCCAAATGGCAAGAAACATACAGTGCCGGAAAAGATGCCATTCATCTTGGCGATGTCGAACTTGATGAATCGACCCAGACCTATCAGTCGCAATTAAGTCTTCCGGTGGTTGATGCCGCTGATGGCAGCGTCATCGGGGCGGTCACAGTCGGCATTAACGTCGAACTCTTGCAATAGAACCCTGATCAAAAAAATGCCGGATGGATATGTTTATGTCTCATCCGGCATATAAAATTTGCAATATGACCGGAGTGATAAGATGAGCCTGGCAGCGCAAAGTTCCAGTATCCCGGACTTTAAAAAAAGCGGGTGGTCGATCCGGGGGAAATTGTTGGCAGTGGTCGCTGCCGTCGTGACAGTGGCGTTTTTGGCAGTGATCTATCTGGGGATCGCGTTCTCTGTTGACTCGGCCCGCACAAAACTGTCTGAAAGCAACCGGGTCGTTACGAACCTGATTGCCTCGCAGATTGGTGGCGCGGTCAAATTTCGCAAGGAAGATGCGATTGTTGCCAGCTTCGGCTCATTGATCGAAAATAGTGACAGTGGTCTGGCATCTGCGATTGTGTTTGATATTGCGGGCGATGAAATAACCAGATTTCTCCAGCCTGATGAAGCCGCCCCCGACATGGCAGAAGTTCAAAAAATGGTTGCTGCTGTGCTCGCTGATGGCGCGCCGCAGGAAACAATGATCGCCGGAAAGCAAGTTGTTGCATCGCCATCGTTTTTTGGTAAATCGGATGCGCCTAACGGTGTGATTGTATCTGGCTGGGGGTTTGATGCCCTTGAAGCGGACATGCGTGATAACGCATTTCGTCTTGCCGCAATCGCATTTGTACTGCTGGCGGTGCTGTTGATTGTGCTGGTTGTTATCATTCAAAAGATCGTGGCAAGCCCCTTACAGTTGATGTCCGGGGTCATGACCGATCTTGCCGATGGTCATCTTGAGGTTGATATTCCGGCCTCAGGCCGCGGAGATGAAATCGGTGAAATGGCGCACGCACTTAGTATCTTTAAGGTTAATGCCATTCGGGTCGAGCATCTGCGTAAAGAACGCGATGAACTCGAAGAACGCAACCGTTCGGAAAACAAACAGCGGCTTGCAGACACGTCCGTGTCGTTCCGAAACACCATCGGGCAAATTGTCGATAGCGTCCGTAACGCGGCAAGCGCTCTGAGCGGCAATGCGCAAACACTGTTTACAACAACAGATGACTCTCGCCAGAAAACTGAAAAAGTCCTTGAACGGGTCGCAGAGGCGACCGCCGATGTGCGCTCAATCACCGAAGCCGCCGGAACGTTACGCATCGCACTCGAAGAAGTATCTCAGCAGGTGTTTGGCGCACGGGCGGTAATTGAAACGGCAGTTGATCAAACTCGCCACACGGATGAGACGGTCGCCAGCCTGTCGTCAGAAGCTGAAAAGATTGGCGATGTTGTAAAACTCATTCAGGACATTGCTGAACAAACCAACCTTCTTGCCTTGAACGCAACGATTGAGGCAGCCCGTGCGGGCGACGCTGGCAAGGGCTTTGCCGTTGTGGCCAACGAGGTCAAGACACTGGCAAACCAAACCGCCAAGGCGACGGAGGACATCACCCGTCAGATTGCATCTGTCCAGTCCATTTCGGGACAAACCGCCGATGCGATTTCCGAAATCCGCGAATGTATTGATCAGGTGCAGAGCGTTTCAATCGAGATTTCAAACGCGGTTGAACGGCAATCAAGTGCAGCAAACGATATCACAACAACGATTGAACACGCCGATACCACCATCCACCGGGTGAACCGCGATATCGAAGACGTCTCAAGCTCAATCCATCACGCCAGCGAAATCACCGAAGAGGTCCGTCGGTCTTCGTCTGACTTAACTGGCGAGGCGGATCGCCTGCACCAAAATGCCAACAAGTTTATTGAAAACATTCACTAAACCTGTGTGAGAGGCAAATGGGCCCGTGACGAACACCCCAGATAAGTTAAACACCCCGCAAGATTTCTCCTGCGGGGTGTTTAGTGATTGGCGATCAGGTTAAATCCTGATCGCTGTAGTCAATTGGATTACTTCGCCGCAGCGCGGGCTTCTTCGAGCCAGCCGTCGAAGGTTGCGCGATGGCCTTTGATCCAGGCATCGGCATGACGTGCGATGTCTTCGGCGGATTTTTCACCGTCGCGCATGGCAAGGTTTTCAGCCGAGATATCATTGGCCGACAGTTCCATGATTGCAAACAGCTTCGCCGCCGCCGGGTTTTCATCGGTCCATGCTTTGTTGGCGATGATCTGCTGGTTGTTGACCTGGAAACCATAGTTGCTGCCGTCTGGAAGGGCGGTATCGGCATCCTTGTTTTCACCCGGAAGCGATGAGAACGGAACTTGCAACCAGGTCACGTCTTTACCCGGGACCAGAACGCCCGACACCCAATACGGGGTCCATGTGTAATACAGGACCGATTCACCAGCTTTGTAACGGGTGATCGTATCGGCGATGATGGCCGAATAGGAACCCTGATTGTGGGTAACGGTATCGCGCAGGCCATAGGCATCAAGATGGTTTTCAATCACACCTTCACAGCCCCAACCCGGGTTGCAGCCCGAAAGGTCGGCTTTGCCATCGTCATTGGTATCAAACAATGCCGCGATTTTCGGGTCTTTAAGCTGTTCGATATTGGTGATGTTATATTCATCAGCCGTTTTTTTATCGATCAGGTAACCCTGAAGCGCGCCCGGTGAATAAACACCTTCGCGATAGATTTTCTCAGCACCGCCAGCGGCCTTGTAGAAATCGGCATGCAGCGGGTTCCAGTGATCGGCCATAAAGGTCGCATCACCATTGCCAATGGCAACATGGCCAGCAGCATATTCGATTTCCTGGATGTCTTTAACGTCGTAACCAAGCTCTTCAAGAGCCTTCATAACCACAACGGTCTGAAAGGTTTCTTCAGCGATGGAGCTTTTAAGCGGCTGAACTTCAACGCCTTCACCCGGCATCATGTTGTCAGCAAACCCAGTACCGGTCATTAGCATCGAGCCGGTAACGGCGATAGCAGCACCCGCAGAAAGTTTCTTCAGGAACGTCATGAACTTCTCCTTGTTGATAGATTGAGGTCGTATTTGTTGACCCCGTTCTCCAAACAGACGGAACCGCAAAAGGTTCCGCCCGCTATCTCGTTTAAATGTATTATTTTTTGCCCAGAACTGATCGGACAAGTGCCGCAGGACCAGCGTCATACCAATGCCGCGTGCCTTTGGACCGTTGGTCCTTGCCCAGTGCCTGGGTCATGCGGTCCAGCACGATGGCCAGCAGGACAATGCCAACCCCGCCAATCGTTGCCAGCCCCATATCAAGTCGGCCAATACCGCGCAGAACCATTTGGCCAAGACCGCCAACCGCAATCATCGACGCAATCACAACCATCGAAAGGGCAAGCATCAGGGTTTGGTTGACGCCGGCCATGATGGTCGGCATCGCAAGTGGCAACTGCACACGAAACAGAAGCTGTTTCGGGCTGGCCCCAAATGAACGGGCGGCTTCAACCAGATCGCTTGGGACCTGACGGATGCCAAGGATGGTCAAGCGGATCAGGGGGGGCAGGGCAAAGATAATGGTCACCACAACACCCGGCACATTTCCGATACCAAACAGCATCACAATCGGCACCAGATAGACAAACGCCGGGGTGGTCTGCATCGCATCGAGGATTGGACGGACTGCATTCGATGCACGTTCGTTGCGCGCCAGCCAAATACCAGTCGGAAGCCCAATGACCACACAGAAAAACACAGATGTCAGCACCAGCGACAAGGTCACCATTGCTTCGGACCACGCGCCGATCAAGCCGACAACAACCATCGAAATCAATGTGCCGATGGCCAAACGACGCCCGGCAAGTTGCCATGCAATCAAGGCCATAATGATGATGATAATAATGGCCGGTGTTGCCTGTAAACCGGTTTCAACACCGCTCAGAACGGCATCAATCGGCCAGCGGATGGCCTGAAAAACACTACGGAAATGCGTGACAATCCAATCAAGACCATCGTTGACCCAGCCATCCAGCGGGATCACAGCATCCTGAAACGGATGCAGGATATCAAAATGCTTTTCCGGGGCAGGGGCGGCATTGGACAGCCAATCGGTTGATGATGCAGCGTCGCCAGTGCCTCCGCCCGGACCAGATGGGGTCGCGGTTCCAGTGGCGCGACCCGGGCCAGATGCACCAGTTGATGCAGCCCCTGATGCGCTATCGGTACTCTCGGTGGTGGCGTTGGTTTGGCCCCAAGGGTTACTGTTATCAGCCATTGGTGCCATCTCCTTCACGGTCGAGTGTTGCCAACAGGTTGGCTTTCTTGATCACGCCCATATATTTGCCGTCATCACCAACAACGGGCACGCCGCACGGGGCGTGCGCCACAGTTCCGATCAGTTCGGAAAGCTGTGTGTCATGGGAAACCGGTTCAACACCGGGTAAAAAGGCGGCTGAAAGTTTATCTGCGCCCGATTTAATGGCGGCATCAAGGGTATCGATCGAAATCACACCGTGGAAATCAAGCTTATCGCCAACGATATAGGCGTATTCGCGGTCTTCCTTGTTCAAACGGCTGAGCGCGGTTTTAAGGCCGACACCTTCGCGTTCGATCACGGTGACTTCACGTTTTGACGCAATGTCCTTTGCGCTGAGGATGGTGGAAACATCAACCCCGCGGAAAAACGATTTGACATAATCATTGGCCGGATTGTTCAGAATTTCTTCTGGAGTGCCGACCTGAACGACAATGCCGCCTTCCATAATGGCGATACGATCACCGATCCGCATGGCTTCATCAAGATCGTGGGAGATAAAGATGATCGTGCGTTTATGTTCGCGCTGAAGGGTCAGGAGTTCGTCCTGCATTTCCGTGCGGATCAAAGGGTCCAGTGCGGAAAAGGCTTCATCCATCAACATCACAGCCGGATCATTGGCCAGCGCACGCGCAAGGCCAACACGTTGCTGCATGCCGCCCGACAGTTCGTCGGGATATGAATTGGCATGTGCGGGAAGGCCAACTTGCTCAAGTGCGACAAGGGCGCGTTTGTGGCGCTCTTTTTCATCCATACCCGCCAGTTCAAGACCAAACGAGGCATTGTCGATGACCGAAAGATGCGGCATCAGGGCGAAGGATTGAAACACCATCGCCATGTCGCGGCGGCGCAGATCGCGCAATTCTTCGTCGGACATCGCGGCAATATCAACGCCATCATATAAAACCTGACCCGATGTCGGTTCAATCAGGCGGTTCAATAGTCGTACAAGGGTCGACTTGCCTGAGCCAGACAGCCCCATGACGACAAAGATTTCACCTTGTTTGACGGTGAAGTTTGCCCCGCAGACGCCAACGGTCTGTCCGGTTTTGTCAAAGATTTCGTCTTTGTCGATTCCGTCATTGATCATTTGCATTGCCTGATCAGGACGGTCGCCAAAGACTTTATAAAGGTCTTTTACAACGATTTTTTCGGTCATGAGTCCTTGTCGATTTTTGGCGACAAACAACGCACATCACGCAGGCAAACAGCCTTTGCGCGGCAAACATCGTTCATCAGTCTGTTTTTATGTCGATGGTGGCATAAGAGGCCAAAAGCCCCGCAGGTTTCCCCAAGCCATGTCTGAATTTGTCGGCGGATGGTTACAGGTCAAAACATTTGATGTCAAATTATAATCACGTTACGGTTCCGGCGATCAGGGAACGAGGAGACGTGGTGTTATGGTTGAAAAACAACAAAAAAAGCGGGAATTTCTGGATGTTCTTGTTGCGTTGCGGCAGATTATCCGGGCAACAGACCTTCATTCGAAATATGTTATGAAAGTTTGTGGTCTTACTGTTCCGCAGCTTGTTGTTCTGCTCGCGATTGAGGAGCTCGGGGCTGTGACCGTGCGGCAGATTTCCCATCACGTGTCGCTCAGCCAAGCAACGGTAACGACAATCCTGAACCGGCTTGAAACCCGTGATTTCATCAAGCGCACGCGCAATGCCACGGACAAACGCGTTGTGAACAGTTGTCTGACCGATAAGGGGCGTGAAATTCTTGTGGATACGCCGCCCTTGATGGACGGGCACTTCATGCGCCGCTATCAGATGCTTGATGTTGCCAAGCGCGGCGAAATTCTTGAGACACTTCAGCATGTCGCACACCTGATGGCGTCCGATGACGTTGACACCTGCCCATCGGTCAGTGATGACGAACTGGATCCGATATTATCGTCATTCCCAATCCATCTTGAATTCAGCCAAGATCGATGAATGCGCAAATAGTGTGATCAAAAGCTGACAAGGCGCAGATATTTCACTGCGCCTTGTTTGGAAAGTCTATTGGTATCAAGGGCCTTAAAGCGCGCTTTCAACTTTCTGTGCAACACTTTCAGGAACCCATGATTTCCAGATATCAGGTTTCTGTTTCAGGAAATAACGCGCAGCCCCATCTGGCTTTTCATCATTTTCCTGCATGTAGGCCAACATTTCAGAAACCAGCGCATTGCTTGTTTCATAGTTGGTCAGGAACGTGATCAGATTGGGGGCAGCTTCCTTGAAATCATTATTCACACCCACCGTTACCGTACTTTGTGGATAGGCTGTTGCCTTGGTCGGTGTGGCATCGGTTTTCAGCGCATCAAAGATTTCCTTGTCATACGCCGGTTCTTCAAGACGATAGCTGTCATAAAGACCCATCACCCACGTCGGCCCCCAGTAATAATAAAGGGCTGGCTTGCCGCGTTTGTGTGCCGATGCGATGGCTGCCGAAAGTGCCGCCCCGGTACCAGGACGGAAATTAGTGAAGCTGTCATCAAGACCATAGGCCGCGAGCTTACCCGAATTGACCTTTTCACAGACCCAGCCCGACGGGCAGTTGTAAAAACGTCCTTTTCCAGGTTCTTCGGCATCGGCAAACAGGTCGGTGTATTTGGGCAGATCATCGACCGATTTCAGGTCAGGGGCCATCGGTTCGATACCACGTTCGGCATCGCCTTCAATGACATATCGGGGGACAAACCAGCCTTCAACGGCGTCATCGAAGTTAACCCCGATCTGGCTGACATTGCCGGCGGCCTCGGCCTTTTTCCAGGCGTCAGCAACATTGTCGCGCCAGATTTCCATGACGACATCAACATCGCCCTTGCCAGCCCCGGTCAAAAGCGGGATGACATCGCCGGGCAGGGCATCGGTTTTACAGCCGTAGCCTTTTTCTATGATGAAACGGGCCACGGCATTATGGAACAGGGCGCTGTCATAGTTCAGTCCGGCGAACATCACCGGGCGATCTATTTCACAGGATGCGTCCTGTGCCTGTGCTGTGGTTGCGAATGTGGTAAATGCGAGGCCAGCGGCCATCAACATTGCGGCTCCGGTAGGCAGGGTGTTCATCCTTCTGTCCCTTCGTTGTTGCGGTCCGGAATCGCATCAAATGCAATGTCTTGCAGGTTCGTGCCGTGATCTCGCGGGTTCAAACCAGACCTTGCCCCTGATACAGGTGATGTGAGTTTAACCGTGGGTTCAAAAGTCATGCAACCCTGCGCATTGGTATTTATCGCAAAGAATGCCGGACACGGTTTGAATGATCATCGCAGAAGGCTCCTGACATCCATGGCAGGAGTTGTCAGTGGAATGCATTTTTATGTGGCGATAATTCCGTGAGTTTAACGGGTTTTATCGTTATGTTGGGCAAAACAAACCTGTGAGGCCTGTCATGATGCATACCAGTCTGTTCGTCTTTGATATCGAAACCGTTCCCGATATCGACGTCTTGCCGCAATTGACAGGTGAAACCGCCCCGGACCCGGAAACCGGGCGCAAGATGCTTGAAGACTATCACCTTGAAATCACCAATGGACGTAATGGCTTTCCCCGTCAGCCGTTTCACAAGGTTGTCGCCATCAGTTTCCTGCGCGCCACCATCCAGCGCGATGAAAATCTTGAAATGTACGAAATCGAAGAACTGCGGTCGGGCGGTGATCTAACGTCCGAGGAAAAAGATTTGGTCAACGGGTTCTTTGCCTATTGCGGCAAGCTTTTCCCGCGTCTTGTCAGTTTCAACGGGCGGGGGTTTGATCTGCCGGTTTTGAAGTACCGCGCGATGAAGCACGGTGTGACGGCACGCTGGCTGCATCAATCGACCAACAAGTGGGAAAACTATACATCGCGTTATGCACCGAACTGGCATTGTGATCTGGCCGAAGTTCTGTCGGATTACGGGGCGTCGGCGCGAACCAAAATGAATGAAGTCTGTGCTGCCCTTGATCTGCCGGGGAAAACCGGGGTCGATGGCAGTAAGGTGTCGGGCATGTTCGATAACGGCGAGATTGATGGCATTCGACGCTATTGCGAAACCGATGTGCTCAACACCTATCTCTTGTATTTGCGCCATGCGCTGCATACCGGGCTGACCGACCATGACAGCTATAACCATGCGATAAATCTAACAGTGGCGTGGCTTGAAGAACGCGCTGGCGATATTCCTGCCTATCAGGAATTCCTTGATGGATGGCGGGACTCAAGTGGCGGGTCGTTTAATGTCCTGTGATTACATCAACCCGATTTGAGACAGCCTGATCGGCCTTTCCAAGCTTGTACGCTGTTCTGTGTATTAAGTGAAAAAGTTCACGTTCCCGGGTTGAATGAGCAGTTTCTTGTTGAAATTATTGGTGATGAGACTTAATTGCAGCAGGTGACTGCAACTGAGTTGCAGACCCAAAGATCGGATACAAGGCAATTGAACTTCAAAAGGGAACGGTCTCATGGAAATCGGGAAACTTATCGGCGGTGCAGTCTTTGGCGCAGCAGCATTTGGTGCGGTGGCGGCATCCGCACAGGAAGTAAATGTTTATTCTTTGCGCCAGGCATTTTTGGTCGAACCATTGTTTGAAAAATTCACGGAGCAGAGTGGCGTAAAGGTCAATGTGATCTTTGCGGAAAAAGGTCTGGTTGAACGCATCAAGCAGGAAGGAGCCAACAGCCCGGTCGATATCCTGATGACAGTTGATATCAGCCGTATTCAGCAGGCGGTCGATGCCGGTGTCACAGAAGCCGTTTCGAACGACACCCTTGCTGCCAATATTCCGGCACATCTGCGTGACCCCGAAGGGCACTGGTTTGCCCTGACCCAGCGTGGTCGTGCGATCTATGCCTCCAAGGACCGGGTTGCAGAAGGCGAAATCACATCCTACGAAGATCTTGCCGATCCGAAATGGGAAGGTCGCATTTGTACCCGTTCGGGCACCCATGTTTACAACGTTGCCTTGTTTGCTTCGATGATTGCCGTTCACGGTGAAGAAAAAGCCAAGACATGGCTTGAAGGCCTGAAATCAAACCTTGCACGCAAACCGCAGGGTAATGATCGCGCGCAGGTCAAGGCGATCAAGGAAGGCGAGTGCGATCTGGCAATTGGTAATACGTATTACTATGGCAAGATGCTTGAGAATGAAGAACAGCGTCCATGGGCGGAAGCGGTCAATATCGTCTTCCCCAATCAGGACGGTCGCGGCATGTCGATGAATATTTCCGGCATGAGCCTGATCAAGGGTGCCCCTAATCAGGAGAATGCGGTCAAGCTGATGGAATTCCTAAGCGATGACGTGGCACAGAAAATCTATGCCGAGGTAAATTACGAGTATCCTGTCAAATCGGGTGTCGAGTGGGCCGAAAACGTTAAATCATGGGGCACGTTCAAGGCTGATACCGTGTCATTGGCCGAGATTGCCCGTCTGACGCCCGCGGCGATCAAGATGGTCGACGAAATCGGGTACAACGAATAGTCAGACAATTTGATACCGCATTGTTTTGCAGAGGGGATGGTCATATGCCATCCCCTTTCTACGTTCGTGATCACGTTATTTTGACAGAGTTTCGGCACATGAGCATTGCTCATATGTGGTTTTGGGGCTTGCAAAATGGGGGGCGGGGTCGTTAATTTCGGCCAAAGCAAATACAAATCATTCCTAATTGCTGCAAACCCGCGTGGCACACCCAAGAGAGGCATTCATGATTTCACTGCGCAAAACGGTCTTTGGTCTTGTTGCGGTCGCAATGGGCATATCGTTGAACCAGCCGGCCACTGCAGCAGAAGAAGTGAATGTCTATTCCTTACGCCAGCCATTTTTGATCGAACCGATGTTCAAGCGCTTTACCGAGGAAACCGGTATTCGCGTCAATACGCTGTTTTCACAAAGTGGACTGGTTGAACGGATCAAACACGAAGGGCGCAATAGCCCGGCGGATTTGCTTTTGACCGTTGATATTGGCCGTATTCAGGATGCAGTTGATGCCGATATTGCCCAACCCCTTCAAAGCGATATAATCCGTAGCAACATCCCAGATCAGTTCCGTGACGAGAATAATCTCTGGGTCGGGCTGACAACCCGCGCACGTGTCATTTACACCTCACTTGATCGTGTTGCCCCCGATGAAATCGCCACCTACGAAGACCTTGCGGACCCAAAATGGAAAGGCCGCATTTGTATTCGGTCGGGCATGCATGTTTATAACATTGCGTTGATTGCATCGATGATTGCCAATCATGACGAAGCATATACCAAAAAATGGCTGACAGCCCTTAAGGACAATCTTGCACGCAAGCCTCAGGGGGCCGATATCGACCAGATTGAAGCCGTGTCACAGGGCGTATGTGATATCGCGATTGGTAATTCGTATTATTACGGCAAGATGCTTGATGATCCGAACAAGGCCCCGGCAGCCAAAGACGTGCGTATTGTCTTCCCCAACCAGGGGGATCGCGGCACACACGTCAATATTTCCGGCGTTGCCCTGATGAAGCATTCCCCCAATCAGGAAAACGCCATCAAGCTGGTGGAATTCCTGTCGGGTGATGAAGCACAACACATGTATGCCGATGTCAACTTTGAATATCCCGTCAAACCGGGCGTGGCCTGGTCGGAAATGGTGCGTTCATGGGGCACGTTCAAACACGACGATTTGTCGTTGAATGTCGTTGCCGCAAAACGTGGGGATGCGATCCGCATGATTGATGAAGTCGGATTTAACGAATAGACCCAGCGCATTAATCATATCGTCCGTCGTGTTGGGCGTATGTGTGGTCGAAATGTCGTGCAATGGTGCATTTACCGGGGTGAGTTGCGTCTGAACGTTTGCCTTTAAGCGCCATTGCAGGCTATCACGATGTGGCCAAACAGCTTTTGGATGATGTGGCCTTCGACCAAGAAGACGAGAACGATATTGAACACCGCACGCCAAACAAGCCGCAAAATGAAAAGGGACGAAGATATTCGTCCGACCGTCGCCACGGAAACGTTTGATCCGATGCGGACACCAACCGGAAGCGTTGCCATGCGCTGGTTGCCGCGTGGGCAGTCGGCGATATGGTTGTTTGGCGCGTTTGTGATCGCCATTCTGGTGGCAGCCCCGATTGTAGCGGTGATTTATATCGCGCTCTTTCCGACCGAAAACATCTGGCCGCACTTGGCATCGACGATGCTGCCTCGGTACCTCAAAAATACAGGCATTTTGATGCTTGGCGTCGGGGTCGGGGTGACATTGATCGGGGTTTCGACCGCATGGGTTGTCACCATGTGCAAACTGCCGGGTAAGCGGTTCTTTGAATGGGCGATGCTGCTGCCGATGGCGGTTCCGGCCTATATCGTTGCCTATGTTTATACCGATCTTCTTGAATATGCCGGGCCGTTGCAGCGAATGTTGCGTGATGTCTTCGGCTGGCAATCCGCGCGGGATTACTGGTTTCCCGATATTCGTACCAAGGGCGGGGCGATTGTGGTGCTCAGCCTGACGCTTTATCCTTACGTCTATATGCTGGCGCGGGCCGCCTTTTTGGCGCAATCGATCTGTGTGCTCGAAGCCGCCCGCATACTGGGACGCAGTTCATGGAATTCATTCATCACGGTGGCCTTGCCCTTGGCCCGTCCGGCGATTGTGGTCGGGGTTGTCATTGCATTGATGGAAACGCTCAATGATTTTGGCACGATTGACTTCTTTGCTGTCCACACCCTGACGGCAGGCATTTTCAATGTCTGGCTTGGAATGGGCAACGCCGGTGGGGCCGCACAGATTGCGTTGACGATGCTGGCTGTGGTGATTGCGCTTTTGGTAATTGAACGCTATTCACGGCGCCGCCAGCGGTTCCACGATACCACCAACCGGTTTCAGGAATTGCCGGGCTATGATCTTGGCCCCATGGGCAAAGTGGGGGCTTTGGCGGTTTGTATTCTGCCGATCCTGCTTGGTTTTGTCGTGCCGTCGGCTGTTCTGATCTACTATTCCATCGGCTATTTTGATCAAAGCTGGACGTCAGATTTCTTTGAGTTTGCCGGGAACAGTCTACTGGTATCGGGACTGGCGACGCTGGTTGCGGTTGGATGTGCGATTTTCATGGGCTATGCGCTGCGCCTGTTCCCGCAACCGTTGTTGAAATTCTGTGTTCGATTTTCATCGGTGGGCTATGCAGTGCCCGGCGCGGTTCTGGCGATTGGCGTTCTTATCCCGTTTGCCCGTCTTGATAATGCGGTTGATGCGGTCATGCGCGATACATTCGGCATTTCGACCGGTTTGTTGCTGAGTGGAACGGTGTTTGCGCTGGTCTTTGCCTATGCCGTTCGGTTTATGGCGGTATCTTATGGCTCGATCGAGGCGGCATTGGGTAAAGTTCGCCCCAGCATGGATGACGCGGCACGTACTTTGGGCGAAAGTCCTTGGGGAACGCTAAAACGCATTCATTTCCCGATGGTGCGCGGCGGCATTCTGGCGGCATCGGTGCTTGTCTTTGTTGACGGAATGAAAGAACTCCCAGCAACCTTGATCCTGCGGCCGTTCAATTTTGATACGCTGGCGACCTATGTCTATCAGTTTGCCAAGGATGAAATGATTGAACAGGCAGCTCTTGGGGCCTTGACCATTGTTGTGGTCGGGGTGATCCCGGTTATTATGCTCAGCCGCGCGATTTCACGGTCACGTCCTGGCCACGGCAAGTGATTTTATCCTTGCGGTGACATCGCATCAGATTATCTAAGTCAGGTACATCACAACAGGCTCCCAGTTTTATGCAAACCATCAAACCCGGATTGACGACACTTTCCGATGCGCTTGATATCGCCTTTGCCGAGGTTGGTATTGTGCAGGATGTCGAACAACGCCCGCTTGACGACTGCTTTGGTGCGGTGTTGCGGCGTGATGTGATTGCGAAGGTTGCTGTCCCATCGGTTGATAATTCGGCCATGGATGGCTATGCGCTAAGGTTTGCCGACCTTGCGAATATGACGGGGGCAATTGATGTGATCGGCAGTTCCATGGCCGGTCATCCGTTCGAAGGCACACTTTCCAAGGAAAAAGCCATTCGGATTGCCACTGGTGCTGCCATTCCGAATGGTGCAGATTGCGTGATCATTCAGGAAAACGTTTCCGCCAATGAAAATGAAACCATCATTGAAATTCACGATGATGTGATTGCACGCACCCAACTTGCGCAGAACATTCGCCGTGCGGGCGAAGATATCAAGCAAGGAACGGTGATCCTTTCATCAGGCAGGGTCCTTCGACCCCAAGATATTGCGATTGCCGCCGGGCAGGGGCTTGGGACTTTGGCCGTGGCGCGGCCTTTGTCGGTCGCGGTGTTTTCCACCGGCGATGAACTGGCAAAGCCGGGTGACCCGTTGCCGCCTGGCGGGATTTATGATTCCAACCGATTTGCTATGATTGGCATGCTGTGTAATATCGGCTGTAAGGTTACTGATCTTGGTCTGCTGACCGATGATTTCGATGTTTTGCACGATGCCTTGGATAATGCGGCCAAGACCCACGATGTGATTGTGACGTCTGGCGGGGTGTCTGTTGGTCGGGCGGATTTGCTTAAGCCGGTTGTTGACCAACTTGGTGAAATTCACGCATGGAAGCTGGCGATAAAACCCGGAAAGCCGTTAATGCGGGGCAAGATTGGGGACTGTCTTGTTCTTGGCCTACCGGGTAATCCGGTTTCGGTACTGGTTGCGGGGTTGTTGTTTGCCATGCCGTTATTGCGCCATATGATGGGGGCGGATCGTGCGCAAACAGTCCCGTTAAGGATGCCTGTTCGCGCCGGATTTGATTTTAAGCGCGGGACAGGACGGCGAGAATGGTTGCGCGCACGACTTGTGCAAAATGAGGATGGCGCCTTTGAAGCGATTGCCTTTAATTCCACGAGTTCCGGGATGCTGTCATCGATGGTCTGGGCCGACGGTTTGATCGAAATACCGGAAGACTGCGGTCAGGTTGTTGTGGGTGATGAAGTCTTTTACCTTCCGTTACGTGGGCTCCAGTAAAGCAGTTCTGCGTGATCCATGTCATTGTGATGTCGTGATCTTTGCGTGATGGTGATGAGATAATCAGAAACCGATTGAGGATGTCATGACAGTATCAGTAACCTTTTGCGGTGCCGCTGGCGGTGTGACCGGGTCGTGCTATTTCCTGCAAACAGATCAGGGCAACATCCTTGTCGATTGCGGGATGTTTCAGGGCAGCAAAACCGTTCGGGAACTGAATTACGAACCTTTCGCGTTTGATGTCAGCTCAATATCGGCGGTCGTTCTGACACATGCTCATATTGATCATTCAGGTTTATTGCCAAAACTGGTCAAAGCGGGATTCAAAGGGCCGGTTTTTGCGACGGAACCGACGTGCGATCTCCTGACATACATGTTGCCGGATTCGGGATATATTCAAGAATCAGAAGTTGAACGCCTTAATCGTCGCAATGCCCGACGCGGTCGTCCGCAGGTCACGCCGATTTATACCCGTCACGATGCCGAAAATACGCTCAGCCAGCTAAGTGTCGTTGAATATCACGTCTGGCAGGATGTTATTTCAGGGGTTAAAGCACGGTTTTGGGATGCAGGCCATTTGCTCGGATCGGCATCAATTGAAATCGAAGTGGCGGCCACGGAACCTGATGATAAGCCGACCCGTTTGCTATTCTCTGGCGATATTGGAACCGGTGAAGCGGTCTTTAATAATGCACCAGAGGCCCCCACTGATCTCGATTATCTCTTTGTTGAAACCACCTATGGCGATCGAAATCGCGACGATATGACGGACGATGAACGTCGTGCATTGCTCGGTAAGGAGGTTCGTGAGTCTCTAAAGGCGGGAGGAAATCTCGTTATTCCAAGCTTTGCTGTCGCGCGAACCCAAGAGTTACTGGTTGATTTGGCGCATTTGTTTAATCGTGGCGAATTGCCCGAGGCGACTGTCTTTGTTGATAGTCCGCTTGCGCAACGAGCGACCGACGTTTTTGCAAAGCATCTAACCGGCTCGGATGCACGTGCGTTAGCGCATCCAAAGTTTCACATGGTACCGGATGTCGAGGCCAGTAAGCAGCTTGCCTTGGTCAAAAGCGGTGCAATTATTATTTCCGCAAGCGGGATGTGCGATGCCGGGCGTATTCGCTACCATCTGAAAAACAACCTTTGGCGCTCGGAGGCGACAGTTCTGCTTGTTGGTTTTCAAGCGGCGGGATCTCTTGGGCGGGTGTTACAGCGTGGTGCAAAACGGGTACGCATTCATGGTGAGGAAATTGAGGTTCTTGCGCGTATTCGTACCCTTGATGTCTATTCCGGTCACGCCGATCAGGACATGCTTTTGCGATGGACACGCGACCGCCTGCCTGTCGGGAGGCGGATCTTTTTGACCCACGGCGAAGAAGGGGCGCGAACCGCCTTTCAGCAAGTATTGCTGGCCGAAGGGATAGATAGTAAAAAGATAGCATTGCCCATGCTTGACGAGACCGTAATCTTGAGATCCGGGACAGTTAAAACGGCAAAAGTCCGACCGAGATTGTCGGGCGAAGAATTATCGCGGGATGACTGGCATAATCTGTATGCTGGAACGATTACGGCACTTTCGGAAAAACTGCGTTCTGTCGAAAACGATGCGCAACGTCGTGATCTTCTTGAAAAAGTCTTGCGCGATATTGCCTCTGTGTGAGAGCAATAGGGCGGATTAAAAATTACGGTTTAAAAGTGTGTCCAAAACGGATTTACTTACCGATGAGGGATATCTTGCCATCCATATTTTTGGTTGAGTAGGTATCAGGGACCACTGCGTAAGCGGGCGAATATATGTCAATCGTAGGGAACTCAGGCTATCGGGTTCTAATCTATAGCCACGATACCTTTGGGCTCGGCCACTTGCGCCGGTGCCGGACTATTGCGCATGCGCTGGTCTCACGCAGGGATGATGTTTCTGTCCTGATTTTGTCGGGGTCCCCGATTATCGGTAGTTTCGAGTTCCGTTCGCGAGTCGATTTTGTTCGTATTCCCGGCGTGATCAAACTCTCGAACGGGGAATACACGTCGCTCAATCTCAATATCGATGTTGATCAGATACTTGAGATGCGTGAATCCATCATCAAACATACCGCAGACGTGTTTAATCCCGATATTTTCATCGTCGATAAAGAGCCCCTTGGTCTGCGCGGTGAGGTTGAGTCCACCTTGCGTATGTTGCGCCATCGCCGCACCCGTCTTGTTATGGGGTTGCGCGATGTGATGGATGATCCGGTTCACTTACGCGAAGAATGGGACCGCAAGCAATGCGTGCCTGCCTTGGCCGAGCTCTATGACGAAATCTGGGTTTATGGTCTGCAGGAAATCTGTAACCCGCTCGAAGGGATTGATTTGCCCGCGGGTGTGGAAAACAAGATGGCCTATACGGGGTACCTGCCGCGTACCGCAACCCGGCGGCCAACACCGGAACACGGGGCCCTTGGCCTTGAAGAACCTTATTACCTTGTGACCACGGGTGGTGGCGGTGATGGGGTTAATCTGGTCGATTGGGTGATCAGTGCCTATGAAGCCGATGAGACCATCGCCGTGCCGTCGCTTGTCGTGCTTGGGCCGTTCATGGCCCCAGCCGAACAGAAATCCTTCATGGAACGGGCCGAAAAGATCGACAAGCTGTCGGTCATTACATTTGATGCCAATGTCGAAATGCTGATGCATAATTCGGCCGGTGTCATTGCCATGGGCGGCTATAATACGTTCTGCGAAATTCTGTCATTTGATAAGCCCGCCGTCATTGTGCCGCGCACCGTCCCGCGTCTTGAGCAATATGTCCGCGCCTCGGCGGCTGAAAAGCTCGGTCTTGTCAAAATGCTCACGGAAGACAACGGTCGGGATCCGCGTCAAATGGCCGATGCGCTTCATGGATTGATTTCGCAGCCCAAACCGTCGCATGTAACCGTTCCCAACCTGATGGGCGGGCTTGATCGGGTCGGTGATCTTGTTGATCGCTGGCTCCCGCCGCAAATGGCGGCCGAATAAGTAACGCCGGGATGCCCAATTTATGACACGCGACACTCTTGCAATCGTGGTTAAAGGTTATCCGCGATTGTCGGAAACCTTTATTGCGCAGGAAATCCTTGGCATTCAGCAGGCCGGAATTCCCTATCGGATTGTCTCACTGCGTCATCCCACGGATAAAAAACGTCACCCGATCCATGAAAGGATCACGGGGGATATCGATTATCTGCCAGAATATGTCTATCAGGAACCGCTGCGTGTTGTGCGCAGTTGGTTGAAAGTCCGAAAATTGCGTGGCTATCGCCGGGCAGTCAATATCTGGTGGCAGGATTACCGCCGTGACCGCACACCAAACCGCGCCCGACGGTTTGTGCAGGCCATTGTCATGGCGGCTGAACTTCCCGATGATATCACCCGTATTTACGCCCATTTCCTCCATACACCTGCATCGGTCGCACGCTATTGTGCGATCATGCGGGGAATTCCATGGTCCTGCTCGGCGCACGCCAAGGATATCTACACCAGTGCGGATTGGGATATGCGCGAAAAGCTGCGCAATATGGATTGGCTGGTGACCTGTACCAAGGCCAATGTCGATTACCTGCAGGGGCTGGCTGAAGACCCGTCAAAGGTTCATCTGCTGTATCACGGACTTGATTTTTCGCGGTTTCCCGAAAAGCTGCCAGATCGTGAAATGCGCGATGGCGGTAATGCCGATCAGCCGGTAACGATCTTGTCGGTCGGGCGTTTGGTCGGCAAAAAGGGTTATGACGATTTGCTGCGCGCCTTCGCCAAATTGCCCAAGGACCTTTCGTGGCGTTTTGTGCATATCGGTGGGGGAAGTGGCGATAAATACCGTAAACTTGCCGCTGAGCTTGGCATTTCAGGACGTTGTGAGTGGCAAGGTGCCCGCGATCAGAAAGAAGTCATTGCTGCCTGTCAGTCTGCTGATTTGTTTGTTCTGGCCAGCCGAATACAAAAGGATGGTGACCGTGATGGTCTGCCCAATGTGTTGATGGAGGCACAGCTTTGTGGTCTGGCGGCCGTTTCAACCGCGATTTCCGCAATTCCGGAACTGATCGAAGATGGTGTGAACGGCCTGCTGGTTCCTCAGCGCAATCCCAATGAACTGGCCAAGGCCTTGCAAATCATGATCTCGGACCCGAAACAGCGCGATGAAATGGGCCGGAAGGGAAATGAAATCGTACGACGCGATTTTTCCTTCTACAGCGGCATGAAAGGTCTCGCCCATCGCTTTGGCGTAACGGACGTTAATCCGGAAAATATTTGTTCCAACCGTTCTCAGAAACCCGCAGCAGAGTAGGAGGCTACCATCTTGAAGGTTGCCTTCTATGCTCCGCTAAAGCCTACTGACCATCCAGTGCCATCGGGGGATAGGTTGATGGCGCGGATGTTGGTTGCCGCCCTTGAAGGGGCTGGCATGCAGGTTGATATTGCAGCGCGTCTGCGCAGCCGGGTTTCAGATGGCAATATCCTCAAACAGGCGCGTCTGGCCGAGTTGGGGACGAAGCTGGCTGGACGACTGTTGCGCCAATATCAAACCGGCTTTCGCCCAAAGCCCGACATTTGGTTTACCTATCATCTATATTACAAGGCACCGGACTGGGTTGGTCCGATTGTCGCCAATGCGCTGGGCATTCCCTATGTCGTGGCCGAGGCATCCTTTGCGCCCAAACGCGCAGATGGCCCGTGGCAGCAAAGTCATCAGGCGGTGGAATTGGCTCTGCGTCACGCAGATGCGGTCTTTTCGCTTAATCGTGCGGATATGGAATGCCTAAGACCAATTTGTGATGCCAGGAAATTGCATTATCTCGCACCCTTTACCCAGATTGAAAACTGGCAGGTGGCCCAACGGGCCGATATCGATCCTGCCTGCGTAAAACTTGTCACAACGGCAATGATGCGCGATGGCGACAAGATGAAATCCTTTGAGGTCTTGGCAAGCGTGCTGGGCCGCCTTAAACGCGAAAATGTTGAAAACTGGCATTTGACCGTCATTGGTGATGGTCCGGAGCGGACATCAGTCGAAGGTTTGTTTACCGCGCAGGGGATCACGACACAGAACCTTTGTTTCGCAGGGCTGTGTAGTTCAGGTCAAACACGCAAACATCTTGCGTCTGCCGATCTGTTTGTTTGGCCGGCGATTAACGAAGCATACGGTATGGCCTTACTTGAGGCTCAGGCGTCGGGGTTGCCTGTTTTGGCGGGAAACACGGGCGGGGTGCCTGGTGTGGTGTCGGATCAGAAAACAGGTTGGCTTGTCCCGGTTGGGGATGAAGATGCTTTTGGTGCGCAGCTAACAAGATGTCTGACAGATCAGATTGATACACTGCGTTCTTTCGGGCGCAATGCGGCCGCAAAAGCTAAGAAGGATCACACAATCGGCGCAGCATCAAATGTATTGGGTTCTGAGCTTCGCAAGATCGTTGCAAATGCATCGGCGGACCGCGTATGAACAAAATACGCTTTGCGCTTTTACGCCATGGGGTGACCGACTGGAACGTTGAAAAACGTATTCAGGGCCGTTCTGACATTTCATTGCGGGCTGATACCATCGCCAAATACCAGACCCGACGTTTGCCAAACGATTGGCAAACCGTTCCGTGGTTTTGCACGCCACTGTCACGCACACGTGAAACAGCCGATGCCTTGGCGATTTCACCGGTCACACCGCAACCCGATCTGATTGAGATGGATTGGGGCGATTGGGAAGGCCAACGATTGCCAGATATTCGTAAGGTGCTTGGGGCTGCCATGGTACAGAATGAAGATCGTGGCTGGGCGTTTCGACCAGATGGCGGCGAAAGCCCGCAAGATGTGCTTGTGCGTGTCCAAGGTTTCCTTACCAGACAGATAAGTACGCATGGCGCCGTAAAATTTGGCGCCATCACCCACAAAGGCGTTATTCGTGCTGTTTATGCTGCGGCACGTGGATGGGACATGATGGGAAAAATCCCCGATAAACTGGATTGGGAATGCCTGCATGTTTTTGACTGGTCTGAGCAAGACGGCTTTGAGGTTGTGAAGCTCAACATCGCCTTAATTCCCGCCAGTGGGGGTAATGTATGAGCGACGTCATGGTCTATGTGCAGCATTTGCTTGGTATTGGACATGTCAGGCGCATGGCCCTGATCAATCAGGCGATGCGCGGGCAGGGACTAACGGTGACTGTTGCCAGTGGTGGTATTCCGGACCCGGCACTTGATTTTGCCGCAAACGAAGTTGTGCAATTACCCGCATGCCGAACAGCCGACAGCAATTTTTCAGGGCTTGTTGATGCCAATGATTGTCCGGTCGATGAGGATTGGAAAATCCGCCGGACACAGAATTTGCTGGCGGCATTCAAAAAGGCATCGCCAAAACTGCTGCTGATTGAAATGTTCCCGTTTGGACGGCGAGCATTTCGGTTCGAATTGATCCCCTTGATGGACGTAGCAAAGAAGGCCGGTGTGCCCATTGTCTGTTCGGTGCGCGACCTTTTGGTGCGTAAGAAAGACCCGGTAAAGACCAAGTGGATGCGCGATATCGCCCGTCAGTATTTCGACAAGGTTCTGGTGCACGGCGATCCCGATCTGTTTGGCTTTGACCATAGTTTTCCATACGCTAATGATATCGCCGACCTGATTACCTATACCGGCTATGTAGCGCCAACCAACGCATCGGAATATTTGACCGGACAGGATGATACACGAAGTGGGGTTCTGGTATCGGCGGGCGGCGGTGCAGTTGGTGCTGAGCTGATCGAAATTGCCATTGCTGCGCGGGAGCATTCAGAGCGGTTTCGAAATGCACAGTGGGACATCGTTGCCGGGCCACATTTCGCGCAAGAACGCTTTGACGCAGTATCGCAAACATTGCCGCCCGGCATGGTTTTGCATCGCTTCCTGCCAGACTTTCGCGCCCGCATGGCCAAGGCTGCTGTGTCTGTTTCGCAAGCCGGGTACAATACGTTGATGGATATCCTATCGACAAAGACACCTGCGGTTATGGTGCCGTTTGCCGAAGGTGGGGAAAGTGAACAAAAAGAGCGCGGCGAAATTTTATCAAGTGCCGGTGTCATTTCCCTGCTTGATCTTAGTGGCCTGACTGCGCAATCATTAGCAAAACAAATAGATCGTGCCAATCAACCGCAAAGTCTCAGTATTGCGTTGGATGGTGCGCAAAGAACTGCGTCACTTATCGCAGCTTTGATAAAGGGATCGGCATGAGCAGTTGGGATCATTTGCGCGCAGAACTTGATCTGTGGCAGTCCGAAGGACGGATTGCCACTGCATGGTGGCGCGATGATGATGCTGTAACGGTAACCCCGCAACTCGATACCATTCTGGCATTTGAACAAAAATACAAGGTACCGCTTGCCTTGGCCGTGATTCCGGCAAATTTGCAAAATAATCTGGTCGAACGGCTGGCAGAAACTCTTGATACCCGCGTGTTGCAGCATGGATGGGCCCACCAGAACCATATGCCCGACGGGCGCAAAAAACAGGAACTTGATGACGTGCGCGATCTTGGTGCTGTCGTTGCCGATTTGCGCAAAGGGTTTTCGGTGCTGTCATCACGGTTTGGGAACCGGTTTCTTCCGGTGGTTGTTCCGCCGTGGAACCGGATCGCCGACGATGTGGTCGCAACCCTAAATTCCCTGGGTTTCTGTGGTTTAAGCACCTTTAATGCGCGCCAAACTGCCGAGCCGTATAAGGGGCTGTTGCAGGTAAATACCCATGTCGATGTCATTGATTGGCGGGGCAGTCGTGGATTTGTTGGTGAAGACGTGGCGCTTGGGTCTATGATCGCCCATCTTGCCGCCCGCCGTACCGGTGCTGCTGACTCAAAAGAGCCGACTGGTATCCTGACCCATCATCTGGTCCATGACGGGGCAACAACGCATTTTCTTGATAATCTTTTTTCGATGGAACATTCAGCACTCAGCTGGCTAAGAATTCCCGGAGTATTTCCATGGCAATAAGTCCGAACAAACATCCGGAGCTCGATGACGCGCCAGTCGTCGACGAAGCGATTGATCCGGTAAAACCAGCCGGGGTACATGATCGTGATGTGCAAATGCTGGCCTATCCGACAAAAACAATGGCGCCTGATTTGGCCAAATCAATTGTTGGGTTGCTGATTTGCGGGGTGATTGCCCTGATCCCGGAAATGCTTGCCATCATTCAATGGACCGCAGCCGGGCTGTCCTTGCTGTTCATTTTTTACTTTGTGCGGACTTTGCTGCGGTTCCAGTCGAAAATTTATATTTCCGAATATGGCATTCGTCTTTCAAGCATGCGGGGCGGGACGGCGTTTGCCTGGTCGGAACTTTCGAAGTTCCGTTTGCGTTACTTCAGTACCAAGCGCGATGGCAACAAAGGTTGGTTTGAACTTACTCTGCAAGCCGGAGATGCCAAGATTGTTGCAGAATCCACCTTGGTCGGCTTCGACGAACTTCTTGATATTTCTCGTGATTGGGCGAAAGATAACCAACTTCTTGTGGACGACGTTACACGTACCAATCTGATGCGCATGGATGAGGCTGAAACGCTTGTTCGGGCTGTCGCATCAGAAAGGTCAAATGGTGGTGCCTAAGAAATTATGACTGACATTCTGCGTATCAAGGACCTGAAAGTTGAATTTGTTTTGCCCCATATGCGGGTCAAGGCAGTCGAAAACGTCACTTTTCGGATTGGTGCGCAGGAAACGGTCGCTTTGGTCGGCGAATCAGGGTCGGGCAAAAGCACAATTTCACAGGCCATCATGGGGCTGTTGCCCAAGGCCGCACAGATCACCAACGGTTCGATTATATTTGCAGATCCCGATAAGCCCGGAACGCGCGTTGATATCGCCATGCTGGATCGTTCTGGCGCGCAGATGCGATCAATCCGCGGTGGCCGGATATCGATGATTTTTCAGGAGCCGATGAGCTCCCTGTCCCCGCTTCATACCATTGGCGATCAGATTTGCGAGGCCGTCCGCCTTCACCGAAAGGTCGGCAACAGCGAGGCCCGCGAACTTGCCAAGGAAATGCTAACGCTTGTCGGGTTTGCCGACCCAAAACGTGCGCTTAAGACATATCCGTTTGAATTGTCTGGTGGCCTGCGTCAGCGTGCGATGATTGCCATGGCGATGGTGTGTCGGCCGGCCCTGCTAGTTGCTGATGAACCAACCACTGCACTTGATGTTACCATTCAGGCGCAAATACTGCGTTTGATCCGGGAAGTGCAAAGCGAACTTAAAATGTCGGTGCTGCTGATTACCCATGATCTTGGGGTTGTCGCCAATATGGCTGATCGCATGGTGGTTATCTATGATGGCCGGGTTGTTGAGTCGGGCAGGACCGATGACGTGTTTATCAATCCGGGCCATGCCTATACCCAGTCGTTGCTCGCTGCTGTACCGCATTTTGACATGGGGCCCGACGAACGGCTGAAGCCGTTGCGTGAAATCAAACCAAAGACCGGTAGTCTTTTAGCACTTAACGAATCTGAAGATGAGCCACGCGAACAAACCGAAGTTCCACCGTCATTGGCCTTACATCCAAGCATGGCGAGCGAACCTGTATTGGCCGTCCGTCATCTCAGCAAAAGCTTCACCCAGCGTAAGGGCAACTGGTTTAAGGCCGAACATCATTCAATCCCGGCAGTATCGGACGTATCGCTTACGGTGAACCGTGGCGAATGCGTTGGTCTGGTTGGCGAAAGTGGTTGTGGCAAGACAACGCTGTCCAAGCTGATTATGCGGGCGATGGACCCGGATGATGGATCGATCCTGTTTCGCGGTGAAAGCGGTCAGATGACCGAACTGACGGGTCTTGATGAAGATCAGCTAAATCCATATCGCAAACGCATCCAGTTTGTTTTTCAGGACCCGTTTGGGTCGCTTAATCCACGCATGACAGTTCAGGATATCATCACAGAGCCAATGATCATCCATGGGGTCGGCAATAGCGCCTATCACCGTAAGATGGTACTCGAACTGATGGAAGTTGTCGGGCTGGATCCACGCTTCCTCAGCCGCTACCCACATAGTTTTTCCGGTGGCCAACGCCAGCGTATCGGCATTGCCCGTGCGCTTAGCCTTAAGCCAGACCTGTTGATTTTTGACGAGCCAACATCGGCACTTGATGTGTCAGTTCAGGCGCAAATACTTAATCTTTTAAAAGATTTGCAGCGCGATCTTAATTTGACTTATCTGTTTATCTCGCACAACCTCGCGGTCATAGATTATGTCGCGGACCGCATTGCGGTGATGTGTGCTGGTCGTATTGTTGAGTCTGCACCACGTGAACAACTGTTTCGCAACCCGCTGCATCCTTATACGCAGGCGTTGCTCAATGCGGTTCCGTTTGCCGATCTGGACCATCCACTTGATTTCAACAAGATTATGGATGGCAAGGCGTCTGATCCGGCGCGCTGGCCGGCACCCTTTACGATTAACCGTAATAGCGACCCGAAAATGATGCAGTTTGCCGAAGACCATTTTGTACGCGCCGAGCGTGCCGATTTTACGGAGATAGCAATATGACCCGGTGGCCCAATGACAAAGGTTGTGTTTTCCGCCATGCCATCATGGGGGCTATCTTCGCCGGTGGGCTTTGCTCCGGTGGGGCAGTTCTTTCGACATCAGCGCAGGCCGAGGTGCCGTATTTTGAGGATGCCGTTGCCAGTGGCGACTTGCCACCGATGATTGATCGGTTGCCAGAACATCCCAAAGTGATCGATTTCGAGGCCGAGGATAAAACTGTTGGCAAGTATGGTGGCCAGTTCGTAACCATCATGGGCCGGTCAAAAGACATCCGCATGGCGGTTGTTTACGGCTATGCACGGCTGATCGGCTATGATGAAAACCTTGATCTGAAGCCTGACATTCTTGAAAGCCTTGATGTGAATGACGAAGGGAATGTTTTTACCCTTCATCTTCGCAAAGGTCATAAATGGTCTGACGGCGAACCCTTTACCGCCGAAGACTTCCGCTACTACTGGGAAGATATTGTTAACAACGATGAACTGTTCCCAGTCGGCCCGCCGCGGTTCTTGTTTGTTGGCGATGAACCCGCAACCTTTGAAATTCTTGACGAATTTACGGTGCGATATAGCTGGTCACAGCCCAATCCGTTCTTTTTGACCGAACTTGCCGGTACAAGGCCACCATTCATTTATCGTCCGGCGCATTACCTAAAACAGTTCCATGAAAACTACCGTGATGCGGCCGAACTGGATGCCATGGTCAAAGAACGCGGCTTGCGCAGCTGGGCCGTGTTGCATACCGATATTGACCGGCCCTACAAGCTTTCAAATATCGACCGTCCGTCGCTTGAGCCGTGGTTGATCACCACCGAAGAACCGTCTGATCGGTTCGTCTTTGTGCGCAACCCGTTTTATCATCGGGTTGATCCGGCCGGGAATCAGCTTCCCTATATCGACAAGATGATCTTTAACATCGCCAACTCCAAATTGGTTCCGGCAAAAGTCGGGGCAGGAGAGGTCGACCTGCAAAGCCGCATTCTGTCGCTAAAGGATTACACCTTCCTCAAACAGGCCGAACCACAACAAAACTATAACGTCCGCCTGTGGGATGTCGGGGCGGGTGCCTATGCTGCACTTTATCCAAATCTGACCTGCTCTGATCCGGTGTGGCGTGGTGTATTACGCGATGTTCGATTCCGTCGGGCATTGTCGCTTGCGATCAATCGTACCGAAATTAACCGCGTTATGTTCTTTGGTCTGGCACAGCCAACCAACAATACGGTTCTGCCAAAAAGCCCGCTGTATAAGCCGGAATATCGCGAAAACTATATCCAGTTCGACGTTGATAAGGCCAATGCCCTGCTTGACGAGATGGGGCTTGATGAACGCAATGGTGATGGCATCCGGCTTTTGCCTGATGGTCGGCCAATGGAAATCATTGTTGAGACAACAGGCGAGAACCCCGAACACGATGATATGCTTGAGCTTGTTGGCGACAGCTGGCGTCAGGTCGGGATTAAGATGTTTGTCAAAGGGCTACAGCGCGAAGTTTTGCGCAATAGGGCCTATACTGGCGAAACCATCATGTCGATTTTCAATGGCATCGACAACGGTTTGGCAACACCCAATTCCGTTCCGTCCGAATTTGTCCCGGTACAGCAAGACACCCTGCAATGGCCGAAATGGGGGCAGTACTATCAAACAGACGGAGAAGCTGGCGAAGCACCAGATATGCCTGCAGCGAAGGAATTGATGGTGCAATACCGCAAATGGCAAACTGGCAATGAAGCTGCACGGATGGCGGCTTGGCAGTCGATCCTTGATATCAATTCGGAAAACATGTTTTCCATTGGATTGATCGGGAATGTACCGCAACCGGTTGTTGTGGATAAAGATATGCGCAATGTGCCGGAAAAAGGTATCCATAGTTGGGAACCGGGTGCCTTCTTTGGCATTTATCGACCAGATACATTCTGGTGGGATCGATAAGACGAACAATTTGATTATTCGACGGTTTGTTCCTGATGTGGGATTGGGAATAAAACGTTTGGGGGAGCGTAACCGCCGATGCTGACCTTTTTGGCTAGACGGCTTTTTGTAATGGTGCCGACACTGATTATGATCAGTGTTCTGGTGTTTGTGATCATTCAGCTTCCCCCCGGGGATTTTCTGAGCACGTATCTCAACGAGCTGCAGTCGCAGGGCGAGGCCGTTGATCCGGCAAAAATCGAATTTTTAAAGCACCAATACGGCCTTGATCAGCCGCTTTACGTACAATATTTCGATTGGGCTTGGGGGCTTTTGCACGGCGATCTTGGGTTTTCATTCGAATATAACCTGCCGGTGACCGAAGTCGTCGGCGATCGATTGTGGTTGTCGCTGGTTCTGAATTTCAGTACGATTTTGTTCATCTATATTGTCAGCTTCCCAATCGGCATTTATTCCGCCACCCGGCAATATAGCTGGGGCGATTATGGTTTTACGCTGCTTGGTTTCCTTGGCCTTGCGATGCCAAACTTTCTGTTTGCTTTGATATTGCTGTATTACGCCAATGTGGTCTTTGGTACCTCAATCGGCGGGTTGATGGATCCGGAATTCATCAATCAGGGTTGGTCGTTTGCCAAGGTCATGTCCGTTGTCGAACATTTATGGGCGCCGGTGCTCGTCATCGGGACATCGGGAACCGCATCCATGATCCGGCGCTTGCGCGCCAATTTGCTTGATGAGTTGGGCAAGCAATATGTCGTTACAGCTCATGCCAAGGGGCTATCACCGCTCAAGGTGCTGTTTAAATATCCGCTGCGCATGGCGCTTAACCCGTTTATTGCCGATATTGGTAATATCTTGCCGCAGGTGGTTTCGGGTTCCGTCCTTGTATCGGTTGTCATGTCCCTACCGACAACCGGGCCGATGTTGCTGACTGCCTTGCAAAGTCAGGATATGTACCTTGCTGGTTCATTCCTGATGTTCCTGGCCCTTCTGACGGTTGTGGGGATGTTTGTTTCCGACGTATTACTGGCCTGGCTTGATCCACGCATTCGATTGCAGGGAGGGGTCGGCAAATGAGCAGTGACGAAGAAAAGCGCAACGCACATTTTGTCGATAAAGCACCCTTTAATCCCTATGAACGCGATGCCCTGACGCCAGAACAGGAAAAATACTATCTGGCATCGCAGTGGCGTTTGACGTGGTGGCGCTTAAAACGCCATCGGTTGGCCTATGTCTCACTGATCATTTTGGCTGTGATGTATGCGTCGGTGTTTATTGTCGAATTCATCGCACCTTATGCGCAGGAAACGCGCAATTCGAACTTTATCCATCATCCGCCGCAATCCATTCACCTGTTCCACGACGGGGAATTTGTCGGCCCGTTTACATATGGCACCGATTTCTCTGTCGATATGGAAACGCTTAAGCCGAACTACGTGCCAAACATGGACCGGGTTGATCGGCTTCGGTTCTTTTGCTCTGGTGATGATTACGAATTCTGGGGCCTGATTAAAGCCGATTTTCATTTCGTGTGTCCGGCGCAAGACGGCACCTTGTTTGTCTTTGGCACTGACCGACTTGGACGCGATATGTTTTCACGCATCATTTATGGTGCGCGGGTCTCGCTGACCATCGGTCTTGTCGGCATTACCGTCAGTTTCTTCCTTGGGATCGTGATTGGCGGGGCGGCGGGCTATTACGGTGGTTGGGTCGATGCAACCGCACAGCGCGTCATTGAGGTGATCCGTTCCTTGCCCGAAATCCCGCTTTGGATGGCACTGTCCGCAGCCTTGCCGGTCACCTGGAGCCCGATCCTGATATATTTCGGGATAACGATCATATTGGGACTGATTGACTGGACCGGGCTTGCACGAGCGGTACGGTCCAAGCTGCTTGCGCTGCGTGAAGAAGATTACGCGCTTGCCGCCCGTCTGATGGGCGCAAAGCCCAAACGGATTGTCGCACGCCATCTTCTGCCAAACTTTGCCAGCCACTTGATTGCATCGGTAACCCTGTCGATCCCCAACATGATTCTTGGTGAAACTGCGCTTAGCTTCTTGGGGCTGGGCCTGCGGGCACCCGTGACAAGTTGGGGCGTGTTGCTCAATGATGCGCAAAACATCAACGCGGTTGCGGTCTATCCATGGCTGATGTTGCCTGTGGTGCCTGTGGTGATTGTTGTGCTGGCATTTAACTTCTTGGGCGATGGCCTGCGCGATGCTGCCGACCCATATAAGAACTAGATTAGAGGCCCGAAGTAATGTTTCAAAGTGTATTATATGAACTTATAAACTACTATTTTGAATCAGCCTTGAATGAGGCAGAAAGTAGCAGTGGCTCTATTGATCAAAAAGTCATTTCAGCAATTGCTGAGGATGCACCCGATGCAGCTAGCATTTTGGCAAAATGGATTGTTTCCTATAGCGCTCATCGTGTGCACTGGTATTTGGATGGAGAAAATTCGAATAACACCAATAGTTTTTCTGAAGAAGTATCGAGTTGTGCAATAAAGTATTTTCGTAGCAGAAATAATTGGCAATTGGATACTGTTTCGACCTTCGGGGCGCTACATCGTGAGATTCACACCTTGTACTGCAACAAAATGGGAAAACAGAGAAGTTTTATAAGTCTAACTTCAAAGATTCTTTGGTGCTTTCAGCCAACAGACACACCGATTTACGACGACTACGCTTATCGAGCAGTAGTGATGTTAAACAAACTGCGTAAGGCATGTAATGATAGTTTGCCGATCTACAATGAAAATAATTCCTTAGGAGACCTTGGGTTCGAAGAATTGAAGTGGGAGGAAGGACCTAAGATGAAGAATGACGTTTGGTGGTATAACGAGTTTTATCAGTGCCACAAAATTTTATTTTCTTCATGCAAGGAGCACATAGCAATGAAACTTGCAAAAAAAGAGAATAAAAAACAACTTTCTCATGTGGACGCGTTGCGAGTTTTTGATAAAGTTTTGTGGCTGTTCGGTAATATAAACAGAGATTTTAGTGCCCGAACTTAACGATGTTCTTGCCGCGTTACTTTTTATGCAGCCACAAACTGGTTTCAATCGCGCCATCCGGCAGGTGAATGTCGTTGGCTGGCGACGCGGCAACCAAATCGTTTAGGCGGGTGGTGGCGTATGCACTCGACCACAAGATTTCAAATCCATTCCCGGCCAAAAGCGATGCGACACCTTGTTGTTCATTATATCCGCGCCATTGCCATTCCGACGGATAATCATCGGGCAGGGTGATGTCGTGGATATGAATGATCGTGCCGCTGGGCAATGTCGGGATGACTGATGAGAACAGCAAATCAACATCGGTGCCGGGCATCAGGATGTGGCTTGAATCAATCGACAGGATATCGGCCCCTTCGATTGTCTCAAAAATTGCTGGGTCGGCCTTTTGTACGATGGTTTTCTCAACGGTAATCGGCAGTTCGGCGATATCGGCACGCGGTGCAGGATCAATCGCGTGAAACGCGGTTTCAAGGTCGCCATCACGGATCGCACGGTGATAGAACCGGGTTGAGTGACCCGATCCGATTTCAACAATCCGCTTGGGACGAAATTCACGGGTCATGACATAGGCCATCATGCCATCAAGACGCGGGAACCAGCTTTGCTGCCAGCGTGGTTCGGGCGGCACGGCATCGTTTAGCGTATCAAATATGCTTTGGTATTTTTCCGCCTTGGTCAGCCATGCTTTCATGGTTGGTGCTGCATGATCCATCATGCGTTCAATCGCCGGGTATGTCGGTTGCCCAACTGCCTTGGCGGTTTCATCGGCATAGCGATACGGGATGAAATATCCTGCAGGTGAGCTGCCAAACAGGGTTTTCAGACCGAATTTCCAGCGGCGTATTCGGCGTGATAACGGTATTGACGTCATGAAGGCTCCCGTTTGGCGGATTTGTTCGTATGTGTTGAAAATCTGTCAGTCACAGAATGTTTTGTCCTCGCCGCGCCAACTTTGCATAAGCCAGAAGGCAAATACCAGCGCAATCCCTGAAAGTCCGGCCATGGCGTAATAGGCGTGCGATCCGAAATGTTCATATAGCGGGCCGGATGCCCAGATGCTGCTGCCCAGAAATACCCCCATCGACAAAGTCGCCATCAAGCTTTGCGCCGAGGTCGCCAATTGTTGCGGAATGGCGCGTGCGATAAAGCTGACAGCTGCCAGATGGGTGATGCCAAAGGTCATGGCGTGTAACGGCTGAACAAGAACAATCATCCAGAATGCATCACTGCTGCCCAGCACAATCCAGCGCACGATACCCGCTGCTGCACCAAGGGCAAAAAGGATCCCCGGATGGCGGCCGCGCACAAACTTGCCCGCAACTGCAAACAGCGCAATTTCGGCAATCACCCCGATGGACCAGAATGTGCCGATCACTTCATGGGAATAACCAACCGTTTCCCAATGGACTGAGGCAAAGCTGTAATAAGTTCCGTGGGACCCTTGGGCAAAGCCAATACAGCCAAGATAGATCAGGAAAACCGGCTTGCGCAGCAGATAAACAAGCGATGAGCCGGACCTCAGAGAACGGTCTGTTTGCGGATCAGGCATGCGGGTTGTGATGGCAAAATTGACAATGCCAGCAACAAATAGCATCCAGACAATCCATGTGGTCGAGGTTCCATCGAGAACCCAACCCGCACCATAGGATGCAAAAATAAACGCAAGCGACCCCCAAAGCCGCACGCGCCCGTAATCAAGGTCGCGGGTTTTGCATTCATGCACGGTAATGGTCGTGCCGAGTGGCAACAGCGGGGAAAACGTAAAGCCAATGACCACCGATAACCCGGCAAGCCACCAAAAGTTGCTTGAAACCGGAAAGGCCAGAACGGTCAGGACATAAATACCCGCCAGCCACATCATGGGTGTTTTACGGTTGCCCGTATGGTCGGCGCGTTGGGCAATCAATGGATCGGCAAATACCCGCACCCAGTTTGGCAGCGACAGCAAAATACCGATTTCACCGGCCGACAATCCTTGCGCCTTCAACCACACCGGCCAATAGGGCAGGAAAACGCCTTGGATCAGGAAAAGCCCGACGAAAAACAGAGCAAGGATCGTCGCTGTTTGCATCCGTTCGGACGATTGCAGGGGAAATTTGTCGCGCATACTCATGCCGTGATTTTCCGCCGTTTCAATCCGCGAATGATGAACCGTGCGGGATGGATCGCATGCATTAGCTGTTTTTCCAATGGCAGGGGCATGGCGCAAATCTCACTGGCAAGAATTTCGGCGGCAAGTGGGGCGGCAATCAACCCACGCGCCCCAAATCCGGTACAGATATACACGTCCTTGTGGTAAGGCGCATTGAAATATCGCGCGTAATTTTTGCCTTTGTCCAGATCGGGATAGGCCGACAGAAAGGCATCATAATCAGGGGCCGGGCCGACAATGGGCAAATGATCGGTTGTGACAGTACGAAGGGCCGCACGCCCCCCAAGATCGCCGGGCGAAAGCATTTTTGCCATATCGGGTAACACATCGGCCAGTTGGGCAATGTTAACCGCATGGTCGCTTTCGCGCAGATCGGTTTGTGTGTCGTCACGTGCAAATGTTGCCCCGAATACGTGAACACCTTTGCGCGCCGGGGTGATGTATCCCTTATGGCTCAACACACAGTGGATGTGATCCTGACCATGTACACCACGCACAAGACTTTGCGGAAATGTACTGATCTGGCCGCGCACGGGTTGCATATGCGCGCTAAGCCACGCTGTTTGTGAAAGCTGCCCGGTTTCGGTGGCACCGGCGATGATCACGGCATCAAACGGGCCGTGCTGTGCCCCATCACGGGATGTCAAAACCTTGCCCGATGTATCATCGGAAATTGTGACGATTTCTGTGGAAAGATGGATGGTAATCCCATCAGACAAGGCGTTGACAAAGGACGGCGGATTAACCCAGCCAGCATTCGGATAAAACAACCCGCCCGCAGGAAGGGGCAAACCAAATGCCGTGCTGGCCGCATCACGGTTAAGGGCTCTGACCAAATCTGGTTTGTCGGGCAGGCGGGCCATCAGACCATTTTGACGTTCTTGCGTGCGCGGGTCCGTTACCATGGAAAGCACACCGCAGAAATCAGCATCAACCAGCCCTGCCTCCGCAAGGCGTTTGATCATGTGGTGGCTAAACCGGAACCCGGCTTCGTAAAAGCGCCCCATAATTGCGTTATCGACGGTTAAATAGGGTTCGAGCATCGCAACCGCATTGCCCGATGCCGCACTGGCCGTATGGGGATTCTTTTCAAACAGATGGACGTCGCACCCGCGTTGTTGCAGGGCTTGCGCACAGGCCGCCCCCGCCATGCCGCCCCCGATGACAGCCACTGATCTGGGGGGACGTGCTTTGGGTAGGACAAACCATGGATCATCGGCAATCTTTAATCCGGCCTCCGACGGTGTCTTGGCAGGCAGGGTGGCGATGATCATGTCACGCTTGTGATTAAAGCCCCGGCGTTTGCTGACCGTGAAACCTGCATCTTTAAGCCCGTCACGCACAATGCGCGCGGAGCTAAAGGTCGCCAGTGTCGCCCCATCATCATGTGACGTCGACGCAAGGGCCGCAAACAGCTTTGGCTGCCACATGTCGGTGTTGCGCGACGGGGTGAAGCCATCAAGGAACCAGCAATCAACCGTACCGTCATAATCACCAAAACAGTTAGTCGCATCACCGATCAGGACCGTCAGGCTGATTGTGCCATCGCCAAGGATGAAACGATGGGCGCCGGGTAACATGGTCTCTTTCGGCCAGATATCGACAAGTTGGTGTGAGAAATCCGAAAGCTCCGGCCAACTTTGATGCGCACGGATCATGTCGTCGCGCGAAAGCGGGTATTTTTCGACAGTCACGAAATGCAGGCGTTTGGATCGCTTGGTGTCTTGTGTCCAACACTGCCAGGCCGCCAGAAAATTGAGCCCGGTGCCAAACCCTGTTTCCCCAATCGTGAAGTTATCGCGCGTTTGCCATGCAGCTGGCAGGTTGTTGCTTTCAAGAAAGACATAGCGTGATTCTGCCAGACCATCTTTGGGGCTGAAATACACATCGCCAAAATGCGGTGAAAACGGCACATTGCCGTCGCGCCAAGTTATGTCACCGGCAACGGGATCTGCGTTTCCACCCCGAGTAGACGGTGCATCGGCTGTCATGCCGACAGGACCGCGTCTTGCTGCTCAGGGACAAGGGCGAGTGCTTCGCGCACAACCTCTGTCCCGGCCTCTTTGCGGTGTGCATTTTCGCTTAAATACCGGCGCCATTGTTTGGCTCCACGCATCTGTTGAAAAATGCCCAGCATATGACGGGTGACATGGCCAATCGTGCCGTTTTCTTCGCCAAGGTGTTGTTCGATATAGGGCAACATCGCCTCGACCACCTGATGGCGGGTCAGGGGCGGGGTGTCATCACCATAAAACCGCTGATCGACATCCGATAAAACATACGGGTTTTGATAGGCTTCGCGCCCGATCATTACCCCATCGACATGCTTAAGATGATCTTCGGTCTCATCAAGCGTCTTGATGCCACCATTGATCAGGATTTCCAGTTCGGGAAATTCCTGCTTAAGCTGATAGACCAGCTCATAGCGAAGTGGCGGCACTTCGCGGTTTTCCTTGGGCGACAGACCCTTAAGCCACGCCTTACGGGCATGGACGATGAACGTCTTACACCCGGCATTGGCAACCGTTTCGGTAAACCGTTTGAGCGACGGATAATCTTCCTGATCATCAATGCCAATTCGATTTTTGACTGTGACCGGGGCACCACTGGCCGCAATCATCGACTTAACGCAATTGGCAACGATATCTGGTGTCGCCATCAAACACGCGCCAAACGCCCCATTTTGCACCCGATCCGACGGGCACCCGCAATTAAGGTTGATCTCGTCGTATGCATATTGATTGGCGATATCACACGCACGCGCCAGATCATGGGGATCACTGCCGCCAAGCTGTAACGCAACCGGATGCTCCGCATCGTTAAAACGCAGATGCCGGTCCACCCCGCCATGAATGATCGCACCTGTTGTGACCATTTCGGTATAAAGCAACGTATGCCGACTGATCTGCCGCAAGAAAAAGCGATCATGCCGGTCCGTCCAATCCATCATCGGGGCGACGGAAATACGTCGATTAACAGTCATATCTGTGCCGTTCGTCATCAAATCAGGGTCAATGGGGTTGCCGTCGTCAAGGCGTGGTCTTTATATAGGTTCAATGATTTAGGGTCAAAACCGTTTGTGTCGTGCATGGCTGCATCGCACAGACATCAAAACAGGAATGAACATGGTTACGATTTACGGCATCAAGAATTGCGACACGGTGCGCAAATCCCTGAAATGGTTTGACGCCAAAGGCGTTGAAAACAAGCTTCATGATTTTCGTATCGATGGCATTGAGGCCAAAACCATTGTGGGCTGGTTGGATGAAGTCGGTGGCAAGGTACTGATCAATAAACGCGGGCCAAGCTATCGCAATCTGTCAAACACCGATAAGGCAACGCTTGAGCAGGGCGGACCAGCGGCGGCGGAAATCCTTGCGGCCAATCCAACCTTGATCAAGCGTCCTGTGGTTGATTTTGGAAATACCCGCACCGTCGCCTATGACGAAGCCCGGTGGGCAGAACTGGCTGGTGTGTAAGGATAATCAAAACATGACCAAACCAGTTGTACGCGGTGTAATCTTTGATTGCGATGGTGTTCTTGTTGATACCGAAACTCTTGCATGTCGTGTCTTGACCGAGCAGCTATGTGGCTATGGTTGCGATATGGATATGCAGAAAACCCATGATCTTTTCATCGGCGGTACACTTGCGATGGTGCCACCCAAAATGAAAGACCTGTTTGGCATTGCCTTGCCAGAAGACTGGCTGTCAGAATGCTATTCTCGGACTTTTACGGCATTTCGCAACGACCTTGAACCATATGCCGACCTCGGCCCGATCCTTGACCTTCTGGATGCCAAGGGTATCCCTATGGCGGTTGGCAGCAATGGTCCACATGACAAAATGGAAGTGTCATTGGGCAAGGTTGGGCTTAAAGAACGCTTTAACGGCAATATTTGTTCGGCCCACGATGTTGCTAATGCTAAGCCACACCCGGATGTCTATTTGCTGGCAGCTAAAAAGATCGGTGTTCCAATTTCAGAATGTGTCGTCGTTGATGACAGTCAGAACGGTGTGCGTGCAGGTGCTGCGTCCGGTGCGACCACCATTGGTTTGGTTGATATCACGCCCGCCGACATGCTGCGCGCAGCGGGGGCCGATTACATCGCAAGCGACCATAAAGAGCTGAATGCCCTTCTTGATGATTGGCTAACTGGCAGCTAAGCCTGAATGTATGACGTTTCCAATGAAAAACGGGCAGCCACACCATGTGCTGCCCGTTTTGTCTGACCAAGGTGGTTACTCCCCGATCACGATACCTTCGCGCCGTGGATCGGCGCCACCAATCAGTCCATCCTCGGTGATCATGATGGCATGGATACCGGAATTAAGATCCCGAATGCTGGTCTCAAACCCCATGTCTTCAAGGGTCGGGGCAAGGTCCTCGGCCCACGTACCTGCTTCTAGATCAAAGGTACCGAACCGATTGACCAAATGGGGCATGCTGACCGCTGCCTGAGGATGCTGTTGCCAGTCAATCATGGCGATGATCGACTGTGTGACATAGCCAATGATCCGTGACCCGCCGGGCGATCCGGTTGCGATAAATGGTTTATTGTCCTTCATGACGATTGTCGGCGCCATTGAGGAGCGGGGGCGTTTGCCCGGTTCAAGCCGATTGGCAATGGGAACGCCGTCCGTGTGCGTGCGGAAGGAAAAATCAGTTAGTTCGTTGTTGAGCATGAAGCCCCGCACCATCAGGCGTGAGCCAAAACCGTTTTCAATCGTGGTCGTCATCGATGCAACGTTGCCGTAGGCATCAACAATGGAAAAATGGCTTGTGCTGGGAAATTCGATGGCGTCGTCGTCTGAAAGGTTCATCGCGTGGCTAAAGGCTGGCGTTCCCGGTGCGACATCTTCAAGGGCTGTATCACGGTTAAGTTGTTCGGACCGGACTGCGAGATAGTCCGCGTCAAGCAACCCGGTTAACGGCATAGGAACGAAATCAACATCGGCCATATAGCGCCCGCGATCAGCAAAGGCCAAGCGGGATGCATCCCCAATCAGGCGCCAGCTTTCTGCTGAATTCGGACCAAGCGATGCAATGTCATAAGGCTCCAGAAGCCCAAGCGTCTGACCAACGGTGAGGGCACCTGACGACGGTGGGCCCATGCCGCAAACATCATATGCACGGTAGGTCGCGCAAACCGCTGCGCGTTCTTTGACCTGATAACGGGCAAGATCGCTAAGCGATAAAACACCGGGGTTCCAGCTTGCACCGGTGACTTTGGCCACGATGTCTCTCGCAATCTGTCCGGTATAGAAGTTCGTTGTACCGTTTTCTGCCAAATCTTTTAGGGTCGTGGCATACTGCGGGTTTTTTAAAACCGTCCCGACTGTTAATGGTGCACCGTCTTTGTCAAAGAAATAGCTTTTCGCAACCGGATCACGTGAAAGCTTTTCTTGGTCATTTTCGATCAGTTCTGCCAGTCGCGGGGACACAGAGAAGCCGTTGGTTGCTGTGCTAATTGCCGGGGTAAGCAAATTTGCCCATGGGAGTTGCCCCCACTTTTCGTGGGCGGATTTCATCAAGGCCGGAGTCCCCGGTGTTCCGACCGACCGTCCACCAACAACTGCATCATAGAATTCAAGCGGTTCGCCGTTTTCATCTTGAAACAGGGTCGGTGTGGCATTTTCCGGTGCGGTTTCGCGTCCATCCAGCGTTGTAAGCTTTTCTGATTTTGCATCATAATATACCAGAAAAGCGCCCCCGCCGAGGCCCGAGGACTGCGGTTCTACAAGGCCAAGCATCGTTTGCACGGTGACCATCGCATCAATCGCATTGCCGCCACGGCGCAGGACGTCAGCCCCTGCCTGAACTGCAAGCGGGTTGGCCGCCGCGATCATCCAGTTATCGGATGTGATCGATCTGGCGAGCCCGATGCGTTGTGTGTTGCCGGTTTCTGGCGCGACGGCGTCGGTAGCCTGCTGGGCATGTGCCGAGGGTATGGACATGCTGGTTAAGCAAGCAATCGTAATAAAGGACGCAAGGCGAGAAGATGTATTTTTGCGGGGCATATCAACAACCTTTTATCTGGTGAGACTTTAAATCCAGAGGTTGTTCATGCTTCCAGAATTTCTACAAAATGGAAAGCGCTTGTTTTCGCCGTTGTCATGCCGCGCTTTTGTTGCCCTTGCGACGTTCCTGAGTGACGAGTGTAACTTCCAGCCATTGCAGGATAGTTTCTGCAACCTTTTCCCAGTTTTTATCAAGCATCATGGCATGCGCGATATCATCAATCAGCGCATAGTCGGCGTTATAGCGCCGGGCAGTCCGATGGATCAGCTCGCTTTGGATAATCTCGTCATTGCGCGCGCCAAGAACAAGCATCGACGGTACTTCTGTGGATGACAGGAAAACGGGGTTTGCCCCCATCATATCCATCAATGCCCGCTGACTTTCGGTCTCGAGCCGCCCAAAATAGATCATACCTTCATCTTCGGCGATGTCAGGTGATAGCATCGCACGGCCAAGTCGCTCGCGCAGCAGTGTATGCGGCCCGATGGCCTGCAACCAGAACATCTGGAAAAACAGATCAGGCTGTGCCATTGCCATCATCGCGTTACTTGCCAAAAGTCCTTCTGGCGGGACGGATGCCAAAAGAACTGCCGCCTCGGCGGTATGGCGTTCAAGGTATTTCTGAATGACATAGCCACCCATCGAATGACCGATCAGGATAGGTTTTTTACCCAGTGTCTCGACGATTTCTTCCAAGTCCTCGACGTAGTCGTCGATTGAGGCAAGGCTGCGCAATGCGCGACCACCACTGCCACCATGGCCACGAAGAGAGAAGGATATTGTTTCAAACCCCTGATCTGCAAACCAGGTGAGGAAATGTTCGTTCCAGCACCAGGCACCGGTATAGGCGCCATGGACAAAAACGATTGGATTTTTGCTTTTGGCTTTACCAGTCGGGCTGCGGCGAAAGATTTCCAACTCGGGACTCATGGTCGGTCTCCTTGGTAATGGGACGGACGAAAGATGAAGCCTTGCCTGAAAACGTCAATCACATGTTCGCACATGCAGCATGGATAAGTCTATCTTGATCTGGTTTCGAACATTTCAATGCGCAATGATTGTCAGTCTACTTTTGTTTGCATATGATCAGAGCTGATACTGTAATGGGGTGGATCTTCCTGTTTAAGACAATGGGCTGTTCTCATAAAAACAACACAAAAGCGAAAAGCACGGACACATGGTTAAATTATCTGTCGTCGGGATTTTGGCGGGTTTGGACGAGGAGGCGCTTACTGATGTGGAGCGTCACATTAACCGGAAAAACTTCTCGGCCGGGGCACAAATGATCGAACCGGAAGCCGACAGTTCAGATGTTTATCTGATCCTGTCTGGTCGGGTGCGGATCGTGAATTACTCGCTGTCCGGGCGTGAAATCACGCTTGAAGAAATCGGGGCAGGCGGCTGTGTCGGGCAACTTTCAGCCATTGATGGGCAGCCAAGGTCGGCCTGTGTGTTTGCCGTGGACGATACGGAAGTCGCCATCCTAAGTCCGGCCAATTTTGAAACGGTTGTCAAAAGCCATCCGTCGGTCGGCTGGAACGTCATTCGCGAACTCGCACGCATTGTACGCACATCCACACGGCGCATTGTCGATGTCAGCACCCTTGGTGCCAACGAACGGGTGGTTGCCGAAATCATGCGCCGTGCACAGCAAGTCTCAGATGATACTGGCGCCGCAGTATTGTCGCCGGTGCCGGTGCATTCCGAAATTGCCGGACGTGTCAGCACGTCACGTGAAACGGTGGCCCGCGTTATGGGCAGTCTTGGCCGCAAGGGACTTGTGAACAAGGTTGATAACGGCCTGCATGTCCCAGATGTGCGCCGACTTGAAGAATTCCTGAGTGAATCCATCCACTAAGCTGTGATCTGTTCTGGCTGGGGGCTTTGAATGAGTGTCTCAGATGGGCAGTCATCGCCGAAAATTATTTTCTAATTGTGATGGTTGTCACAGAAATTCGATGATCGCGGGGGTAGTAATAGTCTTGTGACGGACATTTAGATTGTTCGACACATCTCCCCCAAGAGAGTTTACTGGCCGTACATTTTTATGTACGGCCATTTTTTTTTGCGTTATCGCATGGCTGTTTTCCCAAACGCCCGGTAATGTCGCGCATGACTTTCATGGCGTAGCCAAGCAGGAGAAAACCCACCATGCGTATGTCTGTTATTCTGGCGGGGCTGAATGGCGCTATCGCGGTCGGACTGGGCGCATTTGCCGCCCACGCGATGGCCGGAAGCGACATGGACTATGCACGCGGTCTTGTTGAAAAGGGCGCACATTATCAATTGATCCATGCCGTGGCCCTTGTTGCAACCGCGGCAGTTGTTCGCCAAGTGCCCGATGAAAAGCTTTTGCGGGCTGCTGCCTATGCCATGCTGGTTGGCATCGTGTTCTTTTGTGGCGCGCTTTACGTGATTGCGTTTACCGGCTTGTCAGTTTTTGGCGCCGTAGCACCCATTGGGGGGATCGCATTTATTGTCGGCTGGTTGTTGCTTGCTGTGGCTGGGTACAGGCAGTTTTCGTCTTAGGCGACGTGCGGGTGTGGGCACGACGTAATGGTCGTCCTTTAAATGTGGATGCCATTCAGCTCGAACTGGCACAACCTTCCGGGACAAATAAAAAAAGACGTGTCCGGAAGGACACGTCTCAGACTGTTGACGAACCCCGCCTTTTTGAGGCGGGGTTTTGTTTTAGGGGCGAGAGATGTTTTTCTGGGAGCCGCAGGATAGCGCCGGATTTATGCGGGTGATGCACGCCAGAAGCGGGGTCT